>Ga0210394_10000014_pt1:0-440000 | contig 441457 bp, 386 predicted proteins | sample IncBWC12MmetaG_FD_160121 | JGI IMG/M metagenome (GOLD analysis project Ga0210394, IMG submission 160121) | Forest soil microbial communities from Barre Woods Harvard Forest LTER site, Petersham, Massachusetts, United States - Inc-BW-C-12-M | ecosystem: Environmental > Terrestrial >... | reverse complement strand
GTCGTGATTCTGCAAGCAGAGCCAAACCTTGTGTCGCAGTCCGGGCTGAGCTGGCATCGTGATGCTGATTTCTACAGGATCGTCGTGGTTCTCAGCCATTTGAAGGGAGGGAAAGCGCTTCGCAATTTCTACAAAGACGCCTCTCGCGATGCTCTCGGTATCACGCATGTCTGTGCCCCGAACCACTTTACTACGATCTTGCCCCCGCGAGATCCTTCGCAAAAAACGCTCAGGATTTCGGCAGAAGGCTCCAGCGCGCAAAAGACGCGCGCTCACGCCTTCTCCTTTTTCGAATCCATCCAGAAACTCCGCTGCGGGTGAATCAATTCCCCAAATTTGATGAGGATCGCCGATAGTACTCCGGTAACTTGAGAGGAAAAGCTAGAGTCCGTATGTTTGAGCAGTCTTGAAAAATCTCAAGACTGGATTGGGCCGCCTCGCGCCCCATTTTCACCGACACAAATTCATGGAGACCCAGATGCGCACGATTAGAATTCTAGGGTTGCTGATCTTCTGCTTCACGGGCCTGTCCGCGATCGCCCAACAGCCTACTGCGGATTCACCAAAAACAATCAACGCCAAGCCGTCCCAGGCCTCGGTTTATGTTTATCGCTATAAGCAATTTGTGGGTAGCGCCCTCGCGCCCTCGGTCTTCTGTGATGAAACCGAACTGGCGCGCATGGAGAACGGCCGCTACTTCACGGTAAAACTCGATCCCGGGAAACATACCTTCCGCTCCAACGACAAGCAGTCTGGAATGGAATTGGATGTGAAAGCGGGGCAGGAATACTTTCTCCGCGTGGAGATCGCAACCGGCTTCGCGAAAGGGCATGGCCGCCTGATCCTTATGTCCCCGGAGCAGGGAGGCTATGAGCTGAACTCGTCGAAACTCAAGCCCCTGGATTCAAACAAAGTCGCAAATGCTAGCCTTGTGTCGGTGGATGAAGTGCATCCCGAGACGCCGGCGGCCACGCCGAAGCCGGCGGTCCTGGTCGAGACTCACTAAAGACCGCAGCTCGTTGCCGGCATTAATAAAGGCTACCAACAGAAATGCTGGTAGCCTTTTCCTTTTGCAGTTGCGGTGGGGGAGATCCTTCGCAAAAACGCTCAGGATTTCGGCAGAAGGCTCCCGCACGCAAAGGACGCGCGCTCACGCCTTCTACGCGCCTCGATCTCGACGGCCTTTTCCTTTTGCGCTAGACTTCCGTAGTCATTCCCCGAGAGAGACGGTCCAACCTATGAAGAAATCACGGGTGCTTGCTCTGCTGGTTGTCGGCGCGCACTGGGTGGACGCCATTGGACACTTGTTCCTCGCCGCGAAGATTCTTCCAGCCCCAAACGACCACGTCAGTTGGTTGGCCGTCATCCTAATCACCTCAGGGCATTTGGTCGTATCCGTTGCGCTTTGGAAGCTCGGCGACAGGATCGCTGGGTGGACCTTGCTGATTTTCTTCCTGGCTGCTATGAGTGCTGACTTGTACGAGCACTTCCTGCACGCATCGGCGAACAACGTGTTCATGGCGGCATTCGGTTATTGGACGGCCTGGTTTGACGCGAGTGTGGTCGTGCTTCTTGCGCTCGAGATCCTAGGATGCGCCATTGGGACCCGGCTGCTCGGCGGCAGGACGAGGAGCAGAAATTCAGCTCCGGGGGTCAGTTCAAATCTCAATCGGCGGGACCTAAGACTTTCCGCCAGCCTGTCGTAAGACTCTTTGAACTGAGGAATTTGCTGCTTAACTTCTTCCGCGAAGTATCGCCGCGATTACCCGCGGACTTCGGCGCCCGTGCAACACGGCAATGACTGCGAGCGGTTTCTCATCCGGCGCGTAGGCGATCACATAATCTCGCACTAACTGAAACCGCAGGGGACGCGCGGTGAGGTCGGGACGGCTGTGGCCTGTGTGAGGAAAATCAGCAAGCGAGTGGATCGTGTCGTAGATTTCTTCCCGGACGCGATCGGCAGCGTCAAGGCTATCGGCGGCGATGTAGTCCCAGATTTCTTCGAGATCGGTGTACGCCTCCGGATGGAGGACAAAACCGCTCATGAACGGGCGCGACGCGCATCACTCTTGCTCTTGCGCCGAAGGTTGGCGAAGGCCTCTTCCCCGTCCACGGGCTTCACGCGACCGCTCTTGAGATCGTCGTAGCGGCTATCCAGCATCCCGCGGACTTGGGCCAGTTCCTGGAGATATCCGGCCATCGCGTCTTCGATCAAGTCGTTCGGCTCGCGGCCAGTCTTCGAGGCCAGCTCCTGCAGGCGGGACTCGGTTTCGGGACGGAGGTGCACTTCCATATTTGCTAGTCTAGAGAGGGCGATGGGCAGTGTCAAAGCCGATAAACGGCTGAATAGAGGCTAAGCCCCGCAGGGCCGATGGTACTGCACGCGCCAAGTGTGTGGGAGCCCGTTCGGCAGGCTCAGGGTAAACTGCGGTCGTTGCCGGCATTAATAAAGGCCGCCAAGGGAAATCTCGAGGGCCTTTTCCACTTTTTGATCCGCCCTCCCTATCCCGCGGCTTCGCGGGAGTCGTCGTCCGGTGCCCCGCGTTGCCACCAGGTGATTAGTGCATTTCGAGCGATGTACTCGAACAAGTGGAAGAGCATCGGTGCGTCCTTTGCCAGCCAAACTGCCCCCTTGGAACTCGTGGCCAGTGCAATGGACCTTTCGCTCGGGGCGGCCCAGCCCCGGTCCGCGAATGGGGACTCACTCATCGGCTCAGGGAACGGCTTCCCGTCGTGTAGGGCCTCCGACCTGCATCCGTATATCTTTCGAAGGACCCTTCGTATTTCAGCTTCCTGCCAATCGAACTGATAGGGGGAGGGAGGACGTGTCGGCGGCGGACCAGGCAGGAAGGACATTACGAAATCTACAAACTTCTTAGTGCTTCCGAGACTGTCCGCGATGTGCCGAGCGACCTCCGCCGCAACATCCGGTCCGATCTTCGAAAGATACGAGTAAAGGTCCGGACGGGACGACTGTAATCGATCGACTGGATCCCCATCTGCTCTCCGCCAACGACTAGCCGCCGTCTCCACTGCTGACACAAGCATCAGCCATGCTAACGATGGCTCCGATTCGATCAGCCACAGCGCATCTTGATACAAACGCGCAGCCCTAATGAGAGCACTTGCAGCCTGAGGGGTCATCAGCGGTAAGTGCCTAAGGACCTCGAGCGCTTCTAGGCCATGCTGCCCCTCAGCTGCGCCGGGTAGTCGCCAGCGCAAATGGTCTTCGCGGATTAGGGTTCCCGTCAACCTTCCAATTCCCCATTCAGTTGGTTTTCCCTTCGGGTCGCCACCAGGTTCGAACGACCGCGTCACGTTGCCCGCCCGGAGACGAATTCCCATTGCCAGAGATGCAAGCGCAGCGAGTTCTTCCGGGAATGATCCCCCGTGGTACAGATCAGTGGTCGTTTTCGTCATATCCGGCAAAGGCCAATCCACGTGTCCTGCGACGCGGAGGACGACAGACGCCTTGATTAGTCCAATCCGCGGGGTCGGAATGGTATTGATGAATTCATAAGGTCCGAATGCAACCTCGCCGGTTATGTGTGCGTCAGTGAAGAGCGGGAATTCATTAACGCCGAGGAGGGGATAACCGGCATTAGCGGCAATCCAGTTCGTGTAGATTGGTGGACCCGCGGGATGTGGCAGGGGAGAATTGGAATCAGCCAGCCTCATGCGGCGCTAATTCTACCGCAGGCGAAGGTCTGTGGGCGGGCGGTTCGTTGCCGGCATAAATAAAAGCCAGTCTGAGAAATCAGATTGGCCTTCTCCTTTTTCAGGGCACCGGCGACTTGTTTTTTCGATATTTCTCAGGGATTCGGCGACACTCATCGTAGGCATCGAAGGCACACGCGATTAAGGACTCCCTGCCGACAGGACATTCCGGGTTTTCTTCCGCCAACTCGGCGGATAGCTTCGCATATTTCGCATCATCATCTTCCGCGGCCAACGACTTTTCATGGTTCTTTTTGAACCACTCTGCTCTAACAGGATTGAGCCAATGGGCGACGGCAAAGGAACCCACGAGGCTTGCAATCGCAAGGCGGCGCAGCATTCGGTAAGTAATCCATCCATTCAGGGCCAAAAGCGCGAGCACAGCGATCTGAAAAAAGGTCATGTGCGCCTCCTACACTGAGAATGATAACGCCGTGTGCCCAATCCTCGTGCGCTCCGCAAGGGCGGGATTCCACAACTACCGACATCTTGGATTTTGATAATACTCCTCCGCACAAATGTTCGCGCCGTTTCCACTCGCGGTCTTCGAAACGTGGGAACTACGCCTCGACAAGTCCTTGCAACATGTCTGAGGATGAACTCCGGGGCTTGGCTTTCAGGCGTCCCTACGGGACGCGGTTGACTCCGGGGTTGAGTTCCCGCCAGTGAACTGGCGGGCTATTTTCAGCCGTCCATGGGGGACGTAGACCGAAAATTCCCGACACACAGGGGCTAAAGCCCGGGAATGATTGAGGGGGCTGACGCGGCGCTTAAGCGCCGCTCTTCCACGGTGCTGCGGGCATTCGAATCGCTGCTGATCGTCCACGGTGATCGGTTCGGGCATGGCGTGCGGGGCGAGCACCGTGCGTGATAAGGCAGCGGCCCGTTGAACCTGGGCCGCTGGACAGCCGAGGGCGGCTGTCCCCACATGAGTTGTGATGATCTACTTTTGTGGAGTCTACTTTCGTGGGTATGTGCGGCGCGTTTTGCTTCGCTATTTTGTTGACTTCGATGCGGGTGGGTGAAAGCATTTAGTTATAGCCGAAGTGGCTTGTCATAGCCCCTTCCGACCGGATGGTCGGAGGGGGTTTTTGCGTTTGGGGGGGCACCGAAGTGATGAGGCAGTAGAGAGGGAGATCCTTCAGGACGATAACCCTGTCCTTCAGGATGACAAGGGCGACGATAACGCCGTCCTTCAGGATGACAAAGGGCGACGATAACCCCGTCCTTCAGGATGACAAAGGGCGACGATAACCCTGTCCTTCGGGATGACAAGGGCGTCGATAACCCTGTCCTTCAGGGTGATAAGGGCGACGGTAAAGCTGTTGCTTCGGGATGACAGAGCGCGGTGGAAAATCCTAAGTAGGAGTGGGTGGGCTATGGGTGAGGATTTGGTCGGTGAGGCGGTGGTGATTGGGGAAGTGATTTCGTTGTGGGCGGAGGCGGAGGAAGGGTCAGGATCAAAGGCAAAGGCAAGAGCAAGGTCAAAGGCAGCGGACAAGAGTGTCCGCTCCACACAGGCAGAGGCAAAAGCAGAATCAAGGTCAAAGGCAGCGGACAGGAGTGTCCGCTCCACACGGGCAGAGGCAAAATCAACATTGGGAGAGAAGCTGACTTGCAAGCAGTTGGGGGAGATTGCGGAGGCGGAGTTTATTGCTAAGGCGGTGAGCGAGGGGTTTGTGGTGGCGAAGCCTTGGGGGGACAGCGAGAGTTATGACTTTATTGTGAACGTGCGGAAGAAGTTCAATTTCTGGAGGGTGCAGGTGAAGTCGGCGCATGTGCTGGGGAAGGATTTGACTTACAGTTTTCGGGCGCACGATCACGAGCAGAAGTCGTACACGGCGGAGGACATTGATGCGCTGGTGGCTTACGCGAAGCCGGATGAGGCCTGGTATGTGTTTCCGGTAAGGGTGGTGGAGGGGTTGAAGTCGTTGAAACTGTATCCGGGGAGCAGGAAGAAGCGGTCGAAGTATGAGAAATGGAGAGAGCGGTGGGAGGTTTTTCGGAGGGCGGTGAGGCGGTAGGCGGCGGCACTTAGACAGGGCCGTGGAGAGGGAGATCCTTCAGCGACGGTAAAGCTGTCGCATCCGGATGACAACACGCGATGGTAAAGCTCGCTTCCGCTTTACGGGTTCGGAGGCGGGGGCAATAGGTCACAATGCTCGACGCACTTTACCGTTTCGACCTCGACAGTGGCTTTCTTGTTGCCGTGAAAATCGATGTCGGGGAGGATCAGCAGGGTTTGCGTGCCGTTGGCGACGTTGAACGTGCAGTTGAAGTTCATGGACTGGACGCCGCGTTCCTTGCAGCCGGTTTGGTCGAGGGCGTCGGTGAGGGTTACGGTCTTGTCGTAGACCTGGTCGGCAAGATGCGATGGCAGCAGAGCGATGGTCAGGGGGATCGGCGACTTGATCTTCAGGCTGAGTTCCTGGCCGTCGTGGTCCGGAGTCATGAGACTGTAGACCTTGGGTACGGACGTGATCTGGTATTTTTCGTCGAGGATGCGGCGCCAGTGGAACTCAGGCTGAAGGCAATTGTAGTACTGGATGTGGAGGTCGTTGGGGGACATGAATTGCCGCGCTCCCGGTCCGAGGATGGCGCCAATGGTCGAGAGAACGGGTTTCTCGGGCCTGCGCTCGTCGCGGAAAGTGATGATCATCCGCCGTTCGGAGGGAAGATGACACTCGTAAATGGCGCTGGTGACATGCTCCTTGACGCAGAGGAAGCTGAAATCCGCAGGGGCTCCGGGGCTCCGCATGGCGGCGTTCCATTCGTCGGCCCAAGCCATGGCCACGGTGACTGGGTATCTGGAATCGATTTGCACATGCATGTCGCCGCCCCCGACAGCGGGACTGTACACGCGGCCGGCGTGCAGGCTGGCGGGCTCCAAGGGGATGGTCGCGCTGTCGGCGGCAGTCCATATAACGGGATTTTGCGCATGCGAGTTCGCGGCCAAGGCGCAGAACAGCAGCGTAGCGAAAATTGAAAGGTTCCTCATAGTAAGAAGTATTGGCCGGGTCCATGCGCGTACCCTAGCAAATTCGCGAGGGGAGGATTACGAAGGTACTAAGTGCCTGTTGAAGGAGAGGAAGGCTGTGTGTGGGTCTTCTTCGGGCTCGCTCGGGGTAAACTGCGATGGTGTCGGCATTAAACAAAGGCCAGTCTGCAGAAATCAGATTAGCCTTTTCCGTTTCTGTGGCGAATGAAAAGCCGAGCTTGGGATTCATAGCCTAGAGGGATGCTACATTCTTGCCGGACAGGGTTCGCGGGCAGAGGACGCCCGCGCCGCATCTGCGGCATAATTGCAAGATGAGCAAAGTTAGAATCGCCGCCTTTTCAGTTTCCATCGACGGATTTGGCGCCGGGCCCAACCAGGATCTCCAGAACCCCCTCGGATTACGCGGGTTCGAATTGCACGGATGGTTCCGGCCGACAGAGTTGTTCAAGAAGATGCAAGGTGAAAGCGGCGGGACCACGGGCATCGACAACGAAATCGCTGCGCAATCTTTCGAAAATGTCGGCGCCTGGATCTTAGGCCGGAATATGTTCGGGCCGGTTCGAGGTCCGTGGAGGGATGATTCGTGGAAAGGATGGTGGGGCGATAATCCTCCGTACCACACGCCGGTTTTTGTGCTGACGCATCATGCGCGGTCTCCGCTCACGATGGAAGGCGGCACCACGTTCCACTTTGTCACCGATGGATTGGAGTCTGCTCTCAAGCAAGCGAAAGATGCGGCCAACGGCAAGGACGTCCGAATCGGAGGCGGCGTGTCCATCATTCGCCAGTACATGGCCGCGGGTCAGATCGACGAAATGCATTTGGCCATGTCGCCGGTTCTACTGGGCGAAGGTGAAAATCTATTTTCGGGAATCAATCTCGCCCAACTCGGATTCAAACCGTCCCGGGTTGTCCCCGGAGAAAACGCAACCCACGTTTTTATTGAAAAGAGAGAAAGAGGTAAGAGATAACCGCGACTGTGGCGGCCAAACGATCTGCGAGTCCGAGTGAGTTGCGCGAAGGAGTTCTTTGCAAGGGGTGGATGCCACAACTTTCGACCTCTTGGGATTTTGATAATCCTCCGCACAGGGACGATCCCACCGGATGCGCTCTTCGATTCGAAACGTGGGCACCACGGACATCGCCAAGTCCACCATTACTACAGTCGCTGTTTCCAATATCCAGGTTTCCGACTCGTGTGGGCAACCGCGATGATCTGAATGTTCGCCGCTCGTTCCCGGTAGATCAGAGTGAACGGAAACTGTCGCAATAGGTATCTGCGAGTGGAGCGGATGCCGGCGGCCCATCGGTCTGGGGCGGCGATGATATTTGCCAGCGCGAGATCCACTTCCGCATCGAACTTGAGAGCGGCGTCCGGGCTGCGCTCCAAGTACCAGTCGAATGCAGCGTCGTATTCTGCAGTTGCTTCCTGATGAAACTCCGCAGCGTCAGTGGGCATGAGGCAGCTTCGCCAAATTACGCTTTCGCACTTCTGCCCAGGAAGTGGTCTTGGCCTTGCCAGAGTCGAGTTCCGCGATGCGCTTTCCGATCTCGGCGTCCCACGCGGCTTGCATGCCCTCATCCACCTTGCCGCCAAGGTTTGAGATCAGGGAATCGGCCAATGCCTCCTGCTCCTCAACCGAAAGCGAGAGTGCCCGCTCCAGCAGCTTGGAAACCTCCGGCGTCATTTGTGCCATGTGGACCTCGCTGGCCTATTTTAGCGTAAGGGGTTCACGGGAGATCGAACTTTCCACGCCGGCCCTTTTCCGCACCTTCTATGTTCATCCAACCTTTACCTCGCATTTGAAATATTCAATACTCATCACGTGGGCCGATGAAAATGCAATCGAACGCAAGAACTTGGAGCCGCTGTGTTCGATCACGTTGCGGACACTGGCGAAGAAGCGCAATTCGCGGGCTGCGTAGAAAGTTGGCGCGCATGCGGCGAGCGTCCGGCTATTTTCGCCGCTTGCTTCTTCCCGTTCAGTTTTTCAACGCTTGATGATCGAAGCTGATCACTCTGGTCACCTTCCACGCTCCATCTTTTTTCTGCCAGAGATGGATGAACTTCGCCTCACCTACCGAATCGGCTGTCTCGTGTCCGGGATGGTGAAAGCGGTGCACTCCAACCTCCACCGCGCCATAGTCGGCAATGGGATAGACCTCGAGCGTCCCGGGCACAAGTTCTCGGGTCACCTTGCCGCAGATATTGTTCTTGATACCCTGGACCAGCGCCGCGCGCCCGCGGCTCAACCCAGTCTTGTCGTGATAGAACTCCAGATCGTCGGCGAGCAGGAGCCGAATTTTTCAAGATCGCAATGGTTGTAGGCGTCGAAGAGTTGGGTGTCGAGGGATTGGATAGTCTGGAAAAGCGGATCGGGCGCGGGCGTGGTTTGGGCATGCAGGTGAGCCAACGGCGCAGTGAGCAGAGCTGCAATCAGCAGCGCTTGCAGCGGAGCGAAAATCTTGATCTTCTTTATGTTCATGCGGGAACCTTTCTGCGAGGATCAGCATTTGCTTCTACGTGGGAAGCGTACGAATTGTTCCTGCTGGATGAAAGTCTCGAGGATTGGGAGTTGCTGCATCGCGCCCTTGGGGCCGCCACTCAATGCGGGCTTTGGCGAGAACCAAAGATGGCCACTGACCAGATCAAAGTCAAAGGCAGCGGACAGGAGTGTCCGCTCCACACGGGCAGAATCAGGATTCGCGAGATGGGGAACCTGCGCAAGCACTTTCCTTTCGTACCTGTCTCATCCCATCCTTTAATACGGATAATACGGAATGGAAAGTAATCAGGAATACGGGCAAGAGCGGAGGCGCTGTTTGCGCCAGAACATGCACGCTCCTGCGTTCGCGAGCTTTGACGGCGTGAGCGGCGGAATGATTCTGGATTTGAGCGAGGAAGGGTTGTCGATGCAGACCGGAAGCCGGATGCATGGGCACTGGCTTGAGCGAGAGAGGCGGGTGCGGCTGGAAGTGGATTTGTTGGAACCGCCGGCGCACCTGGAGACCACAGGCTACATCGCGTGGGCCGATGCGTTGGGGCGCGCGGGTGTGCGCTTCACGGACTTGCCGGAAGAAGCGCGGCAGAGGTTGAATGAATGGTTGACGATCAATGCCGGTGCGCCCAGCACGATCGCTCCGAAGGTGATGGTGGGAAGAGGGATGGGCTGGCCCGCGGCATCGCGACTCGATGGGAATCGAGAGCGCGGTCCCATGACGATCAGCCTGGAGGCGGAAGCGGACGCGACCGGAAATGGGATGAATGGGAATGGCTGTGACTATCCAGCGTCGGCGACTGTGCAGTACGAATTCAGTTCGCTCGGAACCGATCTAGGAGCGGCGCTACGCCTGATTGGAGAACGGGCCAGGTCGCTGACGCGTGGCAGCAGCGCGGCGATTGCGCTGTTGCATAAAGGAGCGGTGATTTGCCGGGCCAGTGTGGGAGAAAGCGCGCCCGCGCTGGGAACGCGACTGGACGTGAACTCCGGACTTTCGGGCGAATGTTTTCGCGACGGAAAAGCTTTGCGCTGCGACGATGCGGAGAACGATCCGCGTGTGGATTTGGAAAGCTGCCGGAGGCTCGGCGTGCGTTCAATTCTGGCGGCGCCGGTTCGCTTCGAACGCGACACGGTTGGACTCCTAATGGTGTTTGCGCCTGCACCTTTTAATTTCGACGAAGGCGATGTGGCTGTGGTGGAAAGCCTGGCTCATACCGTGGTTCGGAGCATGAGGCAGGCGGAAGCAGTTGAGCACGGCGCTCGGGAATTTTCGATTGGGCGCAGGACGAGTGGCTAACTATCTTTCTCTCCGGCTTTTTTCTCGACAGCCTGTTTTTCCGCAGCTTCCGCAGCTTCGCTCTGGATATGCTCCAGGAAAGTGCGCAACTCTTCGATATCTTCGGGAAGCATTTTGACGAACTGGATTCCATTGCCGACTTGAGGATCGCAGGTAACGATTCTGCCGAGTATCAGTAAAGTGACGTCTGTCTCAAGTTTGAGCTCGACGGGAGTATCGACTGGAAACGGAAACATGGTCTCGATATAACAGCCTAAGAGGCTGAGATCCGCAGTAGAGCAGCGATAGGGAGTGTCGTTGTCCTCGAAATGGAGTTCAACCGGGATCTTTACCTTGAAGCGCGCGTGGTCACGGCGTTCGGGGGGTGGAGGCATGGGCGGGCTCCCGTGGTTTCTTCGGACGGTAAGTATAGCAGGGGTCCGATGCACGGGCGTTTGCATGGCGGGTTCACAGGCGGAAACGGCGAGCGAGGTTATTCGTCATCGCGGTTGAGTTGCAGAATCAGAATCAAGATCAGAATCAGAGGCAAGATCAAGATCAAGGGCGGCGGACAAGAGTGTCCGCCCCACACGGATTTTTAGGCTGCGGCTTGTTGTTGATAGGCGGGAACGAAAAATGTGGCGACGAAGTTTTCGAACGTGGTTGCCGTGGTGTTGCCAGGAGTGCGAGGCTCGAGGGCGCGAACGTGCCCGAGGTTGAGTGCTTCGGCCATTTCGAGGATTAAGCCGACGAAGTTATCGGACATTCCCATCTGGAGCATGGCGGCTCGAAGCTGGTCGTTGGGCGCTTGAAAATATTTCAGGCCGGGCTTGCCGATGGCTTGGCCGATGATGGTGGCTGCTTCAGTGTAGTCGAGATCACGCTGTCCATGGAGTTCCTGGATTTGCTTGCCGCGGAATTCCAGGCGCAGCAAAGCCTCGGCTGCGGCCTTTCCAATATCGCAAGTCGCGATCATGGGAAGTTTCAGATCCGGACGGATCGGTCCGAGCGCGGAGCCAGCCATGCGAATCGCGGCTGCCTGGGGCAAAGTGTTTTCCATGAAATATCCGGGGCGAAGGTGCAGGACGTTGGCGTTGAGCCGGTTGAGTTTCTGTTCAAGATCATGCAGCCCGAGGATGGGGCCGGTTCCGCTGGACTTGTCGGTGCCGAGACTGCTGAGGGCTACAACATTTTTCACTCCTGCATCTTGCAGCGCTTTTGCGATGGCATCGCCGACGCGAGATTGGAAGGCACGGAAGTCGGGGCTGGTGGGGTTGGGCGGGATCATGACATAGGCGGAGTCTGCCTGATGGAAGGCTTTGGTGAGTGCCGGGGCGTCGGTGATGTCTGCGACAAATTTCTCGGCACCTTCAGCGGCAAGAAGCTGCAGGTGGCCGGCATTTCTGCCGACGACGCGAACTTTCTTTCCCTTGCTAAGGAGTTGCTGAGCTACGACGTGGCCGGTATTTCCGCTGGCTCCGAGGATGACGTACATGGGGAGAACTCCTGATACTTAGAACGTTGGATGCTCGGGGGTGTGGTATGGGTCCACACAGAAGTGCAAGGTGGGGTTGGACGATTTCCTCATTTCGGTGCATATTTTGGGTGCATGAAAGATGAGAGTACGACGCTGTATCGACCTGTGGGACAAGCTGAATTCGATCTGATTCTGGCCTCTGGATTTATAAAGTTTCCGCCTCGGTTGGCGCACCAACCCATTTTCTATCCTGTGCTTAACGAGGAGTATGCGACGGTAATTGCTCGGGACTGGAACACGAAGGACCCGAATTCTGGTTTTGTTGGCTACGTTTTGCGATTCGATGTGCGAAGAGACTTTTTATCGAAGTATGACATCCGGACAGTCGGCAGTGCGGAGCATCAGGAGTACTGGATTCCGGCGGAAGATCTGGAGAGATTGAATGAAAGTATTGCTGGCACTATCGACGTAATCGCTGAGTTTCGGGGACTTCCGTGACGCCCGACAGCATAGAGCTTAGAGACAGCAGGCTACCTCAGCGGCTAAGGCCTGATCGTCTTGCAGTCGTTACGGCTCGACTGAAGTCGTGCCCTTCCCGAGCTTCTGGGCACAAGCAGCCGTTGTACATCGGCGTTGGTCGGGCGAATGCGCCCTCCCCTACGCGATCACTTTTTGCGGGGTTTGAGGGATGCCCAGTCGGCGTTGGTGAGGGCGCGGCCGAGGGCGGTGAATTCGCCGGCGCCTTGCAGGAATTCACCGCCGTCCATGCGAATGACTTCTCCGTTGATGTAAGACGAGCCGTCGCTTATCAGGAATGCGGTGAGATTGGCTAACTCTTCGGTGGTGCCGAAGCGGTGCATGGGATTGCGATCGAGAGCGAAGGCTTCGAGTTCGGGACGCGGCATGAGGCGAGAGAAAGCGCCCTGTGTGGGAATGGGGCCTGGTGCGATGGCGTTCATGCGAATGCCGCGATTGCCCCACTCGACGGCGAGACTGCGGGTGAGGGCTTCGACTCCCGCTTTCGAGACTGCGGATGGGACAACATAGGCCGAGCCGACTGGCGCGTATGTGGCGGAGATGTTGAGGACGGTGGCTTTGTGATTGGAGGCGAGCCAGCGTTTGCCGCAGGCCATAGTGCAGTGGAGCGTTCCCATAAGGACGATGCCGATGACGGAGTTCCAGGCGCCGGGAGAAAGTTCCTCGGTGCGGGCGATGAAATTTCCAGCGGCATTGTTGACGAGAATATCGAGCGGGCCGGATTTCCAGATGCTGTCGATCATGGTCTCGACGGCGTCGAGGTTGCGAACGTCGCAGGGAATTGCGTTGATCGGGCCGTGGGGGGAAAGTTCGGCGGCGGTTCTCTGGAGGACATCTTCGCGGCGTCCGCAGATGTAGACGGTAGCGCCAAGTTCGAGGAAGCGCCGGGCCATGGCTTTGCCGAGTCCGGTGCCGCCACCGGTGATGAGGATGCGTTTGGGGCGGAGGAGGTCGTTGCGAAACATGTGAAATTGAGTAATTGTGCAATTTGGTAATTGTGCAATTGCAAACCTAGCTTGCGGGCTGAAGATTTTCAATTACAAAATTACCAAATTGCTCGTTTACTCGGTCCGAGTCAAAGGTTGCAAGCGATGCGGAAGCCGTAGTCGGCGTAGTGGAAGTCGGGAGGAATGCTGGAGCGGGCGGAGCAGCGTGCGACCTTGATGTGATGGCGCCATGATCCGCCGCGGGAGGATTTGCGCTGGCTGATCCCTGAAAGAAGTTGGGGGCCGCGGGGATTGCGTTCGGGCGAGGTGGCGTAGTAATTGGGATCGTACCAATCGCTGCACCACTCGTGAACGTTATCGCACATGTTATAGAGGCCGAAAGAATTCGGCGCGTAGCGCGCGACAGGCTCGGGGCCGGTTGGCCAGCGGGCGGCGTAATTCGGAAAAGATTGCGGGGGCTCGTTGCCCCAGGGAAAATCCTGCTGCTCGAAATCGCCGCGGGCGGCGCGCTCCCACTCGGCCTCGGTGGGAAGGCGGTAGGTACGGCCGGTCTTCGAAGAGAGCCATTGGCAGTAGCGGTCGGCATCGAACCAGGAGACGCCGGTGACGGGCTGCTGGGGATGATTGAAGTTTGTATCATGCAAGAAAGGTGGAGGTTCGCAGGCGGTTGAAGTTACGAAGCGTTGGTATTCGGCATTGGTAACTTGAGTTGCGGCGAGAAGGAATGCGTCGATCCATACACGATGAACGGGGCGTTCGCAATCTTGACCGGACTCGGAGCCCATGAGGAACCAGGCTGCGGGAATAGAGACAAGGAGAGGATCGAAGGAATCAGATGGAAATTGCGGGGCGGTTGCCATCGTCCAGAAGGTACGGGTCTTTCTTCAGCTTGAAAGAGTTTAGCAGCCTGAAAGGCGTTTGAGTGGTGAAAGCGGAGATCGCCAGCGGCTGAAGCCGGCATTCAGGCGAACAATTTACCGCAGCGCTGAAGCGCTGCGCCACCCAAAAACAGATTCTTCAAGAACCTGTCAAGTGTATGCACGTTCCAAGCGTTTGCGAGGGCAATGATCAGACGCGGCCTGAGGTGGAGGGATGGACCAGCCATTTGAGCAACATATTGACGAGGCTGAGAAGGATTGCGCCGAGAAATGCGGCGGTGAATGTGCGCACCTGGAACCCCGGTGAGAGCAGAGCTGAGGCAAACTTCAGCATCAGGGCGTTAATGATGAACCAGAACAATCCCAGGGTAATGAGAGTGAGCGGGAAGGTGAGAATTTTCAGGAGCAGGCCGAGAGTCGCGTTGACGAAGCCGATGACGAGGGCGGCGATAAGCGCGGCGATGGGTCCGCTGACGTAAATTCCCGGCACGACTCGCGAGACAATCCACACCGCCAGAGCACTTAGGACCCAATTCAGTAGCAGTCGCATTGCTTGCTCCTTGCGCCGGACCGGTTGGCGCAAATCTTCTGGGAGAACTATACCAAGCAATCAAACTTCCTGCTCGCGAGATGAGGTGCAGTAGAATTTTCACAACGAATCTTTAGGGACGGCGGTGAGTGTGGATTTTTTAAGCGATGTTGAAGTTCGGGTGCTGGGCGCGCTGGTAGAGAAAGACATCACGACGCCGGATTATTATCCGCTGTCGCTGAATGCGCTGGTGAATGCCTGCAATCAGAAGAACAATCGCGAGCCCGTGATGGCGCTGGGGGAAGAGGCGGTGCGGGCGGCGCTGGATTCGCTGCAAAGACAGCGCCTGGCGGGGCCGGCGAGCGGAGCCGATAGCCGGGTTACGAAGTATGAGCACCGGTTGCAGGAGGTATTCAACTTTGACCGGAGGGAGACTGCGATTTTGTGCGTGCTGATGTTGCGCGGGGCGCAGACTCCGGGAGAACTTCGGGGGCGAACCGAGCGAATGTACAGGTTTGAGGAACTGGAAGATGTGGTTGCGACGCTGGAACGGCTGAGCCAACGCGATCCTCCGCTGGCCGCGATTCTGCCGCGACAGCCGGGGACGAAGGAGTCACGGTATGCGCATTTGCTTTCGGGTGCGGTGGAAGGTGCGACGTTAGTCCCCCACGTTGCGGATGCGGAGTCTCGTTCGGGAGAAGGTGATCGGATGGCGCGTCTTGAGGAAGAAGTAAAAGCGTTGCGCGGGGAGTTGACAGAAGTGCAGCGGCAATTAGGGGAATTTCGTAAGCAGTTCGAGTGAGTGCGGCAGAATTTTCTTTGATCCGTGTGGCGGGATACACATTGTGGCTGGCGGGCCACAATGGCACGACCACGTTGGAACCGTAACCCCAATAAAATCAGCCTTTTTCGTTGTGGTGTGGGTCGTGCTATTTCCTGTGTGCTGCTTAGCAGCAGGAGGTGACCAAACATGACACGCATCAATTTCAGTTCAGCACGTGGCACAAGCAATTTCGAAAGAGCGGTTAGCACTGTGATATTCGCCGGGATCCTGATCGTTTGTTCGGTGGCGGTTGGATGCTCGAGCGAGAAACCTAAAACCCAAAGTTCGATCAACCAGCCAGCACTGGCGCAGCCGACGCCGACGGCTGCAGCGATTCCGGCAACCACTCCCGCGCCGACTGAGGCAGTGGTGACGAAGCCGGTACACAAAAAAGTTGTGCGCAAGGCGCCGGTGAACGTAACTTATTCGGACGAGGGTTCTGGTATTTCGTTTCAATATCCGCGGAAGTATCAGCTGAAGACTGGCGAAGACGCGGATAACCTTGTCTCGTCCGATGCGGTTCCGATGGACTTCGTGCAGCCGGGCGGGGTTGCGCTAGCGGCGGTGAAGGTTCCTGAATCTGCTTATCCTAAGAGCGATCTGGCCGCGGCTTTCTTCGACATCAGCGTGAATAAAGCGCTGACGGCGGAGCAGTGCAGCGAATTTCCTGTGGTGCAGACGAAGGCCGCCATGGCTTCGGACGCAGCGGTGCAGACGGCCCCAAAACCATCGAAGATGATGATCGGCGAGATGGAACTGGCGTCCAGCGAAAGTCTTGTTAACGACGGCACTCGGGAGGAGGCGTCGAAGTATTATCACTCGTTCCAGGGTGGAAAGTGCTATGAGTTCGCGATGAAGGTTGCGACTGGAGTGGAGACTGACGAAGGTGGCAAGCGGGTGGATCGGGATGAAATCTTCAAGCGGCTGGAGAAAATTCTGGCCACGGTGAAGATCAATCCTGCATCAACTCCGGAAGTGACTGCGAGCGGTCCGGCAGCTGTTCCGATGAGTCCGGCGCAGTAGGATTGTATGCTTCGGGGCCACGCCGTTCGCGGCGTGGCTTTTTTGCTGGTGGCGAGCTTGGAAATTAAATATCTCAGGGGCTGAAGCCCGGGCGATCAAGGCAGCTTTTATCGCAGGGCTTAAAGCGCTGTGCCACCCAAAAACAAAGTCGCTCGATATCAAATCCGTTCCACAATCAACGTACATTCCAAAGCCAAAGCCATTCGAAAATCGAAGTCAGTCGAAGATCCAAATCATTGCAGAATTAAAATCATCTGGCAATCAAAAGTGACTCCAGAGGTCATCGTCATTGATCACGGAACGAAAAAGATCGAGCGGGAGATTAGCTGCGCAGGGCGCGGATTACGGTGGCCATATCATTTTCCTGGAAGAGGCGGATGGCGGCAATGCCGGCAGCGCCAGCTTCCACACAGGACTGAGCATTCTGTAGAGTTATGCCGCCGAGTGCGAGGACCGGGATCCTGACGTGGCAGGCTTGGCGAAGGGCTTCGAGACCGGCGGAAAGCGTTTCGGGCGCGTCTTTTTTTTCGAATACGGGAGCAAAGACGGCGAAGGTGGCTTGGCCCCCGGCCGCTGCGGCTACTTCTTCTGGCGAGTGACAGGAGACTGCTATCAGTGGATCTGTTGGTGAGAGTTCGCGGGCAAGAGTGCCGGCGCTACATTGCTTCCAAATTTTTCGAACTTCTTGGGGCGCGATGTCATTGGCGCGGAGATGGACGCCATGGGCGGCAGTGGCAAGGGCGACGTCCACGCGGGTGTTGATGAGGAGAGTAGTGGGCGGCGGGCGGTGGTCACCCGCCAGTCTTTGGTTATGCTTATTTTTCTGATCGATAATGCGGATGGCGTCGCGGGCTAAGGATTCGAGGTGGCGAGCGGAGAGATCTTTTTCGCGGAGTTGGATGTAGTCGATACCATGAGTCGCGGCCTCCGCGATTTTCTCGAGCAGACGTTCGCGGCGAGTGAATTCGTTGCCGGGTAAGGCGCGGCGGTCGGTGATGTAGTAGAGAAGGCAGCGGTTGGCCATCAGGCTTCAGTTACCAGTTTAGGGGAAATACGGGCAAAATTCCGCTGGCCCAAGAATTGAAAATCCCGGCGCCTGGCCGGAACTTTTAGACACACTACAATTGCGGCAGGGAGGGTTCAGAAAATCAGCTAATTCTTCTTCTTTCTTTTGACGGAGCCGATGCGGGATCTTTTGCTCGCGGCGGCGGGCTTACGCTTGCGAGTGCCGACCTTGCTTTTGCCGTGAGTGCTGATTGTTTGATTAGGGATGCTTCTCGATTTGCGATTACTTCTTGATTTGCCACTCGGCGATTTGCGGCGAACCGGCGATGCGGTCGTGGAATCCGGGGACGTTGAAGCGGCTTTGGGATGCAGGGAAAGGTTCTCCGTCAACCCTTGCGCCACGTTGCTCAATGCTCCGGCGGCCTGCCCAACTTTGCGGGCGACTGCGTTCAAGAAAGGTTCTTTCCGTACAGACTTAAATGTCATTTGGAAGCCTCCCGGTCACAGTCTACTCCTGCCAAAAATGAAATCCCGGCGGATGGCCGGGACTTCAAACACTGCGTTGAAAAGGCAACTAGGAGGCGCGACGTTGACGGTCGCGATTCTGATCCTCATCGTCGGTCTGGTTCTGACCGCTCTTCTTGGGTTGGTTTTGGCCGGACTGACCGCCCTGCTGGCCCTGTTGCTGCTGACCGGACTGACCGCCGTGCTGGCCTTGTCCGTACTGACCAGACTGACCGCCCTGCTGGCCCTGATTGCCCTTTTTATCCATATCGTCTGCCATAAATACGTTCTCCTAAAAAAGCGCGAAACGTGCCACGCCTTTGAGATTTAAGCGCCATCTAGAAAATTAGTTGCCGCAACAGCTTGCAAAGGTTGGGCACCAATGCCCCGCAGCGACCGATCGCGACTCCAAAGCAGAGAAGTGACCGATGTCATACAGTGCGAGCTTGCGCGCAGTGCGATCTATGCTCGTCGTCGGCCAAGATGCGCCGCCAGAGAAATTACAAAAAGAATTAAAAAAACTACGAACAGGAGTTTCGCCACTCCCGCAGCAGCTACGGCCACTCCGGTGAAGCCTAAGACTCCGGCGATCAATGCAATCACTAAAAATACGAGCGTCCAATAGAGCATAGAACCTCCTTTTTGTTTTTCCCAACAATTGGACAGTAGCGGGCAATGGGGAACAATCGAATCCCGTTCAAGCTGTATTTAGGAATTTGATGGGCTTTAAATCGCCCGCAAATGAGGAGAGCAGGTACCGGTTCTCCCAGTGAACTGGCACCTGCTCGATGGGGGCGTCTGTCGAGTAGAACCACAGAATATTGGAAGACCAGGTTCCCTGCCCATACAGCGAATCTTGTAATTCTGAGGGGAAAGTTCCCGGCTCCCCAGGTATTCCGGCTGCTTTTTGCAGCCGCAGATCCACAGGCAGAAGCACAAGCAGATATGGCTTTCCTTCGGATACCACTTTCCTTAAGGGAAACGGTGTATAGACCCGCTAACCCCCCAGATGTAGAAACGAACAGGGTGATGCAGGATTTCCACCCTTGGCGACTGGCGGGAAGAACGTGTGGGTTTGGAATCAACAGGACGCAATGGCACGCCGGTTGCGTAGCTACGAATGGCCGCTTCGTTTGGGTTTGGAGGTTCTATGAAACGAGAGACAGGTTTTTTGGCCATTTTCCTGGCAACTGCCGCCCCTCTACTGTTTTGTCAGGACCTGCAGAGGAAGCCGAGTCCGCCCGATCCGGCGGAGATCATTGGCCCTCAACTCATCGCCTGGTCGCAGATGCAGAAGCCCCAACCGGTACAACAGTCCGAACAGCAGCGCGGAGGCGCGGCGAATGAAAACGTCCAGGAGCCTGCACAACAACAACCAGCTGCCCAAACGTTGACCGGCACAATTGTAAAAGACGCGGGCCGATACGTCTTGAAGGCGGATGGGAGTAATACCTATGAGCTCGACGATCAGGATCGGGCAAAGGGTTACGAAGGAAAACAAGTGAAAGTTGCCGGTACGCTGAGTGCGAACGGCAATAGTTTTCATGTAATCAGAATCGAGCTGATCTCCTGAAGGCGCTGGAGAACAGACTGCGAACTTGGTCGTTTTATTCGTTAATCAAATGAGAGTTGGTCGGTCTTAGTTGCTGTGGCTGGGCGTTGGACTTTCGAAATCCAAAATCGAACTTTTCTATAAATCAACAATTTCTAGGAATTGTCCATGGCCAAGACGATCGAAGTTCCGGTGTGGGTTGAAACCCTCCGGTTTCGCGTGATCATCTGTTGCGCTGTGACGATCGGAACAATACTGATGCTTGCAGCGCTCGCGACGGTTACTGGGACAAACGCGGGCGAACGAGTTCCAAGGAAGGCGGAGTCCTCGTCCGCGCTGCCAACGCGGAGCTACGAAGGCATGATCACCGATACACGTTGCGGCGCTAAACATTCTGCTGCGCTCGGGCTAGCTGCCGCTGATTGTACGCGGTCTTGCGTTCATGGCGGCGAGCAGTTCGCGCTGGTTGATGGCGAGAATGTCTACTTGCTCGACGGAGAGACCGCAGCGCTGAAAAAGATGGCGGGTCAGCGGGTTCGAATTGCCGGCGCTCTCAACGGAAATAGAATTTCCGTGTCAGCGGTGGGGCCGGGGGTGTGAGAATTTTTCTGCGCTTGCAGAGTCTAGGCTGCGGCTAGATAAACGTAGCGCAGAATAAACAGGATGGTGAGGATCCAAACCAAGGTATTCACCTCGCGAAACTTTCCGGCAGCAAGTTTCACCACGGTGTACGAGATCAGTCCTAGACTGAGGCCGGTGGCGATGCTGAAGGTAAGTGGAGTACTCAGCATGGTAATGAAGGCGGGAACGGCTTCGCTGAACTCCTGCCACGCGATTTGAGCGATGGATTGCGTCATGAGAACGCCGACTAAAATTAACGCCGGAGCGGTCGCATAAGCTGGAATCGCAGTGGCCAGAGGAGAGCAGAACGTCGCGAGCAGAAAGAGTGCAGCGACGGCGACATTGCTCAGCCCAGTTCTGGCCCCGGCGGCCACGCCGGCGGCGCTTTCAATGTAACTGGTCACAGTGGAAGTGCCGGTGAGGGAGCCGAAGATGGTGCCCACCGCGTCCGCCACCAGGACGCGCCCGACGCGTGGGATTTTCCCGTCCTTAATGAAGCCGCCCTGTTCGCACACTCCGACGAGAGTGCCGACGTTATCGAAAAGATCCACAAATAGAAATGCGAACAAGATTTCGAGCAAGCCCAGGTGACTTGCGCCGCGAAAATCAAGTTGCAAGAAAGTGGAGGATGGGTGCGGCATGGCGAAAATGGCGTCAGGTCGGTGTGTGATGCCGCGCAGAATGCCAAGCGCGGCGGTGCCAAAGATGCCGATCAGGATTGAGCCGTGAAGCTTTCGCGACATGAGAACCAGCGTCAGAACGAGCCCGAAACAGGCGGTCTGCACTTCTTTGTCGGCAAAGCTGCCCAGGCCAACATAGGTGGCGGAGTTGGCGACGACGAGCTTCGCATTACGAAGTCCTACAAACGCGATGAACATGCCAATACCAGCAGCGGTGGAGTGCTTCAGGCAGTCAGGCATGCCGTTGACGATTTGTTCGCGAACCCGCGTCACTGTCAGGACAAGGAAAAGCACGCCCGAACAGAAGACAACCGCGAGCGCCGTGCGCCAGGGGATGTGCATGGCGATGCAAACCGAGTAAGTGAAGTAGGCGTTGAGAGACATCCCGGGCGCCAGAGCGATTGGGTAGTTGGCGTAGAGTCCCATGACCAGGGTTGCGACCGCGGCAGAGACGCAGGTCGCGAATACCACGCCATCGGCCGGCATTCCCGCCTGGGCAAGAATCTGGGGATTCACCACCACGATGTAGGCCATGGTGACAAATGTCGTAAGGCCGCCCAACATCTCCTGTTTCACCGTGGTGTGATTTTCGGTGAGTCTAAAGTAACGGTCGAGATTTCCTCGCGCTGAGATCAATCATTCCCTCGATCATTTCCCCGAACATTCCCTCGATAAGTGGGTAGGCAACCGGGACGGCTTAATACTCGATTTTGTCAGGCTTGTTTTGCCAGGCGCGAAACGCTTCCAGCGCCTCTTCGCGCATCATCTGGATCATTGGGATCTTGCGCTCGGCATGCGGCTGTGCGAGCTCACGATAGATTAAGGAATCGTCAAATCCGATCTTCGACGCATCTTCGTCGGCATTCGCAAAATAAATTCGAGAAACCCGCGCCCAATAGATTGCGCCGAGGCACATGGGGCAGGGCTCACAGGAGCAATAGATTTCGCAGCCTTCCAGATCGAAGAGAGCAAGATTTCTGCAAGCCTCGCGAATGGCGACCACCTCCGCGTGAGCCGTGGGATCGTTTGTGGATGTGACCTGGTTCGAACCTTCGGCAATGACGGCGCCGTCTTTCACCACTACCGCTCCAAAAGGTCCGCCGCGACCCGAGTAGACGTTCTCGAGCGACAGCTGAATGGCACGCGCCATGAAAGGATTGCCCATGAGTTAATCTCTGCTTGTTGTGAATGGACGATGTGCCGGTGTCAGCTCCCACGAATCGCAAAGCAATCGACATGGACTCTTGCAGTAGCTTCGTTGAGAACCGAGTATATGCCGGAACTTAGAATTTCGTAAAATGCTGGTCTAAGGCTGGTCTAAGGAGCGACACTTTGAGTTTGCAAGCCTTCCTCGCGAGTCGAGTTGTTACTCCTGAAGGGATTCGTCCGGCGGCGATATTGGTAGAAGGAGAGCGCATTCAAGCGGTCGTTTCTTCGGGTCAAATGCCTTCCGGTTACAAGATTCATGACTTCGGCGAAGCGGCTATTCTTCCCGGACTGGTCGATTCTCACGTGCATATTAATGATCCGGGTCGCGCGGAATGGGAGGGCTTCGAAACGGCGACTCGAGCCGCGGCTGCGGGCGGGTATACGATGCTTGTCGATATGCCCCTGAACTGTGTTCCCGCGACCACCACGGTCGCGGCGCTCGAGGCTAAGCGCGCTGCGGCGCGCGATAAATGCCGAGTCGATTGGGCTGCGTGGGGCGGGGTCGTTCACGATAACGATAATCAGATTGAAGCGCTCGCTTCCGCCGGAGTGCGGGGGTTTAAATGTTTTCTAGTCAACCCAGGTATTGAAGAATTCACCATGGTGACGGAGCAACAACTTCGAATGGCGCTGCCTCACGTTGCACGGACTGGCCTGCCGCTGCTGGTGCATGCGGAACTGCCGGGCCCAATCGATCGGGCAACGGACGCTCTGGCTAGTTCCAATTGGAATTGTTACCCGACGTATCTTCAGTCGCGGCCAGATGAGGCGGAACTGAGCGCCATTCGCCTGATGTTATCGTTATGCCGCGAATATGGTTTTCGTCTGCACATCGTCCACCTCTCGACCGGCGAGGCGCTTGAAGAGCTTCGTGCGGCGCGCTCCGAGGGCCTTCCAGTGACGGTGGAAACGTGCCCGCACTACCTGTATCTGACCGCGGAAACGATTGCGGATGGCGCGACTCTAAAAAAATGTGCGCCGCCGATCCGTGGCCGGGAAAATTGCGAGAGATTGTGGCAAGGCCTTAGGGATGGCATCATCGATCAGGTTGTGACCGACCATTCGCCGTGTCCTCCGGCGATGAAGCGGATTGGGCAGGGAAATTTTCGTACCGCGTGGGGAGGTATTGCGAGCCTCTCGGTGGCGCTGCCGCTGATGTGGACGGAAGCTCACAAGCGTGGGTTCACTTTGCTTGACTTGGCGCGCTGGATGGCAGCGGAACCGGCGCGACTGGCGGGATGCGATGCGCGCAAGGGCCAAATCTCCGCTGGTTACGAAGCGGATTTTGTTGTATTTGATCCTGATCGAGAGTTCGTTGTGTCGGAAGACAGTTTGCATTACCGGCATCCGGTTTCTCCTTATTTAGGCGAGACGTTGCGCGGCGTGGTGAAGGCGACTTATCTGCGGGGAAGTCCGGTTTTTGCCGAAGGGGAATTTTCCGGCGAGCTCCGCGGCCAGGAGTATGTCAATACCTAGCGATGCTCGGAAAACTTAGTAGGGCAATAGTTCCACCCCATTGCGCTCCAGCCTGTCATACACTATCCACCATCTGCAAGCTTGCGGCCGGTAATTTGTAGGCGGGCTGGATTTTGGCAGACATTTTCAATCAGTCAGAAGAAATCGGCGTGAACAAATCAGAGTGAACAAATCAGGATGAACAGCGAACGCATCGTCGGCAGGTCCGTTCCCCGCAAGGAGGGACGCGATAAGGTAACCGGCAGGTCTAAGTACGTCGACGATATGGTTCTGCCCAATATGCTGTTTGGGGCCACGGTTCGCAGCCAGATTCCGCGCGGCCGGATCAACAAGATCACATTCGGTCCTGGAATTGCATGGGACGAATTCGTCATCGTATCGGCAAAGGATATCCCCGGGAAAAACTGTATCGCGTTGATAGGCGACGATCAGCCGTGCCTGGCCAATGAATTCGTGAATCACCCGGAGGAGCCCATTCTCTTATTGGCTCATCCTGACCGCCATCTTCTTCCGAAAGCGGTTGAGGCAGTCTCGATCGAATGCGAGGCTCTGCCTGCGATCTTCAACATTGAGGAAAGTGAATGCCGCTCCGAAGTTATCTGGGGCGAGAACAACATCTTCAAAACGTATCTGATCGAAAAAGGCGACATCGATGGTGTTTGGTCGAAGGCCGATTTCATTGTGGAAGGCGAATACACGACCGGAGCCCAGGAACAACTTTACATCGAAAATAATGGAATGATCGCGGCCTTTGATGGTGCGCAGGGACTTACGGTTTGGGGATCGCTGCAATGCCCGTACTACATTCACAAGGCACTTATCGGGCTTTGCAACTTACCGGCGGAAAAAGTGCGGGTCGTGCAAATGGAAACCGGAGGCGCTTTCGGGGGCAAGGAAGAATATCCCTCGATGATTGCGGCGCATGCCGCGCTGCTGGCGATGAAATCCGGAAGGCCGGTGAAGCTTATCTACGACCGCATGGAAGATATGGCGGCGACCACCAAGCGACATCCGTCACGAACGCGGCACCGGACGGCGGTCACACGAGACGGCAAAATTCTTGGCGGAGAAATTGAATCTACGATCGACGGCGGAGCCTATCTCACTTTGTCCCCGGTAGTGCTTTCGCGCGGGGCAATTCACGCAGGTGGACCTTACCATTGGCCGAACGTTCGCATTCGGGCAACCGCGGTTGCCACAAATGCACCGCCCCACGGCGCTTTCCGCGGCTTTGGAGCTCCACAGAGCCTTTTCGCGATGGAGCGGCACATGGATCGAATTGCAGAGGCTACAGGTCTTTCGCCGATTGAAATCCGCCGCCGAAATTTTCTGCGGACGGGAGACACCACGACGACCGAGCAAGTCGTACGCGAACCGATCGACCTCGGAAAGTTGCTGGACCGCGGGTTGGAGATTTCGGACTACCACTCGAAGAAAAAACGTTTTGCAATTCAGAACAAAGGTGGCGATACCAGAAAAGGGATGGGCATTGCCACCTTTCTACATGGCGCGGGATTCACCGGTTCGGGCGAACGCTATCTGAGTTCCGTCGTCGGCGTGGAAGGTTGTGCCGACGGCAGTGTGCGCGTGCTGGTTTCGAGCACAGAATTTGGACAGGGAACGAAAACCGTTCTTAGCCAGATTGCCGCGGAAGCGCTCGGCTTGCCGTATGACAGTGTGAGTATGGGCCAGGCAGATACGCTGGAAGTACCGAACAGCGGCCCGACTGTGGCTTCGCGCACGGTAATGGTGGTGGGAAAATTAGTGCAGTCCGCGGCTTTGGGGATCAAGCAAACTCTGATTTCATCAGGACTTTTGAGCGAGGCTTATTCCGCTGACGAATTTCGCGCTGCCTGCCGTCGATATGTTTCGGAACACCATCAATTTCGTTCATGGTCGCGGTATGAAGCTCCTGCCGACATTTTTTGGGACGATGAAAAATATCGAGGCGAAGCTTATGCGGCATTTGCCTGGGCAGTCTATATCGCTGAAGTCACGGTGGATCTGACGACATTCAGCGTATCGATCGACGACTTCGTGGCGCTGCAGGAGGTCGGCAAAGTTCTGCATCCGCTTCTAGCGACCGGGCAAATCATTGGAGGAGTGGCCCAAGCCATTGGGTTTTGTCTATATGAAAAAGTGGTTTGGCAGAATGGGCGGATGCAGAATAACCAAATGACCAACTACATCATGCCGACTTCGAGTGACCTGCCGGCGATCCGTGTCTTCTTCGAGGAGTTAGGAAATGTTTATGGAGCCTACGGTGCGAAGGGCATTGGCGAACTTCCTATGGACGGTCCGGCGCCGGCGATTGTCAATGCAGTATCTGACGCGCTCGGAGTTCATTTCGATTCGGTTCCTCTGCTGCCCGAAGACATTATGGACAAACTTGATTCGGCTCGACTTGCCGTGGCGGCTGAAGAGGCTGATGTTGGTGGCGGGCGATGAACGACTCTGGCCCTGGTCCCGCAAAAGTTGAGATTTCGTTTGCTGTCAACGGCGAAACGAAGACTGTGCGTTCTTATCCGATGGAGCGGTTGCTCGACGTGTTGCGGCGTGACCTGGGATTGACCGGCGCGAAGGAAGGTTGCGGGGAAGGAGAGTGCGGATCGTGCGCGGTATTAATGGATGGCATGCTCGTGAATAGTTGCCTGGTGCCGGTTCTCCAAGCTGAAGCATCGAGCATTGTTACCATCGAAGGATTGTCAGATGGTGAAACGCTGCATATCCTACAGCAGGCTTTTATCGATTGCGGTGGCGCGCAGTGCGGCATCTGCTCGCCGGGGATGATTCTCGCCGCCTCTCATTTATTGAATCAAAATGCAGACCCGACGGTTGAAGAAATCCGAGAAGGGCTTGCCGGGAATCTCTGCCGCTGCACTGGCTATAGTCAGATCGTAGAAGCTGTAGCAGAAGCTGCGCGCCGCAGGACGAGCGCATGAGATCGAATCCCTCTGATTATGAAATGACCGCGCTGCCGAGTTTGCACTCGACCGTGTCGCTGCTGGCGCGAGAACCCGGCGTGTGGCTTCCCATCGCCGGAGGCACCGATGTCATGGTGCAGTACGCGGCAGGGAAGCTCCCGGCGCGGAAATTGGTGAGCATCTGGAATCTTCCCGAGTTGCGGCGCATTGATGTTACTGCTTCCGAAATTCAGATCGGCGCGGGATGTACCTATACCGACCTTCGCAGGCATGCGGTTGTCGGCCATGAGTTTCCGCTCTTGCGCAGCGCCGCGGGTTGGACGGGGGGAATTGCGAACCAGAACCGAGGAACGATCGGCGGCAATATTGTCAACGCATCACCAGCCGCGGACTCGTTGCCTGCGCTGCTTGTGTACGAGGCGGAATTGATTTTAATTTCTGCCCGAGGAGAACGCCGAATTTCCTACGCGAACTTTCACACGGGATACAAGAAAACGCTTCTCGCGCCGGACGAACTGATTCAGACGGTGTGTTTGCCAAGGCGATTCTTGGAGTATTACAGTCACACCCGCAAGGTTGGGACGCGCAAGGCACAGGCGATCTCCAAAGTGGCCATTGCCGCCTTGGGCCGCATTACAGACGGTGTGATTGAAGATGTTCGCATCGCCGTTGGCAGCGTAGCTCCTGTTCCTCTTCGTTTGAAGGATACTGAGCAGGCTCTGAACGGGCGCGCTGTTGATGCAACGCTCTTACTGCTGGCAAGACGGACTGTGGCTGCCGAGATCCGGCCGATTGACGATATTCGATCGACGGTGAGATATCGCGCAGCGGTGACGGGCAATCTTGTAGTTGAGTTTTTGAATCGACTCAATCTCGCACAGGCGGGCGCAGAACGCAGCGAAGCGAATGACGTTTTGGCGCAATGGAATCGTCTTCCTGCTGACGAAGCTATCAATGCAGTCTTGCCATGTTGCGGATCCAGAGCTTGGGCGGAAGGAATGGTAGCTCGCAGGCCGCTCGCGGATGAAGCGGAGCTGCTGACTGCATCGAATGAAACGTGGCGCAAGGTCAGCCCATCGGATTGGATGGAGGCATTTCGCAGTCATCCGCGAATTGGTGAGAAGAAACCCGTGATGGGCTCATCTGCGCCGGGGCAGTCTGTAGAATGGTCGTCGCAGGAGCAACGTGACGTGACCGATGCCGACGCTGCCGCGAAGACTGCGCTGGCCGAAGCCAATCGAGAGTACGAACGGCGCTTCAATCGTATCTTTATAGTGTGCGCCACAAGCAAGTCTGCAGTAGAGATTCTTGAAATTCTTCGTAGACGCCTCAAAAATGGCGTAGAAACTGAACTTCACGAAGCAGCCGAGCAGCAGCGCCAGATCACGGAGTTGCGCTTGAGAAAATGGCTTCAAGGATGAGACGAGTTTCAACTCACATTCTGGATCTGGTTCATGGGAAGCCCGCCAGCGGTGTGCCCGTTCGCCTGGAGATGCAGAACGGGTCAGGAGATTGGCGGCTGCTGACTTCCGCGCACACCGATCAGGATGGCCGCTGCGCGCAAATGATTCCTGACGGCGCTGAACTCGCCGCTGGAATTTATCGATTGAGCTTTGATACCGGAAGTTACCACGCCATGCAGAACAGGTCCGCGCTGTATCCAGTGGTGGAAGTTACGTTTCGGGTACGAGAGGGCGAATCCAATTTTCACATTCCGCTGCTCTTGAGTCCGAATGGATATACGACTTACCGGGGCAGTTGAGCTCGAGAATCTGCAAGCAAGATGGAGTTGATTTGATCTCGTCAATCCGCGAGTGGCTGAATCTTCTGGTGCGCTGGTTCCATGTGTTCGCGGCCATCATGTGGGTTGGCCAAACCTATTACTTCACCTGGCTCGACGGCCAATTCGGCAGGCTCGCCAAGAGTGGTGACGCGGGCGCTTCGATCTGGATGGTTCATAGCGGCGGCTTCTATACTGTGGACCGGCACAAATCCCTGAAGGTGGGGCCTGAACAAGTTCACTGGTTCCGCTGGGAAGCTTTAATGACGTGGCTGAGCGGGATGGTGTTGCTGCTTCTCGTTTATTACTCCAGCAGTGGACTCATCGACCCGGACGTTGCAAATATTTCTCAAGCAGCTGGCATCGCCATCGGCCTTGCAGTGTTGGCTGCGGGTTGGCACATCTACGATTTGGCGCTGAGGTCGCCTCTCGGCAAATCGGAGGGGGCGTTCGCGACTTTCTCAATTCTGATGATCGCGATTCTTGCGTGGGGATCTGTGCACGTGTTCAGCGGGCGGGCGGCTTACATCCACGTGGGCGCGGTATTCGGCACGATCATGACCGCGAACGTATGGTTCAGAATTCTTCCCTCACAGCGGAAAATGGTCGCAGCCTCTGCCGCGGGGGAAATGTTCGATGCATCGCTGGCGGCGGAGGCTAAGCTGCGCTCCAAACATAATACTTTCATGGCGGTGCCTACAGTCTTTATCATGATCAGCAATCATTTTCCCGTCGCGACCTATGGAAGCGGATACGGCTGGGAAGTTCTCGTCGTCCTGGTTCTGCTCGGCTGGGCGGCAGCGAAGGTTATACGCGAAGCGTAGGTGTGAAGCGCGTCCTGGTGGGTGGAATTGGAACTTAGTTGGCAAGAACTGTGAACCCAAACCGCGCAGACCGAGTCATCGCTCGATGTTTGCGGTTAGCATCTTTTTCTCAAGATACTGGCAGCACACGCCGTACATTTTTGTGCCCCGCAATGCATGACTGCCACCGCGAAATCGTGCAGTGGATGGAACCTTTGGGAATTAAGGTTCGCATCGATGCTGCCGGAAATCTTCGCGGAGTTTACGCGGGCGGACAGCCCAATGGTCCGCGCCTGCTGATCGGGTCACATCTCGATACGGTTCCTAACGCAGGCGCTTACGACGGCATTCTCGGAGTGGTGCTCGCGATTGCGTTGCTGGAAGAATTGCAGGGACCGAGATTCCCTTTCGCGATCGAGGTGCTTGGTTTTTCCGAAGAGGAAGGAGTACGCTTCGGCGCTCCGTTCATTGGTAGCCGCGCGCTTGTAGGCAGGCTGGATCCGCAACTGTTGCAGGTTTGCGATTCGCAGGGCGTTTCCGTGCGCAAGGCAATCGAGGATTTTGGATTAGATCCTGAGCATATTCCGGAAGCCGAGTTAGGAAAGGATACGCTGGGTTATCTTGAGTTTCATATCGAGCAGGGACCGGTTTTGGAAAAATTGAATCAACCACTCGCAGCCGTGGAAGCGATTGCGGGCCAGAGCCGCCTGGCGGTTAGGTTTGTGGGCCGAGCGAACCACGCAGGCACAACGCCGATGCATCTTCGGCACGATGCGCTGGCAGGGGCGGCGGAGTGGATCGGCAAAGTGGAACGCGCGGGTCAGGGAATTCCGGGGTTGGTCGCCACGGTCGGTAGAATCGAGGCGAAGCCGGGGGCTACGAATGTGATTGCCGGGGAGGTGCGACTCACGCTTGACGTTCGTCATAGTTCAGATGACATTCGACGTCGCGCCGTCGCCGATCTCATTCGTGAGGCGCAAGAAATTGCATCGCGACGCGGGTTATCGGTCAACGAGAGTAACGTGCTGAATCAGCCTGCGGTCGCGATGGAGCCTTTTCTGATCGGCCATATAGAAGATGCACTTGCGAAGGCAGGCTGCAAGCCGCACCGGATGGTGAGCGGGGCGGGACACGATGCCATGATTCTGGCGGAAAGAGTTCCCTCTGCAATGATTTTTCTGCGGACTCCGGGCGGCATAAGCCACGATCCGGCAGAATCAGTCGCATCAGAGGATGTCGAAAAGGCCATCCAGTGCGGACTGCATCTTCTTCAACAGCTCGCCGCATCGCCTGAGTTTTACAAGACCCCAAATTTCACAAAAGGATAACGTGAAAAATCTTGGACACACACGAAGCTCCCAGCAGCCGAATCATTTGCTGCTGACCGCCGACACGTTTGTGCGCATCGCTCTGCCGGGAATGAGAAAATGCTCCGCGATCGTGCATGCCGGTCCTGCGCTGGGCGCCGGTTTCACAGAGTACACCGCAGAATGTGAAGCGGGAGGAGAACTGGGCCCCACCTCTGCTCAACGCTTTCTGTTCGTGATTGACGGCGGTTTGCAGTTGGAAGTTAACGGCAAATCCAGTGAGTTGACTGCGCGATCCTATGCTTATCTCTCCGAAGGATTGCAGCATCGAGTGAAGGCTACGCAGGTCAGCCGGATTGTTGTCGTCGAGAAAGTCTATCAATCCCTTTCGTCGAACACGCCGCCACAGTTGATTATTTCAACCGAAGATGCGGTGGTGGCGCATCCACTGGATGGCGATCCCAGCTTGCAGGTGAAATGCCTTCTTCCCGATGAGATGAGTTTCGACTTTGCGGTAAATACAATGGTCTATCAACCCGGGGCCTCGCTAAGCATGGTCGAAATGCACGTGATGGAGCACGGCCTCATCATGCTCGAAGGCGGCGGCATTTACCGGCTGGGAGACTCGTGGTATCCAGTGACCGTCGGAGACTTCATCTGGATGGGACCATGGTGCCCGCAGTGGTTCGGGGCGATCGGAAAGGCGCCAGCGAAATACCTTATTTATAAAAACTGGAACCGGCATCCTCTGGCCGGCCATGCGCGATGAGTCTTATTGTCGATCGAGATCGCTTGTTCTCCGAAATCGATGCACTCGCTTCATTCTCTGACGCTGAATCTCCGGCCGTAACACGAATTGTTTTCACGCCCACGGATCTCAAAGCTCGAGACTGGATGAAAACACGTTGCGCAGAAGCTGGGCTTACGGTGCGCCAGGATGCGGTGGGAAATATTTTTGCCCGCTGGAATGGCTCCGATCCGAAAGCTCCGGTTGTAGGCACAGGCTCGCACATTGACGCCATTCCGAATGCTGGGAAATTTGATGGCGTGGTTGGAGTGCTGGGTGGGCTCGAAGCGATACGGACGTTGCGGCAAAGCGGGTTTCGTCCCAGGCATTCGATCGAGTTGCTCATCTTCACTTCGGAAGAGCCGACACGGTTTGGTATCGGATGCCTCGGAAGCAGGCTGCTGACAGGCGCGCTTACTCCCGAAGCTGCGAGGAAGCTGAGGGATAAAGATGATGGCACTTTGGACGAAGTTCGCCGAAACGCTGGCTGCGCAGGCGAACTCGACCAGGTCGGATTGCCGCAGGGATACTACAAAGCATTTATTGAACTGCACATCGAACAAGGGCCGCTGCTGGAGCGTCAGCAAACTCCTCTGGGCATTGTTACGAACATCGCTGCGCCTGCGAGCATGCGCGTTATGATCGAAGGTTCCGGGGGGCACGCCGGCGGAGTTTTGATGCCGGACCGGCGCGATGCTTTATGCGCGGCGGCGGAATTGATTCTGGCCATTGAGAACGCCGCGCGAAGCAGCGGAGCGATCGACACGGTGGCGACGGTCGGCATCTGCGAAGTGTTTCCCGGCGCCGTCAATAGTATTCCGAGCCGAGTTCGGTTGAGCGTGGATGTACGCGATACGAACCTGGAACGGCGCGATGTCGTCGTCCGCACAATTGAAAACGAGGGTGACTCCATTGCAGAGCGGCGGCAGATATCGATTCGCAGTGAACTGCTGAACGCCGACGCTCCTGCGGATTGCGCACCCGAATTGGTCGAGGCACTCTCTCAATCCTGCCGGAAGCACGAGTTGGGCTTCATTTCCATGGTCAGCCGCGCTTACCACGACTCGCTTTTTATCGCACGCATCGCTCCGGTCGCGATGTTGTTCATCCCTTGCCGCAACGGCTACAGCCACCGTCCCGACGAGTACGCATCTCCGGAAGACATCGCGCGAGGAGTGCTGGTTCTTGCCGAAACTCTCGCGGCGTTGTCCCAATGATTTGTTACTTGATCTTTAGCGATTCGCGAATCCTGGCGTAACCGGGCTTGATAGACGAATAGATAAAACCCAGGCGCTCTTTATATGGCAGGAAAGAGCTCTTCATCGCATTGATGGTGATCTTTTCAAAATCGTCCAGAGACAATCCAAAGGTTTCCGCGGCGGCCTCGAACTCCCGGCTCATTGTAGTTTGGCTCATCAGCCGGTTGTCGGTATTGAGTGTGACCCGAAATTTCTCCTGATAGAGAATGCGGAAAGGATGCTGCGCCAAACTCGGCGTCGCGCCCGTGTGCACATTGCTCAGCAGGCAAATTTCCAGCGGGATGCGTTTGTCGAGAACGTACTGCGCCAGATGGCCCAGTTTTACCGCCTTGCCCTCTGCTACGGCAATATCGTCGATCAGACGCGTGCCGTGCCCGATGCGGTGGGCTCCGCAGTATTGAATTGCCTGCCATATCGATTCTTTTCCGTAACCTTCTCCGGCGTGGATCGTAATATTGAAGTTCTCACGCTGAATGAAATGAAAAGCGTCCACGTGCTTCTTGGGCGGATAGCCGCCTTCCTCGCCGGCGAGATCGAATCCCACGACGCCGCGCGCGCGAAAATCGACCGCGAGTTCGGCCATCTCGAGCGAAGTATTCATGTTGCGCATGGCGCAAATGATCAGACCGGAACTGATGCCGAAATCCTTTCGTCCCTTTTCCAATCCCTTCAATACTGCGGAGACAATCTGCTGATGGGTCAGCCCCTTTTGCGTGTGAAAGACCGGCGCGAAGCGAGTTTCAAAATAAACGATTCCGTCGCGACTGAGATCTTCGGCCTGCTCGTAGGCGACACGTTGGAGCGCTTCTTCGGTCTGCATTACGGCAATGGTGTGGGCAAAGCCTTCCAGATATTTCGCGAGGCTGCCCTGATTGGCTCCGCGAAAAAACCACTCGGAGAGCGCCTGAGGCTCGTTGGTTGGAAGGCCGGCATACCTGGCGTCCCGAGCCAAATCAATGATGGTTTGGGGGCGCAACACGCCGTCCAGATGCTCGTGTAAAAGGACTTTCGGAAGGCGCGCCAGCAGTTCTTTATTGAGCTTCATATAATGCGGCTTTCTTCGAGCCACTGTCCCACGAACCACGCGAAACGTTGCAAGATTATTACACCACATCGGATATTCCCGCCGAAGCCGCCTTGCCTTGCTGTTGTACAATCCGACCTCGTTCGAATTTGAGGGAAGGGTTGGCTGCATGTCGCAAACCGAGACGGACAACGTGGTTAGCACCGGCCATGGCTTGCGGCGGGAGATTTTATGTCCCATGGAAACGCTGGCGCAATCGGTCTCCACCATAGCTCCTACTACCACGCCGGTGGCAACTATCCCGCTCGTTTGCGCGCTTGCGGGAAATGGTACGTGGCTGGCGTATGTGCTGGCCACGGTGGCGGTGTTGCTGGTTGCGTTATGCATAAGCCGGTATGCCCGCCATTCCGCTTCTCCCGGCTCGCTCTACACCTACGCGTCGCTGACTCTGCCGCCATGCCTCAGCGCGACGGTCGCCTGGAGTTTACTGCTCGCCTACGTGGCTACGGGATCCAGCGTGATCGGTGGCTTTTATCACTACGCAAATTTATTGTTACGGGATGCCACGGGCCACGTTTATTCCGCGGTGTTGCTGGCGACGCTGGTCACTGGCGTTTCGATGAGGATCGCCTATCGGGACGTAAAAATCTCTGCCCGTCTCATGCTTTGGATTGAAGCGGCTTCGGTATCAATAATCGTAGTTGTCGTGGGGTTGCTACTGGTACGCCATGGTTGGAATTTAGACCGGGAACAATTGCATCTGCACGGCACGACGGGCAGCGGACTTCGGCTGGGATTGGTGCTCGCGCTGTTCAGCTTTGTTGGCTTTGAAAGCGCGACAACGTTGGGGTCGGAGGCACGCAATCCGCTGCAAACAATTCCGCGCGCGGTCATTCAAAGCGCAGTGCTTGCAGGGGCTTTCTTCACCGTCTGCGCCTACGCTGAGGTTTTAGGGTTCCACACTGCCGGGCGAGATTTGGGAACGAGCGAGGCGCCGATGTACCTTCTGGCTCGGATTGGTGGTGTGCCGGTGCTTGGACTGCTGATCGATATCGGCGCTCTAGTCAGTCTGTTTGCCGGAACTCTGGCGTGCATTACCGCCGCGGCTCGAGTGTTGATGCGCATGTCGCACAACGGGCTTGCGCACAGCTATTTCGGCAAAACGCACGAACGCAATCAAACTCCAAACCGCGCTGTCGTCATTACTGGCATTGCGGCGCTGCTTCCCGTAGCAATACTGGCGGCCCGAGGCGCAAGCGGGCTGGATGTCTATGGCTGGATGGGGTCGCTTGCGACCTATGGCTTCATCGTCGCCTACGCGTTGGTTTGCATTGCGTTGCCGCACTATTTGCGTGAACAAGCTGTGTTCCATCCGGGAGCGCAAGTGGTTCCGTGGCTGGCCGGCTTGGCCATGTTGCTTGCCTTGGTTGGGAATTTTTATCCCGTGCCGGAGGGCCCTTACGGCAAACTGCCATACATCTATCTTGCGTATTTGGCGGCAGGGTTGGCGTGGTTCGCGATTCGTGGACGCAGCAGTCAGCCTGCTTCAACTGCCCTGTGAAACCGTGGAGGATTGGAGTCACAGCGATAAAAATATCTAATCTTCGCCAAAGAAATTTTGACTGGCAAAGGACTTCCATTCCCAACGAAACCCGCGTAAAGTCGTCAGTCATCCTGGGGCGGCAAGTAAACCATCTTCGAACAAAACATGTAGTCTTTTTTGACCAGATTGCACGGTCCCGCAGGAGGATGTTTACGACTCGCATGAGGTCATTCATGTTTAACAGACGCGCACGCATTGCTTTTCTTTCGCTAACGCTCTGGATTCAAGCTGCCCATCCTCCAACTGCCCACGCTCAACAAACGCTTGGCGGTATTACGGGCACGGTCACTGACAAAACCGGGAGCGTTCTGCCAGAAACTACTGTGACGATCGTGGGTGATCAGACGAAACTCACTCGCAGCCAAAAAACGAACCCAGCTGGTATCTACGATTTCGTCAATCTTCCGATCGGCACCTACACTCTGACCTTCGCGCACGACGGTTTCCAGGGCGAAAAAATCCCTTCGATCACCGTGCAGGCGGATCGCACCGCTACTCTTAATACGGCGCTGTCTGTCGGTAAGGTGGGTACGGTTGTAGAGGTCGAGGCGGTTCCTTTGCTGAACGCTGTCGACACCACCAACGGCTATGTACTTGAGAAAGTTCAGATTGAGGCCATCCCTCTGCCTACGGGCAGCTTTACCGGGCTGGCCATTCTGTCGCCTGGAGTGAACGCCGAGTTGTCCGCCGGAACTGGCGCCAACAGCGGCCTGGGCAATCAGCCCATCTGGGCCAATGGACAGCGCGACACGAGCAACACGTTTCTTCTGAACGGAGTGGATGCCAGTAATTTGTTCAACGGGAAAAGCACGAGCCAGGTGGCCTCGGCGCGAATTGTGAACAATACCGGGGTAGCGGGAGCCTCCAGCACCACTGCGGAAATTATTCAGAGCACGGCGTCGCCGTATCTGGCTATCGGACAAGCTTTGCCGACGCCGGCGCCGGAGACGATCCAGGAGTTTCACGTAAACACCTCGATGTATGACGCACAGCAGGGATCGACCAGCGGTGCTCACATCGATATGAGTACTGCATCCGGAACCAACGCGGTTCACGGCAGCGCTTATGTTCACCGCGGAACGGATTGGCTGAATGCTGCGCCGTATTTCTACAAACAGGACAGCAATATTCCCGCAAACGAAAAAGTTCCGCAGTTACATCGTTACACTGCGGGTGGAACGATCGGCGGCCCGATCATCAAGGACAAGCTTTTTGGTTTCGCCAGCTACCAGCACGTTCACGTGTCGGATTTGGAAATCGGAACTTCGCGGACCGCTGTACCATTCGGGCTTACGGACGATCGCAGCGCTGCGACATTGGCGGCAGTTGCCAATAATAACTTTGGCACTTCGCTAAATGCTGGCAACGTGGATCCAGTCGCGCTTGCGCTGCTGAACGATAAGCTGCCGAATGGCCAGTATTTGTTTCCCTCGGCGAATCCTACTTCCGTCCCAACCATTAACTTTCCGGAAAATGTTTTCCTCACGCAGCCGGCTTACTTCATTTCCGACCAGGCCGTCTCCGATGTTGATTACTTGGCTACCTCGAAAGACACGCTGGCATTGAAGTACTACTACCAGCACGACCCGACGACGGCACCTTTCGGGTTTTCCTCGGTCCAAGGCTTCTCTCAGCATTTGGACGCCGGCAGCCAGGTTGCTTCGGTTACGAACATCCAATCGATTCGCCCGAACTTGAGTGTCGCGGAAGTGTTTGGGTTTATCCGCGAAAAAATCTACAGCACCATTGGCCAGCCCTTCACTCCCGCCGCGGCAGGCATCAATGCGTTTGGCTCGAATGTTTTTCCGGGCATCACAATCGTGGATGACTTGGGAAATTTCTCTCCGCAAAATACCGGCGGCTGTTCGACCTCTAGCCCTTGCGGTCCCTTCAATGCCGGCCTGAATATCGGCTCGACGGCGGCTTCGCAGGGCGCCTTCACCGGCATTTTCCAAAATCGCTGGATGCCCTCTCTCAATGCTGTCTGGAACCATGGCAAGCACACGGTGACCTTCGGTGGAAGCTTTTCCTATACCCAACTCAATGCGCGCGATGAAAGAACGAACACGGGGATGATTGGCTTCAACAATTTTGCTGACTTCCTTACGGGTTCGCCCATCACCTATACCGCTAACGGATTCATCAGCACCAACTTCTTGCAAGGTGATGCCAACCGCTATTACCGATCGAAAGAAACCGGCTGGTATCTGCAAGACAAATTTCAACTCCGTTCGAATTTGAGTATTAGCGCCGGCCTGCGCTTCGATTATCACGGAGGTCTAACGGAAAAAAATGGACGCATTTTCAACTTTGATCCGTCACGGTACAACTACGATGCGACCAATGACGTAATCGTTTCTAATGGCTTCATCGTTGCAGGGAACAATCCTCTTTTCCCGACGAAGAGCGTCAGTGATTCGACTCTCACCGGGCGCCAGTGGGGATTGGCGCCGCGCCTCGGCTTGGCGTGGAGCCCAAAGATGTTCAGCGACAGGGTTGTGGTTCGTGCGGGCTGGGGCATGTACTATGATCGAGGGGAACTCTTCACTTATCTCTCTCCGGGTTTTGCCTCAGGAGTGATCGCCGGCGGCCCTTTCGGCGTGAATCAGTCACCGCCCTGGGTGAATTCGCAGGCTTGCAGCCCGTACGCGTATTCGTTCTGCAGCACTTTCGAAAATCCCTGGGGCTCCACGCTTGGGCCAGGACCCTCCGGTAATCCCGCAGATCTGGTGATACCGAATGCGGCCACAATTTCAACCGGTCTACCCCTATTCTCGTTCGCCGATTACAACCGAACTAACAAGTTGCCTTACACTCTCAATCAAACGCTGGACATTCAGTGGCAGCCGCGAAATGACCTGGCTATAGACATCGGGTATGTTGGCAATCTGGGGCGTCACGAGATCGTTCCATTGCCTTTCAATCAGGCGCGGATTGCATCTCCAAGTAACCCGATCAGGCCGGGAACCCCGTTTGGGCAGGACTATACTTATGGCTACTCGATCCTGACCGACGCCGCGACTTTTACACCCGCGATACTTCCCAACGGACAGCCGTATCTGCAAACGTTTGAGGGCGGAAACGTCGACCTGCGTGTTCCTTACATCGGTTATTCGTCAGAATCGGAGTCGTACACCGCCGCTGGTATCTCGGCCTATCATGCACTTCAGGCTCACGTTGAAAAAAGAATGAGCCATGGCTTGCAGGTCGGCTTCTCCTATACTTATTCGCACGCGACGGACGAGCAAAGCGCAATGGGGCTTTTTTACAACGGCAACAATCCTCTTAATCTGCGCTCCGGCTATGGACTCTCGGACTTCGACCGCAAGCACGTGGTGAATTTCACGTACATGTACCAGTTTCCGAAATTCTTCTCGGCATCCTCGTTGAAAGGCAGGATGGCGGATGGATGGGCTATTTCGGGCCTTACAGTCATCCAAAGCGGCCAACCCTACAGTGTTGTCGATTACTCCGGCGCCGTCGGCAGCATATTCTACGGCGTTAACGATGGCATCACGAATCCGGTTGTTCCGCTCTCTGGATGTTCTCCGCAGCAGGCTTTGACCGGCGCATCGGGGACAAGCCCTGGTCTGCCAGCGCTCAATCCGAACTGCTTCGGCCTTCCTCTGTTAAGTCCTGGGGCCTTGAATGGCGCCATACCCTCCAATGATCCTTATGAAACGAATTTCATCGATCACGGGCAGCGCAATATTTTCCGGCAGTCCTGGCAAAGGCGTGCTGACATTTCGCTTATGAAAATTACTCAAATTACTGAGCAATCTTCTTTGAAGTTCACGTTCGATGTTTTCAATGTGACCAATACGGCGAGTTTCGATATCCCGATTGATGATGTAAGCCAGAACATCAACTTCAACGGTTTTCCTGTCGCAGGTCAGTCACTGTACGTCAGCCCCACTCTGAGTGGGTTGGGTGTTACGAACAAGACCATTGGCAGCCCGAGGCAGATTCAGATGTCCTTAAGTGTGGCGTTTTAATTCGTTTTCGGAGAGGGAGTGACGAGGGGAGTTCGTATTCACTCTTGTCCGATGTCTTCGTTCCAGACCGCAGGATTCGCGCGAATGTAGTCGCTCAATAGCGAAACGCATTCCTGAGAATCAAGGTCGATCACCTGGATTCCGAGCGAACGTAGCCAAGCGATCCCACCCTGGAAATTTCGACTCTCACCGACAACCACCGTGCCAAAACCAAACTGCCGCACCAGCCCGCTGCAATACCAGCAAGGCGCGAGCGTGGTGACCATGGTCAGCTTGCGATAGCTGCGCTGGCGACCCGCGTTGCGAAAGGCGTCAGTCTCGCCATGCAGCGAAGGATCGTTGTTCTGCACCCGGCGATTGCGGCCAGCTCCGATGAGTTTCCCAGTCTCATCGAAGATCGCAGCCCCAATAGGAATACCACCCTCGGATAGGCCTTTGCAGGCTTCGGCTATCGCTACTCTTAGCATTGCGGATTGTTCGGAGGTGGACATTCGGTGATTATAGTTAGATTCATGGCCGCTCCCGTCAATTGGAGCACAGAAAATCAAGCGCGCAGTGCCTCAGTTAAACTAGGCAATACCCATCATCAGCGATCGGTTAAAGGTTGATTCTCACGCAAGCCTTTCCTTTCAATTCGTATGAAATTCATGGATTATTGGATTACCAGGAAAATGTGTGCGTGAGGTATCCGGGTCAACTATCCTCGCATGTGTTGAGTATCCTGCCCATCAGCTATTCCTCTTTGCGGCGGGCAGTTGGTAGAATGATCTTCCGGATCAATAGGATCACTGAATCCACCATGCAAAAGCCGCTGCTGCTCTTTTTGTTCATTGCTGTTCTTTCGTGTGAAACATCTTTTCCGCAATCGCCCAGTGATCGTTTGTCTCAAGGTAAGACGTCTCAGAGCATCACGGCGGGTTGTTCCGATCCATCAAATGTGGGAAGCTGCCAGTGCGTCGCTGCGCGAGTTCAGAGATCAGGCAACATTCAGGGCGAAGGCAATTCTTCTCCCACTCGCACATCCGTGTTGGATACGCCCTGGCAGTCTCACTCGTTTTCAGCTCGCGCAACAATCTAGTCATGCCGAACGGCATCGCCTCCAGAATCGTCACCCCAGAACTGCAAGAACAGTTCGCTGCACTCTCGGGAGACCGGAACCCGCTGCACATGGATGCGATTGCTGCTCGTCGCACGCGGCCGGGACTTCCGGTGGTCCATGGCGTGCATACGTTGCTGTGGGCGCTTGAATTCCTTGTCGCCAGCGGGCATCTTCTCTCGCCTTTATCTCGAATCAAAGCCAAGTTTTTACAATGGATCTATCTCGGAGATGAAGCAGTTCTTTCTCTGCCTTTCGACGCGAAGCCCGATCCGCGGCTGCTGAAAGTCGAAGTGCTTGGTCTGCCTGTGCTCTCAGTTGAACTCCAGTTTGGAACGGGCGCATCCACCGAGCCCAAGAGTGCGCTAATCCCTTCCCCAGCAGCGCCACTACCGGCGGCACTCGATATCTCTTTTGCCGACTTGGATAATCGTTCGGGCCATGCTTTTACTGCGACCGAAGCCAGCGTACGACGATTCTTTCCCCAACTGACCGCAAGTATCGGTCCCGCAGCCGTCGCTGAGATCGTTGCTTGCTCTTATGTCGTTGGGATGGAGGCTCCCGGTTTGCACTCCATGTTATCCAAACTGGATTTGACAATTGCGCGACCGTCTCCATCCGAGGGGGTCCGCACCGCTCTGCATTATCTCGTCTTGGATCGCGACGAGCGATTTCGAAAGGCGCGCATCGCAGTGGATGGCTGCAGCGTTACCGGAACGCTGGACGCCTTTATCCGCGTTCCGCCCGTCGAACAACCTTCTATGCAGGCACTTGCTTCACATGTCAGCGCTTCGGAGTTCGCAGACATCGATGCTCTCATCATTGGCGGATCACGAGGACTTGGCGAATTGACTGCCAAATTGATTGCCGCTGGTGGCGGCAAGTCTACGATCACGTATGCTGTCGGCAAGATCGAGGCAGAGAGCGTCGCATCACAGATCCGGGCGCGGGGAAGTGGGGTCCAGGTGCTGCCATATGACGTAAGAATGCCGCCCCCGCCACAGCTAGCTGGATTGACGAAGCCCTTCAGTCACCTCTTTTACTTCGCGACCAATGCCATCTTTCGACCCAAGAAAAATCTTGTCTCGCCCCCGGTTCTCGCAGATTTTATTGCCTTTTACGTTATTGGCTTTCACGAAATCTGCCTGTACCTTACACAGGCCGAAAGGGCCAGTGCAGGCAAACTAATTGCTTACTATCCGTCCTCCGTAGCCGTTGAAGAGCGACCGGCGGGCATGACCGAATATGCAATGGCGAAGGCCGCAGGAGAGCAGATGTGCCGGGACATGAACCAATCTCTGCCGAACCTCCACATTTTGACCAGCCGATTGCCCAGGCTTCTGACGGATCAAACTGCCGGAATCATGCCAGAGCGAGCACTCGATCCGATCGGTGTACTGCTGCCTATCGTGCGGGAGATGCGGGGACTTTCACGCGGCTTCTGATTCACTATGGGTTGTGATCGGCCTTCTTAATAACAATAAGATCGACCAGGTCTCCGACTTCTTTGAGGTCTTGCAGTTCGCTCAGGGCGAACTTTACACCGAAGTGACGCTCCGACATTTCGATCAGGTCGATGTGGGCTAACGAGTCCCAACTGGGTGTATTCCACGAGCTTGAGCTACGCGTTACTGTAAGGCCCGGCTGGTCGAGCACTTCTTCAAAAATCGGTTGCAACTCGGTGAGGACGGCTTCTGGAGTAACGTTAGCCATGTTTGTAATCCCTTACGTTAATGTGTTTGCTTCGCTTTGAATAGTGGGCAAGATTCAGAGCCCATACCGTAGCACCACCGGCCAGGCTAGGATCCTCCGAAGCTGCGGGGACGAATCCCAACTTAGGATAAAAATCTGCTACGATCCCGTTCTTTTTAGTCGGCACGTAATACCCGTAGATGCGTTCGATGCCAGATTCGAGCGCGCGTGCGGCAATCGCATCCAACATTGCAAGCTCCATATCACGCTTCAGAACGCGGCAACTCATCAACCATAGATCGATGTGCAGCGCCTGTGGTTCCTTACGTCCCAGCACAATCGAAATCAGGCCATGATCGCCGAAACGGTCGCTAAGTTTTCCATAAAGACTCATGTATTGCGGATTCCGCAGCGCCGACTCCATCTCCGCCAGAGTATAGCGGCGCGCAGTCAAGTTGAACTGGTTTGTCTTATTCGTGAGCTGTACGATGCGATCCAAATAGACTGGCTGGAACGTGTCGATTTCGGCGACCATCTCGAGTGAGTCGAGGTATTCGCCATAGTTCGTGAAGCGGGCTTCGAATGCAGACCGCTGCTGGTTGTGGGCATAAGAGGCTGCGCGTTCGACGTCTTCCTTCGAAAGCGAAACTGCTTCGAAGTACCGGCCTTGCGCAATGATTCCCGCAAAACGCGAAACATCGTTGCCCACGTCTGGCACGGCAATCCCTGGCACTTGAGCTGCGACGAGCGCCCGTTCGGCCGGGTTATCGTCGACGAACACGAAGCTGTCGACACCCAAATTCATCTCCTTCGCAATGGCAAGGATATTCTCGTGCTTTGGTTCCCAGTTGGCTTTGAAACAAGAAAAATGTTCGAGCCTGAGAACAGAACTTGGGTGCTCGAATCCGGATTTCGCAATCCCCTCATCGTTTTTCGAGCAGACCGCAAGTAGGATTCCACGATCGCGCAGCGCAAGGCAGTATTCCTGAAATGCCGTGTATGCCTCGGAAACGGGGGTCTCACGTCCAATCTGGATTTTGTCCACACCGTCGTCGCCGATAATTCCGCCCCACAAAGTATTATCCAGATCGAGCACGAGCACCTTACGGCTCTTGCCGTAGATTGCCTTGATCATCGCGTTCAGCGAACGCGCCAACTCGAGGTTTGCCTCCGCGGTATACAGAATCTTGTAACTAAAATAGCGCTCCCAGTCGAACCATTGTTTCAGCCCCATGCGTGCCGAGAGTCCGTGAACGTCGTGTAAGAGAAGCCTCGGCCGCCTAGCAGCCTCTTCAGCAAAAGCGACGTTAAGCTCCCCAAGAAATCGGCTTAACCCTCCGCTCGCCACCGCGTCCAAATTGCCGAGAATCGTGTACGGCGGCATTTCAAAGTTGTTCTGGATTATCTGACAATTAAGATTCGCTTCGAGCGACGCCCAGATCTCGCGATATCGCTTGCATTCCGCTTGAACATGACTGGCAAGGTCAGATTCGGCGCAGTTGAGCGGCGGCACATGCACATTCATGCAAGAAGTGTGTACATAGACCAAATCAGGTTTGAAATTAAGAAGTATTTCGGCGTTATGTACCGCCTCTTCGTAGAAGCGGCCGTATTCCGACTGATGAAAAACAGGCCGGAAGCCATTCGCTAGGAGGAGCAAGTCCAGAAGATTAACGAACTCGTCAGTGGTCGTTCCCCCGAGCACAGCGATCCGCAAATCCCGCAGTCCTGACTCCATGGACAGCTGTCGACGCAGCCCGCGGCGCTTCATGAGGATGTCGGTGATCGAACAGAAATCCAAATCGAGCATAAGCGAAGAAATATCGCTGGAATATGAGTGATCGCCCTGGCCGCTCGGGATTGAACGTTAAGCAGTTAAGTCTTTGGATTCAATTCTTTTTCGCAGCTCGTACCCAGCAGTCACCTTCGGCATTGTATGCCAATCCCACGATGGGAAGATCTCGCTTCAGCTATCGACTGACTCCAGCGATTGACTACGGGAAAGCGCATCGCACGTCTTTGGAGGTCTCAAACCATCATAGCAATTCTGCGACCGGCCTCCTATTCATTCGTTATCGCGCAGTCACGATGAGAAGCAGGACCAGAAAGGCGGAGCTAATGACGAACGCGGGAAAAACAGCAGTTTCTAACCTTAAGACTGACGCCTCCTTTCGCTACGGATCGATAGCCTGCTATCAAAGAAATCCTCGCTCCTTCAGCCATATGACAGTTTCGCAGCACTTGGTAGAATCACAAGGTTAGCTTATGCTTTCCGCATCTCTAGGACTTCTGACTTGATCATGCAAAAATTCGTGTTGTCTGCGCTATTCGTTGTTTTCTTTATTGGGGCGTGCTTCTCGCAATCGCTCAATGATCCTTTATCTCAAGGTGCGACGTCTCAAGGCATCACAGCGGATTGTTCCGATCCCTCAAATGCGGGAAGCGCCCAGTGCGTCGCTGTGCAAGCTCAAAGATCAGGCGGCATCCCGGGCGAAGGCAATTCTTCCTCTCCCATGCGCACACCGGTGTTAACAACGCCCGGCAGTCTCAACGACCAGTACGTCCCGAGTAAGCCCCCGTTGAATCCTTCGGAGATGCAACACCTGCAGACCCCCTCCCGACCAGAAACCGAGTTCGAGCAAATGGTCGCCGACTCGGTTGGCCGGGCGCTGCCTTTGTTCGGTCAGTCTTTATTTGTCCAGCCCCCGAGCACATTTTCACCAGTGGACTGGATGCAGGTTCCGAGTGATTACATCATCGGCCCCGGCGACGAACTCCAGATTAAAATTTGGGGTCAGGTGCAGGCTAGCTTGCGGGCAATCGTGGACCGTTCTGGCCAAATTTATATCCCACAGGTGGGACAAGTATCCGTAGCCGGTGTGCACTACGGAAATCTGGAGCAATACTTAAAGGACGCAGTTTCGAAAACATTTAAGAACTTCAGTCTCACGGCAAATATTGGCCGGCTTCATTCTATTCAGGTAGTGGTAGTGGGCAACGCCCGCTACCCAGGGACCTACACTATTAGTTCGCTGAGCACGCTGGTCAATGCAATTTTCGTTTCCGGCGGCCCGGCGCCGCAGGGATCGTTGCGGCATATTCAGGTTCGGCGCGAAGGCGCTACTGTTACAGATTTCGATTTCTACGACCTGCTGATCAAGGGCGACAAGTCAAAGGATGTCCGCCTTCAACCGGGCGATGTTCTCTACATTCCTCACGTTGGTCCTTTGGCGGCCATTTCGGGTTCCGTGAATACGCCAGCGATCTACGAAATGAAGGACAATTCCACCCTGAACGACTTGATTGAAGTTGCCGGCGATCTGAGCACCGTAGCCGATACCAGCAAAGTTACGATCGACCGTTTTGTGGAGCACCAAGCGCGCAAAACTTTGGAGTTTCCCTACGATGAGGAATCCCGCGCCTTGCCTCTCAAAGATGGCGACATCGTTCGCGTCTTTTCCATCGTTCCCCGTTTCGAAGACACAGTCACTTTGCGAGGCAATGTCTCCAACCCCGGTCGTTACGCCTGGAAGCCGGGAATGCGCGTCCGTGACCTGATTCCGGATGCGCAGTCCTTGCTTACCCGCCGCTACTGGCGAAATCGCGCCGCCATCGTCAACGGGCGCGCAACCGAATACCCGGTTGGAACGGGGGCCCGCTCCGTTCCCAATCAACAGCAGACAGAAAGCACGGCTCCCAATGGAGCCACGGCCGGCACTCGGGATTCGACTACGAACCCTGGAGGCTTGTTGCCTGATGCAGCCGGGTCTTCGAATCTGGCGGATGCCCTCTATGCGCAAAATCAGCAATCCAGTGCGAATGGGTCTCCGGCAACCGGCGACGGCTCATTGGCCAGCCGTCAGGGGACTCAAACCCCAGGCGGCAGTCCCAACCCAAACATGGTCCGGGATCTGGCCGACGAAGTGCGCCGTTATGCTCCGGAAATCAATTGGGACTACGCCATTATTCAACGCGTTAATCCCCAGGATCTTAGCTCCAAACTGATCTGGCTGAATCCCAGAAAGGCAATCATTGAGCGGGACGAGGAAAGCAATCTCGAATTGGTGCCCGGCGATATCGTAACCATCTTCTCTCAGAGAGACATCAGTGTGCCGCAGGCGGACCGCTCGCAGTATGTGATTGTCGAAGGCGAGGTGATGCGTCCCGGTATCTACAAGCTTGAGACTGACGAAACGATGCGCTCAGTCTTGCGGAGAGCGGGCGGGTTAACTCCCAACGCTTACGTTTACGGTTCGATGCTGACCCGCGAATCAGCGAGGATCGACCAGCAACGAAGCCTCGATGAACTGGCCAACACGATGGAAGTTCAAATTCGCCAGTCGGCGGTGATGGTAGCAGCTTCGAGCAATCCGGGGGACCTGGCGCAAATGCAAGCGGCGCAGGAAGCGATCATCGCGCGACTGCGTACTACTCGCGCCAGCGGACGCGTCGCGCTTCCAGTAAAGCCTAAGGATAAGAACCTCGACGACTTTCCGAATATGGTGATGGAAGACAGTGACCGGTTGGCCATCCCTCATACGCCTTCCACCATCTCCGTGGTGGGAGATGTGTACAATCCCGGCTCCTTCATTTTTCAGGCGCGGAATACCGCCGGATCCTATCTTGAAATAGCGGGCAAAGGAAAACCGCAGTCCGACATGCACCATGCCTTTGTATTACGCGCAAATGGCGTTGTCGTCGCCGCCAACAACGTCAACGGCCTTTTTACGGGGACAAAATTCGAGCGCGTCCGCTTGTACCCAGGAGATCAGATTGTCGTACCCTACAAGCTCCCTACCGGAGCGTTTATCCGCGGGTTACGCGATTGGACGCAGATTTCGTCGCAGCTGGCCCTGACCGCTGCGGCACTCGCGGTTGTCCACTAGAACGTAGGTCTTCTGAGCGACGAGTATCGATCAGTACATAAGAATTCGGATGTGCGGGGTATTGGATGAAGAGAGCACTGATTACAGGCATTACCGGCCAAGATGGCTCGTATCTTGCGGAGTTACTCCTGACTAAGGGGTACGAGGTTCACGGCATTAAGCGACGAAGCTCGTCGCTGAACACAGAAAGGGTCGACCATCTCTATCAGGATCCCCACGAGCAAGATCGGAAATTCTTCCTTCACTATGGGGACATGACCGATACCAGCAGTATTATCCGGATCGTCCAGGGCATTCAGCCTGCGGAAATCTACAACCTGGCTGCGCAAAGTCATGTTGCGGTCTCGTTCGAGGAACCAGAATATACCGCCAATGCAGATGGGCTTGGTGTTTTGCGCGTCTTGGAAGCTATTCGTATCCTCGGTCTGGAGAAGAAAACGCGTTTCTATCAAGCGTCCACTTCGGAACTATTTGGCAAAGTCCGCGAAGTTCCTCAGAATGAGTTGACGCCTTTTTATCCGCGCTCGCCCTACGGCGCGGCGAAACTCTATGCACATTGGGTCACGATCAATTATCGGGAGGCTTACGGGATTTATGCCTGTAACGGTATTTTGTTCAACCATGAATCACCCAGGCGCGGAGAAACATTTGTAACCAGGAAGATAACGCGTGGGCTTGCCAGGATCAGTCTCGGGTTGCAGGACGTCCTCTATGTCGGAAATCTGGATGCGAAACGTGACTGGGGCCATGCTCGCGATTACGTGGAGATGCAGTGGTTAATCCTCCAACAACCTTTGCCCGACGACTATGTGATTGCGACTGGCAAACAACACAGTGTCCGCGAATTCATCGAATGTGCCGCCGCGGAATTGGGCATCACGGTAGACTGGAAAGGGGCCGGCATCGAAGAGAAGGGGCATGACAAGAGCGGCCGATGCATAGTCGCGGTCGACCAGCGCTATTTTCGCCCGACTGAAGTGGACTCGCTCCTAGGGGATCCATCCAAGGCGCGGGAAAAGCTCGGATGGAAGTCGAAAGTGTCGTTTCAAGAACTCGTTGCGGAGATGATAGAACAGGATCTGAAGCTAGCGAAGCGTGATGCAGTTATCCATGCCAAAGGCTTCCGAGCAATGCATCACTATGAATAGCTTTATGGCGACCACGGCCCGGATTTTTGTGGCTGGACATCGGGGGTTGGCCGGGTCTGCAATCGTTCGCAATTTAGAGGCGCGAGGATACAGCAATCTCCTTCTACGTTCTCGGACCCAATTGGACCTTCTGGACCCGTCGGCGACGCGCGCTTTCTTCGATGCTGAGCGGCCCGAATATGTATTCTTAGCGGCTGCAAAAGTTGGCGGAGTGCTTGCTAATCGCGACTTCCCGGCAGAGTTCATTTCTGAAAATCTGAACATTCAAAACAATGTACTTGAATCGGCACGCCGCACCGGGGTCAAACGCCTGCTATTTCTAGGATCGAGTTGCATTTATCCGAGACTAGCTCCACAACCCTTAAAAGAAGAATACTTGCTTTCAGGTCCACTGGAGTTTACGAATCGCGCTTACGCTATTGCTAAGATCGCCGGTATCGAGATGTGTTGGGCATTCAACCGCCAGTACGGAACACAATTTCTCGCTGCCATGCCGACGAATCTTTACGGTCCGGGCGATAACTACGACTTGCAATCGTCGCATGTTCTCCCCGCGCTTATTCGTAAGACTCATGAGGCGATTCAGCGGGGAGACAGCGAAGTAGGTATATGGGGTACCGGAACACCGCAACGCGAGTTTCTCTTCAGCGATGACATGGCAGACGCTTGCGTTCATTTGATGAATCTATCGGAAGCAGAATTCGACAGTATGATCTCGATTCCCGAAATGGCTCCACTGATTAATGTCGGCAGTGGCCAAGATTTGACTATTCGGGAACTTGCGACAATGGTTACCTCGGTTCTGGGTTTTCACGGGGACATCGTATTCGATTCGAGCAAGCCCGATGGCACCCCACGGAAACTGCTTGATTCCTCGAGACTTTTTGCTCTTGGCTGGAAACCCCGCGTTTCCTTGAAGCAAGGAATACAGTTGGCTTGGGATGACTATCGCGCCCAACTGCAGCAGGCGCGGGAATAACTTGAGGATTTGAGAATTGTCGGCAATTGCAGAATCCATCTTGGCGTTGCTGGCAGGCTTTGCGAGACTACAATCGCAGACCTATGGCAAAATGGCGTTGCAGCGGAGTTGTAACTGCCTCATCCAAAAGACCGCGCAAATTGCAATGAACAAGAAAGCCGGAGGACTCGCATAGTTGCTTGCCTATCAAGCGCCGGGTTTTCGTCGAATTGTCGAAAATATCAGTTGGCTAATGTTCGATCGCATTTTGCGCATGGGAGTAGGATTGTTTGTCGGCGTATGGGTCGCAAGATATCTTGGCCCTGCACGTTTCGGCAGCCTGAGCTTCGCGCTGGCGTACGTTGCGCTTTTTGGGTCGCTCACAACCTTAGGCCTGGACGGAATCATAGTACGGGAAATCGTGAGAGACTCCAGAAATACTCTCGACATTCTCGGAAGCACTCTTGCTCTTAGGCTCACAGGATCTTTTCTGGCGCTCCTGTTCTCCCTACTGATTGTCCGATTGATAGAGCCCCATGATCCTATGGCGCTGAAACTGGTCGCCATTGTGGCAACAGGTCTGATTTTTCAGGCGTTCGATACCATCGATTCTTACTTCCAGTCTCAAGTCAAATCCAAGCTGACGGTTTTGGCCAAGAATGGCGCCTTTCTGGTCATAGCAGCATTGCGGATCCTACTGATTCAGCGAAAGGCGCCGGTATGGTCCTTTGCGGTCGCGGGAGTGGCTGAATTGGCGCTCGGCGCCATAGGTCTAGCCATTGCATACAACCTGGTTGGCGGTAGCCTCCTCAAATGGCACACTAGTTGGAAATTGTCGATAGCGTTACTGAAGCAGGGCTGGCCCCTAATCTTGTCCGGAATGGCCATCATGATCTATTTGCGGATCGACACGGTCATGCTGCAGGTGATGAGGGGGGACGCGGCCGCGGGACTTTACGCGGCGGCCACTAAAGTATCTGAAGTGTGGTACTTCATCCCTACCGCAATCGTCTCCTCAGTATCACCCGCGATTATGCGTGCAAAGACCAATCCTCTCCTCTACTACAATCGCCTCCGCACCTTGTTTTCGGCGATGATTCTGGCCTCCGTAACCATTGGCTCGGGCGTTGCGTTGGCTTCAGGTTGGATTGTGAAGCACCTGTATTCCGGTGCCTACAGCCAGGCTGCTCCGGTCCTCGCTGTCCATATATGGGCGTCAGTGTTTGTGTTTATGGGAGTCGCCCAAAGCCCATGGGATATCTCGGAGAATCTTCTGAGGCTCTCGTTTTATCGCACGGCTGCCGGAGCTGTCGCCAACATTGCCCTTAACCTTGTTCTGATTCCTCGCTATTCCGCGCTCGGAGCGGCAATCGCAACGGTTGTCTCATACGCAATCTCGGCATTTTTGGCCAACGCCTTCGATGCGCGTACGCGCCCTATCTTTCGTCTCCAACTGAAATCATTCATACCCAGCGCTGCGGTTAGGATGCCATGAAATCACTGACGAAGGATGTTGCACCTAAGCCACTCAAAGCACTGAAATTTAATTGGGGCTTAGTTGTTGCGAAGTGAGGAACAAACGGATGATCTCAGGAATTAAGATGTCCATAAAGAAGGTCCCATTATTAATGGCTGTCGTTACAGCAATAAGGCATCATTTGTCCAAGCGAAAAGTTCGAAAGATATTGAGGGAGAGAAGCCAAATATTTGTCGAGGTGGGAGCGGGTGATAAGAAAGGGCAGGGGGACTGGATAACGATCGACCTGACGAGAACCTGCGACATTTATTGGGACCTGAGGAAGGGACTTCCATTCCCGAACGAGAGCCTCGAGAAGATATACTCTTCTCATTTTTTTGAGCATCTCTCATTTACGGAAGCTCAACAGTTTTTAGATGAATGCAAGCGGGCGCTTGTTCAAGGGGGAATGTTCTCGATCTGTGTTCCAAATGCGAAGATATATTTGGAAGCCTATGTGAAAGGCATCGCATTGGATCCGGATAAGTTCTTTGGATGGAAAGCAGCGTACAACCGAACGACCCGAATCGATTATGTGAATTACACCGCGTACATGGCCGGTGAACATAAATATATGTTTGACGAAGAAAACCTCCTTTACATATTGGAGTTGAAGGGATTCAAGAATTGTCGCTTGAGACAGTTTGACCCGAATCTCGACCTGCGAGAAAGGGACTTCGAATCTATTTACGCGGAAGGCGAGAAATGATTAAGCGCCGCCGCGGAGAAAATTTGTCATGGGATGGTGTTCACGAGGCGGCAGCCTGCACAGGAAAGAAAGACATCAAGTTCGATGTTCTTGCTGGCCTCCGATGAGCGGGGTATGGGAAAGATAAACACAATGACTTCCTTCACAACCCCTGTCATTTTCATCGTCTTCAGTCGCCCCGATTCTAGCCGCATGGTGTTTCACGCTATCGCGCGTCAACGGCCCTCGCGCCTACTCATCATCGCCGACGGACCTCGCTTAACCAGACCAGGCGAGCCTGAGGCCTGCCAGCAGGTGCGAGATATTGTCGCTCAGGTCGACTGGCGTTGCGAAGTCAGCACCAACTTTTCTCCCACTAACATGGGGTGCAGAAAACGCATTATCTCCGGCCTCAACTGGGCTTTTTCTCTTGTAAACGAGGCCATCATCCTCGAAGACGACTGCTTGCCCGATCCGTCCTTTTTCCCCTTCTGTCACGAACTGCTCGGCCGCTACCGCGACGATAACCGCGTTTCCATGATTGCCGGAACAAATCTCGCGTGGCGCGCCACTCCTCCTTCGCCTAGCTATTTTTTCTCTCGTGTTCCACATATCTGGGGGTGGGCTACCTGGCGTCGGGCATGGTCGCTCTATGACGAACACCTGTCCCAATGGCCAGCCATCCGTGCTTCTGGACTACTGGAGCAGGCCTTCAGCGAGCGACGACTGGTTCGTTGCTGGACGAAAATATTTGATCAGATGCATGCCGGCACCGGCCCCAATACCTGGGACTATCAGTGGTCCTATACAAATATCGTGCATAATTCCCTCATTGCCGTGCCTCGGACCAATCTCATTACCAATATTGGCTTCGGTCCCGGCGCAACACACACCCTCGACGCCGACCCTGACTTCGTCCTCCCATCTGCGCCCATCGAGTTCCCACTTGTTCATCCGCCAGCCATGATCCCGATGCGCTCTTTGGATCACCTCAATCAAAGGCTCTCCTTCCCCACCTTCCCGAAGCGTCTTCGACTCAAAGTGCACAATCTGCGGCGCCGCGCTCTTGGCTTAGTGTCTTTTGCATCTGGCAGAGTTTGAGCAGACGTCTACAGTACTGCCTGGATCGCGATATTGCACGCCTGCGCCGTAAGAGCCCAAAGAAAATGTCGGGAGGAAGCCATCAAATAAATGATGGTCCCTGTTGACGCAAAGCTTGACTATCTATTATTGCGGGGACATGTTAGGCCGTCATGCGCGCAAAGTCGGACTCGGTCAAACTCTCGTGGTTGCCTCCGTAGTACCACCAGTTTGGAGCCACGGGCGCCGGTTCGGGGACCAGTTCGATGCGTCGAAGCAAAAGCCTTCGAAACGCCACCACAGATATGGCATTGCATGCCAACCAGCATTTCCTTTTGGGTCTCGAAAACACGTACTATGTGTCCTCACCTCGAGAGGGTATTCGGGTTTGAGAACATGCGAAGGCATAATTTCGTTTCCCATCAGCGACTCATTCCGTAAACTGGAACGAAGCCGAACTCGTCGAATGGCCAGCAACAGCAAACTCGCATCGCGTTGGATTGCCGAAATTTAGTTGTTCAGCAAGGTATTGGCAATTTGTCGAATTCCTGGTTGCCCATTTATTCTCTCGGAATTCTCTTGGTGGTATAACGTCTTCAGTTGGGCCAGGGAAATTTCAGGAGCATTCGGATGCGTAATTCCTCGGTGTCGCGATCAGCAACTCTGTTGCTTGAGATGCTGATTTCTACGGCAGATCGTGGCTTCTTTAATCGCGTACGATGGAAGTCCCTCCTCATGGCGCGGCGAGTAGTGCTTCGGTTTGGCGATCCGGTAGTGGAGTACAAATTGTATGGTTCGGTCTTGCGCATGCCCCTGTCTCATGGGCTGCCGATAATCCTCCGAAGCTACCCCCTCTACTCGGATAACCTGGGCCGAATTGCGGCCCATCTTTCTGCCAAGTACAGTGACCTAGCGGTCATCGACATCGGAGCAAATGTCGGTGATTCGGTTGTTATTCTCCATCAACACGTCCGTATGCCCGTTCTGTGCGTGGAGGGAGAGCCAAGATTTTGCGAATTCCTGGCAGAGAATGTGTCGAAAATGCTGCCCGCCCCTGTGATCGAACAATCATTCGTCAGCATGAGCAGCCAAGGTCTTACGCCTGTCGTTCACGATGGCACAGCCAGGCTGTCGCGCGCTCAATCCGGGAATGGTCATGAGCTGCCTACTAAGTCATTTGAAGAAATTCTAAGAGAATATCCCTCATTTCAGAGTGCACATCTCGTCAAGGTCGACACCGACGGCATGGACGTAGCCATCCTTAGTAGCGCGGACGACTGGATTGCGCAACAGAAACCGGTGCTATTCTTTGAATATGATCCCGATCTCCAGCTACCCCATGGGGTGGACGGACTAGATCTGCTCGACAGGCTGAAGGGACACGGTTATCACCGCGTGCTCGTGTATGAGAACACGGGGGACTACATGTTCTCTGCGGAACTGACAAACCAGACGCTCCTTTCGGAACTGCACGAATTTTTCTCGGGTCGCCACAGTGCAAGGTACTGCGACCTTTGCGTTTTCCACAGTCAGGACGAAGACATCGCGGAGAGCATACGGCGCAGCGAATTGGATGTCTTTCGCGCCGCGCGGCACTATGTCCCTTCGCGCGAATCTGGTCGTTAAGCCGATCGATGCAGACCCGCACGAAGAAAAAACTGGCATTCATTGACCACTCTTTCCATAGGGTGACCCGAAGCTCGGAGTCTTTTCAAGAGAAAAATTGCGTTGCGAATACGAGATCGCTGTCTTTTCCGACGACGCTTGGCGAGGCGGCTCGTGGAAGCAAAAGCTTCCGAAACGCCACCACAGATACGGCATCACCTACCGACCGGAATTTCCCTTTTGACCTCGAAAACCCGCACCATGGGTAGCCCACCTCGAGCTTGGATATTCGCGATCGAGACTCACGCGAAGGTATAATTTCATTCTCACAACAGCGACTCATTCCGTAAACTCGAAAGAAGCCGAAATCGTCCAATGACCAGCAATGGCAAACTTCGCATCGCGTTAGATTGCAGGAATTTAGTTGTTCAGCAAGGTATTGGCACGTCCACGCTAGCGCTTGCCAATGCGCTTTCCTCATCCGATAGCGCCGATCAGGAATATACCTTCGTAGTCCCGGAGGAGCTTCAAGAATGGCTTAGACCTTACATTTCCGGGCCATGTCGGCTGGTGTGCTTTCCTCCTTCCGGACTTTCCAGATTGAAGAAGTCTCTTCGCGCCATAGCTCCGTTGCACTCTGCCTGGATTTGGATGCGGAGCGGAATGTTGCCTATTCCCGTTTCGTCCGGTTACATCGAGTCCCAGGGGTTTGATCTAGTCCATTTCCCCACCCCAACCGCCTGCCTTACTCACTTGCCATCGATTTACCAGCCCTGGGATCTGCAACATCTGCATTACCCACAATTCTTTTCGAAGACGGAGTTTGCGCTTCGTGAAAGATTGTATCGAGCATTTTGTGCTGAGGCGACGTTTGTTTGCGTTCAGACCGAATGGTCAAGGCAGGATATCATTGAGAAATACGGTATGTCACCCGACAAGGTGGTTGTGATCCCGTGGGGATCAGCCTTCGATGCTTACGCGTCCCCTTCTCGACAGACAATACAAGACACGGTTGGAAAATATCGTCTTCCGCGGCAATTCTTCTTCTATCCCGCGGTCACCTGGCCACACAAGAACCACGAGAACATCATTCGCGCTCTCCAGTTTCTCAAGAAGGAGCAGGGTAGAACTCCGGACGTGTACTTCACGGGTGCGTCGACAAAGTTTCGGGCGAAGCTTGACGAAATCGGTCGAGAACTGGGAGTCTCTGAACAGTTGCATTATCTCGGATTTGTGACGCCGGAAGAGCTACAGTCCGTGTTTGCAAGTGCGACGGCAATGATTTTTCCGAGCAAGTTTGAAGGTTTCGGGCTGCCGATTCTGGAGGCATTCCATGCACGCCTGCCTGTCTTATCTTCCAACGCCACCGTTCTGCCAGAGGTGGCTCAGGCGGGCGCAGCATACTTCGATCCAGATTCTCCGACGGAGCTTGCAGCATTGATGGTCAGGGCTCTGGACGACCCTGATTTTCGCGAGTTTCTCATCCAGAAAGGGTCCGAAGTGTTGGCGAGATTTTCGATGAGGGATACGGCTGCAAAATTTCAAGCGCTCTACGCCCGGACGGTTGGGCGGCCATCCCCCGAACCTGCGCGCCCAAGTCAAAGCACCCAGGCTTCTGTACAGGCCCACCGACATTGCTCGCAATAAAATCGACCCGTCAATGGCTGCGGCGGAACTAGGATGGAAGGCGCAATACCACATGGCGGATGTCATATCCTTGATGCTGGATGCTCAGATCGCGAGCCTCAGGGGCGGAGGGGATAATGAGTTCCATTTAGTTCCGGAGCTAAGATCACGGTAGGGAGCCGCTTTCAATGTCAGTGAAACGTTTTGCTCGCAAATGCCTCTGGCGGGTTGGATTAGACGTAAGGAGGTTTGATCCGCGATCGTCGGAAGCCGCGCAATTAGTGAGGCAACTTTTCGTTCACCGAATCGGCGTGGTATTTGATGTAGGAGCCAACACCGGACAGTTTGCGCAACAGTTGCGGGATGCGGGGTTTGTTGGTCGAATTGTCTCCTTTGAGCCTTCCACCGCCGCTCATGCGACTTTGAGTCAACGCTCCCAAAACGACGCCGACTGGAGCGTTGCCCCCCGAATGGCTCTGGGCGACCATGACGGCACCGTTACTCTCAATCTTGCTGGCAACAGTGCTTCGAGTTCGATTCTACCCATGTTGCCGTTGCATGCACGCGCTGCTCCCGAATCACGGTATGTCGGCTCCGAAACCGTGGATTTACACACCCTAGACAGCGTAAGCCCACAGCTCGTAACCGATAGCGAACGCATCTTCTTAAAGCTCGACGTGCAGGGATTCGAGAGCAAAGTGTTACAAGGGGCCGAGCAGTTTCTGCGCCGAGTGTCAGGAATGCAGATCGAGCTTTCTCTGGTTCCACTTTACGATGGGGAATGTCTCTTCCATCCCATGCTCCGCTGTTTGGAGGAACGCGGATACGACCTGTGGTCAGTGGTCCCTGGCTTCGTCGACCCCGGGACAGGCCGTCTTCTCCAGCTGGATGCGGTTTTGTTTCGGAGGGAACCGGCACTGTCTGCTCTTTAGTCGATGACACTTGTTGACCATGATCGATCGACAGGACGGTAAGATATTAGGGATTGAAAAGTTGGAGAGGAGTAAAAATGTCCGTCAAAGAGCTGAAATTCAGTGGAGGGCGACGTCTTCATCAAACCGCTGCGTCCGAGGAGCCTGCGGGGCCGCTCGTCACCGTGGTCACTGCCGTCTTTAACGGCGTAGGCACGATTAAAGGATGCATCGAGAGCGTCTTAAGGCAAGATTATTCACATATCGAACACGTCATCATTGACGGCGGCTCCACGGATGGGACAGTCGAGGTGCTCCGCGAATACGAGGACCGGATTGGGTTGTGGAGGAGCGAGCCCGACCGGGGAATATACGACGCGTGGAATAAGGCTCTGCGCGAGGCGCGGGGCGAGTGGCTGTGTTTTCTTGGAGCGGATGATGAGTTCCTCCCTGGTGCTGTTACCGCATACATGGCCCTTGCAGCCAAGAACCCGCAAGCGGAATATCTAAGTTCTAAACTGAAAGTGGTGCACCCCTCGGGCTATGTGAGAATTATGGGGAGCCCTTGGAAATGGAGCAAGTTTTCCAAGTCGATGTGCACGCACCACGTGGGGTCCATGCACCGCCGTAGTCTATTTGAACGGCTAGGCACCTATGATACGTCCTACCGAATTGTAGCGGACTATGAACTTCTCCTGCGTGCGAAAGGCCAGCTGAATGCCGCGTATATGCCTACTATCACAGCGGTGATGAGGGCCGGGGGAGCGAGTTCTGGACGCCAGTGTCTGCAAGAGACGGCACGTGCGAAGGTAGAGACGGGTGGGCGGAGCAAGGTGTTGGCGGCAGTGGAATTACGTATAGCGAACGCTAAATACCTGCTGCGGCCTTTGCGCTCCGCAGTGGGAGGGATACTGGCACGACGATCCAAAAGCCGGCCGACCCACACCCTTAAGTTCTGATGGGGGGACACACTGAATGAGTCGCATGCGTCATTGCTTGTTTATAAACGGGAAACGTTCTTGTGACGGTTTGGGCCCAGATCGATTAGAGTACATTTTGATATGCCTCTAACAGCTGTTGGGTGACTATTTGAGGATTGAATTTCTTGGCTACAAATTCATGGCCGTTTTCTCCCATCTTATTTAACAAGGTCTGAGGCAGCGAAAGCAGTTTTATCAGTGCGTCTGCAATCTGTTGTGGGTCTTTGGGATTGACGAGCGTACCTCGTAGGCCTTCCTCACAAAGGGCTGGCGATCCACCAACATTTGTTGCGAGAACCGGTAATCTTGCCGCCATGGCTTCGATGGTGGTTAGTCCAAATGGTTCGTAATGGGCGGCACTCACAAATATGGCGTTTGGGGCGAGATACTTCGGAAGGTCGTTATGGTCGATGCGTCCCAGAAGGAAGACATTTTTCGCGAGTCCCAGAGTATGCACACGGCTTCGTAACCTAGTCATCAAAGTGCCCGACCCTATGATGGCAAACCGAATTTCTGGTCTTTGTTTTTGAACAATGCGAGCCGCTTCAATAAGATCAAGAATGCCCTTGCGGTAGACCAAACGACTTACCGATACAACGTCATAAGCTGATTTATTGCTAGTTGAGTTAAAGAGCCCTATATCAACAATATTAGAAACAATCGAAATTCGCCTTTCGTCTATACCATACTCTCGAACGATTTCGCGCTTCATCGCATTCGAGGTGGTTGTGAAAAACAGTGATTGTCTGAACGTTTTCCGTTCCGACCGAACAAATGCAGATTTAAACATTTTTACGTATAAGGAATAAAGATCAGAGATCTGATCAAAACTTTTCGCTTCTGCGAGCCACGTGCTGTGAATTGTCGTTATGGTTGGGATTTTCAGCTTTATTCTTGGGACGAGGGGGCTGTGAAGATGGATAAGGTCGAATTGCGCGCCATGCTTAATGAGGCGACGAATGGTTCTATTTACAAAATAACCATGTAGTGCGAGGTGGAGGGGCGGCGGAAGAGAGGCATAACAGATTCGATGTACAGAAACGCCATTTTTATATTTTTCTTCCTTAATTCCTCTTCCTCGCGTGAGGACTGTTACAGAGTGACCCTGCGCAACCAATGCCTCCGCCTGATTAGCGACAGCGATCCCTATACCGGCTCCGTGGGGAGGAAATTCCGAGCAAACCATTAATATGTTTAGCTTTTCCACCTAGTATGGTTTAGCGCCCATCCCGCGTTCTGGCACCGAAAGGGAAATCGTGCCTTTCCTGTCGCCGGTGACTTCGTAAGGCGAGAACGAACTCCTGAACACAATTCTGGCGCAGCCGAGCGGTCTCGGTGAGGAAAGGGACGGCGATTGCTGGGAACTTCAATTGAGGTACGGCACCTACTGAGGCCAGCGCATCCTGCAGTGCGGCCCGCATGACTTTCACTACGCGGCCGATTTAGGTCAGCAAGCATGCCTCCTGAAACCGGACTGTCGCGCAAAGAAAATTGCGAATGGTGCGTTCCAATAAACCCAACCCCGCCAAACATGGCAACAGGCATCATGTCGATGTAGCGGCGTCCACGGGGGCCCGGGCGCGATTAATCCAACGGCAAACCTGGAAAGTCGCTAGCCCGCTTCCCAGCGACGATCTCTTCCTCCGCAAAATTTCCTGTAAGGCGGTAAGATATAATTTAACGGTGTCCTACTCCGACGCTATGGTAGCACCCGCCTGGGTAGGCTGCAACCGAACTCTAGCAGTGGTTGTGCCAACACTCAATGCCGCAAAGCTGTGGCGTGTATTCCAGGAAGGGCTTCGCCAACAGGGATTAAAACCGCAACAGATACTTATCGTTGATTCGAGCTCGACCGACGGAACACTGGAGTTGGCACGATCCGCGGGTTACCGTGTTCTTTCCATCGCACGTTCAGAGTTCAATCACGGCGGCACCCGGCAAGTTGCGGCCGAACTGCTTCAGCCGGTCGATATTCTCGTTTACCTCACTCAGGATGCAATTCTTGCGAACAATGACGCTATTGTTCGCCTTGTGGGGTCATTTGAGGATCCTTCGATTGGTGCTGCATTTGGCCGGCAGCTCCCTCGGGTGGGAGCGGGGCCGATCGAGTCACATGCCCGCAACTTTAATTACCCCCCAGAGTCGAGGGTAGGGACGCTTGCGGAGCGTGACGCTCTTGGTTTCAAAGCGATCTTTTTTTCGAATTCCTTCGGAGCCTATCGAAGGACCGCTTTGGAGCAAGCCGGCGGGTTTCCAAGGGAATCGAACTTTGGAGAGGATACGGTGGTTGCGGCACGTCTGCTGCAAAACGGCTGGAGTATTGCCTACGTTGCCGAGGCGCAGGTCTACCATTCGCATGCTCACAGTTTCGGCGAAGAGTTCCAGCGTTACTACAGGATTGGCCGATTGCATGGAACCGAGCCGTGGCTCCTACGCGACTTCGGTAAAGCGTCCGGAGAAGGACGCAGGTTTGCAATTTCTGAAATCCAGTACCTGTTCAGGCACGCGCCATGGCTGATTCCGGAAGCAGTGCTTCGCACGGGATTGAAATATCTGGGATATAAACGCGGAAGGGTAAGCGTAGAGCAGCCCCCTTCTTGACGGGCGGGCGAGTACCAGCGTGCCGAGGCTTCATCTTTTTTGATGGGCACGACGTAGAGTAGTGGACTGGTCATGCTGTCGCTTGCTGAGTTCCATGGCTGCTCGAGATGACAGGCGGTTGGTTGACGGTACCGGAGATCGCCTCAGTTGCTCAACTTGGCTTCGGATCCCAGCGGCTCATTTGGGGTACACGCATTCACGACGTTCCTCCAAAAGATCAAGATTAAAATACATTCGGCCGTATTGATCAGCATCTTCAAAGGCACGATATAGCCGTCTCTCATAATATGCAGCAGGAAATCTGCGGTAAAAAAAATGTACAGAACGAGCCACCAAGGGCTCAGTTGAGACTTCTTGTATAAGTATGAACCCGTCAGCCCCAACAAGAAGTAGAACAACGGGAAAAGAAAGCCGAAATAAATAAGGCCCTGCGCGTAGCCGTTAAACGCACCGTATGGGGAAAGATAGTAGAAGCGACCAATATAAAGCAGAGAATCCTTGTCTGGCAGCATGGGTCTAGGCACTGTGAACAATATAATGTCAAGAAGAAACCGCAAGGGGTGTCCGAAGGTTTCCCAGGCTGGACTGGGACCAAGGAGCCCTATCAGGGACGCTTGGGAAAGGACACTCTCATAGATTACCGGGCTGACCAACGCAGCCGGAGAAAATGCTCCCGTAGTGCTAACGTGGGAACGAGATAGAAAAACTATATAGGCCAGCAGGAGCACCATAGCAAAGGCGAGCGGTCCATACAGGATCGCGCGCTTTAAGGTGACTTTTCCGCGAACATATCCATACAGCGCAAGCACCATGATTGAGCTTATAAAGAAGATTCGCGTCCCATGTAGCAAATTGATCCCGTTCAAGGCGCTGATCATAACGAAGTTGCGCAGGCTGTGCCTCCCCTTGGTGAATAGTGCGGCTATGCCTGCAAGAATCATAGCCTCGGAACAGACCATCGAGTAAGACCACCGACCCCCGACCATCGAGCCAGTATCAAATGCGTAGTCGTGATAGACACCCAGGGGAACAAGCGATATCTTGGAGACCACAAAGACAAGACAGAGGATCAAAATTGCGATCTTTTCCGCAGCCCCTATTCGCAGCCAGCAAATTGGCGGAGTCGGCCGCGAATGGGCCCGCATAGTCCAGGAAAAAAAGTCAGGTGAGTATGCTCCAACGACAAACGCCACCATCCCCGAAAGATATGCCAAACAGATTTCGAGTATCGTGGCCCCACTTATTCCCAGAACGTCCCCTATCCCACCTTGGTCATAGCCCAGAAAGAAGGCAAGAAGCAATGGAACCAGATAAAGAGCATTGTATGTAAGGAAAAACAAAACATGCGGACGCAAGGGAAGCGTTGCGGGCGAAGCTCCTGGGACTTCGAAGCTTTTCCGATCACGAGAGCTCATAAATAAACACCGTGCCTGGGCATGCCGCACACAGCCGGAATCGGGAGGCGGCTACGCTGTGCCTTGCTTTTCTTTCCAGCGCTCCTTTATTGTTTCCAGGCGCTGCTGGTTTTCCGGCAGTTCGAAGGTACGTGCCATGCCGTGCCGCAGCACGATCCAGAACGCGGCAAGAAAGAAAGAAAGAACGGTTACGCCCATGACAATTAACATTCGTGGTGGAAATGACTTCTTGTCGGGCGGGACTGCGGCATCCACCACTTGAATAATCGACCCCTCGCGCGCTTCATCGAGTTTGGCAATTTCGAATTCCTTCGCCAGCAGCTCATAGACGGTTTCGTGGTATTTGAGATCCCGAAACCGGCGGACGTACTCCATTCCAGATTCTGTCACACGCCCCTTGGAAAGGTTGATATCCGACCCAGTATCGCTCTGCGATCCCGCGACCCTTTGAAGCTGCCCTTCAAGAGCGGCCAGTTGCTGTTTGGCGAGAATCAGTTCGGGGTTATCGTCGGCCGCGAAAGATCGCATGCTTTGAATCTGGACTTGCTTGGCAACTACCTGTGCGCGCAAAATCGCGGCCGATTCGATCAGTGATCGCGCCTGACTGTCAATCTGTAGAACGCCGGTGGATTGCTGAGTCTTTCTCATGGCCTCTTCGGCCTTCGTGAGATTATCCTTGGCATCTTGCAATTGGTGTTCAAAGAACAAACGCCGCCGCGCGGCTTCGGTGATGGCGAGCGAGGCGGAGAGTTTGCGGAATTCCTCCACGTAGCCATTGGCCAGTTCAGCAGCACGCTTAGGGTCGCCGTCTTCGATTGAGAGACGGATCAATCCGTCCTTGGTTCCGACCGCCGCTGTGGTCCGGCCTTCGAGCTCCTTGCGAGCGTCCGAAAGATATTTTTTGTGATACTCCTTCATCAAGTTGAAACGGGAAATCAGTGCGTCTTCGACTGTCCGGCTCGTTAGAAAGGCAAGATACATGTCGGCAGGATTTTTCATGCTCAGGCCCGTCATGGAGGCGAGGGAGCCCAGCGAGCCCATGTTCCCGAGCTGCCCCAACAGTGCCGAGCCCGCGGATGTGCTCTGCGAAGGCGGCATAAGCACAATTTTCGCTTCGTACTGGATCGGCAGAAGAAAGGAAACCACAGCCGCCAACACAGCGGCGCCCAGCACAAAGCGGACGATGAAGCGCTTCTCTCCGGCAAGAAGAACCACGATGTCGAGCAGCGAAACCTCAGTTTCGTCCGACGACACCTCCCCAGTTTGTTTGTAGGCAATCGGTTCGGTTTGAACGACTTCGGTATCCGGATATGTTGCCATTTCGCAATTATTGCACGCCACTTAGAGGGAGTCTATCAGGCTCCCCGGGGCCAGAATCTTCGTTTTCACGATGAAGGCCGGGACCAGCCGGCGTCCTCAAAATTGCTCTTTATTCTTTCTGGATCTTTCTGGGAGATCAGCGAGTGCTCTGGCATCTTTGAACCCACTCCGAATTCTGTCAAAATGAACAGTGCGATCTACCAGTGCCCAGCCGCTCGCGGCACGATTGTATATTTAATAGAACGACAGACCGATGCGCGCGCCAGTGGTGGACTTCACTAAGGACGGGAAATGAACCTTGCAGAAACCGTTAGCAATACGCTTGCCAGAAGTGGCTATCGTGCCAAGTTCTTACGGGCTTCAAGTTTGCTGGTGGCCCTGTTCTTTGGCTGTAATCTGATTGTATGCGCGCAAACGATCGCGGACCAAAAACCAATTCCTGACCCGCCTGAAAAATCTGCGACCGAGTTCGCCCTGCCGCCGGTTGATTTGAAGTCGCTTCCCCGCAATCTTTTTCTAGATCAAAAGAATTTCTGGTCGACTCCATTCCACATGAGTGAGACGGAATTGCAATGGACGGTGCCGTTAGCTTTCGTGGGAGCGGCTCTGGTTGCCAGCGACACTGCGATCGAAAAGCACGTTCCCACAACCCCAACCACGGTCTCGCACGCGGTCACTGTTTCCAATGCAGGACTGGCTGCGATGGCTGGCGCTGGTGCAGGAATGTTTCTTTGGGGACATCTGACGAACAACGATCAAATGAGGGAAACAGGACTGCTAAGTGGAGAGGCCGGCATCGACGCATTCCTCGATACAGAAGTCTTCAAGTATGCCTCCGGACGCGAACGTCCCTTCACCGGCAGCGGCAAGGGACATTTTTTTCAGGGCGGGACCTCTTTCCCTTCCGAACATGCGTCGATCAGTTGGGCAATTGCAAGTGTGATTGCTCATGAATATCCCGGCCCACTCACGCAGTTGCTGGCCTACGGCGCAGCGGGAGGGATAAGTGCCACGCGGGTTGTAGGGCATCAGCACTTTGCATCGGAAGTGGTGTTAGGCAGCGCCCTCGGGTGGTATCTCGGTCGGCAAGTCTATCGCTCCCACTCTCACTACAGCGATGCTGAAATCGCAGAATGGGGCACTTTTAGCAAAAAAGAGGCCGAGGATACGGTCCGCGAAGCTCGGAATATGGGATCGCCGTACGTGTCCCTGGATAGCTGGATCTATCCGGCCTTTGATCGGCTGACCGCTCTTGGATACATTCATAGTGGATTTGCCGATATGCGTCCGTGGACGCGCCTGGAATGTGCGCGGCAGGTCAAGGAGGCGTCGGTTCCGATCGCAGAAGACGACTTGAAGGAGAGCGAGGCGGCACGGCTGTACGGGGCTCTACAGAACGAATTTGGCCGGGAAGTTAATTTGCTGGATGGCGGGGATAATGCTGAGCTTCGGCTGGAATCAGCTTATAGCCGAAGCACAGAGATCGTCGGCAAACCCCTGACTGACGGCGACCACTTTGGGCAGACAATCGTCAACGACTTTGGCCGTCCCGAGGAACAGGGTTTCAACAACGTTTCGGGGCTGTCGGGATGGGCGTCGTATGGTCCGTTTACGGTTTATGTTCGTGGCGAATATCAGCATTCTCCCTCGGCGCCGGCTTTGCCATTAAGTGCTCGCGAAGCAATATCGCAGGCTGATTTCAGCCGCAGCGTCGTCCCCCCGCCATTCCCCATCCCGTCGGACACGCCAATACCCGCCTTCAACCAAGGCCGATTCCTGGACACGTACGTTGCCCTGAACCTCTCCGACTGGCAGCTCTCTTATGGCAACCAGAGCCTGTGGTGGGGTCCGTCGCAGGGCGGAGCCATGATGCTCAGCGATAACGCGCAACCGCTTCGAATGTTCCGGGTCAACCGGGTTACGCCTTTTAGGCTTCCGAGTGTCTTCGGACTGCTTGGACCCATGCGCGTGGAGGCCTTCCTGGGGCAATATTCAGGATACGAATTCATGGACACCCCCACCGGGCTTGTCGGCCAATACGGGAAATCGCTGAATCCGCAGCCCATCGTTCACGGCGAAAGAATCAGCTTTAAGCCAACCTCGAACCTTGAAATCGGCCTGTCGCGCACCACCGATTACGGAGGCCCCGGCTATCCGTTAACTCTGCATTCATTTTTGAGGAGCGTGTTCTTAGCGAGCAACGGCAACCCCGGGACTCCGAACAAGACAGGGTCGCACCGTTCTGGTCTGGACTTTAGCTATCGGATTCCCCCCGTCCGCGATGGAATGACTCTATATGCTGAAGGTATGGCCGAACATGACGAAATTACGCCGATTCTTGGTCCCGATGTCGCGACTTGGCTTGCAGGAATATATATTCCCAAGCTGCCCAAGATACCGAAAATGGATTTCCGCGTCGAAGGCGGCTACACCGATCCACCCAGCAGCGGAGGAGACGTTGCATTCGGGGCCTTCTACTGGGACGCGACTTGGATCACTGGTTTTCAGAATGCCCACCACTTGATGGGAAGTTGGATGGGACGTCAAGGACAGGGGGCCCAGGCCTGGACCACATACTGGTTCAGCCCGCGAAACAAGCTCCAATTTGGATTCAGGCATCAGAAAGTGAGCCGACAACTTCTTCCTGATGGCGGCACTCTGGCCGACGCGAACGTCCGGGCGGAGTTTTGGCCGCGATCGAGTTTCAGCTTTTCCGCATCTGTCCAATACGAGATATGGAATTTTCCTGTCATTGCATCAACAAAACAGTCGAATGTTACTTCTTCCGTTCAGTTGACATTTTGGCCTAAGGGATTTTTCCGGAGGTCTTCACCCCAGACGGTCGGCCAACCGTGAGTTCGTACTTTGCTGCGCTAGTGGGATTCGGAGTTGAGGGATTCCATAAGCGTTTTCGGAAAGATTGAACCCGACGACTCTTGCCTAATCCTTACCCTCCCTGACGTTGAGGACCAAGGGGGTTACGACTGTCACTAGCTACGTCCTTTTGTAGCCTTGCTGAAAGTCTGGAAGACTCGTATTCTCACTTAATACCCCAGTTGATGCTTTAGAACTTCCAAACTCTGAATCGAAGAGGTACAGCCTAGACAAGAAATCGATATCGAGACAACTGGCTTCGATCATCCGCTTCGGTATGCCGCTCTGAAGCCTCTAGCTGTGAAATGAACGGGAAAATTGATTAGTACTGTATTAGTACCACGCTTGGGTACGCGGTAGTACGGTCTCGTAGTACAGGATTGAATCTTGCCCATTCTCTTACACGGAGTTACAAAGGTGCATTGTGGATATAGTCGAAAGACGCGTGAGGGTGCTGGTTGCGAATGGTCCGCGACTCATGCGGGAACTCGTTTTGGCAGTCTTAGCCGACCAGCACGACATCGAGGTTATTGGCGAAATCCAGAATGAGAACGAACTTGCCATGGCGATTGAGGAGGCCCGGCCCGACGTATTGATACTCGCGTTGGACGACACCGACAAACGTGCGACCCAATGCGGTTTTCTCGTCGGCCGGTATCCGCAGATGAAGATTCTGGCGCTTGCGCCGGAAAAGAACCGTGGAGTGTTCTATTGGGCCGTGGTTGACGTTCGCACCAAGGCCTTGGAGAGTTCCGAAGCCGGAATCTTGAGCGCTCTGCGAGAACCTCCATCGTTGGTGAATACTTTCCATCACTGAGATGCCGAGGAAGATACCATCTTCGAACCGGAAGTTTGTTTTTTTAACGTCACCGACATGCAGGAGCAGGAGTGCAGATTCGACCCGTACCTGGCTCGACAATTGCCTTTTGCGTTCGGACAAGGCACGCTTTTGGTTTCAAGTATCCTTTGCGGTGGCCGATGATTATTCAGGGGATGGGCACGCCGTTAAAAGGCTAACGCTGAGTCGACAGATTGAGGGGGCTCTGGCGCGAGTTCGAAGAGCGCAAAGGAGCAAGAAATGATTTCGCGGGTCTACTACTACAACTTATTGTTGCGCGTTTTTGTGTATCTCCTGCCGTTGTTCAGCTTCGGTGTAGCCACCTATGCCCGATTTGGCAGCGTGCGGTTGCAGCATGTGAATAGCGTTGTTCCGCAGTACTACCTGGTTTTGTTGCTATTCACCGAAATTGCGTGGATCCTGGCCGCTACGTATTACAAGCTCTCATCTGTGTCGGATTTATTCTGGGAGTACACGGGAATCCGGGCGGCGTTTTTTGCATGTTTTGCTACATTTTGCCTGCAAACGGCGCTTCTTGTTTTCTTCAATCAGTTGATTATTTCGCGAATCTTCATCGTTCTCAGCAACGCAATCCTGTTTTGTTTTGTGGTCGCGGTCAGAAACTTCTTTCGCCTCACGTCGAAGTCGTCGAATTGGCCTCGCAAATGTGAAAAGATACTGGTGGTCGGCACCGACCAGTATGCGCGACGAAGCGTCAAATTGATGCGGCGTATCCCATTTTTCCGTTGCGAAATTCAAGCTTACCTGCAACTTCCAGGACAACCGATCATGGTTCAGGATGCGCCTGTCATCAATGCCGGAGAACCATTAAATTCCGAGTCACTGAATTTTGACGAGATAGTAGTCGCCATTCCAGCTCAACGGTATCTGCAGGTTTCTTCCGTTCTCGACAGCCTGCAGGAGTTTGGGAAGCCGGTGCGCGCTATCTTCGACCTCGGGCCACGGCTGTCTGTGCGCGAGAAACTCTTTCAGGTTGGCCGGTTGCAGATGATGAATCTGGCCATCTCTCCAGTCGAGAGCTTTGCTTATACCGTATTGAAACGAAGTTTCGACTTGGTGTTCGCCATCCTTGGCGTGTTCTTTCTGAGCCCCCTGCTTCTAGCTATTGCGGTTGTCGTAAAACTTAGCTCGCGGGGACCGGTCTTATTCCGGCAGGAACGAGTGGGCAAGCATGGCAAACACTTTACCCTGTTTAAGTTCCGCTCCATGCATTGCAGCAGCACGGCTGAGAGCGATACCATCTGGACAACGAGGAACGATCCTCGATGCACTACGATCGGCGCGATACTGCGCAAGTTCAGCCTGGACGAACTACCCCAGCTTTTCAATGTTATTCGGGGCGAGATGAGTTTGGTGGGGCCTCGCCCAGAGCGGCCATATTTTGTCGCAAAGTTCCGCACCGACATTCAGAGATACAACATGCGGCACCGCTGCCAGGTTGGCATCACAGGCTGGGCTCAGATCAACGGTCTCCGTGGTGATACTTCAATTTCCGACAGGCTGCAACATGATCTGTACTACATTCACAATTGGAGCCTCGCGCTTGATCTGCAGATCATCGCGCGGACCATGTTCATCGTTTTGAGAGACGAGAACGGCGTCTAGGGTTCGTGCTGGCAGCGCGCGTCGATCACCTCGGCACAATAAAAGTGGCCGTGCCGTTATTAGGATTATCCGATCACTCGGTTATCCGAGAGCCGAGTTTCGACTAGCGCGCGATCAGATTTGGTCCTCCGCTCAGGTCGCCTTCGTTCAATTGCACCGCTAGAAATCCCAGATATTCTTTCATCCCCTCGCCGCTCTTGGGAAACCACTGTCCACATATCGACACTGCCTCCACATAACGACACTACCCCCCGGAAGGAGTTATCCTATCGTCCTTGCAACCTGTGGATTACAGGACCTGGTGCATCGGAACGATGTGGTCCAGGAAATGCAGCCTCGCTGAGATTGAGAGGTAGCCATGATTCAGCTTAAAGTGAACGGAGTTGATCGATCCTTCGGCGGCAATCAAAATATGCCGCTGCTGTGGTATCTACGCGATGTCCTCGGCCTGACCGGAACGAAGTTTGGATGCGGCGTTGCGTTATGCGGTGCTTGCACAGTACATCGGAACGGCGAAGCCGTCCGAGCCTGCGTTACGCCCATGAGTTCGGTGTCAGGAGCCGATATCACTACGATTGAAGCTGTGGGCGAAAAGGGGCTTCATCCCGTTCAGGCCGCGTGGATTCAGCATAACGTGCCGCAGTGCGGCTACTGCCAGTCGGGCCAGATCATGCAGGCGATCGCTCTCCTGCGCGCCACACCGAAACCAACCGATGAAGAAATTGATGAAGGCATGGCTGGCAACATCTGCCGCTGCGGCACGTATCAGCGAATTCGCGCTGCGATTAAAACTGCTGCCAAGGAGCCTGTATGAGCGCCATTTATAACCTCAGCCGTCGCGGGTTCCTCAAGGGAATTGTGGGCTCGGGAGCGTTTGTTCTCGGAGCGCATTATGTGCCGAGGATCCTCTGGGCAGACGAAACTGTTCTCAACCGCACAGAAGCGGATCTCGCCACTCTTCATCCCAATGTATTTGTTGGCATCGATTCCGATGGCACCGTGCACATCGTCGCGCACCGTTCCGAGATGGGCACTGTGATCCGCACCTCTTTGCCCATGGTGGTCGCGGACGAACTTGACGCGGACTGGAAACGAGTGAAGGTCGAGCAAGCCATAGGCGATTCCCGCTACGGAGATCAAAACACCGACGGCTCTCATTCCATTCGCAGTTTCTATGACACGATGCGCGTGGCTGGAGCCACTGCGCGTTTTATGCTGATTCAGGCGGCTGCGCAGCAATGGGGCGTTTCACCCGCGGACTGCAAAACTGATCTTCACGCCGTAGTTCATCCCGCCAGTAAACGCCGGCTGGGGTACGGCGAGCTCGCAAGCGCTGCCTCCAAGTTGCCAGTCCCCAAAAAAGAAGATTTGCAGTTTAAGCACAAAGACGCATGGCGCTACATCGGCAAGGGAATGGATAGCCTCGATCTCACCGACTTATGCACCGGCAAAGCGGTTTATGGCATGGACGCGAAATTGGACGGAATGGTCTATGCCTCCATCGAACATCCGCCTGTCTTTGGAGGAAAAGTAAAATCGTACGACGAGAAAGCTCCCTTGCAGGTCGCCGGAGTTCAGAAAACCGTTCCCATCGATCCCTTCAAGCCGCCGTGCGCTTTTCAGCCGCTAGGTGGAATCGCAGTAATTGCTGACAATACTTGGTCAGCATTTCAAGGACGTAAAAAACTGAACATCGCCTGGGAGAACGGTCCGAATGAAACGTACAACTCCGCTGCCTACGAAAAGGAGTTGCACGAGACCGCCCGCCAACCTTGCAAAGTCATTCGTAGCGAAGGCGACGTAGATTCAACCTTCGCAAAGGGTGAGCCGGTTTTTGAAGGTGATTACTACGTGCCGCTGCTGGCGCATGCTTCCATGGAGCCAATGGTCGCTCTGGCCGAATTTAAAGATGGCAAGGTGAGGGCATGGGCTCCTACCCAGAATCCTCAAGCCGCGCAAGCGATCATCTCGCAGGAATTGGGAATTCCGAAGGAAAACGTTATTTGCCACGTCACTCTCCTCGGCGGCGGCTTCGGAAGAAAATCGAAGCCCGATTACGTTGCTGAAGCGGCAGTGCTCTCGAAGAAATTGGCTAAGCCGGTAAAAGTGGTCTGGAGTCGCGAGGATGATATCAAGTTCGACTACTACAACGCCGTCGCGGCCATGTATCTGAAAGCCTCACTCGACGCCAAAGGCAAGCCCACAGCCTGGCTGCAGCGATCTGTGTTTCCGCCTATCCCTTCTATCTACGACGTGAATGCCGTCTACGGTGACCCCGGTCACTTGGCGCAGGGCTGGACCGACATGCCCTACGACATTCCCAATCTTCGCATCGAGAACGGACCGGCGAAAGCCCACGTGCGTATTGGTTGGCTGCGCTCGGTCGCGAATATCTATCACGCGTTCGCCGTGCAGACCTTCACCGACGAACTTGCTCACCGCGCCGGCCGTGATCCCGCCGAGTATTTGCTGGACGTCATCGGTCCACCGCGAACCATTGATCTGAAATCGACCGGCTATCCGAACTACGGAGCCTCTTTCGAAACCTATCCCTGGGAAACCGGACGGCTTCGCCGCGTAACGGAGTTGGTGATAGAAAAGTCCGGCTGGGGCAAGCGAAAACTCGGCAAGGGCCATGGACTGGGCATCGCGGCTCACCGCAGTTTTCTAACCTACGTTGCCGCCGTTGTCGAAGTAGAGGTCACCGACGACGGAGATGTCAAAATTCCGCGGGTTGAGATGGTGGTGGACGCGGGCCTGGTAGTCAATCCGGAAATTACGCGCGCTCAGTTCGAAGGGGCCGCGGTTTTCGGTACCAGCGTAGCCCGCAGCGGCGAAATCACGGCAAAGGACGGCGCAATCGTCCAGTCGAATTTTAACGATTATCCGGTCGCCCGCATCGACGAAGCGCCCTATCAAACCAACGTCCACATCATTGACAGCGACGCGCCGCCCGCGGGAGTGGGAGAGCCGGGCGTGCCTCCATTTATCCCGGCACTGTGCAATGCGATTTTTGCTGCAACTGGAAAGCGCATTCGCCAGCTTCCGCTCACCAGAACGAATCTGGCGCGCGCCGGCTGATTCGTATTGAGACCATGGAAATACTTGGGCACTCACGCCCCGGATAACACTTTCCCGGAAAAGTATCGACACAACCTCGGAGTTACGATTTATACCGTCGTTCGCACTGACGCGGTGGCTGGTTCAGCGTCCTGAACCGGTCAAGGCCAGAACTTGTGGGCCATTCGGGGCATTGTGGGTCACAGTTAGCGCGCCAGAAATGGACCCCGTAGTTGTGGGAGAAAAGGAAACTCCGAAGGTGCAGCTGCTGCGTGGGTTTAGCACAGTAGTTGGTATGCACTGGTTGGTGCCGAACGCAACGGTCGTGTATTGTCCGCTGGCCACAAAACTGTACAAGCTCACAGCGACAGGGCTGTAGTTCGTGACAGTTACTTGCAAGGGCGTACTGGTACTGCCAACAGTGGTGGCCGGAAAACTGAGCGTGGCCGGAGCCAACGTAATCGGCCAGTGCCCGATTGCTGCGACGCCATAGGTTTGCACCGAAGGACCAGAGTTCGCGTTATCCTCCATCGTGATGGAGCCCAAAATTGACCCCGTGGTAGTCGGGGTTAGCGATACGGTAAAGCTGCATTTTGCTTTTGGATTCAAGACCAAACCACTGCTACACGGGCTCGCCCCCGCAGAAGTTACTAGATATTCTCCCGATGCGATGAGGCTGGACAGCGTCAACGGCGATGAGCTGGCGTTTTGCATTTGCGCCGTTACACTGTAAGTCGAACCGATCGCGACATTCGCGAAGTTCAAAGAGGCGGGCGAGAATGTCAGCGGGTTCGTTGCAGGACCCCCTGTCGCGGTTCCGATTAGATTGACCGATTGTGGATTAAACGGAAGTCTGCTGGCCGTATCGTTCACGGCCAATCCGCCTCGCACGGTGCCTCCTGTTCCATTGGTTGTGGGGCTGAACGTCACGGCCAGCGTGCAGCCTGAGCCGGATGCCAGCGAACTGCCGCACGGCGAAGCTCCTCCCGCGACAGCATTGAAATTTCCGCCAGCCATCCAGGAGATATTCTGTGCCGAGGCGGCATTATTTGAAACAGTTACAAACTGTGGGGGGCTGGTGGCGCCGACCGAAGTCAAAGCAAAGGTCAGACTCGGCGGATACACGGATATGGTGACTTCCCCATTGCCCGACAATCGAATCCGGTGAGGAGCCCCGTTCACTCCGTTGTCATTAATCGTGATCGCACCGGCAATCGAGCCCGTCACGCTGGGCGAAAAAGTGACGCTGATATTGCAGGAAGCGCCTGCCGCCAATGGACTGCTGGTGACGCAGTTGTCTGTCTCGCTGTAATCTCCGCTCGAGGCGATCGAACTGATAACGAGCGAGCCGACTCCAGTGTTGGTCAACTTGACCGATTGCACTGCGCTGCTTGATTCTGCCAGGGTCGAAAACTTAAGACTGGCAGGAGCCAGGCTCACAGCAGGAGCCGAACCGATGCCGGTCATATTCACCACCGCCGATCCGCTTGGCGCATCGTCGGAAATGATAACCTGGCCGGTTCGCGTCCCCGACGTGGTGGGCGTTGACGTAATGTTAATGCTACAAGTACCGCCGGCTGGAATCGGACTCTTGCTCAAACAATTGTCCGACTCAGAATAGTCGCCGCTTGCAACAACGCTCGCGATATTCAATGAAACACTTTGCTGATTGGTCAGCGTCACCGTCTGGGCCGGACTGGCCGTGCCCACGGAAAGGGCACCGAAATATAGGCCATTCGATGACAGCGTTACTGCTGGATTGCTGGTGCAGAATGGGTAGGAGAACGATGCAATGCGCGTGTGCCAGTTGTAGTCGCCGCTAGTGGCAAAATACTCATTCGTATACCAGAACGTGCAGTTATCTCCGGGGTCAATGCTCATGGAGCTGTAATCTCCCCAGCGGTTGCTTCCCACTTCGGAGCCCGTACCTTCGATGATGCTGGTCTCGGCGTCCAGCGTATTCAGCGGTTCGCTCTGCAATCGTCCCGTGTAGCGAATCGCAGGATACATAGTGGCGCTGGAAACGCTATATCCCAGCGCAATGTCGCCCATCTGATCGATACCGATCGAGCCCATCCAGCGATAATTGGAATCCGGCGCAAAGGTTCCTTGCTGAAAAAGGATTGGCGCGCCGCCAGGATTCTGTATCTCATACCAACGAACGGCAGATGGCGTGTTCACCGAGTGCGTTGCCACGAGAGACTCGTGTCCGTCCGCGAAATGACGGTATCCAAGTCGGAACATTAGCCGGGTTCCATTCACGTCGAGCAATTGCGACGTTCCAAGTTGAGGCGCGCAGGCAGAAGAAGCATTGCACCCCATTCCGTATGACGCTACTGGAATATTTGTGGGCCCCGCTAGAGTGGTATTCGAAGGATTCGTCCAATCCACATGGAATAGCCAGAGATTCAGCGAATTCGCTCCCAGATTGAGCAGATAGTTCGGCGCTCCGGTCGGCGGCAGGACGCTTCCTGTCAGATCAGCTGGCAGCAAACCATGATAGGACGGACCGAGCTGGAAACACTGTGCTGTGGCTTGATTCCCAGCCAGCATGTTCGCCCGGTCCAACGCGCAAACGTAGGAACCTAGCGGGCCGTATACGGCTTCAACCTGCTCGTTTACGGTCAGGTAGTAAGCGTCCGGCCACACCCCGATCTTTGGACCGTCCGGGAAGTTCGGTGGAAGAGGGAAGACATACCGGTAGTAGTTGCCGGTCGCATCCGAAGTCGTCGAAACAGCGATGCATTGATATCTTGGGCCGTTTACTGGGGTGACAGGTTGTTCGACCACCCAGACGTTTGCGATCTGGTCGAATTCCACCGCAACGTCGTTATCATCGGTCGTGTTGCAGGGCGAGAAGCCGGTCCACATCGTGCTCACGTCGACTGGCCCATAGATGGAAGAGCCCGTTATTTTGTCGAAGATCTGAAGGCTCGTGTTTACCAACTGAAAATATTGGGTCGTTCCCACTGCGCCATTCGTATCGGGCACGACCTGGCCCGGCGCTGCAGTCAGTCCATCAAAATTCAGTTGCGAGATCGCGGCCTGGCGAATGCGCGCCGACCTCTGCACTACCGGGTCAGCCGGGTCCCTACCAAGCGATTTTCCAAAATCTGTCTGGCGATTTTCAGCTGCCTCACCAGGCCCTGATGCAATGGCAATTCTTTGTCTAACAACCGGCTTCAGCGTGCGTAGCACAGGAGAGACATCGTGCGTGATTTCTTTCCGAACTTGACTTCGCTGGATTTGCGCTAATTGAGTTTGCGCTAATAAAGAACCGCACAAAACGGCAGCCGTTCCGCCATAACGCGCTATGTTTCGAACTCTGTTTTGGTTTATTCGCAGCAGAAAGATTCCTTGCCGAAGCTCATGAACTCTAAGATGTGGGGAGGGACAGCGACACTAGCTGCAGGACGTATTCGGAATATAGAGTCCGCGGAACAGCTTGTCAATCGCAACCTGACCGTTTCGCCCAGGGCCACTTCGGGTAACCAGTAAACGGTTTTGGTGAACGGTTACCAGGCCAGCTTTCTACTTGCGAGATCCCTTCGCTATGCGAGCAGGCTTCCCTGCTACTGCCAGACCGTTTCGCCGCGGGAAGAATCTGCTTTACGGAAAAGAATAATGTCGTTAGACTCTGAAGGCTATTCCCTCCCCAAGTAACGCACAGCGGCGTCCTTTAAAAATCCGTCTCTTATAAGAGAATCGAGTACCTATGCAATTGTCCCGGTCTTTTGGGATGCACATTTTCTTGTTTGCGCTTTTGATTCTGCACTTCGCAGCCTTGGCAGCCGGACAAGTCTCAGTCAGCACCTATCATTACGACAACTACCGGACAGGATGGAATCAGAACGAAACGGTCCTGACCCCAGCCAATGTTGGCAGCTCGTCGTTCGGAATGCTGTACAACGTCACGCTCGACGATCGTGTGGATGCCCAACCACTGGTTATTCCCGGTGTGAATATAACCAGCGGGAACTATCAGGGACAACACGACGTTGTCTATGTCGTGACCGCGAACAATTCGGTCTATGCGATCGACGCGAAAAACGGCACCGTGTTGCTTCGCTCCAGCCTGGGACTGCCTGTCCGCGCCCCCTTGGCCTGTAGCGGTCATGTTGGCATCACATCAACACCGGTGATCGACACAACAAGCAGCACAATGTACGTGATCGCCTACACAACGGATAAATCGGGCCCCACTTATCGGATACACGCCATCGACCTCGGTAGTCTGGCCGACAAAGTGACGCCTCAGATTGTTACTGGGTCGCACGCTCTAGGGGACGGTTCCAGCTTCGCGTTCAACGCGGCCTACCAGAGACAACGGCCAGCTCTTTTGCTTGCCAACGGCAACGTATATGCCGGATTCGGAAGCTTCTGTGACTTTGCACCCAGCCTTTCGCGCGGCTGGCTGCTAGGTTGGGCGGCGGGATCGCTAACGCCGCTCGCTGCCAATCAGATTCTCGACAACCAGGCTAGCTCTCCAAACAGTTACTTTCTTTCCTCCATTTGGATGTCCGGCTATGGACTCGCTTCCGATGACTCTGGCAACATTCTGTTCGTCACAGGAAACTCGGATCCTTCCGGAACAACCTACGACGGAGTGAGCAATATCCAAGAAAGTGTGGTCAAGGTATCGCCGGACCTGAGCACTCTGCTCGACCTATTTACTCCCAGCAATGAAGCGGCTCTGGATGAGCTCGACATGGATTTTGGCTCCGGCGGCGTTATGGTTTTGCCGGATCAGCCGGGTACCACTCCGCATTTGGCCGTGGCCGTGGGCAAAATCGGCAGCATGTTCTTGATGAACGAAGATCATCTTGGCGGATTTTCCACTATCAAGAATAACGTTCTCGGAACCTACTCCGCCGGCCCATGCTGGTGCGGCCCGTCGTATTTCGTAGATGCCGATGGCGCCGCCCGTGTGGTTTCGAGCACGGGACGCGCGGTGAAAATATGGAAATTGTCCACTTCCCGCGCCCCTTCTCTCTCAAGGATCGCCAGCTCGCCTGCAATTGGAGGGGGGCAGGATCCGGGATTCTTTACGACTGTGTCCTCGAACGGAGCCAGTAACGCGATTGTGTGGGCACTGTCGCATCCAACTTCTTCTACACAATTGGCGATCAACCTCGTCGCTATCGCCCCGGATTCTGGTTCGACTCTCAGCGTGCTCTTCACTTCTCCGGCCGGAGCCTGGGGCGCCTTTAAGGGAAATGCGAACCTCGTCCCCGTGGTAGCTAACGGTGAAGTATTCGTGGCCAGCTATAAGCAGCTGCAAATCTTCGGTTTGACGGGGAGTCCCCGCAAGAAGGCGGTTGCACCGCGAGGAAAATGATCTGAACAGACTCCCGTTCATTTCCGGCAGGACGGGATTCGCTCGATGACTTCGCCGTGGCCATCGAACCCCTCCTGATTTCCGGTATCAGCTGATCCGAGCTATTGGACAGGTAGCGGAGCACGGAAATTGTGGGGGTTTGCATACTTTGCAATCAACTGATGACAGTCGACATATTATGCTTACGCCATGGATCTCCCAATACATATCGGATATAAGTATTATTATTGTTGACTGTTGACAGATTGCAATGTATTCTCCGCGGTGGCTACGGGGCTTCCCCCAAATCGCTCAGCGTGGAGGTAGTCAATGAGAATTGTTCGCGATCACCTGGTGTACCCGATGTTGGCTCTGGCAATGCTCTTATCCTCTCCGGTCCATGCACAAGTGTCCGGAGCCACCCTTACTGGCACGGTAATGGACGCATCCGGCGCAGTGATTGCGAATGCGAAAGTTTCAATCAAAGATAAGGCTACCGACGTGACGCGGGACGTCACCACTGACTCTTCCGGCCTTTACAACGCGCCCAACCTGCAGCCGGGAGTCTACGAGGTCACAGTTGAAGCTCCGGGATTTTCCACTTCTGTACAAACAGGGCTCACGCTCACCGTAGGAGCAACACAAGCCCTGAATATTTCGTTACAGATTGGCCGAAATGTGGAACGAACGGATGTCAGTGCGATCACGCCGAACATCCAACTCACTTCATCAGTAATGAGCGCCGAGGTCGATTCGACAACGGTGCGCGAGCTCCCTCTGAACGGCCGCGACTGGACGCAGTTAGCTACCCTCCAGCCCGGAGTGACCTCTGTCCGAGTTGAAGCCGGACCCGGCAATCGAGGCAATCGAGGCTACGGAACGCTCTTGTCAGTTTCCGGACACCAACCCTACGAAAATAACTACCGCGTCAACGGAATCAGCATCAACGACTATTCCAATGGCTCTCCTGGAAGTACGCTAGGCGTCAATCTGGGTGTGGACGCCATTCAGGAATTTTCTGTTCTGCTCGGTAACTATCCAGCAGAGTATGGCCGGGCTTCCGGTGGAGTTATCAACGCGATTACCAAGTCAGGCACCAACGGATTCCACGGCGCTGCCTACTGGTTCATCCGCGAAAAAGGATTAGACGCGCGAAACTACTTCGACAAGACATTGCCGCCATTCCATCGCAATCAGTTCGGAGCATCCGGTGGAGGCGCGATCATCAAGAACAAGACTTTCATCTTCGCCGACTACGAAGGGATACGCCAAGACAAGAGCGACACATTCACCAACGTGGTGCCTTCTGCTACAGCGCGCGGCATCAGCCCGAGCGGACAGCCCACAGTCGCTATGATAGGCGGAGTTCCTCTTCCCGGACCTGGACAGCCAGGTGCCGCTCCCAATCCAGACCCAGTAACGCACATCGATAAAGCCGTCATTCCTTACCTTGGTTTCTTCCCTCTGCCCAATGGCGGACTGATTGGGAACGGCGACACCGGCAACTTCAACACCTCCGGCATCGAGCGCTTGACGGAAAACTATTTCACCACCAGGGTGGATCATCACTTCTCCGACAAAGACAGTCTTGATGGGAGCTATTTTTTCGACAATGCGCCTCTTACCACGCCCGACTCGCTAGTCGATGTGTTAAACGAAAATTTTACGCGCCGGCAAATGGTCGGCCTGGAAGAAACCCATATTTTCAGCCCGAGTCTGGTCAACACTGCGCGGTTAGGTTTTAGCCGCGTCCGAGCGTTGGTTACCGCGCCTTTGACTGCGCTCAATCCGCTCGCCAAGGACACGAGCCTAGGCGCGCTCCCCGGCCGATACGCGCCAGCTCTTAACATACCTGGCGTCGTACAGATGCTAGGCGCCCTTGGCAGCATCTCGTCAGATATCCTCACTTGGAATTCCTACCAGTTCTACGACGACGCATTTCTGACTCGCGGCAACCATTCCATTAAATTTGGTTTCGCCTTCGAGCGCATGCAGAACGACGAATTCTCGGGAGGGGTTCCACCCAACGGACAATTTAATTTCCCTTCGCTGCAAGGCTTTCTGCTGAACCAGCCCACCAGCGTCAACCTGGACGATCCAAGCACTACGCGAACGATGAGCGTGCGCCAGTCTCTTTTTGGAGGTTATATTCAGGACGATTGGCGGTTTCGTCCAAACCTGATGCTGAATATTGGACTTCGCTATGAGCCGACCACGCTGCCAACGGAAGCCAATAACAGATTCGCTGTCTTAACCAGCCTCACCAGCCCAGCCGAGACGCCGGTTAAAACCTTTTGGGCACAAAACCAAACGCTGCACAACTTCCAACCCCGCATCGGTCTGGCATGGGACCCGTTTGGTAACGGAAAAACCGCTGTTCGCGCAGCCTTTGGAATCTACGACGAACTGCCTCTTCCCTGGGTGTTTTCGCACGCCAGCACCGGAGTTCTTCCGTACGCGCTCGAAAAAGATGGCTCCAACTTACCTGCCGGCTCGTTCCCGACGGGAGCTGTGGGGTTGGTCAACGTTCCTAACTCGACCTCAGTAGGAAACCGTTACATACAGCAGGAGCCAAAACGCAATTACACCATGAACTGGAATTTGAATATCCAGCACGAACTTCCCGGCAACGTGACTGCAGCAATCGCCTACGTGGGCTCGCATACCCTGCACTCGCCCTTCACTACGGACGACAGCAATATGGTTCTTCCGACTTTGACCTCGGCGGGCTATCTTTGGCCATGCGATCCCTCTCTCGTGACTGCAACGACCCCATGCACAGGCGGGGGAACGCGGCTCAACCCCAACGTGGGCCGGATACGGGCAACTTGGTGGGATAACAACGCCACCTACGAGGGCCTTCAGGCGGGAGTGGCAAAAAGGATGAGCCATGGAATCCAGGCTCAGGGCAGTTATACCTGGAGCAAATGTATCGACATGGGTTCGGGCGGCATGCTGGGCGATCCCTACGCGAACTCGCTTTCCAGCCTGATGTTCTTCAACAAGGGGGGCAGGCGCGGCTTGTGCGACTACAATATTGCCCACAACTTCGTGCTGAACTACTTGTGGCAGGTTCCCAAGCCAAGCTTCGGGGGAGGAGTCGTGGGTCATCTTCTGGGTGGCTGGGAACTCGGAGGAATTCTGGTCGCCAGTACAGGCTCACCCTTCACGCTCACTATTGGAGGAGATCCTCTCGGACAACTTAGTACTGATCCGAAGTCCTTCGTGTCACGCGTCGCCGGTCCTGGATGCGGCGGAAACCCCGTCAATTCCGGCAATGTCAATAATTACATCAAGCTGAACTGCTTCAGTGATCCGATGGTGCCTGCTTCATTCACTGGCGGGCCATGTCAGCTCGCTTCGAACGGGCAAAACGGCACCTTCCCTGGAACGTGCATGAACTTGTTCGGCAACAACGGCCGTAACACCGTGACCGGACCGGGTCTCATCAATGTCGATTTCTCGGTGTTCAAAAACAACTACATCGAAACCAGCGCGGGGAATATCAATATTCAGCTCCGTGGCGAGTTCTTTAACGTCATAAATCACACGAATTTCCAGTCCCCCATTGCCAACAGCACCCTCTTTAATCAGGATGGATCGCCGGTTAGCGGAGCGGGAGCGATTAACTCGACGTCAACCACAAACCGGCAGATTCAGATTGGCCTGAAGGTAGTCTTTTAAGAGGAACTCGGAAGAATGAGCCAGTGAATTTTGCGCTGGCTCACGCTGTGAGATGTGTTCAACAAATGGCGCCGATGGATTCGGGGGTTGCGGCGTCCAGGGCCGGAGGGAGCTAAATTTGACTACTAATTGGGGATCGAGAATGAAAACAAATTTACTGTCGATGACGCTGGTTGCGCTCGTATCGCTCGGAACGCTCGCGGTGGCTGCGCCTGGCTCAGGCTATCACCTTCTAAAAAAAGTTCCTCTAGGAGGGGCTCCGGGCGGCGGCGAATATTTTGATTACGTCACCGTGGATGCGGCTGCGCGTCGCGTCTATCTCTCGCATGGCACCGAGGTCAAAGTGGTTGACGCCGACACCTTCGCCGTGGTCGGAACCATTTCCGGGTTGAAGCGTTGCCACGGGGTCCTCGTGCTTCCAGAACTCGGGAAGGGATTCATCACCGATGGCGAAGCCGGAAAGGTGATCGTGTTCGACCCCAAGACTCTGAAGCTGACTGGAGAGATCAAGAACTCTCCGGATACCGATTCGCTTATCTATGATCCGGCATCGAAGCTGATCTTCACCATGAATGGCGACAGCAAGACCGCCTCCGTTATCGACCCGGTGAAAGAAACTCTGGTGAAAACCATCGACCTGGGAGGCGGGGTAGAACAGTCCATCGCCGATGGCAAGGGCACCATTTACGACAACAACGAAGAGAAAAACGACATGGCCGTGATCGACACGCATACCCTGACGGTCAAAACACGCTGGCCGCTAGCTCCCGCCGGATCGCCAGTGGCCCTGGAGATGGATCGTGAGCACAGGCGGCTATTTTCGAGCGGTCGCGACCCGAAGTTTTTGAACTTAATTGATGCGGACAGCGGAAAGATTCTCCAGTCGTTGCCCATTACTTCGGGGGTGGACGGAAACGTCTACGACCCTGACAGCGGACTGCTGTTTGTCTCCACCCGCGCCGGCAAGCTTCACGTTTTTCATGAAGACTCTCCGGACAGTCTCTCGGAAGTCGAGACCATCGATACCGAGTATGGCGCGAAGACCATGAATATCGATCCCAAAACGCATAACCTCTTTCTGGTCACCTCGGACTTTGGCGCGCCTGGTTCTCCAACCAAAAAGCATCCCATACCGGAACGAGCGGCAACTCCGGGAACGGCTCGCCTGCTGGTTTATGGGCGGTAGAAAAAACATCCTGACGGCAGAGGTGGTATCGTACTGCCTCTGCCGTAAGCCGAATTTTGGGAGACACACCGTTTCCATCATGTCGACTGGTAATTCCTATGTATCGTATTGAGCTCTCACCGCGGCGAGGTACGCGAATTGCGAGCACCAGCCATTTCCCGATCCTGGTTGAAGCGAACTTACCCGGCATTTATAAGCGAATTGAATTGATACGCGTAAAATACATCGCACTCGTGTTTGCTCTGTTGTTGATACCGCGCGCAGACGGCGCGCCAGATCGCTCTTTCCATTTGATCGAAACCTCCATCGCTAACATTCACCAAGCGATGCAGGCGGGTACTCTCACTTGCCACAATCTGGTTCAGCAGTATCTGGATCGTATCCATGCGTACGACCAGCAAGGTCCCGCAATTGATTCCATGCTGTACCTCAATCCGGCAAGCCTTGAGCAAGCCGATGCTTTCGATAAGGGCTTTCAGCGCACCCATAAGTTAAAGCCGCTCGACTGCGTCCCCATCGTCCTAAAAGATAACTTTGACACTGCTGACATGCCCACAACCGCGGGCGCGGTGACCCTTAAAGGTGCTCAGCCTGACCAGGACGCGTTCGCTGTCAAGCGGCTTCGCGAAGCTGGCGCGATCATTCTAGGGAAATCCAACTTGCAGGAATTTGCCAGCGGTGGTATTTCCGTTAGTTCGCTGGGGGGGCAGGTGAAAAATCCCTATGACCTCACCAGAACACCGGGCGGTTCGTCCGGCGGAACGGGCGCCGCGGTTGCGGCGAACTTCGCCGCTGCGGGCACCGGGTCCGATACTGGCGGATCAATTCGTTCTCCAGCTTCGGCCACTAGTTTGGTAGGGTTGCGGCCGACCCGCGGCTTGATCAGCCGGGACGGAATTGTGCCCGTGTCCTTCACTCAGGACACCATTGGACCCATGACCCGCGATGTTTCCGACGCAGCAAGATTATTAGACGTGATGGCTGGGTACGATCCAAATGATCCGGTCACCGCTCTTAGTGTCGGCAACATTCCAAAAACTTACACGGCGTTTCTTCAAAATGGATTGAAAGGCGCCCGCCTTGGCGTGCTCACAAATTTATTGGGCAGTGGGCCGGAATATGAAGAAGTCAACAAGGTCGTGGCTAAGGCGATTGACGCGCTGCAGGCGCAAGGCGCGGTGATCGTCCGCCTTGAAGACCCGGCCTTGGACACGGCAATGTTGACCGCAAAATTTCGACTGAACGAGCCAGAATTCAAAGCGGCCCTAAATCGGTATTTGCAGCAACAGGGGTCGCATGTACCGGTGCATTCGCTTGCGGAAATCATTGCTTCTGGGCAGTACCACAAGCCGACACTGGAAAAATTCTTCGCTGCGGCTGAGAGTTATGACGATGGTCCCAATTCTGCGGACTATAAAGATCGCCGGATGAGAATGGACGAAGTCAGGATCGAAGTGGCCGACCTCATGGCAAGAAATCATTTGGATGCGCTGGTGTATCCGCATCAAAAATGTCTCGTTCTTCCAATTGGCGCAACGTTTCAGAAGGACCGCAACGGCATTATCGCGGCTCTAGCGGGCTTCCCGGCTATCGAAGTTCCCGCCGGCTTTTCTACGCCAACGCCAGATGCTCCTATCGGGGTGCCCGTGGGAATGGAATTTCTCGGACGCGCGTGGTCCGAGCCCGAATTGATAAGACTCGCCTTCGGTTTTGAACAGGCAACGCACTTGCGAAAACCACCGGTTTCCACGCCTGCTTTGGCGTCGCAAAAACTAAATCTTACTGAGAATCGATACTCGATTGACTTAGGGAGATCCGCAAAATGAAAAACAAAGACTTGCTCGTACAGGTAAAAAGTCGCCGCGCGGAAACCCTCTCTTCCCTGGTTGCCGAGGAGCTAGAGAGGATGATCATCCGGGGAGAACTGCAGGCCGGGGATCGCATTAACGAAAGCGCGCTGGCCGAGATGTTAAGCATTAGCCGCGGCCCGATCCGGGAGGCTTGCCGCAGTCTGGAAAAAAGCAACCTGGTCAAGGTTGTCACGAATCGCGGTGTATTCGTGCGAGAAATGAGTGTGGCTCAGGCGGCAGAGATTTATGACGTGCGCGCTCATTTGTTTGGACTGGCTGGCCGGCTGGCTGCAAAGCGCATTAGTTTGCGAGAAATTGCCGAACTTCGTGCCAATGTGGCCGAAATGCAGAATGCCAAGGATATCGATACGTATTACCCCTTGAACGTGGATTTCCATGCTCGCCTGGTAGAGTTGTCCGGCAACAAGCGTGTGGCCGAGCTCTACACCGCTCTGAGCAAGGAGCTGCATCTTTTCCGCCGCCGTGGCCTCGTCGAGCATGACTCAATGGGTTTGTCAAACCAAGAACATGTGGAGATTATCGAAGCACTGCGCAACCACGACTCTGATTTAGCAGAACGCGCTATGAATGCCCATATTCTGGCCGGGAAAGCGCGATTGCTGGAAAGACTGGAAGAACCAAGTCCCGAAATCTCGGAACCTGGCTCGCACATTACTAAGGAGAAAGAGTGAAGATTAGAGAGATACGCGCCAGCGTACATACTTCGGCCATTACCGTCCCCCTGCTTGAACGAAAAGTCCAAGGATATGGCCGGGAAGAGCAAAAGGAATTTGTCTTTTGTGAAGTTGAAACCGACGACGGTCTTTCAGGTCTGGCCATTACTGGCCATTTCTTGGCTCGTTCCGTAGTTGTCGCACTGAAATCATACGTATTGCCGGAAGTTCGCGATATGGATGTGCGGGATACCGAAGCCATCCACCAGAAAATTTGGTCCAAGCTAAACCCTCGAGCCATGACTGGAGTTATTTCGAGCGCATTATCATGTCTCGACATCGCTCTCTGGGACATTCACGGCAAGGCGGTCGGCAGATCCGTTGCAGGGTTGCTTGGAAATGCCAGAACCACGCTACCTGCCTATGTAACCTTTGGGTTTCCTCAATACGACCGTGAGCAGTTGTGCGAAGCCGCAAAGCTGCAATTATCGAAGGGCTTCACCGCCTTGAAAATCGTCGTTGCCGTGGATAAAAAAGGTTGGCGCGAGGATGCCGCTCGCATTCGTGCGGTTCGCGACGCCGTGGGCGATGACGTCGATATTATGATCGACGCCAATTACCTGTTCAACCCAGTACAGGCAAAAATGCTTTGCCGTGCGATTGAAGACTGCAATATTACCTGGTTTGAGGAACCTCTACAGCAGAACGATGCCCGAGCTCTCGCAGACCTCCGAGCGCATACAAACATACCGATCGCAGCAGGACAGATGGAAGGTCATCGCTGGCGCCTTCGCGAACTCGTAGAGAAGCAGGCGGTGGATATTTTGCAGCCGAACGTTTGTTTTTGCGGCGGCTACACTGAGGCGCGCAAGGCTGGCCACTTAGCCCAGATCTACAACCTTCCAATCGCCAACGGCGGCGGCTGGCCCCTCTTCAACATGCACACTTTTGCCGGCCTGATGAACGGCTGGATCGTGGAGTGGCATCTAGGCATGGTCCAGGTTGGCGAGATGCTCTTCGTGAATCCTCCGGAGCCGGTAAAGGGGATGTTGACGATCCCCGACGCTCCTGGTCTGGGACTAACTCTCAATCGCGATGCGTTGCGGGATAGCGAAGTGAAACAATGAAGATTGTCGATATTCGCGAAACCCCTGTCTCCATCAAATCGGACATTCGCAACGCCTACATCGACTTTAGTCAGATGACGGTTAGTGCCCTGGCGGTCATCACAGACGTGGTGCGTGATGGCAAACCCGTTGTCGGTTACGGTTTCAATTCCAACGGTCGATACGCACCGAGCGGCCTCTTGCGCGACCGCTTTATACCGCGACTGCTAGCTGCAAAACCAGATAGTTTGCTCGATGACTCCGGCGAGAATCTCGATCCGTTCAAGATTTGGAACATCGTCATGCGGAATGAGAAGCCCGGGGGACACGGCGAAAGATCGGTGGCCGTGGGCGTCCTCGATATGGCGATCTGGGACGCAGTGGCGAAGATCGCCGGTGTGCCACTCTATCGTCTTCTGGCGGATCGTTTCAGAGGCGGCGTCGCTGACTCAAAGGTATTCGTCTATGCCGCCGGCGGTTACTATTATCCCGAAAAAGGTTTGGCCGGTTTACAGCAGGAGATGCAAAGCTATCTCGATCTGGGTTATTCCACAATTAAGATCAAGATCGGCGGAGCCCCGCTAGCGGAAGATCTGCGGCGCATCGAAACGCTTCTGAAAATCGTAAAGAACAGCGATCAGTTGGCAGTGGACGCAAACGGCCGCTTCGATGTTGAGACTGCGATTGCTTATGCGAAAGCCCTGGCGCCCTACAAATTGCGATGGTACGAGGAAGCCGGCGATCCGCTCGATTATGAATTGCAAGCAAAGCTGGCTGAACACTACCCAGGCCCAATGGCCACGGGCGAGAACCTCTTTTCGGTTCAGGACGCACGCAATCTCATCCGGTACGGGGGCATGCGGTCCGATCGCGACGTCTTGCAGTTCGACTGCGCTCTCAGCTACGGACTCGTGGAATATTTGCGGATCCTGGAAATGCTGAAAGAACACGGCTGGTCCGCGAGCCGTTGCATTCCACATGGTGGTCATCAGTTATCCCTGAATATCGCGGCTGGCCTGGGCCTTGGGGGCAATGAATCCTACCCTGGCATTTTTCAACCTTTCGGTGGATTCGCCGACAACACTCCGGTTGAAAATAGTTACATTGCGTTGCCTGATATTCCTGGAATTGGTTTCGAATCAAAAAAAGAATTATTCCGCCTGCTGAAGACACTTTCCGACAACTAGAGCCGAATCGATGGGAGACCCTGGGGTAACGGCAATGCACGAGACGTCCCGGACCAAGAAGCGCCTGCGGAACAATATTACTCTCCAAGTCTTCTTGGCGATCGTTGCTGCCGTCGTGCTCGGCAAACTGGATCCCAAGCTTGCCCTGGCTATGAAGCCACTCGGCGATCTCTTCATCAAGCTGATCCGCATGGCGATTGCTCCCATTGTATTTCTCTGTGTTTCAACGGGCGTGGCGCACATCGGTGACATTCGTAAGGTAGGGCGAATCGGGCTAAAGGCGTTGGTCTATTTTGAACTGGTAACAACGCTTGCTCTGGTGATTGGTCTAGCGTCGGTCGCCATTTTCAAACCCGGAGTCGGCGTCAACGCTCTCCCCTCGGTGTCGGCTTCAAACGATTACGCCGCCTACGCAAGTAAGGGTAAGGAGTTTTCATTTCTCGAGTTCGTGATGGGCACTGTGCCTGACAACTTTCTGGGGGCGTTTGTAAAAGGTGATTTGCTGCAGGTCGTGGTGATTGCGTTATTGGTCGGCATCACTCTGATTGGAATGGGGACCCGCGCGCAGCCTGTTGTTCGGGGTCTAGACAGCGCGATGATGGTGTTTTTTGGAATGATTAAAATCATTATGCGAATCGCCCCCATAGGAGCATTCGGGGCGATGGCGTTCACGGTTGGGAAGTTTGGCACGAGTGCGCTATTGGCGTTGTCGAAGCTTGTGATGGTCACCTATCTGACGGAAGCGTTCTACGTCTTCGTGGTTTTGGGTGCCATCGCCTATTTCTTCGGTTTCAGCTTGATCCGCTTAATTAAATACATTCGTGAGGAGATCCTCCTGGTTATTGGCACGTCTTCATCCGAAAGTGTTCTGCCTCAGCTGATGCAAAAGCTCGAGCGATTTGGAGCTTCTCGTTCTGTGGTCGACTTAGTTTTGCCGACAGGATACGCATTCAATTTGGGCGGCTTAGCGGTATCGTTGCCAATCAGTACCGTTTTCATCGCCCAGGTTTATCACGTACCACTCAGTCTCGGTCGCCTCTTAGCTCTGGTAGCCATCATGCTGGTAACTTCCAAGGGCGCTGCCGGTGTGACTGGAGCTGCTTTTATCGTTCTCGCTACGACCGTCGGGGCTTCAGGCATTCTGCCACTCGAAGGGCTTGCGCTTCTGTTTGCGGTTGATAGTTTTCTATCGATGGCGCGAGCCTTGGCCAATGTTATTGGAAACGGAGTGGCAACAATTGTTGTTGCAAAATTGGAGAACGAGTTTAGTTCTGAACCGGCGGCGGAAGCAGTTTCCCAATAGTCACAAGATCATTCCCCCTCAACCCGGTTATCACCAGTAGTTTTGAGTCGTCCGAGAGGCCCAGGCGAACTGCCAGTGCCCCTCAAGATAGTGCACAAACTGTGCGATTCAAGGGGCCGACAACATGGACCACGAGCAGAGCACAAAGGCAGTTATCGAGAGCAGTACCGGCGTTCTTACGAGGCGTCATCTGTTGCAGAGTGCTCTTTGGCTTCTTCCTGCTACCGTCTTTTTAGCCAAATTGGAAGCACTCGGATTGGAAGCAGCCGCGTCCGACCTGAGCCCGGTGATGCTCAAACTGAGCACCTACATGGCTGCTGCCGGCACAACCGAGCTTCCGGAAAAAGTCGTGCAAGATGCGAAGCATCACATCCTCGACACCATCGCAGCCATGGTCTCCGGGTCTGAGTTGCCGCCAGGGCGCGACGCGATTCAGTTCGCTCGGGCCTATGGAGGGGGTCAGAAGGTCGCTACGGTTGTCGCGTCGAAGATCCTCTGCGGCCCGATTGACGCGGCTTTCGCCAACGGAGAACTGGCTCATTCGGACGAGAGCGATGACGATTACACCGCAGGCGGGGCACATCCCGGCTGCGCTGTTGTACCCGCCGCGTTGGCGATTGGCGAGCAATTTCAAATCAGTGGAGCGCATTTTCTGCGTGCGGTAACTCTCGGCTACGACATTGGAATGAGAGCCTACAAGACCCTGAAAGGCGGCGTTTTAACCGAGACCCACAACCTGGTGGGAACGATGGGAGCGGCCGCCGCCAGTGGCTGCGTCGCCGGTCTGGATGCCCAGCAGATGTGCTGGCTGCTTGACTATGCGACTCAACAGGCTGGCGCCGGCGTGGGTACGTGGCGTGACGATCTTGAGCACATCGAAAAAGGCTTTCTGTTCGGCGCAATGGGCGCGCGAAATGGCGTTACCGCTGCCCTGCTTGTGAAATCAGGATGGACCGGCATGAAAGATGTCCTTTCCGGTCCGCAAAATTTCGTGAAATCCTACGCTCCAAAGGCTGATCCCGCGAAGTTGATCGAACAGCTTGGCACCCGCTTCGAAGTATCGCTGACAAGCATTAAGGACTGGACGACGGGAGGTCCGATTCTGTCGCTCATGGATGCGATCGAGAACTTAAGAAAGAAGCATCCATTCGAAGCCAGCGATGTTAAGCACGTCGTCGTACGTTCGGCCACAAGCCAGGCCGAACGCGTGAACAACCGCGAAATGCCCGATATCAATGTCCAGTATTTGGTTGCAGTGATGTTAATTGATAAAACGCTGTCGTTCCATTCGGCTCACGACAGAGCGCGTATGCAGGACCCGGCGGTTCTCCGCGAACGTGCGAAGGTTGAACTGGTTGGGGATGACGAACTTGAGCGCCTCTTACCCACTCGAGTGGGAATCGTCGAGATCGAACTCGTCGATGGGACTCATCTCACTGAGCGCGTCGAGAATGCTCGCGGCACTCCCGAGAATCCGATGACTCGGGACGAGATTGTTGCCAAAGCCCGCGGCTTAATGACGCCCGTTCTCGGTGCTGCGAAGGTGACGAAATTGATCGACCGAGTGCTTAATATTGATAGCGTTAAGAACATCCGGGAGCTTCGTCCCTTGCTGCAAGTTTCATAATTCACTCTGTCGTGTTTCCTTGAGGGAAATGCCGGAGCTCCCGACCCAGAGAAAGTAGTCGTTTTTCATATTCCGCCCAAATGCGAACAAAGCTTTGTCGGACTGAGGCGCAAGTTTTAAGTTTCCTGCGGGGCTAAATTCGTTCGCGCGTGACTGCGTGCTTGCGGCGCAGTCCGACAGCGACAAAAAAATTCTTCGCCAGGATAAATAGGCCAAGTGGTGGAATTGAAATCCAGGCCAATTTCACTTTCTCGCCTGCGCTATCGCCTGGGCTTTGGCTCCTCTGACCGCGTCAAGAAACGGTCCTGCCGCAGCAGGCGTCCGCACCCGCCCCAGCAGCGTGGCCCGGGTGCTGACGCTCGGCCCGTATAGTGCACGCCTGGAACGGTTGTCGGCGCGGACCAATGCGCCCTTGAATGTAAATCCAATGAAAGCACCCTTGGCACGGGAGTAGGTCAGGATCAGGACATCCAGCTTCAAATCGGTGTTCTCCGAAGAATGCCGTCCCACGGGCCCCGTGGCCACCGATGCGTCCCTTCCGATTTCGAATTTGCTCGATAGCAGCTTCTGCATGCCCTTTTCGCTCTTGATCACCATTATCAGGTCCACCGCTTCCGCGCCGATTTGCGTTCCCCAGCTTCCACCTGCAATTTTTATGAATGCCGGCGCGCTCCAGTCCTCTGCGGTCCGGCAAGTGGCCACACCCCTTCCGTGCTCCGCTCCAAAGACGAATCCCCCTTTTATCAAATGGGGTACGACTGCCACGCACTTTGCCTGCTTCATGATCTCGTCAGGAATGCGCCGGTCCGGTGCGGCCATGATCTCGTCCAGCACTTTGGCCGCATTATTCAGCCGATCGACGGCATCCCTGCGATCTGATCCCGCCCAGCACAGGCTCGCCAAGCTCAGCATGGCAGCCGGCAACACGAGCTTCTTCATAATTACAACTCCTTTGTCTCTCACCTAGCGCTGCCTCTCCTGCGTCGGTGCCTCATAGTTGATTTCGAGCGCGACCGGATGCAGAGTACCGCGTGATCCACTGTCCACCCTACTAAGTCGGGATTTGGGCGTCTGCCCAATAACGCTCACCCTATGCTGAGTGCATGCCTTTCGGTGGCCCGAGGAGGCGGAGCTAACTCTGCCTCTTCATCACCAACAAGGAGGGGGTCTTCTACGCTGTTAGGAGTTTTCGTTTTTGAAGGGTCGAGGGGACCACGTCGAAGTTGTGAATCTATTGGTTTCTTATCAGCTTGCGCCGCGTGTCATCGCGTAGACGGAATCTTGCGTAACTCCACAACCAGCCGATATGGGGTGCGCTCAATCTTCGCCGAGAAATCAGAAGGAACCTTCGTTTGCAGCACAATTCGCGTCGTGCCGACCGCGAGCTGTGCTACACGGATGCGGTCGAGCAGGGCATCGCCGACCTTGATCGATTTCCCAGCCAGGTCTGGTGCCAATTCAGTGTTGTGCAGGTCAAAGTAAATGCGTTCGGGTCCCGCCAGCCGATGCACCTCGTACTGCACCGGATCGTCCAGCTTAAACACCACCGTGCTGGACTCCCTGGAGGACCGGTGCTCGATTCCAGTAACTCGAGGAAAACTCGCTAGATTCTTTTTCGGGGCCAGCGAATTTAGAGACCTGGCGGTATCGGAAACCGCAGTGCGATCTGCAGCTGCGCCCGCAATCGATGAAGATAAAGAAGGAGCGGTCTTTGCGGAGGCGAGCGTTTGTGCTCGCTCTTTTTCAGTCTGTGTTACTCCTGTGCGTAAAGGCGTCGTCTTCGGGTTCCACCACGCTCCTTCTGCAAGTACCGCGACAATGGCGATGGACACCAGCAGCAGCAGGATGTCAGAACGGAGGGTAGCGCTCTTCGATTCTTCCGGTTGCGCCTGCATTCGATTTCTTTGAACGGGGAAACACCACTCTGGAACCGGCGACTCCTCTGATTCGAGCGGTGGTTTATCCTGCGCTTGCATTACCCGCGTATAATCCGCTGTCGTTTCATCCGCGATGGATTCCAACCTGGTTACGGCGGTTTGCGAGGACTCCGCGAAGCGATCTTCATCCTCCGGCTTCAAAGCTACGTGTATCAGTTCAGCGAGATTCTTAAGGGTGCGGATATCAGTGTGATTGAAACCGAAAGGCAACGCCGAATATGTCTCCAGCAGCCCAATCACACGCTGCCGGCCAAACAGAGGTACCGCAACGATGGAGCGCGCGCCCAAGCTTCGGCACACCTGTTGGTTTACCCGCTCGTCTGACTCAGTATCATCACAATTCACAGTCTGCGCCATGTGGAAGCAGGTTCGCGAGAAGACCGAATCGCAGTCGATGCGCGCGCCCTCTTCCGGCCGGATGGTACCCGCCGCGGCGCGCATCACAATCTCGTTGTTCTCAGCTAGAGCAATCGCCGATCCGGCTGCCCCCGTGATCGCCACTGCCCGTTCGGCGACGATTTGAAGTACCTCGTCGAGAGCGAACACCTGCGCTTCTTCAAGGCGGGTGGTCCACAGTCCGCCGTCGGAGTTCGTGTGCCGCGCCAGATTTTTTGGCTTGTTCAATTGCTCGTGCAGAGCGGCAAACGACAACAATGCCTGCAAGACATCGTCATCTTGCGAGTGTTTCAGCGGAGGATCAGGTTGCTCAGAATGATCCCGTCGAGCATTGTCGGTTACGAGATTTAGCGCCGGACTTTGGGGCTGTCGCCGGACTGCCGTGCCCACTTCGGCCAATGGGACGGTTACGCGGTTCCACTCTGTTTTCCTGAGCGCCATTCCAAGCCCCAAATGCAGTTCGCGCGATTCAAAACGCATAGTATCTATTGCAGAGTAGTACCTGTCAATTAGCCTCTTAGCCTAATCCGTCCGGTGGATTACGACGTTCTGATTTGTTTTTATTTGCATTAAACATTCTGTGGAGAGAGTGGTTTATTCAACTCGGGCGGGATTTGGCACAAGGAAGAAGGGGTTTACGCTGGATCGTCGCAACTTCTCTCTAACCCAATCGACTAGTTCTTTCAGAGGCTTGTGATGATGCCGTGCAACGGCTATAAGGCATTCAAGCAACTATTCAGCTGCAGGACTCTTCCTATGAACACTAATGGTGATCCTCGGAATGCGGAAGACTTGTGGATCGAGAAGTACCGAGCCGCGCTCTACGAAGTGCCCGTGCCACGGACGCGCCTCGAGAAGATGCGTGCAATTGTAGATACAGCATGGCACGCGGTGATTCTGCAGTTCGACGCACGATTAAGCGCTGTGAGTGCGCGCGGTAATCGCGGCGGCACTCATTTGCTTGCCGTTCCTACAGACAAGGGTTCCGAAGAAGAAACAGTAAAAAAGCCCATAGTGCACAAACCCGCCTTACCAAAGGCAAGTTAAACGAGACCAAAGCTTAGGACAGGAGCGAGACCTGTACGTTCGATGTCGCACGTCGAGCCACAAGTTGAAGATGCTAAAGCATAGGACTTTTGGATTAGGACAAACGGATTAGTTCCAAGGAACTACAACAATAGATTTGTACCTCCCGCCAAGCTTATTGTGGCACAATTCTCCCCAATTCCTCCCCCCGGGTATGTGCGAAGGTCTCGTTCCGCCGGGAAGCTATTACCTGTGTTCGAAAAAAGACATTAAAAAGTTTGCGAGAGGTTGGCAACGGCCAAACGAAGGTTGCCATCTCCAGAGCGGGATCCCTTATTTCGTGGGCCCTGGGGGCCAAGTCAATTCGTCTGAGGCGGCTGAGCGCAGTCGCCTAAAAAGGGAACCAATGCACATTGCTCCTGCCCGTCCGGGCCTCATTGTGGTTGACGATTCGCTGAGTGTTTTCGCCTGTAATGGGGAAGCGTTACAGATACTTACTTTTCCGGACCAGCCGGAAAAGATTCGCCAGGTGGACACTTGGCTAACCAATAAGATTCGTTCCAATCTGTTGGCAAAGAAGGTTTCAACGGGATTTCTGAGTGAATTCCGCTCCGCCAAGCGGAAATACCTTTGTCGATCATTTCCCCTTGATAGCGGAGGAATTTACGCCAATGGTTCAGGGCCTCCAAAGGGACTAATGATCGTCATACTGGAAAGACAAAGCAATGAGGCAGTAACAATTACGGAGATTTCAGAGCGCTTCGGCTTGACAGCGCGCGAACAAGAAACCGTGCAGTTCTTGCTGGAAGGTCTAACCAGCAAAGAGATTGCCCAGCGTATGAAGATCAGCCCGAATACGGTGAAGGCATTTATCCGGCTGGTCATGGTGAAAATGAATGTTTCCACCCGCTCGGGCATTATCGGAAGGGTAATCGGCAAGGTTTGATCGAAGCGAATTCTCTCGTGGCCAAGTTCACCCCACCAAGAGTAGCCCGCGCCGGATACTACTTAGTAATCGACCGGAGTAGCTCTTTAGACTAGGCCACATGGAGGATTGTAAAACCGGCAAGAGCCGCTAGAGTGTACGGGCGCGTTAAAACGCCGAGTCTCCTCCCCCACCGGTAGCGCAACTAAGGAGAAAACTAAAATGTTTCGAACACGTACGCTTATGGCGTTCTTGCTGGTGGCCATGGTCGTGGGCCTGGTGTTGACTGGCTCAGGGACCGCATGGGCACAAAATCAATCAGATGTATTCTGGGTTGCATACTACAGTGGCGGTGTTACATCTGCTGGCGCGGCCGCTGGCACTGACGTTCAGATCATTAACACGGGTACCTCCGGCGGCAACTTGTGCGCAGATGTTTACGTTTTTGACGTGCACCAGGAGCTCAAAGAGTGTTGCCATTGCAACATCACGCCCGACGGTCTGCTCACCCTCACGATGGCACAGTTGACGAACAACCCAGCCAATGGAGTGTTTTCCACCAACGGAGTGATTAAGATTGTCTCTGATTCCGGATCGAACTGCAACGAAGTGAGCCCGGTACCCACTCCTGAACTTCGTTCCTGGATTGTCAATCCTCAGAACAATGGCACGATCACCGAGAGCGAGTTTGAAGCAACTCCGCTTTCTGCTCAGGAACTCAACGATCTGAAAGTGCTCTGCAGCGGCGTCCCGAACCTAAGCGGGCCAGGAGTTTGCGCCAGAACCAACCCAGCCTGCGATTGAGAACCAGATGCGGGAGGGATTTGCATAACCCCAATGGGGAGATAACGCCGATAAGGCGACAAAAGGAGATTTTCGAATGTCCCGAACATGGATTTTCAGCTTAGCGGTTTTCGCAATCGCGACCGTACTCTGTGCCGGCTCAGCTATGGCACAGCTTCCGGACGACACTTACTTTGTCACATACTACAGCAACGCGCAAAGTACCCCTGATGCCACGGTTCGCATCGACAACCCGGGCGCGGACGCCGGTTTGAACCTGTGCGCCGACATCTACGTATTTGATAACACTGAAGAACAGCTGGAATGCTGCGGCTGCTTGCTCACGCCCGACGGTTTGAGAACACTATCGGTGAACAGGAACCTAACAGCAAACCCGGCGAACGGCGTCAAGCCGAAGACCGGCGTAATCAAGATCGTTTCGGCAGCTCCGAACCTTGGCGCTGCCGGCTGCGATCCGACCGGAGGTGCGAGTCTATTGGGTGGGTTCCCGAACAACATCGTTCCTACACCCGACCTCCGCTCCTGGGCCACTCATGTTCAATTCACTCCAAATGGCCTTACCGAGGAAGAGTTCGCCGATTCGACCTTGATACAGACCGAACTGAACAACCTGCAGGAGACATGCTTCATCCATAGGCAGACTGGCAGCGGTCGCGGCGTGTGCACTTGCGGAACGGGTGACTAACCTTAACTTGCCTGAGGGGAGATTTTCCTCCCCCACCCCTTGGGTTCTTTTACTTGAAAACTGGTTATTTGACCAGTGCCGGAACGCCTTTTGAAAGTGCATCTCACTTACACCCTTTAGGGAGGACTCCATGCGTATCACCTTGTTTATTGTGGCGGCTGGATTGTGTATATCCACCGCTTTCGCCCAAAGCTCCATGCTCGCAGACGGCAATGCGGTCATAGCCGAAATCAACGGAGAGAAGCTGACCGCTGCGGACCTGGATCAGCAAGAAGCAAGCAAGCTTCTCCAGTCCCGCTATGCATATTACGAAGTGCAGCGCAAAGCACTTGATGAACTGATTGACCAGCATCTTCTCGAGGCCCAGGCGCGGAAGCAAGGCCTGACCGTGGATCAACTTCTCGACCGAGAGGTAAACAGCAAACTGCCCGCTGAACCGACGGACGATCAGATCCACGTGTATTACGAAGGCTTGGAGACGGATAAGCCGTTTGACCAGGACATGAAGGAAAAGATTCGGCAACATATTCACGAAGCTCGAGCCACCAAGGCGAAAGCTGCTTACTTCAAAACTTTGCGCAGCCAAGCCAAGATCACGATCGACCTTGCCCCGCCTTCCGCTTCTGTTGATCTGGCCGGCTCGCCCATCCTTGGGTCCAAGAACGCTCCTGTCGTCCTGGTTGAATTCGCTGACTACCAGTGCCCCTACTGCCAGAAAGTACACGTGGAGTTGGATAAACTGCACAAAGAGTTCGGTGACAAACTGGCAATTGCCTACAAGGATTTCCCTCTTCCCATGCACCCAAACGCAGAGAAGGCTGCTGAAGCCGCGCGTTGCGCGGGAGTGCAAGGCAAATTCTGGGAGTTCCACGACAAGCTTTTTGTGGACAAGAAGCTGGAGCCTGCAGATCTCAAACAAGACGCAAGTTCCCTTCAACTGAATACCACACAGTTCGACGCTTGCCTTGACTCGGGCTCCGAAGCAGCCGCCGTCCAGAAGGATACCGCGGAAGGCAAGCACCTGGGCCTTACCGGAACGCCCAGCTTCTTCGCCAACGGTCATTTCTTCAGCGGGGCGATGACTTATGAAGCTCTTCGAGATATGGTCGCACAGCAGTTAAAGGCATCGCAGTCGTCGAAAGGGGACACCTCATTGGAGTCCTCCCTGAGGTGATTTCCCAAGTCACGACGGCGTATGGATGCGGGCGTAACGCGCCCGCATCCAATTTTTCACGCTTGGTAAAGGCTGCAAGCGGCAAGCCTCAGTGCTCGCAAAAGAGCTTCCCCCATTTGGGCTAGCCGCTATGGGCGAACACAGAATGCTTGACGGACTCCTTTCTTTACCTCACAATGCAGGCTCGTTTTTGCGGGCTTCTTGATCCTTTCCTTCAGAAGCCCTCGGTTCCGCCCTCCCTCAACAACCAGGAGCAGCAATATGCCTAGGCATAGTCTCACTGTGTCGGCGATCCTATGTCTCGCAAACGTACTCATCGCCTTAGTGCCCTGTTCGGGACAAACCGTCGAGTCCACGTACAACGTGGGAGCAGGAGCAGAACCTTGCGCGGTCGCAGTTAACGTTTTCAGGAATCAGGTGATTGAAGCAAACTGTCTCGCCAATACGGTTGGAGTGCTCTCGCGTTTCAACAACTCCGTGACGGCAATCACCGTCGGAAGCAGGCCTGTAGCCCTCGCTGTAAACCTCGCCACTAGCAAAATCTACGTTGCGAACAGCGCGTCAAATAGCGTTTCGGTTATTGATGGCAACACATTCGCGATCGCGACCGTGAATGTGGGGGCGAACCCCCGCTCGGTTGCGGTGAACGAAATCACCAACCGGATCTACGTTGCCAATAACACCGACAATACGGTGACGATAATTGATGGCGTCACGAACAACACCGCAACCGTGAGTGCAGGAGCGAATCCGATTGCGATCGCGATCAATCCGGTAACGAATCAAATCTATGTTGCCAATCTGGGCAACACAGTAACCGTAATCGACGGAGCTAGCGAGCAAACCACTACAGTTCCGGTAGGCGTCTTTCCCCAATCCCTGGCCGTGAACCCGGTTACAAACCAGATTTATGTTGCCAACACCGACAGCAATACGGTCACGGTTATAAGTGGCGCAACTCAGCAAACCACGACACTCAGTGTTGGATTATTTCCTGTGGCAATTGCGATAAATTCTGTCAGCAATCAGATTTACGTTGCCGACAATCACAGCCTGGACGTTGCCGTCGTCGATGGGCTTACCGGTTCCGTTACGACTGTGGCTCTTGCTGACAACCCCACCGCTTTAGCGGTCGATATATCCAGCAATCAGATCTACGTCGCAACCGCCGGAGGCAGCGTCACCGTGATCGATGGTGCGACAAATCAGCGGACAGCGACAGTCCCAGTAGGGGTAAACCCTCTCGCAGTAGCGATAAATCCAGTTACCAACCGAGTGTATACAGCGGACTCCAACAGTGGGACTGTAACTGCGATCGACGCTGCCACCAATCAGACCATGACGGTTGGCGTGGGGGGCTCTCCTCTGGCGGTAGGTGCGAATCCAGTCACAAACCTGATCTACGTATCAAACGCCAACGACAATACTGTCTCAGTGATAGATGGAGCGAGCAATCAAACCACGACCGTAAGCGTGGGAACTAAGCCTACCGCCTTGGCCGTGAATCCCGCCAGCAATCAGATTTACATTGCGAACAGCGTGAGCAACACCGCAACTGTGATCGACGGGCTGACCAATGAAGTTACTACGGTGAATGTAGGAGTGAATCCTACTGCCGTGACCGTTAACCCCGTAACCAATTGGGCGTATGTGGCGAATTCGGGAGGCAGGACGGTAACGGCCATCAACGGTGCCACACTCCAGACTATGTCGATCGGTGTCGGGGCGGCTCCCAGCGCAATCGCAGTCAACCCAGCGACCGACACCATCTACGTGGCCAACAGTGCCGACAATACCGTAACTGTAATTAACGGAGTGACTGGGGAGGAGGCAACTGTGAACGTGGGTGTAAAGCCGTTCGCAATTGCAATTAATTCCGTCACCAATCAAATTTATGTCGCCAATTCCGGCGATAGCAGTGTGACCGTGATCGACGGTGCGACCAATCAGACAACGAGCGTGGCAGTTGGTACGACGCCGGTTGCTGTGGCGGTGAATCCCGTAACGAACCGGATTTATGTTGCAAATTCCGGGAGCGGCACAGTCACGGTGATCGTCGGTAGTACGAACCGAGGCATTACGGTGACGGTTGGCACAATGCCCGACGCAGTGGCGACCAATCCGGTGAGCGATCACATTTACGTCGCAAATGCTGGAAGCAATACGGTAACAGTGATTGACGGCCCCTCCAATCAGACGACGACGGTGGCGGCGGGAGCAAATCCGGCTGCGTTATCTATAAACCCGATCACGAGCCAGATCTATGTGGCGAACTCTGCTAGCGACAACCTCTCAGTGATCGCGGAGCAGCGCATCGGCGCCCTTCCGTTGGCAACTGTCATTTCGGCTCTTCCGGGCAATGAAACGGCGGCGCGCTCGCCGACAATTGTCCTCTCCGCCACTAGTTCTTATTCGCCTTTCAATCCACCCGTGCAGGGTATTCGCTACCAAGTTGATTCTTGGGAAGGTCTGTGGCCAGCCGCCAAGGCTGTGGACACCACCTTCAACGCCAACCCGTCTCAGCTCCAGCTGGGACCGCACGTGATTTACGCTTTCGCCGACAATGGACTAGCGGCCGCGGCTGCCGGATTAAACCAAAACACGGTGGGCAGCATAGCCGGATATTTCTTTACCGTCGTGCAGGGGCAAACTACGACTGAGGTGACCTCTAGTTTGAATCCGTCATCGGATGCACAGTCGGTGACTTTGACTGCATCGGTGCAACCTGTGGCACCAGCCACGGGGATGCCGACAGGTACAGTAAGCTTTTTCGATAACTCCACGATTCTGGCAAGCGGACTGGGCCTCGATGGGACCGGCCAAGCCAGTTTTAGTACTTCCTCCCTGAACCCGGGTACGCATTCAATCACCGCGAGCTATACCGGCGACGCAAACTTTGTGAACAGTGTCTCCACTTCTCTTAACCAGGTTGTAGCGAAGGGACAGGCTGTCACGACTCTGGGCTCCAGCACGAATTCCTCGGTTTTCGGTCAAGCAGTGACGTTGACCGTAACGGTGCAGCCGGTCGCACCGGCGACAGGGACTCCAACCGGGACGGTAAGTATTCTCGACGGCAGCACGATTGTGGCAAGCGGAGTAGCCCTGAACGCGAGCGGCCAAGCGAGTTTTGGTACTTCTTCCCTGTCTCCGGGCACACACTCGCTAACCGCAAACTATAGCGGCGACGCGAATTTTGCCAGCAGCGTTTCCGCTTCGATAAACCAGGTTGTAGCTAAGGGACAGACTGTCGCGACTCTGGCATCCAGCTTAAATTCCTCAGCCTTTGGTCAGGGACTGATACTAACAGTTACGGTGCAAGCGGCTGCACCGGCGGCGGGAATTCCAAGCGGGACAGTGACTATCCTGGACGGCACCACGATTCTGGCAAGCGGAGTCGTCTTGAGCGGTAGTGGTCAAGCCAGTTTCAGTACTTCTTCCCTCGGGCCCAGTACGCACTCCCTAACTGCAAACTATAGCGGCGACGTGAATTTTGTGGGCACTGTTTCCCCTTCGATAAGCCAGGTTGTAGTTAAGGGACAGACCATCGCCACTTTGAGCTCCAGCGCGAATTCGTCAGCTGTCGGTCAGGCAGTGACATTGACGATTGCGGTGCAGGCGGTTGCACCGGCGGCAGGAATTCCAACCGGGACAGTGATCATTTTCGACGGCACCACGATTCTTTCAGGTGGGCTGGTGCTGAATGGGAGCGGCCATGCCACTTTTACTACTTCTTCTTTGGCTGTAGGCACGCATTCAATCACGGCGAGCTACGCTGGCGATGGAAACTTTGGGGGCAGCGCTTCCACTTCGATAAACGAGCTTGTCGCAAATGGACAGACTGTCGCGGTCCTGGGATCCAACGCGAATTCCTCGGCTTTCGGTCAGGGAGTGACGTTGATCGTTTCGGTGCAGTCAGTTGCACCGGCGACGGGGATGCCGACAGGTACAGTAAGCTTTTTCGACGGCAGTACGATTCTGGCAAGCGGAGTGGCGTTGAACGCGAGTGGGCAAGCGAGTTTAACTACTTCTTCCTTGGCTCCGGGTACACATTCAATCACGGCGAGCTACATCGGCGACGTAAACTTTGCGAGCAGCGTGTCTCCTTCGATAGGCCAGGTCGTAACCAAGGGACAGACTATTGCAATTCTGGAATCGAGCCTGAACTCCTCAGCTTTCGGTCAGGGAGTGACGTTGACCGTTACTGTGCAGGCGGTTGCACCGGCGGCGGGAATTCCAACGGGGGCGGTGACTATCCTTGACGGCAGCACGATTCTGGCAAGCGGGGTGCCCTTGGACGCGAACGGCCATGCCAGTTTTACCACTTCTTCCCTTGCAATGGGCGCGAATTCGCTGACCGCTAGCTACGCTGGCGACGCAGACTTTGCCAGCAGTTCCTCGGGCGGAGTAAACGACACGGTGAACTCCGCTCAGATGGCACTCACTTTATCGCAGACTTCTTTGTCTGTTCCGGCGGGAGGCGGCGGCAGCTTCAATCTCAGTATCAGCTCCAATGGCACGCTGCTGTCACCCATCACCTTCGGTTGCGCGGGATTGCCGGCGAGCACCACCTGCCTGTTTAGCCCTTCGTCGCTCAGTCCTTCTGCTCTTCCGGGCAAAGTGACTGTCCAAATCACCACGGATAGTGTTGCCAGCATCCAAAAACCTCGCGATGGCATAGGGGGAATCTGGTACGGCTTGAGTGTAATGGGAATAGTTTTCGCGGGCATGGAGCGACGGTCGCGTCGCGCCAAGTCTTTCCTGGGAATTGCAACGGCACTCTTGTTGGTTGCAGCATGCCTGGGTTGCGGCAGTGGCGCCGGCAAGACCCTGCTTACAAACAGCGGTGCCGCGACCCCGCCCGGCGTTTCTTTGGTAAGCGTAACGGCCAGTTCGGGAAATTCGCAGGCCACAGTCAATATCACTCTAACTGTAGAACAATGAGAAGCAATAGTAAGGACTGATAATAGCGGAGATGGCAGGCCTATACGATCAACGTTGGGGCTCGTTCGGGTCTGGCCCGGCACTTGAATGTGTATGCAATTTGGTGCATCTTGACAAGCTTTCTTGCTTAGCGCAGAATTGCGCCCGGGTTCCGACACATCTGACACAGTATTACGAACTAAATCCTCCCCTGCTTTTGTTCCCCCACGTCCACACAGTCAATTAGAGGAGTGTGTTTCCTGCGCGGACATAATTCAGCACCCGGTATATTGTTGGTAGACGCCACCTCGCTGAAGCCGTGCGCGTTCAACTCGGAAGTGTTAAAGATCCTCGCCTATCCGTCCGACCCCTACCGACTGAAGGATCTCAACTCATTTCTCACGGAAGTGATAAATGTTCGTCTGGTGCGTCGAAATAAGAAGGTGCTGGCGTTCGCCGCAGAGTTTCCCTCAGGTAATCGCAAGTACCAGTGCCGCTGCTTTCGACTCGAAAAGCAGTTGAACGGGCATTCTGCACCCATCGCACTTGTATTTGAGAGACAGCCTTCGAACGACGCTGCTTTGCTTCAGGTTGCTAGAGAATTCAACCTCACACCCCGCGAACAGCGCACAGTTCAATTGTTACTTGGCGGGTTAACCAGCAAAGAAATAGCAATTCAAATGAACGTGAGTCCTAGCACTATTAAAACGTTCTTGCACCTGGTAATGGTTAAGATGGGTACTTCGACTCGCTCCGGCGTCTTGAGCAAGCTGTTTGACTGCGGAACTCCGGGCAGTACTTTCAGTTCCTGATCTGCGCTTCGAAGTTCGCTTACGAAATGCGCAGACGGCAAGAACCGCCTCTTAGAAATTGACTTTAAAAATCCTCCGACTGGGAGTGGCCGATTGGCGGGCATTGCAGGTTTTTTCCTGTTGTTCTTTCTGCTCTGGGCCGCACCGCTGAAGGCGCCGCACGGAGGCCAACTTGTCCGCGTTGGTACCATGACTTCTACGCGAGCGAAGCATTCCGCGACGCTGCTGTACAACGGCACGGTCCTCATCGCAGGCGGAGTTGGGAACGACGGCAAACTCCTCTCAAGCGCCGAACTATACGATCCCTCAACGCGTAAATTCACTCCGACCGGCGGCATGACCGAGGCTCGCGCCGCTCACAGCGCGGTTCAATTGATTAGTGGCACGGTTCTCATTATCGGAGGATTGGGATCAAAGGGCCCTCTCGACAGTTGTGAAATCTATGATCCAGCGAGTGGGAAGTTCCTGCCGGCAGCGAGCTTGCATACTCCTCGAGCGGGGGCAACGGCAACTCGGCTGCAGGACAACCGCGTGCTTGTTGTCGGTGGCGTCGGCCCCGATGGCCAGAGTATTGCCAGCGCCGAATTTTATGACCGAAATGCGAATTTCAGTTCTGCAGCAGCTATGTCCAGTCCCCGCTCCTTTCATACCGCTACGTTACTTCCCCACGAGCGCGTATTGATTGCCGGTGGTGTCCGGGGAAATGAACCGCTGAGCAGTGCCGAACTCTACAACGCAGAACTGAATCGGTTCTTCGACCTTCCCAGCATGAGCGTCGCCCGCGTGAGGCACGCTGCGGTCGCGCTTCCGGGAGGAAACGTTCTGTTAGTTGGCGGTTCGAGTGCCAACAAACAACTAGGGATTGCAGCGACTGAAATATTCGATCTAGAGAATGGAAGGTTCGTTGCAGGTGGATCGATGCTGCAACCACGTTGGGGTTTGCCCGATCCGGTCATTCTCTCAGGGGGCAAAGTGCTGGTCGTGGGCGGAGCTCGAATTCAGGAAATTTACGACGCTGCAAAAAATACCTCTGCAGTGGCCACCAGCACAACTGAGCGATTTCCCTGGTATCAAAGCGCAACCCTGCTTTCGGATGGCAACGTTTTGGTCGCGGGGGGATCCGACCAAAAGGGACAACGCACCGCCCAATCCTACATATACGTTCCGTAGGAAGCTTAGGCACTAACTAACCGCAGACATATCGCAGCGAACGTGCTACGATTCCCGGCAAGTTCTGAGCTTACGGGAGGCGACTTATGGCAACCGCACTTAGGCCCCTCAGTACTGGAGAATTGCTCGACCGAACTTTCTCTCTCTATCGCAGCCACTTTGTGTTGTTTGTTGGGATCTTCGCTTTGCCCCATCTCTGTGTTCTTGCCTTCCAATGCCTAGCTTTGGCGGTTCAGACCTCAGGAGGCAACGTTCGCAACGCGTTGATGATCTTTGTTCTTAGTTTGAGCGCCGCGGTTTTGAGCATGGTCGTTACTGCCGCGTCGCAAGCGGCCACGGTGGTTGCGGTCTCGCAGGTTCACCTCGATCGCCCCGCCAGCGTGATAGTTTCATTTTCGAAAGTAAAACATCAAATTGTCGGAGTAATCGGCCTTTCGCTCAGGGTCGGACTCTTCGTGGGATTGTGGAGTCTCTTGTTCATCGTGCCGGGAATCTTGAAGGCAATCGAGTGGTCGTTGGCCGTTCCCGCCAAGGTTCTGGAGGACAAGAGTGCCAGCGAGGCAATGTCCCGAAGCTCGGAACTTAGCCAGGGGAACCGCGGGCGTATCTTTGTTATCTGGGTGCTGTTCCTGGTACTGAGCATTGGAGTAAGCATGCTTCTTCAGTGGCCGATCCAAATCGCGGCAAGAGCTGGCGGAGGAAGCATATCTCCCGTGCGCAATGTTGCTGTTGTGTGGCGGGTCGCGTCGCTGGTCGCAGCATTTTTTGCGCAATGCCTGGTGGGTCCGCTGGTTACTATCGCATTCTCTCTTGTTTACTATGACGAGCGGGTGCGCAAAGAGGCCTTTGACCTGCAATTAATGATGACCACAATCGATGCACCCGAGTTCCAGGGCGCCCCGGCGTAAAAGGGCGAATGACATCAAGGTGCATCTGCATTCTCGCCGGACTCTTGATCTTCAGCTGCTTCTGCCTGGCTGATTCGGGCTCAGGTGACGAACTCACGCTCGCCGAATATCACGCGGAACTTGATCAGCTACTGCTTGCTGCACAACAGCTCGACAGTTCGGGACGTTCGATTCCCGCGATCCTGAAGGATTTGCCGCCCAGCTGGCGAGTCCGCACGGAGCACCAAGATTTCCAGATTTCCACGGAAGGCCTGCGGCAGGAGGTCCGCAAGTTCACGCAGGAAGGAGACTTCTCTGCCGCGAACGCCATCCGATCTCGGATTCAGAGCCTGCGTAACGATCTTGACGGCTTCGAGACCTCTCCCCAAGACGCTTCGAGCAACCGCGAACGCCTCACTGCTATTCTGGCCCGACGAGAGTTCCGTGACGTGCGAGGACCGACATTCCTCGACCGGCTAGCGCAACGAGTCCTGGCCGTCATTCTGAGCTTGCTGGGAATTCTATTCCGTTCGTCCGCCATTCCCACGATCAGCAAGTTTCTTGTATACGGCCTCATTGGACTCGCCGTATTGACGCTGGGTTTCCTGGTTTACCGGTACATTAAGCCGAATAGTAAACAGGAAAATGTTGTGCCCACCAATCTTCCGGTTTCGGCGAGGAGTTGGGCGCTTTGGCTCGCTGACGCCCGTGCGGCTGCCGCAGCCAATGATTGGCGGGAAGCAATTCACCTTGCATACTGGTGCGGCATTTCGTTCTTAGAGCATCAGGGCACATGGCGGCCAGACCGCGCGCGCACTCCGCGCGAGTACCTTCGATTAATGACCACCTCAAGTGAGCATCGCGAAGCGCTCTCTACACTTACCCAGATCCTCGAACTCACCTGGTACGCGAAGCGAAACGCCGATGCTGGAACATTCTCGCAGACAATGCAGGCGCTAGAGAGGCTGGGATGTCACCCAAGCTGAATCAGAAAGATCGGAAGCTTTTTCTTGGCGCGGGATTCGTCTTCATTTTGCTTGTCGTTACCGCGTTCGTGCTCAGTTCCAGTGACGGCGGACAAGCTGAATACCCCAGCAGCTATTCGAGCGCTTCCGGCGGAGCGAAAGCGGCCTATCTGCTTCTTTCCGAAACTGGTTACAAAATTCAACGCTGGGAACGGCCTCTAAGCGATCTCCCCCTGGGCCCAACCAAAACCTTCACGGTGGTTCTTGCGGAACCTGAAGAAGCTCCCACTCGCGAAGAGCGAGAGCGGCTTAAAACTTTCATTTCCCAAGGAGGCCACGTCATCGCAACGGGCGTGTTTGCCGGCACGCTTCTTCCCAAGAGTGAGTCCGTGCCGGATATTCTCTCCGGGATGACCTGGAAGAAGGCGACATCGCTTTCGCCTTCCCAAATTACTCGTGCGGCCCCGCAGATTGTGCTCGCTCCCCGCGCCTATTGGCAGGCATCTACAGCGGCGTACTCCCTCTACGGCGATGGCGACCACACGTTAGTGGTGAAATATCCCTTCGGACGAGGCGAAGTTCTGTGGTGGGCTGCGGCCACGCCTCTCACGAACGCAGGACTAAAAGAGCCTGGCAATCTGGAATTCTTTCTGGCCTGTCTGGGCGATCAAAAAAATGAAATCCTGTGGGACGAATATATTCACGGCTATCGACAAACGCTCGCGGGATCTATCGTTCACTCGCCGGTGAAGTGGCTTCTCGCACAGTTAGTTCTTCTGGCTCTGGCAATCGTTGTTACGTTCTCGCGTCGCAGTGGCCCGACCTGTGTGCCGAAGACCGAAGCCCGCCTGTCGCCGATAGAATTTGTTCAGACGCTCGGGGGACTCTACGAGAGAGCAGGATCTCCGTCAGTTGCCGTCGACATTTGTTACCGCCGCTTCCGCTACTGGCTGACGCGACGACTCGGCGTCGCCGCTAACACTCCTGCGGACGACCTGGCTTCCGCCGTTCGCAATCGTTGGGGATTGAACGGCGGGGGACGCAATACCGCGGTATTCAGCAACGAGAAAATTATCACCGTCCTCAAGAACTGCGAGGCTGCCAGTGTCGATCCTTTTCTGAAGGCCCCGGTCGCCTTGCGATTGCTTCAAGAACTTGACGGTTGCGCGGCTCAATGGAATCTGTTTCAAGGCATTCAGAAGGAGAAAGGTGAATGAAGGCAGTCCCGCAGTTAGTGCAGCATATCCGCGACGAGATGGGCAAGGTGGTAGTCGGCCAAAACGAAATCAAAGACCAATGTGTGATCGCATTACTTTGCCGTGGACATGTTCTGCTCGAAGGCGTTCCCGGCATTGCGAAGACATTGATCGTGAAAACCCTCTCGCACCTGATGAGGCTGAATTTTCACCGCGTTCAGTCCACTTCTGATCTGATGCCGGCCGATATCGTGGGCACAAACATTTTCAATATGGCAACCAGCGCGTTCCTGTTGCACAAAGGGCCGGTGTTCACAGATTTGCTTCTGGTTGATGAGGTTAATCGCATGCCTCCCCGGACGCAGGCAGCGCTGCTCGAATGCATGGAAGAACACCAGGTAACCATCGATGGGACTGGATATCAGCTGTCTCAGTTCTTCACCGTCTTCGCCACGCAGAATCCGGTCGAATTCGAAGGCACATATCCTCTTCCAGAAGCTCAGCTGGACCGATTCCTGTTAAAACTTCGTGTGCCATACCCAGGTGAGCAGGATGAAGTGCGATTGCTCGCCAACGTACAGAACGGATTTGAATCCCGTGAACTGGATAAGATGGATTTGAAGCCGATCGATGCGGGTTTGCTGGAACAGGCGCAGCAAGAACTCAAATCGGTTACGGTAGAGGAGGCGTTGTTCAGCTACATCGTGCAGATTGCGCGGCGAACTCGCGAGTGGCCTTCATTGTCATTGGGGGCCAGCCCTCGCGCCGCAGTCAGTCTCATGGCGGTCTCCAAAGCGGTAGCCGCACTCGACGGGCGCGATTACGTAATTCCAGACGACGTGAAAGCCTCTTCGCGACCGGTGCTCCGTCATCGAATCATCATGAAGCCCGAAGCCGATCTGGAAGGCATTACTCCTGATCAGGTGCTGCAAGACGTGTTGCAGGCGGTCGAGGTTCCGAAGTGAGAGACGATTTATGAGTGATCTTGGAACGTTGGTGCCGGCCCAGGTTGAGGCAGCGGCCCAATCGTACAAGCGCTTGGGGCTGGCGTTTGGCGATCGTTTCTTCACGCTACTCTTGCTGGGCTTTTTATGGATGATTCCGGCGTTTCTCGATCTACGATTTGTTTATGCACTGGTGGCATGGGACGGTCTCGTCGTTTTCGCTTGGCTTGCCGATCTCGCGCAACTGCCCCATCCCTCGCAACTGTCAGTAAGACGCACATGGCGTGCTGCAGTCGCAATGTCGACTCGGTCGGATATTGATCTCACGCTCATCAATTCCTCTGACAAGGCTGTGCGGGCCACGATGGTCGACACTGTTCCCGAGCAATTGAGGAGCGAACCCCCAACTCTGACCGTTAGGGCCGGAGCCAGAAATGAAGCGGCAGCAACCTATCAAATCTGTCCGGCTCAACGAGGAGACGCGAGCCTGGGAGCCTGCTATGTCCGTTATCAGAGCGTTTTCCGAATCGCAGAGAAATGGGTTCGGGCCTCCGTCGCACAGGCGGTGCGGGTTTATCCCAATCTGGAGGAGGCGAAACGCGACTCCATTTATCTGCTGCGCAGCCGGCAGATTGCCGTTGAAAAACGCCACTCGCGAATCCGCGGGATCGGCCGCGAGTTTCAAAGCTTGCGCGAATACCGTCCTGGAGATGAGTATCGAGATATCTGCTGGACCGCAGCCGCGCGGCGCGGCAAGCTAGTCACCCGCGTTTATCAAATTGAACGCAGCCAGACGGTTTGGATCGTCATCGACTCCGGGCGTTTAATGCGCGCGCGCGTGGGAGCCTTCAGCAAACTCGATTATGCCGTCAACTCCGCGCTGAGCCTGGCTCAGGTTGCGTTGTACTCCGGCGACCGCGTGGGACTGGTGGCCTACGGCCGAGCGATTCGTCAGCAACTTCCGGCCGCCAAAGGCAGCGCTCACTTACGGCAACTCATCGAACAACTGGCCCTGATACACGAAGAAGTCCCTGAGGCCGATCATCTGCAGATGGCGGCGCGTCTTTTGACGGACCAGAAACGCCGCAGCCTCATCGTATGGCTTACCGATCTTGCCGAGACCGCCATGACTCCCGACGTCATCGAGGCGGCGGCCATGATGATGCCGAAACATCTGGTTTTATTCGTGGTAATCGGCCAACCGGACTTGGGCGAATTGGCGGCAAAGAGGCCACAAAGCGAAACCGAAATGTATCAAGTGGCTGCGGCGCAGGAGATGGTTCACCGCCGCGAATTGCTGTTAGCTCGCTTGCGCGAGCGGGGAGCCCTTGCACTGGAAGTAGGAACGAGAGGAATCTCTCCCGCGCTTGTAAACTCTTACCTGCAGATCAAGGAACGGAATCAGCTCTGAGCCGACGCGCGTCGGTTGAGAACCCGAACAAGTAAGCTGCGAGTATCACGAGCAACGCTCCCGCTATGGAGAACTTCAAGACAAGTGGCAGACCCGTCGGCGAGACGAATGCTTCGATCAAGCCCGCAACGATGAGGATAGGAATTGTGCCCAGAACCAGTTGCACTGCCTGCAGCCCGGCTCGCGCCAGGGAGTCTCGCCGCGGCAATAAGCCGGGAAACAGGAGACCTTGGGCGATTCGCAGGCCTGCACCACCGGCAATAAAGATGGCCGGAAGTTCGAGAACTCCATGCGGCGCCACAAAACTCCATAGCTGCAGGCTCATTCCTGACAGATGGCATGCCATGCCGATCACTCCGATCAGCAATCCGTTAAATGCCATCATGTAAATCGTGCCCAAGCCAGCCGTGATCCCAAATGCAAAAGTGGTAAAGCCCACGCTCATATTGTTGGTCATAATGGCGCTCGAGGCCAGCGGCTTAATGCCAACGATCGAGTGCGTCCACATTTCATGGCGGTCAATCGTCTCCACCATCTGAGGCCCCAGAATCTTCACTTTAAAGTCAGGATTCTGATACGTCAGGCTAGCGCCGACTCCTCCGGCGATCAGGAAGATAAGCACCGCCAGGAGGCACTGCTTCAGGTTCCGCCGGAAGGTCGCGGGGAAGGTGCTCCAGAAAAACAAAAGCATCGCCGAAGTACTCGCCCTGCGACCCGAATAGATGGTATTGTGGGCGCGAACAAGTAACTGGTTGACGTAGCGGGCGAAGTGCACAGAACCGCGGTCTTCGCGAATAGCGGCGAGATCCGCCGCCGTTTGCCGGTAAAGCAGACTAAGTTCCTGGAGTTCGGAGCGGGCAAGCGACTTCAGCCCGTCTTGCTTGCTTCGGTTCAGCAGCGTTTCCAGCTTGCTCCAGTAAGGCTTGCGCTTTTCCAGCCAGCGAGTGGAAATCATTGTGGACTCGATTGACGAACTAAAAATTGATACGCCCGAGCAAATCGCTCTGGAGTTGCCTTTGGCTGGGATCGGAAGCCGGTTCCTCGCCCTGGCAATTGATACTCTAATTCAAAGTGTGTTTTATCTCATCACTGCTTTTATCTTTATATTTACACTGCCTGTAGGATCCTCCGTATTCATGTTTCTTCCGAAGCTGTTGGGGCCGGCCTTGGCGGTCTTCATTCTATTTGCTATTTACTGGGGCTATTTTGCTTTCTTCGAGTCGATCTGGTCGGGGCAAACCCCCGGAAAACGCTATGCTGGCATCCGCGTTATTAAAGAATCAGGCAGGCCAATTAATGCCTTCGATGCAATCGGCCGGAACCTGATGCGCGCTGTTGACGGGCTGCCGGGCATGTACGGCGTGGGCTTGGTCTGCATGATGTGTAACCGGCAAAGCCGAAGGCTGGGAGATTTCGTCGCGGGTACCGTGGTCATACACGAGAAGCCCACCGAGGATGTGCGGCCTTCATGGAATACCTCTGACGACGGTTCGAGCCGAGGCGTCGCGACTTCTCCCGGCCTGGCCCAAGTCACGCCGGAGGAACTAGTCCTGATTGAAACCTACCTGCACCGGCGATGGGAGCTCGATAAGTACGTCAGAGTGAACACGGCCATTCAAATAGCGGACAGGATTAAAGCCAAGACCGGGCTGCAGCCCCAGCCCCACCAGCATGTTGACGACTTTCTGGAGGAAGCAGCGAAAAAGATCAGAGATAGCAGCCAATTCCGCTAGGAGCAAGACCAATCTTCGGTTCAAACAAAGTCTAAGTGGTTCGGAGGGTTAAGCAGCTTCGCTGTCGCTACGTCGCACACTCTTAAGAAATGTTGTAGGAAGCTGCAGGGTGCAAATCCTGGAATCTTTCTGGGCTTTGGCTTGAATGGCGATTCCACCCGCTTCTGGAAACGGATCAGACAGTACGTCAAAATCCTCGCCATAAAGGCGGACGCGGGAGGAAGCGGCGTAGCCCATACGTTTAACGTTTGCACATACTTCCAACACGGATGGAGATTCATTATTGCTGGTCATAATAACTTCATTGTACTCAATCGAAGCGTGGTGGTGGACGAATATGGAAGTATTCATCCGAGCGGGCCAGTCACACTAGGGCCTGGTGGAAGCTACTCCTTCACGGCCACACTCTAGGCATCACGAAATGGAACCGACTTGGACGGGAGACACTACGTTATCACCGTCAGTGCCTAAGGATTTGGCCGGCAACGTCGGTTCGGCATCGACGATCGTAACCGTGCCCCACGACCTGTGGAATTGAGTGAGTAGTGGCCGTTGTCGCCATTCTCAGGCACGACCGCGATGCCGTTGTTCAATGGCGTTCAGTTCCGATTCTTTGCGTCGAGCCTTCACGCCATTCAAGGTAATACGCGCCCTCGAGATGCCGCACTTCGTTGCCATTTACGACCACAACGTCGGATTTCATCGGTCCCTTATCGGATAGCAGAACTCGGCAATACAGCGACCCGTGCGGTGTTTCAACTCTCTTAGTGAGATCGACGTCTAGTGAGATTGACTTCGCGGTTGGCCATTGGTGATCCTTCCTGATTCTGGTCTCAGTGTAGGTATCACCAGCTTGCAAGTGCCAGATAGCTAAGGACTGGCGGAGAGGCAGGGATTCGAACCCTGGGTACAGGTGTTAGCCCGTACAACGGTTTAGCAAACCGCCGCATTCGGCCACTCTGCCACCTCTCCGAGTTGCGGAGCTTCAGTTTATCACGGCAGTCCGGTTGAGATCGCCAGGGGCAGTGAGGTTTCTCGATTACGGGATACTGGAATGCCGAAGGAATGCCCCATGAACTAAACCTTCCGCTCGCGCCTCCTTCAAAGTCACAACCGTTTTGTTCGGTTTTCGTAACAGGATTAACTTTCTGGCGCTGCTAAGACGAATCGGTGAAAAACTCTTTGTAATTGAGGGGGATGAGTGGCTCCGAAAGACTGCCTGCGCTGCGGCGGTAGCGGATACATTGCCCGACCTGTGGACATCAGCGGTAAGTCCGAGGGTGTGGCATTTATCCGTTTGAAGTGTCCGGCCTGTGCTGGCAGCGGACGGAAGAATTCGCCTTCCCCATCGACCGCGGGCTGACCGCACGGCTCGTGGTGCTTGCGAAAACGCACGAGCCCGGATCGTTATACCTCCCCTTGGATTGACGATCCGGGCCGACGTTTTCTTGCTGTTTTAGGCAATGCCTGCGGATTTCGCACGCGACCGGCGGCGCGGAGCCGAGGCAGTCTCGATCCTGTTCCGTCCCGCGGCTTTCGCACGATACAGCGCTTTATCAGCTGCCTGAATGACTTCTTCGGCAGATGGATTTTCTCTTCTCGAAGTCGCAATTCCGATGCTGGCGGTAACGGAAAGCCCGTTGGAAGACGCTTCCCTTGAAAGTTGGCGGATAGCGTGGCCAGTTTGGCCTCGCCCGCGCGGGCGTTCATTACGGCGATCGGGCCCGCGCATTTCCTGGCGGCGGTCGGGCCCGCGCAAACGCAGCGTGCTGGCTTCGATATCGGCCCGAAGCTTTTCCAGATGGTCAATCACATCGTTTGTGGTTTTGCCCGAAAACAGAATGGCGAATTCTTCTCCGCCGCATCGGTAGGCTTGTCCTCCGCCGGAGACGCGCGCCAGTCGCGACGCAACCATGCGCAGGACTTGATCTCCAGTGTCATGGCCGTAAGTATCGTTGCAGCGCTTGAAGTGGTCGATATCCACCATCGCGATTGAATATGGAGCTTCGAGCCGAAGCAGCGCGTCGTGAAAGGCTCGCCGCGAGGGTAGCGTCGTTAGTTCGTCGTGATAGGCGAGCAGGTAGGAAGTTTCGACGATCGAGCCTGCCAGCAGAAACGCAGCTGCGGCGAAATAAACTGAGGGAACTAGTCCGACCCCTCCGAAACGAAGCGCCAGAAAGCAAGCTGCCAACGCCGACAAGAAACCGCTCTCCGCGGGCTTGCGGAAAAGTAAGAAGCGAATGAGCAAGATCACTGCCGCGGCCGCGAAAGCGAGTTGCGTGGCAAAAGCCAGTGGCGCCGGGAGCGGGTGATGTATTCCGCGTGCAACAGCGGCCAACGGCTCGGGACGGCAGAGAACCGCGACAATAACGGACTCGACGAATAGCAACAATCCAACCGGTGCCAGGCTCGAAACAGTGAATCCCTTTTCTCTTTCGAACGAGAGAAGAACGAAATCAAGCGGCAAGAGCAGCCCAATTGCGGCCAGAGCCTTGATTCCCGGCGCGCCAGGCGGGACATGCCCTCCGGAAAAATAGTTGATTGCCTGTTGAGCGAGGAATAGAACCAGCAAGGCCGAAAAAATTCGCGTCGAATGAAAGCGCCTGGCGAGAAGCAGGCCGGCGATCCACGCGCCGTAGAACGCGTAGCTGACGACCGCGGCGCTAGGCGCGATCAGGCCCGTATGCAGCAGGGCCGCAACCGCCAGCAAACAGATGCCGGGCGTGAGCAGAGTCTTCATCGAAAACAAGGGCATCAGCGTTCATCGGGAGAGGTGCTTTTCCGGGCGCAGAGTCCTCTGCCGATTATCGCTTGAGGTTGGGTGATCGAGGAATTGACCGATGGGGTTCACTCAGGCGCTTAAGATTCCTTAAGGGCGCGAGGAGTGAGAGTAGAGTAACCGATTCAGAGGTGCGATTGCAGACTTTGGATCGTTCGCTTGATGGCGTTCGATGCCGTTCACGGTTAGCAGACTCATGCGCGAATAAAACGGCCGGAGACTCACGGCCCCTTCTACTACGCGCTAACCTGGACGGAGATCAACTCAGGAGTGCATCGGGAATTCTGGATGGATTTGACCGCATCTTCCGCCGTGAATCTGCCCATCGCCAGCGCCAGCTTGCGATTGGTGGTTGTCTGAATGGGAGTCCGGTCAATGCGCTGCACGTATTCAGGAGCGCGAGTGCCACTGCGGTTTACTCTCACAAGAAACTTCGTGTTGGTCATGGTTTTTTCCTTTCCAGACTCAGGACAAGAGACAGTTAAGAGCAAAAACGCTTTTAACCGTATTAACTACCCGGCGAGACGGTCACTCTTTCACAGGCGTGTTCGGTGAAAATCAGAGAGGCTGACTTAGTTCAGAAAGAGTAATAAGAAAGAATGCGAAGGAGTACTAATTCAATAACCATATTAAGCCGAATTGCTGCCATTGTCAAAGGAAAGCGGTTGGGAGCGGCATTCGCTCTTATCCAATCAACATGAGCATCTGCGAATCGTTACTGCTGCAAGATCTGGCCTGCCTGCGGATGAACTTGTTCGTGATTGATCTCGCCTGCGTCCCAGCCGCCGCCAAGAGCTTTGACCAGATAGACCGCGCTGACCATTTGCTGGCCGAGCAACTGCGTGGCCAGGCGCTGGCTGTTTAAGAGAGTCGTTTGCGCGGTGATGACGTCGAGATATGTGGTGACGCCGCCGACATAGCGATTGTTGGCGATGGTCAAGGCACGGCGCGCATCTCCGACGGCGGCCGACTGTGTTGTAAGGGCTTGTGAAAGCGTACTCAGGTTGCTGATGCCATCTTCAACCTGTTGGAAGGCGGTGAGAACCGACTGGCGGTAATTTGCCACGGACTGATCGTAGGCGGCACGCGCAGCCGACAGATTTGCCCGGTTCCTTCCGCCCTGAAAGATGGGTTCGAACGCATCCGCGCCAACAGACCAAATCAGACTGGGCGCGTTGAAGAGTGATCCGAGGTCCTGGCTCAACAATCCCCCGGAACCGCTGAGCGTGACGTGCGGATAAAAGGCGCTGCGGGCGATGCCGACCTGCGCATTTTGATAAGCCATGGTTCGCTCCGCGGTGGCGATGTCAGGACGCCGTTCCAGCACATCGGAGGGCACTCCCAGCGGGACTGGCGGAGGCGCATCGCGCAAGGGCGCGACCGGCACGCTGAATGCGGAAGCCGGTTGGCCAACCAACACCGCGATGGCATGCTCATACTGCGCGCGTGTCTGCTGCACCAACGACAGTTGCGAGATCGTGGAGTCGAGCACAGTGGCCTGCTGGGCAACTTCCAGTCCGTTGGCAACCCCGCCCTCGTGGCGGTTGTTCACCAGATCCAGCCCCTTGCGCTCGTATCCAACGGATTCCTGCACCACTTGATATTCGGCGTCTAATTCGCGCACCGTGAAGTAGTCGGCGGCGAGTTCAGCTGTGAGGACGAGTTGAACGTTTTGAAGATCGGCGGCTGTTGACTGTAGCGAAGCGTTGGCCGCTTCCACGTTATGCCGAACGCGTCCGAAAAGATCGGCCTCATAGTTGAGCGAGAAAGGAATCGTGAAAAGGTTTTCGGTGACCGCCGATGCCGGCTGCGAGACAATTAATGGGCGATTGCCAGAGTAGCGCTCGCGCGCGGCGCTCGGATCGGTGGAAACTTGCGGAAATAAATCCGCGGTGGCAACGCGTGCTAACGAACGGGCTTGGCTTAAACGGTCGCGTGCCGCGAACAGAGACTGGTTGGCTTGGAGCAGTTGCTGTTCGTAAGCGTCAAGAGCGGGATCGTGGAAAATCTGCCACCACGTTCCCTTGGGGATCGAATCCTTGGGAGCCGCCTCTTGCCACGGCGGCTGCGTCTTCCAGGCATCGGGCGCCGGTGCCGGAGCGGCAGGCCGGCTGTAACGGGGGCCGACAGTGCATCCAGCGGCAAGAACCAGAAGCGCAATGGTCGTCGAAAGTGGAAATGAAAGTACGGCTCGCTTCACCTTCCGCTACCTTTCTGGGGTTCATTTTTTTGGGCTTGAGGTTGTCCCTGCGGCGCGGGCTGGCCTGGCTTCTGCTGGTTCTCCGCGGGCTGGGCCACATTCACCTGCTGGCCGTCTTCGAGAGAATCCGGAGGATTGATGACCAGGCGGTCTGTAGGCGAGACGCCACCGAGAATTTCCAGCGTCGTGCCGTAATCGCGTCCTATATTAATGTGCCGCAATTGGATCCGATTGTCCGGACCGACCACCGCAACCTGCGGACCCTCCGAGCGGAAAAGCATCGCGTTCACTTGAATAGTGACTTTGTTTACGTTCATGCCGACGGAGAAATGCACCGATCCGAACGAACCGGGCAGCAGACGCCCGTCCTTATTGGGCACGTCGACCTCGGTCAGTAATGTTCGCGTTGCTGGGTCAATCGCTTCGGCGGTACGTGCCACTTTACCGATAAACCTTTGCCCGGGGAATTCCTGCAGCGTAACCACAGTTTGTTCTCCTACCCTTATGCTGGGAGCATAGGCTTGCGGAACGCTGGTAAAGACGCGCAAGGGATCGACGCGTGCAATATCGAACAATTCGCGGCCTGCGACGCCGGCCCCGGCATTGATAAGCGCGCCGGGATCGACATTGCGGCGGGTCAACACTCCGGTGAAGGGCGCGTATACGTCTTTGAATCCTTCAAGCTGCTCAAGACGGCGGACATTCGCTTCCGATGCGGCCAGATTAGCCTGGGCCTGCTTGTATCCGCTGACTTGCTGGTCTGCTTCCTGAGCGGAGACCGAGTCGCTCTTGCGTAGATTTTCCCAGCGGTCGGCGCTGATCTTAGCGAGTTCCGCTTGCGCGAGAGTCTGCTGGCGGGTGGCTCGCATCTGGTTCAATTCCTGATCAACCTCGGGAGCATCGATCTTTGCCAGCAACTCTCCCTTCGTGACTTTGCTGCCAATATCCTTGTACCAGCGCACCAGATAGCCGCTGGTGCGCGCATAAATCGGCGACTCCTCATAGGCCTGGAGAGAACCGGGCAAAACCAGCTCTTCGTCCGGCTTTTCTGATTGTGGGTAAACCACAGCGACAGTGGGCACGGTCTCGCGCTCGGTCTCTTTTGCCAGCGCCTGGCCATGGCTTACGCGACCCCAGAGGGTGATAGCGCCGGCAATCAGCAGCAGCAGCAGGAACAGCCCCACAAAAATCAAGGCCTTACGGGGCGGAGCGGGCGGAACTTCGGGCGGCTTTTGAATTGCTACTCGCTGGTGCCGGGACTGCCGCTGAATCTGCTCGATCTCTTCATCGCGCTGAACCTGCGCACTGACGGCATGTTCGCCTTCGGGTGGTGTCGGCTGAACGTCGCGATTCGGCTGAGATCGCTGGTCGTCTGGCGGTGTCCGCCTGAAATCGTTTTCTGCACTCATTCTTAAACTCCGATTTTCCTAAGACTGTTTACGCTTGTTGCTGTTGCGCCCGCCTGGCCTCGCGACGGCTGTGAAACATGGCGTATACACTGGGCACGAAAAATAAGGTTGCGACCGTAGCGAACAAAAGGCCGCCAATAACGGCGCGCCCCAAGGGCGCATTCTGTTCGCCGCCTTCGCCAAATCCCAGCGCCATCGGCACCATACCGATGATCATGGCCAATGCGGTCATCAGCACGGGACGCACGCGCGTGTATCCTGCGGCGACGGCGGCTTGCACAGCGGGGATCCCTTCGTCCATCTGTTCTCGGGCGAAGCTGACCATCAGAATTGAATTGGCGGTGGCGACGCCCATGCACATGACGGCTCCGGTTAGCGACGGCACGCTCAGCGTGGTGCGGGTGAGCAGCAGGAACCAGCAAATCCCGGCCAGCGCGCCCGGTAGCGCGGCGATAATGATGAAAGGATCCAGCCACGATTGGAAGTTGATTACGATCAGCAGATAAACCAGCAGAATGGCGCCAACCAGTCCCAGGCCTAAGCCGATGAACGAGGAACGCATGGTGACCACCTGACCGCGTACGACAATTTGAGTGCCTCTCGGCAACTTGCCATCGAAAGTTTTTAGAACTTTATAAGTCTCGGCAGCAACCGCGCCAAGATCGCGATCCTGCGTGCTGGCGTACACATCGATGACTGATTGAACGTTGTAATGATTAACCGTAGCTGGGCGCGCAACGGGATAAGATTGCACCAGGTTTCCCAGCAACTGGGCGCCCTGCTGCGAATTGACCGGTACAGCCATCAGGTCCCGCAGATCAGTCATCCGGTATTGCGGCGCCTGCACCGCCATCTGGTAGGTGACACCGTTGCGGGGATTCAGCCAAAAGTTTGGCGAAGTCTGAAAGCTGCCGCTAAGCGAAACCAATACACTTTGCGCCACATCGCGCGCCGTGAGCCCAACCTGCGTAACGCGAGTGCGGTCGATATCGAGATGCAGGGTAGGCGAGGAAAGTAATTGCTGCACGTGCACATCGGCTGCACCGGGGATGTGGCGTATCTTGTTGGCAATCTGTTGCGCAATCTGATAGCTGTTGGCCATGTCCGCGCCCACGATTTGTACATCGATTGGGGCCGGCAGCCCGAAGTTCAGAATCTGCGTAACAATGTCGGCGGGCTGGAAAAAAAACTCCACGCCGGGGAAAAGGCGCGGCAATACATCGCGCAGATGACGGATGTGGTCGGCAGTGGGATGGTGATGCTCGGGATCAAGGGCAATCAGAATTTCGGCATCGCTGGTGCCGATAGTTCCGTTGGAACTATACGATTGGTTGATGCCGGAGTTAGGCAGGCCGATGTTATCGAGAATCGTCTGCAATTCTCCATTGGGAATTTCCTGGTGCAGCGTCCCTTCGATTTGGTCGACGAGCCGCGCCGTCTCTTCCACGCGCAGGCCGGGACGCGCGCGCACATGCAAGCGCAGCAGTCCCGCATCCACTTGCGGGAAGAAATCTTGTCCCAGGAACATGAATAAACCGAGCGAGAGCAGGCAGAAGATGAGGAAGCAAAGCACGAAGATGCCGCGATGCTCGAGGGTGGTTTCCAGTAACCGTTCGTAGCCGCGGCGGAAGTCTTCAAACTTACGCTCGAAGCCGCGCTGGAATCGTCCCAGGAAAGACTTGGGCGTTTCGGACTTGTGCTCGTGCCCTCGCATGATGAACATGACCAGCGTAGGGATAAGAGTTCGCGAGAGCAAATAGCTGGCCAGCATGGCGAAGCTTACCGCCTCTGCGAGCGGCACGAACAGGAACTTTGCTACGCCGCTGAGAAAGAACATCGGCACAAATACAATACAGATACTCAGAGTCGAAACCAGCGCCGGCACGGCGATCTGCTGCGCGCCATCGAGAATGGCCTGCTTCATCTCTTTGCCGAGGGCAAGGTTGCGCTCGATGTTTTCAATTTCGACAGTGGCGTCATCGACCAGGATGCCGACCGCGAGCGCCAGGCCGCCCAGAGTCATGATGTTGATGGTTTCGCCGATGGCGCCTAGCACAATGATCGAAACAAAAATGGAGAGCGGGATCGAAATCAGGATGACGATGGTGGGGCGCCAATCGCCCAGGAAGATGAGAATCATGATGGCCGTAAGGGCCGCTGCGATCAATCCTTCGCGCACCACGCCGTTGATCGATGCCCGCACGAACAGCGACTGATCAAAGAGCGCCGTGACCTTCAGTTCCGGAGGGAGGGCCTGCGCCGCCTGCGCAACAATATTTTTTATGCCTGCCACGATCTGCAACGTGGAAGCATTGCCGTTCTTATAGATCGACATCAGCGCGCCGCGGTTACCATCCTGGCGCACAATATTCGTCTGCGGGGCAAAGCCATCGCGTATGTGCGCGACATCGCGCATGTAAAGAGTGGAACTGTTGCTGGTTTTGACTGGCAGGTCATTCAATTCCGCGATAGTCTGCGGCGTTCCATTCATCTCCACGTTGTATTCCAGCGCGCCAAACTTGACCGTGCCGGTGGGGAGAATGAGATTCTGTGCGTTGACCGCATTCACAATATCGGTCGGAGCGAGCCCGTAAGCTTGAAGCTTCGGCAGATCAAGATCCACCTGGATCTGGCGAACTTTCCCGCCGTAGGGATAGGGCGTAGCGGCTCCCGGCACTGTCGCCAGGTAGTTACGCAGAAAATTCTGGCCGAGATCGAACAGTTGCTGCTCCGGAAGAGTCTTGCTGCTTAGCCCGAGTTGAATGATCGGAGTAGTGGAGGCGCTATAGGAGATGATCAGAGGCGGCGTAGTGCCGGGCGGGAGACTGCGCACGGTGGTCTGCGCAATTGCAGTGATCTGAGCAATGGCTCCCTGCACATTCGTGCCGGGACGGAAAAAGACCTTGATAACTCCCAGGCCGTTTACTGACTGAGACTCCATGTGCTCGATGTCGTTCACCGTGGTGGTGATGCCGCGCTCGGAGTTGGCCACGATACGGTCGGCCATATCCTGCGGCGACATGCCGGCATAGAACCACACCACGGAAACCACAGGAATGTCGATGTTGGGGAAGATGTCGATGGGAGTGCGGAAAATCGTAACGAAGAAGAGAATAATGATGACGAGCGCCATCACCACAAATGTATAAGGACGCCTGAGAGCTAACGCGACAATCCACATCGTTTAGACCGTCACTCCAGAGTTCGCTTAAAAGATTTAGCTTAAAAGGATTGCACTGCACGAGTGCGGGCAGGAAACCCAGGGACGCAGACTTAGATTCGATACTGATCGTATTGGATTCTAAATCCCCCCCCGTCTCATTATATGGTAGGGTAGCACCATGCGCCAGAAGCCTTCAGTCCACACCGATAACCGTGGGAGGAACGGCCGTTCTCCGGGGCGCCCACGTAGTGAGGGGGCGCGTCTTGCGATTCTGCGCAGCACACTCAAGATTCTGGGGAAACACGGTTTCGCCGATTTCACGATTGAAGATGTCGCGGCTCACGCTGGCGTGGGCAAAGCTACCGTATACCGCTGGTGGTCCAACAAGGCTGCTCTAATCGCAGACGCATTTGCCAGCAGCACGACCCGGGCCCTGCACTTCCCGGACACGGGTTCGGTTTGTTCCGATATGAGCCAGCAGATGCGGCAGCTGGTAAAAATTTTCCGCAGCCGGCGGGGACGAATCGTTTCCGCCATGCTTGCCGCCGGCCAAAGCGACAGGGACCTCATCGCCGCATTCCGCGAGCGCTTCCTGAAGCCCCGGCGCCAAGAAGCCTACGCCACGCTTCGCCGCGGAATTGCCCGCGGGGAGTTGCGCAAAGATATGGATCTTGATTTGCTTCTGGACTCTCTCTATGGCCCCATTTACATGCGATTCCTCATCCGCCATGACAAAATGACGCCCGACTTTATCGACCGTCTTTGCGAACTTGTGCTGGGCGGAGCAAAGCCGTACCAGCGACTTCGAGCCGCGGCTAAAAGCTGAGATTGACTTAAGCTGAGATTGACTTAGGAAGAGGCGGGACTAGCGCGGAATCCATTCGGCGTGCGTACTGAAGAGCCCGTTTACAAAGCAAATCTGATAAGCCACGAAAAGCCCAAAACCAAGACTCAACAGACCGGAAGCGAATGCCAAGCGGCGCGAAAACTTCTCTCGCCCTGCGCTCACCATCGTGAATGCAGAGGCAAGACTCATGGTGATCAACATCATGCCGGCGATGGTGCCAACGCCAAAGATCAATAGATAAGCGATAGCCCAGTGGTAGTTTCGGATGGTTGTCAATACGAGAAGCGCAACGGCCGCTGAACCGGCAAGTCCGTGAACCAAACCCACCACGAACGGCCGAAGATACTGATACAGGTTGCTGGGTCCAATGATTCGGTCCATCCAGGCAAGCGGCGGGTGCGAATGGCCTTCGGGTTGGTGAGTGTGAGGATGGTCGTGAGTGTAGTCGCCGTGAGAGTGAGAATGAGAGTGAACCACGTGGTTTTCATTGGTTGTGTGGACTGCTCCGCGAGGCATCGAACGCACAAAGCCCGTTACATTCACCAAGCCCAGAATAATCAGCATCACGGCGACGGAGAATTCCATGCTCAACCCAACGCGGACTGGAATTACAAGATTAAAAAGAATGATTCCAGTGCCGACTACAAAAATGGTAAGAGTATGGCCAACTCCCCAGAAGGCGCCGATTAGCGCCGCGCGGGCTTTGTTACGCTGATTGCTGACAATGGTTGTCACCGCGATGACGTGGTCGGGATCCGTGGCGTGCCGCATCCCCAGAAAAAATCCGACCGCGAGGATGGAGAAAAATTCGATCATGCTTTTCGGAGATCAATGGCGGAGGGAGAGGGATTCGAACCCCCGGTACCCTTTCAGGCACAGCGGTTTTCAAGACCGCCTGTTTCAACCACTCACACATCCCTCCGCGCCTGTCGCAGCGGATTTGCGCTGTCTCCGGCTAGTTTACATCAGGTTCCTTGGGAAGAATTGTCAGGCTTGGTAATGAAGTGAAATCATGCCGGGCGTACGATGGGCAGGCCACAAACGGGTTAATGCTCAATCCTTGTTCAAGCCGAACGCGTGCGAATGAAACTCCATCACTTCGGGGAAGTGGGCCATGAAATAGGAAAAACTGTGGTCGCCGGGATAGAGGTGATACTCGTGCTTCACATTTTGTTTTTGGAGCTGCTGGTGAAGCGCGGCAGCGCCTTTCTCGAAGCCGTAGTTATCGTTCTGCCCACAGTTGAAATAGATTGCTAGCTGCCGCAGCGCGGACTCGTTCTTTTTTGCCAGATTGAACGGGCTATTGGTCTTCCAATGTTGAACGTCAATCGGACTCCCGAAGACTGTCGCCAGCACTTTGCCCAGTGGCGCGCCGGAGCGGCCTGCGATGTCGAGGTCTTGCGGGGATTCAGTGATCAGGGCGGCGCTCTGCGCGCTGATGGCAGAAAACATTTCGGGATGAGCAAAAGCGAACCGCAGCGCGCCGTAACCACCCATCGAGATTCCGCTGATCGCCCGACTATCCCTGCCCTTCTTTATGCGGTATTTGCCTTCGATGAGAGGAATGAACTCTTTTAGGAAGAAGTCGCTGTAGCGCACGGTGCCGTCGGCAGAATTGATGTAAAACGTTTGTCCGCCTTCGGCAGCGGCGACGAGAAATTCCCCAATGTTGCGCTGCTGCCGGAGATCATCGAGCAGCGTCCATCCGCCAGTGTTGAAGAGAGTTCGCTCGTTGTCGCCGAGGCCATGTAAGAAATAAAGCACCGGATAGGTTTGCGCTGGATGCTTGGCTGCGCCGGCGTCATAGCTCGCGGGCAGGTAAACGCAGTAGTGAACAGGATGTTTCAGAATTTGGCTGTTCAGCGCATTGCAATCAATTCGGCTCTGCGCGTGAACAGGTCGCGTCAAGACAAATGCCGCGAGGAGAAAAGTGACTCGAAGACAGCGACTAATTTGTCCCGGTCTCATTTGTCCCAGTTTACTCGTAGCGCAAAGCCTGAACGGGATCGAGGCGGGCCGCGCGTCGCGCAGGGTAAAGGCCGGCCGCTAGACTCACCAGGAAAGAAAATAAGACTGCGAACAGCACCAGCCACCAGGGCACTGACCAGAAATGCTCTGGAGGAAAAGATTGCCGCTTAAGATAAACATTCGTCCCGAAATTAATGGCCTGGCCGATCGCCCAACCTAGTGCGACTCCGACAACACCGCCAAGAATGCCCATCGCGCCTGCTTCCGCGAAGAAAAGCCTTTGCACGTCGCTGTCGCTGGCGCCAATTGCCTTCATGATGCCGATTTCACGGCGCCGCTCGAGGATAGCCATGACCAGCGTATTTACAATCCCGATGAAAGCCACAGCCAGAGCAAGACTGCCAAAGATTCCTAGAAATACGTCGAGCACCTTGAAAAACTGTTGGATACTGCGGCTGGCATCGAGAATCGAAAAGGTATTGAACCCCATCTTCTTGATGGCGTCTTCTACGTTCTGCACCTGGCCCGGGCTTTTCACGTGCACACTCACCGACGAGTAAACCGGCTGACTGCTGGCGGCGCGCGAAATTTCGCGCAGGTCGGTAGGTTGCATCACATGCAGCGTCTCGGCTAATCCGAGCGGCAGGAACGCTCGTCCGCGGGTGGGCCCGCGCATGCTTTCCGGATCGAGATCGACGATGCCGACAATCTTCAATTTCTGTTCGCGGGAAATGACAGAATAAGCCGCACTCGACAGATCGTCTTTCGCCGGGCTCACCGTATTCGGAGATGCGGACTTCGCGATCGCGCTCGGACTCTGGGCCTCGCGTTGGGCATAGCGCATGGTTAATTCCTTGCCCAGAAGCGGAGCAGCCAGTTCCGCGACATTGGTTTCGTCAAGGCCGGGCTTCGGAGTTCGTCCCAGCAACTCTTCGGCAAACGTTTTTTGCAGGATCGCTTCGGGCGCCGTATCCGATGAAAAGAAATTTCCCTGCACCGTGTCAAATGCATCGGTCGACTTTGCCGAGTCAGGCAGCGCCGCGATCGTTGTTAAATGAGGCTTGTCTTCGTAGCGAAGCTCGGTGATAAAACGAATGTCGGGATACGCTTCAGTCACATTGGGTATCTGCGTGATCTCAAGCCGCGTGGATTCGTCTAAAATGCGGCTCTCGCCCGGGGCCGGACCGGAGCGCTCCTGTTCTCGATTGAAGCCGTGCAAGTCGCGACGGGAAGTGACGACGACCGTGTCGAATAATCCGGACTTCATCAAACGCCGGGACGCGAGCTGTTGCAGCCCAATGCCCAAAGAGAGCATCGCGACCAGCGAAGCGACACCCACCGAGATGCCGACGGTGGTCAGAGAATTCCGCAGAAGAGACTCGCGCAGATTGCGGACTGCGAGTTCGGTAAGATCGGGAAGCTTCATCGCCGCTCCTCTTCCGTTCTAGCCCGATCAATCGCATTGCTGGCGATTGCCGCGGAGATCGATTCATCGCGAACCAGCTTGCCATCCGCCAGAAAAATAAGCCGCTGGGCGTAACGTTCGGCTAGGGCGCGCTCGTGGGTCACCATCACAACGGTCATCCCTAACTGCCGGTTGAACTCGCCAATCATGTTCATGATTTCGGTTCCAGTACGGCTGTCGAGATTGCCCGTAGGCTCGTCAGCAAGCAGCAACTGAGGGCGGTTGATGAGCGCGCGCGCCAGGGCGGCTCGCTGTTGTTCTCCACCTGAGAGTTCGCTGGGACGATGGTTCATGCGGGCCTGCAATCCAACCCGGGTGAGTGCCCCGCGCACCAGGTCGTCGCGCTTCCCGCGATCAATCTCGGCGAAACGCATGGGCAGTTCGACATTTTCCGCCAGCGTCATGCTGGCAATCAGGTTGAACGATTGAAACACCATGCCGACAGTATGTAGACGATAGCGGGCAAGATCCTGCCGCGAGAGTTCAGAAAGATTTCGCTGTTGAACGATCACACTGCCTGAAGTTGGACGATCAAGCCCTGCGATCAGATTGAGCACGGAAGATTTTCCCGAGCCGGAGGTTCCCAGCAAAGCGACAAACTCCCCGGCCTTCACTGACAACGTTACGCCATCCACCGCGCGGATGAGAGTGTCTCCCATGCGGTAATGTCGGCAAAGCTGGTTCACCTGGATTGCTGGCGTAGCGTTCGCTGGAGATTCGGTTACAGAAGCGTTCCGTATGGGCCCTTCGATGCTCTTCATCAGCTAGCGAACCTCTCCCCTGAGCACGCCCAGAGCGTCGGCGTTTTTCAAATTGCTTTTCGCGGGCTGACCGTCGTTCGCATCGCCGTCGGCGATATCTCCTTCGCCAGGTGCGAGAAAAAGGTTATGTTCCACGCCTTGTTGCCGGGTGTAGAGATCGTAGTATCGGCCTTGCAACGCATAGAGTTCTTCGTGCGTGCCGCGCTCCACGATTTGTCCTTGCTCCATGACTAGAATCTGGTCAGCCCGCCGAATAGTTGAGAGCCGGTGCGCGATCACAAAGGTGGTGCGCCCCTTCATGAGATAAGAAAGTCCATGCTGAATCATTTGCTCGGATTCGGAATCGAGGCTCGAGGTTGCTTCATCGAGAATCAGAATGCGGGGTTCGGCAAGAATGGCGCGAGCGATTGAGATTCGCTGCCGCTGGCCGCCGGAAAGCTTCACGCCACGTTCTCCCACTACCGTCTCGTATTTGTCGGAGAAGGATTCAGCAAATTCATCCACGCGTGCGATGCGGCAGGCGCGCAAAATCTCTTCCGGGGTCGCGTCGGGACGAGAGAACGCCACGTTCTCGCGAATCGTTCCGTCAAATAAAAACGATTCCTGCAGCACGACTCCCAGCCGCGTGCGGTAAGAATCGAGGCGAACCATGCTCAAGTCAGTGCCATCCACCAGGATTCGACCTTTGGTGGGAACGTAGAAGGCGGAGATCAGGCCGATCGTCGTAGACTTGCCGGACCCTGATGATCCCACCAATGCCGTGACTGTGCCCGGTTCCGCACGAAAGGAAATATCGCGAAGCACGTCGCGGATTCCGTCGTAGCTGAAACTTACATCGTCAAACTCTATGGTGCCGTGAATGTCGCGCCGGGCGACCGTGCGCCGCGGGTCCTGATCTTCTGGGCGCTCGCGCATAATTTCTTGCGTACGCTCAAGCCCCGCCAACGCTTCGGTAAGCTGGGTCCCGATGGAAACGATCTGCATGATGGGTGCGACCAGAAAGCCGAGCAGCAGGGTGTATGAGAAGAAGCCGCCGACCGTCAGGGTGCCCGATGCAATCTGGTGGGTGCCGACGTACATTGTGATCGCGCCCACGCCTCCAAGAAGCACACTCGCAGAAAGGCTCATGACCGAGGTCGCGGTGAGCGTGCGCATTACATTATCCAGCAGACGGCGGACGCCAACGGCGAAGACAGCCTCTTCGCGCTCTTCCGCGTGATAGCCCTTGATCACGCGCACGCCTCCTAGCGATTCTGTAAGCCGGCCCGTGACCTCGGCATTAATCTTTCCGCGCTCGCGAAAAATCGGCCGGATCGTGGCGAACGCTTTGTTCAGCGCCACGGCAAAGCAAACCAATGAAGTGACCGCGATCAACGTCATCTGCGGGCTGGTGCGGAACAACAGAACCAGCGCAATACTGGAGGTCACCAATCCACCGACGAAGTCCACAAGGCCGGTGCCCAGGAGGTTGCGAACCCCTTCCACGTCGCTCATGATGCGCGATACCAGATTGCCGGTTTTGTTGCCGTCATAAAATGCAACCGGCAAGCGGGAAATGTGTACCTGAACTTTTTGCCGGAGCTCCGCAATCAAACGCTGTGCTGCCTTGGACAGCAACTGAGTGAGCGAAAACGAAGTAAAGCCCTGGATCAAAGTCGCCGCCAGCACCACCAGGACCAGCGTCCGCAGTTGATCCATGCGGTGTTTGTTGATAACGATGTCGATCAGAAACTTCGTGGAATACGGGAGCACAAGCGCGGCAACGCGGTTGATGACCATCAGCACAAAGCCCAGCGCGAGCAGCCAGCGCCGCGGACGCATCAGCGTCCAGACTTCCGGCAGAACACTGCGAAGTCTCTGAACTTTGGGAATTTTCTGTGTTGATTTAGGGTCTGTACTCAATCTCTTGTTGGACTCCGCCAGGCCTCGATTCGCTTCATTATTACGCATTGTGACATGCTGATTGTGACACGACCGATTGTGACATGAGGCGACCGCCCGTTGTATCCTCGGGGCGTGCCACGTTCTCCTTCGCCGGAGCGCTCTCCTACCCTTGGCCTGTTGCTGGGCCTGATCGTGACGCTCGCGGCCGTTCTGGCCTATTCCGCCTATATTACGTGGCAAGTGGAAGGGTTGCGCAGGCTTCAGTCCGACCTGATCGATCGTGACCGCAAGGACTCGCTGCAGTTGCTCCGCATACAGAACGATTTGAACCTGCTCGCGGTCGCCATGCGCGACATGATTGATAACGACGAACCGTATCCGCTCACCGCATGGGCGGCGCAGTTCCAACGACTACATACTGATTTAGACGACGCCATGCACCTGGAAGCGGGACTGGCTCCTACCACCCGGACGCCCGAGCAGAATGCGTCGCTGAGTAGTTCGTTGAAGCAATTCTGGGATGCGGTTGACCGTGTGTTTGCGCTGGCTGGTGGGGGCCGCGAGAAAGATGCGCGGCAGCAGATTCAACTCTCGCTGCAGGCCAGGCAGGAAGCCATGAGCACCACGGTAGCCCGGTTACTGGTTCAGAATAGTGACAACGAACAACAGGCGGCGCAGCGCATCATTCAGATCTATGACCGGGTGCAGCGGCAAGTCTATGTCTTTTTGGGCGCGACGCTGGCAGCAATTCTGCTGACTGGATTTTCCATGATCCGATGGAACCGGCGGCTGTTTGCACGCATGGCGGAGCTTTCGGAGCGGCGCAGTGAACTAGCGCAGAAACTCATTGCAACTCAGGAATCGACGTTGCGTTATATTTCGCGCGAATTGCATGATGAGTTTGGCCAGATTCTCACGGCCATGGGCGCGATGCTCGGCCGCGCCGGAACTCATGCACCGGAAGGATCTGATCTGCGCAATGATTTGCTGGAGGTTCGCCAGATTGCGCAGGATACACTGGAGCGCGTCAGAAGTTTGTCGCAGGCCCTGCATCCTGTGATGCTGGACGAGGCCGGTCTGGAGACTACACTCGACTGGTACATTCCGACCATAGAACGGCAGACGGGAATTGCCATATCCTATGAAAAGCAGGGGGCGCCTTTTGCCGTGGGCGGCAGTGCCGCGGTGCAAATCTATCGGGTGCTGCAGGAAGCGTTGAATAATGTGGCGCGGCATTCCGGTGAGAAGCAGGTTTGGATACGATTGCGATTTCGGCCCGCAACGCTTGAACTGGAAGTGGAAGATCACGGTGTCGGCTTCAACGGGCGTCCGGCAAAGCAAGGCATCGGTCTGGTCGCCATGCGCGAGCGGGCGGAACTGATGAAAGGGGAAATAGCGTTTTCGATCCCCGCCGCTGGCGGCACTTTGCTGCGGCTAATTGTGCCTCGAGAAAATATTGAACTTCGAGTGAAAGAACAAATATAGATCTTTGACGACAATATAGATGGTGGATATGACCAACAAGATCACGGTGTTGCTGGTGGATGACCACAGCTTGGTGCGGCGTGGCTTTCGGCGCATGCTGGAAGACGAACCCGATTTGGATGTGGTTGGCGAAGCCGGTGACGGAGAAGAGGCTATCAAACTGGCGCGTGACTTAAGGCCCCAGGTTGTCGTCATGGACTGCGCTTTGCCCAAGATTAACGGCCTTGATGCGACACGGCAGATTCTTGCGGATCTGCCAGAGACAGCAGTGCTGATGCTCAGCATGCATTCGGAGAACACCTGGGTGCGGCAGGCCATTGATGCCGGCGCCAGGGGATACATTCTGAAGAACGCGGTGAACCTGGAACTTGGGCCGGCAGTGAGGCGCGTTGCCGGTGGAGAGACGATGTTCGATCCCCAGGTGGAGCCACCATCGGCTCTGAAAGGGGAGCGCAATAGCGGGCTTACGCCGCGCGAGCTTGAAGTCCTGCAAATGATTGTCGACGGCAAATCGAACAAGGAAATTGCCGCGGTACTCGATCTCAGCGCCAATACGGTCGCCGTGCATCGTGCCAATATCATGAATGCGCTCGGCATTCACAAGACGGCCGAGCTTGTTGTTTATGCGATCCGCTCCGGGCTGGTGAACGTTCCGTGAATCGCAGATCGTTCCTGCGAAATATGGCGGGGCTGGCATCGATGTCACAGTTCCCGCTGCTTCGGGCTCTGGGCGCGGCCGGCGGGACTGCGGTTTCGCCGGGCTTTCGATTTGCCGATGTAACTTCCAGCGCTGGCATTCAGTTCCAGCACAACAGCGGAGCGTTCGGTGGAAAATTCCTGCCCGAAACTTTGGGTTCCGGTTGCGCCTTTCTGGATTACGACCGCGATGGTTGGCAAGACATACTGTTGATCAATGGCATGGACTGGCCCGGACACAAGCGGCGGCGCTCTACGTTGAGGCTTTATCACAACAATCGAAACGGAACTTTTACCGATGTTACTTCGCGCGCAGGGCTGGATCTCGAAATGTATGGCATGGGCGTCGCCGTCGGTGATTACGACAACGACGGATTTCCCGATATCCTGATCACCTGCGTGGGGCAGAATCGCCTATTTCACAACACGGGAAAGGGAACGTTTACGGAGGTAACAGCCGCCAGCGGACTCGGGAAGCGCTTATCGTTCAGCACCTCCGCTCTGTGGTTCGATTACGACCGCGACGGCCTGCTCGATCTTTTTGTCTGCAACTATGTGAAGTGGTCGCCCGAGCACGACGTGTTCTGCAGTCTCGATGGCAAGCACAAATCGTATTGCACGCCGGAGGCTTATCGTGGCGAGACCTGCTGGCTATTCCATAACCGCGGCAACGGCACTTTCGAAGACGTGACCGCAGCCAGCGGTATTTTCGACAGCAGTTCAAAATCTCTGGGCGTTGCCATGCTCGATGATTCTCATGCGGGCTTTCCGGATCTGCTGGTGGCTAACGACACCCAGCCGAACAAGCTCTATCGAAACCAGCACAATGGAACTTTCAAAGACGCCGCCGTCGAACTTGGATTGGCTTTCAGCAGTGAAGGTCGGGCGCGCGCAGGCATGGGTGTTGATGTCGGCGATTTCAGGAACTCTGGTCATCCCGGTATCGCAATCACCAACTTCGACAATGAAATGACCGGGCTGTACGAGTTCTCCGGGAAAACTTACGAAGACGTTGCGGCACAAGCCGGTATTGGGCTGGCGTCAAAAAACAGCCTGGGATTTGGATGTTCGTTTCTCGATGTCAACCTTGACGGCTGGCTCGATCTAGCTGTGGCGAATGGCCACATCGACGAGACCGTGCGCAACATTCGCGGGAACGTGGGATACGCCCAGCCTCCGCAAATGTTTCTGAACAACGGCAACGGAAATTTTCGCGAAGTTGCGACCGAGTTGGGCGGAGGCTTCGACGGGCCCAAGGTTGGGCGCGGACTGGCTTATGCCGACTTTGATCGCGACGGCGATCTCGACTTGCTCCTTACCACCAACAATGGCTCCGCCTACTTATACCGAAACGATCAACTGGGCGGGAACCGCAGCATACGGTTCCGTCTGGTCGGCACCAAATCGAATCGGGATGCAATTGGCGCCGTCGTGCACATTGTATCCGGGGGATTAGCCCAATCGCGCATGGTGAAGACCGGTTCCAGTTATTTGTCGCAGTCAGAACTTCCGCTTACCTTTGGCTTGGAAAAACGCGACCGGGTCGATCAGGTGGTGATCAACTGGCCGAGTGGCAGAGCCGAAGAATTCAAGAATCTGACCCCTGGCCGCTGCTACGAATGCATCGAGGGCAAGGGAATTGCCGCGCAGGATGGATTTTGACTGCGAGCTGGCGAATCGATCAGGGGTGGGCCAAAATCCCGGTGGTGGTCAGGTCAATGTTCACCGACTCACTGACTCGCAAAAACATCGTACTCGGATTCTTCATCCCCCACTTCGCATAGGGTACGGCGAAGTGGAGCGTCGCGGTCCAGTGATCCGGAAAAGTTTCCACGTCGGCGGGCACCGTTAGTTCATGATCCGATCCATGAATGGTGAAAATTCCGTGCACCCGCACTGAGGATTTTCCAGTCACCAACACGCTTCCTTCTACATGGTCGGGACGAAAGAGAATTTCCGGGTAGCGGTCGCTCTCGAGGACTTCGCGATTCATCTTTCGGTCCCGCATTCCGCTACCGCTGTTGCCGCTTTTTGCATCCGCCACGATTTCGCCCGACAGCTTGCCGGATCTAGGATCAAGACGCAGAGACCCTTGCTTCAGTTGAAACGTCCCACGCACTGTATGAAGAACGTCGCCCAGCGTGAAAGTCACGGTCGAGTGCTCAGGATCGAGTTTGAATACCAAATCCTGTACGGCGGCGAAGGCCGTAAGCGACAAGAACAGGGCTACAGCGAGAGCGCCGCATACTTGTGGGCGCAAACCGAGGTTGTTTTGCTCCATTTGATGTATTGGGTCAGCAGTGCGCGCCCGGCTCCGTGGTCTCACCATTGCAGAAGTAAAAGCTCCGAACAAAATCCCGGACCCATCGCAGCAAGCAGTCCCAGAGTTCCAGGCGCTGGCCGACGATTCTTCATCACGTCTTCAAGCACAACCAGCACCGACGCCGAAGAGAGATTTCCTACCTTACGCAGGCAATCCCACGACGCCTTGAGTTCTCCGTTATGCAGTCCCAGCGCGTCGGCTGACGCCTCAAGCACTTTCGGCCCGCCGGTGTGTAGAACCCAGCTTTGCAGGTCCTCGCGCTTGTGCCCGTGGTCCGCCAGGAAAGCGTCTACATCGCGTCCCAGATTTTCTCGAATCAAGGTGGGGACTTCGGTCGACAGAATAATGCGGAATCCTTTCTCGGAAATATTCCAGCCCATCATGTCTTCGGTGCTGGGATAAAAAATGGAACGCGTTGCGAGAATCTTCGGCCCCGTAACTGGCTGTCCGTTCGGTTCGAGGTCCGCGCCTGTCACGATCACAGCGGCTGCGCCATCGGCGAAAAGTCCCGATGAAATCAAATTCGCTACCGACAAATCTTCTCGCTGCAGAGTCAGCGAGCAGAGCTCCACCGAAACCAGTGCGGCCGCCTGAGATGGATAAGCGCGAACGTAGTCCGCCGCTCGCGCAATCCCGGCCGCACCCGCTACGCATCCCAAACCGAAAATGGGAGTGCGGCGAATATGCGTCGGCAGCTTCATTCTGTTGATGAGCAGAGCGTCGATGGACGGGCTGGCCACACCGGTCACTGTCGTGAAGAACAAGGCCCCGATATCCTCCGGCCTCACGCCGGAGTTGTGCAGCGCCAGGCAAAGGGCGCGCTCGCCTAATTCCTGTGCGACCCTAATCCAGATGTCATTGGCCTGTCCCCACGTCTTAATATCGACATATTCTTCGGCGGGAATTGCGAGGTAGCGGCCATCCACGGTAACGTTGCGATGCAGGCGTGCAAGCATCAAAGGGTTTTTAAGCCGGGCGCCCCAAAAATCCTGAAGTCGTTCCAGGAGAACCTTCTGCGTGTAATAGTGTTTAGGAAACGCGCTCGTGGCGCTGGCGATTCTCATGGATTCTGTGTCCTGAATTCAGTCTCGGCAACGTGAATCCACCCTGGCCAACCGAATCCTAAGAGCCTTTCTAGATTCGATGTTTACGCACCCGTGAGGGTTGTACAGCAGGGGGATCTGCGCCGGCATAGCTATTGTCGCAGACTTCCGAATTTTTCGGTTGTCATACTCTTGTAACAACAATTGCAATGAATTGTACCAACGTTTCGAGCAAATGGGATTGGGACTCTCGTACTGATTGTGGGCGTATCCGCTCGATGATTAATACGCGGGACTCATTTACCTGCCCCGTACTTTTATCTGCCCAGTACTTTATTTGCCCAGCACTACGATCGAACTCGGAGTATTGCCGACGCCGTAAGTGGAGAATGCGGTCAAATTACCACTGCTCACGCTGAACGCCTGAATCCCCGCCGACGAGCCCTGGTTCCCTACATACAGGTATTTTCCGCTTGGGTCCGAGACCAGAAAGCTAGGACTTGTTTCCGTCGCAAAGGCCCCCGTGGTTGTGGAGGTGGTAAGTATGTTGGGAAGTGCCGTGGTGGAATTAATCGAATACGCTGCAACGTTATTCGATCCTTGATTCGCGACATAGAGGAACTGGCCCTTGGGATCCAGAATCAAAGCGACGGGAGCGGTGTAGCCGGAAGTGAGCGGAGACCCTGAAACCTCAGTCAACGCGCCGGGGGAAGTGGTCGTGCCAATTTTGAAGATGGAGATCGAGTTTGAGCCGAAATTCGCCGAGTAAAGGTAAGTGCCGCTGGGGTCGATCGCGAGACCGTCCAGGTTAAGGCCACGAGCATTGATTCCGCTAACCAGCGTGAGTACCCCGGAATTTACGCTGAAGCTGAGGATCGTTCCGGAAGTCTGGCTTGGAATGCTCACGAATAGGAAGTTGCCCGACGGCGTAAGTTGCATATTAAGTGGCGACGCACCTAAAAAGACCGGCGGTCCTGCCACCGGCGTAAGCGCGCCGTTGCTGCTGGCGATCGAGAAAACCGAGATGTTCTGCGAGTTAGTATTGGCAACGTAGAGAAAGGCGCCCGCTGAATCGATACGGAGGAGGTTCGGCTGCGATCCGTTGGGCGCAACCGAGGTTCGTGGAAACACCTCGGTCAGATCGCCGTTGCTGGCGATGGTGAAGAGGGAAATATCGTTTTCATTTTGTCCGGGATTCGCTGCGTACAAGAATTTTCCCGAAGGATGAAGGGCCAGCGAAACAGCTCCGTCGCCTACAGTGTAGGGGCTCCCGGCGATTTGCGTGAGCACTCCGGAGTTGGGATCTTCCCGATACGCGATGATCTGATTGGCTGCCGGAAGCGTTGCGTAGACGTAATGATTCGCTGTGGTGCCGCAGCTGGTGAAGCCGGCAATGCTTGCGACAACCAACAACAGGACTAATGCTTTCTGAAGCATCCGCTACTCCTGAGAGAATTTGAAAGCGAAGCACAATAATAGAAGAACAATAATACTGGTTACCGCGCAAACGGGTATGGAACGCAGCAATCCCCTATCATACGGTCCCAGCCAGGAAAATACGTAATCGCTGTACTGTTTGTGGCTTGGAAATTGTCGAGCTCCGCGCGACAGCCGAGAGCCTGCCCTGAGCTTGTCGAAGGGGCGGCTCTCCCCACCTGAGCATTTTTTGGCTTGCTTCCGTCCTCTCACGCCCACTGCTGCGATGCGCTCCCAGTGAATCCAGGTTGCACGCCCCGTCCTGGGGGCCCGCAAAATCGTCCCGCCGCAGACAAGAGAGTCAGTGGGCCGGACTCGGTCTGGGAGTATGAGCGGAACCTTCCACCAGAGAAGACTCTTCACCGCCGCGCAATGCCATCCTCAAACGGTCGAGATACACATAGACAACCGGCGTGGTGAATAACGTGAGGGCCTGACTGACGATAAGTCCTCCAACAATCGTGATGCCGAGCGGACGATGCAGCTCGGAACCAGTTCCGCTGCCCAGCGCCAGCGGAAGACCTCCCAACAGAGCTGCCATCGTTGTCATCATGATGGGACGGAAGCGCAGCAGGCAGGCTTCGTAGATGGCTTCGGCGGGCTTCTTTCCTTGCGATCGCTCGACCTCCAGCGCGACGTCGATCATCATGATGGCATTCTTTTTTACCAGGCCGATCAGGAGAATGATGCCGATGGTCCCAATCACGTTTAGTTCATTGTGAGTCAGAAGCAGCGCCAGCAGTGCGCCTACTCCGGCTGACGGAATCGTCGAGAGAATCGTGATGGGATGAATGTAGCTCTCATAGAGCATGCCCAAGACGATGTAGACCGTGACCAGTGCGGTAAAAATCAGCACGCGTTCGCTCGAAAGCGAATCTTGGAACGCCGCTGCTGTGCCCTGGAAACTTGCTTGAATGGTTGATGGGAAGCCAATCGATTGTTCGGCGTTGTTTATGGCCAACGTCGCCTGGCCAAGAGAAATTCCGGGCGCCAGATTGAATGAGATCGTAACCGAAGGAAATTGGCTTTGATGATTGACCGCTAACGGTATGTTGGAGGGCGTGAAATGAGTGAACGCCGCCAGTGGAATAGGTGCGCCGCTGGAAGACCGCAGGTAGATGTTTTGCAGAGCCTCTGTGGTCTGCTGGAATTGCGGCGCCACTTCCATGACCACGTGATACTGGTTCAGCGGCCGGTACATGGTTGAAACTTGGCGTTGCCCGAATGCGTCGTAAAGCGCATTATCAATGGTCTGTGCGGCGACTCCTAACCGGCTCGCGGTATCACGGTCGATCACCAGCTGTGCCTGTAATCCTTTGTCCTGCTGGTCGGTGCTGACGTCGCGAAGTTCCTGCAGACCACGCATTTTCGTCAGGAGTTGCGGCGCCCAGGTATTTAGCTCGTTTAAATCCTCACCCTGTAAAGTGTATTGATATTGCGCATTGCTCTGCCGCCCGCCGATGGTCAAGTCCTGAGCCGATTGAAGAAAAAGAGTCGCTCCCGGGACAGCCGAAAGTTTTCCGCGCAGACGGGTGATCACGTTGTCGGCGGTAACATTGGGGCAGGATTGCCAGAAATGTCGGTTCGGACACCGGCCACGTTCCGCCAGGGGTTTCAGCATGATGAAGAACCGGCCTTGATTCGAAATCGTATTGCCTCCGGCAAAACCAACGACTGAACTTACGGCCGGGTCTGTCATCACGATGGTGACGTAGCGCTGCATCTTGTCGCGCATTGCCTGGAATGAGATATCCTGCGCAGCCTGCACCGAGCCCATAATTCGTCCGGTATCCTGCTGCGGAAAGAAGCCCTTGGGAACTTTAATGTAGAGGTACACGCTCAGGCACGCTACCAGGATGGTCACAACTAACGTGATGAGCTGATATTCCAAGACCCATTTCAGTGCATGGGTATAAGTCGCCAGAGTCTTGTCGAAAACCCATTCGCTGCCCCGGTAAAAACGATTGTGGCGTTCATCTTTTGCCGGCGGACGTAAGAACTTGGCGCACATGGTAGGTGTAGTGGTCAGCGAAACCAGGAGCGAAACTGCAATCGCAACACTGAGCGTGATTGCGAACTCGCGAAACAGTCTGCCTACGATTCCCCCCATCAAAAGCAGCGGAATGAACACTGCCACAAGAGACACGCTCATGGAAAGCACGGTGAATCCGATTTCGGCCGCTCCCTTGAACGCCGCCTGCACCGCATCCATGCCCTGCTCCACGTATCGCGTGATGTTCTCAAGCACTACAATGGCGTCGTCCACCACGAAACCAGTAGAAATCGCCAGCGCCATCAGCGATAGATTGTCCAGGCTGAAACCCAACAGATACATTCCTCCGAAGGTTCCGACCAGCGAAAGGGGTACGGCAATGCTGGGAATAATGGTGGCGCGAACCGTCCGTAAGAAAGCAAACACCACGAGAATTACAAGAATGATCGATAGGATCAGAGTGAATTCAATATCCTTTACCGAGGCGCGAACCGTGACGGTGCGATCCATGGCAACGGTGAGCGAGATTGCGGGAGAGATCGAGGACTGCAGATAGGGAAGCAGCGCGATCACCCGGTCCACGGTCTCGATAATATTGGCGCCAGGCTGCCGAAAAACGATGATGAGAACGCTCGGCTTGCCGTTCGCCAGACCGATGTTGCGGACGTCAGAAACGGAATCCTGCACATCAGCCACGTCCCCGAGACGTACCGCCCCGCCGTTTCGGTAAGCCACGATCAGCGGACGGTACTGATCCGCAGTGAAGAGTTGATCGGTGTCGTCGAGAGACCAGGAAGTAGTCCTATTCGAAACCTCTCCTTTGGCCAGGTTTGCGTTGGCGGCATTCAGAGCGGTACGCACCGTGTCCAGCCCGACGCCCAACTTGTTCAGCAGCATCGGATTTACTTCCGCGCGCACCGCGGGTTGCGCCGCCCCTCCTACAAATACCTGGCCCACGCCAGAAACCTGGGCAAGTTTCTGCGCCAGAATCGAGTCCGCTGCGTCATACATTTGCGGCACGGTTTCAGTGTCGGAAGTCAGCGCCAGGATCAGAATGGGAGCGTCCGCGGGATTTGCCTTGCGGTACGTCGGATTGCTGGGAAGGTTTGCGGGAAGCTGGCTGCGCGCGGCATTGATTGCTGCCTGCACGTCGCGCCCTGCAGCATCGATGTTCCGGTTCAAATCAAACTGCAAGACAATGCTGGTCGATCCCAGTTGGCTGGTCGAGGTCATCTGGTTGACCCCGGAGATGCGCCCAAACTGCCGCTCCAGCGGGGTTGCGACGGCAGATGCCATGGTCTGCGGGTCTGCGCCCGGCAAGGCCGCGCCGACTCCGATCACAGGAAAATCAACCCTGGGCAAAGATGCGACCGGAAGAAAATTGAAAGCGAGAATTCCGGATAACAACAACGCCGCAGCCAGCAGCGAAGTGCCAATCGGACGCCGTATAAATGGAGCAGAGATACTCATGCATTAAAATTGCAAAGCCTAATCCGCCGAGGCATCCCCCGGTGCGGCCTCGTGCGGTATTGGATTGCCTATTTTGTACTTCTCAAACCTGTGCGCCAGGCGATCAAACCACAGATAGACGACCGGCGTGGTGTAAAGCGTAAGCAGCTGGCTCAGGATCAAGCCGCCGACAATCGTGATTCCGAGTGGTCGCCTCAATTCCGCACCCGTGCCGGAACCCAGCGCCAGCGGCAGACCCCCGAGCAATGCCGCCATGGTCGTCATCATGATGGGGCGGAAGCGCAGAAGGCAGGCTTGAAAAATTGCTTCCTCCGGCGGCTTGTGTTCCTCGCGCTCGGCTTCGAGAGCGAAGTCGATCATCATGATGGCATTTTTCTTGACGATGCCAATCAGCAGAATGATGCCGATCAGCGCCACCACAGTTAGATCGTTCCCCGTAAGCATGAGAGCCAGAATCGCGCCGACACCCGCGGATGGAAGTGTGGAAAGAATCGTAATGGGATGAATGTAGCTCTCATACAAGACGCCGAGCACAATGTAAACCGTGATAATGGCGGCGAGAATCAGAAATGGTTCGCTGGCCAGGGAATTCTGGAATGCCGCCGCAGTCCCCTGGAACGACGCGTGGATACTGGGTGGCAATTGGATGTCTTTTTCGGCTTGCTGAATGGCTGTGGTCGCCTCTCCCAGCGACGCTCCCGGTGCCAGATTGAATGAAAGCGTGACGACGGGGAATTGTCCCTGGTGGTTCACCGCGAGCGTAGTAGTCGTGGATTGCATCCGGGTGAAGGCGCTGATGGGAACCGGCGCTCCGCTGGTTGTGGCCGTTGCTGCGTTGGCCGTAGGTGCGCCTGAGTTTGGTACGGTGCTGCTGGGACGAACGTAAATATCGGCCATCGCTTCCGGCGTCTGAGAGAAGGTCGGCAAAACTTCCAGCACCACGTGATACTGATTCAGCTGCGTGAAGATGGTCGAAACCAGCCGCTGTCCAAACGCGTCGTAAAGCGTGTTGTCGATGGCCTGCGGAAGAATGCCCAGCCGTGAAGCGGTATCGCGGTCAATCGTGATGTTGGTCCTGAGCCCGCCGGTGAGCTGGTCTGTGGCTACATCGCGCAATACCGGCGACGCGCGCAGCTTATCCACTAGCTTCGGAGTCCACTGCGCCAGCTCCTGCGCGTCCGCATCTTCAATGGAATATTGAAACTGGGTGCGGCTGACGCGATCCTCAACGCTCAAGTCCTGCACGGGTTGCATGTAGAGTGTGATGCCATCCACTTGCGCTAACGCGGGCTGCAAGCGTCGGATGATGGCGGAGGCGTCGTCGCTGCGCTGATCGCGCGGTTTCAGGTTGATCTGAATCCGGCCGCTGTTGGGAGTGGTATTCGTTCCATCCACTCCGATGAACGATGACAAGCTATCGACGTCTTTGTCTTTGAGAATTACTTTCGCGAGTTCCTGCTGGCGCTGAGACATTGCGCTGAACGAAATGCTGTCTGGCGCCTCGGAAATTCCGAGGATCACTCCTGTATCCTGCACCGGGAAGAATCCTTTGGGCACGACAACATAAAGAATCAGCGTGAGAACCAATGTGCCGAAGGTCACGATCAACGTTGCGGTCTGGTGCTTGAGCACCCACTTAACGGTGCGCCCGTAAAATGTGACCACCCGGTTGTAATAATCTTCGGTGACTTCGTAGAAGCGCCCCTTCTCACCCTCTTTGCGATGCTTGAGCAGTTTGGCGCACATCATCGGAGTCAACGTCAAAGAAACTCCGGCAGAGACTAGAATCGTCACCGCCAATGTGACCGCGAACTCCCGAAACAGCCGGCCCACAATATCGCCCATGAACAGCAGCGGAATCAGAACGGCGATAAGCGAAACCGTCAGCGAGACAATGGTGAAGCCAATCTGCCCCGAACCCTTGAGAGCCGCGTCCAGAGGCGAGTCTCCAGCCTCGAGATAGCGGTCAATGTTTTCGATCATGACGATGGCGTCGTCCACTACAAAGCCAGTGGAGATGGTCAACGCCATCAACGTAAGGTTGTTGAGGCTATATCCCAGCAAGTACATGACGCCAAAAGTTCCCACGATCGAGAGCGGGACGGCGACGCTGGGAATGAAAGTTGCGCGCAGGTTTCGCAGGAAAAAGAAAATGACAATGACCACCAGGACGATGGTCAGGGCAAGTTCGAACTCCACATCCTTTACAGAAGCCCGGATGGTGGTGGTGCGGTCGGTGAGAATCTGAACTCTCACCGCCGACGGCAGCGAAGCTTGTAACTGCGGAAGTAATTTTTTGATCCGGTCGACGACGCTGATGATGTTCGCCCCGGGCTGGCGCTGAATGTTCACGATCACCGCGGGAGTCGAATTCATCCAGGCGGCCAGCAGCGTGTTCTCCGTACCGTCGATGACGTTGGCGACATCGCTGAGGCGCACCGGCGCTCCGTTGCGATAGGCGATGACAATCGGCTTGTACTGATCGCTAGTAAACAGTTGATCGTTGGCGCCAATGGTGTACGACTGGCGCGCCCCATCGATAACGCCCTTCGCCTGATCCACATTGGCCTGCGCCATGGCCGTGCGAATATCTTCCAGGCTCAACCCGTAGGAGGCCAGTTGGGTTGGATTCACCTGCACCCGGACTGCGGGCTTCTGTCCGCCGCTGATTGAAACGAGTCCTACGCCCGGAAGCTGCGAGATCTTTTGAGCGAGAGCAGTGTCGGCGAGGTCTTCCACCTTCGACAGCGGCAGCGAATCCGACGTCATCGCCAGCGTCAGAATCGGCGCATCGGCCGGATTCACTTTGTTATAGATCGGAGGATTCGGCAAATCCGTCGGCAAGTAGGTCGATCCGGAATTGATGGCAGCCTGTACCTGCTGTTCTTCGACATCAATGTTCTGGTCCAGGGCGAACTGTAGCGTGATCACCGAGCTGCCATATGAACTCGTGGAGGTCATCTGGCTTAGCCCCGGTACCTGCCCGAACTGGCGTTCCAGAGGCGAAGTGACCGACGAGGCCATCACGTCCGGATCTGCTCCCGGATAAAACGTCACGACCTGGATGGTTGGGTAGTCTACTTCTGGAAGCGCCGACACCGGTAGTTGCAGGAACGCAACCCACCCCACCAGCAGCACGCCCACCATCAACAGCGTGGTCGCCACCGGCCGTAAAATAAATAACCGCGAAGGACTCATGACGATGGCGTTCCTGAAGTCGTGCTTGTTTTATTCGCCGTGCCCGATGCAGGAGAGCCGTTGGCGTTTCGTCCATTCGGAGCCGGGCTGGGATTGGCGTTCCGCGGTTCTACCTTGCTGCCGGTTTGCAGCTTGTCTTGGCCATCGGTCACAACCGTATCCCCGGGATTAAGGCCGCTGGTGATGGTCGTAATATTGCCTTGAGTCAGAGAGACGACAATGTTGCGCGCTTCGACAGTCTTGTCCGGCTTCAAAGCGTATACAAAAGTTCCTTGCGGGCCGCGCAGAATCGCGGCCGTGGGAATCACTGTGCTATTTTTCCGCGTTTCAAGAAGAAGATTGGCATTCACGAACTGATTCGGCCAAAGCTGGTTGTCTTGATTATCAAAGACCGCCTTTAGCTTGGCGGTGCCCGTCGTTTGATCGATCTGGTTATCAATCGTCAACAGCTTGCCGGTCGCCAACTTGGTTTGGTCGTCCCGGCTATAGGCATCAACCTCCAACGCCGTCCCCTTCATGTGCTTGGAGACCGTCTGTAGCTGATCCTCGGGAAGCGTGAAGATCACCGCGATCGGCTGCAATTGCGTGAGGATCAGCATCGGATTGGTATCCGCTGCGTGCACGATGTTGCCCGGATCCACCTGCCGCAGGCCGACCCGTCCGGTGAAGGGGGCGGTGATGTGGCAATAAACGATCTGGAGCTTCGCGTTATCAATTTGCGCCTGGTCGGTGCGCACCTGGCCGTCGAGCTGATCCACCGTAGCTTTCTGCGTATCCACTTGCTGCTGCGCAATGCTGCCCGAAGGGATCAGTGCGGTGTAGCGGTCGAGGTTCAATCTTGCATCGCGTAACGTGGCCTGATCCTTGAACAGCTGCGCCTGCATTTGTTCCAGTTGCACCTGGTAGGGGCGCGGGTCGATCAGGATCAGCGATTCACCCTGCTTCACGTTCTGGCCTTCCCTCACATTCACTTGCATGATCTGGCCGTCGACGCGGCTCTTGATGTTCGCCGTGTTGAAGGCGGTCACCGAACCCAATCCGGTGAGGTAAACCGGCACATCCTGTTTTTGAACCTGGGCCACCGCAACCGAAACCGCACGCGGAGCAGCAGCCTGCGCTTTTTGTTGCTTGGTGTCGGAACTGCTACAGCCGAAAAACGATGCGCATGATAGTGCGATAAATAACGCCCACGTCAGCCGAAGCCGGCGGGAGACACCGGTTAATAATTTGTTGGACTGAGAATCGATTTTTTTCAAGGCATTAGTCCATAGCAACTTTTCGTAGGATCGGCAAAAAGCCGCCGTTGGTTAGACGTATTCATGGTTGACTCGGTTGTGGCACCTCTGCCCTGAAAAGGCAGTAGTTCGTCGTACGCCAAGATCCTTCCATGGATAGAAGCTCAGGTAGGAACCGGGAACGCAGATGTAATAGTAGAACCGTACTCAGCAAGCATCAACTGTGCAATTGCAGCAGGTCAAGCGTAGGGCGAAGGTTTTACAAATCTTTACCCGCTTTGACCCTGCGTTTACGCTTTGATGGATTGCAGGCCCAGAGGAAGCGGGTGGAGGACTTCGTAGGCCGCAATCTCAGCCTCATGCTGCAAGGTGAGCCCGATATCGTCCAAGCCGTTCAGCAGGCAGTGGCGGACAAATTCGTCGATAGGGAATTTAGCGCGAAAGCCCTGATCGTCCCGCACTTCGCATTGCTCCAGGTCGATGGTGAGTTGATAACCGTCTATCTCATGAGTTCGTCGCATAACCTCAGCAGCCTCATCCTCGGTCAGCAGTACCGTGAGGAAACCATTCTTCGCGCTGTTGTTGGCAAAGATATCGGCAAAGGAGGAGGAAATGACCGCGCGGAATCCGAAATCCGCAAGAGCCCAAACCGCGTGCTCGCGCGAGGAACCGCAGCCGAAATTCTTCCCCGCGACTAAAATACTTGCGCCCGCATAGCACGGTTCGTCGAGAACGAACCCGGCATTCTTCTTTCCCTCGGCGGAGAAGCGCCAATCATAGAACAGGAACTGGCCAAAGCCGGTGCGCTCGATCCGCTTCAGAAACTGTTTGGGGATAATCTGGTCGGTATCAACGTTCACGCGATCGAGCGGCGCGAGGCGGCCATGATGAGTTCGAAATGGTTTCATTACGCTTGGTCCGGTCTCATTGAAATTTCCAATCCCGAATGTCGGTGAAGTGCCCCGCGATGGCCGCCGCGGCCGCCATCATCGGACTCACTAAATGCGTTCGTCCGCCGCGCCCTTGCCGCCCTTCAAAATTCCGGTTGCTGGTGGAAGCGCAGCGCTCGCCCGGCTGCAAGATATCCGGATTCATGCCCAGGCACATCGAGCATCCTGATTCCCGCCACTCGAATCCGGCATCCAGAAAAATCTGATGCAGCCCTTCCTGCTCAGCCGCCCGCTTCACCGTCTGCGATCCCGGAACGACCATGGCGCGCACCTTCGAACTGACGTGATGACCTCGTGCCACGCGAGCCGCCGCTCGAAGATCTTCAATGCGCGAGTTGGTGCATGACCCGATAAAGACGCGGTCGATTCCAATATCCGCGATGCGCCTTCCCGGCTCCAGCCCCATATATTGAAGAGCCAGCTCAGTTGAGCGTCGATCGGATTCATTCAGCGCGCTCACCTCAGGTACGCGTCCGGTCACTGGCGCAACCATTCCCGGATTCGTGCCCCAGGTCACGAACGGAGAAAGCTGCGCCGCATCCATTTCAATCACCTTGTCAAATGATGCTCCCTCATCCGACGGCAAGCTGCCCCAGTAGTCAACAGCCTTTTCCCATTCGCCGCCGCGAGGTGCAAATCGCTTGCCTTTTACGTACGCAAAAGTAATCTCGTCCGGCGCAACCATTCCGGCCCGAGCCCCGGCCTCGATGCTCATGTTGCACAGCGTCATGCGGCCTTCCATCGAGAGTGCGCGCACCGCTTCTCCGGCATATTCGATCACATGTCCAGTAGCGCCATCGGTGCCGATCTGTCCGATGATTCCGAGCGCCAGATCCTTTGCCGTTACGCCCTCTTCGAGGCGCCCACGCACATTGATCTTCATCGTTTTCGGCGTCTGCTGAGCCAGGCACTGCGTCGCCAGGACATGTTCTACTTCCGAAGTTCCAATGCCGAAGGCGAGCGCGCCGAAGGCGCCGTGAGTGCTGGTATGGCTGTCGCCGCAGACGATCGTCATCCCCGGCTGCGTCAGGCCTAACTCCGGCCCAATCACATGGACGATTCCCTGGTCCGGAGAATCCATATCGAACAGACGCACGCCGAATTCCTTGCAATTGGCCTGCAGCGCCGAAATCTGCTTCGCGGAGATGAGATCGGTGATCGGGGTTCCGCGCGGTTCAGTCGGAATGTTGTGGTCGACGGTGGCGACCGTGCGTTCCGGTTGCCGTACTTTTCTTCCCGCAGCTCGCAACCCGTCGAAGGCCTGCGGCGTAGTCACTTCATGCACCAGATGTAGATCGATATAAATGATCGGAGACCGGCCGCTCGGTTCCGTTACCTTGTGCGCATTCCAGATCTTCTCGAAAAGGGTTCGCTTGGATGACATATGCGGTGGATCGAAGTCGCGCTGGGGCGCAAACTGCGTGAACCTCTAGTTTTTCATAATGCGGGAATAGGGGCAAGCTGGGCCGGAATGGCTTCCCGTTCTCCGCGACGGTTCTCCGCGTCTCCGCGATTTTAATATCTGCGTCGCTGGAGATCAAAGGCATATCGCGGAGTTTGCTGAGAACCGCCGCGGAGAACGCGAAGGTGGCGGCGTGGCTTCCGGTGCGGTCCTCGGGTATCATAGTGGTGTCGTCTCATGATCAATGGCAAACGCATAGCGGTCGTGATGCCCGCCTACAACGCGGAGAAGACCCTTGAGGTTACGGTCGGCGAGTTGCCGGATCTCGTCGACATCCGCATTCTGGTGGACGACCATAGTTCCGATAACACGGTTGATTTGGCCCGCCGTCTCGGGTTGCTGGTGTTTCAGCATGACCGCAACTACGGTTATGGCCGCAATCAGCAAACGTGTTACCGCGAAGCACTGGCTGCGGGCGCGGATGTCGTCATCATGCTTCACCCGGATTATCAATACACACCTCTGCTGGCCACGGCCATGGCGAGTTTGGTAGCTTACGACGTGTACGACGTTGTGCTGGGGTCGCGCATCATTGGCGGGACAGCGTTGCGTGGAGGCATGCCGGTCTATAAATACATCGCGAACCGATTGCTCACTGCGTTTGAGAATGTTTTTCTGCGCGTCAAGCTCTCGGAATACCACACCGGCTATCGTGCCTTCAGCCGGAACGTGCTGACCGACCTGCCGCTGCTGGAGAACTCCGACGACTTCGTCTTCGACAACCAGATGCTCGCCCAGTGCGTACACTTCGGCTTTCAAATCGGAGAGGTGTCGTGCCCCACAAAGTATTTTGAAGAGGCCTCGTCCATCAACTTCCGCCGCAGTGTGGAATATGGCTTCGGCGTGCTGGCCACGACTTTGCAATTCGCGTTGCAAAAGGCGGGATTGATGCACTTTCCCCGCTTCAGCGATAAAGGCCGGAAGCTCGAGCCTGGCGATTCAGCCTACTATGTTCCGCGCACCGGAATTGCGCGCCCCGCATAAAGCCACACCTGCAACCTCGCCCTTGCAACCGCGCACTTGCGACCTAGGGTATCCGGCAAACCTGCACGGCACGGTTCTGGTAAGGACACTCGAGTCCCGCAATTCCAGGTTGCTCTACGACCACCCAACTGGCACCGTATCTCGTCTTCAGCTGCGTGAAATTTTCTAAAGTGAAACTCTTCCATGGAGTTTCCGCTTGGACCTGGTCCCACCACTCCTGCGCCAGTAGCGGGAACATGCTTACCACGCCGTCATCCTTGACTCTATCCGCCAGGCGGCTTCTTTGGGCTAGACAGCGAAATCCGATTTCATCTTCGCCGGCTAGGTTCATGTAATCGGGATCAAGGGCGAACACCGCATCTACGGGAGTGTTATTCCGAATCCAAACAAATGACTGCGCCCACGGATTCCTGGGTGTGGCGCCGGGCAACTCCACGTGCGCGCTGGCCGGAAAAATCGACCGCTGCGCCAGAAACATCCCGATACAGAGAGGGATAAAAAGCAAGAGCCAGCGCCACGCGTGATTCTTCAATACATATTCGGCGACAAGGCCGCCAATCATGACGAACATCACAATGTAAAGCAGATGCAGGCAGCGCAGTGGTTGAAGTCTCGCGAGTGTTTCCAATCGCGCCGGCAAGTCGAAAGCGAGTGCCATCACGACATAGATCAAGCCATAAGCCACAAAAGCTCGACTTACGCGCTCGATATTGCCCCACTGCCAATCATGAGCGATTCGTCCGAACCACCAGAGAAGGAGGAGCGGCGCGGCAATTCCCAGCCACTCATACCATTGCCAGCTCTGAATGTAGAAATAGCTGTGATGCTTCGCAACTTCGTGATAAGCCGAGGAAGGCAATGGCGCCAGAGGTATCCCCAACCCACAAAGGCACAGAGTAGTCGGGGCCGATTTTCTTAAAAGGCCACCAAATCTTTCCATCACTAGAAACAGTGCACAGAACGAAAACGGAAACACCCACATCAGCGGATGCACGCAGGCTGCGAAAGCCAGCCATAAAACCGCACGCGCATATTTTTTCTCCAAGGTTCGTGCAACCATGAAGATTCCCGCAAATGCCGCCAGATTTCGCGGGTTCACATACTGGTCAAGGATGTAGAGCGCGGTTCCCGCCACCGGAATTGTTAAAAGCGCGGCTACCAGACAAACTCCGCCCCACCGTGCCCTCGCATCTTGAAAGAACAATCCGCCTAATTCCCAGCAGGCGAGCAGAAGCAGAAAAATCGACACCAGATGCCACAGGAACAGGCCTGTCTCCAGGGATAAATGCGTCGCGCGCAAAGATAGAGCAATCAAGTTGGGGAAGAACGTCAGGCGGGCGTGCGACAAGAAAAATTCCCCGCCCACCGGAAACAAATCCGGATGCAGTATTTTCTCGACGCCCGGCAGGTAAATTTCTGCGTCTTCAGCGTATGGATGATACCCGTGCACCAAAACTGCGCCGGCAGTGAGGAGCGGGAGCCCCAGGACGGTCTTCCAATTTGATAAGGGGGAATTACTCAATGGGTTTATGGCCGCAAGCGCCACTTTACCCTATGGATGGCTGGCTTGGTCTGTCAAACTAGCGGGGATGCTCCGGGAGAGCGATGCGATCATGCGTTCACCAATCGGTCAGCGTGCCTAGCTAGCACTTGCCAGCGTCGATAAATCCTACGTAGCATCTAACTTACATGGCTGCTGCCCTTGTGCCCGACCGCCTTCGGCCTAATATGGCCATCGGCGAAATACTGAGCTTTGCTTACGATACTTTCTGCAGCAACAAAATCAGATTCATTCTGACCGCCCTGGGCATGGTAATCGGTACCGCATCCCTCATCTTGGTGGTCACTATCGGGATGACCGGCCGCCAGTACGCGCTGAATCAGATTCAATCGATCGGCACCAACGAGATATGGGCGGAATATCTGGGTGGCGCTCAGCACATCAGCAATTCCAATCCCGATCCCCTGACCATCGAAGATCTGCAGGCAGTGCGCCTGAGTGTGCCCGGCATCGCTGCCTCGTCGCCGGTAACCCAGCTCTCCGACCGGGTTCCGATCGGCGGTGGTAAAGAAAGAGACGTATCCATTCTCGGAGTCAGCCCGGAATACGTAACCGTCCGCAACCTCCTCATTCCTTCCGGCCGCTTCTTCGATCAGGAGGACGCGCAAGCGCACAACAAAGTCTGCGTCATCACCGAAAAGATGGCGATTGAGGCCTTCGGTTCGACGCAATCGGCCGTCGGCAAAATCATCAAGCTGACCGGCCTGCCTTTCAACATCATCGGGACGTTCAAGGAGCGGGTAGAGACCTTCGGCCAGACCGAGATCGTCGATAACACGATGCTCATCCCGTATTCTGTTAGCCGCTATTTTGCGGAGATCCCCAACGTCAAACTCTTATATTTCTCCATGGAAGATCCGTCGATGGTGATTTCTGCAACCGCACAAATTAAGCGAGTGTTGCAGTCGCGTCATCGGCCGGAGTCAGTGTATGACGTTGCCAACCTCAGCGCAGTCCTCGCGATGATGGATCGAATCGCCACCGGCCTCACTTGGGTGCTTCTTCTCGTTGCGATGGTCACCTTACTGGTGAGCGGTATCGGCATCATGAACATTATGTTAGCTACCGTCACATCGCGCATTCGCGAGATTGGGATTCGTAAGGCGATCGGCGCCACCAATCGCGAGATACGCTTCCAGTTTCTTGCCGAGGCCGTCCTGATTTCACTGATTGGGGGATTCGCCGGTATTGTCATCGGTCTCGCGATCCCCTACTCGGCCCGTTTTCTCACTGAATATCGAATTCCCATTTCAGGCTTATCAGCGATTATCGCGATCATCGTGTCGTCAGTGGTTGGCGTAATTTTTGGAACTGTCCCCGCCGCGCGTGCTGCTCAGCTCGATCCTGTGGAAAGTTTACGTTACGAGTAAGAATCAATCTAACTCACTTACAATTAACAGCTTAACGTCCATGCATGAGGAGAGTTTGCCTGCTTCACGCCGCCGTGATGCGCCATGCCACGAAAAAGTTGCATTTACTGCCCACTCCGAAGTAATATGGACTACGGAGCTTGATAGTTGGTTCCCAGTGTTTCTAGACCCTATACCGCTAAAAACTAACTTCCAGAGTTGCAGTTCAGCTTGTGCAAAAACATAAGAGGTGGTAGGTCCGCCTCCGTCCCGGTTCGGAGAGTTCAATATGGCGTGGTACGCATACTGCCTTACCGAGCACCAGACCCTTCCTAACGGCACCCGTTCCCGACGCCCTTTCGTAATTGAGAATGTTCAAGGCGTGAACGGAGCCCCTGTCCTCAGCTATCCCAGTGGCGAGTTTGCTGTGATTGTGAGCGAATACGACCAAAACGCAGGACAACTTGATCAGAAATCGGCCATTGAGCATGCCCGCGTCGTAAGCGGCTGCTTCCGCAACTCCACCGTACTTCCGTTCCGTTTCGGAACCGTCTTCGAGAGCGATGATGCACTTCGCCAAGCCGTCCGGGTAAACCGTCGCGCTTTCGGGTTGAGTGTCGCCAAGCTCCGCGGCAAGTCCGAGATGCACATCAAGCTGACAGTCTCCGACGGTTCGCTGCGCGAAGCGATGATCGAAGTAGTTCTGCCTGACACCGTAGGTGGAGACTACCTTTCAAAACTGAAGGTCAAGGCCTCCCGGGACCGCGAGCGCCAAACCAAGGCCCGCGCTCTCTCCGTGCAGGTACACAAACTATTTAACCCGCTGGAAGAAGAAGTGAGCTGCAAGAAAGTCGCTCCTCAAGGCATGCTCATCGACATCGCCCATCTCATCGACACTAAGTCGGTGGAAAAATATCAGAACCGCTACAGCACCGCGACCAAGCAGTTGAAGAACTGCGAAGTGGCAATCAGCGGTCCTTGGCCTCCTTACCACTTCCTTCCCGGGAAGCTGCGTACGGTGGCTGGAAACAGCTAGATCTTAAAGACACTTCAGGCCGCCGCCGTTGCCCTAGACACACTAAGACAACGGCGGCTTCGATCCATTTTGCTTCCGGTGGCGCGGTCAGTGCAGTCAATGTGCACTGTTATGCACTTCTATAGCGGAGTTTGGTCTAGGTTCTTTACCCTCAATAGCACCCGACTTTGTACTAAACCTCACTCAATCAATCATCTACAGCGGCCCATGGACGCAGCCTGGGCACTCAGTCCTTTGGCTCGGCAAGTGCATCCTCTCATGGCACTAAGAGGCCGCAAACCCAAAACAATGACCTTCACTCTCTCTTGTCAACATTTCCCGAAGTGCCGCCCCGCCTGGCGGAGCGGTAACTTCCATCGCCTTTCCTGACATCGCCTGCCAAATTTGACCTCTTGAAATGTGGCCCCAGAAATGGGGCCACTTTTTTCTAATCGCGACATCCTGTGAAACTGGGAATCTTAGAATCCTGTAGAAGGACAGGGGATGGGCGTCTCTTGTCCATGCGTTCGAAGCTATCCACGCATTGCCATTCGCAACATCGGGTTCGCACGGTAGCTTCAGGCTCCAATCGCTTTTGCGAATACTCACCTCTCGGATACACTGCCAAGCATCTATGACTAAGCTGCTCTGCTGCCAGACATTTCTAATCTCTCTTCTAGTCGTGACACCCTGCCTAACCAGCGCCCAGAATCCATCCCAGAAGCCGCAGCCCGGCACATCGTTGATGGCGCCTCCTCAAACCACGCAGGTTGATCAGCAAAATTTTCCGCCTCTTCTCCTCCAGCAACTTTCAGCCATCAAAGCCGCCGCCCTCAATGACGACTACGCTTACCATCAGGTCGCTCACCTCACTGAGAACATTGGACCGCGCCCCACCGGTTCGCTTCAAGCCCACGCGGCCGCGGAATACGTTGCCGCCGAACTTCACAAGCTCGGCCTTGCAGTACGCCTTCAGCCGGTTACTGTCCCACACTGGGTTCGCGGCGCCGAGACCGCCGTTCTTACCGAGTATGCCGAGATGGTTCCTGGCGCCACGCAAAAAATCACTCTCACCGCGCTGGGCGGAAGCTCCTCCACACCTCCTGACGGCCTCACTGCCGACGTCGTAACGGTCAACACATTCGATGAACTGAGCGCTCTCGGCCGCGACAAAGTCGCCGGCAAGATCGTCCTCTTTAACGAAATCTTCGACAAACAAAAAGCTGCCGCGGGACTTGCCTTCGCCGCCTACGGCGAGGCCGTCCGTTACCGCGGAGTCGGACCCAAAGCCGCCGCCGATCTCGGTGCCGTCGCCGCTCTGGTCCGCTCCGTCGGCAACGCCGACTACCGCCTTCCTCATACTGGATTCAGTTTTCCCGCCGGAATCCCCGCCGCCGCCGTCACCGCCGAAGACGCCGACCTCATCGTGCACCTGGCCAGCCAGGGAAAAGTTCGCATGCACCTTACGCTCACGCCGCAGAAACTGCCCGATGAAACCGGCTACAACGTGATTGCCGATCTGAAAGGCTCCGAACATCCGGAGCAAATCGTCATCGTCTCTGGACACCTCGATTCCTGGGACCTCGGCACCGGTGCCGTCGATGACGGAGCCGGCGTCGTCATCGCCATGGAGACTGCCGAAATCCTTCAGCGCCTTCACCTGCGCCCCGCCCGCACCCTCCGTGTGATTGCGTGGATGGATGAAGAAACCGGAGGATCGGGAAGCAAAGCTTACACCACCGAATACTCCGCCGACTTCCCCCACTGCATCGCCGCTATCGAGAGCGACGCCGGCGCGGCTCATCCTCTCGGCTTCGATGTGAAGTCTGTTCCCGGTGTTATCGACGCTCTGCGCCCATTGCAATCCGTCCTTCAAAGCATCGGCGCGACCGTGTTTCAGCCCACCACGTATCCTCCGGGAGCCGACATCGCCGCTATGTCCGAAGCCGGAGTCCCCGCCTTCGGCATCATGCAGGATGGCCGCACCTACTTTAATTACCACCACACCGCCGCCGACACCCTGGACAAAATCGTCCCTTCCGAACTCCGCGAAAACGCCGCCGCCATGGCAGTCCTGGCTTACGCACTGACCAATATGAAAGAGACTCTGCCGCGCTGATAAAGGGCGATTGCGGGGGCGGGACTGCGGAGCGGCCCTCAGGTTAAACTGGCCCCGGTGACCATGGACAGGGAAATTCTGCGGCCAAATACGTTCCCTCTTGGCTTCGGATGTGTTCAGTTGACGACGCATCGCGAGGCATCGGAGGCGGTCTCCATGCTGGAACGTGCCTTTGCGCTGGGCATCACCCATTTCGATGTTGCCCGAGCCTACGGTTTCGGAAGGGCTGAGGGCATTCTGGGTAAATTCTTGCGCGGGCGGCGCGATCAAGTCACCGTTGCAACCAAGCTCGGATTGCAGCCCCCCGTAGGCCTCGCAGGTAACGCTTGGATTATCAATGCTGCCAAGCGGCTTCTCAGTCCCTTCCCCGCGCTACTGCAGCTGGCCAAACGCGGCGGTTCTGCCATGGAGAAATCCGGGATGTTTTCGCCCGAGGCGGCCATCCAGAGCCTGCAGACCAGCCTGCGCGAGCTCGGAACGGACTATGTGGACATTCTTCTGCTCCACGAGGCACGTTTAACGGATGCCGCCAACGAAGATTTGCTCGATGCGCTGCAGAAAGAGGTCAGTAAAGGAAGCATCCGGCATCTCGGAATTGCCTCGGATTTTTCGAAGCTTCAACCCGACTCAGGCCGATTGCCGGCGGCATATGACACGATGCAGTTCAACGACAACGCATGGCGGCGAAATCTGCCAAAGCTGGCGAATCATGACAGCCGCTTGCTGATTACGCACAGCATCTTCGAGCCCGCCGCGCAGCTACGAGCCGCAATTAAAATGCACCCGCAACTAGCCGCGGAAAGCTCACGCCGGATTGGCGCTGACCTCGCCGATCCCGATGTGACTGCGGCTCTCCTCCTTCAGTACGCACTGCGCAGTAATCCCAGAGGCGTAGTGCTATTTTCCAGCACCAATCCGCGGCATCTTGCAGCCAACGTGAAAGAGGTTCACGCCCAACGTTTCGACGACTCTCAGCTAGGGTATTTTGTTGACGTTGTCGACCAAGTCTTGGGTCTTCAGGATGCCGCGCGCGCGAGAGCCGAAGGCGTAGCATGATCCGCGATTTGCGGGACTTGGGCGCATCGACCCAACTGACCTGCGACCTGTGCATCGTAGGTTCTGGAGCGGCAGGCTTAGCCATTGCATCCGAAATGTCCGCTGCATCCTTGTCCACCGCAGCGATGTCCAGCGCATCAATGCCCAGCGCATCGTTGAATGTAATCGTGCTCGAGAGCGGCGGCATGGATCTCGAGCCGCCAACTCAAGCTCTCTACGATGTGGACGTCAGCGGATTACCGCATCCTGGCTCGACCCAAGGCCGATTCCGCATTTGCGGAGGATCAACTACACGCTGGGGAGGCCAGGCGCTGCCTCTTACTCCTTTCGACTTCGAACGGCGCGAATGGATCCCGCACAGCGGCTGGCCGATCAGTTTTGATGAATTAAGACCCTACTACCAGCGGGCTTGCCAGTTTTTGCTGATCGACGCACTGAACTTCGACACCGACCTTTTCCGGCATCTCCGGACCCAACCTCCTTCCTTCGACGCTGAGGAAGTCTGGTATCACTTCTCGAAGTGGAGCCCTAAGCCGAACTTGCGCGAGCATTACCTGCCCGCCATTCGCAGGTCGAAGCAGTGCACTCTGTTGCTGCATGCGAATGTGAAGGACATTGTGCTGGAACCGGGCTGTGAGCGAGTCAGGCAGATTGACCTGCAATCTCTCGAGGGACACAAAGCGTCGGTAAAGGCCAAAGCGTTCGTCTTGTGTGCGGGGGGAATTGAGACCGCCCGCCTGCTTCTTGCGAACCGTAAGCAGCGGCCGAACGGCATCGGGAATGAGCACGATTTAGTCGGGCGCTTTTTTCAGGACCATCCCAGCGCAATGGTGGGCTGGCTGAACAGTCCGGACCCTGCCCGGGCGCAGCGGTTCTTGAATGTGTTTCACCGCCGTGGGCTGAAATATTCGGTACGCTGTACCGGGACTCCGCGGTGGCAACAGCGGCATCGGGCGCTTAATGTTTCTATGGGTACGACGTTCGTTGAAAATGACGACGCGACCCTGGGAAATTTAAAAGAGATTTATGGCGCGATCCGGGAACGTCGATTCGATGGAGTAGCCGGCAAGCTATGGCGGGCATCTCGACACCCGGTCGCGGCGATTTCTCCCGCCTATCAGTACATGGTGAGGGGCAAGAGCTACGCGCCGGGCGCACGCATGCGAATCGGTTTGACGTCTGAGCAGCAGCCCAACCCGGAGAGCAGGATTCTGCTATCGGATAAGCTCGACGCACTCGGCGTTCCTCGCGCCAACGTTCGTTGGAAGCTCACCGACCTTACTCTGCACACCATTCGAAAATATGCGGAGACTCTCCGCGAGCAGTTCCGGCGAGCGGCCATCGGAGAAATTGAATTGGACCCTTGGGTCTTCGAAGATTCAGAACGGTGGACCGAGCAAATTACCGACCAGTACCACCACATCGGAACCGCGCGAATGCACTCCTCTCCTCGATCTGGCGTGGTCGATCGAAATTGCCAGGTGCATGGGATTGCGAACCTGTACGTTGGCAGTTCTGCGGTTTTCCCCACCAGTGGCCACTCCAACCCAACGCTGACGATTATCGCGCTGTGTATCCGCATGGCGGATCGGCTCAAACGAGAATTGGCGTAGGGTGCTGTCCATCTTTGCGCCACCAAACAAGAGCTATATTTTGCTAGCAAGTTATAGAGAGAATTCAGATTTGTGGTTTCTGCGTTCGGATGGTCATTTTGTGAACTTGGACCAGTACGCCGCGCCATCCAGGTCGCGAGTATAAATCAGGTCAGTGCCGTCAGTGCCGAGAAGTCGTTCGATAGGCCCGCCGTGAAGGTAGGGTCCCAGCGTGTTCTTGACTGGAATCCACGAACCTAAACCGGCGCTGTCAAACCCAAGCCTGAAAAGACCGGAGCGAGCCGGGCTGCTTGATCGCTCATGCAGACTCGCAAATACGTCACCCGCCTCGGTCAGCGCAAACCCTGTGATTCGCATCGTCTTTGGCGGAGGCAAAGGATTTACTTTCGTGACTCTAAGTCTGCTTGCCGCAATATCGAATTCAATCCACTCGCCGCTTCCACCGTTGTACAGACCAACTTTTTGCGAAGTACACCTCAAACTGATTTCGCCGGGATATCGGCCGCGGATTAGCTTCCAGCCGCCCGGCTTCAGAGTGGAGATGTCGAGCAACGCCCTGAGCTGGCCTTTATCGAAGCTGTATTGGCGTAGCCTGAGAGACTTTTCAACTCCCCTCCCTTCCTCATCCCGGTCAATCCCATAGCTCCAGACAGTGCCATCGTCTGCGCCGCAGACGTAAATCGGGAGGAACGGGGTTGTACGGACGACCTTGCCTATGCGGCCATCACTTCCAATAGACGCAATAAAGTTGGCGATCGCACCAGCTTGATTCTTAGTACCGCCGGCCACTGCAAGATTGCCAGCCCGATTGATTGTTACGTCGTTGATCCCGACGGTGTCAGCATCCTTGAACCAGACAATCGCTTCGCGGGCAATCTGCCCATCTCGGTCGTACAGCACCACCGATGGCTCCGTCGGACTTGCATCGTAGCTTCCGATAGAGCCCCACGAGACAAGGTACCCTTTGTCCCAAACTCTATGCCAGGTACGCTGGAGTCCGGGGATACTGGCCCGATGCTGAGGCTCAGAGATACTCCCCGAAGGCTGTTTTGCGCCTTGACCCAGTAACGCGGAGACGGTCAGCGAAAGTAGAATCAGCAGCGGCAAAACGGACTTGACCGTTTTCATTTCGACTCCTCGTTCAGTTTTTAGGCGACAATAATCGCCCTCGCCGTCCAGGCCTTTCTACGGATTAGAGCATCCTTGGGCGTCCGAACAGCAGTACTGTCCGCAATAACTATCGTACGAACCCTCACCATACGTTCCGTTAACCGTATCGGTGTGGGCATTGTGAAGCGGCAGCGGACACGCGTCCAAGGGATCGACACATCCGGTGCTGTCGCCTATCACCTCGTAGTGACCCGAGCAGACCGTGTCGTTAGGGCAAGTTATGCTGCAAGCCATTGTCAGGTGTGCCCCTAGGTGCCCCTCCAGGTTCAGTTCTTCTGATAGCCACCTCTCCTTACGCGCCTTATCTCTACTTGGAACAAACTCCAGCACAAGGGGCTTCAGATCCTGAAAAATAGATGATATCTTCTGCCCGGAAGGCGTGATGATCTGCTCGCTCGATGCCGCGGACAGCTTGCAGGGCAACATCAACAGAAGACTCGTGAAGGCGAGACTCAACTCCAAAATAACTGAGACGCCGCAGTTGCGTGGGTGAACTCTCTGCATGATGAAACCTCCAATGCTCATGGAACACGGCATCCGCACGGCGTCAGGGAAAACGTTTGTCGAGAACCTTGTCCTTACTTTGCCGGGAAGGGATTTATTCCCCCCTCCGGCGACGTTTGATCTCCGCTGCCGTTTTCATTGAGTGTCATGAAAAACACGTCGAAGGCCCAACGGCCGTCCTCGGACTCGCCATCACGCGGGTCCGGGTTGATAACAGCCTTGTAGCGGAACTTATTGCCGAATTCATCAGTTCGCTTGGACTCCTCGTACTTCAGAGCCAGCGAAAAGACACCCAGTTCTGGAAGCGTGTGCAGTTCACTTGGTTGGGAGATGCCGTCGTGGTTCTCATCGATCCAAAGCAGCAAGTGTGAGAATATAGCGTCCCGATGGTCGATGATCCCGTCCCCGTTACCGCCATTACCCGGTTTGTCGAACTCGGCGAGCGCGCGGTAGCCATTTCGGCAGGCGTCATCTTCACCTGGGCACGGCGGCTGCTCAGTGAGATTGCCGAAGAGTTCCTCGCCGTTGTCGATCTTTCCATTGTGGTTGCGATCCAGAGCTAGGAAGGCGTTGCCAGAAGTCGCAGAAGTCCAAGCAATCTGAATGGGGCGTCCGTCTCCAACGATGTCAAAAATGACGCCGCCTTCGGCTGAGGTTAGGTGGAAGCCGTAGCCGGTGGTGTCGATAATGATGGGGGAGCCGGGCACGCATGAGCACCCGTTCCAAGCTTCCCCTGGCGGGCACTGAATAGAGGCCGAGACGTTTCTGCTCGTGCGGGAAGATACGGCGAACGAGATCGCGAGGGCAGCTATCAGGGGTGCTATTCGGGCACGTAATACTCGTTTCATCGGCCCACCTTCTAGGTCCGCGATTCGAAGAGGCTCTTTCTGTAAGAGCGTCGCGCTTTCGCAGCGTCGCGTTTACGGTCCACCGCACACTAGCATGTTCTCGATGATTATCAAGCGGGAATTATTGCTTGTTACGGATTCCGGACAGCCTGCTGCCTAGGTGTTGAAGATGGCCAGGTGGCGTCACTAGCAATTCTCAGGATTACCATCGCCCTCCGGGCATTCGCCTCTGGCTAACCAGATTCACGCTACACGCTGTGGCTTATAGGTTTACCCTCACTTCTTCTTCGCCGGCGTGGCCGCAGCGCGGACCGCTCGCTCCTGCAAAGCTAACGTCACCACTTGCAGCATGTCGTCCTGCGGGGCGGGCTTCCCGGTCCAAATTTCAAACTGGCGGGCGGCTTGATGGACGAACATTTCAATGCCCGGGATGATTTGCGCTCCACGCTCTTTGGCGAGCTGCAGCAAGCGCGTTTCCGCGGGATCGTAAATCATGTCAAAGACGTAGCGCGCGTTGATTTCTTTTTCTTGTAGCGGAGTCTCGCGCGAGTTGCCCATGCCGACCGGCGTGGCGTTGATGATCACATCGAAGGCAAACTTCTTCAGGTCGGCGCGTTTGATGGAGCGCGCATGGGCGCGGCGAGCAAGTTTTTGTGCAGCAGCGACGCTGCGGTTGAGAATGAAAACTTCCGCTCCGCGTTCTTTCAGCCCGAAGACAGCAGCGCGGGCTGCGCCTCCGGCGCCGAGCACCAGAATCTTTGCGTCCTGCAGCGTGCTGAGCCGGCGTTCAAGAGGGCGAACGACTCCAGAGGTGTCGGTATTGAAGCCGTAGAGTTTTCCATCTTGAGCGCGCACAACTGTATTGCAGGCGCCAATTTTCGTAGTGTGTGAGTCCGTGTTATCGAGGTGAGGAAGAATCGCTTCCTTGTACGGCATGGTGATGCTGAGGCCGTGGATGGGAATCTCCCGCACGCAGTGTAGGAGATCTTTGAGAGTCTTAGCGTGCAGTGGAAGATAGACGGCATTGACGTTCTCGCGGCGAAAGGCCGCGTTCATGATGGCCGGAGAGAGCGAGTGAGCGACGGGATCTCCGGCAACGCCGTAAACACGGGTGGCGGCATCGACGGTTTCGATCCGGTAAACACTGCGCAATTCCTGGGCGGTGACCTGCCCGGGAGCAGTTTCCTCTCCCTGCCCTGTAGAGGCGAAAGTGAATACGCTGCCGGCGCGAACCGCAACGATGCGGCTGATGAGTCCTTGTTCGCCCATGCAGATGCCGATCAGCGGCTGCTTATCGGCTTCGCGTCCCAGAAACTGCATCATCAAGACGTTGTCGGAAAGTGTGGTCGCCGTGCTGACCACTTTGTAGAAGTCGGCGGGAAACGCGCGCATTTTTTCCAGCGTTTCGTCGAGCTTCTTCGTGCCTCGAAAATCGTGAAACGAAAGGATCAAACCGGAACGAGTCCGCAGCTTCTGCAGTTGCGCCGGCTTACATTTCAGAGCGGTCTGCAGTTCAACATCGACCAGTTGGCATCCTGCGGCCGAGGCCTTTGCAAGAATGTCGAGCTGAGCCGCGATTGAGCCGCGAAACTTGCCTCCACTGGCAACCCGGCGGCAGGTGGCAATAACGGTCGTGCCCGGGTGAGTCTCGAAGAAATGCTTGATCTTCGGCAGCGCGAGGGCGGGCTTTGAAATGTAGTCCAACCTGAACTCCAGGAAGGGGTTATCGCGAATTATCGATTCGGCTTTATCGATCAGTTCTGAGGGATCGGTGGCGGTAAGCGCCACACAGACCCGCGGCAGACGCAGGGGTAGGAGACGAGGCGAGTAGCTATTGGCGGCAGAAATCATCGATAGGTTCGGCAGCGAATCTTACAGGGGCTGAATAGCAGATGCAACAGGGATTCGTAAAACCCAAGAAAAACCCTGTTTCCCGGAAGCGCCTGACACCCTCGTAACCTTGACCCCCTCTTACCCCCTTGTTACCGTCCCAATTGAGCCTTGCTTCCATGGCATTTTGCTGGAGAGGGGGCGTAGTGTGTCTCTTCTCGGAGGTAACATGAAGAAACTAGGAATGTTGTTGTTGTTGACCGCTAGCGCAGCGTGGAGCCAATCGGGCCCGAATGGGATGCGAACCGAAGCGACCACGCCAGACGGTACCATTCAGACATCCGTTGGTTTTCCCATCGAACGCGTGCTGACGCCGACTTACGCAGATATATATTGCGCTGGTTTCATCAGCCGGCAGACTTTGCCCGACGCCAACTATGTGGCGGGCGGACTGCAGACGCCGCAGACCACGAAATACGCCAACGGCGAGGTCGTTTACCTAATGGGCGCGGGTTACAGCGCGGGTGCGCAGTATGAGATTATCCGCGCTCTGCGGGACGTAAACGAGTACGAAACATTTCCCGGCCAGCGGAAGTTGCTCAAGGCGACCGGACAGCCGTATGAAGTGGTTGGCCGAGTTCGCGTGATCGACACACGCCATAAGACCGCCGTGGCGCAGGTGGAATACTCCTGTGACCCGATCAACCCTGGCGACACAGCGATTCCTTTTGCCGAAAAGGCGATGGTGCCTTTTCACGCGCCGACGCGATTTGACCGTTTTCTGCCTCCTAGCGGTAAAGTCTCAGGACGCATCGTGATGGGCAAAGATTTTGACACGGAATTGGGGACAGGTCGAGCGCTCTATTTCAACGTGGGCGCCAACCAAGGCGTAAAGGTCGGCGACTATTTCCGCGCCGTGCGCAGCTACGAAACGGACCTGAAAGATCCGGTAGATTCGCTTTCGTTTCAGGCAACACTCAGCGAAGACACGCAGAAGAAGCAACCTTCCTTCGATCCCGGCATGTTTCAAAAAGGTAACGGTCCGGTAATTCACGTGCGAGATCTGCCGCGTCGTGCGGTCGCAGAAATTGTCGTCATCGGAACCACTCCGACTACGGCGACGGGAATGATTGTGTTCTCCGTTGAGGATGTCCACGTCGGTGACGGAGTGGAATTGGACGAACAAACGCAGTAAAGCAATGGCCAGTGATCTGTGAAACAGTGGAAAGTTCGAGTGGTAAGTTCGCAAGTGTATAAACCGGGACAGGTGACCGTCCCGGCTTTACGCTGACCACTGCACTATCACTGCTAGGTCTTGTCACCAAAAACCTCAGCGGTGAAGGCCTCGATAATCGCGCCATGTTGCCATGCATCCGCAGGCAAGCCGGCCTTGCGGCAAGTTTGTTCCAGGAAGGTAGCGCGGTCCCATCCGTGTTCGACAGGAACCTGAGGTAGCAGCAGGCCGCGATGACCATGCCAATTTACGAGAAGTCCGTGGCGGCCGACCTCAACCTCTCCGGCTAGGATCGGTTGTGGGCGCGAGAGGATGCTTAGCTCGATTGCGAGATGAGGAGCTTCTTCTTTGGTGACCGGAGGAAAGCGGTTGTCATCGAAAGCAGCGGCCCGAGCAGTTTCCGCCACCGCTCGATAGACCGGATAACGAGGGTCAACGTAGCCGACGCATCCCCGCAGTTCGCCCCGTAGATAAAGCGAAGTGAAGGCTCCACGAGGCTCGGCGAAACGGGGATTCGGAACATCCAGAGAAATCTCACCACTTTTCTCCAGCGCAGAAGAAATGGAGTCGTGCGCCAGGCGAAGCAACTGGGCGCGTTCTTGCTGGGAGAATTCTTGTGTGGAACCATTCTGGCTTGAAGTTGTGCAGGATACAGACTTGCCGCCTTCGGCCCGGACTTCTGGCGCGGTGAGCAATCCTGGGAACGAATTAGGCGGTGGGAGCGACATCGGCATCCGCGGGCCGTGAGGCCGGTTGCGGCTTCGGGCGCCGGCTGAGAATAAATGCGCGACGCCGCCGTTTGGAAACGCGCCGGTCAATCTTTGACCAGAACGCGGCAAAATAATCGATGGCCGAGACCAGCGAAACGCAGACCACGAACCAGATTGCGGCGTAGGCGATCCAATGCACCGGAAGAACGAAGTTTCCGTAAACCGGCCATTCTTTCCAGCGATGGTCAAGGATCACCGCGACCACGGACACGATCTGTACGACCATCTTGAACTTGCCGAGTTCGCTGGCTTCGATAGTGAAGCCGCCCGACGCCGCGATGGAGCGCAAACCGCTCACCAAGAATTCGCGGCCAATGATGATTACCGCGATCCATGCGGGCACCAGCGTGGGATTGAATTGCACCAGGGTGACGAAGGCAGCGGCGATCAGAAGCTTGTCGGCCATGGGATCGAGGAGAATGCCGATAGTCGTGATCTGGCCGCGCTTGCGGGCCAAGTATCCATCGATGCCGTCGGTCATGGAGGCGGCGACGAATATCGCCGACGCGAGCAGTTCTTTAGCCCCGTGTTCGCTGCTGAAATGATTGGACGATAAGATCCAAATCAGCAGAGGAATGCTGCAGATGCGGATCAGCGTGATGGAGTTAGGCAGGTTCACCGCGGCTCGGCAATCTTCCAGCAGGCGGCCGGAAGATAATTCGATTATCCTCCACGATGCCGGGGAAGGCAACAATGCATCGTTCCAGGCAGCGACTGGTTTTGTACGGAGCGAACCTCTTGGCCTGCAAGTGCGTTCTTGCTATTTATGAAACAGATTTCAGATGCCACTTGGTACGCGTGTAGGCGACGCGGAAGCCTTTGCGCTCGGCATTGCGCTGGGAATTGCTGGCGGCTTGCGCGACCATCATAGCCAGGTCGCAACCGTGTTCGGACGCATAGTGCATGCGTTCGGCCATGAGCGCGGCTTGCAGGCCGCGACGGCGCAACTCCGGAACGGTCGCGGCGCCGCCGAACAGCGCTACTCCTTCATGTATGGAGAGGACTCCCGCGGCTCCAGGCTGGCCATCAACTTCGGCGAGGAAGCATACACTGTGCTTCCTCGCGGCAGCGACCGCGCCAAATTGTAGAAGAAAATCCTTGATCTCAGGATGGTCGTGCGACCAACCCCGAACGCTGATGTGATTCCATAGTTGCGCCTCGTCCGGGCCGGTGACGCGCACTTTGATGTTGTTGAGATGTTCCGGAGAGTGAGTTTCGACGGGACGGTAGAGAACGTTGCTGATCTCGATGGGTCTGTACCCACGGGAGCAAAGCAAATCCAGGGCAGAAACCCCGACCAGCGGACTTACTTCATGATCGACGGAGGCTCCGCGGTCAAAAAAGAAGCGTTCGATAGTGTCGAGGGTGGGCACAGTCAATTCTTCGAACAAGCCGAGTCCAAAGGTTTGAGTTGTGGGAGAGTCGACCCCATCGAAGACGGCGTATGCGCCTGCACACTCAATCCATTCCGATCTGCTGTCGGGAAATGTCAAGCGCCGCGCTTCCGCGAACTGAAGGCAGGCGTGACCTTCGGCACGCTCCAAGCGGCGCGACAGTGAGAGGTCGGAGAACGGCATTCCAGTCGAGTCCAACTACTTGGGCGCGCTCGGAGTCATGGCGCTGGGCTTCGGCTGCTTGGCGATGATTTGATCCTTAATCTTGTCGTAAGTGGACTGAGGAATAATTTTCTTGTGCACCAGATCAAGCTTCGTGCGGTACGGGCGGCCGTCAATAATTTTCTGCGAATAAACGTCGCCAATGCCGGGGAGAGCTTTCAGTTGGTCTTTGGTTGCGGTATTGAGGTCGAGTTTATCGGCCGCCGCTGCTTCAGGTGCGGGCGCTGCGAAAGATTGGATGGGGATGGCTGCCTGCAGCAGGAAGAATGCGAGAAACAAGGGTAGGATGCGGGCGATTAACTTTTTGGGTATAGAGTTCATCGATCCTCCATCTGCGATTAAACCTCAGCGGCTAAAGCCGATTCTAAAATAAGCACCTTAATCCAGCGCTGAAGCGCTGCTCCACCAAACCCGAATCGGAATCAGTTACGGAGCGACTAAAGGCGCGCCCTTTCAAAGCAGGCTACAACTCCACTCTCGCGTACGTAGGCTCCTTACGCGTATATTCCGCGCTGGCGAATGGTGTAAGCCACGCGATCAATGGCCAGCATGTAGGCAGCGATGCGGTTGTTGACGCGGTGGGTCTCGGCATAGCGGACGACATCGCCAAAGGATGAGATCATGATCTCTTCCAGTTGCTCATTGACTACCGATTCTTTCCAGAAATAGCCCTGGCGATCCTGAACCCATTCGAAGTACGAAGTGGTTACGCCGCCGGCGTTCGCCAGGATGTCTGGAATGACGAATACGCCTTTGTCGGTGAGAACATCGTCCGCGGCCGAAGTGGTTGGTCCGTTTGCTCCTTCAGCCAGAATACGGCATTTCACGCGATCGACATTGCGCGACGTAATGACATTCTCGGTCGCGGCAGGAATGAGGATTTCGCAATCGGTCGTCAACAACTCGGCGGGATCGTATTTCTCCGCATCGGGGAATCCGTGTACGGTCCCGTTTTTCTGCCGGAATTCCACTAACTTGTTCAGATCGATTCCATTCTTGTTGTAGAGGCCGCCACCCACTTCGGCGATGCCTATTACTTTGTATCCCGCCTGATGCATTAGCTGTGCAGCGTTCGAACCCACGTTGCCAAAGCCCTGAACAATCACGCGGCTGCTTTCGCGAGACAAGCCTAGCTTCTTGATGGCTTCGTCGCATACCACCATCACGCCGCGGCCCGTGGCCTCGCGGCGTCCGCGCGAGCCGCCGATGTTGATCGGCTTGCCGGTCACGACCGCCGTTACGGTCTGCCGCATGTGCATGGAATAGGTATCCATCATCCACGCCATGATTTGCTCGTTGGTGTTGACGTCGGGGGCTGGGACGTCTTTTTCCGGACCGATAAATTCGATCAGCTCCGAGGTATAGCGCCGCGTCATGCGCTCGATTTCGCCCATCGACATCTTGTGCGGATCGCAGATCACGCCGCCCTTGGCTCCGCCAAAGGGAATGTTAACCACGGCGCACTTCCAGGTCATCCAGCTGGCGAGAGCGCGCACTTCATCGAGCGTGACGTCGGGAGCGTAGCGAATGCCGCCTTTGGCGGGGCCGCGCGCGATCGAGTGCTGCACGCGAAATCCGGTGAAGACCTCGAGATGCCCGTCATCCATCTGCACCGGAATGTAGACTGTCAGCTCGCGGTTGGGATAGCGCAAAACCCGCCACAGTCCGTCATCAAGGTTGAGTTTTTGCGCAGCCAGGTCAAAACGCGCCCGCTGCGACTCCCATGGATTGCTTTCTTTGTCGACTTGCGGAGGGGTGGTCAGGGTACTCATAATTTGATCTCCGGAATGATTGCGATTCTTTACCTCGAAGCAAGGTATTGGCCGGCGCCGGGACGAGTTCCCGGAATGAACGGGCAAACCTTCAGAGTATATGAGCCGGGATGGTGGGGAAGCAAGGCGGAGAACATGACAGGAATCCCATAATGAAACAGCTTGCGGGACGGGCGTTGCGCGGCCAGCACCAACTCCACTCTAAACTTCAATCCGACGCAGATGACTGGTTTTTACCTTTCAGGTTAATCTCCATCCCTTCAGCCGCGGCCCGCACTTTGGGGTAGTAATTGCGAGCTTCCTTCACGACTTTGTCGATCACGGCGTCGGTGTGGTCGGGATCGTGGTGGAAGAGCACAAGCTCTTTTGCGCCGCTCTGCATTACTACGTTGACGGCTTCGCGCCAATGGCTGTGTCCCCAGCCCCGGCGGCGCGCTTCATATTCTTCCGGGAGATATTGCGCGTCGTAGATGAGCACGTCCGCGCCCTCGGCGAGTTTGCGCACGGCTTTGTCGAAGCTGGCGTCGCCGGGTTCGTTGTCGGTGGCGTAGACCAGGATTCCATCTTTCGTTTCCAGGCGGAAGCCCATGCATCCCTGGGGATGGTTAAGCCATGCAGTCTGCAGCTGCACGCCGTCCTCGAGGGTGATGCGTCCGCTCTCGATGTCGTAAAACTCGCGCTGTGCTTTCATCTCATCGATTTTTACCGGGAAGTAAGGAGCGGCCATCTGATCAGCCAGGACCTGCTTCAGGCTGCGCGTTCGAGCCGAGCATTGAAAAAGAAAGCGGCTCTCCGGATTCGCGTACAGCGGGCGGAAGAAGGGCATGCCTTGAATGTGGTCCCAATGAAAGTGGGAGACGAAGACGTGGGCAGAAAAGGGTTTCTCCCCGAATTCACTTTGCAGTTGCTGGCCGAGCACGCGGAATCCCGTGCCGCAATCGAAGATGTAGATCTGACCGCCGAAGCGGACTTCGACGCAGGAGGTATTGCCTCCATAGCGCATGTTTTCGGGTTGTGGAGTCGGCGTAGAACCGCGCACGCCCCAGAACTTAATCCGCATAGGCTTACTAATGCATGAGGCCCGATTGCTTTGGGATGTCTTTTATATCTTCGGACTAAGTGGGAGCGTACGTCAATTCCTGAGGTGGTTCGAGATTACTATTTCGCAAACTAATTGCGCTTAAGGCAAAAAGTACATTTTCCGGAACCGCATCGTTGTTCGAAACCAAATTGGCGGGCAGGTCGGGTCCCATATTACAGCGATAACGAAGTCTGAACCCTACCCTATAATGACCGCTGGTTGATGTTGGGAGTTCGGCAAACTTTTTATCCATGATTAACTTATCCAATGATTAACCCCGAGTTCAAAGAATTCTCGCGTCTGGCGCGGTCGGCGACGCTGGTGCCGGTGGTGAAATCGGTGAGTGCCGATTTGCTTACGCCGGTCTCCGCGTTCCTGTCCATTGCGGCAAAAGAGCCGCACGCATTCTTGCTGGAGTCGGTCGAGCGCGGCGAGCAGATCGGCCGCTACACGTTCCTGGGAGTGCGGCCCTACATGCGGCTGCGGGCGCGCGGGAATGTCATCGAGATCGAGCGCGGACGGCACCGCGAACGGCACCAAGGCAGCGTCTTTGAATTCGTGAAACTTTTGCTGAGTGAGCATCGGCCAGCCATAATTCCCGGGCTGCCGCCGTTCACCGCCGGAGCGGTAGGCTATTTTTCTTACGATGTAATACGGCAACTGGAAAACATCGGTGAGCGTGCAAAAGATGACTTGTCCCTGCCGGATTGCGAATTGATGTTTTTTGACCGGCTGCTCGCTTTCGATCATTTGCGCCACCAAATTCATATCGTGGCCGCCGCCGACGTTTCGCGGGAGAGTCCACGCCGCGCTTATGATCGGGCTGTACGTGATATTGCCGTGCTCGAAAAACAACTCGCCGCTGGCTTGCGGCCGGCGATGTGGCGCAAAACTAAACCGGCCAGGGCGGGAAAGCTGAAGATCCATGCGGGAACGACCCGTGCCAAGTTCTTACGCAGCGTGGAGCGTTGCAAGGAATACATTGCCGCCGGCGACATCTTCCAGGTGGTGCTGTCGCAGCGGCTCGACTTCATCCCAGGCATTGAGCCGTTCGATCTTTATCGCGCGCTGCGCCAGGTGAATCCTTCGCCGTATCTCTATTTTTTACGCATGGGCGACACACAGATTCTCGGTTCATCGCCCGAAATGCTGGTGCGTGTCACTGGACGCAAGCTGGAATACCGGTCCATCGCCGGCACGCATCCGCGCGGCCGCGATGAAGCCGAAGATTTGCGCCTCGAACAGCAGATGCGCACCGACGAAAAAGAGCGCGCCGAGCATGTGATGCTGGTCGATCTGGGCCGCAACGATCTGGGCCGCGTCAGCGACTACGGCTCAGTGAAGGTGAAAGACCTGATGTACGTGGAACGCTACTCACACGTGATGCATCTGGTCTCGGCTCTGGAAGGGACCCTGCGTAAGGATCTCGGTGCGCTCGACGCCTTCGCCGCATGTTTTCCCGCGGGCACTTTGAGCGGAGCGCCGAAAGTGCGAGCCATGCAGATCATCGAAGAGTTGGAACCGGTGCGCCGCGGCATCTATGGCGGATCTGTCCTCTATGCCGATTTTGCGGGGAACCTGGATTCGTGCATCGGCATTCGCACCATGCTCATGCAAGGCAAGCACGCATACTTGCAGGCGGGAGCGGGGATCGTCGCGGACTCCGATCCGGCGCGGGAATTCGACGAGTCCATGAACAAGGCGCAGGCGTTGCTGCGGGCGGTGAAGATGGCTAGGGGCAATAGCCAGTGATCAGTGATCGGTGTCCGTTGCTAAAAAATTCTCTACCAGCTTTTTCCCCGAATCGGTGAGCACACTCTCAGGATGAAACTGCACTCCTTCGACTGCAAACTTTCTGTGGCGCAGTCCCATGATCGTGCGTGATCCATCTTTCTCCGTCGTCCAGGCGCTCACTTCCAGCTCCGCCGGGAGGTTGTTTTCCTCGACGATCAGCGAGTGATACCGGGTGGCCGTCATCGGCATGGGCAGGCCGCGAAAGATACTTTTGTTATCGTGCGTGACTGCGCTGGTCTTGCCATGCATCAGGTGAGGAGCGCGCACCACCTGGCCGCCAAATGCCGCGCCGATGGCCTGATGTCCCAGGCAAACGCCGAGGATAGGTACTTTGCCGGCGAAGTTCCGGATGAGATCAATGCTGATGCCGGCATCTTGCGGCGTACAAGGGCCGGGCGATATTACGATGCGCTCCGGTTGCATAGCTTCGACGTCAGCAACCGTGATCTGGTCGTTGCGGCGAACTTCGACCTTTGCCCCGAGTTCCCCAAAATACTGAACCAGGTTGTAGGTGAAGGAATCGTAATTGTCGAGAACGAAGACCACACGCCTGTCCTGTTTGCAAGTTTACACGCTCGAACTTGCTGTGCCCCAGCCACAGAGGATGCGCTCCCGCCTGAACGGGCCATTTCCCCACCCAAGGGTGGTATTGACGAGATTGATAGCACCCCTCAGTCTTTAGAGCACAAGAATACCCACTTCGTTGGTTTAGGAGTAAAGTATGGCAGAAGCCCGGCAAGAAAAGAGGGCTGCACGACGCTTCGCGCTCCGCATCCCTGTAGCGGTTGGCCGCGGGCAAGACTCGGATTGTAGCGAGTCCGCTCAAATTCGTGACGTCAGTGCTCGCGGCATATCCTTTTACGTGGATTCGCCTATCGAGCAAGGGTCTCCCATCGGTTTCACCCTCACTTTGCCGCCGGAAATTACGCTTACCGAGAGCATTCGCGTGCAGTGCAAAGGCCGCGTAGTGCGGGTTGAAGACTCTTTTGGGAATGGAAAAATGGCCGTGGCCGCAGTCATCGAGGAGTACGAATTTCTGCCGGAGAGTTGAGCGATAAAACGTTCATAACCTTGCCTTAGCCGGGCAGTCGCGGCACTTCTTTCCTTTCCTGACAAGTGATAAGGTTCTTTTAAGAACCTTTCTCAGGGGATTTCTTGCCACGATTGCGCATTCAATTGGTTGGCCCCGTGGTACTGGCGGCGCTGCTCATCACGAGAGTTTGGGCGCAGCATCCGGTACCGGGTGAGACTCGCCAAGACGCACGCTCTGCCAAGCCCGAGGTTGCGATTGTTAGTAGCGTCCGCGTGGTGCATGAGCGGGGTGTCCCCGCAATTGAAGTGGTTTCGTCCCATCCGGTCACACCGACGATTCAGCCGCTGGACTCGCCTCCGCGACTGGTGATCGATCTAGCGAATGCGCGCATGGGATTGCAACAGAAGCGCATTTCGGTGTTGCAGGAGAATATTCTTACCATACGGAGCGAGCAACATCAGAAAGATCCTCCGATTATGCGGATCGTCGTGGACCTTCTCGTCCCGTATAGCTACACCTGGGATGCGGCCGGCAACCGGCTGATGGTGCGACTGAAACCTCCCGAAGATCGAAATGTCAGCAACAATCCGACGGTCCAGCCTCCGCAGGCGGTCGCGGTGTCGGCGGAGGCACCCCTGGCGGTCCCGGTTACCAGCGGTGTGGGGGATGTCCTGGTAGCGGGAGAGAGATTCGCGGCAGGTACGTCCCTGACCGCTGGAAGCGAAACTGCTAGGTTGCGTTTGGCGAGGGGAGGCGAGGTCCTGGTTTGTCCTGGAACCACGCTTTCGTTGACTCCAGCAAAAGGTGCGAAAGACCTGATGTTGGGTATGAGCACTGGCGCTCTTGAGATGCACTATTCCCTCGACGCCTCGGCCGATACCGTACTGACTCCAGATTTCCGAATCTTGTTCGCGGGTCCCGGCGAATTTCACTATGCCGTCAGTACAGACTCGCACGGCAACACTTGCGTGCGGGGATTGCCGGGCAATACCTCTTCGGCCCTTGTTTCCGAACTGATTGGCGACCGCACGTACAAAATAGAGCCAACCGAGCAAGCGGTGTTTCACACCGGGCGGATCGATAAAGTCGACTCGCAGGTGCCGCTGGAATGCGGCTGCCCCCCGGTGGTCCCGGTTATGAAAACTGAGACTCCGCCAGGGCCTGCTATTCGGGATACTGGGTCGCCGGAGAAAATAACTCTGGCCCAAAGTTCTGATCCACCATCAAGGGCTGATTCAAAGTCGCAGAACGATCCCCGAAGGAACGAGGGATCCCAGACTCTTTCCAACGGCCCAGAAACCCAACCATTGCCGCCGTCACAGCCGAATGACGTTCACATCACCGTTGATGCGCCATTCGTTTTCCGTGGCAAGAACCAGGTTTCGCCCGCCCCCACTGAGGAAGCAGCAATGCTTCCGGTGATGGCCTCTTCTCCGGCCCGGCTGGTCCCTGTGGACGCACAAGTGCAACCGCCTCCAGCGCAAAGCGCGCCGGTAAAACCCGAGCGCCGCGGAGTGGTGCGGCGTATCAAGGGGTTTTTCACCGCACTATTCCACTGACAAGCCAGTCCACTGACAAGCCAGTCCACTGACGATCTGGCTGCGATCCAGCGCTAAACGCACTGAGTCGAAGGCGATAAGCTTGGATTTAGCCGCGACTGACGACTCGCCGCAGGGGCTCTACCCTCTCCCGCAGGTCGTCGGCGAAACTGGCGCCGCGCTCGGCTGCGTCGCGGGCGCGTTCCTTGACATCGCGGACGCGATCTTTGGCTTCTTCCGTCCAATCTTCCAGTGTTTCCCGGGCATCGTTGTATCCGCGTTTCAGATCGCGACGGAACTGCTTGCCGGTCTTTGGGGCCAGCGCGAGCGCTACCAGAGCTCCGGCACCGAGTCCAATCAAAAGGAATGTGACGGCAGTTCCTACGTTGTTACCCTCAGAAGATTCATAACGTCCAGTGCTCATAATTTTGAACCTCGTTTCATAGAATGCGAAATCATAGAGTGCGAAATTTACCGGCAAGATTTCCGCGCGGCTTGATTTTCGGACAACGGTATTCACGCAGCCACAATTCTAGGCCTTTCCCATGAAGGGCGGGCGGCCTAGCTCGCGGCAACGAATGTGGTCTCCTTACGATGAGTACGAGTTTGGGAAGGTTTCCTTTCCTAGCGCGTGAGTGTAAAATAAGTTTTTAGTCCTTATTGCGGCGGAAAATGTGGCCTGCCCGCCTTCCGCCGGCTCAGCAAACCGCGCCTTTTTGAGGAGATTTTTCCAAGCAATGTCGATCCCTGCCACCCAACTGCGTCCGGGCATGATCATCAAGCACAACAATGATCTGCACTCCGTATTCGCCGTCGAACACCGCACGCCCGGCAACCTGCGCGCTTTCATCCAGGCTAAGCTGAGGAACCTTCGCACCGGCGCGATGTTCGAGCACCGCTTCCGCTCCCCCGATCCGATCGAAAAGGTCACGGTGGATGAAGTTGACATGCAGTTCCTTTACGCCGATGGCGACAGTTACTACTTCATGGACACGGCGAATTATGAACAGACGCATCTGACGAAAGAAGTTTTGGGCGATGCTGTGGATTACCTCATTGCCAACCTCGAGATCAAAGTGGAATTCTTCGACGGCAAAGCCGTGGGCATCGAGCTGCCGCAGACAGTAGAACTCACCGTGGTCGAGACCGAGCCCGGGCTGAAGAGTGCAACTGCGTCGAGCGTTACCAAAGCCGCCAGGACCGAGACCGGACTGGTGGTGCAGGTTCCTCCCTTCATTAACGAAGGCGAGAAGATCAAGGTCGACACGGCTGAGGGCGTGTATTTGTCGAGGGCGTAAGAGTTGAATTGCCATCCTGAGCGTAGCGACAACGTCGCAAAGCTGATTCTCCGCTCAGGATGGTATTTTTCGGAGCATGAATCCCACTGAAAAAACGATGCAGGCGCGCCGATTTGTGGTTCGCGGCCGCGTGCAGGGCGTCGGGTTCCGTTGGTTTGTAGAACGCGAAGCGCATACTCTAGGTATTGCGGGATGGGTTCGCAACAATCACGACGGCAGCGTGGAAGTGCTGGCCCAGGGTAGTCGCGATCAACTTAGCGGATTGCTTTCGCGCCTGCGGGAAGGCCCGCGCGCGGCCCGGGTGGATGACGTAGCAGAATCCGAAGCTCAGCCGAAAGATGGCCTCAATTCATTTCGCATCGAAGGAGCATGGTAGATTGCCCGCCAACTCAAACCTGGATTCCAATCAACTCAAAAAACTTATCCGCGAAGTGCCTGACTTTCCTAAGAAGGGGATCCTCTTCTACGACATCACGACTCTGCTGAAAGACAAAGTCGGTTTCGCCACGCTGGTTGATCGCCTTTCTGAGCACTATGTCGATCAGAAAATCGACCTCGTTCTCGGCATGGAAGCCCGCGGTTTCATTTTCGCTCCCGCCCTTGCCTACCGGCTGAACGCTGGATTCGTTCCCGTGCGTAAGGTTGGCAAACTTCCTGCCGAAACGGTTAAGTTTGATTACGCGCTCGAGTACGGTACGAACTCGCTGGAGATGCATAAGGATGCAATCCAGAAGGGTCAGCGAGTGCTGATTGTGGACGATCTACTGGCTACCGGCGGGACCGCGGAAGCCACGGCGAACCTGGCAACGATGCTGGGCGCCGAGATTGCCGGACTTGGTTTTGTGGTGGAGTTGGACTTTCTGAACGGTCGCGAAAAGCTCAAAGGTTATAACGTGATGTCGCTGCTGCATTACGACAAGTAGCGACAAAACAAAGTCTACTTCCAACGACTCGCGATCATAAGCCCCAGGCCAACCCAAAACGTCACACTTACGAGCACCGCCAGGGCGAGCCCAAGAAACATATTCCACCTAACGCGATCCTTAGCGCGCGCCGAGTCGAGATCCGAATCGTAAACCAGCCATGAGCGGAAGAACTCTGCGTCTTCCCCTCTCGTAGAACCTTCAGGCCGTTCGCGCGGCCGTAAATCTAGTTGCGACTCGTGAGCGCCGGATATAGGGGAGAGCTGTAATCGGTAATTCATCGTCCGCTCCTCAGATTAGGTCATGAGCTTACGTCATGCACATCGGCGGCCACTTCGACCGGAGTGCCTAACCTTCTGAAAATACGATGTGTGCGCCGTCCCAAGGGTTTTCGCTGTCCCGCATAAACAGTACCGAAACGGGAATCGGACTGTAGGGATTCCCATATCTGCACCGATCCCGCCTTAACTTCCGACTCTTAACTTCCGAGAAGAGTAGTCTCCACCAGTGCTTAAACCTCTTCCAGTAACAACTTCGAGTCCTTAGGAAGGTAGTTTTTGCGACGGAACCAGTCCTCCATGGCTTCGCGGAGCGGTTCCAAGGGGACGTTTGTGCCGATCTCCAGCTGGCCATCGGCGACCGGGATAGTGTCGTCAAAAACGCTGGCATTGGTGAAGTTGCGCATGGAAAAGCTGTCCAGCCATTTCAGCGGACAGGGCAGCCGCTGGCCATCCCGTTCATATTCAACGCGAACCTTGCGCGCAAACATGGATTGATTTAATCACAGGCGGGATTCGATCAGGATGCCGGCTGGATTCTAAACGGCGGTTGGCGCTTGCATGGCGGTCACCACCGCATCCAGGTGGGTGAGGGTTTCTTCGACGGTAAGCGAATACATCTCGCGACCCAGGCCCTCACCTGCTTCCAGCGCGGATTTCAAATAGTGGCCGGCGATTTCGACCGCCAACGAGTCGGTGATGTGCTTGCCGGTGCGCTTCTTATACTCCACCCACGCCGGGTGCGGCAGTGCTACCCATGCGGGTCGTCCGTCGATCAAAAATTTTACGTCGACGGCATCCGCGTGCCGGGTCGCGATTGCGACGATCAGAGCTTGGTAGACGCAGTGAACCGGCTTCCTGGTCCAGCGATCAGTGGCGGTGAAATCTTCAAACATGGCTAGAGAAAACTATAGCCGAGGGATGCGGCGCGAGCAAATGGAATGCGATCAAGAACTTTCGCAGCGGCGGCCGTGATTAACCCCCGGCGATGGCTCCGATGATCAGAAACGGTTCGGCTCCGGACGCAATGGCGTCGGGCAGTCGGGCGTCGGGCGGTTCGTGGGACAGATCTTCTTCGCAGGCGAAAAAGCGCAGGAACGGCCGGCGCTGTTGGGTTACTTGGTCGCGGATGGTTCCACGAAGCATTGGATATTGGGCTTCCAACGCGTCCAGGACGGAGCGCTGGGTCACCCATCCCTCAAGATTCAGCGCTACTTCGGCACCGACGCCGGCCAGGGTTCGCAAGTGTTGCGGAAGTATGACGCGGATGGTGCTGGAGGCCATATTTTCAGCTCTAATTTTTGTGAGGGGTGTTTCAGCCTACAGTATTTTCCTTGAGCTCAATCCGCAATGCTACGGATACCCAATCCCCCACTACTCCCTCATTTTAAGGAGCAGGGATATTTATGCGCAAGTATTTGTAAAAAATCAGAGGTCGAAGTGCGCGAGGAGAGCTCCTTGTCCGGTGGTATTCGACGTTTTCAGTTATCCCGCGCGCTGAATGCTAATTCAGGCGGAGGGAAATTGGCTGCCCGCAACGAACTCAATACACAACCTGATATCCAAACCGATTCCCGTGTCGGCACCGGCTGCGAAGGTTTGGACGACATTCTTAGCGGCGGCCTCCCGCAAGGGCGGCTCTATTTGATCGAGGGAGATCCAGGCGCAGGCAAGACGACCCTTGCTCTGCAATTTTGTTTGGAAGGCTTGAAGAAAGGGGAGCGCGCACTTTATATCACGCTGTCGGAATCCCGTGCCGACCTGATTCACTCTGCCGATTCCCACGGCATGTCGTTGGAGCAAGTCGAGATTGTTGAGTTGCTGCCTAACGAGAACGATCTGCTTCCGGAACAGCAGTACACCGTTTTTCATCCCGCGGAAGTGGAACTCCACGATCGCATGCAGCGCATTGTCAAGGAGGTTCAACGCGTTCGTCCAGAACGGCTGGTGATTGACGCACTCAGCGAACTGCGCATGCTGGCTAAAGACCCATTGCGCTATCGGCGCCAGATTTTGTCGCTAAAAGACTTCATGGCCGATCAGGAATGCACCGTGCTGTTGCTGGACGATCGCAGTTCTCGCGAGCCGGATCTTCAACTGCATAGCGTGGTGCACGGGGTCGTCAGCATGGACAAAATGCCGCGCGAGTATGGAAAGACGCGGCGGCAGATCGAAGTTGTGAAACTGCGCGGCACCGCTTACAGAGAGGGCTATCATGATTACATGATCGTGACCGGGGGCGTGGTGGTTTTCCCCCGTCTCATTGCCGCCGATTCCCGCTCGGAGCAGTCCCCTGAGCCTGTGTCAAGCGGAATCGCCGAACTGGATGCTTTGACCGGCGGCGGGCTTGACCGCGGCACCAGCACTTTATTGATCGGCCCCGCAGGCTGCGGCAAAACCAGCATTGCAATTCAGTGGGCGGCAACCGCCGCCCGGCGTGGCGAGGCTTGCGTCTTCTTCAGCTTCGAAGAAGCGCCAAACACCATGATGATGCGCGCCGCAGGCCTTGGGGTTGATATTCGTCCGCACGTGGCCACCGGCAAGATTGTTATCCAGCGTGTGGATCCCGCCGAGATGTCGCCGGGAGAACTGGTGGCGCTGGTGCAGGAGCACGTCGAGAAGGAAAATGTGCGCATGGTTGTTCTCGATAGCTTGAATGGGTATCTCCAGTCCATGCCTGGCGAGCAATTTCTGGCTGTGCATCTGCACGAACTTTTGGCTTATCTAGGCAATCGGGGCGTGCTCACTCTCATGATTCTCGCGCAAGCTGGCACCATTGGGTTTCCCCTCCAAAGTGTTGTCGACGTGAGCTACCTTGCCGATAACATATTGTTGCTTCGCTACTTCGAAAATCACGGCGAAGTGCGGCAGGCTATCTCGACTATCAAGCGCCGCAGCGGAAGTCACGAGCACACCATCCGAGAACTGAGGTTGGGGCCGGATCGTATTCGTATCGGCCGCCCTTTGCATGAGTTTCAAGGTGTACTTACTGGGACCCCTACATTCCTTGGAGGGGCGAAAGAGACCTAGTCAATGCCGACTTCCTTCCAAAGCGATTACCGAGTGCTGGTACTGGCACCGTTTGGGAAAGATGCCGTCCTGGTTCGCGAGGTGCTCGAGCGTTCTGGAATCCCAGTGGGAGTGGTGGCGAACGCCGGAGTGATCGCGCGCTGCGTAGCCGGCGGGGCTGGAGCTGCAGTTGTCGCCGAAGAGGCGCTGGACAGGGAGGGCATCCGCCTGCTTGGTCATAGCGTCGCCGCTCAACCAGCCTGGTCCGACTTTCCGATTATCGTTCTCACCGGAGGAGGCGCGACTACTCCTTACACCGAGCAGATGGTCCGTTCGCGCACGCCCATGGGAAATATTAATTTAATCGAGCGGCCGCTGCGTCCGGCCACCCTGATCAGCAGCGTCCGCACTGCGATTCGTTCGCGGCTCAGGCAATACGAGATTCGCGACCATCTGGAAGAGCGCGAACAAGTGGAAGACGAATTACGCCGGACCCATGACCAGTTGGAATCCCTGGTGGAAAAACGTACCTTGGCGTTGCGCAAACTGTCCGCCCGCCTGATGCGCGTGCAGGATGAAGAGCGCCGCCGCATTGCCCGCGAACTACACGACGGGCTTGGCCAATGGCTCGCAGCCGCTCAGATCAACGTTGATATGGCGCTGATGCACAATGGGGGGAACCCGTCTCCCATGCTGCAGGAAACGCGCAATCTCATCGACCACGCGGTCTCGAGCATTCGTACCATGTCGTATCTCCTGCACCCGCCTTTGCTCGATGAGGCCGGCTTCGAAGCTGCGGCGCACTGGTTTATCGATGGTTTCAGCAAACGCAGCAGCCTTGCCATTAAAGCGAATTTCTGTCATCCAGACTCTTTTTCTTCTGAGCATTTGAAGACTGACCGCATGCCCGAGGTGGTGGAACTCGCGTTGTTCCGCGCACTACAGGAAGGGCTCACCAACGCGCACCGCCATTCTGCCAGTCCTAACGTCGAGGTAAAATTTGAGCGGCTTCCCAACTGTGCCGTACTCGAGGTTCGGGATTTCGGCCGCGGCCTTCCTCCCGCGGTCATGGACCGTTTTCAGCGTACCGGAACCGGCTCGGGCGTAGGACTTGCCGGCATCCGCGAACGAATCAAGGAACTCGGCGGCGATTTCACAATCTCCTCGAGCGGCGAGGGCACTACGCTTCGTTCGTCCGTACCGCTCGTGGAAGTAACTAAAACGCAGCCTCAACCGCCCGTTGGGAGGGACGTCCCTGCTCGCCAGGCGCCCTCAAAAAACCTCGTTGGGAACGTAAATCGGGTAATGTAAGGCAAGACCGATGGTTGCACAATCAGACCAGCGTCTGCACCTCGACCGAAAGCACGGCCGGAAGATCGCGCACGATTGGATTCCAGCTATCTCCAGCATCGGCTGAAGCGTAGACTTGTCCGCCGCTGGTACCGAAATACACACCGCATTTATCCAGCGAGTCGATGGCCATGGCGTCTCGCAGCACGTTTACGTAGCAGTCTTTTTGCGGCAGTCCTTTCGTCAGAGCTTCCCACTCATTTCCACCCGTGCGGCTACGGTAGACGCGCAGCTTGCCCTCCGGAACAAAGTGCTCGCCATCGCTCTTGATCGGGACAACGTAGATAGTTTCCGGTTCATGGGCATGAACATCGATGACAAATCCGAAGTCAGTGGGCAGATTTCCACTGATCTCTTTCCAGTTGTCGCCGGCGTCGTCGCTGCGCATCACGTCCCAATGCTTCTGCATGAATAGCACTCCCGGGCGCGTCGGATTCATCGCGATGTGGTGTACGCAGTGCCCGATCTCGGCGTTGGGATCGGGAATATACTGCGAACGCAATCCTCGATTGATTGGCTTCCAGGACTTGCCGCCGTCATCGGTGCGGAACGCTCCAGCGGCGGAAATCGCAATGTACATCCGCTGCGGGTCGCTGGGATCGAGAATGATTGTGTGCAGGCACATCCCGCCCGCGCCCGGCTGCCACTTGGGACCGGTGCCGTGGCCGCGCAGTCCGGAAAGTTCTTTCCAGTTCTGTCCGCCATCGGTCGAGCGGAAAATCGCAGCGTCTTCCACGCCCGCGTAAACCGTATCGGGATCCGTCAGCGACGGTTCGAGATGCCAAACCCGCTTGAATTCCCACGGATGCTGCGTCCCGTCATACCACTGATGAGTGGTGAGCGGTTTGCCGCTTGCGTCCGAAGTGTCGTAAACGAATTTGTTGCTCTCGGCCTTTGGTGGGCCTGGGGCCGGCGTTTCTCCGGGAGGAGTGCCCGGCTGGTGCCAGGTCTTGCCTCCGTCATCGGAGCGCTGAATAATCTGCCCGAACCATCCGCTGGTTTGCGATGCATACAGCCGATTCGGATCCACGGGCGATCCTTTGATGTGATACATCTCCCATCCCGCAAAGTGAGGACCGCTGACATCCCACTTCTCGCGCTTGCCATCCGATGTCAGGATGAACGCTCCTTTGCGCGTGCCCACGAGAACTCTTACCTTGCTCATCGCCCGCTCCTCTCTAGTTGTTGTCAGTTATTTATCGGTTTGACGGATGACAGTGCCCAAGGACAGCCGCTCACACAATTTATTCACTCCGGAGTCGAACTGCGTAATGGGATGAGCGTCCGCAGCCGATCATCGCGCAAGAAAATACCCAGCCAGGCCAGCACGCCAACCGCAATGGGCATCCAGAACAAAGCATTCGATAGGCGAACCATGGTAGCAGTGGCGCCGCCAAGATAGCCGGTCAGCAAAATTGCTCCCAGGATCGACGTTCGCGGGATGACGTACAAGATAACGCACGCCAATAGAACAATTCCCAGGGGACGAACGACAGTTGCCGGATACCCAACCTGAACGGTGCCATCCACGGCAGCAGCCAGCTTCAAGACTTTAATAGCGCTGTCGAAGAGTAGAAACAATACGACCAGGACGCTGATAATTCGTCCGGCCCAAGCTGAAGACTTTGAGACGGAATTGTTTTGAGCAGTCACTGGCATATTTTCCCTCCGCGCAAGGCGATCCCCTTAGGTGGCCTTCCCGCAGTTAATCATCCACGGTATACCAAACCGATCGACGAGCATACCAAAACGGAGAGCCCAAAATGTCTCCTGGAGGGGCATCTGCACGGTCCCCTTTTCTTCCAGTGCATGAAATACGCGTTCTGCTTCTGCCACATCCTCAATGCCAAGGGTCACGGAAAAGCCTTGTGGTTTCTGATAGTGCTCCGGCGGAGCGTCAGAACCCATCAAGAACTGACCGCCGACAGCCAGGGAGGCGTGCATGATCTTGCTCCGCCATTCTGGCGGCACGTGCTCTGCTGCCGCGTGCCCTCATGGGGAAACATGGCTTCAATCTTGGCGCCGAGGCACTTCTCGTAAAACTTGAAGGCCGACTCGCAGTCGCCGTTGAAATGCAGATAAGGGCTGATTAGCACAACTCCTCCTTTTGAGGTGAAGCAGGAATCCGTTTGCAGAACAATTTATCTATATTACTTGCAAATTACAAGTGATATTATCCTACAGTGGAAACCGTACCGGGGAAGCGTAAGGTAAAACGCCGCTCGGAGTGTCCGCTCAACGCTTCGGTTGAGATGTTGGGCGATCGCTGGTCTCTGCTGATCATCCGCGACATGATGCTCCGCGGCTTTCGTACTTACAAAGAGTTCCTGCAGTGTTACGAAGGCATTGCGACAAACATCCTCGGGGATCGTCTGCACAAGCTGGTCGCGTACGGAATCCTGACCTCGGAACCGGACTCGTCGGACGGGCGGAAACTTATTTATTCGCTCACCGCGAAGGGAATCGACCTGGCGCCCGTGCTTACCGAGATGGTGCTATGGGGGGCCGCTCACGAAGATACCGGCAACCAGGTATTGGTCCGGCAGATGAAAGAAGACAAGCAGAAGTTTCTGGCCGGAGTGCGCCAACGATGGACCGCCGGACGCCAGTCGCCCGCGCGGCGAAAGTGAGATCTACGTTTGGGAAATTCATCTGCGGTTGATTCAGTTAACATAGTGCAGTGCCGACCCGCTCTCCGCAAAAAAGTAAACTGAATATCCTCCGCGCAACACACCTGAGCAAGTTTTCCTGGCTCGTCCACGGATTTTCCACTCGCCCGGGCGGATTCTCGCGCGCCAATGGGAATCGAGACCTCAATCTCGGATTCACCAAAGAGGATTCGAAAGCCGCTGTCGAGCGTAATCGCGCCGCGTTTCTGCATGAAGTCGGCGCACTCAGCGGCGAACGAAAGAAAGTCCCACGAACAGCCTCGCGAAAGGCGGCCTCTGACCTCAGGCCACTGATCACGCTGCGCCAGATTCATTCCGACATCATCCATTTCGTCGACTCGCCGCCTGCATCGCAGCTCGCCGGCGATGGACTCATCACCGCAACGCCCGGTTTGTACCTCGGCATTCAGGCCGCGGATTGCCTGCCCGTTATTCTCGTCGACCCGAAGCGGCGCTCCGTGGGCGTGTTCCACGCGGGCTGGCGGGGCACGATCCACCGCATTGTGGAAAAGGGAGTGGGCGAGATGCATCGCCATTTCGGAAGCCGTCCACGCGATATCAAAGCGGCGATCGGTCCGGGTATTCACGGCTGTTGTTATGAAGTGGGAGCGGAAGTCCGCGAGAAGTTCCAGTCGCAATTTTCCTATGCGGCAAAGCTGTTCCGCGAAGTGGAAGAGCGCGATCCCGTCCGCGAAAAATATCCCATGCTGTTCCTCACCGCGCGCGCTCCCGGCCACAGTGTTTTGCCGAAGAATATTTTTCTCGATCTGGTGGAAGCAAATCGGCAGCAGTTATTGGCGGCGGGGGTGCCGGCCAAGAGCATCGAGGCTTCTCCGTTATGCACCAACTGCCACCCAGATTTATTGTTTTCCTATCGCGCTGAGAAGGGGAAAACCGGCCGGATGATGGGCGTGGTGGGAATCCGCGAATGACTTGCGGCCAGAAGAGTAGCACCGAAGGTTGCTGACTTGTATCTGGCGCCCAATCGTAAGCAGGTCGGATTACGGCGTCGGCGGCGCCGGAGCCAGCGGAGCCGCAGCTGCGTCGGCTACTCCCGCATTCACCAGGTCCTTCAACTCCTTGCTGGGCTTGAAGAAAGGTATTTTCTTGGCGGGCACCTCGACCTTTTCACCAGTCTTGGGATTGCGTCCCGTGCGCGGATTGCGCTGGCGGGTTCGGAAGCTGCCAAAGCCGCGGATCTCAATCTTGTCGCCCGCGCGCAGGGACCGCACCACGCTGTCAAAGATGGTTTCCACGATCACTTCGCTGTCTTTGCGTGTAAGTTCTGCTAAACGCGAGACTTCGTCAATCAGATCGGCTTTCGTCATTAGTCCCTCTCGTTCCGGCCCGGCTTTTCTTTGGGAAACGCAAACAACCGGGGATCGCCACGGTCTAGCCGTTGGCAATATTGCATAACCTTCTCAAATTTCAGGGGTTGTGCGCAAGTCACGTCTGAGGAACTGTCCGCATACCAGGAAAACGGCCGTCGCTTATTTCCATAGATAATAAAATCCGACCTGCTGCTCCAGCATCTTTTCTCGAGCCGGAATCCATTGCGAAATATCGCCGGTCAGCAGGTCGAGCATGGTCCGGCGATCTTTCTCGGGGTGCACCAGCGTCGGTTCGCCTGAGATGCCGACTGATTTCGCGGTGTCTTTCACCGCAGCTTCAAAATCGCCGACGTTGTCAATCAATTTCATCGAGAGCGCCTGTTCGCCGGTCCACACTTTGCCGTTCGCGATCGACTTCACGTCTTCGAACTTCATGCCGCGTCCGTCAGCCACCGCGTGAACGAACTGTCCGAACATGTTATCGATCAGCGACTGCATGTAGGCCTGCTCGGCCGGAGTGAGGTCGCGAGTAGGATTACCGGTGTCTTTAAACTCGCCCGTCTTGAGTACGATACTCTTCAGCTTGGCCCACCTGAGCAGGTCGCCGTAATTCACCCATTCGGCAATCACGCCGATTGAACCCACGATGCTGCCCCGGTCGGCATAAATCTTGTTCGAAGCCGACGCGATGTAATATGCCCCGCTGGCGCCCACGGTCTCAATCGAAACCACAACTTGTTTCTTCTTCTCCTCGCGAACGCGCTTTACCTCGCGATAAATTTCTTCCGAGGCGGCTACACCGCCTCCGGGGGAATTCACGTGGAGGATGATTGCCTTGATGGAAGAGTCGTCGGCGAACTTCTTGAGCTGGCCGACGACGGGCTGCGGCGAGAGAATCACACCGTCCAGGTCCACCACTCCGATGCGGTCGCCAAAGCCGCCGAAGCCAGCTTCGTTGGTGCCCGCGTGCAGCGTCAGGTAGACCAGCGAAAATACGGCCAGTACAAAGAGGAAAAATGCTCCTCCGCCAATCAGAATCCATAGGAGGGTGCGGGACCGTCGTTCGGGCATAAAGAAAGTTTAGCACCGGCGGCTAAGCCGTGAGCACCTTAAGCGCCCCAGGTTGCAGGGACACCTCAACCGGAGTGTGGCAGACGAATTCACCGTCGGCATAAACGTCGAGCGGAATTTCGGTCTCGGCACGCGCGCGCGAAGCTTGGAAGTAATTCACTCCACGAATTATTAAATGGCGGCCGAAGTAAACCGTAGGGAACAGGCAGAAAAGTTTGAAAGGATCGATGCCGCCGATCACGCAGACATCGAGTTGGCCGTCATCGATTCGCGCGTGGGGAGCAATCTTCATGCCGCCGCCATAAGTAGAAGTGTTGGCGAAAGCGGCCAGGAGCGTGGGCTGACTGCTACGGGTGATCAAGCATCCGGCTTCGTCCGGCGCAAAAATTTTTATTTGGACTGGAGCGAAGCGAAAAATCGAAGGAGCCAGAGTTAAAGCGTAGCCGCCGTGACCGCGCAGCCAGCGCGGCAAGGCATTGGCGCGGCGGCTCACTTCACCATCCAGCCCGACGCCGGCAACACTGCAGAAATAGTGCCGAGTACCGGGTGCCGAGTTGCGAGCAGACTTTTGTGGCGCAGGCGACTCGCCCGCGACTTCGAGCGGAGTGACTACTCCCAGATCGATGGCTCGCACATTATCTCGTCCTTCACAGAAACTTTGCCATGCTGCGATCGAATCGCGCACGCGGCGCAGGCCAAGGGCGCGGGCAAAGTCGTTACCGCTGCCTGCAGGCACGACCAGCACCGGCAGGCCAAGCTTCACCAGTTGGCTCAGGTGACGGTGGATGGTGCCATCGCCACCAAAGAGCAGGATGATGTCGGCCTGATCCGCAGCGGCGGGCATCCCGACCCGCCAGTCGATGCTTGCGTCGGTTTGAAAGGGCCTCAGATTTTTCGCAGAACATCCAAGCCCGAAGATGGCAGCCGCGCGCATGTGCGCGGTCGAGCCTACCACGGCTCAGGTGAGAACAGTCCGGTTTCAAGCTTCGATGATCGCAGCTTTAACCTTCTTGCCAACCCTGAGGACCAATTTGAAGGGCATAGTGTAAGAAGTAATCGGGAGGTGCGGGGCTGTGTAGACCGCTCCCACCGATCCATCAGGTTTCAGCAGCTCGACCGAGCGGGCCTTAAGTTTTCTTCCTGCGTCGGTGGTAGAGTCGACCAGCCCGCATATAACCAATAGTCGATCAAGTCGTATCACGATAATACTGTCGGTGCCTGGCGCCGGCGAGTCGGGCGTTCGGATGCTTTGGTACGGGACACGGATCTCCCCGATGTCGTCGGGCATTTCGCCCGCCACGAGCTCCCGTTTACGTAGCTTCGCCCAGTCCTGGCCTGCTTTGGTTGCCGCTTCCGCCGAATGGAAATCCGCCACGATTCTTCGCGCTAATTCTTTTTTCGCCTGCATCGGATGAAAATCCTGTTTCATCTTCTCAATCTCGGCGACCTGCACATCTGTCAGCAGTTCGTAATACCTCCACATCATCTCGTCCGAGATGCTCATGATCTTGCCGTACATCTCCAGAGGCGGTTCGTGAATTCCAATGGCGTTCCCCAGGGACTTCGACATTTTCTGCACGCCGTCGAGGCCTTCCAGGATCGGCGTAGTCAGAACTACCTGCGAAGCCTGGCCGTAGGCGCGCTGCAACTCGCGGCCGACCAATAAGTTAAATTTCTGGTCGGTGCCCCCGAGTTCTACGTCCGCTTCGAGCGCCACCGAGTCGTAGCCTTGCACGAGCGGGTAGAGCAACTCGTGCACGGAAATGGGTTTCTCGTCCTTGAAACGTTTGTGGAAGTCCTCGCGCTCCAACAGTTGCGAGACGGTGTACTTCGCCATCAAGCGGACGAAATCATCGGAGGTGAACTGGCCCATCCAGCGCCGGTTGAAGTCGACCACAGTTTTCTTGGGATCGAGAATCTTGAACACTTGAGCCTTGTAAGTTTCGGCGTTTTCTTCGATCTGCTCGCGGGTCAGCGGGGGGCGGGTGGCCGAGCGTCCGGTGGGGTCGCCGATCATGCCGGTAAAATCGCCGATCAGAAAGATTGCCGTGTGGCCGAGATCCTGAAAGTGTTTGAGCTTGCGCAGAACCACCGTATGCCCGAGGTGCAAGTCAGGAGCGGTCGGGTCCATGCCGAGCTTTACGCGCAACGGCTTTCCCGTGGCACGCGACTTCTCCAGCTTGGCCCGTAGATCGGCCTCGCGGATAATTTCCGCGGAGCCTTTCTTGAGATAGGTTAACTGCTCGTCGACGGAAGCGAAGGTTGACATGAGAAAGGCCATTATAAGGAACTGGAAGGCAAAGGCAGAGCGTGAACGATAGAATGTCGTGAATTTAACCCAAACACTCGAATGAACATTCATATACGGCCGGCGACCACTCACGATATTCCCAGACTGCGGGAAGTAATCGAGGCCTCGGTGCGAGGCTTGCAGGCTGAAGACTATTCGCCAGCGCAGATTGAAGGCGCGCTGAAATCGGTCTACGGCGTGGACAGCCAACTCATTGCGGATGGAACGTATCTGGTCGCGGAAGTCTTCGAGTCGCCGGATAATTCCGAAATCGCCGGCTGTGGCGGATGGAGCAAGCGCAAGACACTATACGGAGGCGATCAATACGCCGCGCGCGAGGATTCCCTGCTGGACCCGGCGCGCGACCCGGCGAAGATTCGTGCGTTCTTTGTCGATCCGGCGTGGGTGCGGCGGGGCATCGGCAGCTTGATTCTCGAAGCCTGTGAAAACGCGGCTCGGAAAGCGGGCTTCACTCGTCTGGAAATGGGCGCAACCCTAAGCGGCGTGGCTTTTTATCGGGCGAAGGGTTACGCCGCGTTGGAAGAATTGGAAGTCCCGCTAGGCAACGGAGAAACTCTTCCAATTGTAAGAATGACGAAAGAGTTCGAGTAAAGATTCTGACGTTAGGAGAGCTTAACTGTGCGAATCGCAACCTCGCCGGTCTTTCCTTCCTTCTATCCTTCCATCCTTACTATATTTTTTGCTTCAACCTGCGGCCGGCGATTTCGAAGTTTCCCTTCAGCACCATGTTAATCGCTTCGGCATATGCGATGTGCTCCTGCTCCAGGATTCGCTTGGCCAGCGTGTGCTCATCGTCCGTATCCAGTACGGAAACAGTTTTCTGCACGATGATTGGGCCGTGATCGAGTTCTTCATCCACGAAATGCACTGTGCAGCCTGAAACTTTCACTCCGTAGGCGAAAGCTTGCTCTTGCGCTTCAAGTCCCGGAAACGCCGGGAGAAGTGAAGGATGGATATTTAAAATTCTGCGCGGGAATTGTTGCACGAACCAGGGCGAGAGCAGTCGCATGTATCCCGCGAGGCATATAAGGTCCACATTGTGTTGTTGAAGCGTTGCGACAACTTCGCGGTCATGCTCTGCGCGCGACCTGCCTTTCGATGGAATTACGACTCCATGCAGTGCGCGTTGTCGCGCTGTGGCGATCCCCGGTGCGTCGGCTTTGTTGGAGATGACGACGGCAATGCGCGCGTCCGCAATTCGGCTCGCGTCAATGCTGTCGGCGATGGCCACGAAGTTCGAGCCGCGTCCGGAGAGGAGAATGCCCAGGTTATGCATAACTTGAGCGAGATCAGTTGTAAATTACTTTACGCTCGCCTTTGACGATGCGGCCCACGGTGACGGCTTTTTCTCCAACGCGCTCGAGAACGGTCTGGGCCTTCTTGAACTTCGCCAGCGGAACGACCATCAGCATGCCGAGTCCCATGTTGAAAGTGCGCAGCATCTCCTCTTGCGGAACATTTCCGAGTTCCCGCAAGTGCTCGAAGAGCGGCGGTACCGTCCAGGAACCGAGATCAATCGATGCCGAAGTGCCGCGTGGAAGAACGCGAGGAAGATTTTCCGTAATACCGCCGCCGGTAATATGGGCCAGCGCGGACACGCATTGTGCATCGATCAGCTTTTTCAGCGCGGGCCAGTAGCTCTTGTGCGTGCGCATCAACTCGTTGCCGACTTTATTCTTGATCTGGTTGACGTAATCGTCAGGCGCGTAGTGCGCCACTTCGAACAGCAGCTTTCTAGCCAGCGAATATCCGTTGGTGTGGAGGCCGTTGGAAGCCATTCCGAGCACCACATCTCCGATTTGTACGTCCTTGCCGGTGATGATCCGGTCGCGTTCGACGACGCCCACAATAAATCCGGCCAAGTCATATTCGCCGTCGGGATAAAAGCCGGGCATTTCGGCCGTCTCTCCTCCGATCAGGGCGCAACCGTTGTGTTTGCACGCGTCGGCAATGCCTTCGACGACTTTCTCGGCGATGGTTGGCTCCAACTTTCCCGTCGCCAGGTAATCCATGAAAAACAGCGGCGCTGCACCTTGCACTGCGATGTCGTTGACGCAGTGGTTCACCAGGTCGGCGCCCACCGTGGAATGGAGGCCCATCTCGAAGGCAATTTTCAATTTAGTTCCGACCCCGTCGACGCTAGAAACCAGAACTGGATCAAGGTACTTGGTCTTATCTACAGCGAACAGGCCGCCAAATCCTCCGATTTCGCTGAGCACGCCACGAGTAAAAGTCTTGTGCGCCAGGTACTTGATGCGCTGCTTGGTGCGATTGGCGCGGTCAATATCCACACCGGCGTCGGCGTAGGTGATCGGCGTGGTGGGCGTGGGATTTTTGGCCACGGGTTCTGGCGGCTCTCTCTCTGTAAGTCAGTCTGTACTTCAGTGTGGGAAAACGCTGGATTCCTTGCGAACGATCAACTTCCAAGGTCGCTCATTGTAACACGTTCGTATGAGAACTAAGATGAACGCACTGGCTCCTCAAAGACGCCCACAGCCTTTGGATACACCTCTACCGCTTCCGCGGACGCGCACGACCGCTCGTCCCTGCCGACAATATCTAATGAGCGATGAAGTCCGAGAAGAAGTAAGCGAGGAGGCCGAAAAGCGCCAACCCGGAGATGCCATAAGCGGTAAGAACCCAAGCTCCGCGGCCTGCGAAATGCCGGTTACGCGACGAGTGAGGAGATGTTTGCTGAGAAACTTGAGATACAGGGGCCCGATCTTCCATGCCAGAAAACCTCCGAACGGAAGGATCGTGGCGCAATTACATTATGCGTCACGCCTGCCCGGCATCATGGCCGGACAAGACAATCTGGGCGAAATTCTACTACGGTTTTCGGCCCTGGGAGTCAAGAAATGTGGCTACATTCACAAGATTAATAGGCAAGTCCATGCCCGGGAACCGCCGCGTGGGAATTCGTAACCTTTGGCTACGAACGCCTCAGGCCTTACTATTAGCCTATGCGTCGTTACTTTCTACCCCTGCTTGCTGTCTCAATATTAGGTGTGTCGTGCATGGCTTCGGCGCAAACCGGCCAGGCGCCCAGCGGCTCTTCGGTTCCGGCGAAGGCCAAGAAAGGCGCGAAGGGTGCCGATCCAAAGACGTCCGATCCCGCTGCCGCTAAAACGGAAATGCCGAAGCGCGACTATTCGCAGGAGGGCTTCGTGGTCGAGCAATACCGCTCGAGCTACCGTTTCGAAAGCGACGGCACGGGCCGCCGGGAAACGGTTGCTCGCATCCGGGTGCAGAGCGAGGCTGGAGTCCAGCAGTGGGGCCAGATTCAAATCGGTTATAACTCCGCCAACGAGCGCGTGGAGATTGCTTACGTTCGCGTAGTAAAAGCGGACGGCAGTATCGTGAAGGCCGGCGACGATGCCGTTCAGGACCTGACTGCGCCGGTAGAACGCGAAGCACCCGTTTATACCGACTATCGCCAGAAGCACATCACGGTGCCCGGCCTCCGTCCCGGCGAAGTGCTTGAGTATGACATTGTCACGGTGATCCACACGCCGCTGGCCGCCGGCCAATTCTGGGCGGACTATGATTTCGACAAGAACAACATCATGCTCGATGAAGAGCTTGACGTGGATGTCCCCTCTGATCGCCAGCTCGAACTGAAGAATAAACCTGGTCACGATCCCAAAGTCTCGGATGCGAATGGGCGCCGAATCTATCATTGGACCAGTTCTCACCTGGAGCGGGAAGACGATCAAAAGGACAAAGATAAAGACGATAAAGACAAAGACAAGAAGAAGAAAAAGAAGAAGAAATCTGACGAAGAGCGCCCCGACGTCCAGCTGACTACGTTTGTCAGTTGGGAGCAGATCGGCCGCTGGTACGCCTCACTCGATAAAGATCGCCGCGCCCCGTCGCCCGAAGTCCGCGCCAAGGCCGCAGAACTAACCAAGGGTCTCGACAACGACCTCGACAAAGTGCAGGCACTGTATGACTTCGTCGCAAAGAATTTCCGCTACGTCAGTCTGTCGCTCGGCTTGGGCCGCTATCAGCCGCACGCGGCCAGCGATGTGCTCCACGACCAGTACGGCGATTGCAAAGATAAACACACATTGCTGGCGTCACTGCTCGAGGCCGAAGGCCTTCACGCATCTTCGGTGCTAATCAATTCCAGCCGCAAGCTAGATGCAGATGTGCCTTCGCCCGCGCAGTTCGATCACGTCATTACCATGCTGCCGATGGGTAAGGAAGAAGTTTGGATGGACACCACCAGCGAAGTGGCTCCCTTCCGCCTGCTTGCCTACTCCCTGCGCAACAAGCTGGCGTTGGTGATTCCCGTCGACGGAGCGCCGCATCTTGAGAACACGCCCGCCGACACGCCCATGCCCGACAGCGAAATTTCCGAGGTCGACGGAAAAATAAACGAAATCGGCAAGCTCGAAGCGCACGTCCATTACACCTTCCGCGGCGATGAAGAATTAATGTTGCGCTCTATCTTCCGCCGCGTTCCTGAAGCGCAGTGGCAGCGGGTCGTGGAAAATGTGAACGCCGGAATGGGCGGCGAAGTCACGCATCTGAAGATCAGCGATCCCGCTGCGACTCGCGAGCCGTTCACCATGGCCTATGACGTCGCAAAGCCCAATTTTCTGGATTGGTCCAAGAAAAAATCCGACCTGCTGTTGCCCCTGTGCCAGTTCAACCTTCCCGATCTCGGCGTCAGCGACGACACTGACTCCGACGCTGAACCACTGAAGCTTGGTCCCAAAGCGGAGTACGCGTACAACATCAAGCTTGAACTGCCAGCGAAATACACCGCGCACGCGCCATTACCTTTTTCTCTTAAGCGCGATTACGCGGACTATAAGGCCACTTACAACTTGGAAGGCAGCACCTTCACGGCCTCGAGAAAGCTTACCTTGCGCCAGGACGAATTGCCCGCCCCGCGCGCCGAGGACTATCAATCTTTTCGTCACGCCGTCGGCTCTGATCTGGCACAAGTTCTCTCCGTCGAGAACACAATCGCGGGCGCGCCCACCCCGCCGGCCGACATGAAGGCGGACGATCTTGTCGAGAGCGGTCGCGCCGCCATGAACAGCGGCAACCTCGCTCTAGCGATCCAACTCCTCAAGAAGGCCACCGAAGTTGAACCCAAAAACAAATACGCCTGGAACATCCTCGGCGCCGCCTATCTCGGCATGCGGCAGAATGACAACGCCGTCGCCGCGCTCAACAAGCAAATCGAAATCAATCCCTACGACGAATACGCCTACAACGCCCTCGGACATGCCTACTGGCAGGAGCGTAAGTACGACGAGGCGGTAGTGGCTTTCAACAAACAGATTGAGATCAATCCGCTTGATAAATCCGCTCACGCGGGCCTGGGCGCAATGTATTCAGAGTGGCACAAGTATGCTGAAGCCGCTCCCGAGTTGGAGAAGGCCGCATCTCTAGTGCCGGACAATCCCGAATTGCAAGTCAGCTTGGGCGACGCGTATCTGAATCTTGGGCAGGACGACAAAGCTCTTGCCACGTTCGACCACGCCGTCGAAATCTCGGCCACGCCTCTGGTATGGAATAACATCGCCTACCAGCTTTCGCTGAAGAAAACTCATCTGGACCGCGCCCAGCAATATGCCGAATCGGCGGTCTCAGCCACCACTGCAGCGTTGCGCAACTTAACTCTCGACCGGCTCACACCCCAGGAATTGCCGCTGGTCCCATCCCTCATCGCCTACTGGGACACGCTGGGCTGGGTCTATTTCACTGAAGGCAATCTCGACAAGGCTGAAAAATATGTCGCCGCGGCCTGGGGACTCGGACAGCACGGTGAAGTCGGCGACCATCTCGGCCAGATCTACGAAAAAGAGGGCAAGAAAGACCGCGCCCTCAGTACCTACGAACTCGCTGCCACGGGATTGCGTCCCGTTCCGGAAACCCACGAAAGAATTGAGGCGCTCGTCAAGAACGACGCGAAACTCAATGACACGGCGAAAAACGGCAAGCCAGATCTGCAATCGCTGCGGACTATCGACCTGGGCAAAGCGAAAGAAACAGGCACCGCGGAGTTCTTCGTCCTGCTGAGCGGCGGCGCCGGCACTCCCGCGAAAGCCGAGGCCGTAAAATTCGTCAGCGGTGACGAGAAGCTAAAAATATTCACCGACGCCCTGCGCACTGCTGAGTATCGTCTGGCATTCCCCGACGACGCTCCGCTCAAGATCCTGCGCCGCGGAATCCTTTCCTGCCCTGCGACGACGGGAAACTGCACATTCGTGCTGATGCTGCCGGATGATGTGCGGACGGTTGATTAAGCCCGACCACGCGATAAACGTAACCTCCAGTGGCTTGTCTATCCGCGAGCATGAAAAACTGGCGCGACCCGAAAGCCGCGCCAGGTCACTGCAAATCTACTCCCGGCCTTTCGGCGGGAAATGCTCCAGCATCTTGCTAACGGATTTCTCCAGCTTCTTCTCGTTCTTCTCAGGCTTGTCGCTGACTGCCTCCTGAGCCACGCCGCGCCACACTAGCTGCTTGTTGTGCGCATCGTAGAAGTCGAGAACCAGAGTTCCAATCCGGTAATTCTCCACCGTGGTCGTCGTTTCGCCAAACCCACCCCAGCGCCAGCCGCCCATGCCGTTATAAAAGGTTTGGTATTCCTTTTGGTTACGGGCGCTGCCCACGGCTGCGACGGCAACATCGCCTCCGTTATCCACGCGCTGCCAGCCCCTCGCTTGAAGGTCGCGGTCTACAGCGTCCTGAATACGGCTCTGCCATAAAGGATCGGTAGTTTGCACCTTCTCCCAGTAATAGGTGTGATATGGGGAGAAATCAGCGTGATGGTCGTAATCGGTTTTCACGTCCTGCGCTGATGCCCCAAGGGCAATCGCTAGCGCGAACAGAACCGTGGAGGACAAAACATGTAGCAGTTTCATAGGTCTCTCCAAAAAGAAAATTCGTGCGCAAGACCGAGGCAGGTTCGCCATCGGCAAATGCGCGAAATTAAGATGCCGAAGGCTCGTAAAAGGAATATGTCAACTGCAGACTTCAAAGTCTTTTAGAGGGAATACTCAGCGATGTAGGGGAGGAATGGGATGGGAGCGGCCGCAGTACTTCGTTATTTCACAGCCAGCTCATAAGCATGCCCCAGCCTTAACACCAGATCTTCCCGCCAGTGCGGGCCGGCAATCTGCAGGCCGATTGGCAACCCTGTTTTCGTAAAGCCGCAGGGAACAGAGATCGCTGGCAGCCCCCAAACGTTGAAAGGCCGCGTGTTACGCAGTAGTATCAGCTCCGCTGGTCGCAAAGCACTGGGATCTTTTTTCAAGTCCGCAATGGCCGGAGCCGGAATCGGAATCGTTGGCGTCACCAGCAGATCCACATCGGCGAATACCTGACGGATCTCCCGCCGTGCCGCATCCATCTCTCGCCGCCGCTGAATGTATTCGGCCGCAGAAATTTTCTCTCCAGAACGCAGTCGCCGCAGCGTTTCAGGCTGGTAACACTCAGGTGTCTGAGCGATATTCCCGGCATGATAGGCAAAAGATTCGGCGGCCTGCACGGTGCGGTCGTTGGGCACTTCAATCTCTACGTCCCGAACATCCGCAACCAGCGCATCTATCACAAGCAGAGCCCGCTCCACAGTCGCGCCAACTTCATCATCAAGATCGTCATAAAAATGCTTCCGTGGAATTCCAATGCGAAGCTTCTTGGTCTCCCCGCGCAAACCCGAAACATAGTCGTCCACAGGAACATCAGCGCTGCCAACGTCCAGGGGATCGTATCCAGCGATCGCTTGCAGCACGGCAGCCGCATCGCCGACGGTTGCAGTCAGCGGCCCAACATGGTCTAGCGACCATGAAAGCGGAATCACGCCGCGCGCCGACACACGTCCGTACGTTGGCTTGAGGCCCACACACCCGCATAGTGCTGCGGGTTCGCGAATCGACCCCGCGGTATCAGTTCCAATCGCCGCATAACAAAGCCCAGCCGCCACCGCGGCAGCCGAGCCTCCCGATGATCCTCCCGCGATGTGTTCCACGTTCCTCGGATTGTGAACGTCGCCGAAGAAACTTACCAGCGAACTTCCGCCATAGGCGAACTCGTGCAGATTATTTTTTCCAAGAATCACTGCCCCCGCCCGCCGCAGCCGCCGCACTACGTCTGTATCCTCTGCCGGAACCCGATGCTCGAAGAGTTGACTGCCAGCCGTTGTGCGCGTTCCCGCAGTATCAATCAGATCCTTGAGTGCCACCGGAATCCCATGCAGCGGACCCCGCCACTCGCCGCGCGAGATTTCGATTTCCGCAGCCCGCGCCTCAGCCAGCGCCGACTCAGCGGTCACTGTGATAAATGCATTCAGCGAGGGATTAAATTGCTCAATACGGTCCAGGCAAGCCCGCGTCAACTCGACCGGAGAGATTTCCTTCCGCCTTAGGCGCGGTGCGAGGTCAACGATAGTTTCTGGACTTGCCATTAATCGAATGGACTTTCATTGTAGTAGAAGGAAGCCTTACCCTTGCGCACGATCTACATCCACACGGGTTAAGTTTCTGGGTGTCGATAAAAAGCAACCGCCAGTCCAGGCCTATAATCAAAAACATCTGCCGCCACTGGAGGCTCCAAAAAATGCCCGAACTGACAATCGCCCCAGTCGCAACCCACGGTTTCTTTGTCGATGGCCGTTGGCTCGAAGATGGGGACATCGTCGAGGTCCGCAATCCCTTCGATGGCAGCGTAGTCGGTCGAGTGACTCAAGCGCGCCGCGAACACGCGGAAGCCGCGATCGCCGCCTCGGTTAAGGCATTCGGTACCACCCGCCGTTTGCCCGCATTCGAACGCCAGCGTGTGCTGCGCCGCGTAGCGCAACAGATTGTCGAGCGTCGTGACGAATTCTCTCGCACTCTGGCGCAGGAAGCCGGTAAGCCGATCAAGTTGGCCCGTATCGAAGTGGACCGCGCAGTATTCATCTTCAATGTTGCCGCCGAAGAAACCACCCGCATTTACGGCGAGTATCTTCCGCTCGACTGGCAGGAGTTCACGGCTGGGCGCTGGGGCATTGTAAAACGCTTTCCCCTCGGCCCGGTTGCCGGGATCACGCCCTTCAATTTCCCGCTGAACCTGGTCGCGCATAAAGTCGCTCCTGCGATCGCCGCCGGTTGTTCCATGGTGCTAAAGCCAGCGCCGCAAACTCCGCTATGCTCTCTGCTACTCGCGGAATGCGTGCAGCAGGCGGGCTGGCCCGATGGCGGCCTCAACGTGCTTCCGCTTTCGAACGACGACGCTGGCCTGCTGGTCACTGACGAGCGCATCAAGCTAATCAGCTTCACCGGCAGCGTGCCGGTGGGCTGGGATATCAAGCGCCGCGCCGGCAAAAAGAAAGTTGCTTTGGAACTTGGTGGCAACGCCGGCACCATTGTTCACGGCGATGCCGATCTTTCCTACGCTGCTGAACGCTGCATTACCGGTGGCTTCGGCTACGCTGGCCAGACCTGTATTTCTGTGCAGCGCATCCTGGTCGAGGAGTCCGTCTACGGCAAGTTCGTCGATTTTTTTGTTGAGGGCGTCAAACAATTAAAAACTGGCGACCCCATGGACGAATCGACCGATCTCGGTCCGCTGATCCGCGAAAGTGACGCAATCCGCGTTACTAACTGGATCGACGAGGCGGTCCGCGCCGGAGCTCGTTTGCTGTGCGGTGGTGGAAGAAAGGGTTCCATCGTCGAACCTACGGTGCTGACCGGGACCAAGCCCGAAATGAAGGTGAATTGCCAGGAGATTTTCGGCCCGGTCGTCACTGTTGAGCCCTATCACAGTTTTGACGAAGCCCTTCGACGAATCAACAACTCCCACTATGGCCTGCAAGCGGGTTTGTTCACGCGGGATGTAAAACTGCTTTTTCAGGCGTATGACGAATTGGAAGTAGGCGCTCTGGTGGCTGGCGATATTCCGTCGTTCCGCATCGATCAGATGCCCTATGGCGGAGTCAAAGACTCCGGCCTGGGCCGCGAAGGTCTGCGCTACGCAATTGAAGAAATGACCGAGCCGAAACTGCTGGTGATGAATCTGCGCTAGATGTTCTGCGCTAGAAAGATAGTCGCAGACGCGTTCGGCGGGGAAAAACCCGAATTTATTTCCGCCCGAATCCAGTATTAAAAATATTTTCCTGCTCTTGTCGCTAATTGCGCGACAACCACACTCGAAGTATTTATAATCTCCTGTTCTCATAGATGTCGCAAAAATACTTGCGCGTGTTTCTTATGCGTCGTGTGTATTACGTTCCTATAAACCGGGGGATCTGCAAGTCTCATTCATAGTTTTCTGAAGTCGTAAGCCAGCATGCCGCAGATTTTTCATCGCAGTACCAATACCCTGTCCCGTGCCACGATTTTTGGCGCGGTCTTCGTGATTGCCGCGCTTGGCTGGGTCGCGATGGAGGTGCAGCGCTCGCCGTACGTCACTTATGCGGGAGTCCGTAAACCGCAGCCTGTGCCCTTCAGCCACCAGCATCATGTCACCGGCCTCGGCATTGACTGCCGCTATTGCCACACCTCGGTCGAGACTTCGAGCTTCGCAGGCATTCCTCCCACCAAGACCTGCATGAACTGCCACTCGCAGATTTGGACCAATGCACAGTTGCTGGAGCCGGTCCGCGCCAGTTATCGCTCGGGCGAGTCGCTGCAGTGGACACGGGTGAACCAGCTTCCCGACTTCGTTTTCTTTAATCACAGCATACATATCAATAAGGGCGTGGGATGCAACACCTGCCACGGCCCGGTCGACCAGATGCCGCTCATGTATCAGCAACAGTCGTTGCAGATGGAGTGGTGCCTGGACTGCCATCGTGCGCCGCAGAAGAATTTGCGACCGCGCGAGCAGGTATTCAATATGCGATATCAACAGCCGACGAGTGCCAGCCCTGTGGTGGTTGATGGGCAGGCCTTCAGCGATCAGGTTGAGCTGGGTTCGATGCTGCTAAGAAAGTACAACGTACGTGGGGTGAAAGACATTACCAGTTGCAGCACGTGTCATCGGTGAAGTGCCAGCCGCGAAGCGGCGAAAGAGTGCAGCCCATGGCGCAAGCCCTAGGTAGAGGGCCAGATTGGAAACAAGCCCCGAAGGGGCGAAAGAAACGCGCGTTATAAAGCATGGACGATCAAAACCAAATCGGGTCACCGGAAAAAAAGCGCGAAGACGTTTGCCCTAGCAAAAAGGGCAAGGCCGATCTCGACTCGCTGCGTGCGCAAATCAACGAGGCCAATAATAACGACGCGGCCGGCCCGGAATACTGGCGCAGCCTCGAAGAACTCGCCGGAAGTCCGTCTTTCCAGGAGGCGCTGCACCGCGAATTCCCTAAGGGCGCTTCCGAGTGGGTCGATTCTGTTTCGCGCCGCGGCTTCTTGAAAGTGATGGGCGCGTCCATGGCTCTGGCTGGCATGACGGGCTGCGTGCGCCTGCCGCTTGAACCGATCGTCCCATATGTTCGTCAGCCGGAAGAGGTAATCCCAGGCCGCCCCACGTTCTATGCCACGGCGATGACGCTCGGTGGATACGCCAGCCCGCTGCTGGTCGAGAGCCATATGGGTCGCCCGACCAAGATTGAAGGCAACGACCAGCATCCCGCATCGCTCGGCGGCACGGATATTTTTGCGCAAGCCTCGATTCTGGGCATGTACGATCCCGACCGCTCGCAGAGCGTGATGTCGATGGGCGACCAGCGCTCCTGGCAGGCATTCCTCACGGCGATTCGCGGACCGCTCAGCGTGCAAAAAGGGCTGCAAGGCGCAGGCATTCGCATTCTCACGCCGACCATTTCTTCGCCCACGCTCGCGGATCAACTGCGCAACTTCCTGAAAATTTATCCGCAGGCCAAGTGGCATGTGTATGAGCCCATCAATCGCGACAACGTGCTCGAAGGCGCGAAACTGGCCTTCGGCCAGCCGGTCGAGACGCGCTACGATTTCGAAAAGGCCGACGTAATCGTCTCGCTCGACGCCGACTTCCTGTATGCGGGTTTCCCGGGAAACGTCCGCTACATCCGCGACTTCGCGAAGCGCCGCAATCCCGATGGCAACATGAACCGGCTGTACGTGATCGAAAGCACGCCGACGACGACGGGAGCAAAGGCGGATCACCGGCTGCCGATGAGGGCGTCCTCTGTAGAAACGTTCGCGCGGGCCGTGGCTGAGAACGGGGAGCTTCCGGAAGAGCATGGCGGCTCGCTGCTTGCTCACGCCCTGATGCAAGACCTGGAGTCGCATCGGGGTTCGAGTCTGTTCATTGTTGGCGATCACCAGTCACCGGCTGTTCATGCGCTGGCCCACGCGGCGAACGCCAGATTTGGCAATGTCGGCAAGACGGTGTTCTACGCCGACCCCGTCGACGCCAATCCGATCAATCAAACTGAATCGCTCAAGGATCTCGTTACCGACATCCGAGCTGGAAAAGTCGATCTGCTCGTTATTCTTGGAGGCAATCCAGCCTATGACGCGCCCGCCGATCTCGATTTTGCGAATGTCCTGAAGAACGGCAAAATTCCAATGCGAGTGCATCTCGGGCTCTATCAGAACGAGACTGCAGAGCTTTGTCAGTGGCACATCAACCAGGCGCATGAACTTGAGGCATGGGGCGATGCTCGTGCTTACGACAGCACGGCGAGCATCATCCAACCTCTGATTGCGCCGCTCTACAATGGCAAGAGTGCGCTGGAATTCGTCGCGCTGCTTTCCGGTCAGTCCGATGCAACCGGCTACGATTTGATCCGCACGTATTGGCAGAAACAAAACTCTGGCGGGGACTTCGATTCATTTTGGCGAAAGTCGCTGCACGATGGTTGGATCGAAGGAAGTGCTTACGCTCCAAAATCTGTGACAGCCAAGTCGGCGATTTTTTCGTCGTCTAATTCGAGCGACGCAGCGGCCAATTCTGTCGAGCTCAACATCCGCCGCGATCCCACCATCTACGACGGACAATTCTCCAACAACGGCTGGCTCCAGGAATTGCCCAAGCCGATGACCAAGCTCACCTGGGACAACGCCATCCTCATCGGTCCCAAGATGGCGGAGCGCCTGCAAATCAAGGTAGAAGACGTTGTCGAGCTGGAACTGAACGGCAAAAAAGTCACCGGCCCTGTCTGGATTCAAGCTGGCCAACCCGACAACTCAGCCACAGTTACGTTAGGCTACGGCCGCAAGCGCGCCGGCCGCGTCGGAACCGCACAGGGATTCGACGCGTATGCGTTGCGCACGACAGCCGCACCGTGGATCGCCACCGGCCTGCAAATTCGCAAGACCGGAGAAACCTACAAGCTCGCCTCCACCCAGGGCTATCAAAGCATGGACACGCCCGATGGCGGCCACCGCCCTCTGGTGCGCGAGACCACGCTTGAGGAATATCGGAAGCAGCCGAATTTCGCTACCGAAGAAGAACCAGAGCCAGCGCCCGGTCTCACGCTCTACAAGCCTTATCCCTACAAAGAAGAGGATTACGCCTGGGGCATGGCGATCGATCTGAATTCTTGCGTGGGCTGCAACAACTGCATGCTGGCTTGCCAGTCGGAGAACAACATTGCCGTGGTCGGCAAAGAGCAGACCGTGATCGGCCGCCACATGCACTGGATTCGCATCGATACCTACTATCAGTACCACGATCAGGAAGCCCGCGACCGCGACAATCCGAAGGCATTTTTCCAGCCCGTGCCCTGCATGCAATGTGAAAACGCTCCGTGCGAAGTGGTTTGCCCCGTGGGTGCGACCAACCATTCCAGCGAAGGTCTGAACGATATGGTCTACAACCGCTGCGTGGGCACGCGGTATTGCTCGAACAATTGTCCTTACAAGGTGCGGCGGTTCAACTTCCTGCTCTTTCAGGATTGGGAGACGCCGCAATACAAGATGATGCGCAATCCGGACGTCAGCGTGCGCAGCCGTGGCGTGATGGAGAAGTGCACCTACTGCGTGCAACGCATCAACGAGCGCCGCATCGACGCTGAACGCGAAGATCGCAAGATTAACGATAGCGAGTTGCAGACCGCGTGCCAACAATCGTGTCCGGCGGGCGCGATCATCTTTGGCAATATTAACGATCCGAACAGCAAGGTCTCAAAGTTGAAAGCGCAGGCTCGCAATTACAGCCTGCTGGGCGAACTCAACACTCGCCCGCGCACAACGTATCTGGCGGAAGTGAGCAATCCGAACCCGGAGCTGAAGTCTTAGGCAGGGGCCCGAAATAATGGACGAGCAATACAAAATGACGGTGGACGCCGAACGTGCCCCGGTAATTGAGCCCGGCTACACCTTTGGCACGGTCACGGAAAAAATCAGCGCCATCGTGCTGACCCGTCCCGCGTCGAATGGCTGGTTTGTCGGCTTCGGCATCGCTTTCATGCTGACGATGATGATGCTCTATGCCATCGGATATTTATTTCTGAAGGGCATTGGCATCTGGGGCGTGACGATCCCGATCGGCTGGGGCTTTGCGATCGTCAACTTCGTATGGTGGATCGGTATCGGTCACGCCGGCACGCTGATCTCTGCCATCCTTTTACTGCTGCGCCAGTCGTGGCGTAATTCCATCAACCGCTTTGCTGAAGCGATGACGCTGTTTGCGGTAGCTTGCGCCGGAATCTTTCCCGCGATCCACGTCGGACGACCGTGGCTCGCGTATTGGTTGTTCCCGTATCCCAGCACCATGGGAGTGTGGCCGCAGTTCCGCAGCCCTCTGATGTGGGACGTTTTCGCCGTCTCCACCTACGCCACCATTTCAGCACTGTTCTGGTTCATGGGTCTGATTCCAGATTTCGCAACCTTGCGCGATCGTTCCGACAAGCCAGCCCTGCGGATGATCTACGGAATGCTCTCGATGGGCTGGCGCGGATCGGCGCGCCACTGGCACCGTTACGAAACCGCCTACTTGCTGCTCGCCGGACTGGCCACGCCGCTGGTTCTTTCAGTTCACACGGTCGTGAGCTTTGACTTTGCAGTGGGCATCGTCCCCGGCTGGCATACAACGATTTTCCCGCCTTACTTTGTTGCGGGCGCTATCTATTCCGGATTTGCGATGGTGCTGATGCTCGCGATTCCGATTCGCAAAATCTACGGCCTGGAAGATTTCATCACCGAGCTCCATTTGCAGAATGCGGCGAAAGTTATGCTGGCCACAGGTTTGATCGTTGCCTACGGCTACGGTATCGAAGCTTTCATGGGCTGGTACAGCGGCGACCGCTACGACGCTTTCACGCTTTGGAACCGCCTCCACGGGCCTTACGCGGTACTCTATGGGGCTCTGCTGATCTGCAATATCTTCATTCCGCAGGTGCTCTGGATTCGCAGGCTGCGCACCAGTCCGGTGGCGCTGTTTTTTGCTTCCGGAGTGATCCTCGTCGGCATGTGGCTGGAACGTTTCATCATCGTTGTTGTCAGCCTGCACCGCGACTTCCTCACCTCATCGTGGGGCATGTACTATCCGACGCGCTGGGACTGGATGACCTACATCGGCACGATCGGAATGTTCCTGGCCGCTATTTTCCTGTTCGTGCGTCTGCTGCCCATGATCTCCATCTTTGAAATGCGCACCCTCCTGCCGGAAGCGGAGGTCAAAGCCGAATGAAGCGCGAACCCATTTACGGCATCATGGCGGAGTTCGATTCTGCCACCGCTTTGGTCGATGCAGCGAAGCTCACTCATCAGGCGGGCTATCAGAAAATCGATGCGTACAGCCCATTTCCCATCGAAGGCCTGGCCGAGGAAATTGGCTTTCACCATGATGAAGTTCCGCTGGTAGTTTTAATCGGTGGCATCATTGGCGGCCTGACCGGCTACCTGATGCAGTACTGGATGTCCGTCGTCGATTATCCGCTGAATATCGGCGGCAAGCCTCCTCATTCGTGGCCTGCATTCATCGTGATCACTTTTGAGATGACGATCCTTTTCGCAGGCATTTCAGCCGTGTTCGGCATGCTCGCGCTCAACGGCTTGCCCATGCCCTATCATCCCGTATTCAACGTGCCCCGCTTTGCGCTGGCTTCGAAAGATCGATTCTTTCTGATCGTGTTCTCCTCCGACAAGAAATACGATCCCGCGGGCACTCGAGATTTTCTTGCCGGCCTCGGTCCGCGTTCAATTTCGGAGGTGCCCAGTTAGATGCTGCGCCTCCGTCAAACTTCCGTTGTCGCGGTTCTCGCATCGATGGCTGTGCTCTCTGCTTGCCGTCTCGATATGCAAGTGCAGCCGAAGCAGAATCCGCTTTCGCGCAGTGACTTCTTTGCCGACCAGCGCTCTGAACGTCCGCCAGTCGAAGGCACCGTGGCGCGCGGGCAGTTACACGAAGACAGTTATTTCTATACCGGCAAGAACGGCAGCACTCCCGGCAACTACATGCCATTTCCCGTGACCAAAGAAGTACTCGAACGCGGGCGCGAGCGCTATAACATCTATTGCGCCCCTTGTCACTCGCGCGTCGGAGACGGCAACGGCTTTATTCCTTCCCGCGGTTTCGCGCGCAGGCCGCCCTCTTATCACATCGAGCGGTTGCAGAAGGCTCCTCTGGGATATTTTTACGACGTGATGACCAACGGCTTCGGCATTATGTCAGATTACGCTTCGCAGATTTCGCCGCAAGATCGCTGGAAGATCGTGGCTTACATCCGCGCCCTGCAGCTTAGTCAGAGCGCCACCCAAGCGGACGTTCCCACGGGTCAAGCGGTGCCCTCGGCCCCACCGCAATTCCGCGGCCAGCCGGGATCGGGCGCGACGCTTCCCGTTATTAATTCCGAAAACAATTCGCACTCTGAGGAACGCAAATGAGCGCCGCTGCCACTCCAAAACTCGATTTGACGGCGCCCCAGGTTGTAAGAAAGATATCGCAGCGCTCGCTTATTATCGGCGGCCTGTTTGGCGCGCTCTCCCTTGTGCTGGCTTTTATCCGTCCCGATGAGTTCTACCGTGCTTATCTGCTCGGATTCATGTGCTGGCTGGGCGTCGCCCTCGGTTCCATGGCGATCGTTATGATCCGCCACTTGACCGGCGGCGGCTGGGGCACGGTCATCCGCCGTATTCTCGGCGCGGCCATGCGAACGCTTCCTCTGCTGGCGATTCTTTTTATCCCTGTCTTTTTTGGAATCCGACACCTTTACATCTGGGCGCAGCCCCTTTCTAACATCGAAGACAAGCATCTCCGCGAACACCTCGAACAAATTACGCAGACCTATCTGACCGTAAATGGCTTCATCATCCGCGCTATATTTTATTTCGCCGTCTGGAATGTTCTTTCGTTCTTGCTGTCGAAGTGGTCGAAAGAAACCGACCGTCCCAACGCCCCTGACAATAGCGGCCGATTCAAAGCCGTCAGCGGCCCCGGCCTCATCCTCTACGGATTTACTATCTCCTTCGCCGCGATCGATTGGGTGATGTCGCTCGATCCCAGTTGGATCTCGACTATCTTCGGCCTCATCATCCTCATCGGCGAAGTGCTGTCGGCGATGTGTTTTGCGATCGTGGTGGAACGCATTCTTTTCGATTACAAGCCGATGTCAGAAATGTTGAAGCCGGACTTCGTCCACGACCACGGCAAATGGATGCTCGCCTTCATCATGGTCTGGGCCTACTTCAACTTTTCGCAGTGGCTCATCATATGGGCGGGAAATCTTCCGGCGGAAATCACTTTTTATCTCAGACGGTTGAGTGGTGGATGGGGCTCCATTGGCCTGATCCTGGTCTTGTTTCACTTTGCTATTCCTTTCGCAATGCTTTTGTCGCGTTCGTTCAAGCGCAATATTCGGAAGTTAGTGTGGGTCGCCGTTTGGCTGATGCTGATGCGTTACGTCGATCTGTTTTGGATCATCGAGCCGAATTTCTCAAAGACTTTAACCGTGACCGTTGCGGATATCGTAGTGCCCGTCGCCATCGGCGGAATCTGGCTTTGGTATTTTTTCCGCAACCTGGCCGCGTTGCCACTTTTGCCGGCTTATGACCCCGACGCTCACGAAGTCCTGGAGCCGGCACATCACTAATAACAAGATGAGTAACGAGAACAACAAACACGAGAACCCGGACGCACACGGAAACTACGAGCGCCAGGACCTGCAGCCCGCGGGCATTATTTATTTCCTGCTCGCGCTGGCAGTAGTTACCGTAGCCTGCATTCTCGGTCTCCGAGGCCTCTATACATACCTTGATCGTCGCGAAAAAAGTTCTCAGCCTGACGTGAATCCGCTGGTCACCAACGTACCCGAGGACACGCGCCATGTTAGCCGCGGCTATCCGCAAAGTGCGTTTCCGAATCCCAAGCTGGAAGAAGACGAGCGCGGGCAGTTGAACGATATCCGAACGAATGAGGAAAAAGAGCTTTACAGCTACGGCTGGGTTGATGAGAAAGCGGGCACGCTTCATATTCCCATCGAGCGCGCCATGGATTTAATCGTGCAGCGGGGCCTTCCGGCGCAACCGCAAGCCGAAACCGGTGACGGCTCCGTTGCAAAAGCGCAAAGCAACCAGCAATCAGGCAAAACTCAAGGTCCCAGCAAGGCGAAGAATAAGTGATTCGCAAGAGAAACAATTCGATTGGTTTCGTTGCGATCGTGAGCGCGGTGCTGCTCGCCGGTTCGGCCTCTGCGCAGATGAATAACGGCGTAATGTCTCCGCCTGCGAACACGCGTCCACCGCGTCTCGAAAATGTCGGAATCGAGCAGCGCCTCGACGCTCAGCTTCCTCCAGATCTCATCTTTCGCGACGAAAACGGAAAGGCCGTAAAGCTCGGCGACTATTTCGGGCGCAAGCCTCTCATCCTCAACCTGGTTTACTACAACTGCACCATGCTGTGCGGCGAAGCCCTGGCCGGGCTTTCCAGCGCGATGCGCCTGATTAAGTTTGACGTGGGCAACGAGTTCGACGTCGTTACCGTCAGCTTCGATCCGCGCGAAACTCCCGAGATGGCCGCGGCGAAGAAAGCAGATTACGTGAAACGCTATGGCCGTGCGGGCGCGGCTGGCGGATGGCATTTCCTTACTGGCCAGCCAGAGTCAATCAATGCGCTTACTAAAGTTGTCGGCTTTCAGTATCAGTACGACCCCAAGACGAACCAGTACGCACACGCCACGGCGATCATGGTGGTGACGCCGCAAGGCCGCATCTCGCGCTACTTCTACGGAGTGGATTTTCCTCCCAAAGATTTGCGCATGGGACTGGTCGAAGCTTCACAGGGCAAGATCGGCAACGCCGTCGACGCCGTGCTCCTGTACTGCTACCACTACAACCCCGAAACCGGAAAATACGGCGCGATGGTGGGTAATATCCTCCGCATGGCAGGAGCCGCAACCATTCTGTTGCTCGGCGGTTTACTTCTTATTTTGTGGAGGCTGGATAGTTCCGTAACCCGGAAGGCGGCAGCGAAGAGAAGGTATGCTCAATAATTTTCCATTATGGCCGCAGCAGGCCTCCACCCTGGCAGGCCGCGTGGATGCTCTGTACATTTTCCTGCTAATCGTCTGCGGAATGATGACCCTGCTGGTCTTCGCCTTCGTAGTTTTTTTCGCCGCGCGCTTTCGTCACCGTCCTGGCGTTCGCGCCGAACAGATCGAAGGATCCACGGCCCTCGAAATTACCTGGAGCGCGATTCCATTCGTCATTTTCATGGTCATCTTCGCCTGGGGCGCAGTTGTCTACTTCAAGGAGCGCACGCCGCCCGCCGATGCGACCGAAGTTTATGTCGTCGCAAAACAATGGATGTGGAAACTTGAACACGCCGAAGGCCAGCGCGAGATCAATGAACTGCACGTTCCCGTGGGACGGGATGTCAAACTGATTATGACCTCGCAGGATGTAATCCACAGCTTTTACATTCCCGCCTTCCGCATCAAGCAGGACGTGCTGCCCGGGCGGTATACGGTCGAATGGTTTCGCGCCACCAAGCCCGGTGTTTATCACCTGTTCTGCGCGGAATATTGCGGCACGCAGCACTCCGGCATGGTGGGCGACATCGTAGTGCAGGAACCGGCGCAATATGAAGCTTGGATGAACGGCGGTTCGACCGGTCCGCTGTCGGCATCGGGCGAGAAGATTTTCGCCGAACTCGGCTGCGCAACGTGCCATCGAAATGATACGCAAGGCCGTGGTCCCAATCTTCAGGGAGTGTTCGGCAAGCCGGTCCAACTCGAAGACGGACGCACCGTCAACGCCGATGAAAATTATCTTCGCGAATGCATTCTTGATCCGGGCGCAAAGCGCGTTAAGGGATTCCAGCCGATCATGCCTACATTTCAGGGGTTGGTCAGCGAAGAGCAGGTCAATGCCCTGGTCGCTTACATCAAATCGATATCTCCGGCCAAGCCGGGGGAAGGCGCCAAGACCAGCGCAAAAGGGGCCGCGCCTTTAGCTCCACAAGAATTTCGACCCAATGGAAGTCAGGTGCAATGAGTATGGAGATCGCGATCCCTAAACCCGTTGAGCGCGAGAACTATCTGAATAAGGAGTACGGCGTGTGGTCGTGGCTGCTTACCACCGACCACAAACGCATCGCCCTGCTTTATCTCATCTCGATTACGTTCTTCTTCTTTATCGGTGGATTTTTCGCGTTGCTCATCCGGCTGGAGTTGCTCACGCCCGCCGGCGACCTCGTCCAAGCCGACACTTATAACAAACTCTTCACTCAACACGGAATGGTCATGATTTTCTTCTTTCTGATTCCATCCATTCCCGCCGTGCTTGGAAATTTCCTCGTCCCCATGATGATTGGGGCCAAAGATCTCGCTTTCCCCCGCATCAACCTGCTGAGTTGGTATCTCTATATCATCGGCGGCGTCATGATGTTGCACTGCATGCTGATCGGTGGCGTCGATACTGGCTGGACCTTCTACGCTCCGTTCAGTACGAACTTTACGAATTCAAATTTTATCGAAGCCGGACTCGCAATATTCGTCGCCGGATTCTCTTCCATCCTCACTGGCCTCAATTTCGTCGTCACCATTCATCGCATGCGGGCGCCCGGCCTAACCTGGTCTCGCCTGCCGCTGTTCATCTGGGCGCACTACGCCACCAGCATCATTCAGCTCCTGGGCACGCCTGTCATCGCCGTCACTATCGTGCTGGTCGCGGCAGAACGCGGTTTGCATCTCGGCATCTTCGATCCTAAACTCGGCGGCGACCCGCTCCTGTTCCAGCATCTGTTCTGGTTTTATTCCCATCCGGCCGTCTACATCATGATTCTGCCGGCAATGGGCGTCGTGACTGAAATCATCGCGTGTTTCTCGCGTAAGCGCATTTTCGGTTATAGCTTCGTCGCGTTCTCATCTATCGCAATCGCCGTTTTCGGTTTCCTGGTCTGGGCGCACCATATGTTCGTGGCCGGAATGTCGGTCTACGCCGCACTGGTTTTTTCCTTTCTCAGCTATGCCGTGGCGCTACCCTCCGCCATCAAAGTCTTCAACTGGACGGCTACCCTCTACAAAGGCTCTATTCACTACGACGCGCCCATGCTGTACGCGTTCGGTTTCCTCGGACTTTTTACCATTGGTGGCCTTACCGGACTATTCCTTGCTGCCCTTGGCATCGACGTTCACGTCACCGACACCTATTTCGTCGTCGCCCACTTCCACTACATCATGGTCGGAGGCGCGGTCATGGGTTATCTCGGCGGAATGCATTTCTGGTGGCCCAAGATTTCAGGGCGACTCTATCCCGAAGGTTGGGCGCGCCTCGCCGCATTGATTGTTTTCATCGGCTTCAATCTCACTTTCTTTCCGCAATTCCTGCTCGGCTATCTCGGCATGCCGCGGCGTTATTACGATTACAGCCACATGCCCGAGTTCCAGGTGCTGAACGTTTTATCGACGGCGGGCGCCACCGTTCTCGGCGTCGGCTACCTCTTGCCAATGGTTTATTTTCTCTGGTCGATGCGTTACGGCAAGCCGGCATCGGACAATCCCTGGAACGCTGCCGGACTGGAGTGGAAGACTGCTTCTCCGCCACCCACCTTCAACTTCGACGAAGAACCTATCGTGACTTGGGAAGCCTATAACTACGAGGAGTTGGACGCGCCGCACAAACAGGAGGTCCCCGTTGCCCGATAGCACGGCCGTTGGCCTTCACCACGAAGAGCAACACCACCCGGAGCTCTTGCACCACTTCGCCGATCCCCAGCAGCAGCGCGATGCTTCAAGCCTGGGTATGTGGGTCTTTCTCGCCACCGAAATCATGTTCTTCGGCGGATTGTTCTGCGCCTATCTGATTTATCGCCGGTGGTATTTCGGGGACTTCGCAGCCGCCAGCAAATCCATCGACATGGCCTTAGGCGCCACGAATACTGCCGTGCTGATCTGCAGTAGTCTGACCGTTGTGCTCGCGGTTTGGGCGGCTCAGACTGCTCGCCGAACTCTGTTGCTGGCCAGCCTCGCGATTACCATGCTGCTCGGTCTCACCTTTCTCGGCATCAAAGGGGTCGAATACAAACAAAAGTTCGACGAGCATCACGTACCAGGCGCTTCCTTCAGTTTCGATCACGAAGAAATCCCTGGGCATCCCGGCCAATATGCAAATCCGGCCCACGCTCAGATTTTCTTCTCTCTCTACTTCGTGATGACGGGACTGCACGCGCTGCACATGATCATCGGCCTCGGCATTTTCCTGTGGCTATTCCTCGCGGCGTGGAGAGGACGCTTCACGCCGGAATACAACACTCCAATCGAGATCGGTGGTCTCTACTGGCACTTCGTCGACATTGTCTGGATCTACCTTTTTCCATTGCTCTATTTGATCGACCGGCACGCCTGAGGCTTCCATGTCTGAACATTCATCATCGTCGCCCCTCAAAATGTATTTCGCGGTATTCTTTGCGCTGCTCGCCGGAACCGGTCTCACGGTGTTTGCGGCAACCCTCGACTTGGGCCCCTTCAATGCGCCCGTCGCGCTCACCATCGCCACTGTCAAAGCGACTCTGGTCGCCCTTTTCTTCATGCACGTCTGGCATGCCAGCGAAAAGCTCACCAAGCTGGTCGTCATCGGAGCATTATTCTTCCTGCTTTTATTGTTGGGTCTTACCATGACCGATTACGCTACCCGCCCCTGGAGTTAGATCTCGGAGCCTATCCAGGCTCATATAGGGACATCCGCCTTCGGCTGTCCAGCCGGGCGAAGCCCGGCAGTCAGCATGCGGTGCAGGGAATCAAGAAGGTTGAGTGTAAGCTAGCAGCGAGAGACTCATGCCGACGCCTCCCTCCTCATTGGCTCCCTTCCCGGAGTCGTACGTATCACGTGCGAATGCTTCCAAGACCGCGCACGTCGATGCCACCGCTCTAGCCGCCGCTCTGCGCGCTCAAGTCCGCGGCGAAGTCCGCTTTGATCCTGGCACGCGCGCCCTCTACGCCACCGACGGCTCTAACTACCGCCAAGTCCCTATCGGCGTGGTCCTCCCCCGCGATTCCGATGACGTTCTCGCAACCGTTGCCCTCTGCCGCCAGTTTGGCGCGCCGCTGCTGTGTCGCGGCGGAGGCACCTCTCTCGCCGGCCAATGCTGCAATGTCGCCGTCATTCTGGATTTTTCCAAATACATGGCGGGGATTCTTGAAATCGATCCCGGCCGCCGCATCGCCCGCGTGCAGCCGGGAGTCGTGCTCGACCATCTCCGCGCCGCCGCCGAAAAGCACCACCTCACCTTCGGCCCTGATCCTGCTACCCATGATCGCTGCACTCTCGGCGGCATGATCGGCAACAATTCCTGCGGCGTTCATTCGGTCATGGCGGGAAAGACAGACGACAATATCGAGGAACTCGAAGTTCTCACATACGATGGCCTGCGCATGAAAGTCGGCCCGACCTCCATTGACGACCTCGAACGGTTATGCGCAGAAAAGTCACGCCCGGGCGAAATCTATACCAAACTGCGAGGCATCGCCCGCGCGTACGGTGATTTGGTTCGCCAGCGCTTTCCAAATATTCCGCGCCGGGTTTCCGGATACAACTTAAATTTCCTCTTGCCCGAGAACGGTTTCCACGTGGCCCGCGCGCTCGTCGGCTCCGAAGGAACCTGCGTCACAATTCTGGAAGCTACCTGCCGCCTGGTCGAAAGTCCCCCTGAACGCGTGCTGCTGGTCGTCGCTTATCCTGACATTTATCAGTGCGCCGATCATGTGCCTGAAATCATGGCGCACAAACCCATCGGCCTCGAAGGCTTCGACGATCTTCTGGTCGGTTATACGCGAAAGAAAGGCATCAACTCCGAAGGCCTTGCGCTTCTTCCCGAAGGCGGCGGATGGCTGATGGTCGAGTTCGGCGCTTTCTCCGCGCTGGAAGCCGAATCTCAGGCGCGTGGCCTGATGCAGGCTCTCGGCCGCGGAGCAACCGCTCCCAACATGTTTCTCTATAGCGGCAAAGACCAGATCAAACGAGTGTGGGAAGTTCGCGAGTCGGCCTTGGGCGTTACCTCGCATGTGCCCGGCGAGCCGCTGAACTGGGAAGGTTGGGAAGACGCCGCCGTCGCTCCCGAAAAGCTCGGCGGCTATCTCCGCGATCTGCGCAAGATGATGGCCGCCTACTCCTACAAAGGCTCGCTCTATGGCCACTTCGGCCATGGCTGCGTTCATACTCGAATCAATTTCGACTTGCAATCGAAAGACGGCATCGCGAAGTTCCGCAAGTTCATGGAAGAGGCTGCCGATCTCGTGGTGAGTTACGGAGGCTCCATCTCAGGCGAGCACGGTGACGGTCAGTCGCGTGGCGAGCTGCTTCCGAAAATGTTTGGTCCTGAACTGGTTCAAGCTTTTCGCGAATTCAAATCAGCATGGGATCCCGAGTGGAAGATGAATCCCGGCAAGTTGATTGAGCCCTACAAGCTCGACGAAAATCTCCGCCTCGGCGCCGCTTACTCTCCCTGGCAACCGGAAACCAATTTTAAATTCGTAGCCGATCATGGCAGCCTTGCTGCTGCCACGCTGCGTTGCGTGGGCGTAGGCAAATGTCGCCGCGAAGAAGGCGGATTGATGTGTCCCAGCTACCGCGCCACACGCGAAGAAGAACACTCCACGCGCGGACGTGCTCATCTGCTCTGGGAAATGACGCAGGGCGAAGTCATCCGCGATGGCTGGCGCAGCGAGGAAGTCAAAAAGTCGCTCGATCTCTGCCTCGCCTGCAAAGGATGCAAAAGCGATTGTCCCGTCGGCGTCGACGTTGCTACCTACAAATCCGAATTCCTTTCTCACTACTACGAAGGCCGCATACGCCCGCGTAGCGCCTATGCTTTCGGTAACATTGACCTCTGGGCGCGGCTTGCCTCGCACGCTCCCGGCCTGATTAATCTGACCACGCAACTCCCGCTGTTGCGCGATATCTCAAAAGTAATTGCCGGAATCCCCCAACCGCGATCCATCCCAGCCTTCGCTCCGGAGACTTTCAAAACCTGGTTCCGCCGCCATCGCCGTGCTGTTCCGGACAACGCAAGGCGGCAAGTCGACGCGCCGCCCGTTATCCTCTGGCCCGACACTTTCAATAATTATTTCTACCCCGGTACCGCGAAAGCGGCCGTCGAAGTTCTCGAAGCCGCTGGGTTCCGTGTAATCGTCCCTAAAGCGAATCTCTGCTGCGGCCGCCCGCTCTACGATCACGGCATGCTCGACCGCGCCCAGTCGCTTCTGCGTAAAATCCTCGACGAACTCGCGCCAGAAATCGACGCGGGAGTCCCTATCGTCGGCCTTGAACCCAGTTGCGTTGCCGTCTTTCGCGACGAGCTAATAAATTTATTTCCGCACGATACGCGCGCTCAAGCCTTATCGCGGCAAACTTTCCTGCTCAGTGAATTCCTTGAAACCTATGCCAAGGATTTTCCTCTTCCGCATCTCACTCGCAAAGCACTTCTTCACGGACATTGCCATCAAAAATCTTTGATGCGAATGACCTCTGAAGAATCCCTGCTGCGCCGCCTTGGCGTCGACTTCCAAACTCCGGCTCCCGGCTGCTGCGGCATGGCGGGATCCTTCGGCTTCGAACGCGACAAATATGACGTCTCCATGGCCATCGGCGAGCTCGAGCTCCTTCCCGCCGTGAGCCAAGCCCCGTCCGATTGGCTGATCATCGCTGACGGCTTCAGTTGCCGCGAGCAGATCGCCCAAGGCTCTCCCCGACGTGCCCTGCACGTGGCAGAAGTTCTGCAAATGGCGCTCGCGCTCAGCGCGAAGGGTGATGTTTCCCATCCCACGCAGTTTCATGCCTATCCCGAATCCACCTCTACTCACCAGCGCGAAGCTGCCGTTTCGCGCTCTATGAGGCGGGCAGGGATAGGTTTTGCGACTCTCGCAGCGGCTGGAGCACTCCTATGGGGATACTTCAGAAGTCGCTGATTCTACAATCTTTACATCAGATCATAGCTCATTGCGAACCCTTGTCCCTCGCCAAATGGCCCTTCTTCTGGGACAATGAAGGGACTCGCCGCTTGTCCCCGATACTGGGAAAGTCTGCACACTGAAGTTCTGGTGCTGGTAGGGATCATGGATCTCGAAACTACAATCTCTCCACCGACCGTCGGCAAGGTACCCGCTGAGGCTCTAACCACTCTCGTGGCACTAAAGCCGCCCGAGGCTCCGCTCTGCGGCTCCGTCCTCGTGCTGATCCAGTTCGACGTCTGCGAAGAGATTCGTCTCGATAAACTCAGCCAAATCCTCGGAGCCCGCACCGTAGATGCCAGTTTTAAACATCTCGCTCCCGGATACGTTCGCTACCAACGTCCTCCCGTCGAAGAAGCTCTCGATCCGCTCACCCTGGAAAGCGGCGAGCGCTTGCAGGGCGACATCAAGTATTTTGACTATGGCGTGGTCAGCGTAATCTTCGAACTGCCCTTTTCCGGTGACTGGGACAAACTCGTCCAGCTTTCCAGCCGCTGGGTTTGGGACACCAACTTCGAAAGCCTGGCTACTCGCATCGTCAAGGAAAAACTGGAGCGAGCCGCGCCCGCGCTGGTCAAGCCCTACCCTGCTACCGAGTGGTTGAAGGAAGACTACTTTATCTTTCATCTGCGCGAGATTGCCGGCTCTCCCTCCGCCACAGACCTTCTTACTTCTCAAGGTGGCCGTATCTCGCAGGTGGTGCGCGGTGAATCTCAGCCTCTTTCCGATGGCGAGCGCCAGGAAATTCTGCAATCGCGGATCTCTTACTATCCCAACGATCTTGCCGTCATCGGATGGAACGCCGCTTTTATTTACGACACGCCCACCGGCGCCGAGACCGCGATCCAGCTCCTGCAATACGCCAACTCGCAGTTGCTTGAGTTCCGCCACTACGACGAACTGCTCACCCGGCAACTCGAAAAAGTCTATGACTTCCTCGATCGGGGGCGTGGGCTCTGGTCGCGATGGCGCACCGCCACGGCCGCTTCAAAACTCCATACCGTGCTGCTCGATGTCAACGAACTCACCGAGCGCGCTGACAACGCCATAAAATTCCTAAGCGATATGTTCTCCGCCCGCCTCTACAAGCTCGCAGCATTAAAAGTCGGGGTGCCCGACTACAAAGACCTCGTCAAAGAAAAGCTGCGAACCGCCGAAGAGCTCTACCGCTTTATGGTCGACGAATTCAACCAAAGCCGCGCCTTCGTCCTCGAGCTGTTGGTCGTGATCATCCTGATCATCGAATTGATCTACTTCTTCCGCGGCAAACCCATCTAAAGTTCAAAACAAGATGTAGGAAACGCCGCCGCGAACGTTCCGTCTCCATTTACAGTCTGCGAGGAGCAGTAACCAACAAAACAACACGTGTCTGAAGCAGCGGATAAAGAGAAGGCCGATTACGACGTCAGGGGGGCTGCTCGCTATTTGATTGCTCTGCTGACACTGCCTCGAATCACTACTACCGATGCCGCAGGCAATTCGTACACGGTATCTTTGCCTGTATTCAACCGGGCATGAACAATTGGCCCATCCGGGTCCGCCCAGCCTTTACTGGTAGGGACGATCGTCCGTTGTCCGCTATTCTCGGCGTGCGCCATGAAGCGCGTCTGCGCCGGATGCCATTGATACTGCCCGCTTCCAAAGGTCGAGACCTCCACTGCGCCGGCGAATAAATTGGTTTTGTCGGCCGCTCCTTGCACCGCAATTCGAACCTTGTGGACATTCTGCTGATCTCGATTCACCACCATCACAGCCAAGGTTCCATCGGGTCGCTTCACCGCGTAAGCCGTGACTAACTCGTGCCCAGCGCCATCTGGAACGTCAGCCTTCGCCGCAAATACCTGGTGCTCGCCGCCACCGGGCTGCGCCCATTCCAGATTGATCAATTGCGCCACAAAGAACTGCGCCAGCGGCTGCTGAATCTGATAATTGGCATCGATACTAAACATTCCGAACGTTCCCGGCGAACTGTTGCACCCCGGTTCCATCTGCAGCGGCAGGTAATGGAAAAAGTAAACGCCCTTTCCTCCGGAGTTCAAAAACGATCCGATATAGTCTGCCAGCCAGATTCCAGAAAACATGTCCTGATAAGTTTCGCTGGCGCCCGACGAAAGATTTCCCTCCGTAATCAACATCGGCATATCCGCGGGAATTCCATCTTCGTGCCACACCTGCATGATGTGACTCACCAATTCCGGCTCGTCGTAAAGCATGCCCCACGGCGTTCTGCATGGGTCAAACGGATAATGCTCGAACGAAAAAAAAGAGAGATCGTTCATCCGCCGGTGCTGCTTCAGATAATTCACGAAGCGCGCTGTCCAGGAAACGTTTCCGCTCGCATCCGGCCACACTTCAATATCTTTATTCACGCCCTGAAACGAAGGCCCGCCCAGCTTCAGCGACGGATCCACGCTATGAATCGCCGTCGCCCACTGCAGATACAGCGCCGCATAATCTTCCGGCAACATGTACTGCCCGTCTGCCTCTTCGCCCATCTCGACATAAGAAATCGGATAGCCACGCTTTTTCAGATAGGCAATCTCCGCCGCCGCATTGTCGGGAGTGTCATACAGCATCGCGACCGGAATCATAGCGGGCAGCCCGCGAGTCACACCGCTCGTAAAGAAGAGATCGAACCCTACTTGCGCCTGCTTCGTCGAACCCAAGTCTGACGGTTGATGCCATGGGTCCACTGACGAAACATAGGTCGTGGTCTGCTCTTGGTCCGCTGTGTGGCGCAGAATGTCGTGGAACTCGCCATCCTCCGTACTGGTCCCGAGATACAATTCGCGAATCGCATATCCCACGCAATGTCTCGGATCGTTCGATTCGGAATCCGCCGCGCTTTCCGTTTCGCATGTCTTCGACGATTCCGTCATCCATATCCGTATGAATCGCACGCCCACCGGACTACCGCTCAAGCGAATCGTCTCGCTCCCGCCTTTTCCCTCATTGATCGAGCCCTGCGCAAACGTCTGCCATGTTCCTCGCGTAACTGCCTTGATAGGATCGTCCCCCGTCCAGTACTGCACGACATATCGCCGTGCAAACGGCTCGCCCCACGCGATGCGAATGCTGTTCACCTGCTGCACCTGCGCCAAATCCATCACCACCCACTGCGGATGCAGCGCATCGCTCTCACCGGTGAAACGCTGCGTGAGGTAAGGATTGCTCTTCCAGAAAGTATTCAGATCGCCGTCCGTCAGCCGCGAGAAGCCGACGTTATCGGTGCCGTCGTTGCGCGTAAATCCGCGTCGTGGCAGGCTGTACCCGTACGAATAACGAAGCATCTCCGTCGGAGTGGCCGAGCCGGTGAAATATCCTTTGCCGCCGGCGTCGCTTGTATCGCTCCAGGTTCCTTGCGGATTCCAGTGCCACGCCTCCACCGCAAGCTCCGTGTTCTGGCGATAGGTAACCGGTTGCCAACCCGATGCCAGAGTTTGCCCCAGATTTGGTTGCACCAGATCTTTGTCGATCGCATCCGCTGCAATACGGTCCACACCCGCCCCCAGCGTTTCGTTAGGCACAAAATGGTTCGTGGGATGTGACAGGTCGACGATTACCGTTTGACCGACAGCCGGCAAAGCCGCGTAAGCAACTACCAGCAAAACGGCAGCCAGTATTTTCAAGAGAGGTGCCTCCGCTCAAGCGACTGAAACGATTGAATAGAGGAGTATACGAGAGAATCGGGGCAAGGGAAAACTCTCGGGCACTGAATTCTGATAGATGATTCTCAACGTCCCCGAAACTGCCGCAACGCTTCTGGGAATGAAGCATGTCCCATCGGAGCCGGCGTCAAGGTCAGTACTAACATCAGCAAAGCGAACCCAGCCAGCCACATACGCCCACCGGAAATTCGCGGTAACTCCGCCACCTGAGGATGGCGAAAGCTGCTCAACCACAGCAGGATCGCCCACACAAACCATCCCGTCCACAAATAGTAGGCCATGGGCAGAAGAATGAGGATCGTCAGTCGCGACACGATCTTGTGCGCCCGGGGCGCAATGGAAAAAATAATATGACCGCCATCCAACTGCCCGCCCGGAAGCAAGTTCAGGGATGTCGCCAGCATTCCTACCCAGGCAGCAATTGCGGCGGGGTGAAGCAGCACGCGATTCAGCGGCAAGCCCGCCGCTCCCCTGAGCAGTCCCAGAGATCCCAGCAGGCGATGCGCCGCTCGAAAAATTAAAGGATAGCCAAGTTCATAATCCGCTGGACCAAAGCCTGGATGCGCCGGTTTCGACCATCCCAGCGAAATCATTAGAACGGCTAACGCGACCACGAATCCCGCGATCGGCCCTGCGATCCCGATATCGAACAGCGCGGTGCGCGAGCGAATTCGCGAGCGGATCAGAATCACCGCACCCATGGTGCCGATCGGAGTGGGCATCGGAATAAAGAAGGGAAGCGTCGCGAAAACTCCGTAGCGCCGGCAATACAAGTAATGGCCCATCTCGTGCGCCAGGAAAAACAGCATCAAGGTCGCCATGAAAGGCAGGCCGCCCAGCAATCGCGCAGGATGTGAATAGGCCCAGCTCGCGGGAAAAAATGGCACCGAGTCGTCGTAAAAAGAAAGCGCTGGCTGCCCGCGCTGAAAGTTGAATTGCATGCGTGCTCCCATCACCAGCGTGGTAAAGCAGGTGGCAAGCAGCAACAGGATGTGCAGCCAATAACGAGCCTTCGGCGCGCGCGGCACCCACTCCGGCACAGGCCGAGGGTATTCAATGGCGGAGGAGGCGGCTGGAGAATTCGTATCCGACATGCGGCTTTCGGCCTCGCGATTCATCGAGGCTATTGTCTAGATGCTACACGAGGGAGGGACTACGGCAGAAGCTCTCGAAGAGCCAGGAGCCAGCAGCTGGAAGCCGCCCTTCTTAATCAATCGACTGCAATTCTTTTCCCGGCTTGAAGCGCACGGCCTTGCCCGGAGGAATCGAAACCTCGGCGCCGGTGCGCGGGTTGCGGCCGATGCCAGTCTTGCGTGGGCGCACGTTGAACACGCCGAATCCGCGCAGTTCAATACGATTACCGCGGGCCAACGCCTTCTTCATGCTCTCAAAGACGGTTTCCACCGCCAACTCGGCCTTGGTCTTAGTGATGCCGGTTCTGGCGACCACTTCGTTGATAATGTCGAGTTTAATCACGAACGGCTCCCCGGTGCGGTGTGAGGATCTTACTCAAGTGATTGATGCTATGGGACATAACGCAGATTGTCAACGGGAGCATCTGCACCGTAAACGGGGCGGCGATTTTTGAGCCGCGTCCGACTCCGCTTCTTGGGCGCAGCGAGATGGGCCGAAGAACGATCCTGCGCAGTCCAGAAAGCAGTTGGCTGTAATTAAAAGCCACACCGTTTTACGGCCGCAGCAAAACCCTTCGCACGTGAGCCCTGAATTGAGTCAATGCCACTCATTACCAAGGTCATCTTGGGGAAGGTGACGATTCGGTCCATCATAGGCAGAGCGTGCGAGGCTACGTGCCTCCCAGGACACTTCTGCAATGAATATTGATGATCTGCTGCGTATTGCGACGGAACGCAAAGCTTCCGACTTGCATTTGAAGGTAGGAAACTATCCTCACCTGCGCGTGGATGGCGAATTGGTGCCATTGACCGAACAGCCGCGCGTGAGCGCGGAAGACATGCTGACCATGGCCTTCAGCATGATGTCGGCGCGGCAAAAACAGAAATTCAAAGAGACCACCGAAATCGATATGGCCTACGGCGTAGCCGGGCTGGGACGATTTCGTGTGAACATTTTTCAGCAACGCGGCAACGTCGGGTTGGTGCTGCGCGTCATCCCCACCAAGATTCGCGCGCTCGATGAATTATTCCTCCCGAAAGTGGTGGAGCAGATTTGCGAAATGCCGCGAGGCCTTGTGCTGGTGACGGGCGTGACCGGTTCCGGTAAGTCGACCACGCTGGCGGCGATGGTCGATCGAGTTAATTCCAGTCGCGCCGAACATATCATCACCATCGAAGATCCAATCGAATTTCTGCACCGCGACAAAAAAGGTTATGTAAACCAGCGCGAGATCGGCGTTGATACTCCTTCATTCAGCGCGGCCTTGCGAGCGTCCTTGCGTCAGGATCCTGACGTCATCCTCGTCGGCGAAATGCGCGATTTGGAAACGATTTCGACGGCGCTGCACGCGGCGGAAACCGGGCACATGGTTTTCTCCACGCTGCACACGCTCGACGCAGTAGAAACGGTGAACCGTATTATCTCCATTTTTCCCCCACCGGAACAGAAGCAGATTCGGCTGCAGTTGGCCGCGGTGCTGCGCGCCATCGTCAGCCAGCGGCTGGTGCGGCGCTCCGATTGCGAAGGGCGCGTGCCCGCGGTTGAGGTAATGATCAATACGGCATTCATCCGCGAATCGATTCTGGTGCCGGAAAAGACGCGCTCCATTCGCGAAGCGATTGCGGCCGGTACGTCGCAGTATGGCATGCAAACCTTCGACCAGTCGTTATGGGATCTCTTCCAGGCGGGCCTAGTGGCCTACGACACCGCGCTGGAAAACGCTTCCAACGCCGACGACTTCAAGCTGCGCATGCAAGGCATCGCTTCGACTTCCGACATTTCCCGTCAGTCCATGCAGTCTGCTGGCTTTGGTGGGGGATAACCCGGCGTCCGGCTTCCGGAGTCCGGCCTCCGGAACTGTGCGTTGAATTGTTTTCCGGAAGCCGGAAGCCGAACGCCCGAAAAAGCGGACGCCGGAACCCGGTTCTCCTGCTATCGTTAGCGCATGCCGTTTTCCCGTCCTAAGAAGAAGTCTTATTCCGAAGACGAGTTATATGAATATGCGGTGGGAGCGCTGGCTCGACGCATGCGCACGGTTGCGGAATTGAAGCGTTTATTTCGCGCGCGCGTGGAAGACGCCGAATCGGAATATGGGAAGACGCTGATCGAGTTGGTAATCCGCCGCCTCAAAGATCGCGCGTATCTGAACGACTCTCAATATGCCGCTTACTTCTCTTCTTTGCGGCGGGACAATCAGAAGTTTGGCCGTCAGCGCATCGTAACCGATTTGAAAGTGAAGGGTGTGCACGGCGATGTGATCGACAAGGCCGTAGACGCTGCTTTTGAAGGCGTGAGCGAAGAAAAGCAAGCGCGGGAATATTTGCGGCGGAAGCGCATGGTGAAACCAAAAGATCAGAAACAGACCGCGCGCATCTTCCGCCAACTCATGCGGGGCGGCTTTGGCAACAAAACGATTTTTTCCATTTTGAAGAAATGGGATGTGGACGAAGAGTTTCTGAGCGAATTGGACAGCCAGAGTGCCTAAACAGTTCCAGATATCGAGCAGTTTCACTTGGCAGAGTCTCGATTTTGATGCATACTCCTTAGCGCCGTTCCCCAAAATCAATTTTCAGGAGTCACTATGACGATCAGCTTGAAAACTATTCTTGCCGCGCTGCTGCTCACCGCCGTGCCGGTTGCGCTGGCTCAGGACGTGAGTTCGGACGTAAAGAAGACGACCAAAGACGCTGGCCACGACACCAAAGTAGCCGCAGAGAAGACAGGACACGCGACCGAAAAAGCTGCCGATAAAACGGGCGATGCAACCAAGACGGCTGCCCAAAAGACAGGACATGCGACCAAGAAGGCCGCTACAGCTACCGGTCACGAGACCAAAGTGGTCGCAAAAGATACCGCACACGGCACCGAAAAGGCCGCCGACAAAACCGGCCACGCCACCAAGACGGCCGCCACCAAAACCGGCAGCGGCGTGAAGAAGGCAACCAAGGCGACTGGACACGAGATGAAAAAGGCCGGAGAGAAAACCGAAGATGCAGTGAAGTAGGAAAGCGAGCGAAAGCTAATCACCGAGGGCACAGGGATTCATAGCGGAGGGTTTCCTCCGTTTTCCCCTGTGCCCTGTTTAGTTTTTGCGGTGCTAAAATCGAATCACTCATAAATGTTGACTGGCTCTCAAATCCGCCGCAAGTTTCTCGACTTTTTTGTGCAGCAGGGTCACAAAGAGGTGCACTCGTCGTCGCTGGTTCCGGCGAATGATCCCACGTTGTTGTTCACTAACGCGGGCATGAATCAGTTCAAAGACGTTTTCCTCGGCCTCGAGAAGCGCGACTACTCCCGCGCCACCACCTCGCAGAAATGCGTGCGCGCCGGCGGCAAGCACAACGATCTGGAAAATGTCGGCTTCACCAACCGCCACCACACCTTCTTCGAAATGCTGGGAAATTTTTCCTTCGGCGATTACTTCAAGAAGGACGCCATCGCATATGCGTGGGAGTTGATTACTTCGAAGGAGTGGTTTGGGATTGATAAGGGCAAGCTCTACGTCACCGTCTTCAACGGCGAAGGCGGCATGCAGCGCGACGCCGAAGCCTACGATCTGTGGGCCGCGCAGGGTGTTCCGAAAGATCGAATTTTCGAGATGGGCCTGAAAGACAATTTCTGGCAGATGGGTGACACCGGCCCCTGCGGCCCATGCAGTGAGATTCACTACGATATGGGCCCGGCGGCGTCTGAACAAGGACACACCGATTGCGCCTTCACCTGCGACTGCGGCCGCTATGTCGAGATCTGGAATCTGGTCTTCATGCAGTTCGACCGCGATTCGAGCGGCAAACTGAATCCGCTGCCCAAGCCTTCAATCGACACGGGCATGGGCCTCGAACGAGTGACAGCGGTTTTGCAAGGCGTGATTTCAAATTACGATACTGACTTATTCAAGCCGCTGATCAAGCGCGCCGCCGAATTGACAGGCACAACCACCGCTCATGTAGGGACAGTCCCCCCGGTCGTCCATGCGGAGCAAAGCTCGGCAGGCTCTCCCATCCACAAGTCGGCCGCTTCCCTCCGAGTAATCGCCGACCACTCCCGTGCCGCGACTTTCTTGATTTCAGATGGAGTAACGCCCTCGAACGAGGGCCGCGGATATGTACTGCGCAAGATTATTCGCCGCGCCATCACGCATGGCCGCCTGCTCGGCCAGACAAAGCCATTCCTCCACGAGATGGTCTTCAAAGTTCGCGACCTCATGCAGGACGCGTATCCAGAACTGAACGAAACCGCTCACCGTGTCTCTCAGGAAGTTCTTGCTGAAGAAACCCGGTTCGCGCACACGCTCGACGTCGGTCTTGAAAAGCTCGAGGCTCTGCTGAAACAGTCTGGCGATAAGTTCGCGGGCGAAGAAGCCTTCAAACTGTATGACACCTTTGGCATGCCGCTCGACTTCATGCAGGACTCTGCCCGCGATCAAGGAATAGAGTTTGATCAAGTGGGCTTCGATCGTGCCATGGACGAACAAAAGTCTCGCGCTCGCGCTTCCTGGAAGGGCGCCGCCAAGCAGACCGCCAATCCCGCCTATCAACAGCTCCCGAAATCGCTCTTCGAAGGCTATCGCCAGACACGCTCCGATGGCTGCGAAGTCCTGGCGATCATTTCTAGGGCAGGCGGGCACAACGGTCAAGGCGCACAGGAACTCAGGCCCGGCGACAACGGCGAAGTAATTCTCGACCATACGCCGTTCTACGCCGACTCTGGCGGACAGGTCGGCGATAAAGGATGGTTCTACTCCGACGACCACAACACCATCGTCGCCGAAGTCACCGGATGCTATTCGCCCATCCAGGGCGTGCGCGCGCATCAGGTAGTGGCAAAGCAGCCAGTCCGCGTTGGCGACAAAGTCGATGCGGTTGTCAACGCCGACATCCGCCAATCGACCATGCGCAATCACACCGCGACGCATCTTCTGCACGCAGGCCTACGCGAAGTTCTCGGCAAGCATGTGAAGCAAGCGGGATCGCTGGTTGCGCCGAATCATCTTCGCTTCGATTTTTCGCATTTCACCGCGGTTGAAGACGAAGAGTTGCAGGACATTGAAGACATCATTAATAAGGAAGTCCTGCGCAATCTGAAAGTCGAAACTCTTACCGACGTTCCCATTGACGAGGCCATCAACCAGTATCACGCCATGGCGCTGTTCGGCGAAAAGTATGGCGACAAGGTGCGCGTGGTGCGGATCGGCGACTTCTCCACCGAACTCTGCGGCGGCACGCATACATCCGCAACCGGTGAGATCGGCCTGATCAAAATTCTGAAAGAGGGAAGCGTCTCGTCGGGCGTGCGGCGCGTAGAGGCGGTTACCGGCGAGGGATCGCTCGCCCACTTCCGCAAAGATCACCAACTGGAAAACTTTGTCGCCAGCGTAGCCGCTCATTCCGACACCGAATCTCCCATGCAATCGCTGAAGGCCGAGATGGAAAAGAAAGACGCCGAGATCAAGCGCCTGGCGCGGGAACTCGATCAGGCACGGATGAAGTCGGCATCGTCAAGCACCGCAAACATCAGCGAAAAAATAAAAGACGTGAAAGGCGTGAAAGTTCTCGCCCATCGCGTGGATAATCTCGAGCGCGCCCAGCTCCGCACGCTAGTCGACCAACTGCGCGACAAAATCGGCTCGGGTGTCGTCGTACTGGGCTCGGCGTCGAACGGAAGCGTTTCGCTAATTGTCGGCGTCACGAAAGATTTGACCGCCCGAGTGCAGGCGGGCAAAGTCATCGGCCCCGTCGCGCAAAAAGTCGGCGGCAAGGGCGGAGGCCGTCCCGACCTGGCTGAAGCCGGCGGAAAAGACGCCGCCGCTCTGGACTCCGCGCTGAACGAGGCTTACACCGTTGTAGACTCGCTCTTGGGAACTTAATGTTTTAGTTGTCGGGCAGGTGCTCATGGAAGAACGCATCCGCTTCGTCGAACACCGCGGCAAACAAATACTGCTGGCGGACCTCTCTCATTGCACGCCAAGAGAAGTCGAAACACTTGCTCTGCTGGTCCCGTCTTATGTCACCAGCGAACCTCGCGGCTCCGTGCTATTGCTTGCCGATTTTACGGAAACCGAATTTGATCGTATCGCGATCGAGCGAGTGAAAGAGAGCGCAGTCTTCGATCGGCCACACCTGAAACGCTCGGCTTGGGTAGGCCTGGAGCGACTGCCCCAAGTATTTTTTGAGCACATCAAGAATTTTTCTCAGCGCGAGCTCCCCACGTTCAAAACTCGCGAAGAAGCAATGGACTGGCTGGTAGAGGACTAAACTGCACCGAGGATAGGATATGCGAGTCAACCTAACGGATGCGCGGAAGAAATTTCCGGAACTAATCAGAGCGGCAGAGCGAGGAGAGATTGTGACCATCTGTCGCGGCGGAGTGCCGGTCGTGGACCTTGCGCGTGCAACAACGGCTGCTCGCAAGAGGCCGAAGCTCGGGACGCTGCGAGGAAAGATCAAAATATTCGATCCGGATTGGTGGAAACCGATGACGAACGACGAAGTTGAAGCCTTTCTCGCAGGACGTTATTGAGTGCAGCAGCCTAAGGGCTCGGATGAAGGATTTGGATTCCAGCCTGGGCGTTCGCGGGTGCCCGCGCCACACTCAGCTTCTCCACCTCAGCGTAACCGGCCCCGCCATCGGATGCTTCATCTCTGCTCCCGTTCGCTTCGCTTCAAGATGCGCCGCCTTTAACTGGAAATACCATTTCGCGGGACGGTCGGCATCGTCGATCAGCATCAGATGCGGATTATGCTGCAAGCCTTCAGCTTGCAGTTCCATGGTGCGGCGGTCCTGCTCGACGAATTTGGCGAAGACAAATTTCAATAGCTCGGGCCCGAACGGCAGCCAGCGAAAAATATTCCAGGCCGCGACCACGTCGATGCGGCACTGGGTGCGCGTGATTGGCGTCACCGTCGTGAGCGACGAGAACCAGTACCTTCCCGCCCGGATAATTTCCCGCCGAAGATTGGGCAAAACAAAATCAATTGTTGTCGTAATAGAATCGGCGGCGGCGTACAGGCGCAGAAGCTTGTAGGGCGCGGAGTTTGAACTGGGCGTGTGCGCGCTCATGCGAAAGCCGTTCGGGATGGGCTCGAAATTCTTTTGCTTTTCGTGAATACTGTGGCGGCCGCGCCACCACCAGGCCTGATGCACGAACGGGCCGTGCGCCGGATCCATCAGCCCGATGATGCCGTGATCAATGCTGACAGGCATATCAGCGGTAAGGTAAGCAAGATTGTACTTTCCGTTGGAGGTTTCGCCGAACTTTTCAATCTGCGGCGCCGGTTCGGGAGCCTCTTCGCGCTTTGCAAATCCCGCGCCCTGTGCGCTTGCCTCCGGGATGTAAACCCAAACAAAACCATCCTGCTCTTCGCACGGATAGCTACCCGCGTAAATGCGGTCGACTTTCAGATTTTGCTCAGCAGTAAGTGAAGGGATTATCTGGCACTGTCCATTGTGCGCATCGAACTGCCAGCCATGATAGGAGCACTCAACGTTTTCTCCGTCGAAGTTGCCGCAGTGCAACGGCATGCCGCGATGAGGGCAGGCATCGCGCAAAACGAAGGGACGTCCGCCGCGGTCACGTCCGATGACGAGGGGAATTTCCAGCAGCATCGCCTTATGAAGCTGGTTCCGATGCACGCGGTCGGCGGGCAAGGCGCGATACCAGAAGCCGGTCAGCATGAGTGAATCGGGCGTCTGGCGCTGTGCAGAGTCGAGTTCGGGCATGAAAGAAAATTGCCGATTGTTGATTATCGATTGCTGATTTAAACCCATATGCTAGCATTCGCAGGACCTTTCAGGGCGTACGGAGTCAGGAGGAAGGACTCGCATGGAATTTATCGGCCACTTTCGTCGGCTAACTCCGGTGCAGCGCAACACATTTATCGCATGTTTTCTCGGCTGGTCGCTCGACGCATTTGATTTTTTTATCCTGACCTTCTGCGTCAGCGCCATCGCGACTCAATTCCAAACCAAAGTGTCGGCCGTTGCCGAAGCCATCTTCATCACGCTAGCCTTTCGTCCGGTGGGAGCCTTTCTTTTCGGAATGATGGCCGACCGCTTTGGCCGCCGCCCCACCTTGATGGTCGATATCATTGCCTACTCCGTGTTTGAATTGTCATCGGCGTTCGCTCCCTCCTTGAAAGTATTCTTAATCACCCGCGCGCTGTTCGGAATCGCGATGGGCGGCGAATGGGGCGTGGGCGCGGCACTGGCATTCGAAACCCTGCCGGCGGAGGGACGCGGATTCTTTTCAGGACTATTGCAGGAAGGCTACGCGGTGGGTTATCTGATGGCGGCCCTTGTTTTTGGCACCGCATTCCGTTTCGTGGGATGGCGCGGCATGTTTGTAATCGGCGCGCTGCCGGCCTTCCTGGTGATCTACATTCGCTCGAAAGTCGACGAATCACCGGCCTGGGCCCAGGGACGCGAAGCGAGAAAGACGGAAACGAAACTGGGCAAGGGCATCTTCACCTATCTGGCCACCTTTGCTTTTCTGGTCGTGCTCATGTTTGCCTTCAATTCCCTCAGCCACGGTACACAGGATTTGTATCCGACTTTCCTGACAAAGGATCACAAGTTTACTCCGCAGACCGTAGGTTTCATTGCCATCATCGCTAATATCGGCGCCTTACTCGGGGGGATTTTGTTCGGTACGTGGTCGGAAAAAATTGGCCGGCGCAAGGCAATCGTGATTGCCGCCTTATTAGCGATTCCGGTTATTCCGCTCTGGGCATACTCCCATACCGTGCCCATGCTGGCGCTGGGCGGATTTCTAATGCAGTTCATGATCCAGGGCGCGTGGGGCGTTATCCCCGCACACTTGAACGAGCTGTCCCCCTCTGAAGTACGGGGAACTTTCCCAGGTTTCGCCTACCAGTTGGGAAATTTCCTCTCCTCCCGTAATGCAGTGATTCAAGCGAAGCTTGCCGAGCAGCGCTACGGCGGATTGTTCGCTCCAGTGCTGGCTTGGACCGTGCTGCTGATCGCCATCCTGGTCGCGGTGGTCACTGGGAGCGGCCGGGAGCGGAGAGGTATTGATATGTCGAAAACAAACTAGATGCGGAGGGGTGTGCAAGATTTAGCACCCTTCTGGCACGAAAGCGGCATTGTCACGAGTAAGTTCCTATGTTACGGTAGGGAAAATTTCACGCCTTCGTAATTACTTTTTCAGGGCCCTCTAATCATCGGAAACTGCGCGAGTGCGTGTGCGAGAGTAGCGCCACTATGAAAGAAACTATGGCTTCAATTTCGGCCCAGCAATCCGGCGAAGAGGAGAATTTCGCCAACCGCAAACTGATCCGTCCGGCCTTGCCGCGCCAGGATCACAATCATGGCAACCATGTTTCGAGTCACAACGTCTCGAATCATAATGTCTCGAATCACAATGCCAATCACCTGCAGTTGACGGAGCGGCGGGACAGAAACGATCGCCACGACCGCCCAGAACGCGGATTTGAGCGCGGCGACCGTGGGGCGGGACCTGGTAGCGGCCGAAAGGCGGCGCCCCCGGAGCAAACCAACGCCGAGAATTTTTATTATCAGAAACAGATGCAGTCGAGAACACCGATGGTCATTGTGCTGCGCGACGGCGAGGAAGTGCACGGCATCATCGAGTGGTACGACAAGACCTGTATCAAGGTACTCCGCGAGGATGGACAGCCGAACTTGATGATTTACAAACCTGCCATTAAATACATGTTCAAGGAAGATGAGGGCGGGCGCTAAGTCGCCACCTCGCCCACCTCAATTCAAAACCCCTTCTCCGTGGTCAGTAGCTCCGCCGTAAACGATAACGCACTTAGGCGTGAACCGAACGCTCAACGTCATGCGTGGACTCTGACTTGCCCTCGCCCTGCCACTTTCGCGATAGCGAATCCAGTTGCGCGAGAACTTTCTCGATATCCTTCATGCGAGCGGTAATGCCGTAGGTGACCGCTGGCGGAATCGTCTGTTCATAGTGCCGGAAAATAAAGCCCGCACTCTCCAGCGTCCGCAGCCGTTCCGTCAGCACGCGCGCTGAAATTCCTTCTATCTGCTTGCGCAGCACTCCGAAGCGCATGGTCCCGTTGTTGCTGAGTACCCACAGGATGTGCATCGTCCAGGGCCGCGAGAGCAATTCGAGCAGCCCGCCGATCGCACAAGGGGAGGGGAGTTTCGAGGATAGTCGCGTAGTAGTCATAGTGATACTAGGTTACTCTTAAGTTCCTGGTATGTAAAGAGCGTATAGTTATTTATTGTAACCAAAAACCGGGGAGCACTATCTAACCCTCCTGAAGTCGGAGGATCCTATGAAATTGCTTCGCATCGATTCCAGCGCAAGGCGCAACTCAGTCTCGCGTCAACTTACCGGGAAGTTTGTCGAAATGTGGAAGAGGGAAAATCCTTCAGGAGAAGTGATCGAGCGCGACTTGGCCACCACCTCTCTTCCGCTGATTACCGATGAGTGGACGCATGCCGTACACTGCGACCCATTGGGACTCACTCCCGCGCAACGCGAAACGCTTGCTGTCTCCGACACGCTGATTGAGGAGTTGCTTGCGGCGGACACCATCGTTATCGGCGCTCCCATGTACAACTTCACTGTTTCCGCACCATTGAAAGCCTGGATCGATCAGATTGTGCGCGTCGGACGTACGATCCTCTACAGCGCCTCCGGAGTGGAAGGCGTGCTCAAGGGCAAGAAGGTGATAGTCCTCACCTCGCGTGGCGGCGCTTTCCGCCCCGGCACTCCCACTGCGAAGTATGACCACCAGGAGCCCTACCTGCGGCACATCCTCGGATTTATTGGATTGACCGACGTCACATTTATTCACGCCGAGAATCAAAAGCCAGGCGAACTCGCGGAACCTGCTCGCGCCGCTGCGATTGAGCAACTTCAACTGGCGGCCGCTGCGATCAACCGTCCCGCAACTCACGTTTAAAACCATCGCGAACTGTAGTAAGCGAACAACTCCATTTTCAGTTCTTGCACCACAAAATCCTTCGGCAGATGCTTAACCGAAATAAGGAGAAGTCAAATGTCAGCCAGTAGGTCAACCACACTGAATCAATTGCAAACACCAAGCATTTCAATCGCAGCCAGCGGCCCTATCGTTTTGTTGGGACGCTTTCTCTTCGTCCTGATTTTTCTGATGTCAGGACCAAGACACTTCCTCAGTCAAACCATTAACTACGCCGCCGCGCAAGGCGTGCCGCTCGCTTCCATCGCGGTTCCGTTCTCGGGATTGCTTGCGCTCGCCGGAGGGCTCTCGATTCTGCTCGGCTACCGCGCACGCATCGGAGCCTGGCTCATCGTGCTGTTCCTGGCGGCTGTCACTCCCATGATGCACAAGTTCTGGGGTGTCAGCGATCCCATGATGTTTCAGATGCAATTCGTCATGTTCATGAAGAATGTCTCCATGCTCGGCGGGGCGCTGCTTATCACGCAGATCGGCTCGGGACCGTGGAGTTTGGACGCACGCACGAAGTAATCGCAGCATCAATATTTCGGTTCAACCTCAATCTCAACCTCGCTTCGGCGAATCATAAAGGAGAAAGACATGTCGGATCCAACCATTCAGGTATTGCCTAAAGGTCCATATCTAGTTGCCGGAAAGTTCGCTCTGCTGGACGCGAGTGGCAAGAAGATCGAAGCGGGGGAGAAGATTGCGCTTTGCAGGTGTGGCGCTTCCACGAACAAGCCGTTCTGCGATGGAACTCACAGCAAAATTGGATTCGACGCAGCCGCCGCGGCTGTTCCGGGCAGCGCCGAGTAATCGCTCCGCTCGGCTAAGGTCGTCAGAGACGTTGACTTAGTCCACAGACTTAGTCTAGTCTTGCCTGCATGGAAGTGAATATCCATGAAGCGAAAACCCATCTTTCCCGACTTCTCCAGCGAGTCGCTGCCGGGGAGGATGTGACGATCGCGCGCTCTGGGGTGCCGATTGCGCGTCTGGTGCCGGTTGCACCCGAAGCGAAGAAGATTCGTCCTTTGGGGATGGACCGTGGTCGAATATGGATCGCAGATGATTTTGACGCTCCTTTGCCCGATGACCTTCTGAAGCAGTTTTACGGTGGCGAACTTCCAAAACTAGAACCGAAATCGCGAAAGCGAAAGAAATGAAGTTCCTGCTGGACACCATGGTCTGGCTGTGGAGCGTCGGTCCCACGGATAAGATTGGCAGTGAGGGACTCGAGATTTTAACTGACGGACAGCAAGACCTCTATCTCTCAGCTGCGAGCAGTTGGGAAATTGCAATTAAAACAAAATTAGGAAAATTCGATTTACCAGAGCCTCCCCCCCGTTACGTTCCGAACAGAATCGCAGCGCAAGGCATACATTCACTCTCCATAACTCAGAGCCATGTTCTCTCGGTTTACGATTTGCCGCTCTATCATTCCGATCCCTTCGATCGCCTGATCATCGCCCAGGCTCTGGCCGAGAACATGGTCATATTGACCTCTGACCGTGCCTTTAAGAAATATCCGGTCGAGTTGATTTGGTGTGGGAAATAAAAAGGGCGCGACGAATCGCGCCCTGAATCTGCTAACTCCGCAGCATGGCTACACACCTACGGGCTGCTTGCTTCTCACTGGCACCGGTGTAAGCCAGCCGTGGCGGTCGGTTTTTTCGCCGCGCACGATGGCGTAAAACTCTTTCTGGATCGCCTTGGTGATCGGACCGACAGTGCCTTTGCCGACTTTGATTTTGTCGACCGACCGGATGGGCGTGACTTCGGCGGCGGTTCCGGTGAAGAACGCTTCGTCGGCGATGTAGAGCATCTCGCGCGGAATCATCTGTTCGACGATTGGAATATCGAGGTCGCGCGCGATCTGCAAAACGGAATCGCGCGTGATGCCCGGCAACACGGAGTTGCCGAGGGGCGCCGTGATCAGTTTGTCGTGGTGCACCAGAAAAATGTTTTCGCCGGAGCCTTCGCTGACGAATCCATTCACGTCGAGCGCAATTCCTTCGACGTAGCCGTTGACGATGGCTTCCATCTTGATGAGTTGCGAGTTCATGTAATTGGCGCCGGCTTTGGCCATCGCTGGCAAAGTGTTGGGCGCCAGCCGCGTCCATGAGGAGACGCATACGTCGCAGCCTTCGCTCTCGCCGCCCAAATATTTTCCCCACGGATAATTGATGATGTAAACCTCGGTGGGCGAGTTGAACGGATTCACCCCGGCCTCGCCGTAGCCGCGCAGAATGATTGGCCGAATGTAGCAGGGCCAGGCGCCGTTGCTGGCGACGGTTTCGACCATGGCCTTTACCAGTTGGTCGCGGGTGTAATCCACGTCGATGCGGTAAACCTTGGCCGAATTCAGCAGCCGCTCCATGTGCTCGTTGGCGCGGAAGATGCCCGGGCCAGATGGCGGCGCGTAGCAGCGAATCCCCTCAAACACCGAAGAACCGTAGTGGATCACGTGCGACATTACGTGAATCGTGGCGTCATCCCAGGGAATGAGTTTGCCATTGTGCCAGATGCGTTCCGACTTCTCGATTGCCATGCGGACTCCTTCGCGGCGTTACAAGACATTATAGCCGAGACGTATTTCCACAATGTTACTGGTGGGCGCGAGCAACTGAGGAGCGAGGTTCGCTCGAGCGGGCCAGTTGGATGAAGGCATTAATTGGGACGCCGAATCTGCCCGGATCGCCCGTATGCGACGGCTCTGCGTGCCGGGGCTGAGGCTGCAATTCGAGCGGGCCGCTTGCGGCGCGTAGGATCTACGGAGGGGGCGCGAGAAGCGATGTTACAAAGGGGGACGGGAAATGGCTCGGTTTCTTTAGCCTGCATAACTTGTGGGGCGGGGATGGCAGGCGTGACGGCCTTCTGGGCTTCGGGTTGGGGCGAATACTCGGGAACTTCGCGGACCATTTTCTCTTCCGACAGCTGGAAGTGAACGCGCGGAGCATTCCTGACCGCGATGTTCAGGGCGCGCAGAATGAGTTGGGCGCGGCGGAGATCGATGGTGTTGCGAACCAGAGCGTTGATGACCTCCATGAGGGAAGCCTGGATGGCGGCCTCATCCTCGATGATGGCGATGGGGTGAAGGCGCGACTTGGCAGGAGTGCGCACGCCGCGGATCATGCGCTGATGGAAGTAACAGAAGACTTCGCCGCAGAGAGAGGGAGAGCCGCAACGGATTCCGTTGACCTTGATGTGAGTGCAGGCGCCTGTGTTCTTGTTGAGCAGCATTGACTTTGAACCTTTCGGATCCGGATTAGAAAAAATTGCGGATTGAATTTGTAAATTATTGATTGGAATGGAGTTGGCGGAGAGGAGATCGAGGGAGTCCGCGCAAAATCTTGATAACCAAGGGTTTGCACGTAAAATATTGAAAAAGTGGGACTTAGCGAAGGTTAGTTCGGCAGGGGAGAGGGTGGAAAGATATTCGGGGAGGCTCTTTGGTCGGGTTCGCATACTACTTACAGTTTAGTGGGGGGTGCAAGGTCAGACGTCACAAGGGGGGTGTGGAAAAAGTGCTGGTGTGTCACCACGAGCGCAATCGAATCCGCCCTCTCCGTTCGAGGGTGGTGTCGTTGGCGCTTGCGGAAAAACTCCTGGCGGATGAGTAATGCGACCACGGGGGCTAAAGCCCGAACAGATCTAAAGGTCTTACGCGGCGCTGAAAGCGCCGCTCTTCCACGTCACTGCATGCATTCGTTGTTTTTCCGCAACCTCTGAAAGCCGTGCCCTTCCCGAGTTCGATCCTTCAGCGAACTGTGGAGCGGCTGCGGCCCGATACGGCTGGGCGGCATGGACCCTTCGGCTTCGCTCAGGGCAGGCTCGCAGGAGTGCCCGTCCCCACACGGGCTGTTGTGCCTGTCCCCACACGGGCTGGGCGGCATGGACCCTTCGGCTCGCTCAGGGCAGGCTCGCAGGAGTGCCCGTCCCCACACGAGCGGGTGGTGCCCACATGAGCTTCATCGCATGCGCCTTTGGTTTACGGGCCGCTTTCCAGTTGCTGATTGCAGGTGCCGGCGGTTGTCTGGGGGTTCAGGAACGTTGTCCAGGAACTGGCGTGGGCGCCGGCGGGCGGCGTCAGCAAGGCGGGGTTCGTGAGGTCGAAGAACTCGCTCATATCATATTGCGGGTTCTGCAGCCAGTAGTTGTCGCGGGCGGTCAGATTGGTGACGTTGAACGTCTTCTCGATGTAGGCCAGGATTGCGGTGTAGTCGCGCGGAACGTGGGAGACGAAGTTGGGTTTGGCGTAGGGCGAGATCACAATCATGGGCACGCGAAGGCCGGTCAGGTTGAACTGTCCGCCTAACTTTCCCACGGCGCAGTAGCCGCCTGAGCCGTTATTGGGGTCGGGGCATTGGCCCGGCTGATAGCTGTCGGGTTCTGGAACCATGAAGGGCGCTACGTGGTCGTAGAGGCCGCCGCTTTCATCGTAGGTGAGGATGAAGATGGAATCGTACCAGGCAGTGCTCTGCATGAGTGCGCTGATGATTGATTGGACGTAGGCGGCGCCGCTCTGGATGTTGTTGTCGGGATGCTCGTCGAGTCCACTGCCGCCCGAGGCGCTGTCGATGAAGATGACTTCAGGCAAAGCCTGGTCGGCGTTGCAAGGGGTGCCGCTGCACGATCCGCCCAGGCGCGCCAGTAGATCGCTTACCGGGAAAGTCTTCGGCCCAATCTTCGCATCCTGGAAGTCGGCAAAGTTAGAGAGAAAGATTCCATCTTTGTAGTAATAAAGCCAGCTTACGTTCGCGTTGTTCATGGCGTGGAAGATGGTGGGCGCGGCGTATAACGGATGGCCGGTGTTGTCGGGATATTCGTGACCGAAGGACGTGGCGGCCATGAGATACATCCGGTTGGGCACGGTATTGGCGAGGATGGGCGAGTGCCAGGTGTCGCTGGTGGCGAAGAAGCTGGCGAGGTCGTAGTAGTAGGGCAAGTCCGACTGGTTGTAGTAGCCCATGGCGCGAGTGCCATTCGGATCGTATTTTTCCGCGACGTTGTTCGTGGTGTCGAGAAAATTGTTCATGCTGAAATCGCTAGCAGTGAAAGTGGTGGTAGTGGTCCAGGCACCGTCACCGCCGGTTAGGGCCACGTCGTGATGGCTTTCGTCCCAGGCGGGGCTGAGATTTTCCGTGCAGACAGTAGTCTCGTGGAATGGCGTGACGGTTGCGCCAGTGTTGTGGTTGGTCAGGGTTACGGAGGGATTGAAGACATCGATGGTAGAAGTGTCGGTAATGCCGGCCGCCTGGAGGCGCGGCGTGCGCCAGGCGGGAAGTTGTCCAAAGTACATGTCGAAGGAACGATTTTCCTGCAGCATGTAGAAGATGTGTTTGATGACGCCCAAGGGCGCGGGGCTGACGGTCAGGGTTGCGATTGCGGTGATTGAGCTGCCATCCGACGCCGTGGCGGTAGCGGTATAGGTGGTGGTGACATTGGGCTTCACGGTGGCGGAAGAGCTTGGCAGGGTACAGGGCGAGCACACGCCATTGTCGATGGAGAGCGCCGTGGCCGTGCCGGCGGTAATTTGCCAGGACAAGGTTGCGGTCGAGCCTGCGGTGATGGTCGCGGGCGATACGCTGAGACTGAGGGTGAAGGGAACGTTAACGGTGACGGTGGCGGTCGCGGTGGTGCCATCCGACGAAGTGGCGGTGAGGGTGTAGGTGGTGGTAGCGAGGATGGGCGCGACGGATGATCCGGAAGTGGGGAGCGGGCCTGAGTCGTCCGATTGAGGCACGGCCGGAGAAATCGTAACCGAGGCGGCGTTGGTGGTGGCCCAAGTGATGGTGGATGTCTGGCCGCTATTCACGTCCGTGGGACTGGCGGTGAATTGGGTAATTACGGGGATGATCGGGGCCGCTGTCACAGTGACCTTGACCGATTGGGTTGCTGTGGTGCCGTTAGACGCCGTGGCGGTAATGGTATAGGTGGTCGTGGCGGTCATGGTCACAGTCGCTGATCCGGAGGTAGGCAGCGCGGCGGTGCCGGTTTGTACGGCGGGAGCAATGGTGACGGACGTGGCATTGGTGGTCGCCCAGGTGATGGTGGTGGTCGTGCCAGCAGTCACGGCGGTGGGACTCGCGCTGAATTGCGTGATCTGGGGGGTGACGGGCGGCGGCGTGGTCTTCGTGCCGCTGCTGCTACATCCGAGCTGCAAAAAGGTTAGAAGCGCGATGCCGAAACCAACGCTGCGAAGGTATGTTTTGTTCATGGGGCGTGTTTGGGGAGGTCCTTGGAGAAACCCGTCGATTGCGCGAAATCAGATGCCGCGGTCGCGGGAGGGGGTTGCCGTGCAAAAGAGCAGAAAATCAGGACAGGATTACCCTTGTCTGGCGGAGCGCGCGGTGTCGGCTCCCGGCTAGTGGCGTGGGGTTTCGGAGGTTGGAACCGGGGAAGCGGGCGTAAGGCTGGCCTTTACGGTTGCGCCTGGCAGTTCGTCGCCACGAAAGAATTTAGCTTTGTCTTTTTCTTTGGCGTTGGCGGCGCGCATTTCGGGCATAGCTTCGTAGGGCTTGCTGTAATCGTTGGCGGCGTTCCAGAACAAGAATCCGATGCCGCCTTTTTCTTTGGCGGTGGCGACTTGCACTTTGATGTATTCGGGAGAATATGTTTTGGTGCGCCAGCGGAAGGCTTGCAGCCAGGGGCGGATCACGACACCGCTGCCTTTGGTGATCAACTCGAAGCGCGCCATGGATTCGCCGATGAAATGCTCGGGGGCGTCGCCGGGGTGAGCGATGTTATCCATGCCGAAGAAGTGCGAGGGGTAGATCATGGGCGAGAGCACGTCGCAATATTTCGCCATGCCGACGATGTCCTGTCCAGTGTGGGCGAGGTCGACGGGACGCTGCCAAGCCATCACGCCGAAGACGTCGAGTGAGAGCAGCGCGCCGGTGGGATGGAGTTCGGCATAGGCTCTTTTCAGGAAAGCGGTGATGACGTCGGAGCGTTGCGGGCCGCGCGGGGCCGCTTTACAGACAGCGGGGGACGCAGTGGTTTCGGGTTGCTGGGCTTCCGGTTTCGTCATGGCTTCGGCTTGCTTCGCGCCGGCTTTCGTGGCGGTTCCGCCTCGCTTCGCTTTGGCGGGACGGCCGAGGCGGCCGTTGCCACATGATTCCGGTTCCTTCGCGGCATCGGCTTGAGTTACTTCGGGCTGGCCGGCTTGATAGAAGAAGGCTGCGTCTTTCTGATCGCCTTCGGCAGGGAAGCGGACGTAGTCGAATTGGATTTCGTCGGCGCCGGACTGGGCTACGAATTTGGCGAGGGCGATGTCGAAATCCTGAACTTTGGGTTGCGAAGGATCGGTCCAGACGAGCTTGCCGTTTTCGCGCCAGGGCGCATGATTTTTTCGCGATTGAATTGCCAGTTCCGGATGCTCGACCACCATTCGTTCGTCGCGGAAGATGGCGATGCGGGCGATGGCGTGCATGTTCTGCGAGTGCACGAAATGAATGAACTTCGGCAAGTCATGGATGTAAACCTGATGCTTGCCGAGCAACGGATGTTCGTAGGGAATGGTGATGCTGCCGTCAGAATCCTTGATGTCGAAGACGATGGCGTTGCCGCCGACTTCGCGCCAGTGGCGGATGATGCGAAGTCCGTGGTCGCTGGCAGCCATGATGCCGGTCAGGTAGATGGCGCGGACTTCGAAATCTTTGGCGACTGGGAAAGTTTTCTCGACGATGGGCGCGGGGAGAATTCCGGGAATGGTGATTTGCTCGCCGGATTTTAATATGTTGGCGGAGCGGTCTCCGTTTACGTGGCGGATGGCGTCGGAAAGTTCGGACGAAGTGAGGTAGGCAGTCTTGTGCAAGTACTGGCGGGCGATGGCGGGAATGCTATCGCCACGCTTGGCGGTATAGACCTCAGTGCTGAATCCGGCGCGAGTCTGTGACGACGGAATATCCGCAGGCTGGGCGCTCGCCGGGACGGTTGCGCTGGCGGGCTTGAGCTGAGCGCTTTGCGCCTCCGCCACTGGAGTGAACGTAAGGCTTGGATTCATCTGTACAGCGGCCACGCCGAACAGAGCGCACGACAGAGCAGCAAGGATTAGAACAGACGAGCGGCGCAAGGAAATCCTCCGAGTGATGCTGAGCGCGATGCTAACTTGCAGCCATCGAACCCGCTAGTTACTCCCGGTCATCTCCCCCTCGTTTTGGGGGCAAAAGATCTTCAACCCAGGGGGCGCGGGGGAGCACAGGGGAGAGCTTCAACTTCTCGACTCGGAATTGCGCTTTCCTCCTTGCGCAAAGTATTTCTCTTCAATCCTGTTACCGTTTCACTCGCGCCTGATCTAATATAGCCGACGGCCATCTAAATCCAGCGAGATACAGGGTTTAAACGTGCCGCTATTTTTAGTCGCCCGGTGGCCAGACGCTTGCTGAATCCGAGGTGGCCCGGACGAGCCATCGGGGCAGGCAAGCGGCTGGTTTTGACTGACAAATTTTGTCATTTGAAGCAGTGGGGGAGCCGCGAGGGACAAAGGCCTGGAAGGTCCGGGGTAACGGTAAGCAAAGGGCCGAGCATACGGCTCAGGACAGGGAAGACTGATATCTATGAGATCGAATCTCGCGACAGTTCTGGATCCAAATCGCCGCAGCAACGATGCTGGAGAGTTTGAAGCAGCCCTGCGCCGCCGTATCGTGGGTCAGGACCAGGCGGTAGAAAAGGTCGCCGAGATTTACCAGATGTTTCTGGCGGGGCTGAATGCTCCGGGGCGTCCGGTCGGGAACCTGCTTTTCCTGGGACCGACGGGATCGGGCAAAACGCGCGTGGTGGAAGCCATGGCGGAGGCGCTGTTCGGAGATGCGCGGGCTTGCATCAAGATTGATTGCGCCGAGTTTCAGCACTCGCACGAGATTGCGAAGTTGATCGGTTCGCCTCCGGGATACCTGGGGCATCGGGAGACTCATCCGCTGCTCACGCAGGAAGCGTTGAATCAGTGGTACACGGAAAAGCTGAAGCTCTCGATTCTTTTGTTCGACGAAATCGAAAAAGCCAGCGACTCGCTGTGGCAACTGCTGCTGGGGATTCTGGACAAGGCTACGCTGACGCTCGGCGACAATCGGCGCGTCGACCTTTCGCAGTGCATCATCATCCTGACCTCGAACCTGGGGGCCAGCGAGATGACCGATCTGGTGGATGGCGGCCTGGGCTTTGCGCCGCGAGTGGTGGAAGTCGACAACAATTTTGACGACAAGATTCAGCGTACCGCGGTTGAAGCCGCACGGCGAAAGTTCACGCCGGAGTTCATGAACCGCATCGATAAGACGGTGGTCTTCAAGACTCTGCGCGACGAGCATCTCTCGCAGATTCTCGAGATCGAACTGGGACTGGTGCAGCAGCGCGTGCTGATGGCCGCGGGCGCGAATCAGTTTGTATTCAACTGCACGCCGGGAGCGAAGAGCTTCCTGTTGAAGGAAGGCACCGATCCTCGTTACGGCGCGCGTCACTTGAAGCGCGCGATCGAGCGGCATCTGGTTTTCCCGCTAGCTAATCTCGTGGCGACTGCGCAAGTGAAGCTGGGAGATTTTGTCCGCGTGGATATGGCTTCGGAAAACCAGTTGATTTTCGTCAAGGAAGCCGAAAACACCATGGCGCCGGTTCTGCTGGAGCGCTACGGAGCCGCAGCCGCGAATATGCCGAATGTCCGCGCGGCGCGTACCGCCGTCAACAACCGCCGCGATTTTGGCGCAAGCCCGATCGCGGAGAGCAAATGATTTTTAGAGTTGTTTCCCGACTCGCGTGACCGCATCTCGCGAGTCCCCTCGGGCGCCGGTACCCTCCGGCGCCTTTTTTATTTGGTGGGCAGATGATCATTGACGACAAGATGACAACAGAGATAGCACTCAGAACCGGTCAATGAGTGAAATCGCGATGTTTCGCCAATCTGAGCCGTTGCCAGACCGACAGTCATCGCATGAAGTCCGCCATCCCTGCCCAGCGCTTGCTGTCGTCGCAGTGGGTCTTGTGATAGTCGAGTCCCTCCAGCAGTATGCTTAGCCCGTACAGCGCTAGGTACGCAACAGCAGAAAGTATGAAGATGAGCATAGAACTGGCCGCGAGGAAGCCGAGCGTTCGCACAAGATCACAGTTCACCCGGACGGCCATAACTATCGACGCCAATGCTAGACTGACAACAAATGCCAGCCAGAGGACGGTTATCCAACGCGGCACTCGATGCTCTCCCCGTTTAATCTCTTCCAGCATCTCATCCTTCATCACGGGCATTTTCGCACAACTGTTGTAACCTGGCGATTGCACTCCGGAGAATTTCTACAAGCGCCTGCGGGTTACCTCTGTAACCTCGGGCCTTCCCGCACCAGCGCCTTCTGGCAGGCCTTGTTCCACATAGGTGAAAAGAATTGCTTTCGCTGTTGAGAGCGCCGTATAAGTCCAGCTGCAGGAGTCATGAAATGGTATGAGGCTTGCACTTACCTGCACGAGCCAAGATCCTCCCCGGACAGGAACAATTTCATGAAAACGGTACTCGGAACTCTGGTCATTCTTTGCGCCACTTCCGCATTTTCCCAGAGCATTATCAGCAGCGAGGTGCAGCCTCTTCGGTTCAGCGAGCATCCGCAGCACGCTTCCCAGCATGCGATGGCACAGGAATCGAGCCTGTACGAGAGTTCGGCTTACAGCTACGCAAAAGGCGAGGTTCCACTCTGGGAGCTGGGAACTCCGATTTACGTGGTTCCACTCGGCGACCTGGCGCGCGCCGCAAAGAAGGAACACGCTAACGACCGCAAAGCGGAAAAAGTCTTAGAAAAATAAGCTGGGGGACATAAGCGGGGGACAAGGGTGGACGGCGATGGCTGCCGGAACTATTTGATTTGTTATGTCGCGGGGCTCGTGACCAACCCAGTTGTGCAGGCATTCCTGTGTCCCGCCCCTTCGCAAAGGACGCGAAGGAACGGGGCACCCACTGTGTAGCTGATGCCAGCGAGAGCAAAAGCCTGGGCCACCCGCCTATTGCTTTAACGAAGCTGTCTTGGGATCTTGCGCCTGTTGCGGCTTCGTCTTGTTCGCAGCAGGTGTCTTCTTGGTGGAAGGCTTGCTCACGTTGCTGGCATGCTGCTCCTGCTTCTGGTCCTTCTTGCCAGCAACCTGTTTGGCCGACGCCGGTTTGACCTGCGCTGTCTTAGCCTGCGCCTGTTTCGACGGCTCCTGCGTGGCCGCGGCTTGCTTCGCGTTCTTGTCTGCGTCTTTGTGATTGCGCCAGAACGCGACTTTTGCGAGCCTGCTATGGTGCTCCTTATTGTTATCTTTTTCGGTATTGTTCACGCCAGCCTGGGCCATCGTCATCGCGCTGAACAGCACTACGCTGACCACAAGGGTCACGATAGTTCTGATTGCTTTACTCATTAAAGCCTCCCTGTTTCGGGCAATTTTGCAGTGGTTAAGGAGGGTTCACAAGTGACGAAAGGGAACACAGAATCGGGGAATCGGGCCGACATAGGCCCAGCCCTATCTCTGCTTCCTAATTGCAGTGACTTTTTCAACACCCACAGGGATTGCACTGTTTGAGAAATTGCCGAGCCGGGGTCAATGAGTGCAATGGCGATGTAACGCCAGTTGGAGCAAATGGCCTCACGTCCAGTCGTCCGTGTGCCCTCCGTCGGAATTCGCGTGTAGGGCATCGCTGATGGTAGCCCGCCAGTCCGCTGGCGGGAAGGCTCCTCAAGAATCTAAGCGCGTCCCGGAGGGACGCCTGAAACAAAACCAGAGACATCGGCAGAATCAGTTCCCACGCAACGAAAACCGCGAGAGTACACGGACCGCTCTTCGGAATGTGATTTCACCGCCCTGGGGCCGAGACTGGTTTTAGGGTTCTCAGGTCCGGGCGCCGCGATGGGGCCGCCGGAGCGTTGGGCAGCTCGAAGGCGTAGACGTTGCCGTCATTTGAACAGGCGTACAACACCCCGTTCGCCACGATAGGGGAGGCAGTCACGCTGTTTCCCGTCGGGTATTGCCAGAGGTTGGTGAGGCTGCTGACGTCGAACGCATATACGTTACTGTCCGGCGAAGTGACGTACACCACACCATTGGCGACGGCGGGCGAGGAATTCAAATTGTTGGCGATGACCGCCGTCCGCAGGAAACCTCCATTAGCGGCGTTGAACTCATAGAGGTGCCCATCGGTGGAGTTGACGAAAACGATCCCATTGGCCACGGCAGGGGCAGATTCAATTGCGCCGGTCGCGGCGTTGGCCCACTCCTGTGTACCTGTGATGACATTGAGGGCATAGATTCCGTTATTGAAGTTGCCGGTATAGACTTTCCCGTTGACCACGGCGGGAGATGCGGGTATGGCGAAGCCTCCAAAATTGACGCTCCACGCCACTGTGCCGTTCGAGGTGCTGAGCGCGTAGACTGCCCCACTAAAGTCATTGCCGGAAACGGCAACATAAACCAGGCCGTATACCTGTGAAACGGCGAGCGCGGTGAACATTACGCCGTTCACGTTGCAGCTCCACAGCAGTGCACCGGTCTTGGCATTCAGCGCGTATACGTTGTTGTCGTTCGAGCCTATATAAACTACGCCGCCGGCTACAGCGGGCGAAGAATCCACCGCGCCGCCGGTCGTGTAGTTCCATACTTTGGCGCCGGTCGTGGCGTTCAGGGCGTACACATTATTGTCTCCGGAGCCAAAGTAGACCAGACCATTCGCCACCGCGGGCGTCGAGCCACTCCCGCACCGGTTGTGTAAGACCACCTCACATGTCCAGTCGTGGCGTTCAGCGCATAGAGGTTGCCTCCGGAGGAGCCGACATAGAGCACGCCGTTCGCCAGCGTCGAGCCAGTCCCGTTGACCCCGATCGCGGCCCAATTCACGTCAAGCCCGCTTACAGTGCCCGTGTTGAGCACGTTTTCATATGGGTTGAAGCGTGTGCCGTTTGGAACGAAGCCTTCCTCCAACCAATTGGTAATGACATTGAACGGCGCCTGTGCGCCGGTCTGATTCGAGATTTGCTCGGCGCTGAACCAATGCGTTCCCGGCACCGCGTAAGCCGGGACCTGCACTGCGACTTTCGAGAATGATCCTGAGCTATCGGCATTCACGAAGGTCAGGAAAAAGCTGTCGAAATAGATGTAAATCTCGGCGAAGGGTGAGAAGCCGCTGCCCGAAAGCAGAGTCTTGGTTGTGGGAGGGCCGGACTTTGCTGACAGCGTGACAGTCTGGCTAGAGCAAAATACTGCCAGCACGAGAACTATGTTCAACCCCAAACCTAAGCGCCGCAATCCTTGGAATACAGTCTTGGTGATCGTCATGCTGCCCTCCTGAGTCGAAAGCAAAGAATTGCTGCAGAAAGATCGAAACGCAGGCGATGCCCTGGAGGTTCGTTGGGTTTAGAAAAGAAGGCATAAAAAATCCGCAATGGACTGCTCAGGTTGCGGTGCTCGACGCAATCGGGGGAGGGGAAATACCGAACCGCGAGACTCTATAGCGGAAAGCGGCGCGTGTCAAGTTTGGAGCCGGGTTTCCTCGATAGCAGGTTTTCCACATCCCACCGGTGGAATTTTTAACCAACAATTCAACTCTACGTAACATTTGGCCGTGTTGCGTTTCATTACCATTTGTCGCTAGAGGTCACCATGAAAAAGATACTTGCGTTACTCTCCCTCACGGCAGTCTGCGCGGTTGGCACCGCAATCGCTCAGAACAATGATTCCCACCACAACTCCCGCCATCATGGCCACATCAAACGCGTGTTGTTGATCAGCGTCGACGGAATGCACGCGGTTGATTTTGCGAACTGCGCCAGCGGCGTCAGCACGGTCAACAATGGCGCACCCTATTGCCCGGCGATGGCAGCTCTAGGCACAACGGGCGTCAACTACGTCGCTGCCAGCACGTCAAAACCATCCGATTCCTTTCCCGGCCTGACTGCGATCGTCACTGGCGGAAGCCCAGCCCTAACCGGCGTGTACTACGACGTCGCGTACGCCCGCAACCTCGACGGGCCTGAAGAGGTGACCGGCAATGGAAACGGGCCCGGTCCTTGCCCTGCTGCGGTAACGGGTTTCACGACCGAGTACGAAGAAGGCATCGACTTCGATAAGACCAAGCTGAACGGTGGCGCGCCCGGCGCGTCGCTCACTGACGGCGGCATCGCATCGATCGATCCCAAGCACCTGCCCCGCGACCCGGCGAATGGCTGCAATCCCGTTATGCCCTGGGATTTTGTCCGAGCGAACAGCATCTTCAGCGTGATTCACCAGTCTGGCGGTTACGCGGCATGGTCCGACAAGCACCCGGCGTATGCCTCGGTCGCCTCTGGTCTTGGCCCCAAGGCGCTGGACGATTTCTACGCCCCTGAAATCAACTCCGACGTAATCGCCCTTCCCGGCGTGACAACGCCGCAAGGCATCTCCTGCGCCACCATCCGTGATCCAACTGCCGACCTGACCGCATGGGACGTCAGCTTCCAGAACATTCAGTGCTACGACACCTTGAAGGTCGATGCGATCCTCAATGAGATCGACGGCAAGGACCACCTCGGACTCAAGCAGACCCAGGTTCCCACCATCTTCGGCATGAACTTTCAGGCGGTTAGCGTGGGCCAGAAGGTCATTGAAAAGAACATCGGAGTGACGGGCGGATATCTGGATGCCGCCGGCACACCCACCGCGGCGCTGCTGAATGAATTGCAGTTCGTCGACGCTTCGATTGCGGCGTTCGTCAGCGAGCTGAAGAAACAAGGGCTCTTCGATACGACTCTGATCGTGATCACTGCCAAGCACGGCCAGTCGCCCATTGATCCCAGCCGCTACGTCGGTCAGACTATCAACGGTACTTCGCCAGCTACGCTGCTCTCCAATGCGGGCTTTATTCCAATGTCTGAATCCACCAACAACCCTAACGGCATTGGACCGACAGAAGACGACGTCTCGCTGCTCTGGCTGAATAGTCCCTCCGAGACGAGCTCCGCCGTCCCAATCCTCGAAGCGAATGCCTCCGCCACCGGAATCGCGCTGGGGCAGTTCTACTATGGTCCCTCGCTTGCGCTGAACTACAACGATCCCAACCTGGACCCGCGCACGCCGGACATCATCGTGACCCCGAATGTCGGCGTTACTTACTCCGGCAGCACTGCGAAACATGCCGAGCACGGCGGGTTTGCGCATGACGACACCAATGTCGTTCTGCTGCTCTCGCATCCGGACTTCGGAGCCCAGACGGTGCGGGCAGCGGTGGGGACCGTTCAGGTGGCGCCTACCATCCTCGAAGCCCTGGGCCTTGATCCTTCGGCCCTGGACGCGGTTCAAGCCGAGGGAACGAGCGTGCTCCCGGCGGTGCAACTCAAATAAGCAATCAGCAAAACGGTAAACGACAGGGGGACGTTCTTCACGGGCGTCCCCTGTTTCTTGTTCAAAAGGCACGCCGGGCAAGGGAGCGTAGACGAAATCTCCCAGGGCCGGGTTCATGTTAGGAGTGAGGGCGAGGTTTCGCCATGACTCACGGGATTGCGATCAAGAGGCCGCCGTTTACGCCAAGGGATTGCTCATGTCCCGGCCCGAACTTATATTCGTAGCCGGGTTCAACATACCAGCCGAATCTATGTTTCCCGGATGAAGGCCAGTACATGAAATCCACCACGGCTTCACCCCCGAGTGAGTTTGTTGTCATGCCCAATTGCCTTGCGTGAATCCACTCCGGCCCGATGCCGACCATAAGCTCCGCTTTGTTCGAGAGCGTCCAAGGCTTTTTGAAAAGAAGATCGGCACTCCATTCTGTGGAGTGCCTTCGGAATAGCGCCGTAACGCCAGCCTCAAGTTCCAGGCGGTTCTCTATCGGCGTAACCTCAACTGCGACTGTGGGGCCGAAGCTCGCACCTTCGCCCGTGAGACCATGAGCAGCCGCTCCCCCGAGCTCAACAACTGCAGCAGGCTCCTCATCGCTCTCCTTACTCTGCTGCTGCGTGAAGGCATTTCCAGCGCAGAAAAACAAAGTTACCAGCAAGATGGGTTTGGCGGCGTTCATGCCCTGGACGATTGTACTCAACGGTTGACGTAATCAAGGCGTTAGCACCGGTTGGGTATTACTTAAAACTGCGCCGCTCGGGGCTTTCCCGGCGCCGAGTGAAGAGGATCGTCCTGCGGAATGCCGGGCGTCTGCGGCGTGTTGGCGTCGAGCTCACCGCTGCGGATGATACGCAGGCCGTGATTTTTCCGGTCTGGCATTTTGTCTCTTCCTGCACTATTCCTGTTTCTCAGCGCCAAGAACCTGAGCCATGCTTGCCTAGAATTTCTTGCGAAGAAATTCAAAAAGGCTATAACCGATGAGCGCGGCTATCATGGCAATTCCAAAATTGGCGGCGGTAAAGACATCTCCGATTGCCCAGGCTAACCCCCGCTTCTGCCCTAAGCCGGAGCGCTCAAACTCTCCCATTAAGAGATTCGAATAAAACAAAAACACGATGAACGCCACCTCGATCACCGCCCTCCAGACATTTTTCTTCATCGTGAATGTCCTACGCCGAACGCGGCTTGTCTTCCAGCCACCTGTCCGATGTGAGGCTGCCATTCTAGACGAGTTGCGAATAAGCGAGCGTTACGTCCTGGAACGGGAATCAGGAAGCAATCCCAAAGCGAAAAAACGAGTGAGAACAATAGAAATTCTATATCGAAACTTTATGAGTTCCTTATACGGCGCTAGTTAACCTACCGCTGGAGGGCTCCATCATTGATTTCTTTCAAATCGTTTTCTTCGGCTGCGCTTCTTTGTCTTCTGCCGGTCATAGTTTTGTTTTGTGGGGCTGAGGCTTCTGGTCAATCGATTACGGGAGCTTCGCCGAGCGTTACGGCAGATGCGTTGGCGCGCGCCACACCGGAGCTTGCGTCTGACGAGGGCGATAAAACACCGGCCGAACCGATCCCTCAGCAGACAGAGCCCTCCAGCGGAAATCCTGTCAATACAGGCCTCAACACAAGAGCGGATCAAGGCAGCTTCTTCCGTCGACTCTTCAAGGCATACGCCGACGACTGGAAGCCCACAGCGAATGGCAGCGCAGCACCGGCGTTTCGCGGAGATCCCGCACCGGTCAACGGGCCGCCGTTTCCCTTTACCACGTGGCCGATCGGCGGCACAGTATCGATCGGCCAGCCTTGGACGCAGGCTGGTCCCTTGATGACGGCGCTCTGGGAGGGGCCGCACGGCGACGCCTGGAAGAAGAGCAAGATTCAGATTTATGGCTGGCTGAACGTCGGCGGGAACTTCAGCACGTCGAAAGGCGGAGTGAATCCATCACTGGGTAAATACGAAAATTTTCCTACGGCTTACGACGAAGTGCCCAACGCCATCGAACCCGATCAGGAAGTGCTCTACATCGAGCGCCAACCGGACACCGTACAAACGGATCATTTTGATTGGGGATTCCGGCTTTCCGGGTTGTGGGGACTCGACTACCGTTTCACCACGGCAAAAGGCTACTTCAGCCAGCAATTGCTGGGGCACCCGCCGGGGAAAGAGTATGGCTTCGATCCGGTCATGATGTATCTCGACCTGTACTTCCCGCACATTGGCCAGGGCACGGACGTTCGCATCGGACGTTATATTTCTCTGCCGGACATCGAAGCGCAGCTCGCGCCCAACAACTATACCTACAGCCATTCATTGCTTTATACGTTTGACTGCTATACCCAGACCGGCGTCACGGCGACGACCAGGCTGAACTCGCATTGGACGACCCAAGTAGGACTGTCGCCGGGCTGCGAAACCGCGCCGTGGAACCTGACAGACTCGCGGCTTACGCTCAACTGGTGCGTGCAATATTCATGGCACGCCAGCAAGGATAATCTCTACCTTTGCGATAACGAGACCAATCTAGGGAAGGACAGCGGCAAGTATGGCTACAACAACCTGCAGGCCTATTACCTGACGTGGTATCACGTGATCGACAAGAACTGGCATACGTCGACGGAGACCTGGTACCAGTGGATGAAGCAGGTGCCGAACCTTGCGTACAGTCCGCCACCGGGATTTGGATTGCCTGCTGTCGATCCGGTTCAAGCCGAAACGGGATCTAACGGAGCCTATTGCAACAGCCACATCGCTTTTAGCTGCTACGCGCCAGAGTGGGCGGTGGTGAATTATCTGGAGCGGCAGTTTGGGCCGCACAACTACATCTCCATTCGAAATGAATACTTCGACGACATCGTTGGCCAGCGCACGGGAACCAAGACACGTTACACCGAGCACTTGTTCGGCTGGGGGCATTGGGTTGGAACTACGGTGCTGTTTCGTCCTGAGGTGCGCTACGAGCGCTCCTACGATAACCCGGCCTACCAGAACGGCACGAAGAAGAGTCAGCTAACGGCGGCGGGCGATGTGATTTTTTTCTTCTGAAACTCTGGATGGGGGGAATCAAACCGTGCGAGTGATAAATCGAAGTAAAACTGAAAACCAAGAACGGTTTTTAACCGCCAGCTTTTAATTCCGTCAGCACCTGCTTGGCGATTTCCTTCAGGGTCTCAAACACTCCGGTGCCCTGGAATGCGACGGCTTCCACGACGGCCTCATTCTTCTTGCGCAGCTCTTTGTTGAGGGCGTCGACTGACAAAATATTTGGCAGGTCGCGCTTGTTGAGCTGCAGCACGTAGGGAATTTTGTTGAAGTCGTAGCCGTGCTCTTTGAGATTCGACATGAGATTGTCGAGCGCTTCGACGTTCGCGTCCATGCGCTGTTCCTGCGAGTCGGCGACGAAGACGATGCCGTCGACGCCGCGCAGAATCAGCTTGCGGCTGGCGTCATAGAAGACCTGGCCGGGCACGGTGTAAAGATGGATGCGCGTTTTGAAGCCGCGGACCGAGCCCAGATCGAGCGGTAGGAAATCGAAGAACAAGGTTCGCTCGGTTTCGGTGGCGAGCGAAATCATCTTGCCCTTCTGCTGTTCCGCGGTCTTCTGGTAAATGACCTGCAAGTTCGTGGTTTTGCCGCCCAACCCGGCGCCGTAATACACGATTTTGCAATTAATCTCGCGGGCTGCGAAGTTGATGAAACTCAAGACTTTCCTCAATCGCGCGGGGCCGTACGCCCGCCGCGCGCCAAAAATATCCCTATAGGGGCTTCGGGCTTTTATATCACACGCACCGGCTTAGAGGCAGGTTACTCAGGTGACTCCATGGCGTGGGGTTCGTGCCCAGAGGCTTAAATGATGAGGAGCAGTTCGGAACGGCAGATACGGACTTTGAGCTTATGGGTGCCCTGAAAGCCACGCCAGCGCCGGGCAGGAGGGGTTCACGACGAACTGTTCACAACGAACGAAAGTGTGACTTACCTGGCGACGGGCGCGGGATAATATCCGTTCTTGGCGGTTATTTTTAGACCCGGCTTGTGGACCACGACCTCGATTTCGCGGTAAGCCGCCGTGGTCGGAGTTTTGGGGCGGGTTGGGGTGTAGCCGAGCGTGTATTCGTTGCGGGCCTCGCTCATAGCCTGAGCATAGATGTCTTCGATCGCACCGCGGGAAAGTTCGGTGTATTGTGCCCCGCCGGTGGCTGCCGTGTACTTGGGGAGGATATTGCCATAGCCCTCGTGGGGAAAATGCAATCGTTCAATCTTGCCATAAAGCGGCAGGGCTGCGCTGTCCACGGCCACCGCCTGCACCTGGACTTCATTCGAGAGCAGCAATCGCAGGACATCTTTGTAGCTGGCCTTGCTGCCGGATTCGCGACCGTCGCTGATCACGAAGATGATTTTGCGGCGGGTGCGGTCGCGCTTGCTGAGGTCGAGAGCGGCGCGAAGGATGGCATCGTTGAGAACCTGGGATTCCTTGGGAGGCGTATAGACGGGCTCGGTGGGACTGCCCACTGGAATTCCATTGATAATAGGGCCATTCGGAGCCAAAGGACCGCTCAGCACGGGCGGGCCATTATTATGGCCGCGCTCGGTCTTCATCTGGTTCAGAAGCGCGGTTAGCTTCTGGCTGGGTTCGGCAAAATCGCTGACCTGGCTCACCGTGCTGCTATAGGTATAGAGCGCGATTTCATCGTAAGGGGCGAACGCTGCGATCAGCGCAGAGAATGTCTGATTAATTTTCTGCAGCGCCGCGTCGGGCATGCCTGTGTCCAGCACGATCGCGACCGAGAGCGCGAAGGGATCGGCGGTGAAAAATGTCAGCTTCTGCTCGGTGCCATTTTCCTTGACCGTGAAATCGGTGGAGAGCAGTCCGTCCACTCTTCGCCCGTCGCGATCTTTCACTGTGACTGGAACCTGGACAAAGTTGGTGTGAACCACGTAGGTGTAAAGCTGCTCCTGCGCATTCGCCCTTTTTGCCGTGCCCGGGGGCACCGTTTTTACCGGCGGCATCGGCGGCGTAGAGGATGTCCCTTCGCCCGAGGCGCCTGCTTCGGGCGGTGCTGTCTTGTTGATAGGCTGGTTTGTCCACGGATCTCTCGCCACCGGTTCCGCCTTCTTTTCTTCCGGCCTGGCTGGGGGCGGGGCGGGCTCGGGGTTCGCTGCCGGCGGCTGGACGGACGACGGCGCGTCAGGGATGGTTTGACCTGGTTGGGTTTGCGATGCGGAAGACTGGCCCCGCATTGCGGGCACATTGGCCAAGGCCCATCCCAGGGCCAGAACTCCAGCCAGTAACTTTGCACGGCTCAATTGTTTCCTGTGACCCGCCGCGGTGCCGTTATTCGTCGCCCGAGTGCCCACAAACCACCGTCCGTTCTTTACGTTTACGCGATCTTCACGCTGTCTAGGCGTTCGCCAGAGAAATAATCTGGCATGTATAGCTTGGGATGCCCGAACCTGCCGGTTTGGTGCATCTAAGTTCAAGGATTAGACTACCAAAAAGCGTTAGAGGGAATTATTGCATGAGAAAGTTGTTCGCTTTTCCACGGTTTTCCCGAATTGGAATGTCTGCTTGGGTTCTATCCAGCCTGCTTGTGCTGATGGCTGCAGTTCCATGCCTCCGCGCGCAGAATCCTTCCTCTAACCTTGCGGACGCCCAGTCGCCTGCTCAGAAATCTGACGCCCAAACCCCCGCGGACTCGCAAAAGCCTGATGACGACCAGGGTCCGGCGGGAACGGTCAAAGTCAACGTGAACGTGGTCGGACTTTTTTTCAATGTGAAAGACAAGCACGGCGCGCTGATTCCCAACCTGACGAAAACCGACTTCCAAGTGTTCGAGGATGGCACGCCCCAGACCATCAAGTATTTCGCGGCTGAATCGAACCTTCCCCTCACGCTCGGCATACTGATCGACTCTTCGGGCAGCCAGCGCAACGTTCTGGATATGGAGAAGCAAGTGGGCGGCGCGTTCCTCCACCAGATTCTTACCGACAAGGACGAGGCTTACGTTATTGATTTCAACGTGGATGCAGAATTGGTGCAGGACTACACTCGCGACGTTCACCGCCTGCAAGCCGCGCTAAACAAAGTGAAGATCAATACCGGTTTCACTACCGGCCCGATTCCGGGTGCCGGGGGCGGTCCCGTGCCAACAGCAAATTCGCCGGGCACGGTTTTATACGATGCGGTCTATTTATCCGCGCATGACATGCTAGCGAAAGAAGTGGGACGCAAGGCGATGATCCTGCTCACCGACGGTGAGGACGAAGGCAGCCGCCTGAAAATCAGAGACGCTATTGAAGCCGCCCAAAAGGCCGATGCCATTGTTTACGTGCTGCTCTGCGCCGATCGCGGATTTTATGGATCTTTCCAGGTGGGCTACTCCGGTGAAGGAGAGATGCGAAAGCTCACCGAGGCCACTGGGGGCCGCGTCATCAACGTGGGTAATAAGTTCGATAAGTTAAGAGAGGCGTTCGATCAGATCGCCGCCGAGCTGCGCAGCCAGTACAACCTCGGGTACACTTCGACGAATATCAAACTCGACGGCACCTACCGCAAACTGGAAATCAAGAACAAGCAGAATTACAAAATCCAATCGCGCGCCGGATATTACGCGACCCCGCGCGAGCCGTTGCCGCAGTAGGCGAGAACGGCGTAGGAACGATTCTTTCCGCGATATCTATTGGCATCATGGTAGGACGGTGCTACAGTGGCCGCCTGGGATGACAGGATCAGGAGAGATTTATGTCAAATGCATTTGGTACAGACATTCTGATTCAGGCCGAGGATCCAATCGAGGCTGCCAACTTCTATGTCAAGGAACTCGGCTTCAAGATCACGGACAAGAACCCTAAGATGATCGGCATTCACGGAGAAAATATCAATTTGTTTATCGAGCCCGGACCCGCCTTGGGACCGGTTCTGGAAGTCACGGTGAAAAGCGTTAGCGATGCCAAAGCAAATCTAACAAAAAAGGGTTGCAAGATAATTAAGGACGAGCCACAGGTTCCCCGGGTCTACGTCAGAGATCCATACGGGCTCATCTATAATCTGACCGAGTAATTGAGCTTGTGAGTCATGGTAAGGACGGAGCTACCATGAACTGGAGGTTCACCCTGCCGTCGCAAAATCGTTCGCCATTCTCGCGTCGCTCATTTCTGCAACTCTCTGCCGCCGCCGCCGCTTTACGGATTGCCAGCGAGCCCATGCTGGCGGCTGCGGCGCGCACACGCCACAGCAGCGACGGAATAATGATCGACTCCAACGAGAATCCGCTGGGCCCCAGCCAGCCGGCGCGCGACGCCCTGGCTGCGATCATCCCGCAAGGTGGACGCTATCTCGACAATCTCACCGACGATCTGCTCCACACTTTTGCTGAACAAGAAGGCCTCAAGCCGGATTATGTTCATGCTTTCCCTGGTTCTACTCCTGCGCTGCATTTCGGAGTGATCGCGTTTACTTCGGCGAAGAAGAGTTACGTTACGGCCGATCCCGGCTATGAAGCTGGCGTGCACGCTGCGGAGGGGGCGCAGGCGCGGGTTGTCAAAGTTCCGCTGACCAAGACCTACGCTCACGACGTGAAGGCCATGCTGGCCGCCGCGCCGGACGCGGGGCTGTTCTACATCTGCACGCCGAACAACCCTACGGGCACACTCACGCCGCACGCCGACGTTGAATATCTCGTCGAGAACAAACCCAAGGGATCCGTTGTGATGGTGGATGAAGCCTACATCCATTTCTGCGACGCGCCTTCGACACTGGATCTGGTGAAGGCCGGAAAAGATGTAATCGTGCTGCGCACTTTCTCGAAGACTTACGGCATGGCGGGCTTGCGCTGCGGGTTGGCCGTCGCCCGTCCCGAACTGCTGGACAAAATTATGGAGGGCGCCGGATGGAACTTCATGCCCGTCACCGCTCTGGTCGCGGCTACAGCGAGCCTGAAAGATCCAAGTTTGGTGCCGGAGCGCAGGCGCATCAACGCCGGCATCCGTCAGGAAACCTTTCAGTGGCTTGAGCGCAACGGATATCCCTACATCCCGTCAGAATCGAATTGCTTCCTGCTCGATACGAAACGTCCAGGCAAAGAAGTGATCGACGCCATGGCACAACAGAAAATTTATATCGGACGCATCTGGCCCGTAATGCCGACGAGCGTTCGCATCACGGTCGGCACGCATGATGAAATGCAGCAATTTCAGACGGCATTTCAGAAAGTAATGAAAGGTACTACGGCCTTCTCGCTGGCGCCGCCACGACCGGCAAGAAACACTCGCAGGAACGGCGTGCTGCCGTCGTAAAACAAGCTCGTGTGGAGGGGGCACTCCTGTCCGCTGCCTTTGACCTTGGTGTCTCGTGCTTCTTCCAGCAGATCAAAACTTAAACTGCACATCTAACTGCATTCGGCGCGGAGGTTGCGCCGCGACCGGCTGTCCAAACAGCGGAGAAGAGATGGTCCCGATATAAGTGAGGTAGTTGGGATGATTCAAAACGTTGAATGAATTCAGCGTCACCGAAAAAATCCTGGTTTCTCCCTTGCGCTTCGTCACTGGAAAATCGTGCGAAATATTCAGATCTAAATTAATAGTGCCCGGCCCAGCCAGCGTATTCCGCCCCACTCCCGCAGGACGATCGTTGATGATGCCGTCGTGATTATTATCCGCGCCCGTAGTAATGTTCACGGGCTTTCCCGAGTAGAGCGAGAGCGCGGCCCCGAGGGTGAAGAAGCGCGTGGGTTGGCTGGAAGCCAGCAGGTCGAATTTGTGCCGCCGGTCATTATCGGAGAGGCCCCAGTCCGCGCCGGGATTGTAACTGTTGGCCGGGAAGAACGTGATGCCGCTGGTGTTGTTGTAAGTGCGGCTGAGCGTGTATTGCACTTGTCCGGCAAAATATTTGCTGGGCTTGCCTCGGAAGGTGACTTCCATCGCGTTGCCCTTGAGGTATCCGTCGGATTGAATCTGGCGGACCTGCCCGAGATTTGGATTTGGTGGCACCATACTTCCGCCGATAGGAGCGTTGGCGTCGATCGAACGAAAAGAATCAATGCCGCGGTTGCCGATGTAAACCGCGCTGAACGTGCTTTTCGCCGTGACTTGCCGTTCCACTCCAATGCTGTATTGGAGCTGGTACGGAATGCGCGCGCGACTGTCGAGCGTCACAATGCTCGTCGGGACCTGCGTCAGCACCGCAGGACTTATCGGATAGGAAACCAGGGGCTGATCGACGATGAAGCGCAGCAGATTCACGCCATTGAAGTGAAGCAAGTCACCGATGGGACTAGGCCCGGTGCGATCGTAGAAAATCCCCGCGCCGCCACGAATCACGGTTTTGCTGCCGGAAGTGGGCGCATAAGCGAAGCTCACGCGCGGCGCGAAGTTAGTAAGATCGTTGTGGAAATAATTCTGCCAGTAATAGCGAACGCCGAGATACACAGAGAAGTTCGGTTTGAGGCGGATATTATCTTCAACAAATCCATTAATAACTTTCTCAAGAAAAACTACGTGACCTTGTCCGGTTTGCAAGAGGTAGGTCGTCGGACTGGAGGCCAGGAAATCAGCACTGCTGGCGAAGGTGTAAGTTCCCTGGCGGTTGGTGAAGTCGTCGAGGCCGCGGCGGCTGATGTCGGGAATGTCCACGCCGAAGCTGAGCTGGTGCTTGCCGCTGGCGTAAGTGACGAAGTCGGTTCCGTCGAAGTGATATTCGGTGCGCCGCGAATCGGCTTGCGCCCCGCCGGCAGTGAAGAGTCCAGAGACCGCGAGTTGAGGCGCCGCGTTGATACTGATGGATTGATTGTCATAGTGGCCCACCAAAAATCTCAACTGGTTGAGCCAGTGCGGAGAGAACTGGTGGAGATCGCTGACATTGATTTCATGTTCCAGGAAATGCGTATCGGTGCCGGCGCTGGGAAGGGTGGTTCCGCCCACGTTCTGATTTTCGACAGTGCGATGCTCGTAGGAGTAGCCGATCCAGAACTGATCGCCATTCGCGAAGTCATGGAAGATGCGTCCTGAACCGAAGAAGTGGTGCGTCGGGTTGGGAACGGTTTGCGCAATGGCCCCGAAGCCGAGCGATTCAGCGGCGGCGAGCGCGGTTGAATCAATAACGCCCTGCTGGTCTTGCAGATCTTCGTCGAGGGCGAGCAGAAAGCTGGTGTGCTTGCTGTGTCCAATGGGGCCGGTGACCGAACCCTCGTAGTACTGGCGGCGTTCGTGGGGCTTAACCACGGCAAAGGCATTGGTCGCGTCGAAGATGGAGTCGCGGAACAGAAAATTCAGAGAGCCGTGATAAACCGGCGTCCCGCCCTTGGTGACAATTTCCAGCCGCGCCCGCCCGGGGCGGGCAAAGTGCGCCGAGTACGGATTGTTGTTGATTTTCACTTCCTGCACCGCGGAAGGAGTAACGCCGGGTCCGTTCGCCTCAATGCCGTTCACCACGAGCGAGACGCCGTTGGTGCCGGTCGCGTTGTCGTCAAGGAAGCGCGACATGGTCGTGATGTAGTCCTGATCGAACACAGGAACGCGATCGAGCGCATTGCGATCGATGGTGTTGGCATTTTGGTTTTCAGAACTCTCGATGCTCACCAGTGGCACGGATTCGCCGCTGGCGACCGTGATGCTTTCGCTGAGAACCGCGATCGGCATGGTGACGCGAAGCGGGGCCAGACGTTTTGCCGTGAGACTTACGTTGATGCGAGTTTCGCGGAAGCCTTCCTCCTGAAAAACGAGCGTGTAATTCCCCGCCGCGATGTGGTCCAGGCGGAAAGCCCCGGTGCCGTCTGTGATGGTTTTAGAGACTAACTTATTGTCGGAGGTGAAGAGAGAAACTTGCGCGTTCGGGATGATGGCTCCGGAGGGATCGAGCAGACTTCCCGTAATCGTGCCGGACGTAATCGCGCCTGCGGAAGACTGATCTTCCGAGACATTGGCCGTTCCGCCGCCCGCAGGGGGCTCGGCAGTTTGGGCCAGGAGCCCAACTGATGAAGAAATGCCGACTGCTGCGATCAGCATCCGAAAGAATTGATATCTCACTTAAGGGCCTTGGAAAAAATACCGGTGCGGCATACCGATTTATTTCCGCGCAGGCAACTATGATCATTATCACAACCATATGAAAGGCACCTGAAAAGAGCCTGGACAGTGTGAGGCGCTCTTGGCAACTGCATCTTGCCTGTCACTCCGGACAGTCACATCAGCAGCACTTATTCACGTCTGTTTACTTTTTGTTGAGGGCCTTGATCTGCTCGACCAGCGTGCTGATTTCCTCCGGCGTGAGTTTACCGGTGTATTTCGGCATCCGCCCCTTGCCGTTGCTGATGACGTTGCGTAAATCATCATCCGATGCCGCGCGGGTTTTATCTGAGATGAGCGATGGCCCGCCGAAGTGGCGGCCTTCGGCGGCTTTTCCATGACACTTCGCGCAGTTCTTCTTATATATGGGATTCGTCGCTAAACCGGCGTCAGTCGTGGTTTGAGCCAAGACTGTGACCGAAGCGAAAAGCGCACAGCAAGAGACGATAACGACAAGGATGGCGAATGGTTGCGTTTTCATAGTCGAAACCTCATAGCTTAGTAAGTTACGTGGAATAGAATTCTTGGATGCGCCAGGAAATCCCTGAGGTGCCTTAACCTACCAGCCTCCGAATTGGAACAGTAGTAACGTTCGAGCGCTACAAGGGCTGGCAACCAGCCCTTTACGCCACCGCATCCAACTTAGAAACCGGCCAAGACGCCCGCTCCAAAGGCTTTCGTTCATACAAAAGTTTACAAACAACCTGGAGTCCATTTAGGCGTTGCGCGACTCTACTGAGATGGAACTATGCCTATTGCCGAACTGCCTGCAACCGACGCTTACGCCGACCATGTCAATCCGCAGTGGGTGAAACTCCTCAATCTTCTTGAGATGAACGTTGCGTATGAGCGATGCGTGGGAGCGGAGCTTTTCACGGCGGACGGGCGACGCATTCTCGATTTTCTCTCCGGCTATTGCGTTCACAATACGGGCCATAATCATCCCGCAATTGTCGACGCGCTCAAACAGGAATTAGATCGGTCGGGGCCAGTGATGCTGCAAAGCAACGTTGCCGAGCTTGCCGGCGAACTTGCGGGACGGCTGTGCAAACTTGCCGGCGGCGGACTGAGCAAGGTTTTCTTCGCGAGTTCGGGAAGTGAAGGTGTAGAAACCGCAATTAAATTTTCGCGAGCGCACACCGGCCGCGTTGGATTGCTCTCCTGCGACCGCGCATTCCACGGCCTTACTTGCGGTGCGCTGTCGCTGATGAACGGGGACTATTGGCGAAAAGGCTTCGGGCCGCTTCTTCCGGAGACGGCCTTCGTACCATTCGGCGATCTGGCGGCGCTCGAAAAAGAATTGTCCAGCAAGCGCTACGCCGCTTTCTTTGTCGAACCAATTCAGGCGGAGGGCGGTATTCGAGTCCCCGAGCGAAACTACTTGAAGGATGCGCACGCCTTGTGCCGGCGCTACGGAACGCTTCTGGTTGCCGACGAAGTGCAGACGGGAATGTTTCGCACTGGACCTTTTCTGGCTTCGCATCATTTTGCAATTATGCCGGACATCGTGGTGCTGGCGAAAGCTCTGAGCGGCGGCCTGATGCCAGTGAGCGCTGTTCTGATGTCGGATGAAATACACAGCTCGGTGTTCAGTTCCTTCAAGCGCTCCATCGTCCACGCATCCACCTTTAGTGAAAACAGTTTGTCGATGCGAGCCGGGTTGGCGACTCTCGACGTGCTCGAAGAGCAAGAGCTGGGGGCGCGCGCGACTGCTCTTGGCAGTGAATTGAAGCTGCGGTTGACCGCAGCCCTCGGCGGATATGAGATGGTGAAAGAGGTCCGCGGCAAAGGCCTGTTGCTGGGCATTGAATTCACAGCTCCGCGGCGATTGGCCCTGCGCGCGCCGTTCGAAGCCTTTGGCCAGATTCATCCCGCGATGTTCGGCCAGATTATGGTCATGCGCCTTTTTCGCGGCAGCAACATTCTCACCCAGATTTGCGGTAACGATTTCATGGTGCTGAAAGTCGCGCCTCCTCTGGTGGTTTCACCGGAACAGGTCGATGAATTTGTATCGTCGGTCCGTGAAGTGGTGAATTTTGCGCATCGTCCTGGCGGTTTCTGGTCTGAAGCTTTGGGTTTGGCGCGGAGAGTGGTTACAGCGTAAGCGCACGCCAAAAAATCTCCCTAAGAAATAAAGCGCGGTAATGGAGTTATTGGCATTTTATTCATGGAGAAAGCAACCGACGTTTTTGTAATTGGTGGCGGCCCCGCGGGATTAGCGGCGGCAATCGCCGCACGCCAGCGTGGTTTCAACGTTATCGTCGCCGATGGCTCGCGTCCCCCGATCGACAAACCTTGCGGCGAAGGCTTGATGCCCGATGGCCGCGCCGCGCTGGCTGAGTTGGGAATTTTCGTCCCGGAAGAATTCTCCCACCCGTTTCGCGGCATCAGCTTTGTCAGCGGCGGACTGCGCGCCGAAGCGAATTTCCCCAACGGTTGCGGCATCGGAGTCCGTCGCACCGTTCTGCACCGCCTCATGGTTGAAAGAGCCGAGGCTGCCGGCGTTTCTCTTCTCTGGAATACTCCGGTCAAAGGCTTGCATGAGGATGGCGTGCTGCTCGGTAAGGAAATCGTGCGATCCCGGTGGGTGGTGGGTGCGGATGGAGGCCACTCGTTAGTGCGTCGTTGGGCTGGTCTTGACCGTTACCGCTGTGATCGTACCCGCTTCGCCTTCCGCCGCCATTACCGCGTTGCTCCCTGGACCGATTTCATGGAACTGCACTGGGGCCCGAAGTGCCAGATCTATGTAACCCCGATTGCCGATGATGAAATCTGCGTCGCGGTGGTCTCTCACGATCCGCATTTGCGCCTGGACGCCGCCCTGCCAGCGTTCTCCGAAATGATTTCGCGGCTGCGCGGTGCTGATGTTTCATCGATTGAGCGCGGTGCAACCACTTCCACTCGTATGCTTCATCAGGTGTATCAAGGGCGGGTTGCGCTGGTTGGGGATGCCTCGGGCTCGGTCGATTCCATCACGGGCGAGGGCTTATGCCTTACCTTTCGCCAGGCCCAGGTTTTAGCGGAATGCTTTGCCGCCGGCGACCTTCGCCGCTATCAGCAGGAGCACAGAAAACTGGCGCGGCCCCCCGCCATAATGTCGCGCTTGATGTTGACCCTAGATTGGAAGACGTCTTTACGCCAGCGGGTAATGCGCGCCTTCAATTCCGACCCTCGTCTGTTCGGCGGCATGCTTGCCATGCACGTCGGAGTTTTGTCGCCTCTGGACTTCGCCGCCAACGGCATTTCCCTGGGATGGCGGATGCTGACTGTGTGAAGCGCAGCGTCCTGAGGCCTTGCTGCATCTAGTAATAGCAATTAGGTGGGTTCTTTTCGTACCGGGTTCTGGAACTGCCATGTACTTCCGAGTATTTACTTCCAGGAGATCCTTGCGGGCTAGAGGATAACTGCTTAGACTCGAAGGTACAGCCTTAAACCTGCCACTGCGCCGACTTCCCAATAAGAAGGAGAACCTTATGCGGATTCCCTCACGCATATCGGCGTTGCCATTTTTATTTACGGTTCTGATTGCAGCTACCGGATGCGGCGGAGGATCGTCCATGGGCGCGTCGAGCAACTCGCGACCCACCAGCTCGCAGCCAGCTCCCACCATCAATTTCGGCGCTCAGCCTCGAATCATTGCGAGCGGAGCATCGACGGTGCTGAGTTGGACCACAAGCAACGCGAATTCCGTCAGCATCGGCGGTGTCGGCACATTCCCACCCAGTGGCTCGCAGAGCGTTACTCCCGCAGCCACCACAACCTACACCTTGACGGCAACGGGTTCGGGGGGAACGGCTAAATCCTCAACAGTAGTTACCGTAACAACCTCCGGTCCCATTCCAGGTCAAACCCCTGCGCCCACGATCACGTTCGGCGCAAATCCCAGCAGCGTTACGGTAGGAACATCTGCAGTTCTGAGCTGGACGACAACGAATGCAACTTCAGTGAGCATCAGCGGGGTCGGAGTGTTTGGGACAAATGGGTCCGCTAACGTCACACCCAGCGCCAATACTACCTACACCGCGACAGTGCAGGGAGCAGGCGGTACGGCCAAAGCCTCCACCAGCATCACCGTCACACCGACCGGGATGCCTTCATTCCAGCACGTTTTTCTGTTGATGGAAGAAAATCACAGCTACTCGAGCGTGATTGGAAGCTCGTCCATGCCTTACCTCAACAGCCTGGCCCAGCAATATGGCTTGGCCACTCAATATTTCGCGAATACGCATCCCTCGATCGGTAACTACTTTGAGTTGACGACTGGCCAGATCATTACGAACGACGACAGTTTTTCCGGGACGGTGAGCGCTGACAATGTGGTTCGCCATCTGTTAAGCGCGGGCAAGACCTGGAAATCCTATGCGGAGAATCTGCCAGCGGCCAGCTACACGGGCGGCGACGTTTATCCCTACGCCAAACATCACAATCCGTTCGCCTATTTTACCGATGTCGTGGACAGCCAGAATCAGTTGAGCAATTTGGTCCCGTTCTCAGAATTTGCCTCTGACCTCACGAACAACCAGCTTCCGGCATATTCGTTCATCATTCCGAATATGCTGGATGACGGACACGATGGAAGTCTGAGTCAGGCAGATAGCTGGCTTAGAACCAACATCGCACCTCTCATTGCCAGTTCCACCTTCCAGAACAACGGGCTACTGATTATTGTGTTTGATGAATCGTTTGACACTGACACGCAGCACGGCGGTGGACAGGTTGCAGCAGTCGTAATCAGTCCGCTGGATAAGAAGGGATATCAGTCGAATACGTTCTATCAGCACCAAAGCGTTTGCCGGTTGTCGATGCAGGGATTGGGATTGAACAGCTTTCCGGGTGGATGCCAAAGCGCAACTCAGATGAACGAGTTCTTCTAAGATCGCCACTTGCGTGGCGTCACATCATTCCACTGCTTCCTCCCAAGCCACCGTCCGCCGCTCGCGGCTGCTCTTGTGCGCCAGCAATACCCCGCGCATGGTGCGCAGCGCCTGCTCCGGCGTGACGGCAAGTGGGGCCTTCTTCTCGATCGCGTCCCGCACATTCTCGTAGAACCCGCGATAGTCTCCGCGCTCGGTCTTTAACTTCACGCTCGGCTCGCCCACCACACTCAGCCTGCCCCACAAACTTTCGGGTTCCTCTCCCCAATCCGCGCCCCAATCCGTTCCTTCGGGAACACTATCCCCACGCAGCCGCGCTTCCTGCGGGTCCATTCCATACTTCACAAACGATCCCTGGGTGCCATGAATGAGCAAATGCGGCCCTGGCGCAAAGGCAATGATCCTTGCGCGCACCAACGCCCGCAACCCGGGATACTCCATACAAACATCAAACGAATCGTCTACCTGCGAGGTTTCGCGCTGGCAAAACGCCGAGGCCATGATCGCCGATGGCTCCCCAAACAAAACCAGTGCCTGATCAATCACATGCGGACCGAGATCAAACAAAACTCCAGACCCAGGCTGGTCCGGATGCTCCCGCCAGGCATTCGCCTTGGGCTCCAGGCGAAAGCGGTCAAAGCGGCACTCATACTCGACGATCTTGCCCAGCTCGCCGGACTCGACCAGCTTTTTTACCGTGAAAAAATCGCCATCCCAGCGCCGGTCCTGATAAACGGTGATTAACCTTCCGCGCTCTCCCGCCAGCCGCACCAGTTCCTGAGACTCCCGCAGAGTCGGTGCAAATGGCTTGTCCACTACAACGTCCCGCCCGGCCAGCAGGCACGCCCGCGCCAGTTCAAAGTGCGAATCGTTCGGCGTTGCTATCACGCAGAGCTGGATTCCCTTATCCGACAGCAGTTCCTCGATCGTGCGCGCCACTCGTACCTCGGGATATTTCTCCTTCGCCTTGGTTCCCTTGCGCTCAAGGATGCAAGCCAATTCCATTCCCCGCACGCCGCGGATTACCGCAGCGTGAAAGGCCTGCCCCGCCAGCCCAAATCCAATTAATCCCACGCGTACCATGCGAATCTCCCTGATTTCTCGCAGCTTTCTACAACTACCTTAGCAGCCGTTTACAGTTTTCTGCCGATAGCGGCGTCTCTTAGCCCGTCGTATAACAACACTGTGATCGGCGGAATGTGATTGGCAAATGAAACACTTGGCAACTGACTTTGATACTCCGAGGGGGCTGTAAATGCGATTCGGACCCTTTTTAATGATTGCTTTATTGTTACTCATTATGTGGGCGGGCGGCTTTTTGATGTTTCATGTTGCCAGCGGCTTGATTCATTTGCTGCTGCTACTCGCGGTCATCTCGTTCGTGGCCCATCTGTTTATGGGGACCAGGACCGCATAGATTTCTCCTTGGGCCGGGCTGATCGGACGGAAGCTAACCGGCTCCGTTGCCTTCAGCTTGTGCTCTTAGCCCTAACACCGGCGACAGCACGCCACCTCTCAGCGTCGTACGGCTAAACGGCCGCGTAACGCGAGAGGTGGTTGCTTTTACGGACGACGATCCTTTACCCGCCGCACAAATTTTAGCCCTGACCATATCTCTGTCACCGCGCATACCTTTACATCCACCAATCCCGCGTCGAGTCCAACTCCCCGCACCAGGTTTTCATCGAGATCGCTCGCCACTCCGGAACTCTTTTTCGGCCAGATCACCCATACCATTCCAGCCGGAGCTAGCACCTTCGCAATCCGCCGAAACTGCTTCGTCAATTCCGCGCGCGATTTAGTGAACATCATTGCAAAATCCACCGCACCCGCATTCTTCGTGACCGTGCACTCCGCCAGCGCGTCGCGCAATTCCGCCCGCACCTCTGCCGGCATGCTGGCCAAGCACACGCGAAATCCCGCCTTGATTCCCAATTTTTTCGGAAGTGGAGTTCCGGAATATCCCGGCATGATTCGTCGTCCGTGATAAAGGAAGGTGCAAACCCGGAAGCCGGCAACCGGAGGCCGATTTCGCCTTACTGCATTGGCGCGTAATACCCCCGGCGCGCCCTCACCCGGAAATTCTTCCGGTCACTCGCCACAATCTCAATGGTACGAAAATGCCCGTCCGGTTTGAAGTCCGCCGGCTTATACGACACCGCGTACTGGCTGCGCAATTCGTCCTGAATCTCGGCAAATGCGTTGGCCACGTCGCGAATCTGAAAGGGGAAGAACGCTCGCCCACCCGTGGCATCGGCAATTCGTTCGAGCACCTTGTCGCCCGATCCTTTACTGCCGCTCACATTTGTGCTGATCGTGTACACAATGGTATCGGCGCGCTGCGCCATCTCGATGGCTTCTTCGCGAGTCACGTGGCTCTGGTTGTCGTCGCCATCGCTTAACAAAATAATCGCGCGTCGCGTCGGGCCACTCGTGGGCCTTTTCAGCAACTTGTCGCGGCAGGCGTAATAGAGCGCATCGTACATCGCAGTGCCGCCGCCCGGACGCAGCTCGCGCACTCCGTGGCCCAGCTTTTCCGTGTCGTCGGTGAAATCCTGCGTCACTTCTGGAGTGGCGTCAAAGCCCACTACAAATGCCAGGTCATAGCGCTTGCGCACCGTCTGATTCAAAAACTCAATCGCCGATTCCTGTTCGAATTTGAACCGGTCCCTTACCGAACTGCTGGCATCGATCAACAACCCTACCTGCAGCGGCAGGTTTGCCTCTGCGCGAAAGCTGCGAAGTTCCGACACTGGCTTGCTGTCGTCCACAAACCGAAAATCGTTCTGCTTCAGATCGGTTACGCGCTTGCCGTGTTTGTCCGTCACCGTGAAGACTACATTCACTTCATTGGTGCCGACCCTGATTTTTGCAACGCTCGCCGGATCGCTCCCAGTCTCGCCCGGTTGCGGTTCGGAATCCTGCGCGGCGGCAGGCGCCTGCTGCGGCGCTGACGTGCTTGTCTGACCGACAGCGGCGAGAGACAGAGCTGCCAGCAGCAGTAAGGATGCAGCCCATCTAGTCACGGAACTCCCCTCGAACCTCATGATGCCGAAAGGTCCCTTCATCAATTGTTCATTATATCCACACTGACTTTGCTTGTGATGTTGTCTTGAAAGCTCGCGCCCTCTGCTAAGTGCCAGGACCATCACAAATGAATGCAGCACCATGGAAGAGGGGCAATTCAAGCGCCGCCTAACGCGCCGGGGAAAAAGGGCTTCAGCCCCCGTGGGCGCCTGCTTCTTCCACCTTCCCCAAGAATTCCCGCAACTCCTCTGGCAAGTCACTCTTCAATGCAATCAGCTCCCCGGATCGCGGATGCCGAAACTCCAACTCCGCCGCATGCAGAAAATTCCGCGCCAATCCAATTACCGCATTTTTCCCTCGTGCCTGCCGCGGCGCCCCATACAGCGTATCCCCCACGATCGGATGTCCCATGGTCGCCACATGCACCCGGATCTGGTGCGTCCGTCCCGTGTCGATCTTCACGTCCAGCAAAGTGAACTTTCCAAACTTCGTATCCAACCGCCGGACCACGCGGTAATGTGTCACTGCCGTGCGTCCGCCTTCGAGCCGCGTCGTCATCCGCATTCGCCGAACCGGATGGCGGCTGATGCTCTGCGCCAGCGTCCCCGAATCTTTTTTCACCCACCCATGCACCAGCGCCACGTACTTTTTCTTCACCTCCCGCGCCGCAAACTGCGCGCTCAGCTTGCGATGCGCCTCGTCCCGCTTCGCCACCACAATCAACCCGCTGGTCTCTTTATCCAGACGATGGACAATCCCCGGCCGCAACTCGCCGCCCACTCCCGACAAACTCCCCAGATGATGCAGGAGCGCATTTACCAGCGTTCCGCGATTGCGCGCATCCTCCGTTGCCCCAGCGCCTGCATGGACCATCATTCCTGCCGGCTTGTTGATCACAGCCAGATCGTCGTCCTCATAAACAATGTCGAGAGGAATCTCCTCTGCGATCGCCTTGATCGGAGCCCGTTGTGCCTTGCCCAGCACGCTGATGCGCTCCCCCCCGCGCAACTTCAGCGAAGCCTTTGCCGCCGCATCATTCACCAGCACGAGCCGAGCGCCAATCATCTCCTGCACCCGAGCCCGGCTTACGGACGCGAGCCGCGCAGCCAAAAATTGGTCCAGCCGCTTGCCGGCATCTTCAGCAGCAACGGAAATAAGAATGGGAAATGATTCGGGCATGCGTTGGAAGTACAACCCACTGTCTCATAAGATAGCTCAGCGCGAGCCATCGATCACCCGCGTCACCTGATTTCGGCAGTTGAGAATGTGGTGAATCGAATGCGAGACCAAGGGCTATCCCGGCTCGCCCGACGGCCATGCACGCAAACCTGCTCCAGGTTCCCCTGCGTGCAGCTCGCGCCAATTGTTGGCATTGAGCTGCCTCTGTTGCGTTGGCCTTAAGTGATTGTCAAGACGAGAGCGTGGCTGGTTCCACCGCTCGTGCAGCCAAGGTTCCCCGTGTTCCCGCTCGGCGTATTGACTATCACGCTTGCTGTTCCGGCAGCGGATATCAGGGCGGTCGTGATTGTGACCTGTAATTGCTGGCTGCTGGTAATCGTGGTGCTTAGCGTCGTCCCGTCGATCACTACGACAGAAGACGAAACGAACTGACTACCGTTCACCGTGAGAAGAAAGCCCGCCTGCACTTCAGCCATCGTAACCGTGCTGGCAGAAAGCGAGCTAATCATCGGAACTGGACGGGCACTTCCGCACAAGGGGTTGAGTGCATTGCAGCCTTGCAAGAAAAGCAATCCGAATAGAAGCGTAGTGAGAGGTCGCAAGAAAGCGCTGATAGCTTTCCTCGTGTTTGCATGCATGTCCCAATCGTACCCCCTGTTGCTGGGCAGTGCCGTTCATAGGAGGCTCATTGGGACAACAACCAATGCCCCTGCTCTCGCTTTTCGGCTGATAGCTCCCGAGAATCTGTAAGTCCGAGTCGAACCTTTACCTGTCGTGTGACGGCAAGTCAGGTTTTGCCTGTATTGCCCTAACGTTTCACCTCAGCTACATCTGATGTCAAAGCATTACCGTACTGACGTTCAGACTTCACGACAGGTTTTTATGCTGTAGAAAAAATGGTTCGCGCCAACCATTCGTGAGCGCTGAAAAAGTTATGAGCCAACTTCGCCGCCCGTTGCAGCCATCCCCGCAGTATGAATGTGTCGACGAGATTGTGGTGGTCCAAGATTGTGGTGCTCAGTGTCAGCGTGATTTATGGATGGTCCCAGCATCGAGAAACTTCGTGATGAGCTTACACGGCTGATGCGGGAGCATATTGAAAACATGCAAAAGCGAACGTTTTTGGGAATTAGCCCGGAAGATGTGCAACTGGAAAAGGAGCGACTGCAGCGCATCCGCGAAGTGTCCGCGGATTTTTTGGAGGCGTTAAAGAGACTTAGCCGTTAGCTTGCAGGGCGGCAACCCTGCCTTTCGCTATCCCAAATTGCGGTTTTGTATCTATATATAGTAAAAGAGGGTTCGACCCATTGTCATGAAAGGGAAGCCCATGGCGAAGAAGCCCCGTGTCACACTTCCCGGAACTGTCGAGAAGGTCATCAAACCATCGGAGCCAGGTCAACCGGAAAAAGTGCAGATTGAGATTGAAGGCGCAGACGAAATGTACCGCGAGATCCGCATCGAAAACACACTCACCACCGAAGATGGCAAGCAGACTCAGCTTAAAAAAGGCTCCGAAGTCGACGTTACCGTGGAAGCCGATTCGAAGGCGACCAATGCGAAAAAAGAATAACTGAAGTTCTGCTTTCTACCGCGTCGCCCCCACCGGCTGCGCCGTCACATTCTTTGGCCCCGGCCTCAACCACCAGATGACCCCGCCTGCCACAACCAGCCCAATCGCAATCAGCTGCGTGCCCGACATCGCTCCGCCGAACACCGACCCTCGCCCCGGATCGTCGCGCAGAAATTCCAGAAAGAATCGCGCCACTCCATAGATAAACAGGAATGCGCCGAATACCTGGCCATCGAATTTCCTGCGCTTCAGCAGCCACATCAGAAAAAAGAAATTCGCCAACTCCACCGCCGCCTCGAACAATTGCGTCGGCTCCAGCGGCACGTTCAGCGGAGTTCCCGTAATCTGATTTGCCAGTGGATTATGAAACACCACTCCCCACGCATGATGCGTCTCTTTCCCGTAGCAGCATCCCGCCGCAAAGCAGCCGACGCGCCCGATGGCATGTCCCAGAGCCAGCCCCGGAGCAAATGCGTCGCAGGTTCCAAGCGGGGGCATGTGATACCTGCGCACGTACCACGCTGCCGCCGCGAACGCCGCAATCAATCCGCCCGAAAAAACTCCTCCGGATTGCAGTGTGCTGACGCTGAAAATATCCGCTGGATGCGCCCGGTAATAGCTCCATTCATTAATAATGTACAGCGCCTTCGCGCCTACAATTCCGCACAACACCACCAGAATCCCCAGGTTCCACGCCTTCTCGCCGTCACTTCCCAGCCGCTCGGAATTGCGCACACTGATCCACAACCCGATCAGGACTCCCAGCGAAACCAGGAAGCCGTACGTCGGCAAAACAAACCACCCGAAATGCACTAATTGAGGAAACACAGTTAATTGGATGCGCGAACCGAGACTTTGTTCCAACCTCAGTTTAACAGGAATGCTCGCTGCATCTGTCATGCCGCGCGAAGCAGAGTAGCGAAGCGATGCTCCTGCGCAGTCGAAGCATCCCTACCCCGGCACAATGCACCGTGAAGGCCGTCCTGGCGAATGCCTCAAGCCACGAAAAACGAAAGCATGCCGCACCTAGGGATGCTTCGACTTCGAACGTCCCTCGCTGCGCGAAGGGCGTTCTACGTTCAGCATGACATGGAAAAATTGGAGGGTGCTATCGAATTCGACGACAGCGAAGCCACAGAAAAAATCAAGCCGACCCACTGTGCCGTGTGACGGGCCGAGAATGAACCGTCAGGTAGACGTTGGGAACCCGCCGAGACCCTTTAGGCATCTCCGCATGGCGGAGCGTTGCACACCGGATCCTAGTTCGAGTCGAGTCCCCGTTCATTCAGCATTGGTTCAAAAATCGGTTACCGCCATCACCAACCCCGCAGGTCGGCTTTCACCTGTGATGCTAGGAGAACTCCCCGTGAATTAGCAATAGGCAACCAGCAAATAGTTGGCAGAACACTTGCAACGAAAGTAATCTCGCCGCAACGTTCCCCACTTGCAAATCTGCCCACCGACCCTGTGCAAAAATGCCCGAAGCCATCGCCACATTCTCCGTAGACTTAGCTCGCTACGTCTCTGCCTGCACCACCTCTGCATTCGACTCGCGCAGCCCTAATTTTAGATCGCACAGCACTTCGATTTTGGGTAGCGCAACGCCTTCCAGCGCGGTGAGAAGCGTCCTTCGGTGAATCGGGCTTCAGCCCCCGGCTACTACTTCGCACCCGCCGCCCAATAACTCTCCCTGGCCAGCACAATCCGATCCCCCGCGTTCCGCAACCTCACTTTCAACCGATGCAACCCTGCATGCGGATTCTTCGGCTCGATGCTCAACAAATACCGGCTGTGCAAATGATTGCTGAAGTCGATCATGCGTAAATCGAAGTTCTTTCCGGTCGCGAACATCTCATACTCACCGCCAGTCATCGCGGCCACAGTCTTCGGCATATTCTTCCGCATTGCCTGCGCCGCCATAAGCAACGGCGCCAGCAAATCCGGCGACGGATTCATCTCGTTAAGATTGTTCCCCCGCATCGTATCCAGCACATTCGACCGCGACGGCGAAAATGCCAGCGCATACACCGCCGTGCGGCTCTGTCCAATCTCCGCCACCACGTCCTCCACCTTGGCCGCGCTGCCATGGTCGCGCGTCTCGCTGATCACTAACAGCACTCTCTGGCGGTCTCTCGGAGTGTTCTCCAGCATTTTCACCGAATATTCCACCGCATCCAGAATCGCCGCCCCGCCATCGCCCGGCTGCAATCCTTTCAGCGTCCACGCAATTTTTTCGGAGCTCGCGGTAAATTCCTGCGCAGTTTGTACCTGGCTGTCGAACTCCACAATGGCCACCGATCCACGTCCCTCCGCCACTAGCGGATCCAGCATCGCACTCAGCCCGCGCATCCGCGGAAACTCATAATCCGCCCGCCGTCCGCGTTGAATCGCAATCACCATCGAGACCGGCTGGCCCTCCGCCGCCTCGTCCAGGTGCACCGCCTGTTCCTCGCCATCGTCCTCGACGACAAAATCCTTTGCCCCTAACCCGTACACAACTTCGCCCTGCGCGCTCTTCACCAGCGCGGGAATCACCACCACGTTCGATTGACTATGGAGAGTTGTTTCCTGGCAAACCGCGCCGCTGGTCAGCAACGCGCAGAAAAGAAAGCAGAAAATAAAATGGATTGCCGCCCGCCGCAGCCTAGCCCGCCTTGCGGCTTTCATTCTCGCCCAACACTTCATCCAGCGCGTTTGCCAGCAAGTGCGCCCGCTTCTGATAATCCGCTGCCCCGTTATCCTTCGTCCGCTTCAAAAGATGATATTCATCCGCAATATTCAGCGCCGCCAGCACCGCCAGTCGCACCGTATCGATCGTATTCGTCGCTTCGGCCACCGCGCGCATCTTCGCGTCCACATACTCCGCCAACTTCAAAATATATTCCGGATCCGACCCTCGAAGGTTATACGCCTGATCGAAAATCTCCACGCGCACGCCCGCATTCTGCGAGTCATTCAATGTCGAATCCTTCGTAGCCGTAGCCATAATCAGTGAACCTTATCTCTGAGCTGAACTAAACTGTCGCCGGGTTGCGGAAGCCGGGCGTCGGAAGCCGATTTTCCTAACTAGCCCGCTCCTCCGCAATCGAATCTATCTGCTCCAGCATCTTCTCCACGCGCCCGCGAATCTCTTCCCGCTCTTTCCTCAACTGCACCCCCTCGCGCCGCAAGGCCACCAATTGCTCGTCGCGTTCTTCCAGTTGCTGACGCACGCGTTGCGCATCGCGCTCGGCCGCAGCCTGCGCCTGCCGCGCCGCTTTGTATCTCTCAATAGTGCGATAAACTTTCTCTTCCAGCGCCTGAAAATCATCCACCGGAACCTGCTCCGTCACCTGCTCCGCCGCATTCAAACCCATGATTCCACTTTCCTGAAGGGATTCCAAACTTTTTCGCAGTATACTCCACTCCCCTGTGAATCAAGCATGGCACATTGGTGCAGGTGCAGCCGCATTCGCTATAATTCCCTGCATGAAATATCCAGGGTTCTTCCTCATCGCCATCCTGGTCGTCGCCGCGCTTCCCAGCGCCGCTAAAACCAAAGTCGAACTCAAAGATGCCCAAGGCAAGGACGTCGGCACGATTCTCGTCTCGCAACAGGGATCGGCCGTTGCCCTCCAGTTGCATCTTCACGGCCTTCCCCCCGGCGAGCACGCTATTCACTTCCATCAGAATCCTAGCTGCGTTGCACCGGACTTCAAATCCGCCGGTTCGCACTTCAATCCCGACGGCAAAAAGCATGGATTCGACAATCCCGAAGGCCACCACGCCGGCGACATGAAAAACTTCACCGTCGATGCCCAAGGCAAAGCCGACGCCAAGGTCGAAGATAAAGACGTAAACCTCGGCGCCGACGCCCACTCGATCTTCAGCAACGGCGGTACCGCCATCGTCATCCACGCCAAGGCCGACGATTACAAAACCGATCCCGCTGGCGCTTCCGGCGACCGCATCGCCTGCGGCGTGATTACGAAATAAGTTTTTGCTTTCTAAATTTGCCCTGTCATCCTGAGCGCAGTATGGGTTTCGCGAAGCGAAGCCCATACGAAGTCGAAGGGTCCCTTGTCTGCGTAAGCTCTGTTCGGCTCCGAGAGGAATTCTCGCTCCGGACCGGGATTACTTCCTCAACTTCCCCAACTTCTCCGCCGCCCGATCCAGAGTCTCCAATTTCTTGCAGAACGCAAACCGCACCTGCCGCGCCCCATCCCGCGCATCCCGATAAAAACTCGACCCCGGCACCGCCGCCACCCCAACCTCTTTCACCAGATATTTCGTGAACGAAACGTCATCCTCAAATCCAAACGCAGAAATATCCGTCATCACGTAATACGCCCCTCGCGGACGAAAACACTTAAACCCCGCCGCCTCCAGCGCCGGAATCAAATGATCGCGCCGCCCGCGATAACCCTCCGCCAGCTTCGCATAATATTCCTGCGGCAAACTGAGCGCTGCCGCGCCCGCCTCCTGCAAAGGCGCGGGCGCCCCCACCGTCAAAAAATCATGCACCTTGCGGATCGCGTTCGTGATCTTTTCCGGCGCAACCGCCCATCCCACGCGCCATCCCGTGACGCTGTAGGTCTTCGACATGCCGTTGATCGTGACTGTCCGCTCCCGCATTCCCTCGAGCGATGCCATCGAAATGTGCTCGGTCCCGTCATACAAAATATGTTCGTAAATCTCATCCGTAATCGCGAGCACATCGAACTCCACGCAAAGATCGCGAATCAATTCCAATTCCGTCCGGGTGAAAACTTTTCCCGTTGGATTGTTGGGCGTATTAACAATGACGGCTTTGGTGTTCTTATCGAACGCCGCTCGTAATTCTTTCTCATCAAAAGTCCACTCGCCGCCCTCGCTCGCCGGAGGCCGCAATTTCACAAACCGCGGCCGCGCCCCGCTCAACACCGCGTCTGGCCCGTAGTTCTCATAGAACGGCTCGAAGATCACCACCTCATCGCCCGCATTGCACACCGCAAGCAACGTCGAAATCATCGCCTCGGTCGATCCGCAGCAAACCGTCACTTCTTTTTCCGGATCGACCGCAATCCCTTGCCACGCGCCCATCTGCCGCGCAATTGCGTTGCGCAAATTCTTTGCGCCCCACGTGATCGCATACTGATTCACGTCGCCGTCGATCGCCGCCCGCGCCGCCGCCTTGATCTCCGCCGGAGCCGCAAAATCCGGAAACCCTTGCGCCAAATTCACCGCCCCATGCAGCATCGCCTGCCGCGTCATCTCCCGAATCACCGACTCGGTAAACCGCGATACTTTATCGCTGAGAAACTGCTTTGGATGGGTGGATAAAGAAGAAATAACGTCCGCCATAGCTGGCAGATTAGCACAAGAGCCCTGTCATCCTGAGCGGAGCATTTGCTATCGCGAAGCGATAAGAAATGCATAGTCGAAGGATCCCTGCCCCATAACGCAAGCAGCAGTTCCGAAAGGAGTTTCCGTCGCGAACGCTACGCTCGCCCGCCGCATAACTGTCGGCAACACCGTGGAAGAGCGGCGCTTTCGGCGCCGCGTAAAACAGATAAAAAATCGGGGCTTTAGCCCCCGAGCTACGCCCCTAAGCCCGCTGCGACCCGCCCATACCCTTCAGCGCACCAACAATCTTCTCCGCACATGCCGCAATCTGCTCATCCCGCAACGTCGCCTCATCCGATTGCAATCGGGCCCGAACCAAAATCGAATATTTCCCCGCCCCAATCGACCCGCCACGAAAAATCTCGACTGGCTTAAATTCACGCAACTCGGAAATGCCCAACCCCATCACTGCTCGCCGCATTGCCTCAAACTCCACATCATCCGAGAACACGAACGAAAAATCCCGCTCCACCGCCGGATATTTTCCCAAAGGCGCAAACCTCACCTGCCGCAGTCCCTGCCCACGAAGCACATCCAAATCGATCTCCGCCAGAAAAACATCCTGCCGCAACTTCCGTTCCGCCTTCACCTCTTCCGCAAGTTGCCCAAACTGCGCTACCACCGCCCCATCCATCAAAGCCCGCGCCGAACGTCCCGGATGAAAATATTCCGCCGTCTGCCGATCAAAACTCAACTCGCGATAAGCAAATGCCGCCAACAAAGTTTCCAGGTCGCCCTTAAACAAGCGAAACACCTCAGCCGCCGCGGCATGCTCGCCCTTGCTCACATCCAGAACGCCGCCCATGGGCAAACCATTCTTCACCGCCGCCAACGTCGCACCCAGGCACGCGCGCGCCGGCTCAACCCGCTCCCCGTCCCGCATTTCGTAGACGCGTCCCATCTCAAACAGCCGCACGTCTTCCGCGTCGCGGTTCAAATTCCACGCCAGCATGTCGAGCATGCCAGGAGCGAGCGAAGTCCGCATCACGCTCGCTTCCTCGCTCAGCGGATTCTCCAACTCCAAGACTCCCGCCCCGGAAGAAAATGTCTCCGCCGCCGCATGCGAAATAAACGTCAACGACACCGCCTCGTTGTATCCGAGAGCCAACGCCCGCTCCCGTAAAGTCGCGTCCATAGCGGCGTGCGGCAGATCCACCACCGCGCCACTGTAAGCCGGCAAACTGTTTTCGAATTTGTCGTACCCATGCAGCCGCGCGATCTCTTCAATCACATCAATCTCGCGCTCCACATCCAGCCGCCAGCTCGGAATCTGTACCCGTATCTGCGCATCGGCCTGGCCCTCGGGAATCAAGCCGAACCCAAGCTTCTTCAGAATGCGGAAAATCTCTCCCGTACTAAGATTTCCTCCGAGTATGCGATGCACCTCGGAGAGCCGCAACACGATCGGAGCCTGATCCATCTGTCGCGAAACTGCATCGATCGCGCCGCCTGACAACTCTCCGCCTCCCGATTCCAGAATCAGCGCCGCTACCAGATCGCACGACAAAACCGTCGACTCAAAATCCGCGCCGCGCTCAAACCGGTGCGAAGCGTCGGTATGAATCCCATGCCGCCGCGACATCTTCCGCACCGTCCCCGGATCCCACCACGCCGACTCAATCACAATATTCTTAGTCTTGTCGGTGATCATGGTGTCGTAGCCACCCATCACACCTGCGAGCCCGACCGCTTTTTTAGCATCGGCGACCACAAGATCGTCCGAAGAAAGCGTGCGCTCAACGCCATCCAGTGTCTTCAGCTTCTCGCCATTTTTGGCGTGCCGAATAACCAGCCGCCCGCCCTCCAGCAAATCCATATCGAAAACATGCGTCGGCTTTCCCATCTCCCACAAAACATAATTGGTCGCGTCGACCGCGTTACTGATGGGCCGTTGATCCAGCAACTTCAATCGGTGTGCAATCTTCTCGGGCGAAGGTTTGATCGTCGTCCCCCGAATCACTCGCGCCGAAAATCGCGGACAAAGTTCCGGCTCCTCGACAGTGATCGGAAAGATTTCACGTTCGGAACTTTTCGAGGAGACCACGCCCGAGGACGCCACGCCGGGGAAGGGCACGACTTCAGTCGTGCCGTGAGAAGTCCGGGAAGAAGCGGCTTTAGGCGCTGAGGTTTTCTTTCCTGCGCGGCCGTGCCCCGTGGAAGAGCGGCGCTTCGGCGCCGCGTAAACGCCCTTCACACTCGACTGGGCTTTAGCCCCCGCCACGCCGGAAGCCGGAAGCCGGAGTCCGGACAGCTCCTTGAGCGGCAAATCATAAATCGCCGCCGCCTCCCGCGCCACTCCGTAATGATTCATCGCGTCCGGACGGTTCGTCCCAATCTCCATCTCGAACACGGCGTCCGCACCACTTCCGCTAATCCCTTCGACCCCGATGCCGACGCCAGTCAAATCCTCCGCCAGCCGCCGGTCATCGACGGATAGCTGAACAAATTCCCGCACCCACTGTGGCGAAATTTTCATGGCGCTCTAAAAAGCTCTGTCATCCTGAGGCGCGCCTTTGCGCCGAAGGACCCCTGCAGTTCTTGTCTCAGCCAAGCTGCCTCAAGGCATTCTCCCGACGAACTTGCAGCTTTTAGCTAACCACTAACGACTAACGACTAACGACCGTCCCTCTACGCCCACTGCCGCAAGAACCTGACATCCCCCTGAAAAAACAATTGAATATCATCCACGCCATACTTCAACAAAGCGATCCGGTCCGCGCCCATGCCAAAGGCAAATCCCGAAACTTTCCGCGGGTCATATCCGTTGTCTTTCACAAACTCAAACACATTCGGATCGACCATGCCGCACCCGAGAATCTCAATCCATCCCGTCTGCTTGCACGGACGGCACGGATCACTTCCGCGTCTCCCGCTTCCGCCACAGATAAAGCACGAGACATACATCTCCGCGCTCGGCTCCGTGAACGGGAAAAACGATGGACGAAAACTCGTCTTCACACTCGATCCAAAAAATTCCTTCATCGCATGATCGAGCGTTCCCTTCAAATCGCCGAACGTAATGTTGCTATCGACTGCGAGCCCTTCAATCTGATGAAACATCGGCGAGTGGCTCGCATCCGGAGGATCGTTGCGATGCACCGTCCCCGGAATCACAATGCGAAGCGGCGGCCGCATCTTCTCCATCGTGCGAATCTGCACTGGAGAAGTATGCGTCCGTAGCAGCAACCGCTCCCGCTGCGGCTTCGCCTGCTGACCCGCGATAAACAAAGTATCCTGCGTGTCCCGCGCCGGATGATTCGGCGGAAAATTCAGCGATTCGAAATTGTAATAATCCGTCTCAACAACGGGCCCCTCTGCCACGGAGTACCCAAGCTTCTGAAACACCCGCACCATCTCGTTCGTGGTTTTAACGACGGGATGTTCAGCGCCGATGGGACGGCGGATGCCGGGAAGGGTGATATCAACCGAACCGATTTTTTCGAACCTGTATTTTTCCAATTCCTCGGCGGAGACGGTATAGCCCGGATGCATAATCTCAAGACTAGGGGCATCAAGCCAATCCTTGGCTCCTTTTATCTTTTGCTCAACTTGTTCTTTGACTCGGTTCACCACTTGGCCAACCTCTCGCTTTGCTTCTCTCGGAGCAGCCTTAAGCCAAAGCTCGTTAACCTGCGTCAACACGCCATTCTTCCTAGCCATCCAACGGTCGCGAAAAACCTTCCAGTCGGCTTCGTTTTTCACGGCCGATGCTTCCTCGCCGAGCGCAGAAAAAAGTTCAGCGGAGGCGCGTTCCAGCGCCCCCGCCGAATAATCCGTCAATTTGGAGACTGTATAAGCCACGTTCCTCGCAGCCAACTGGAATGCGGGTGCCCCGTCCTTGTCTCTCCGTTCTTCGGAGAGACAGGGCGGGGATTTTGACCTCACAAACTAAATCAGAAAAGATGGCCCCGCGGAAGGGCCGATAGCCGGAAGCCGAGCGCCGGAACCCTTTACGCCAGCGCGCCCTTGGCTTGTTCCACTAGCGTCTTAAACGCCGCCGCATCGCGCACCGCCAGGTCCGCCAGAATTTTGCGGTCCAGTTCCACTCCCGCGACCTTCAAGCCGTGGATGAACTGGTTATAACTCAACCCATTCAGCTTCGAAGCTGCCCCAATGCGCACAATCCACAGCGAACGATACTGCCGCTTCCGCTGCTTCCTCCCGCTATATGCAAATTTGAGGCCGCGTTCTACGGCCTCTTTTGCAGAACGGTACAGCTTGGATTTAGTAAGGAAGTATCCGCTGGCGCGGTCTAATATTTTTTTGCGTTTGGCGCGGCGTTTGGTTCCGCGTTTTACACGAGGCATGGTGTTCTCCTTTTTATTTTCTAGTTACTGAGCGGCTGGAGGTAAGGAGGATCGCCTTGCGGCGTCTCTGACCTCTTCACTCGCCTGACAACGATTGTTGATTTTTGATTGCTGATTAAGACCTAAGCAAGCCGCGGTCTTCAATCAACAATCAGCAATCGCACAATCGACAGTCGTCTACTGGTACGGAATCATCCGCTTTACTTTGCGGACATCGCCGGGGCTTACCAGCGTGCTTTTGCCCAGCTTGCGTTTCCGTTTTTTATCTTTCGAGGTCAGGATGTGGCGCAGATGCGAATGTCCGCGCTTCACTTTTCCGGTCCCGGTTTTCTTGAAGCGCTTGGAGGCGCCTTTGTGCGTTTTTAATTTCGGCATAAGTCCTCAAGTAGCTGTCAGCTTTCAGCTGTCAGTTCTGAAACTTCATCTTAATTCTTAATTTTGCTCTGGAATCGTCGACGTGAATTGCGGCGTCGTCAATGCAGATCAACCGTGCAGAAACTCTAAGAATGCGAAACTGCGGCGGGGACTTCTTCGTGCGCGGCTGCCGCAGGCTGCTTTTCTTTTTCTGGCTCCGGTCCCGCTTTGTCTTTATCTTTTTCCTGCGCCAGCTTCTTTTCCAGTTTCGCTTTCGCCTTGGCTTCTTTTTCCCGTTCTTTCTCGCGCTCGGCGGCGGTTTTCTTCGGCGCCAGAATCGCGTGCAGCGTATTGCCTTCCTGCCGCGGACGGAACTCCACGATACTGAAGGGTTCCACGTCCTTGATCAGGCGCTCCAGAATCTGCCGGCCCAGGCCGGTGCGGGTCATTTCGCGGCCACGGAAAAAAATCGTGGCCTTTACTTTGTCTCCGCCATCCAGAAAGCGCAGCACGTGATTTTTTTTGGTCTCGTAATCGTGGTCGTCCACATTGATGCGGAACTTGACCTCTTTTACGGTAATTGTTTTCTGGTGTTTCTTAGCTTCGCGCTCTTTCTTTTCCTGCTGATAGAGATATTTCCCGTAGTCCATGATGCGGCAGACAGGAGGCTGCGCCGTGGGCGAAATCTCAACCAGGTCCAGGTTCTTGCTTTTGGCCAATTTAAGCGCTTCGAAGGGAGGCATTACGCCGATCTGTTCACCCTCGTCTCCGATCACGCGAATTTCGCGCGCCCGGATGCGGTCATTGGTTCTGATAAAACGTTTATCGATACGGTCCTCCGCGCTCTAAGCGACTGTGAATAGGGAAATTATAGCATGGGGGTAGCGACAGCCATGCGTATGCTTGGCTCTTTGCCACCTATCCAGAGAAGGCTCTCTTTGGAAGCCATTGAGTCAGAAAGTGAATTTGACCGCAATTTGCCCGATCCGCGGTGGCGCTGCTTTCAGCACGTGTCCGAATGTCGGGCTGTTGATGTTTCCGTCGACCGAGCCGTTGGGATAAAACTGCGCGTGGTTGAAGGTGTTGAAGGTTTCTAAACGGAATTCGAGCGCCTTGGTTTCTGTGAGTTTTGTGTTTTTGCGCAGAGCGACGTCGAAATTGTTAATGCCGGGCCCGTAGAAAAAGCGCCGCCTGGCGTTGCCTTGCGTCCCTATAGCATTCGGGGTGAACAGTGATGTGTTGAAATAGGGGAGCCCGTTGCGCGGGTTGTGGTTGATCTCCAGGTTGCCGGGAGTGTAGTTCGGCAGGTCGATGCTGACGGAGTTCACGCCGTTGTTCTGGACGTAGACCAAAGCGTTGTCGCCGAAGCTGGCGAATGTTACGGGCAGGCCCGAGGCAAAGCGAGTGATTCCGGAGAGCGACCATCCGTCGGTCAGGCGATTCGCTTTTCCGGAGAGCTTCGCGAAGGGAAGTTCGTAGTTGTAGCTGACGACAAAGTTTTGTTTGATGTCGAACGCGGAAGGCGCGTACTCCTCGTGGTAGTTGTAGGGATAGACCTGTTCCTGAATACTGGAAGACTGGTCGAGCGATTTTCCATAGGTGTAACTGGCGAGGAGCGTGAGAGGTCCGGTTGTGCGCTTAAGCGTGAACTGCAAGGCGTTGTAGTTCGCATTGCCCACGTTTTTGTACCAGGCGTCAGTGCCGATCGTGTTGGGAAACGGACCGCGTGTGCCGTTGACAACGGTTCCGTCGGCTCGGGTGAATACGTTGTTCTCGAGAAACGGTCCGCAGGTTGGAGATCCAGGAGCCACGTCTTGCGGTTGGCTCAGGGCCATGCAGAGAGAGGGGATTCCTGGATTCGCTCCGACCACGGTCAGCAGATGCCGGCTCTCGGATCCGATGTAGCTCGCGCTTACGAGCATGTTCGATCCGATCTGCCGTTCGACGCTGAAATTCAATGACATTGTGTACGGCGTCTTGTTCTGGTACCAGACACTTCCTGCTCCGCTGATCGGCGTGTATCGATTCCAGTTCACATTCGTGTCGGGGTTCTTTGGAGAAACGTTGTATGGGGGGACGTTAACAGGAAACTGCTGAATGTATTGTGTTCCCGTGAGCGCGCCCGTGAAAGGCGTGCTCATCAGCGGCGGCTCGGGGCTGGTGTAGGTGAGCCCGTAGGGCGGGTTGCCGGTGGGATAAGCGACCGTTAGTCCCTCAGGTGACGTGAAGAATCGTCCAGCGCCAAAGTGAATACTTGTTTTGCCCGGTCCGCCCGTCAACTTGCCCAGAAAACCGTCTGACCAATTTGGAGAATAGGCCAAACCAATACGAGGCGAGAGATTATCTTTCGGGGTAGGCGCAATCCCGGCGGGGATTGCCTGGCCATTGGGCAAGCGATCGCCCGGCACGAGATATCCGAGGGGCGCACCCGGAAAGGTCTGTGATTCAACTCCGGGAATGAGAGTGGTGGTTTGGTGATGCATCTCCGCCCACGGAGTTACGTAGTCCCAACGCATGCCATAGTTCAGAGTCAGATTCGTCTTGATGCGCCAGCTGTCCTGAGCAAAAATACCTCCGTCTGCGGCGCTCTCGTAGAATGTTGGGGAAGACTGTTGCGAATAGAAATCGGGCAGGCCCAATAAAAAGTCGGCAAATCCGTTTCCAGTGGACTGAGTTCCGGAGCCGAAAAATGAGAATGTCCCGTTCGCAACCAGATCTGGCAATTGCTTGACCTTGTACCAGAGGTACTGTCCGCCAATTTTCAAGGTGTGATTCCCGACGACTTTCGAGATGTTGTCAGCCGTCTGGTATGTATTGTTGACCTGCGCGAGAAAGAAGGGATTTGTTCCCATTGTGAACGAATTGAAATAAAGAGTCTCCACGCCGGCATACTGAGGGAACCCCTGCTGAATACTTTGTGGGCCGCTAGAGATGCCCTGATCCGCCAGACTGATTCCAACGCCTCCCTTGGGAACGCCAAGAGTATTGTTCAAGCGTGTGTAGCTGAAATGCGCTTCGTTGACCATGGTCGCGCCAAGCGTCTTGGTGTCACGCAGGACGATGACTTGGTCCGTGCCGTCTGAGAGTGCATCGTACGCGCCAGACGGGCCGGGAACGGTGGCGCCGCCGAAGCCGACCGGGTACGGGTCATCGAGGTTGTAGCGATCAATGAAGTAATAGGCGGAGAAATTCCCATACTTGGTGGTGTTCGCGTCGATCCTAGCGGAGCCTTTGTCATCATTGGTCCGCCGCTTTTCCGCGCCAGAGGAGAACTGATTACCTCCCACATTGGGGGAAGGAATGAACTGCAGCATCTTGGTCGCCGGGAGTCCGAATGCTTGTTGAGGAATGATGGCGTTGGGAAACACACATTGGGTGTTCGAAGTGCAGCCCGGCGCGTAGAAGGACTCGCCGTTATTCACCAGATATCCCAGGCGGCTGGAAAGGGTTTGGGCTAGAGAGGTTCCGTTAACCTTGCCGGTCAGCGAACCAGCCGAATCAGAAAAGTTTCCCGTGCGGTTAAGCAGGGAAGGCACACTTACGAGGCCTGTCTCAATTCCCTCTACCGTGCGTTGACCTTGATAGTCTCCGAAGAAAAAGATCTTTCCTTTCTTGATTGGACCGCCGAATGTTCCCCCGAATTGGTTCTGCTGAAAGGTCGAACGCTCCGGCGAAAAGTAACCGCGTGCGTCCACGTTCGTATCGCGAAGGAATTCAAATACCGATCCGTGAAACTGGTCTCCGCCGGATTTGGTGACGACATTAATCAGCCCGCCGCTGTAGCCTCCATATTCTGCGTCGGCATTGCTGCTGATAATTCGGAACTCAGCGATTGAATCCAGGTTCGGGATGATGCCGGCCTGTTGCCCGATCGATTCCTGGACGCTGGCGCCGTTCAGGAAAAATCCGTTGGCAGACTCGCGCTGGCCGTTGATGGAGAATTGGCCGGTGTTCTCATTGCCTGCCACGGGAACGGTCCCGAATCCTCCGCCCGAACTACTGTTAGCAGCGCCGCTGGTGGTGACGGGGGATACTCCTGCCTGGGTTGCAAGCAAATCCGTGTAGCTACGGCCATTAAGCGGCACCTCGGCCACGTGCTCGCTGCTAATGGTTTCGCCAATCTCGGTATCGGACATCTGAATCGTGACCACGCTATCGTTGACGTCCACCGTCTGGGTGTTTTGGCCGATCTGCAAGGTGGCGTCGATTTGCAATGCGCTGTTTACGTCAATGACCACTCCAATCTTCTTATAAGGCTGGAAGCCGGCAGAGTTGACTTCAAGTTCGTACCGTCCCACAGGAACGACCGGGAACGAATATTGTCCCTGGTCGTTGGTGGTTGCGGTTTGTTTGGTTCCGTTGCCCACGTTGCTGAGAGTAACTGCCGCACCAGCGACGGATGCGCCACTGGGATCACTGACCATCCCGGAGATTCTACCTGCCACATCGGCCCATGTGATGTTGAGCAAAAACCAAAACACAACCACAGCCCATGAAAGCCGTTTCATCGCTGAGTACGCCTTGAGTTTCATTTTCTCTCTCGTGATTGGGCTAATGGATAACCGGCCGGCGAAAGGGCCCTTCTCGGGAAGGGCCTCCGCCGCTTCAGCTTCAAATTCATCATTTGTCTCGTGAACCGGTGCGGCTGTCTCCACGTGAACGAAACTGCGAAGTTCGGGATCAATCCAGACGCGGTCGAGTGGACGCGATGGATTTCCTGTCTCGATCCAAACGCAATAAAGTGGTTGACGGCTCAACGTTGGAATAAAAGTGTTCGTCATTGTTCCCTCCCAGCAGAGACACGTATCCCGTCTGGACGCGCGCTTGCCTTGCGGCGCGACCGGAGACAGTTCTCGGCAAGTAATTTGGTTAGGAGGAGTGAGTCGAGCCGTTCACAACGGCGGGATTCGCTCGCTCAGGTCACGGGTCAAGTCCTGTGACGAGCGAGGAAGAGATGGCGCACAAGACGCTAGCAGCTTCTTCTAGAACGCTCTTCACAGCACAGGCCAACCCTCGGGCTACACGGAGGGTCTTGCGCGGATGCAATGTTCATAGTCCTTCTATAATTCTCCGTTGAGTTCGTTTAGGAATCTCGACTCGTTTGTTATATCATACCCCCCTAGCATATAGGCAAGGAAAATGTCGCATCTTGAAAAAGAAAAACAGAAGCTGATCGCTCGCATTAAGCGGATTCGTGGGCAGGTTGACTCCATCGAACGTTCGTTGACGTCTGACGACGACTGCGCGGACGTCTTGATGCTCCTGGCGAATGTTCGTGGCGGGATCAACAGCCTCATGGCTGAAGTTCTCGAAGACCACATCCGTCTGCACATGTTGAGCGACGAAAAGAGCTCGATGCCCGCCGCAGAGCTGGCAGAAGATCTTATTGGCCTAGTCCGTGCGTACCTCAAGTGATTCGACGCGTGGTGGGATATGGTTTGTACGCTCTGCGAGAGTAGAAACTGCAAGGTTGCAAGAAGAGTGTCTAGTAGTCATCCGCGCTGCGGAAGGAACTGGAGCGCACGCTCAGAGAGGTTTTGACGTAACGAAAGAAGCGCGGGTGTCCGCGCTTTTTCCAATAGCGGGAATCGTAGGAATCGACGCTGGGCCCGGAGCTGAGCAAACTGAAAAACGAATGCTGCGCGGGATTGGTCACAATCCCCGCATGCCCACGCCAGACCACGAGATCTCCCGGTTGCGGACGGGACACTTGCTGGAATTCGTCAATCCCGGCGTAGAGGTCCGCCGAGCTTGCGTATTCGTAAGGAAAGCCGGCGCTCTCATACAGCGAGTGAATAAAGTGTGAGCAATCGTGAGCGCGCTTGGTACGCCGGCGGAAATCGAGTGCGGTGCTGAGGATGGCCAGGCGTTCGTCGGTGGTGAGCGATTGAGGTGCGGTCTTCTGCCGCGAGTCACGATTGTCGCGCGCGCTGCGATACTCTCCGTTCGGGCCGGCTTGCTGTTCCTGCGCCCGCGCAGCCGGAATGGCTGCCAGGATCAGCAGGAGCAACGACACGACGGCTTTGGAGCGAAAGCGCATAGCTTTGTATAACTCATTTTCCGAGAACAACGCAGATCACAGGAGTACCGCCGAATCCACGGAAAATGTTCCAAACTGAGATGCACTGACGGGTGCAAGAGGTTTGGCGGAAACAAGCGACGGTTGCGGGTTTTCGATCTTCGCTCTATGTAAACGACGCTCTGTAAACTCTTGTCAATAAGCAGTTCCGTTCGATGTCCGCCGCGGTTCAGGCTGGCGTTGCACTTTCCGCCGGCAACGCGGCCGGTTCTGGTCCCGCGCTCGGCGTGAGCAACGGCCAGCCTTTACGCAAAACGTAATCAAGCCACGCCCCGGCAATCTGCGAAGTGAGCACGGCGGCCAGAACTAGAGTGGTGTAGAACTTCGGGCTGATGATGCCGGCATCGAAGGCCACGCTGGCGAGGACAATTCCAGGTCCGCCGCGGGCGTTGGTGGTGATGGCAAGATTCATCAGGTCGAGGCCGCGAAATCCGGCGAAGCGTCCGGCGAACGATACGGAAACGATCTTCACCACACAGCTTCCGACCAGGAAGGCCGCGACCATGGCCAGCGACAGCCCGCGGACCAAATCGAGTTTCAAACCTACGATCGCAAAATATGCGGGAATGAAAAATGCGAACGAAACTTTTCCGATGGCGTCGAGCGCCTCGGCGAAAAGTTTGCGCTTCTTGTGGACCACTGCGAAGCCCGCGAGAAATGCGGCGAAGACGACGCTGACGTCGAGCGCTCCGGCGACCACGCAGTAGGCGAGCAACACCGCAATGGCGTAAGCGATCGGAGAATGTTTCGCCAGAACATTGAAGCGTGATTTGTTGATCCGCTTCACGATGCGAGGAACAATCGTCAGGCCTAACCCGAAAAATCCCACTGTAGTGACGAGATGAAGCGCGATCTGGCGAGAGTTGAGCTGAGCTTTTCCCGCCAGCGCCGTAGCCACGGCCAGCGCCAGCCACAACACGATGTCTTCGAGGACGGCAACGCCAAGAACGAGGCGCGCGAATCGGGTGTGAAGAATTTTCAGGTCGGCAAAAATCTTCGAGACTACGGGAACGGAAGTGACCGCCACGCCGACGGCGAGAATGATGATCAGCGACAGTCGGTTCCCGTTCGGTCCGGCGAGCGCTGGACGGATCAGCCACGGTCCCAGCGTAAGGGCCAGCAGAAACGGCGCTCCGCTGCCGAGGATCGAAAGCCATGCCACTTCGCGGCGCTCGTCGCGGGTAAAGAGTTGGCGCGTTTCCGCGCCGGAGAGAAACATCAGCAGCAGCAATCCGAGCCAGTAAACGAAATTAAAAACGCTGGCCTGATGTTGCGCGGTCTGCATAACACGCGCCGCGACGGGCAGTTTCCCGAGCAGCGCCGGACCGAGCACGACCCCCGCGAGTATTTCGCCCACAACTCTCGGCTGCCGGAGCTTCACGAAGAAATAGCCCAGCAACTGCGCCAACCCCACGAGTAATAGGAGGATGAATAGAATCGAGGTCAGGTCGGAGTTGGACATGTTGGCAATGGCAAATTCAGGAGTGCACTAAGCTTCATCGGAATCAGGGGTGGTGGACTCTGAATCGGCGTAAATAATCGTTGGCTCCGTCCAGAGAAACAGCAAAAATCCGAACCTCACCGCCTCATATCCTCCGCCGATTCGCTGACGCTGTTCGTCTTCGCGAGTCCGAACCACGCCGCGCGGCGCGCGATTGTGGTGTCGGATTTAAGATGCAGTTTGGCGCGGAGGCGTTGATGGGAAAAACCACGAGGAGATTTCGTGACAGTCCGTGTAAATTCCTGCGTAGCCGCCGGTTGGCTTCCCTTTCAGACTCTTCCGCATCTGAGAGTTATGACGGTCTTATCGCAATTCGAAATCCCGCCGCTTGATCTTCACGTACGCAAGCCACCTGAGCCTTCCCCGCCGCCGATCAAGGAGCCACCGGACGCTCCTGAAAATCCAGATGCTCCCATGCGTGAGCCCGATCCGGATGAGCCGGCGCAGATGTAGGGGGCACTGTATCCTCTGAATACGTATTCACTAACTGAACACGTTTTTGCGCGCGCTGCAGCTAGTAAGATACAGATATGGTGGGTATTGAACAGGGGCGGGAGGATAGGCTGTTGCGTTTCTTGCGCAACGATGAGCCTGCGTGGAAGACGGAAGATCATCCTGAACTGGATGCCGGGGCAGAGGCATGGGTCCAGAAAACTGCGCAAGGATAGCGAAAATAATAGCGGTTCGCTTCGAAAAGACCTCGCACCCAATAAGCGTCGCTCCACGATCTCAACGATAGTGACTCAGTCCGCTATGCCGGCGGCTTAAATCTACTTACGAACGCACCGTCTGACACATCATCAACTTGGATCGGCAGCCACCGATTAGGTTCATGCCTTCCACTCAAATACAACTTCTGAAAATTGTCGGTGAGGGCTTCGGTGCGTTCTCCGTCGGCATCGCTGTGAACGACGTTGAGGGTGATGGCCTCCAGCTTTTTCCCGATGAAAGATCGCATGAAGGCGAGTTTTTTTTCGGCGGCAAGGTCGCGCAGGATTTTGTTGCGTTCGCGCGCGATGTGGACCGGAACCTGATTCGGCATGGCCGCGGCGGGGGTGCCGGGGCGCGCGGAATAGGTGAAGACGTGCAGGTAGGTGAAGGGCAGGTCTTCGATGAGGCGGCGGGTGGCTTCGAATTCGGCGTCGGTTTCGCCGGGGAATCCGGCCATGACGTCGGCGCCGATGGCGGCGGTGGGCATGGTGGCGCGAATCTTTTCAATCTTCTCGCGATAGTGCCAGGGGCGATATTTGCGGTGCATGCGGCGCAGCACGGCGTCGCTACCGGATTGCAGCGGCACGTGCGCATGTTTGGCGATGCGTGGAGAAGAAGCAACCAGGGAAATCAGATCGTCGGTCCAATCCATCGGCTCGACGCTCGATACGCGGAGTTTTTCAACTCGAGTTTCCGCGAGGATGGTGCGGAGGAGGGAAGGGAAGTTCGGGGTCCGGCTTCCGGCTTCCGGCTTCCGGAAAGTGGCCCCCGGCGAGCGGGTTTCAAGGTCGCGTCCCCAGCGGCCGAGATTGATGCCGCTGATTACGAGTTCGCGGTAGCCTGCGGCCACCAGTGCAGTCACCTCGCGAATAATTTCCGGCAATTGCAGCGACCGGCTCTGGCCACGGACGCTCGGGATCACACAGAATGAGCAGCGGTTGTCGCAGCCATCTTGAACCTTCAGGTTGGGACGCGTGCGGTCGTTTGAATCGGGACCGTTCGCAGATTCGAATACCGGGGCGGCGAGAAGTTCGGTGTGAGCGAAAATGTCAGAGACGTGGAGGCGGGCTTCGAGGTTCCGGCCTCCGGTGTCGGCGGTAAGATTCGCGACTGGAATAAATGCTTTGCCCTCAGCGGCTAAAGCCGGCTGAAAATGGGTAACACTAATCGCAGCGCTGGAAGCGCTGCGCCACTCAAAATCTCCCGGGCCGTCTGCGAAATTATCGAGGGCGATTTCTGCGAGTTGATGTTTGTGCGAGTTGCCGATCACGCAAGTTACGCCCGGCAGCGCGGCGATTTCTGCGGGAGCGCGCTGCGCGTAGCATCCGGTGACGATGATTTTCGCCAGCGGATTCTGGCGTTGGACGCGGCGGATGGCGGCGCGTGCATCCTGGTCGGCGGAATTCGTAACGGTGCAGGTATTGAGGATGACCAAGTCGGCATGGTTGGACGCGGCGCGGGTTAGGCCGCGGGTTTCGAATTGGCGTTCGAGGGCGGCGCCGTCGGCCTGAGTGGCGCGGCATCCGAAATTTTCGACGTGGTAGGTGGGCACGGGATTATCGTAGCGCAATCAGGGAGGCGGCGGTTGCCCTCCCGCGATATTTGCAAGAGCGGAGTTATTCACAAGAGCGCGGCCCGCCAGAGTGTCGTCCCCAAAGGGACTCGATTGTCTCTAACGGACTTACCCAGCACTTACGTGCTGGGCTAATGAATGGCGTCGCTTCGCGACTTTGCCCGGTCCAGTTCCAACTCTGCTACCGACCATTCTGCGATCAGGCGCTGGCCGCAGTCTTTCTCTGAGTGAAGCATTCGCGACAAAGGATCGGCCTGCCCTGCGTGGGGCGGAAGGGAACGGTGGTGTCCTTGCCGCATTGGGAGCAGGTGGCGCGAGTTTCGACGCGATTATAGTGATGTCCTTCGCCGCGTGAAGAGGGCGGGGAACTGAGAATGGCGATGCGTTTAGACTTGCAGGTTTTGCAGCGCTTAGGTTCGTTCTTGAATTGCTTGTCGTGGAAAAACAGTTGTTCCCCGGCAGTGAAGACGAATTCGGCGCCGCAGTCGATACAGGTGAGTGTCTTGTCCTGAAATTCCATTGAGGATGGCTCCCTTGTACCCGTGGAGGCGGTGGCCGCACGCGGGGAGGCGTGGGCGCAAAGCCAACACAGAATGTGTACATCCCCCTCAAACTGCCCCTGGACTCGGCCCGCCACGCACCTGGAACGGGGCGTGGGTACGGCTATTTACTGGAATGCCGAATGAATGATGAATCTTGAATAATCCCGGCTGCAACTCTGCGCGGTGGGGGCCGGCAGAGCAGAGCCGTCCCGGGAAGGGGACGGCCCTTTACTGCTTTTAGCAACTCCTTCAGTCTTGCTCTTTGCGAACTTTCTTACGAGCGCGCTTGCGAGCGAGAGCGGCTTTCACGCGCTTTTTTTCACCGGGCTTCAGGTAAAAGGAGTGGCGCTTAACTTCTTTAATGATGTCTTCCTGCTGCACTTTGCGCTTGAAGCGGCGCAGAGCATTTTCGAGGGATTCACCCTCTTGCAGTCGAATTTCCGCCAAACAGACACACCCCCAAACCCGTCCGGAAGGACCGAATAGTTATTACAAGGATTTTACGGGAAGTCAAGGGTGGTAGCAAACTTTTGCAGGATCGCGGCGGCGACGTTTACAAAACTTTGCAAATGGCCCTAAAGCTCGATCGATTCCTGCCGATCCAACTAGAAGACGCACCTTCAGTGTCTGGTCATGACCATCCACACCAAGAGAATAGCCATGTGCGCCCTGGTGATCTTGCCTGGGATCGGGATGCTGTCGTAACGAAGCAGGGTCCGAGACAAGGAGGATCGGGGTTGGGTCACGCATGCACGTCTCGTTCTGAGAAACTAAGGCAATTCTGATCGACATCACCCAGCTGAAACCCGAAACCAGTCGGCACATCGGGATGTTTTGGCTGTTGATCGATCAACCGCCTCCGGCCGGGGGGTTCTGGCTCGTAAAGCGCAGGGAGTTTAGGAAACGGAGTTCGAATATGAATCCTGGTGTTGCAGTCCCAGAGGTTGTGCCAGCGGTCTCGGAACGGAGGCGATTTCCACGCTACCGTTACAGCGTGCCGATTATTGTGCGTCCCACGAATGGGCCCGAGTCGCAGGGCATGAGCGTGGAGATTAGTGAGTGCGGCCTGTCAGCGGTAACTGGCGCCGCCCTGATGGTGGGCGACTCGGTCGAACTGGAGCCGATCGGCGGCCGAAGTGTCACGGCGATAATACGGCGCAGATTCGGAAGATTTTGCGGCTTCGAATTTATGAACCTGAGCGTGGAGCAGGCGGGGAAAATCAGGGAAATGTGCCGGATGCTGCCCCAATATCGCTCGAAAACCCTGGATCTTTGGCAGCCGTGAATGTGGGTGAGGGAGATGCTCGCTCCTTGAGAAGCGCTCGCGGTACACTACAACCGCGATGACCACACCTGCCGAGGGCGGCTCCAACCCAGATCTCAGCGTGAGTTTCGCTGGCGTCGAACTCAAGAACCCAATTCTTGCGGCCAGCGGGACGTTTGGCTACGGCGTGGAGTTTGACGACGTCGTTCATCTCGACAAGTTGGGTGGGTTCGTGGTGAAAGGGCTTTCGCGCGAACCCATGATCGGCAATCCTCCACCGAGGTTATGGGAGACCGCGGCCGGCATGCTTAATGCAATCGGGCTGCAGAATATTGGCGCGGCTGCGTTTCTCGAAGAGAAGCTCCCAAAACTGCGGCAGATGAGAAATATTGTGGTCCTTGCCAATATTTTCGGCTACACCCGCGAGGACTACGAAAGAACCATCGAGATTCTCAACGACGGCGAAGGTATTGCCGCCTACGAATTGAATGTCTCTTGCCCGAACACGTCTGAGGGTGGACTGCAGTTTGGCTGCGATCCGCGCTCGCTTGATGAAGTGGTGACGACGGCGAAGCGCATTTCGCGGCGTCCGCTGATCGTAAAGCTTTCGCCCAACGTAACGAGCATTGCGCAGATGGCGCATATCGCGCAGGAAGCGGGGGCCGACGCCATTTCGCTAATCAATACTTTTGTGGCCATGGCGATCGACGCCGACACGCGCAAGCCCCGTATCGCGAATGTAACGGCTGGACTCTCCGGGCCAGCGATCAAGCCGATTGCCTTGCGCATGGTTTACGACGCGGCGCATGCGGTGAATATTCCCGTGATCGGCATGGGAGGAATTTCTACTGCAGCGGACGTGGTGGAGTTCATGCTTGCAGGCGCAACCGCGGTGCAGATCGGCACCGCCAGTTATTGGGATCCGTGCGCCACGGAGAAAATTGTCGACGAACTGCAGCGCTGGTGCGAAGAGCGCAGCGTGAGCCGCCTGGCAGAGCTTGTGGGCGGGATGATTCTGGAGTGATAAGACTTAGGTGAGGTAACAAAAGCTGCGAGTAACGTGCCTGCGTATAACGTGAAAGAGCGGCGCCGCGTAAAGACGTTTTTAATTTAAGGGCTTTAGCCCCTGAGGCGTTACCGCCCGCGACTATACCAGATCGACCCCGGAGACTTATAATTCCGGCCCTCGCCCCATACCGCATGGGTGTTCCCAAGGTTGTCGATTGCAATGGAAAAGTAATCGCCAAAAGGGAATCGGAAGCCCTGGGGCAGGATGTAGTCGTAGCCTCGTACTGGGTTTGAGAGTTGGGTCTCGTCCGACCAGGTCGCGCCGCCGTTGCTTGAGCTGCGCAGGTAAACATTCCAGAACGGGGCGCGGCGGGTGTCCATCCAAGCGATGCGGACATCGCCGGCGGCGCCGGCGGCGATTGCGGGGAAAGAATGTTCGACGTTGTTAGCGGCCGCAGACATATTAACTTTTGACGTCCAACTCGCGCCGCCGGTGGTGGAAGAAGAAAAATAAATGCGCTCGACGCCGCCCGGTGCTGTGCCGGCGTTCCAAAGCGCGTAGACGGTTCCCGCGGCGTCGGAAGCGAGCGCGATCTGCGCCCCAAGAAATCCAGCCTGGCAGGCCTGCGCGGAACAGTCCGGCGGAGCGCTCGAAACGTCGAGCAGAACCGTGTTCCAGCTGCGGCCAGCATCCGATGACCGGCTCACGAAAATGTCTACGGGACGGGTGCTAAGTTCCTGGCGCGCATACGCCATCCACGAGAAGTACACGCCACCGCTGGTATCGACGGTTGCGCCGCCGGCCAAAGACCACCCGGGTTCTGCATTCGGATTCACCTCGACTGAGGTGAAGGTTCCGGCATAATCGTGCGAGGCGGCGACCAGGAATTTTTGCTCGTGATTGAATCCCACGTAGACGTCAGGGCCACGGACTGCGAGAACGGGCTTATCGGCGTCATCAGCAGAGCGCTCGGCCACTGCCAGATTCCAGGTGTGCCCAAAATCCTGGGATCGGGCTACCATCACGTCGCGCTTATTGTTCTGCAGCCACGAGGCATAGACTGTCTGGCGGTCCAGGGGATCGACCACAATTTGCGGATCAAATTGTCCCGTCGAAGAAGGCAGCAGGGAATGTGGAGTTTCCCAGGAGACGCCGTTGTCATTGCTGGTTAAGAGAGCGATGCTCGGAGCGGTGCAGGCCGCACACCCAGCCACCGGGCCATATTGAGGAAAAAGAATATAGATGTGGCCGTGCCCATCGGCTGCGAGCGCTGGCTCCCATTGATCGCCGTTACTGTAGCCAACCCGACGCTGGGTGGTGAAGTTGGGAACCGCCAACGCTGCCTGCGCGGTCGCCAGGGCCAGAAACAGGCAGAGAGCGAACGTCTGGACAAGCCTAGGGTGGCGGGATTGGGAAACCACAGACTTCTCCTGGACGAGACTTCTGTTGCACGAGCAACAGAACCTGCGACAGCCTGCCCGAACTTTATCGGAATCCTGCCGCAGCGTCAATTGCCCACTAGGGCAGACGGTTCGAGTTCTTGGACGTGACTTTCCGGCAGATTCGTCATCTAATAAGACTCGATCGAAGTTAAAGATCAAAGTTAAAGATCGAAGTTAAAAGTCAGGGGCAGACCCCGGCAGAGGAGCGAACTTAAGATGCAAAAAGCCACATTCGCAGCAGGATGTTTCTGGGGAGTGGAGGCCACATTCCGCGCGATGCCAGGGGTGGCGTCGACCCGCGTCGGGTATATCGGAGGGCAAACCGAGAATCCAACGTATAAAGAAGTTTGCACCGACCGCACGGGCCACGCCGAAGCGGTCGAGGTGGATTACGATCCAGCGCAGGTTCGTTACAGCGACCTGCTGAAAGTTTTCTGGGAAAATCACGATCCCACACAACTCAACCGCCAGGGGCCGGACTGGGGAACGCAATACCGCTCCGCGATCTTTTTTCATAGCCCGGAACAGCAGGCTGAAGCCCAAGCTTCGAAAGAATCGCTGGAAAAAGCGCACCGCTTTTCAAAACCAATTGTGACGCAGATCGTTCCGGCAGTCACTTTTTATCCAGCTGAGGATTACCACCAGCAATATCTCGAGAAGCGCGGCCTGGCGAGTTGCCACATCAAAGCGTAGGACGATGGATTTGGATTATCGATGATGTTCCGATGTTTGCTTTCCCGGACGCATCCTCAGGAAAATCTGAAACGACACTGGATAATTTCCATAAGCTGCATCCAGCGCCGCTGGCTTCGAGTACAGCGTTACATCCGCGCCGAGTCCGAGTTGCCACGCTCTGTCCTGTATCAGATCGCGCACGCCACCGAAAGTATAGGCGCCGATGCGGTAGGCTGGATGCACCGCGGCCTGGGGAAATAATTCGTCCTTGTCGACGAGCTCGATGCGCGTGAAGGCGTAATCTCGCCGCAGAAAATTCAGAGTGGATTCGAGCAGGTACCCGTTGAGATTTGTTCCCGTCTCAATCTTGTGCACGCGTCCCCATACCACCGACGTTGCCCAATTTCCATCGGGCAGCGCACGGTTGTATTCCACTGACGCAGTCTGCCGCCACTGGCTGCCGGGTTCCAGCGCTTCAGGATGCTCCAGCCGTCCAACACTGTACTGCGCCGTCCAATTCCGCCCGGGCGCAACGCTCGCCCGCCCCGACCAGGAATCCAGGGCAGCGAGTTGAATGCTCCAGCGCTGTTCATTCGGCTCGCGCCCGTTGAAGGCCGAGGCCTCGAGCTTGACGCGCTCGATGATGAAGCCGGTGGTGATTACGCCAAAGCTGGTATGGGTGGAATCTTGCAGATGATGTCCCAGGGGCGCAAGCGGCAGCTCAGAAGCCGAGGTGCGATGAATGTAGGTGACCGGTCCCAGCGCCGGTTCCGCGGATGGTCCGCCGTACAACTCCCACGAAATTTTGGTTGAGAGCGGAAGCAAATACAGCGCCGAGAGTTCTCCGAAGACGTTATGCGGGTGCTGATGATCGACCAGCGGAGCGCCGTGATAGGTTTCTCCGGTTTGAAACAGCTCAGGAAATCCGGGATGCGGCGAGGTCAGCGATTCCGCGGAAAGCATCTCGCGAAGCAAAATTGTTCCGCGACCGAGCGGGTGCTGCTCCATCAGCATTCCGACGTTGACCGATTCGGCTTTCGCACCGCCGCCGCGCGGGCCGCCCTGCTGGTTGTAGTCGATAAAAATCTGGCCGTGCGCCATGAGCTCCCAACCGCCGCGCATCAGCATCCACTCATGCTCTGGGACGGACGCCGGCTCCCAAGCCGTACCCGAGCCGGCGTGCGGCGAGGGCAACTGCAAAGTCTCCTGCTGGTTCATCTTCATGCCATTCATGTCCATGGCGCCCATAGAACTTTCTTGCGACCAGGCCGGTGATAAAAACGTCGCAAGGAACACCGCGCATATTACAAGGAAGTACATAGTGGTCCTGAGCCTTCCAGCCCCTCAGGGGCATTTCACTCAGCTCCCGAAAATGGCATCGGGGAGTGAGACAGAGAACAAACCTCCTAAAACAAGCGAGTCCTAAGAGGGACGCACTTAATCTCTGGCATGTGTTGATGGAGAACGGAGGAAGGAGGCCGAATCAGATTCTAAGAATAAGCGAAGGAGGGCCGCCAGAAGGGGCGGATGCGACCTGAGGCATGTCACTGTCGTTGGTAAGCACAAAGCTGTCGACAGCTGCAGGCAGTCTTAACCCCGCCAATGCGGAGCGCGGCGAAAAGGTAACTGTCGCCAGAACGGCACGATGATCGCTACCGCAACAGCGATGGCCTGCTGGGTCAGGATGAAGCGGGATACGGTTATGGTGGCATCCGGCTACCGGCGCAGGCGCTGCCGCGAGGGAAAATCCGCATACCATTACCGTAGCGGCGGCCATGGTGCTCAGCAGCAGAATAGCGACGATTTGGAAGAGAGGACGGGCCACCGTTAGGTTCCAGTAATCTTGACGCGCAACTCTTCCGGCAGGCGCTCACGAATCTCCGCCGGAAGGCGGTCGTGGACTCGCCGAGCGCCTTCGCGAGCGGCGTCGAGCATCGTAACCGGCGCGGGGGTAGCCACCGCCACAACGAGCCAGATCAGCGCCGAAAGGGCAAAGCCTGAGAGAGCAGCAATCTCCAGCCAGAAGGCGTGCCGCGGACCAAAGTGGCGAATCACTCCAAAGGCCAGCAGAAAGACGAAGCCGGAGACCGAGGCCAGCGCGATCAGGCCAACATCGATCATGCGGTGGATGCGCTGCCGTCCACGGCAGTGCTCGCAGGCCGCGAGGTGGCTTTCATAGTCGCCGCGCATCTCCGCCGCCAGGCCGGAAATGTCGTATCTCCAGCCCGCGAGAATCTTTCCCACAATCGGATCGATGCACTTCTGACTCATAAGGAACTTCAGCCGTTAGAGCTGGATAGGCGGCAAAACTTCTGACTGCACCGCCACCAGCACCCGGTTCTGAAACAGCCCACCCCGCACGGCCAGCGCTTTTTCTGCCTCTCTCCGTGCTATCTCTGGGTGATTGTTCTGCTCAGAGAGATGCGCCAGAACGACATACGCTGCTTTATTATCATAATCCCCGGTAAAGAAATCCGCGAGTTTCAGGTTCGACAGGTGGCCCACGTTGCTCGCGACCCGCTGTTTGACCGACCACGGATAGGGGCCGCCGCGCAACATCTCGACATCGTGATTCGATTCCATAATCAGCACATCGGAGCCGCGCAGGTGGTCGCGAACGTTGACCGGCAAGTAGCCCAAGTCGGTGGCCACGCTTACCTTGCTGCCTTCAATGCGAAAGGTAAAGCCTACGGGATCGGCGGCGTCGTGCGGGATGGTGAAGGGTTTCACTTCAATGTCGCCGATCTGAAAACGGTGGCCGGACTCGAATTTTTCCAGCTTGTCGAGTTGCGGCCGCAGGCCATTCACCGTACGCATGGCCCGCGCCCAGGCGGTATGCGTAGCTCCAGTCATGAAAACTGGGATGCGCAACTTTTTTGCCAGCGTTGCCAGCCCATAAACATGGTCGGAATGCTCGTGCGTGATCAGGATGGCCGCCAGCGATTGCGGATCTTCGCCTAGCGACTTCATGCGCTTGAACGTTTCGCGGCAAGAGATGCCGGCGTCGACGAGAATCTTGGTGCGCGAGCTCGCCACAAACGCGCAATTTCCTTTGCTGCCGCTGGCCAGCATCGAAACTGTGACACACATGCTAGGGAGCATACGCGCATCCCCTGTGGATTGGGAGTAACTTTTAAGTTATCCAATACCTTGGGGTGGAACGGGGAGAGATGCGGCTTCCGCTTTCCGGTGTCTGGCTGCCGGGCCTGCGCCATTCCTGGAGGTCAACCGAGAGGCGACGCCGGACGCTGGGAGCCGCTCTCACTTCCCTTGCCGCAGATTCTCAATGACCCCGCGCACCACCGCCCCGCCGTAAGCTCCGGCGAATCCCGGCAGTGACGCCAGAAACGATCCATACACCTGCGCCCGCGTTGGCTTCACGGTTCGAATCAGATAGGCAGCCAACTCAGTCAAAGGAATAAATATTCCCACGACGACCACCCACCGCCAGGGCCAGCGCGGTCGCAACAGTCCCAGCAGCATGCACGCCATCAACACCAGCAGCGCGGTGAAAAGCAAATCGTCGACGGCAACGTCGATCCAGCCGGTGCCAATACCCGCGAGTGCTCCCAGCAAATAGAAAGGCAAATCGCTGCGGCCGGGTCGCAGATTTGGCTGGCTCATCATGGCTGCTGGGGCTTCCACTGGACGCTCGTTACTTGGCTCGTTACTCGGTACCAGGTACTGAGTACTATCAACCATCAATACTTATAAAACCCGCGCCCGCTCTTCCTTCCCAGCCACCCCGCATCCACCATCCTGATCAGCAAGGGACACGGCCGATACTTCGGATCTCCCAACCCATCCAGCATCACCCGCATAATATCGAGACAAACATCGAGGCCAATAAAATCCGCCAGCGTCAGCGGGCCCATGGGATGCGCCATCCCCAGTTTGAACACTTCATCCACCGCCTCCGCCGTCGCCACGCCCTCCATTACGACGTACATGGCTTCGTTGAGCAGCGGCATCAGCACCCGGTTCGAAACAAATCCCGGGGCGTCATTTACTTCGACCGGAGTCTTCTCCAGTTTTAGTGCCAGGTTACGAGTTTCAGAGAACGTTTCCTGCGAAGTCGCCAGCCCGCGAATCACCTCCACCAGCTTCATCACCGGCACGGGATTAAAAAAGTGCATGCCAATGACCTTTTCGGGACGCCGAGTCAGTGCACCCAGTTTCGTAATCGAGATCGACGAAGTGTTCGAAGCCAGAATGACTTCGGGCCGCGCCAGCCGGTCGAGATCGCGAAAAATTTCCGTCTTGATTTCAAACTTCTCGGTCGCCGCCTCCACAATGAAGTCGCAATCGGCCAGCCTGGAGCGGTCAGTCACCGGCGTGATTCGCTTCAGGGCCGCTGCATTGTCCTCGGCAGAAATCTTTTTCTTGTGTGCTTCACGGTGGAGATTAATGGTGATGGTGTCGAGCGCGCGGGCGAGAAGCGACTGCTCCACATCGCACAAAGTTACCGAGTACCCGCTGCGGGCAAATACGTGAGCGATGCCGTTGCCCATTGTCCCCGCGCCAATGACGCCTACTTTTTGCAATTGCATAAATCTGCCTCGCGCGCGAATCCTGCCACCCCTGGGAAAACGTTCGAGTCTACCACCAGCCTTCAGTCTGATGGAACTCGGGGCTCCGAGAAAAACTTTCAGTGTAGGACGGGGTTGGTAAAATCATACGTAGAGACGTTGCTTGCGGCGGCATGCAGGATGGTGGTGCGAGGCGTCATTTCCGGGCCTGAGATGTAACAAGCTACGTCAATTCTGCGGACCGTTAATTCTGCGAAGCATAATTCTGCAACCGGGTGGAATCCGGCGTCGCGTTGGGAGGCTCCTATGAGCAAGGCTCCTATGAACAAAACCGGGATCCTTTATTTCTGTCGTGTCGGGGTTTTTCTGATGGCACTTTTCTGCCTGGCTTGCGGCAGTTCCGCGCGGCAACTCCAGTCCCTGAGCATCACCCCCGCTGCCGGCTCAACGCAGGTTCAATTCACCGCGATTGGGACGTTTGTGGGTTCGAGCCATACTGCTGCAGTCAACGCCATGTGGTGGACCAACCAGCCCTGGACCTACCCGCCGACCCCGTTCCTGATATCGGTGAGCAGCACCGGGCTGGCACAATGCGAGACTCTCGCTCCCGCGGGGACATATACGATCTGGGCGGTTGCTCCGGTCGACCCGAGCGTGACTTTGTCGCAAATGTCGATGACGACAAAACAGGTTTCGGCCACGGCGCAACTGACATGCCCGTAACCCGCGCCAAATCGTGACCGGCAATTACCCGGTTACTCTGCGACGGAGTTGGCGAGTTCATTGCAAATGTCGTGAATGATTTCTCGCCGAATCTCGTATTCGAGGATTTCCGTGTCCGTGGCCGCGCCGAAGGTTCGCGATTCCAGGACCTCGGTCTGCTTCTTGAGCAGTTGATTAAGCTCGGTTCGTAGTTCCTCGACGTTATAGTTTTCCACGGCAGCCTTCTTTCTGGCGAAGGGGCTCCTTGGATCACAACCAGACTGCCAAAAATCCTTCTTATGTACCATACCGCACACACCTTACAACCATTTCAGCTCACTCGTTCGGCGCCCTCATAGGAAAGAAAGTCACCGAGGGACTCGACAAACGCTAAGAACATCAATTTAGATCAGAACCCAGGGCCCCATCCTGACGGTCGCGCCCTTTGCGACGTTCGAGCCTTGCCTGAGCGAAGCCGAAGGGGTGAAGATTTTGACGTCTCAGAGACTCAAAAAATCTCTTGACACGTTTACTACACGCGTAGTAATAATACACACGCTGATAGGAGCTGCAAATGTCCAACCCCAAACTCACCAACTTGGAGTTGAAGATCATGGAAACCCTGTGGACCCGCGGCAGGGCCTCCATCCGCGAAATTCAGGAAGACTTTCCCGAGACGGACCGCCCGGCCTACACTACGATCCAAACCACAGTCTACCGCCTCGAAAGCAAGAAGGCAGTGCGGCGGGTCAAGAAGGTCGGCAACTTCCACATCTTCGAGTCCGCCGTTTCTCGCGACGTCGCGCAGCGGAAATTGATCGATGACCTGCTCGCACTGTTCGGCGGCCGTACCCAGCCAGTCATGGCGCATCTCATTGAATCGGGCAAACTCACGCTGGCCGACGTCAAAGAAGCCGAGAAGACCCTCCGCAAAATCGAGAAAAAGGACACGCCCCTATGATCGAGAAATCCTTATCGACGATCTCGAACTCCCTTGCGCCCGGCCTGGCCAATCACTTGTGGCAATCCACCCTGGTCGCGGTTGCGGCTGGCCTGCTTACATTAATCCTGCGCCAGCATCACGCCCGCGTTCGCTACTGGCTCTGGCTGGCAGCGTCGCTGAAATTCCTGGTTCCGTTTTCATTGCTGGTCAGCATCGGCAAATCGCTTGCGTGGTCGCATAATGCCACTCCAGCGGCATCGCCCGCGCTGTACCTTGCGATGCAAGAGATCAGCCAGCCGTTTACCCAGGCGGCGCCGGCACTGGGCGCGACCACAGCCTCGACGGCGCAACCCGGTCTGATCCATTTCCTTCCACTAATCGCTGCCGCGATTTGGCTGTGTGGATTTCTCGCCGTGCCGTTTGTATGGGCGATGCGCTGGCACCGTATTTCTGCGGCCGTCAAGTCGTCCGACCGGTTGCGCGAAGGGCGTGAAGTTGGCGCGCTGCGGCGTCTCGAGCGCGTCGGCGGAATCCGTAAGCAGATTGACATGCTGCTGTCACGTACCTCGCTGGAGCCCGGAATTTTCGGCATCACCCGCCCAGTGCTGATCTGGCCCCAGGGCATCTCGCACCGCCTGGAAGACGCGCACCTCGAAGCCATCCTCGCGCACGAGCTCTGGCACGTACGCCGCCGCGACAATCTCTACGCCGCGCTGCATATGCTGGTCGAAGCGGTTTTCTGGTTCTATCCGCTTGTCTGGTGGCTGGGATCGCGCCTGCTCGAAGAGCGCGAACGCGCCTGCGACGAGGAGGTCATCGAATTGATCAGCGACCGCCAGGTTTATGCCGAGAGCATTTTGAAAGTCTGTGAATTTTGCCTGAGTTCCCCATTGGTCTGCGTCTCTGGCGTCACCGGCGCCGATCTCAAACAAAGGATGGTTCACATTATGTCCGACCGCATGTTGCACAAACTTGACTTCGCCAAGAAGCTCCTACTCACCGCCGCCGCTTTCCTGGCGCTTGCCGTTCCTATTACCTTCGGCCTGTTTCACGCGACCCCAAGCCAGGCCCAACCGCAATCCGACAGCATTTCTACCGTCGCACCCACATTCGAATCGGTTTCGATCAAGCGTAGCCCGGACACAGGAGGCAAATTTTACGCAAAGATGATGTTCTCCCTTCAGGACGGCAGCTTCACCGCAAGCGGGGTCACACTACAACGGCTGATCCAGATGGCCTACCGCGTCCAGGACACGCAAATTTCCGGCCCAGCCGAGCTCAACACAATGAAGTTCGATATTGATGCCAAGCTGAATCGCGGCGCGGCTGATGCGCTTCTCAAGCAGCAGAAAAGTTTCGACGACCAACTCGCGCTCAAGACCCTTCTGGCGCAGCGCTTCAAACTGGCGCTCCATCCGGAGGCCAGAAACCTTCCCGTCTATCACCTCGTTGTCGTGGACGGCGGCTCCAAAATGCAGGAAACGAAATCGGGGCTCTTCATCCACCTCGAACGAGGAGAGCTGGACTCGCAGGGGATTCCTATCCACATTTTGACCGAGCAGTTGTCGCAGATCCTGGGCCAGACGGTGCTGGATAGCACCGGCCTCGGGGGCAACTACGCCTTTACCCTCCGCTGGACTCCCGACGCCGCTGAGGACGCCCGCTTCCGCGCCGCTGAGGCCGCCATGGGCGCGAAGGCCCCCGGGTCTCCTGATCCCCATGGACCGCCGCTCGCCACAGCTCTCGAGGAGCAGCTCGGCCTCAAACTCGAATCGAACACCGAGCCAGTGCAGGTGTTGGTGGTCGATCACGTCGAAATGCCGTCGGCGAATTAAGGGCCGTCGGATCAAGAATTGGAGAAGAGTTGACCAACGGGCGCCCTACCTCGTCTCCGCGTATTTTCGGAGACAGGGTGGGGCTTTTGACTTTAGCGAACAGGCTTCGTTCAGCGCCCTGTCCTGAGGCGTAAAATATTGTGGCAAAGCACGGTGAAGTTTGCGCTGCGAGCAACGACGAACGATGATCGCTTACCGTTCACCCGGCGGTACGTCTTATTTCTCAACGAGGATGCCATGAACCGGTCGCGCCTGTTGTTTGTTGCTTGTACCACTCTCAGTTTCACGATCAGTTTTGCCGTCGCAGCTGCAGCATTTCGTGCAACTGCTCCCGCAGTATCGCGCGTGGGAACAGTCACGGCCGCCACACCGATGCTCGAACCGCGTTCGGGACAGACCGCCACCCTCCTTCCCGACAGCAAAGTTCTCATCGCCGGGGGCATGCGCCGTAACCAGGACTTCTACAAGTCTGCCGAGCTCTATGACCCTACAACCGGCAGGTTTCAGCCTACGGGGCAGATGGCCGAGCGGCGTGTGGGACATATCGCGGTGCTGCTGCGGTCGGGAAAGGTTTTAGTCGCCGGAGGGTGGGTGGGTCGCGGCGCCACTGACTCGGCCGAACTGTATGATCCGGCGACGGGGAAGTTCACGGCGATAGCAAAGCTGACTGCTCGGCGCGGCGAACCCACGCGACCCTGCTGGCCAATGGCGACGTGCTCATTACTGGAGGAGACGATCACGACGGGCCGAGCGGGCATTTAGGTTCAGCTGAAGTCTTTCGCGCGGCCACCCTGTCGTTCCAGGCAACCGGGGCGATGCACCATGCCCGCGTGGCGCACACGGCGACATTGCTCAACGACGGGAAGGTTCTGATTGCTGGAGGTCAAGGCGAAAGTTTGACCGCAAGTGCCGAGCTCTACGACCCAAAGACCGGAACATTCAGTGAGACCGGTAGTTTGGTCACGGCGCGCTACAAGCACACGGCGGGGCTACTGCCGGATGGTCGAGTGCTGATCGCTGGAGGCTCCGACGAGCGCGACTGGAGCGGGAACCTGAACAGTGCGGAAATCTACGATCCGGGCACGGGGAAGTTCGCACCGACATCCTCAATGAATGACAGCCGCTTTAAGTTGCCGGGAGAGGCGGTGCAGTTGCAGGCCGGAAAACTGCTGGTTGCCGGTGGGAGCAGAGAAGCAGAGATCTTCGATCCGGCGAGCGGGAAATTTTTCGTGGTGTCGGGCCAGATGAACGACAAGTGGCACTACATGACCGAAACGAAGCTCCGCGATGGCAGCGTATTACTGGCGGGCGGATATGCGAACAACGATCGGGGAACAACGCAGACCTGGATCTACCGGCCATAAGGGGGTGTTTGACGCACTTTCTTATGCGACCTGCTGGGGATGAATAACGCCGTTGCTGCCGAGCCGCTGCCAACTTCCAGTCGCGTTCGGCGTGAATCACCTGGGGGCGTCCGGCCAGATCGAGTTGCGTCGAATTAGGTGATCCTAAAAACAGTCCCCGGTGACGACTCCACGCTGCTCTGCCTCGAGGTGTAAAATATCCAAGAAATCCTACCGTCCAACCTCCGAGGTTTGAACGAGCAGTTTTTGAAAGGATCCCCCATGGCAACGCTCGAAGCCCCCGTCCGGCCGCGCACGTCATCTTCATCGCAATCTCATCAAGGCCCCTTCATCAACGAGCCCTTTTTCGATTTCACGAAAGAAGAGAACGCGCGCAAAATGCGCGCTGCCATCGAGCGCGTTCGCGGCCAACTCGGCCGCGAGTATGACCTGATCATCGGCGGCCAGCGCGTCAAAACTGCCGACAAGATCAAATCGCTGAATCCTTCCAAGCCATCGCAGGTCGTCGGCATCCACCAGAAAGCCGGCAAAGAGCATGTGGAGCCCGCCATGCAGGCTGCCCTGAAGGCGTTCGCGACCTGGAAGAACGTTCCCGTCGAGGAGCGCGCCAGCCTGCTGTTCCGCGCCGCCGACCTCATGCGGCGGCGCAAAATGGATTACATGGCCTGGCTGGTGTTTGAAGTCAGCAAAAACTGGGGCGAGGCCGACGCCGATATCTCCGAGACCATCGACTTCTGCGAGTTCTACGCCCGCGAAGCCCTGCGCCTGGCGAAAACCGAAGCGCCCACGCAGCTTCCCGGCGAGCGCGATTCGCTCACTTACATTCCGCTCGGCGTGGGCGCGGTGATTCCTCCGTGGAATTTTCCGTGCGCCATTATGGCCGGAATGACCGTGGCTTCCATCGTCAGCGGTAACACTGTAATCTTGAAGCCTTCGAGCGACTCGCCCACCATCGCCGCAAAATTCATCGAACTGCTCGAAGAAGTGGGGCTGCCAGAAGGCGTGGTGAACTTCTGCCCCGGGGCCGGCGCCAGCTTCGGCGATGCCGTGGTCGCGCATCCCAAAACTCGCTACATCGCCTTCACCGGCTCGCGCGAAGTTGGACTGCACATTAATAAAGTTGCCGCCACGCAAGCTCCCGGGCAGCTCTGGATCAAGCGCACCGTCCTCGAAATGGGTGGCAAAGACGCTATCATCGTCGACGCCGACGCCGATATCGACTCCGCCGTCGAAGGCGTGGCGCAGGCCGCGTTCGGCTTTCAAGGCCAAAAATGCTCGGCCTGCTCCCGCGCCATCGTCGACGAGCGTGTCTACGATAAATTCCTCGATCAGCTCAAAGCCCGCGTAGAAAAAATTACCATTGGCGATCCCGCCGAAAACAGCAACATGGGCGCGGTCATCAACGAAGGCTCGATGAAGACCATTCTCGCTTACATCGAGCAAGGCAAAAAAGATGGACGCCTCATCACCGGCGGCGAGCGCGCCACCGAAGCCGGAGAAGGCTACTACGTCCGGCCCACGGTAATCGCCGACATTCCCGCCAAATCAAAACTCGAGCAGGAGGAAATCTTCGGACCGGTGCTGGCAGTGATCAAGGCCCGCGGCTTCGATAATGCGCTCGAAATCGCCAACGACACCGAGTTCGGGCTCACCGGCGCCATCTACACCAAATCGCGCGACAAAATTGAGCGAGCGATTCGCGACTTCCACGTGGGCAACTTGTACATCAACCGCAAATGCACGGGCGCGATGGTGGGCGCGCACCCCTTCGGCGGCTTCAACATGTCGGGAACGGATTCCAAATCCGGCGGGCCGGATTATCTCTACTTGTTTACGCAAGCAAAATCCGTAGGCGAAAAAATCAGCTGACTTGTTTTGAAAGGGTGCGGCTTGCAGCCGCGCCGTTAAGCTTGAAATACCGTGGAGGAGCGGCGCTTCAGCGCCGCGTAAAGTGCGAAAAGCCTCATGAGCTTTAGCTGTCGAGAGTGTTACACTCCGCCGCAGCGCCTGTTTGTCTGCTTGGAGCCTCTGTCGAAACGGACCTCTCTAAAACGGGGTCAGGAGTGTAATCGCCTCGTTTCATGAACTGTCCATCTGGCCTTGACAACTGACTGGGTCCGGAGGACAATCTTCGCACCTAATCCGCTGCACGCTTCACTTGCAGCCAATTCCGCTTGGGAAATCGCTCCGTCTTTTGGCTGGGGCTTGCCTCAGAAGTTCTCGTACATGCATCTGGAGGATTCCATATGAAGGCGCTAGAGAGCTGGGAAAAAATCTGCGCCGCGTTTCTGCTTTGTGCCGCGACGGCGATTGCCGCCCCCGCACAAGTCTTCACCACTCTACAAAATATGAAACCAAGTACCGGGACGTATCCCGCCGAGCCCTTTGTGCAAGAGCAGGACGGCAACCTTTACACGTCCACCGCAAATGGTGGAATGCACGACTGGGGTACGATTTTGGGGATGACCCCGTCAGGAGAACTAACTGGCGCGTTCAGCTTTAACGGGGTCGCCGGTGACGGCAATACTCCGCTGGTCTTTGGCAACGACGGCAATCTCTATGGAACTTATTTCAACACATACACCGGTGTGCCCGGCGGCATTTTCAGAATCACCACGACTGGCACCTATACAGTCGTACACGAGTTCGACACCGTGGATGGATACGCTCCATTGCCGAGCGAGTTAATGGCCGTGCACCCCAATGGCACTTTATACGGAAGCACATCAGCTGGTGGTACCTATGGGAAGGGCACGATATTTAAGTTAACTATGACCGGTACATTTACGAGCTTATTCAGTTTCAACGGCACGAATGGCTCTCTTCCCAGCGGGCTGACGCTAGGAAATGACGGCAACTTCTATGGCACAACTTCCGAGGGCGGGTCTGATGGCGGGGGAACGTTTTTTAAAATTACCCCTGCCGGTGAACTCACGACTCTGTATAACTTCGCTGGCATTTACAACTACCCCGCGACCCAGGGTATTGCGTTGGGGCCTGACGGTAACTTCTATGGGAGTACGCCCATCGGCGGGGCGAATAAGGACGGCACTATCTTCAGGATCACACCTACCGGAGCTTTGACGACGCTCTACACCTTCAGTGGAGCAGATGGCGCTAATCCTTATAGCAAGCTGATAGTCGCGGACGGCAAAGTTTACGGGGTCACCTACCGCGGTGGAGAAACCAACTATGGGACTATCTTCTCTCTGATCGGGAATACTCTGACTACCTTGCACAGCTTTGACTATACGAGTGGCGGAGATCCTTATGGCCTGATGCAGCATACAAATGGCACATTTTACGGAACAACTTCAACCGGCGGCACAGGGGGTGGCGACAGTGGCACGTTCTATAGCCTTAATTTGGGTTTGGCGCCGTTCGCGGCTTTGCGGCCCTCCGTCGGCGTAGCGGGAATGACGATCGGCATACTGGGGCAGGGCTTCGCTGGGACGACTAGCGTCTCCTTCAACGGAACTGCCGCGTCGTTCACCGTCAAGTCCGACACGTTCGTTCGGGCCGTCGTTCCCGACGGCGCGACATCAGGCCTTGTCACCGTGACCTCGCCCAGTGGCACGCTAACCAGCGACGTACCTTTTCGCGTGATCCCGTAGTTGGAAGGGCACGAGTTTAGCTGTGCCGGGGCGATTTCCGCGTAGCTGTCGTAATATCGAATTACACGCATTGACCCTATGACGGGCGTCTTTTAGGGCGGCATTTATTCCCGCAGCCATACCCGCCACAAATAAAAAGCCGCCCCTTCGGGCGGCTCATTGCAAAATCAAAACTCCCTACGGCATAACCCCGGCCGGAGGCTGTGGCATGGCCCCCTGCGTGGTCGCCGCGGCAGCTTCATTCAAGATCCGATGATGGATGGTAAACAGCGCCAGCTCCAGCCGGTCCGAGACGCCGATCTTGTCATACACGTTGCGCAGATAATTCTTGATCACCTGTTCGGTCGTTCCCAACTGGGTGGCGATCTCTTTATTCTTATAGCCCTGCACAATCAGAGCCACGATGCGGAGCTCTTTCGCAGTCAGGCGATCACGCACGCGAAGTCCGACCATATCGTTTTCCGTGAGTTCACTGGGCACCGCGACGTCCTGCACCCAGGTTTCGCCGCGCGCCACTTTGCGGACGCAGTCAACCAGCGCTGCACTGGTGACGTTGCGGTAGACCACGCCATGAGCGCCGTTCGCCATCTGCCGCTGCGCGCTCTCGCCCGTATCCGCCAGCACTACAACACGAGTCTTTGCCTTGTTCGCGCCCTGCACGATGGCCGCAAAATCGTTGTGAAAGCCCGCTGCCACTATCAGCACAGCGGCGCGAAATTTATCCAGAGCCATGAACATCTGCTCCGGCGTCTGAGCCTGCGCCACAATGCGCATCTCGTCTTCCACCGCCAGCACCTTGGCAATGCCGGCCCGGAAGATTGCCTGGTTATCAGCCAGAATCAGTTTGAGCATGTTATCTGCGCTCCAAAAAGTAACGCTTGAAAAAGCTACGCACCAAAAACCCAGTACCAGAAACTTTACGGCTTCCTTACGAATTCGTACGAGTCAATCACGCAGGCCACACCTTTGCCGTCCGCGCTGGCTCCCGTGGCATCAGAGCGCACCACGCGGCCTTTGCACTGAATGGTGACGCTCTCCTGTCCTCCGGTAACGTCGGGTGGAAGCGTAATCTCAAACTCCACCGGAGATCCAATATCGAGCGACGCGTCGGCACGAATATAAACTCCGGCTGCGCTCAAATCTCCCGTAGTACCCTTGGCGTCGCCGCTCGCGCCCTCTTTATGAATCTTGATAGGCAGTTCCAACGGAAATCTTTTTCCGGTCCGCGCTTCGGACACAGTGCCTCCTCTTTCGTGACTGAGATTCACTGACACAATCCTTTGGGCCCTGATTCTTTCATCCTTGGCGAATCAAGCCAATGCCACCAGAATACGCTTCTGGCAGGCGGATCAGCCACTTTGTTGCCCATCGGCGTTATATCACGGATGCCAGCGCTATAAAAGCCTGATAACGAAATAGTTATGGGTAGACTCTAGGTTCCCCCGCCGCATTTGTGGGTCGGACACTCCTGTCCGACGCCTTTGACCTCGCTAACTCGATCCCAGATAGCGCCCCCTGCATTCACTTGTCCTTTACAGTGCATCTACAGTGCATCCCAACCTAACGTGCTACCGTCTGATAGAAGTGTGAAGTGTGAGCCCCATTCAGGAGAGCGACATCATGCTCCGTTTAAGCTTTCCGCGCGCGAGTGCGCGGCGCGAACTCATCCGCGGGATAGCTGTGCCTCTCGTCGTCATCCTCAGCCTCAGTGCCGTGGGCCTTTTGGCCCAGGACTCCGCCGCTCAGAAACCTGCCAGCCAGAATTCCGTCTCCAAACGTGCGGCGCAAAAGCCTCCGACCAAGCCGGACGAATCGGCATCCGCCGCCGCATCGCTCGTCCAACTGAACAACGCTCTCGAAGGGCTCGCCGCTAAAGTGTCTCCCGCGGTCGTCCAGATTCTAGTGACCGGGTACGGCCCTTCTCGCGAGGAAAATCGCACTCAGACCGCTCTTATCGTGCGCCAGCACGCCGTCGGCTCAGGGGTCATCGTCGATTCCAACGGCTACATCATGACCAACGCCCACGTGGTCGAGGGTGCGCAGCGCATCCGAGTCGCGCTCCCCCTTGCCAGCGACTCAGGCCGCGCCGTCCCCATTGGCAAGCGCCACATCCTGGAAGCCCGCCTTATCGGCAGTCACAAAGATACTGACCTTGCGCTGCTCAAAATCGACGAGAAAGATCTTCCGACGCTTCCTCTCGTTACCCAACAGCGTCCCCGCGTCGGGCAACTCGTCTTCGCTATTGGCAGTCCTGAGGGACTGCAAAATTCCGTCACCATGGGCGTCGTCAGCGCTGTCGCCCGCCAGCCCGATCCCGAAAAAGCCATGACCTACATCCAGACCGACGCTCCCATCAACCCCGGTAACAGCGGGGGCCCGCTGGTCGACATGAACGGCTCGGTCGTTGGCATTAACACTTTCATTCTTTCGACCGGCGGCGGCAGCGAAGGCCTCGGCTTCGCTATTCCCTCGCGCATCGTCGACTTCGTTTATCACAGCCTGCGCAAATATGGCCACGTTCATCGCGTAGAGATTGGCGCGGCAGCGCAGGAAATTACGCCCGCAATGGCCGACGGTCTCCACCTGGCGCAGCACTGGGGCGTGATTGTGGCGGACGTGAAGCCCGATGGCCCGGCCGCCACTGCCGGACTAAAGATTCAGGATATCGTCCTTACTGCTGACGACCGCCGCATCGAAACTCTTCCCAACCTTTCTTCAGCCCTGTATCTTCATCGTCTCGATGAAGTTCTGAAGCTGGAAGTCTTACGCGGCGAGAATAGAAAAACTCTTTATGTTCCCGCTATAGAAGAGCGCGACCCAATGGATCAACTCTTCGACGCCGCCGATCCCGAAAAAAGCCTCATCCCGCGCCTTGGCATTCTTGCCGTGGATTTCACCCCTGAGCTCCGTAAGAATATTTCTTCTCTCCGCATTCCTTCTGGGGTCATCGTTCTCGGCCGCGCCGCCGACCTTATTACTCCCGAAACCGGCCTGCAAACCGGCGACATCATTCACGCCCTAAACACCGATTCCATCACTTCCGTGGACGCCCTGCGCAGCGCGGTTCTTGCCCTGAAAACCGGCGCTCCTGTCGTCCTCCAAATCGAACGCAGCGACGGCCTAACGTATCTGAGTTTTGAAATGGAGTAGAACGGCGCGGCGGGTGCCCCGTCCCTTGAGGAATTTCACATCAACTCAGCGATTTTGGCGCGCTCACATTCGTACAGTTCTTTGCGTCCTCCGCGGCCGTTCTCCAGAATCTCCGCGTTTAAAGCTTTTTACGAACTACTCAATCAGCCCCCGCGCCCGCCGCACACGCATTCCCGGAACTCTCGCTAGCTGGTGCCAGACCATCCCGCAATGCTCTTTCGATAATCAATCCTATTCCAGATCCCATGGCCTCTAACACTTTCAGGTCATCACGGCTAAATCCATCCTGTCGCGTTCGATACAAAGCCAGCACTGCGACCACGCTTCCGGCTGCCTCTAGCGGCACCGCCAGCGCCGACCGGAGCGTGCTGTACTTTGTTGGATCATTCAGATAGCCCGGCTCAACCGACGGGTTCCCATTCAGAATTGGTTTGCTATTCTGCGCCACCCACCCCGATAATCCCTCACCCATCGGAATTTTCAACGAAGAAAACAAACGGAAATTTTCTCCGCTCACAAACTCCGGAATCAGGACCTTGTTCCTGAGAACGTACAGGGCCATCGAATCATTTGACACTAAACGTTTCACCCGCACCGCAAGCAGCGCAAGTACATCGTCGATGCGCAGCGAGCTGCCCAGCTTGATCTCGAATTCCCCGAGCGCTTTGGCATCTTGCCGCGCCTTTGCCAGCGTTGTAACTAAATCTTTCGCTGACCCGGACCCGTCCGTCACCGACATTTCCGCTTCCGCGAATCCCGCCGCCGGAGCCAATCCCCGCTCCACTTTAATGTCCGTCGATAACTTCGGCGGAGCCTGCAACGGCTGCTCGGTCGCAAGTTTCTCCAGCTCTACATAGCGGCGCTCGAGAATCTCAATCACCCGCGGATCGAAACTGCTCCCCGCTTCCGACGCCACTTTCGCCATCGCTTCATGCAAGGGCAATGCCCGGCGGTATTGGCGGTCCGAAGCCAGCGCGTCCAGGCAATCGACGGCCGCCAGAATGCGCGCTCCCATCGGGATCTCTTCGCCTCGCAGCCCGTACGGATAACCGCTGCCGTCCCATTTCTCGTGATGCGCGCGCACAATCGGAACCACCGGATAAGGGAAATCCACTTGCTCCAAAATCTCCGCGCCAACAATGGGATGAATCTTCATCTTGTCGAATTCCTCCGGTGTCAACTTGCCCGGCTTCGAGATGATGTGCTCTGGCACAGCCAGCTTGCCAATGTCGTGAAGCACCGAGGCCGCTCGCAACGCTTCCGTTTCGTCGTCACTCAGCCCCAGTTCGCGAGCGAGTTCCATTGCATAAATCCTCACACGCTGTAAATGGTCCCCGGTAGTTTGATCCTTGGCTTCAATCGCGAGGGCCAGAGTTTCAATGGTTCGTAGGTGAAGATTCGAAACTTTTTCCGCGTGCTGTTTTTCCGTCTCCAGCTTTCCTAAATAGAGACGATACGAGCGGTACAGGAGATAGATTGGAGGCAAAACCAGCAGGGAAGCCTGCCATCCAATGTGCCGGTTCAAGACGCTGACGAGTCCGGCGATGGCGGCTCCAACCAGGTAGTACGGAAACAGCCAGAGGTAGCTTTCGGTCCAGACCTTCACCACTGGCTTCTCTTCCGTCAGGCCGATAATCGCCGACATCGCAGCCGTGCCGACGACGAAGTGCGTGATCGCCGCAGCCAGCAATGCCAGTGGTCCCGGGCCATGAAGAAAATAAATGGAAACGAGCTTGTAAGCGCCGTACGACGCGGCGCCGCAAACTGTGACCTGCGACAGATTGAAGGTCAACTGCACCAGCTTCAGCCGTCGCGCAGGCTTCCAATAAAATTGCGCCAGCGTGCTCAACAGCCCGATCAGCAGCGTCTCGGGCAAACTCATTTCCAGAATGCCGATGAGGGTGAACAGAAAATTCATCGACAGCGTTCCTTCAATACCCGGCAGGCTTACTTTGAAGGACGACGCGAGAAGTGCGGCGCCCATGTAGCAGATGAACTTAACTTGATCAGTGGACTGCCAATGAAAAAACGCCAACACCAGGCAGCCGAACGCTGCCAGCGCCATTCCCGCGATATACACACGTGCGCCAATATGTCGTGGCCAGGACATTGGGGTTCCTTGTTGATTTTTGCCCAATACCGGGTCCGTGTCCGCGCAAAAGTGACTCCGCTGGTTACTACGGTGTGCTCGTCGACGGCAACCTCCCCCACACACTCAAGGGACAATCTGTCCTGGTACCCGGGGAGTGGGACAGAGTGTCCCCAATTCCGGATGTCTTCGCTCGCTAACTCACTGATTCATTAGGGATGAAGTCTTGTCCCTTTGGTCCTCGGGGTGCACCTTCAGTCCCGAAGCAACGCCGCCTCTGGCTGGCGACTCACGCTTTTGAGGACCTATGAAAAAACTTCTAGCTCTTTTGTTAATCGTCACGGCCTCGCTGGCCTTTGCTGACGATTCGAAGATATCGCCGGAACTGCGCAACCTTCCTTCGACCCAGAAGGCGCAAGTCATCGTGCAATATGCCCCAGGAACTCAGGTGACGTGCAGCGGGCTACTCGGACTTGTCTTCTGTCTGGTCGGTGACATTCTGAAACTGGGTGGCACGATCCTCGGCCAGTTGCCCTTGATCAATGGCCTTGTCGCGGCGCTTGACGGTAACGGAATCCAGAGCCTTTCCAACCAGTCGAACGTGGTTTACATCAGCGCTGACCGGCCCCTGTCGCCATCGCTCAGCAATGCCGCTTCAGCCATCAATGCGGAATTTGCCTGGCAGTCGAACTACACCGGCGCCGGAATTGGCATCGCCCTGATCGATAGCGGCGTCGTCAATCACTCCGACCTCAATCAAGGCATCGTGCCGCTCTCACGGGTGGTGTATCAACAATCTTTCGTGCCGGGAAATTCCAGCGCCGTTGATCAGTATGGACACGGCACCCACATCGCCGGTCTAATCGCCGGCGACGGCCTCAACTCCACCGGACCGCTTTACACCAGGACCTTCAAAGGAATCGCCCCCGGCGCCAACATCGTCAACCTGCGCGTCCTCGATGCCAATGGCGGCTCTACCGACAGCGTTGTCATCGCCGCCATCAACCAAGCCATCTCTCTCAAGTCGAAATACAACATTCGCGTCATTAACCTTTCGCTCGGACGCGCGGTATACGAGACCTACAAACTTGATCCGCTCTGCCAGGCGGTCGAAAAAGCCTGGAAGAACGGCATCGTGGTTGTAGTCGCCGCGGGCAACAATGGCCGCTATCAGTCCACCAACGGCTACGGCACGGTCACTTCGCCGGGCAATGATCCTTACGTGCTGACCGTAGGCGCGATGAAGCCGATGGGCACACCGCAGCGCACCGACGATGTCATGGCCAGCTACAGCTCCAAGGGTCCCACGGTGGTTGACGCCGTCGTCAAGCCCGATCTTGTCGCACCCGGCAACCTGCTCGTCTCGCTGGCTGCGCCCAACTCCACTCTCTACATACAAAATCCTGGCAACCGCGTTCCGTACAGCTATTATGTGGACGACGGCAGCAGCGCATCCTCCTCTACTTACTTCACGCTCAGCGGCACCAGCATGGCCACGGGCGTAGTCAGCGGAGTCGTAGCCGACCTCCTACAGAAGAATCCAACCCTGAATCCCGATCAGGTCAAAGCCCGCTTGATGAAGACCGCCTGGAAGTCTCTTCCTGCATACAGTAGCACCACGGATGCGACGACCGGCATCACCTATACCGACCAGGATGACGTCTTCACCGTCGGCGCCGGTTACGTCGACGTCGAAGCCGCCCTGATCAACACCGATGTAGCCAAAGGGACCGCAATGTCTCCGATCGCTACTTTCAACTCAACCACCAACCAGGTTTCCATGTCGGACAACCGCTCCGCCGTTTGGAATACCTCCTCCGCATGGACCAACGCCGCCGTCTGGGGATCGTCACAATTCGTGACGGGGACATCCTCGACCACCAGCACCTACTCAACCAGCACGCTTTCCGGCAGCAACGTTCTCTGGGGATCGCAAGAGCCCTGGGGCAGCAATGTGCTGTGGGGATCGAATGTGTTATGGGGAAGCAACGTGCTCTGGGGCAGCAACGTCCTGTGGGGAAGCAATGTGCTCTGGGGCAGCGACTTCTCCGGTGGAGAGAAATAAATCCTTCGCACTCGCAACTGGAAGAGGCCGCTATTCACTAGCGGCCTTTTTCATTTCTAGTAGAATGACCTTCATGCGCCCGTAGCTCAACTGGATAGAGCATCTGCCTTCGGAGCAGAGGGTTGGGAGTTCGAGTCTCTCCGGGCGCACCAAGACGTTTTTAAAGATTCACTTCTTCTTTTTTTCTTTGTGTTTTCTTTGTGCCTGACGACGATAACTGTCGGTCATTTGCCTTACGGTTTTTCCTGTATCGTCCGGACACACCCCTGTTCGATACCATGCAACCGTGCCAGTTCACACTGAGTGGAAGATTCAACACCTTTGCGCTGAAGCCCTCGCCGCGAGAACAGAGGCGGAGGTCGAGCGGATTATCCCAGAGCTCCAAGCTGCGATTCAGGAACACATTCGGTTAGCGAAAACCACTCTTCAAGGACAAGTAATTGCCCGGGCAGCTTTTGATCTCCCTAAACGACCAGGTAGTTCAGAACAAGGTACGAAAGAACCGCGTTACTGCTGCGGGGCGAAATATCCCTTGCGCGCCCGCACCTGCAAATCCTTTTTCAGGGTGGAGATTTCAATCGAGCGGTACCGTCCGTCCGCATCGAAATCCGCCGGCCGGTAGGAAACCACATACTGGCTCCGAAGTTCGTCTTCAATGGCCCCGAATGAACGGGTCATGTCCTTCATCTTGAATGGAAAAAAGGCCCGTCCGCCGGTTGCCGACGCCAGCTGTTCCAGAACTTTGTCGCCGCGCAGAATCAATCCGCTGTCGTCGGTCGAGATCGCATAAATAATTACTTCGGCCCGCTGTGCCATTTCAATAGCCTGCGCCCGCGTCACATCGCTCTGATTGTCCTCGCCATCGCTGACCACAATGATGGCCTTGCGCGCCGGATGATCGGGGCGGTCTTTCAAAAACTTTTCCTTGCATGCCTTGTAGATGGCGTCGTAGAGCGCGGTCCCTCCGCCATCCTGCATCCTGTGGATTCCATTCGAGAGCAGTTGAACGTTGTCGGTGAAATCCTGCGCCATCTGGCTCTGCTTGTTGAAGCCGACCACAAATGCCCGGTCAAAACCGACGCGCACTGTTTTCTGCAGAAAGTTGATAGCTGCATTTTGCTCGAAATCAAAGCGGCTGTGTACAGATCCGCTGACGTCGATCAACAAACCCAAGTGCAGCGGGAGATCGGTCTCGCGTCGAAAATTGATGATCGATTGCGGAGGTTTGTGGTCGTCGAGAATTTCGAAATCGTTCTGATTCAGGTCACGCACAAATTTACCGTGCTTATCGGTGGCGATGAACAGCACGTTCACTTCATCCACGCGCTTGTGAATCGTGAGCATCGCTCCCGCTTGTGGATCGTCCGCCTCGGAAGGAATGGAAGCGGCGGCAGAATCATACGCATTCACGTTAGCCGCGCTGCTCACATAGGCTGAAGACTGGGCGAAACCCGGCGCGGCCACGGCCCAAACGGCCAGTAGCGCCAAGATCCGCGAAATGGAGCGCATGTACTTCATTCCTAAAGAATCCAAAATTTTCATCTCCACCCAGCCCAAACAGCACTTCCTACTAATTAGATGCACGCCGCGTGCCGAATGGCAGTCATCCATTCGCCCTGCGCTGTCTTGACTTTAGAAGCATGCGGCAGAAAACGCCAAGTTACAAAAGGAGCACTCGTTTGGTCATGCCAGAAGCAGCCGTGTTTCGAAGCGATTGAAGTTTTGGGGCGCTTTAGTCGGGATTGCCATAGGGGGACGCAACTTCCGATCTTCACCCGGAATACGTCCCGAAGTTTAATATTGCGTTCATTAAGCGCACGCTATAATTCCGCCACGGGTTTTGGCGCCGGCATCTAGAAGCACGGAGCAACCAACATGAAAGTGATGTGGGCTTGCGCGCTCGTATTCATTACAGGGGCCAGCTTGTCGGCGACACAATCTTCCCACAGCAACGGCGGCGGGAGCGTTAGCCAGACCGCGACCACGGTTACCATCAGTGGTTCTACCGTGAGCAGTCCGGCGGGCACGGTTTCAATGTCGTGCAACCTGACGGAAATTATCCCGAGCTTCGGTTTCTCATCGGAGTGGACGTGCTCCGGCGGCAGCTTCTCGTTTCAGTCGGCGGATGGCACGACTGCGATCAACGGCGTTTTTGCCAGCGGACTGTTCACCGAGGTAGTGAGCGAAGTGAACCGTACTTATTATTACAACTACGCGCTCTATGCAAACATTTCCGCGTCGCAAACGATTAACGGCAAGTCAGTCGCGGTGGCGGGCGCGGTGATGGAAACTGTGGCGACCCTGACCTCCCCGTTGACCTCGGTGAGCGGAACGATCCAGAGTGGATTGATCGATGCCAGCCAGCAGTTTGAGCCGGTCTACATTGCCGATACGGGCAACAACCGCATTGTGCAGACAGCGGACATTCTCGGCTCGAAGTGGACGAGCCTTGGCAAACTGGGAACTGGAATCAGGCAATTTACGGCGCCTTACGGCGTGGCGCTCGACGCGGCGGGAAAGATTTATGTTTCGGACAGCGGCAATTGCCGCATCGTCCGCATGGACAACATGGCCGGGACGAATTGGATTTCGTATGGAACCTGCGGCGCGGGCCCGGGCCAGTTCTCGAATCCAGAAGGGCTATGGGTGGATTCCAGCAAGAAGATTTATGTCGCCGACGCGGGAAACAACCGCATTGTCCGCATGGACGACATGATAGGAACGAATTTCACTTCGCTCGGCATTCTCGGGAATGGGGCAAGCCAGTTCAGCAGCCCCGCGGCGGTGACAACGGATTCCGCGGGAAACATTTACGTGGCCGACAACGCCAATGCGCGCGTGGTTGAATTTTCCGACATGCTGGGGACGAACTGGGCGGTGTGGCAGTTTCCGCTGAACTATCTCACTCCCGATGGCGTGGCCGTGGACGCGGCAGGAAAGATTTATACGACCGACTCGCTGCAGAACCAGGTCATTCGTGCGGACAACATTTCAGGGACGAATGAAGTTTCGCTCAACGTGAACTATCTGCTCTACATCAATGGGGTGGAAGGGCCTTCGGGGATTTTCGTGGATCCGAGCGGTCTCATCTACATTGCGGACACGAGAAACAATCGCATCGATCAGCTCTTCGGCATGAGCTATAACGACCAGATCGTTCTTGGAACGCCGGGGGCTGGCATCGGAAATCTGAGCATGCCGCACGCAGCGGTAACGCAACAAGAAACCAGGAGCGTGGCCGTATCCGCGGTTACGCCGTCAAGCCTGACGTTTCCGACCGAACTGGTGGGCGTTTCCAGCCCCACGGAGAGCACGATGCTGAGCAATATTGGCTCAGCTCCGTTGACGGTCACGTCGGTTACGTCGACGCTGGCGGATTTCCCCATCACCAATAACTGCCCGTCCACGCTTATTGCGGGCGAGAGCTGCTTTGCAAGCGTCACATTCAAGCCAACCATTGGCGGGTTGCGCAAAGGATCGGCGAAGTTCACGCTCAAGGGGGCTTTGAGCAAGGCGACATCGCTGAGCGGAAGCGGGGCGCTGGTTACGCTTTCGACTAATTCGCTCATTATGTTTGCTTGCGCTTCCGGGACCGTGACTGTGACGAATCCGCTGAGCGCGAGCACATCCATCAAGTCGGTGAAAGTCACAAGGCCATTCACTGAGACCAACAACTGCGGAACGCTGGCCTCGGGAGCGAGTTGCACGGTGACTGTGAACTGGTGTTCATCTACGCCGATCACCGGAATTTTAGTGGTGACCGATGCGTCCGGCACGCCGCAATACGTCTCCATGACCGGGGAGCAGTAAAAACTTATCTCGCCAGCGGCATGCCGCAAGGACATGACCACACGCTTACATTGCGATTCTGTAGAAAGAGTTAAGATGGTGGGGCGCCACGTCGTACTCTTGCATGAACCACGAACTGAGGAAATCACCGTCGATGAACTTAAAAAAACTTGCCGTTTGCTTACTCACCCTGGGCCTTACCGCATCTCCAGCCTTCGCCGCTAACGACGCAAAAGAAGTAGAGCGGGTGAAGGAAGCCGGCGAGGTTATGAAAGAAATCCTGAATATTCCAGACGATATCCCACAGGACTTGCTTGACAAGGCGGAGTGCATTGTCGTTCTGCCCTCGGTAAAGAAAGGCGCGTTCGGAGTGGGTGGCAGCTACGGACGAGGCGTGATGATCTGCCGTAGCGGTGAGCACTACACAGGTCCCTGGGGCGCTCCAGCCCTGTACGCGCTGGAAGGTGTGAGCATCGGATTTCAATTGGGGGGCCAGGCCACCGATTTTGTTCTGCTCGTCGTGAATACCAAGGGTGCGCGCTCGCTGCTGACGAGCAAAGTGAAGCTGGGCGCGGACGCTTCCGCTGCCGCTGGTCCCAAAGGCCGCACCGCGGAAGGCGCCACCGATGTCGTCATGAACGCCGAGATTCTTTCCTATTCACGTAACAAAGGACTGTTTGCCGGCGTTTCTCTGGAAGGCTCCACTCTTCGATCCGATGGCAGCGCGAATGAAAAGCTTTACGGGAGAAAACTAACCGCCAAAGAGATCATTGTCGAACACAAAGTAGGCGTCCCAGCCTGCGCCCACCAGTTGGTTTCGCTGCTGCAGTCGAAATCACCAAAGAACAAATCGGAAGCAAGATCGCTGCAGTAAATAGCGACCCGGCTGCCGATGCACGGGCTGCTGTGGTCGATCATCGATTCGTATTAAGGCCGTGGCTTAACCGCGGCCCCTGCGGACCCAATCTTTGCCATGACGCGTATCCGCAAAGCCGCACAATCTCCCAGCCGGTGCGCCTGGCCGCGCACCGAATTATCCATCCGCTATCACGACGAAGAATGGGGCGTTCCGGTCCACGATGATCGCACCCTGTTTGAATTCTTGATTCTCGAAGGTGCGCAAGCCGGACTCAGCTGGGAGACAATACTCAACAAACGCGAAAACTACCGCGCCGCCTTTGGCAATTTCGATGCCAATCGCGTGGCCGGATACGACAAGCGCAAACTCGCGCAACTCCTCAAGAACCCTGGCATCGTCCGCAACCGCCTGAAAATCGCCTCCGCCGTGCAGAATGCCAAAGCGTTGCTGCAGGTGCAAAAAGAATACGGCACCTTCGATCGCTACATATGGCAATTCGTGGACGGACGCCCGAAAATAAATTCCTGGAAATCCATGGATCGCCTTCCCGCACTCACCGCGCATTCCGACGCCATGAGTAAAGCCCTGAAGAAACGCGGCTTCAATTTCGTGGGATCCACCATCTGCTACGCGTTCATGCAAGCGGTCGGCATGGTAAACGACCACGTCGTAACCTGCTTCCGCTATGCCACGCTGAAGAATGCCAAATGATCCCAAACCCGCTGCATGAAGCCCCGGGTGGATTTTGAAACCCTCCATACGCTAAACTTAACCCCAGCCGGGATGGCGGAACTGGCAGACGCAGCGGATGTTTAAAGCTTAAGTCCTTGGGAAGACTGGCGATCCATAACTACACAAATTTCGGTGACTCTGAAATGGCAACTCTGGAGCCTCCGGTACGACACCAGCCGGGAAGATATATATAGAGAATAACCGCCTGCTCTTCGGCGATTTAGTAGAACTACTTCCGAGTAGCCTCCGAAATGATAACGGAATGGCAGCCAGTCCTTGTACCCAGATTGACGCACCGAACAAGCAACCGCATTAGTCATTGGTCGAATGCGCATCTGCCCATACGTTCTTGATTTCGGGAGGATGCAGCAATGTCTGCATCACAACACAATACTGCTCGGTTTTTTGTTGAAGAGCTGCTAACTGCTCCTGCGTTGCCTGCGGCGCGCGGATATCGAAATTGACCCTTATACTCTCGAATCCGACCGGCACCGTTTTCGACATGCCGAGTGTCCCCTGCAAATCCAGGTCTCCCTCAACGGTCACCTCGATATTATCAGTCGGTATTCCCATCGCCGCGGCGACCATCTGGCAGGTGATCTGTGCGCAAGCGGCTAATGCACCTAGCAGCAGATCGCCGGAGCAGGCGCTGGTGCCCGCCCCTCCGACCCCTCTGTGCGCTTGAGCGTCATAGATCGCCCGGCCCAGGTCAATCGAACAAGAGATGGGCACGTCCGTTTTTCTACCGTGGGCCACCAAAGTAATCCTGGAACTGGCTGGAGCTTGCCGATATGTGTCTTTCAAAGGCCGCTGTAGCGATCTGATATCCATTAAGTTCCTCTCAAATCCGGGTCATTATATGCGCATCCATTGGTAGAGCATAGGGAGTCTCGCTTCTTCATAACGTTCATACAAACGGGAGACGCCCATCATCAGCTGGACGTCTCCCGGCAATCTACTCATTGTGTGCGCAAGTCGCGTGATCGTTCCAGTCCACGAATGCGCCATGTGGATTGTCCCAGCACGCCCAGACGTGGAATTCGTAGAACGGTTTGGGGATGGCATACCCGTTCGGGGTGTCGACGAGCAGAAAAACCTGACCCCTCCAAGATGGGAGATTGATTATTGGTTGTTCTTAAGCCACGTGCGGCGTCCGTAATAAACTCGACACAGACTAGCTTCAACCGTTTTGGCGAGGGCTCATAGATCAGGGCCTGCGGGTGGTTGACATCATCACAGCAGAACGACGGGTAGCCAATTTGGGGATTTCTTACGCTCAATAGATAGGTACTCAAGCAAGCGTGCTGTGTAGTTGCCTGAAGCCGGAGGGGAACAGATTTTGAACCCTGTTCCCCTTTCTTGAGTCTTTTCCCCCGAGCACTGCCATATTTCGTAGTGCGAACGCTTTCCATTGGTCTACTCGACAGATGCGAGAAGCGTGAACACTTCCTCGGCTACGTTTCCGGCCCGCAGTTCGCTTTCTAATTTGCTCGGTGGCAAGTCATAGCCAATTCTTCCTGCGCGCTTGATACGGGCAAGAAAGTACCGGTCGCCGTATCGGTGAAACACAAGAGCCGTCTTTTTGCTTCCCTTCGACGACTCACCAACAATGGGGTAGGCGAAGGCGTGCTGCTTCCCGCTGGTGATCGAGAGCGTTGTTTGTCCGTCGACCATAAATTGAATTGTGCATTCGCCCGCCGGCATCGTCTTGCCGTTCGCTACGAAGTTGAAGGGAACCTGTGCCTTGATCGTCGTGTACATCTGCGCGTGTACCAATCCCGTCAACCCGACGAACATCAGGATTAGCAGTGTTGCGGTGTGCTTTTTTGTCGTCATTTTGTTGCCTCCCGTCGCGAAGTATTGTGGGGCGGCCTTCTCAGCTTCTTGCTGAAGCCGAACTGGACGCCTCTATCTAGTAAGGCGGGATTTGACTGAAAGAAACCGCAGGGAGGAATTAAAAGACCCGGACGGCCAAAAACCGTCAATCCACAACGAGACTAGGTTTTTACGTGTTTTCGTTGTAATGTATTGACACTGTGGCAGATAGATGGATTTTCCTTCTAGTCACGAAGTCACCAGCCTACTGAAAGCCTGGAGTAGCGGAGACGAACAGGCTCTGGAAAAGCTTACGCCATTGGTCTACAGGCAATTGCACCAGGTTGCGCGCCGGTACATGGCGGGGGAACGCTCTGGCCACACACTGCAGACGACAGCATTGGTCAACGAAGTTTATTTACGGCTGGTGGACTGCGGCCGAGTGAATTGGCAGGATCGGGCCCACTTCTTTGCAATATCGGCGCAATTGATGCGCCGCATTCTCATCGACTTTGCACGCTCGCGGGGCTATTTGAAACGGGGCGGAGCGACTCCTCACATTTCTCTAGAAGAAGCTCCGTCAGTATGCGATGAACCTGACGTGAACCTGGTGGCCCTGGACGATGCTCTAAAAGCACTGGCTGCGGTGGATGAAAGGAAAAGCAAGGTTGTCGAACTGAAATTCTTCGGCGGATTGAACGTCGAAGAAACGGCTGAAGTCCTGCGTGTTTCCAGTGATACCGTTATGCGGGACTGGAAATTGGCCAAAATCTGGCTTTTGCGCGAGTTGAGCCGTGGAAGGGCGAGCCATGAGGCGTGAGGTTTGGCGTCGCGTCGAAGAACTTTTTCAGCAGGCTTTGGAACTTGATGAGGGCCAGCGCGCCGAGTTTCTCCAGTCTGCTTGCGCAGGGGATGACGGATTGCGCCACGAAGTGGAGTCGCTGCTGGCTCACGAGAAGAAGGCTCAACATTTTATTGAAACGCCTGCAATGGAGGTGGCAGGCAAAATCCTTGCTAACCAGGCCCGCAAAGAGATTTGGAAGAACCTCATCGGCACTACAGTTTCACATTACCGCGTGATTGAAAAGCTCGGCGGCGGAGGAATGGGGGTTGTTTACAAAGCAGAGGACATCGATCTCGGTCGCTTTGTTGCTCTTAAATTCTTGCCCGACGACGTAGCGCACGACCCTCAGGCTCTCAGCCGCTTCGAGCGCGAAGCCAAGGCGGCCTCGGCGCTGAATCATCCCAATATCGTCACCATTTACGAGCTTGGGCACCTAAACGGCACGCACTATATCGCAATGGAGATGATTTGTGGCGAGACGCTGCGTGCTCTGATTTCGTCCGGGCCCTTGCCGTATCGAAAGGCAATCGCGATCGCAACGCAGATTGCCGATGCGCTCGCCAAGGCGCATGAAACCGGGCTCGTCCATCGCGACCTCAAACCCGAAAACCTTATGGTCGCGCAAGATGGCAATGCCAAGATTCTCGATTTCGGCCTGGCGAAGCTGCGCGATCACTCTCTCGATCCGGAGCGCCCGACTCAGGCCGACTTACTCACCGATCCCGGTACGGTGATGGGAACCGTCGGTTATATGTCGCCAGAACAGGCCAGTGGTGACGACGTCGATTTTCGCTCCGACCAGTTTTCGTTTGGCGCGGTGCTCTACGAGATGGTCAATGGGCATGCGGCATTTCAGGGCCGAGGCAGGGCGGAGATAATGGCTGCCATTGTCCGCGACCAACCGCAACTGTCCATGAAGGTGCTGGCGCCGGCACCTTTCTTTTGGATACTTCAAAAGTGCTTGGCCAAGGACGCGAATCAGCGTTACTCCTCCACCCGGGATTTGGCTCGTGATCTCGCCACAGTTCGTGATCTGCGCATTGAACCCGAAACACGAAATACCGTGCGCTCTCCGAGCAACATGCCCGTACAACGCACGGCCTTCATCGGGCGGGAGCAGGAAGTGGCTAGTCTTCGACAACTTCTGAGTCGCCGCGACGTGCGACTAGTCACGTTGACGGGTCCCGGTGGCATTGGTAAGACGCGGCTCGCGGTACAGGTAGTCACCGAGATGGGTGATGGCTTTACGGGTGGTGTATGTTTCGTTTCCCTTTCGGCTGTCAGCAGTAACGAGTCGATGACTAGAGCAATAGCTCAAGCAATTGGACTGCGGGAAATGCCCGGTCAGTCGTCACAAGAGAGTTTGAAAGAGTATGTGCGTGGACTAACCCAGCCACTGCTCCTGTTGCTCGACAACTTCGAGCACCTGCTCTCTGCCGGTTCCGACGTTGCCGAGTTGCTTACGTTAAACCCCAATTTGAAAGTGCTGGTTACCAGCCAAGCCTTGCTTCATATTTACGGCGAGCACGAACTGCCGGTTCCGGCTCTGGCGGCGCCGGACCTGCGGTCTGTTCCGCACGCACCGGAGGCGCTTTCCCGCTTCGCGGCGGTTGCGCTCTTTCTAGAACGCGCGAAAGCTGTGAAGCACGATTTCGCGCTGACTAAGGAGAATGCCACCGCCGTCGCTACCATCTGTAGCCGGCTCGACGGACTGCCTCTGGCAATTGAACTGGCCGCGTCGCGCGTCAAAATGCTTTCGCCCACAGCGATGCTCACCCGCCTGGAATCCTCGTTGAATTTGCTGACTGGAGGTGCGCGTGACCTGCCTGTGCGACAGCAAACCCTTCGCGGGACCGTGGACTGGAGTTACAGCCTCCTGAATGGCGCAGAGCAAAACTTGTTTCGGCGCCTATCCGTATTTACCGGCGGTTGCACGTTGGAAGCTGTGGAAGCAGTATGCGACACGAAGGCCGACCTTGGCATTGATGTGCTCGATGGCATGTCCTCGATGGTCGATAAGAGCCTGATCCAGCAACTTGAGCAGCCCGGCGCGGAGCCGCGGTCCTTTATGCTCTCGACAATTCGGGAGTACGGACTGGAACGTCTAGTGGAGAGTGGCGAAGAGGTTGCAACCCGGCGCGCCCATGCTGCCTATTACATTGTGCTGGCGGAGGAGTGCGGCGAAGAGCTAAGCACTCATCCCGAGTGGCTCGATCGTTTCGATTTCGAGCACCAAAACTTTCGCGACGCGTTGGAATTTCTGATCCGAACCTCGGATGCGGACTGGGGTATGCGCCTCGGAGCCGCTCTGTTTCATTTCTGGGAGAGGCGGGAACACTTCGCGGAGGGTCGGGCGTTCTTAGACAGGTTGCTTCACCTGCCAGCCGCCGTCCAGCCTAAATTGCGCGCTCGGTTATTGTTCTGCACAGGGGTTTTATCTCAGGGCGATTTCGACTCCGCGCAGAAACTTCATAAGGAGTGCCTGAAAACCTGCCTCGACATGCACGACCACAGGGGAGTGGCTGTGGCGCTCAATGCATTAGGGGTGACAACCCGGGATCGCGGAGACCTCGATACCGCATGCTCACTCTTCGAACAGTGCGTCTCAACCTGGAGAGAACTGGGCAGTGCCATTGATACAGCTCGCGCACTTAGCAACCTGGCGAATGTCGTCCGGTTGCAGGGCGACTATGCGCGCGCCCACGCGTTGTATGACGAGTGCCTGGCCATCTTCCACGCCGTCGGCGACAGCACCGGAGTCGCGTGGACCCTGAACTACCTCGGCGACCTCGCGCGGGGATCGGTTGATTCCATCGCTTCCCGCTCCTATTACGAGCAGAGTCTCTCAGCCTTTCGACAGTTGGGCGACGGCTGGGGTATCGCGAGTGCTTTATCCGACCTGGCCAGGCTTAGTGCAGCCGACGGTCAGCATCAGCATGCAGAGACGCTTTATGGCGAGAGTATGAAGATCTTTCGCGACCTGGGACATAAACGCGGCATCGCCAGGGTGCTAGAGTGTTTCGCTGTAGGCGCAGCCGCACAATCCAGGCCGCAGCAGGCGCTTCGCCTGGCGGGAGCGGCCGCCGCATTGCGTCAGCGCATCGGCACCCCTCTCATTCCCGCAGAGCAATCCAGGCTGGAAAGAAAGCTAGAACCGGCGCGCAACATGCTTACCGATGCCGCCGACTTGGAGGCGTGGTCGTCAGGATGGGAGATGTCGGTGGAGGAAGCGGTCCAAGAGGTACTTGGCACGAAGGGCACTGCCAAGTCATGACTAAAGCCCGCGTTAACCGGCCGTGCTGGGATCAATCATTCGACGAACTGCGGACACCCGATTCACCGGGAACCCGCCACGTCGCCCATGCTCGCGAATCGTCTCCTCGTCCGGGGCAAAGTAGACACAATAGACCTTATCGCCAGTCACATAACTGTGCAGCCACTTGATTTTCGGGCCCATGTCGTTGAGAACACCAACTGATTTTCTGGCAATCTGCTGTAGTTCCGCATCCGACAGATTCCCCGCCCCCGGAATCTCGCGCTCGATTACAAATTCAGGCATAGTCACCTCACAGCCTCGTTATCGTAGCAAATATTCATCTGGTTAGCTGGAACAAGACTAGGCAGCTAGGGTTGTCTCTTTAATGTTCTCATCTGGCTGAGGAACGAATGACGCGCAAAGAGGAAGTTGGCACGGCTCGGCAGGTTTGTTTCGAACTGGACGTTACCGTTTCTAGGAAGCGCGTCTGAGCCCTTCGGCCAGAAGAGCGAAACATTAGCGGTTGGTTTCCTCTCCTTCTGGGCCAACGACGCACGGACAGAGTGGATCCTAAAGGCGGCCAGATTTTGATGCGTGGTAAGCCTGCCCACGCGCCGCGAAACTGTAGAGGGGGCGCGACCGGAGCGGTTTAACTGTCGGGCCAAATCGGATTCGCTGACAATAGTGGTAGAATCCTCTGCGGGTGCCACTCTTAGGACTGGGTCATGCGCATCTAAGCCCGAGAATGAGTCGCGACAGTTCATCGGCAAAATGAGGTTGCGCTGTGCAAATCCTCCGAAGAGCGCCACACTTTGTTACACAGTTTCTCATTTGTTGTTTGGGAGAAGAAGGAATGGGAAACAGAGAACAGGCTGTAAAATAAATCACTTCCACGAATAGCCGGGATGGCGGAACTGGCAGACGCAGCGGACTCAAAATCCGCCGACCTTCGGGTCTTGGGGGTTCGACTCCCCCTCCCGGCACCATGCATAAATTTAATCGATCCAAAGTTTGTCGCCTCTAACCATCCCCCGAAATCGAGTGCTCTGATCCTCGAAAAAGGTCAGTGTGTCTATATTGTGCTCAAAGTCTAGTTCCTCAATCCCGCGTTGCAGAACAGAATGAAACATTTCAAGGCGCCGGCAACGGAAGCCGCAGAGCGCAGAGTAAAGATCACTGGCGATCGCGACTGGCGGAATCGGCGACTACACTTACTGACGTTTGGGGGCTTTACGCAGCTTGGGTATGCCTGGCTGAACGATTATGAAACGATACGCTAGAGTTCTCGCGCAGCTCCCTATGTACTCCCGTTCGGGTGGGGAGATGTGGTGACAGTTGTTGGACGTGTACGTTGCAAGTTGTGCGGCACACGTTGCAAGAGGCTACATACGCAGGCGGGTGGATGCTGATTAGCGCGCTCATCTTGTGGATGCACATAAAGGCGTCCAAAATCCCCTGCCGTAAGGGATGCCCAGCGGCTTCTGCATCTTCCTGATCTTCATAGTCCCCAGTTGGGCCAGTCGCTAAGGGACCGCGATGAGTGTAACCGCGATTTTGCAACAGCTAACGCGACTGTCGCAAGCTGACGGCCCATTTGTCCATCTCACACCCGCAATTCGTGTGAGGGCAGTGACGCCGAGCGTTGACGCTAGGATACGCTGATATGCTTCCCGATCAGCCGCAGCCGATGGTGTCGGTCGGCGATTGACTGCAAAATTCAGCCGACATAAACTTGCTTGGTCCAGTGTAATCCGGGTCCCTGCGATGGTTGGCGAGACGATTTCCCACTACCGGATTCTTGCCCAGATCGGTGCAGGTGGGATGGGCGTCGTCTACAAGGCCTATGACCAGCAACTCGAACGTGAGGTCGCGCTCAAGCTGCTCCCGCAGGGCTTGCTCGCCGATGAAGCTGCACGTAAGCGTTTCCGCAAAGAAGCCTTGGCGCTCGCCCGCCTCAACCATCCCAACATCGCCACGATTTTTGAATTCGGCAATGAGGACGGCCTCGACTTTTTGGTTACCGAGTACATACCCGGAATCACCTTAGATACGAAGCTTTCTTCCGGGCCCCTTAATACTGAAGAAGCAATTCGCCTCGGCGTTCAGTTGGCTACGGGTCTCGCGGAGGCCCATAGTCAGGGACTGATCCATCGCGATCTAAAACCCGGAAACCTGAGAGTTGCTCCGGACGGGCGGCTAAAAATCCTCGATTTCGGATTGGCTGAGCTCGCGCCGCGCCTGAGAAGTGACGACGTGACTGCGTCGTTGTTGACACGGACTTCGCAATACGCTGGCACGCTCCCCTACATGGCTCCTGAGCAGCTCCGGGGCGCACTAGCTGATGCTCGCACGGATATTTGGGCAGCCGGAGCGGTGCTGTACGAAATGGCAACAGGCAAGCGGCCGTTTTCGGAGTCCGGGGCGCCGTTGCTCATTAACGCCATCCTCAATAGCGATCCGGTCCCGACCAGTCAAATTAATAACAAGGTTCCCCGGGGCCTGGATCACGTCGTCCTGAAAGCGCTTCAGAAGGACCCTGCGCGGCGTTACCAAACAGCATCCGAACTACGGTCGGACTTGGAACGCTTCATGACGGGTACCCTGGTCTTGCAAAGGCCCAAGACGCGCTTCATTTGGACCGCCGCTCTCGGTTTTTTTGTAGTGGTGTTCGGGCTTGCTGGCTATTTCGTTACTCGGACAAGATCATCCCGCGGCAGGATAGCTCAGTCCCGCCCTTCCGTAGCTGTTCTCGGTTTCAAGAGTCTGGGCTCAGATAAGCAGCAGGATTGGCTTTCCATGGCCCTTTCTGAAATGCTCACGACCGAACTTGCGGCAGGAGACAAGCTGCGCACCGTGCCGGTCGAGAATGTCGCCCGTGCAAAAGCTGACCTGGCGCTTCCCGACGCGGAAAGTCTTTCTGCTGACACGCTGGCGAAAGTCCATAACATCCTGGGAGCGAATCTGATTGTCCTCGGGTCCTACCTTGATCTGGACGGTCAGATTCGCGTCGATGTGCGCGTACAGAACGCCACTGCCCGAGAAATCGTTGGAAGATTCTCCCAGGTTGGGACTGAGACTCAGTTTTTCGATTTGGTGCGTCAGCTCGGACAGACTCTCAGAAATGAATGCGGGGCGGGAGAAGTTACTCCGGAACAGGCCGCGAACATACGAGCGTCGGAACCGGAAAACACCGAAGCCGCCAAACTCTATGCCGAGGGTCTCGCCAAACTTCGATCATTTGACGCGACTCGAGCTAGCGTTCTGCTTACGCTAGCCATTCAAAAGGATTCTAACTATGCTTTAGCTCACCATGCGTTGGCCGAAGTATGGTCGCAACTCGGTTATGACGACAAGGCTAAAGCGGAATCGCAACGCGCGTTCGAGTTGTCCACCGCTCTTTCTCGTCGCGATGCATTGGGCATCGAAGCGCGATTCCGCGAGGAAGCACGCGAATGGACCAAAGCGGTGGACATTTACCATTCATTGTGGACAGTGTTCCCGGATGATCCCGAATATGGTCTGCACTTGGCCGATGCACAAGTCTCCGCGGGGAAAGGGCAGGATGCGCTTTCGACGATCAATGGCTTGCGGAAGATCGCCGCACCCATGAGAGACGATCCCCGCATAGATTTAGCGGAAGCTAATTCCGCAGCCTCCTTGTCTGACTATATGCGCGCCGAGGCTGCCGCGGAGCGCGCGATTCGAAAAGCCGGGCAGCAGGGCGCCGAGGGGCTCAAAGCGGAAGCTATGCTTCGGCAGTGCTGGGCACTTCGCAACTTAGGCGATCCGGAGCGCGCCAAGGCGGCAGGAATACAGGCGGGTGAAATTCTCGGGCGCGTGAGCGACCTGCGCGGGGAGGCGAGAAGTCTCACCTGTGTGGCAAACGTGCTCGGCGATCAAGGGCAACTCTCCGCCGCGTACCAAATGCATGCACGAGCTTTGTCGCTGGTGCGGAAGATTGGGGCGCAGAAAGATATAGCTGGGGCGCTCATCAACATTGGCAATGTGCAGGCCTCCCAGCAGATGCTGGACGATTCGACGCGGCAATACCAGCTAGCGCTGGCGCTTGCCACTTCGATTGGTGATAAGGCCGACGCTCTGTTAGCTCAGGAAGATCTCGGCGTCAATTTTTCCTTGCAGGGCGACTTCGCCGCTGCCCGCAAATCATTCGAGGACTCTGTTCGTACTGGGGAGGAAATTGGTGATCAAGCTGGAATAGCGGAGGCCTCGATCAACCTGGGTTCGTTATCCTACCTGCAAGCGGATCTGCAAAACGCGAAACGATCCTTCCAGAACTCAATCGACAAAGCGAGTCAACTGCAGCTCAGGAGCAGGTGGGCAACGGCCCTTGCCGGCATGGGTGATGTGATGTTCGCAGAAGACGATCTCCAAAGCGCGTACCAGTCCTATCAACAGTCCCTCAGCATGCGCAGCGAATTGGGAGAGAAAGGAGGAATGGCACAGAGTCAGCTGTCCCTCGCCAATCTCGCTCTGGAAAACCGTGAAGCTGCGCAGGCAGAATCACTGGCGCGAGATGCCGCAAAAGAGTTTGAAACAGAAAATGATTCCGATCAGCGCACCGCTGCCGAGGACGTCCTTGCTCAGTCGTTGATTGCGCAAGGAAAGTATGACCAAGCGGCGAGAGAAATTGATCTCGCGCAAAAACTTGGAGCGCATGATTTGCCCACCACTCTCTCCCTTTCGATTACTAGAGCCAAGCTGCTCGGCAAAACCGCGAAAACAGCCGAGGCAGAGCGCGAGTTGCAGAAGGTGCAAAGCGGTGCTGCAGGGAAGGGGCTCCTCCTCCTTGAGTGGCAGGCCCGCTTGGCTCTGGCTGACGTGCAGACCCTGAGCGGACACCTGCCTTCAGCACGGTCCAACCTCGAACTCGTAAAACGGCAGGCGATCCGGAGAGGCTTTCACCTCTTTGCGCGCAAAGCCGCCGATGCCGAAGCCTCTCCTCGGCACCGCAGCTAAGAAATATCGTCTTTGCGTTGGCCTACTGGATTACGACCGTAGGCTGCATACCCAGCGGCAAGGGGGGCGTTTCCTGGATAATTACAAAAAAGGTCAGTCCTTGCCCCTGCTGTGCAGTCCCCGCAGAATAACTAGGAAAGGTACCCGGCACTGTAAACGTGACCGAACCCTTCGTGGTCGTGGTGGTGATGTTTGGAATGTTGCTGGCAGGGGCGTTGGTGCAAAGCTCGATCGTGTTATTCGGGCTGTCGCAAATCATCACCCCAAAATTGTTTGCGTTTGTGCCATCAAAGCCCGCTAAAGATTTGAAGGTCACCGCCAGGTTCGCCGCAGTGGACTGAAACTGATACACCAACATGGTGGCGCCACTATCGCAACTTCCGCTTAAGGTAAGCACTGGGGCGGGCTGCGTATTTTCAACGTCTTGATTGGGACAAACAATCTCTCGCCTCATCGTAGCGGTCTTGCCATTGCCATGCAACGATAAGTTTTTGCTCCGTCCCAGCAACAGCCAATGTGGCGCGCCGCTGTCCTCTCCATTCCCTGAGGACCCGCGGATAGTGACAGCAAATAACAGCGTCGTGGCGGAAAGCACGATTAGTGCGACCAGGGCAAACTCAGCAGTGCTGGGGTTCGTTTTCATGTTCTCTCCCCTAGATGAAATTGACCTGTGCGTCCGGTCCGGGATCCCTGGCGAGGAGGACTACAAGTCGAGGCCAACAATTCTATGCCTTCAGCCTTGCCGTCGCAAGTCTGCGGCATTGCGGGTTTCTTCTCGCCAATAGTTGACAATGACCGGGATCACTGCCTGGTTGACTTAGCTTGTTCGACCCAGACGACAAAGCTCAACTTATTGCCATGGTAGTCTCCTGTGATCTCCCAGCATCCGGGAGTGGGTACATACACACCTGTCAGCATGGCAGAGCCAGGTCCTTGAAAGGTGTTGGTCGGCGGCAACACCAGGAGAGGCGGAGCGGGCCCGTCGAGCCGTCTCCCCCTGACCTTTATTGCAGGGCGCTGCTCCGCACGCGAATCGTAGCCAAAACGCATCCAAAAGATTTTTTGCTGTTAAAGGCTGGACTTCCCGCTCGTGCCCTGGCTGGTGGGGCGCCCATTCCCAGATCGCGCGTTCGGGAAGGAAGGTCCAGAGCTTCTCCGTACCCAGCCAAAAAGAGTTTTCATCGCGCACATAAGGATGGGCGCTATGAATTCCTTTGCCGGCCGACGCGTAATCGGGCAAGAAGCAGGCAGCACAGGCTGAGGTTGAGCCGAGGGCTCCTGAGGAGAATTCTGCTGGCTCCTTGCCGTCAAGGCCACCAACGCAATTACGAGGACGAATTGGAAAGCAGCCATTGCGTTCGATCCTCCTTCCTGATCTTTTTTTCAAAGCGGGCCATCGTCGAACGGAGCGCGTCGCATCTCTCACTCGCCAAATCGGCTGGATTTCACCGTGCAAGAAACCACATGCCACGGTGACTGTTGATCTTTGTTGAAGTCGGATGCTTTGACCGCTACAAAAACGTCTACACCGAAAGCAACTACATGTTCAATGACATCCTTGACATCACGCAGAGGACAGACTTATGGATGGGGTAGTGTTCATTGCGACGGAGTTTCAAAGCATCTGTTGGTGCAGGTTAAAGCAAGATGAATTCTGTTTAATCCTCGCTGGTACACTGCACGTTGGAAGTTCTACTGATCGCAATGAATCTGTTGGAGTTGTTGCGAACAGATATTTTATTCTGGCCGCTACAATCTGTTTCTCTTTAAGATTCGAAATTTCGATTGGACTCAGAATGTTTGGGTGTTTAAGGTCGGTGGCGAATCGGTCGTGACCTAAGCCCATCGGTGGTCTCCGTGGGGTTCGGCCAACAACCCCTTGGAGATGATAATCGATGGCTTTTGGTCGTGGCTTGTTTGTGTGTCTTTTGTTGTCGTGCGCTGTGTTTGTTTCCTTCCCAGTCTCTGCACAGGTAACCGGTGGCACCCTTTCCGGAACAGTTTCCGATCCTTCCGGCGCCAGCATTTCAGGAGCGCAATTAGTCATCAAGAATGTGGCCACGGGCATGGAACACACCGTAACCACCAATGATCATGGCTTCTACACCGCCGTGAATCTTTTGGCCGGCAGCTATCAGGTAACTATCTCCGCGACGGGTTTCGATACGGAAGCAAAGTCCGGAATCACGATGTATGTAGGAAGCCAGCAAACTTTCGATGTCGTCTTGCACGTTGGCACGGTGGCAAACCGGGTTGAAGTAACGGCGGAAGCCCCTGCTATTCAACTGTCCAGTTCGGATATCAGCGCGGTGGTGGATTCCACCACGGTGCGTGAGTTGCCGTTGAACGGACGAAGCTGGACCGATCTGGCCGCACTGCAGCCGGGGGTAAGCACGATTCAGACGCAGCCCTCTTTTGCCAGCGGCTCAAATCGCGGCAACCGCGGCTTTGGCCAACAGCTCACAATTTCCGGCGCGCGCCCGCAACAGAATAACTACCGTTTGGATGGCGTCAGCATGAATGATTATGCCAACGGTGCGCCCGGCAGCGTCCTCGGCGGAAACCTCGGCGTGGATGCGATTCAGGAATTTTCAGTTCTCACCAGCAATTACTCCGCGGAATATGGGAAAACCTCCGGCGGTGTGATCAACGCAATCACGCGCTCCGGCACCAATCAATTTCATGGCGGGGTTTATGAATTCGTCAGGAATAGCGCGCTGGATGCCAAGAACTATTTTGAGAGCGCCAATACTGCCAAAGCGCCATTCCAACGCAATCAGTTCGGTGGAACGATCGGAGGGCCGATCTTCAAAGATCGTACATTTTTCTTTGCCGACTACGAGGGCAATCGGCAATCCAAGGGAATCGCGAACATAAATTTCGTGCCGTCGGCGAGTGCACGCACTGGGCTGATCCATGACTCCAACGGAAATCCCATCACTGTCGCAATCGATCCGCTCGTTCAAAAATATCTGGCGCTCTATCCGATTCCGAATGACTGCGGCGCAGGCATTGATGTGTGCCCGTACAATTTCAACGGTCAACAGGTGGTAAACGAAAATTTCGTCACCACGCGCGTCGATCACAAGCTATCCGCTAAAGACAGCATATTCGGCACTTATCTGTATGACCGCACTCCTTATAATTCCCCCGATCCATTTGGCAACGTAGGACTGGTTACTCTCACTGCCCGGCAGATTCTGGCCATCGAAGAAACCCACGCCTTCACGCCCACATTCGTCAACGCTATCCGTTTCGGCATCAACCACGAAAATGTGAATAACAATATGAGCGCCGGGGCAAATAATCCCGCGGCGGCGGATGCATCGTTAGGTTCTTTTCCCGGTCGCAACGCCTCGGTCATTAGTGTGGGCGGCATGACGACCATGCCCGGCGGCGTTGGCGGACTTCCCACCTACTTATACGGCTGGAATTCTTTTCAAGGTTACGACGACGCTTTTTTCAGCCACGGCAAGCACTCCATAAAATTCGGCGGCGCCATCGAGGATATGCACATGAGGATGGTTGCCGAGCCCGACCCCAATGGAGTGTGGTCTTTCTCGACCCTCCAGGATTTTCTGCAAAATAATCCGACCAAGTTTAACGGCGGGGTGATCACTTCCGTTCGGCCGCGCAATTTCAGACAGTCTATCTACGGCGCTTACGTGCAGGACGATTGGCGGGCCCTATCAAGCCTAATGTTGAACCTGGGGTTGCGTTATGAAATGGCGACAATACCCACTGAAACTCACGGCTTGATGGTGAACCTGAGAAATATTACCGATCCCATGCCCATCTGCGGAACCGCAGATCCGAAATGCGCGGGCACCGGTCCTCTCTTTACCTCCAATCCAACGCTGCATAATTTTGAGCCGCGCATCGGATTCGCCTGGGATCCCTTTAGCAACGGACGCTTGGCCGTACGCGGCGGAGCTGGTCTCTATGACGTTCTTCCTTTGCCGTACGAATACTACGATCTGGAAACGCAAGCAGTTCCTTTCTTTCAATACCTGGGACTGAGCGCCACCAGCGCTGCCGTTCAACCCTTCCAACTTGGATTGCTACCGGGCGCGGATTTCACCAGCACGCAATTGCGCACCACTTATCTGCAATCCAATCCCAAACGAAACTACGTGGGGCAGTGGAACCTGAACGTCCAATACAGCTTGACGCCCAATTTGACGGCGATGATTGCGTACGTGGGTTCGCGCGGCGTGCATCAGCCGTTCCGCGTGGACGAAGCCAACATGACGCTCCCCACGCTCACGTCTGCCGGATACCTGTGGCCCCAAGTGGATGCATTCGGAAACGCCTTTTCCGCGCAGTGCAACGCTCTCACCGCCAACGGTCCTGCGGATCCGAGCTCGTGCGCCCCGCCGCCGATCGTGAATCCTAATTTCAGTTCGATTCGCGCCGTCTTTTACAAAGGGCGTTCTTACTACGATTCGATGCAAATGCAATTAGCCAAGCGCATGAGTCATGGCTTTCAGATGCAGGGAACTTTTACCTGGGGCCACAGCATTGACACCAGCTCTGCAACGGGACTCGGCGATCCATTTAGTAACTCCATCTCCAGCTTGAATTACTTCGACACGCGACTAACCCGCGGATCGTCCGACTTTAACGTAGGGCGAACTCTTGTAATCAATGGCATCTGGGACATGCCTTCCCCGAAATCGTGGACTGGCCCGGCGCACTGGGCGACGGATGGCTGGGAACTAGGGACGATCTTCACGGTAAGCGATGGTGTGCCCTTCACCCCCACATGGGGAACGGGCAGTGATCCCGCCTTCACGCAGAGTCAGGACGATTATGCGTATGTGAATGTGTTGAAGACTCCAAATTGCAAATCGTTAACCAATCCGGGAAATCCGGGGAACTACATCAAGACTGATTGCTTCACAGTGCCAACGGCGCCCAACTTGGCATTTTGGAACGCGAACTGCGATCCCGCGCCGCCCAATGCGCAACCCAAGAATAGCGGAGCGTTCCTTGCATCTCCGCTGAACTGCTTCAACCTTCGTGGCAACGTCGGCCGCAATTCGCTGACCGGTCCGGGCATCATGGCCCTGGACTTTTCGGTCTTCAAAAATAACCGCATCCGGCGGATCTCGGAGAATTTCAATCTGCAATTCCGGATGGAGATGTTCAATATCCTCAACCATCCAAATTTTGCGGTTCCTGGTCCGGGAGACGGCAACACCGACATCTTTGACGGAAGCGGAACCTCTCTGGCGCCTTCGGCTGCGAATCCGGGAGGCACCGCCGGTGTGCTGGTGCGCACCACGGTTCCCGAGCGGCAGATTCAGTTTGCGATTAAAGCAACTTTCTAGTCCGTGGTTCGCCGCGGCACATTCAGAATTTCCCCGGGGGGTAGTAGATGGCTTTTGGTCGCGGTGGGTTTGTATGCGTGGTATTGGCGTGCGCTCTGCTTGTTTCCTTCCAAGTTTCTGCACAAGTAACCGGTGGCACCCTTTCCGGAACAGTTTCCGATCCTTCCGGCGCCAGCATTTCAGGAGCGCAATTAGTCATCAAGAATGTGGCCACGGGCATAGAACACACCGTAACCACCAATGATCATGGCTTCTACACCGCCGTGAATCTTTTGGCCGGCAGCTATCAGGTAACTATCTCCGCGACGGGTTTCGATACGGAAGCAAAGTCCGGAATAACCATGTATGTCGCGAGCCAGCAGACTTTCGATGTGGTCTTGCACGTCGGCACGGTGGCCAACCGCGTAGAAGTAACGGCGGAAGTACCGGCGGTGCAACTGACAAGTTCGGATATCAGCGCTGTAGTGGATTCCACCACGGTGCGCGAGTTGCCGTTGAACGGACGAAGCTGGACCGATCTAGCCGCGCTGCAGCCGGGCGTAAGCACTATTCAGACTCAGCCCTCTTTCGCCAGCGGGGCAGATCGAGGCAATCGAGGCTTCGGTCAGGAAGTGACCATCTCCGGTGCGCGTCCGCAACAGAATAACTACCGTTTGGACGGCGTAAGCCTGAATGATTATGCGAACGGTGCGCCCGGCAGCGTCCTCGGCGGGAACCTTGGCGTGGATGCGATTCAGGAATTTTCGGTTCTCACCAGCAATTACTCTGCGGAATATGGAAAAACTTCTGGCGGTGTAATCAACGCCATCACGCGCTCCGGCACCAATCAATTTCACGGCGGGGTTTATGAATTTGCTAGAAACAGCGCGCTGGATGCCAAGAACTATTTTGAGAGCGCCACTACCGCGAAAGCGCCATTCCAACGCAACCAGTTTGGCGGAACGATCGGCGGGCCGATCTTTAAAGATCGAACGTTTTTCTTTGCCGATTACGAGGGCAACCGGCAATCCAAAGGGATTGCCAACATAAATTTCGTACCCTCGGCGACTGCACGAACCGGGCTGATTCATGACTCCAACGGCAATCCCATCACGGTCGCAATCGATCCATTCGTTCAACAGTACCTTGGGCTCTATCCGGTTCCCGCGGATTGTGGCGGAGATGTGTGCCCCTACAATTTCAACGGCCAACAGGTGGTGAACGAAAATTTCGTCACCACGCGTATCGATCACAAGCTTTCCGCTAAAGACACCTTATTCGGCACTTATCTCTATGACCGTACTCCGTACAGTTCGCCTGATTCATTTGGCAACACGGGACTGGGAACTCTTACGGCGCGGCAGATTTTGGCAGTGGAAGAAACGCATGCGTTCACAGGTTCGTTCGTCAACGCCATCCGCTTCGGCTACAACCACGAAAACGTAAATAACAACACGAGCGCAACAGCGCTAAATCCGGCCGCGGCAAATCTGGCGTTAGGTGTTCTTCCAAATCGCTACGCCTCGACCATCAATATCAATGGGATGAGTTCCATGCCCGGCGGACTAGGCGCACTGGTAAACGATCTGTACAACTGGAATTCTTTTCAAGGTTACGATGATGCTTTTCTGAGCCACGGCAAGCACTCCATTAAATTCGGCTTCGCGGTGGAGGCCATGCAGTTGAAAGTGACGGACATGACCGATATGAACGGAATCTGGTCTTTCCAAGACTTTCAACACTTCCTGCAAAATCAGCCCTCCAAGTTCAATGGCGGGGTCATCAGCACAGTGAAGCCGCGGAATTTACGGCAGACTATTTTTGGCGGCTACATACAGGACGATTGGCGTTTGCAGTCGAACCTGACGCTGAACCTTGGTCTGCGCTATGAAATGGCGACGACACCTACCGAAACGCACGGACTCTTGGTCAACCTTAGAAATATTACCGATCCGCTGCCCATCTGCGGAACGCCCAATCCGCAATGCGCGGGCACCGGTCCTTTATTTACTTCCAATCCAACGCTGCACAATTTTGAGCCGCGCATCGGGTTTGCCTGGGATCCCTTGCAGAACGGACGCTTGGCGGTGCGCGGCGGAGGTGGACTGTTTGATGTCCTGCCTCTTCCCTATGAATTCTTTTTCCTGGAGACGCAAGCCGTTCCCTTTTTTCAATATCTGGCATTCAGAAACACCAGCGCGCCATCGCAACCTTTACAACTCGGACCACTGCCGGCTGCGGATTTCAACACGACGCGATTGCGCTCGACCTACATCGATTCCGCACCCAAGCGGAACTATGTGGCGCAGTGGAATTTGAACGTCCAATACAGCATTGCTCCAAGTTTGACGGCGATGGCCGCCTATGTGGGCTCGCGAGGAATCCACCAACCGTTCCGCGTGGATGAAGCCAATATGACGCTGCCGACTATGAGTTCAGCCGGATACGTCTGGCCAAAAGTCGATGCGTTCGGCAATGCATTCTCGTCGCAGTGCAACGCTCTCGACCCCAACGGGGCAGCGGATCCGGCTTCGTGCGCTCCGCCGCCGCTCTTGAATCCTAATTTCAGTTCGATCCGTGCCGTGTTTTACAAAGGCCGCTCTTACTACAATTCGCTGGAACTGCAATTGGTCAAGCGCATGAGCCATGGCTTCCAATTACAAGGCAGCTACACCTGGGGCAAGAGTATGGATACCAGTTCGGCGACGCTGGCTGGCGATGCGTTTGGCAATTCCATTTCGAGCTTGAATTACTTCGACACACGTCTGACGCGTGGTCTTTCCGATTTTAACGTCAGCCGCACGCTGGTGATCAACGGTACGTGGGACGTGCCTTCCCGGAAATCGTGGACCGGACCGGCCCACTGGGCGACAGATGGCTGGGAACTAGGGACGATCTTCACGGTGAGCGATGGCGTGCCATTCACCCCCACTTGGGGAACCGGTAACGACCCGGCCAACACGCAAAGCCAGGACGATTACGCATACCTGAACGTTTTGAATAATGCGGGTTGCAAATCCTTGACCAACCCGGGGCATCCGGAGAATTACATCAAGACCAACTGCTTCTCTATTCCCACCGCGCCCAGCTTGGCGTTCTGGAATGCGTACTGTAATCCCGCGCCGCCGAGTCTGGGTTCGGCGATTAATCCAACGAGCCCGGTACAGGCGCAGCTGCCGCCATTGGCCTGCTTCAATCTACGCGGCTCGCAGGGACGTAACACGCTGATCGGTCCGGGCGTTATGGCTTTAGACTTTTCGGTCTTCAAAAACAACCGCATCCGGCGGATCTCGGAAAATTTCAATCTTCAATTCCGGATGGAGATGTTCAACATTCTCAACCATCCAAACTTTGCGCCTCCCGGTCCCGGCGACGGCAACACCGATATCTTTGACGCAACCGGAACGCCTCTGGGGCCATCGGCCAGCAATCCGGGCGGCACTGCGGGTGTCCTGCTGCGGACTACGGTTCCGGAGCGGCAGATTCAGTTCGCGATTAAAGCCAGTTTCTAACTCGCCCCATGCTACAGGCATTGGACGGCGAGTTAAAAATCTGAACACTAGAGGGAGACTTAATCTCGTGTTTGAAAACGGTAGAAACTTTATGCGCTCACGAATAACCGCTCTCTTGCTTGCTTTTTTGCTGGTGCCTGTTGCCCGCTCTAGCCCGGATCGCTCCTTTCATTTGATGGAGACTTCCATTGTGGATATTCACCGCGCGCTGCAAGCGGGTACGCTGACCTGCCATGATCTGGTGCAGCAATACCTGGACCGCATCAAGACCTACGACCAGCAGGGGCCGGAGCTCAAAGCGATTTTGTACATCAATCCGCAAAGCTTGCAGCAAGCCGACGCCATGGACCAGGAGTTCAAACGCACTCACAAATTGAAACCGCTCGGCTGCATCCCCATCGTTTTGAAAGATAACTTCGATACGGCGGATATGCCGACCACCGCGGGCTCGTTAACGCTCAAAGGTGCACAGCCTGAAAGAGACGCGTTCGCCGTGAAAGGGCTTCGCGAAGCCGGCGCACTCATTCTCGGTAAAGCCAACATGTCGGAATTTGCCACCGGTGGCATCTCCGCAAGTTCGCTGGGAGGACAGGTAAAAAATCCGTATGACCTCACCAGAACACCGGGCGGCTCGTCCGGCGGAACCGGCGCTGCCGTGGCAGCGAACTTCGCAACTGTGGGCACAGGATCGGATACCGGTGGTTCCATCCGTTCGCCATCTTCGGCGACGAACCTGGTGGGACTCCGGCCAACCCGCGGCTTAATCAGCCGCGACGGTATCGTGCCTGTGTCTTTCACTCAAGACACCATCGGTCCGATGACGCGAAATGTCGCTGACGCGGCCGCAGTGCTGGATGCCATGGTCGGATACGACAGCAATGATCCGGTAACTGCTCTGAGCGTCGGCAATGTTCCAAAGACCTACACCGCCTTCCTGCAAAATGGATTGAAGGGAGCTCGCCTCGGCGTCCTCACGAATGCGCTTGGACACGGAGCGGAATACGAAGAAGTGAACAAGGTGATGGCCAAGGCCATTGATGCGCTGAAGGCGCAAGGCGCGGTAATTGTCCCGGTGGAAGACCAAGTCCTCGATATTGATACTCTGACCAAGGATTTTCGTATGAACGAACCGGAGTTCAAGGCGGCACTCAACCACTACCTGCAGCAGCAAGGCACGCATGTACCGGTGCATTCGCTCGCCGAAATTATCGCTTCCGGCCAATACTACAAACCGACGTTGGAAAAATTCTTCTCGATCACCGAGGCTTACGAGGATGGTCCCAATTCCGCGGACTATAAAGATCGCCGGATGAAGATGGATCAGATCAGGATTGAAGTGGCCGACCTGATGGCAAGAAATCAATTAGATGCGCTGGTGTATCCGCACCAAAAATGTTTGGTGCTTCCCATCGGGGCTACCTTTCAGAAGGACCGTAACGGCGTGATCGCCGCGCTGACGGGCTTCCCGGCCATCGAAGTGCCCGCCGGCTTCTCAACGCCGACGGCAAATGCTCCGATCGGGGTGCCAGTGGGAATCGAATTTCTCGGACGCGCATGGGCCGAGCCTGAATTGTTTAAGCTCGCCTTCGGCTTTGAGCAGGCAACGCACTTCCGAAAGCCGCCAGCTTCCACGCCCGCCCTGCTGGCGCCACCGAGCCCATGTACCGAAAAAAGAGGATCAAGCGGAACCCGCCAAAGCTGCTTAACCGACTGATAGGCGAGAGAAAGATTGGTGGGGGAGCCGTCCGCCGAGATTGCGCTGCCACTAGCGCTCACCACCCAAGCATCGCACCGGCTTGCGCGGCACATGCTTGGAGCACTGGACGCGGGGCAGAGGAGTGTGCTTCAAATGTGCTCAACAGACCCTGACGGACCAGCATGGAACCGCACCAGCGCCGACCATGAACCGTTTGATAAGATATTGACGGCATTAAGAACCAATGGGTTCGGTGGTTTGGGTCTACGCACTCAAAATCCGCCGACCTTCGGGTCTTGGGGGTTCGACTCCCCCTCCCGGCACCATGCATATTGTTTGAGAGACATTATCTGAAAGACCCGCCCGATTGAGTTCGACGAATCCCGCGACGAAGGACATATTGTGAAGAGCGAGGTGCCAGCGCCGGAACCACTGTTGCGGCGCTTCATGCCCGAACTGGACTTGCTGCGCGGAGTCGCGGTTCTCGGCGTGCTGTTCTTCCACGGATTTCGAGCGGGATATGGGGACTTACCTTTTACCGGCATGCGCAAATTGTTCATCCTGGCGACGGAGCCAGGAGCGCTAGGTGTAAATCTGTTCTTCGTCCTCTCCGGATTTCTGATTACTGGAATCCTGTTCGACTCGCGGAGTCGACCCGACTATTACCGCCGATTTTATACGCGGCGCGCCTTGCGAATCCTGCCCGCATATTATTCCCTCTTAATTCTATTGGGCATTTTGCACCAGGCATCGGGTGCGTTCCTGGGACTGAGTTTCATTTACTTGTCTAATGTCACTACTCTATTCGGCGTGACCATGGACTACCATCCGCTATGGTCTCTCGCGGTCGAGGAGCACTACTACATCGTCTGGCCCTCGGTGGTGCGAAAACTGCGGGCTCGCACTTTAGCGATCTTTTCGCTTTCGATTTGCATTCTGATACCGATCGCCCGAGCGGTCGCATTTCACTATGGATATATGTTGGGGGGCGAATGGTACACGTGGTTTGCGGCGGACGGCCTGGCTGCAGGCAGCGTTTTAGCAATTGTTTTGCGAAGCCCGGTCAGCCGGAAGCAAGGTGCTGCTGCGGCCGCCTTTCTTTTGAGTATGGCGACGATTTTTCTGATCGCCGGCGCGCCCTTCGGAATGCTGTCACGTCAAACCTTGGTTGGAGCAAGCCTGCAACTGACGTTGGTTAATATTTTCTTTGCCGGGCTCCTGCTTCTGTTCCTGGTGCTCGGCAGCGGTCCGCGGAGATCGCTGCTTCATTTCTCAAGCCTTGGATTCTTTGGCTATATCAGCTACGGACTTTACCTAATCCATCCCATGTTATTTCGCATCTATGACAGCGCCGTGCGAAGATTTTGGCCGGGGCTGCAACCGTCGCTCGGGCACTTTGGCCTGATCGTGCTCCGGTTTGCGATCGTGAGTGTGGCCGCCATCGGCCTGTCCTATATTTCCCGGAAATACTATGAAGAGTGGTTTCTGCAGTTGAAAGACCGCGTTGCGCCCCAGCCAGCGGAGACCGCCGTGAACGCAGTTGTGCTCACGCCTCCCTCAAACCCGGTGGCCGCGGCCGAAGCTTCGGAGTCCCTCTAATCTGAAAGGAACGACGCGGGCGCAGATGCAGGCCGCCGGTTACTAATCAAGATGCCCGAAGATGGGATCAAGAAGAGTATTCAACTGCAGGAGATTGCGCCGTCTGACCTGGAAGATGTGGCTCGATTCATCAGCCGCGTCTCGGGATCGAAGGCGCCGCTTGCTGCCGCTGTGGCGCGGCTCAAATGGATACTGCTGGAAAATCCCGCGCGCGAACCTGGCGATCCCTTGGGATGGTTGTTGCGCTCAGCTACCGGTGACGTGGTCGGCTGCATGTGCTGCGCTCCGCAAAAATTCTGCCTGGGGAAAAGTATCTTTCGACTGATGATGGCCAATTCGTTTTATGTGGATGATCAGTATCGCGGAAGTGGCGCATTGATTTTTTTGAAATACCTGCAGCTTGGCGATCGTTATCCTTTATTTGTAAGTTCCGCCAATGCCGCTGTGGCTCAATTGTGGAGGAAACGAGGCGGATGTCCGCTGGGAAATTCGGATCACGAAATTCTGGGAATTCTGCACTGGCCGCCAGTCGTGGCCGAGAGTGTCTACCGCAAGTTTGGCAGTGATTCTGTGGCGCAAGTGGCCGGCGCTTTGGCATCCCTAGCGTTCTTTGCCCAGCGGCGGCTGCTCCCGAACACTGCGACTGGAAAACTTCAGCTCCTTCGCACTCCTGAGGAGGCAGGTCGCGTTTGCGCTGAGCATCGCAGCGAAAAAATTACGAGTTGCCGGGATGCAGCGTTTCTAAAGTGGCGCTACTTTTCGGGAGGAGATCCCACGACTCGCCTCTTCGCATTTCGCCAGGGGAACGTGGAGGGCGAACGGCAATTCATGGTTGCGGTAAATCTGCTAAGACGCGGGTACAAGCAACAGATCAGGGCATTGCACGTGCTGGACATCTGGGGCGAGACGGATTCGAAATCCTATCTCGCGATCGCTGCCGCGTTGCGGCGTGAATATCGCGGGCAGGTTGATATGCTGGTGTTGCGCTGCCTCGATCCATCGCTGCAGGAAGCCTTGACAGCCCATGGCTTCAAGGTTCGTCCGTTCGCCGCTCCAATTGCGTGGTGCGTCGACAAGAGCGGACTGCTTCCGGCGAAAGCTTGGTATTTTTCGCCAGCAGATGGAGACATGTTTCTGTGAGGAGATGGCGTGAGTGCTAAGACTTTGTTGCGTTCCGCGATGATAGGGACTTCCGCCGCCATGCGGGTGGATGAGCTTGCGCTCGGATTGCGCAACTGGCTGGCGCGGCGCGGTAAATCTGCCAGCATGCTGGTGATTGAAATGCACGAGACTCCCGAGCGGGATGAACAGGCCTTTCGCCAGCAGTTGGAGTGGGTCACGCGTTATTTTACGCTGGTGGATCTTCCCACTTTCGCCCGGCTGTGGCAGGCGTGTGGCGAGCCGCGAGCCTCGAACATGGCTAAGCCTCCGTTACTATTTACTTTTGATGATGGCCGTCTAAGTAATTATGTTGTCGCGGCGCCGATGCTGGAGTCCTTCGGAACGCGCGGCGTTTTTTTTGTTGTTCCTGAATTTGTGAAATGCAATCCGCAGGAAGCAAGGCAGTTTTATTATTCACGCATCGATACGCGAGGGCTCGCGCCCAGCCTGCCCGAGGCGGACACATGCTCGATGACGCCTGAGCACATTGCTGATTTATCGCGCCGCGGGCACTCGATTGGGAACCATACGTATTCTCATGTTAATCTCGCGGCTCTGCCGGAGCATCAATTGCACCACGAAATCGTCGACAGCGCCGCCGAAATTACCTCGTGGACCGGACAACCGGTCGAAGCATTTGCCTGGACTTTCTCGTGGGACTCTATCTCGCCTAAGGCATGGGAATTGATTCGGAAGCATCACCGTTATTGCTTCGCGCCCTGTCCGGGCTCCGTCGATTGCCGCGCCGACTCGCCCTCTTTGATCTGGCGAACGGAGGTTGAGTTGGCTTATCCTCCGCGAGATTTCGTTTCATGTACGCCGGATTGGCAGACCGACTGTGGCGAGGCAAGCGAGAACGTTTGCGAAGTCTTTTGTTTGCGAAGTCTTTTGAAAGATAAGATGGGTGCGGTTCAGCGATAAGTGCATGCCGTCAAGCGAATGCCGATCAGGGTGTGGGGCTGGACTTGGTTTTCGATGGGGGTGGCGGCGGGGGTACGGTTTGGGCTTTCTTGTCGTTCAGGCTGAGGCCGAACGAGGGATGATGGTAGGTTCCGGAGATTCGTACCGGAACGATCTCGCCCTTTTTCCTTTTCTTGAAAAACGGTTCCATCATCTTTAGTAAAAATGCCTTCGATCCCTTCTCGGTATTCGATATTCTCGACTGCACCTGCATTTGTCCGCGCAGATCAATTCTCTCGTTGAGGAGATTGTAAGTGCCGTGCACGCGGGCGTCGGCTCCCGGAACTCCGAAGGAAAGATCGGAGAAAGTCGAAATTCCTCGTTGCAGATCCACCCTGCCGGTTAGATCGGTGAGGACGGTCTCGGGGTCGGGTGGATCTTTTTCGCCGCGCGCGCCGGCGCTCAGTTTGTCAATGCCTTGCTGCGTGGAAGGTTTGGAAAAAGTTCCTCCGGCGATGCCAAAGCTGCCGCGCAATTTTATTTTCTTCAGGAATTCCTCTTTGCCGGGAGGAATCTCGACATGGGTCTGCAGCGTTACATTGCCTGACATGGGACCCCGGTTGGCTTTCACAAACAGGAGCAGGAGGTCTTCGATTCGCGCTTTGTCAGAGCTCAGATCGATCAGCGCTGTTTTACTCTTTCCGCCAGGCGTCTTGGCAATGCTGCCCTGCGCAACGATGTGAGTCTTCCAGAAATCGGCGTCCACGCGTTTCAGGAATGTGTCGCCGTGGATACCGTCGACGTACGCGGTGAACTCCGTGGTGAGCCGCATGGGATGGCCGCCCGATTTCACTTCAAAGTCCGGAATATCCGTTTTACCCGAGATGTCGATGTGACGCAGCGTGCCGCCGAACTTTCCTTGAGAAGAAAGCATGCCCGCAATGCCGTGATAGACGCTCAAATCGGCGTGCTCGAATGTGTACGTGCCGGAGATGGTTGTTTTTCCCGGATCGCTCCTATCCCAGACGCCGAACTGTCCTTCGGTCGCGATTTCTCCAGGGGGCTCAGGAATGTGCACTTTAAGGCGGTAACTGAGCGGGCCCTTCCATCCTACGTTTCGTAACAAGGCCTCGTGAATATCGAAGCGTAAGGACGGTGTGTCAGCGTTATGAAACTCGAAGTCGAAGACCGCGCCGTTGGCGGCAATTTCGTCAATTGTAATTTTGGAAGGCGTAGTGCGAAGAGTTTTGCTGGTACCGAAGGCTGGAACGGTAACATGCAGCCCTTCGGCGCTGATGCGACTGACGCTCTTGGTGAACAGTCCGAGGTAAGTACCGCGAACCGTGAGTCGGTCGATGGTGATCAGCGGAGTGGATGCGACTGGGTCATGGTTGAAAATGAGACCTTCCACGACGCAACCCGGGAAGGGGAAATAGGTCCGGTGAAAGCCGCGGACTTGAACCTGACTGTCGCTAGCCTCACGGAGGTTCTGAAGTACTTGGGATTGCGAGAAGGGCCACAGGCTGCCGGTCACGAATACGATCGCCAGTAGTATGACTGAAATCAGGACGATGGCGATGATAATAATTTTGTTGCGGGAGAATCCAGGCTTCGCATGCGCGCGCGCCTCGGTATTATTGCTGGTCGGCGTTGCGGTTGCGGAGGGCACAAAGGTTGGAGGCGGAAGCTCGGGTCGAGGTTGCTGTTTAAAACCAGAGACTTCTTTCCCGGTTGACACGGCAGCGTGGAACGCGGCATACTTCGGCCCCAGTGCTGTTTGCTCGCACTCCCGCAATGCCACGACTGGTACGGCTTCTGGCCAGTCATTCCAGGAGGAGTTACATGCCCCGAAGTGTTTCCACCGCGCGCAATGGTTTTGCGCTTCTGCTGTTTACTACGGTTTTAATTCCATTCGCTTTCGCGTCCGGCCCTTATGTGATCGGTTCGGGCAATACTGTGACCGCCGATCCAAATGTGACTCGCCCTTCCACAACACCGTGTGTAGTGCAGTTGTTCAGCGGTGCGCAGTTTTTCGACTTCAACGTGGAGAATTTTAATTACGCTCCGCCTTCTGGTTGCCCGGGTCCTTGGGCAAAGGTAGTACTCGAGGCCGATATCAACCTGAACGCCGGCATTCAATATGACCGCACCGCGAATTTCTGGCTGGGTCCAGTGAACATTTATTTTGGAACCACGGCTGAGCCTTCGCCAAATCTGGGTCCGTCGTGGCACATCGAGAACGACCTCACCGAGTACAGTTCGATTTTCTATGCCGCACAATCGGGACAAGCGGATATTGGAAACACCTTGTGCTGCGGTTTGACGTCGACAATTTTTGCGTCAGCGTCGCTGGAGTTCTATCCGCTGGCTTCGAGCCAGGCGGCGCCGGTGGTGGCCGACGTGGTGCTGCCGCTGTCGGTAGGCTCGTCAGGCGGAACCGTGGCGTTGGGCTCAACCTCCAGCACGCTGGCCGGAACGTTCACTATGCCGACGAATATTCAGAGCGCATATCTTGATGTGTATGCGCAGAGCCAGTCGGCGGATGAGTTCTGGTACACATGTGTGCCAACAGACGTGGCGACCGAATTGCAAAGCTGCAGCAATACCGGATTCCGGGAGACCGAGATCTCGATCGACGGACAACCAGCGGGAGTGGCGCCGGTATTCCCATGGATCTTTACCGGCGGCATCGATCCCTATTTGTGGTTCCCGATCCCGGGTGTGCAGGCGTTGAATTTCACTCCTTATCGCGTAAATCTGACGCCATTCGCGGGAGTGCTGAGCAACGGTCAGCCGCACACGGTTTCGCTCAGCGTTTACAACGCTAACAACTATTTTTCGGCGACGGCGTCACTGCTGCTTTATCTCGACGTGTCGACCACGCAGGTTACCGGCGCCGTGACCAAAAACACGTTGGCCGCGCCGAATCCTGTGGTGACGGAAAAACTGAATGTGCAGCCGACCCTCACCACAGGCACAGTCGATATAAGTTCGAAACGCACCTTCGAAATTGCGGGATACATCGATAGTGCCAGGGGCAAGGTGACGACAAGAGTGCAGCAAACTGTCAACTTCTCGAACAATCAGTATTTCAACATTACGGGTAGCGCGTACGTGCAGAACATTTCCCAAATGTCACAGGTTACGTCGGAGGTGAAAACCTCGGGTGGAGGGTCGCCGACGAAATTCGCGAATCAGTCTTTTAACTTCCCGCTTACGTTGGATATTTCACTGGCCTTCTTATCCAATGGCAATATCAACCAGACGACGACCGCCGACCAGTTGTACCAAGCCACGAGCGCCACGGTGCAGACCGGCAAATTGTCGTATGGGAGTTCGCTCAGCAACGCGGCCCAGCACACCGACACGCTGGAGTTCGACTCGTCGTTTAACCTGCTGGGAAATATGGGACAGTCGGGGGCGCAGCAGTACAACTACGTTGACTCGGCGGGCGGGGCATATTCATGCTCGCTTTCTGCGGCGGCCAACGTGCTGACGGCGTTTAGTCCACGGTGCGCGCAGTAGACGATCGAGTTCGGTACGGGATCGTTTTGGATAAGTTGGATAAGTTGGATAAGAGGGAGCGGCCATGCCGCTCCCTCTTTTATTTGTGCAGCACGATTTGCGCTGGGAAAAACCTCAAGCTGGGGGCCTGGTGATTGCGCCCTGCGATGCTGACGAGACCAAGGCCGCGTACTTCGCGAAGACCCCTGTCTGATAGCGCGGTCGCGGCGGCTTCCACTCTTGCATGCGTTGGCGGAGCACTTCGTCGCTGATTTCGACTTCAAGAATACGCTGGCTGACGTCGAAACGGATTATGTCTCCCTCACGAACGGCGGCGATGGGGCCGCCCAGTGCGGCTTCCGGAGAGACGTGGCCGGCCATGAGCCCATGCGTTGCGCCGCTGAAACGGCCGTCGGTCAAGAGCGCGACGGAGGATCCTAATCCTTCGCCGACGATTGCACCAGTCACGCTCAACATCTCGCGCATACCAGGTCCGCCTTTCGGGCCTTCATTGCGGATGACAACTACGTCGCCGGCGTGAATTTTCTTGCCGGTCACTGCGGCCATAGCGTCCTCTTCGGATTCGAAGACGCGCGCCGGACCGCGATGTTCAAGCCGCTCGTGGCCGCTGATTTTTGCGACACAACCTTCAGGGGCAATGTTTCCCTTCAGGATGACGAGGCCGCCGGTTTTCTTCAGCGGCTTGTCGAGAGAAGCGATCACTGCCTGCCCGGGAGATTCGACCGCGCTTTCAATTTCTTCTTTCAGCGTGAGGCCCGTGACTGTCTTCGCCTCGGAGTGAATGTGTTTCCCCTTCAGCAAGCGGCGCGCCAGCAGCCGCACCCCGCCGGCCCGATGCATATCGGCGGCTACAAAACGGCCGGAGGGCTTTAGGTCGGCGAGGAGCGGAGTGCGCTCGCTGACAGTTTGGAAATCGTCGATCTCCAATGCGACTTCGGCTTCGCGGGCGATCGCCAGAAGATGCAGAACGGAATTGGTCGATCCGCCGGTGGCGGCCACGGATGCGATGGCATTTTCAAATGCTTCGCGGGTCATCAGTTGGCGCGGGCGAATTCCTTTTTGCAGAACATTCATAATGACTTTCCCGCAATCGAAAGCAACTTGATCTTTCTGCGGGTCCATCGCGGGCACGCTGTTAAAACCCATGGGAGAAAGGCCCATCATCTCCATTACGGTGGACATGGTGTTCGCCGTGTACTGGCCGCCGCAAGCGCCGGCGCCTGGACACGCGACGTTTTCGATGTCGAGCAATTCCTGGTCGGTGATTTTCCCCGCCGCATTCGCGCCCACGGCTTCGAAAACATCCTGAATGGTGATGTCTTTCCCGCGGTAGGTTCCCGGCGCGATGGTGCCGCCGTAGAGGATGAGGCCGGGGAGATCCATGCGCGCGAGAGCCATGGCTGCTGCGGGAGTGGTCTTATCGCATCCCACCACGCACACGACGGCGTCGAACAATTGTCCGCGACAAACCAGTTCAATGGAATCGGCAATCAACTCGCGACTTATCAGCGAGGCGCGCATGCCTTCGGTCCCCATGGTTTCACCATCAGAAATGGCGATGGTGTTGAACTCCATAGGCGTGCCGCCGGCGGCGCGAATGCCTTCTTTCACTTTCGCGGAAAGCCGGCGCAGGTGAAAGTTGCAAGGCATGGTTTCGATCCAGGTGTTGGCCACGCCAATCAGCGGCTTGCGCAAGTCGGCGTCAGTGAAACCAATGGCTTTGAACATGGATCGCGCCGGAGCTCGGTCGCGTCCGTCGGTGATTCCGCGGCTACGTTGTTTTAAGTCCATGGAGGAAGGTTACAACAGAGATGAAATTGCAAGCAGATCGTTCGAACACGAAAAACGGAAACCCGCGGCTGAATTTGGTCAGGAGGCCGCATTCCAACTGCAGGTTCCCAATTAGCATGACGCTTACCCAGGTAGCGTTCATGCTTGCTGACATTTGCCCAGCACGAATCCAAATTTATGCCAACGCGGCGCGTGCCGAAGTTTGTGCGGCGGTTTGTGAAGTCGGCGGATGGGGCGCCCATGCTGCTTCTTCGTGATCGCGGAAAGCCGCGCTCGACCGTACGTCAGTCACATCCACGATCCCGTACCACTCGCGATAAAGTTGGCCGATCTGCTTCTGGTTGACTTCCAGCAACAAGGTGACGGCGTGATCCTGCTCGGCAGCTTCGGCGTGCACCGACGTAAGATCGAGACCCCGGCGCGAAGCCGCGTTGAGAATGCGCATCAGCGCGCCCTGTGCATTGCGATAACGGATATGAAAGATTTGCATAGTTCTTGCTCCCTTAAGTCGATTCGTCTTCGTAAACCATCTCCGAAAGCGCCGCTCCCGCCGGAACCATGGGGTAAACGTTCGCTTCGGGAGCGCAATCAAATACCAGTAATTCTGCATTCGGCGAGCGCAGGAAGTTCTCGATAAGATCTCCCGTCTCGGCCGATACCGGAAACTCAGCCATGGCAGCCTCGTTCAGGCGCCATCCATGAATCTTGTAAGCTTTCGCGATCTCGACGAAATCCGGATTGTCCCTTAAATCTGTTTCGGAATAGTTGCGTTGGTAGAAAAGTTGCTGCCACTGCCGCACCATCCCGAGATATTTGTTATCGACGATCACCATTTTTATAGGCAGGCCCAGGCGATGTACGGTGGCGAGTTCCTGGATGTTCATCTGAAAGCCGCCATCTCCGGAAACGCACAGCACGCACGTCTCAGGCTTGGCCAGTTGCACGCCGACAGCGGCGGGCAGAGCGAAACCCATCGCTCCCAAGCCGCCCGAAGTAATGAAGCCGCGTGGTGAAGATGAGCGATAACGCTGCGCCGCCCACATTTGGTGTTGACCCACGTCGGCGATGACGACGCTGTTTTCCGGAAGGCGGCTGAAAAGTTCGTCAAGAAAACGGATCGTCGGCTGCGCCAGTCCGCGCGGATCAAGCTCGGCACGTTCTGGCCCGCAGGCGACGCCGCGCCACGCGCTCCAGTCGGGCAGGGAAGCCTGACGCAATTCCGCATGAAACGCCGGAATCGTGTCCGCGAGATTTCCGATTACTGGCACCTCGCAAGCGCGCACACGATCGAGTTGCGCGGGATCGATTTCAAAGTGGACGATTTTGGCATGAGGCGCGAAGCGGGTAGGCTCGCCCGTCACGCGATCGTCGAGTCGCGCACCGAAAACCATCAGCAAATCAGTCTCGTGCAGCGCGGTATTAGCGGCGCGCGTGCCATGCATCCCAACCATGCCAAGGTAATACGGTGACTGAGGCGGAACGGCGCCTAACCCGTGCACCGTAGCGAACGTCGGAATATTTAAATGGTCGAGCAAGCGCCGAAGTTCCGGAATCGCTCCCGAAAGTTTTGCGCCAGCACCCACCAACGCCACTGGTCGAGCAGCTCGTTGCAACAAGGCGACAATTGTGTCGCTGAACGCGCCTTCGGCTTGCGCATCGGCAGGCCGCGCGTGCGGAGTGAATTTTGCGGGGCCGGAGAATTCTTTCTTTGCCTTCAGTATGTCCGTAGGAATGTCGATGACCACCGGCCCCGGCCGCCCACTGCGGGCCCAGTGGAAGCCTTCGGCGATCACGTCAGGAATTTCATCAATCGTGCGGACCAGCCGACTCCACTTGGTCAGCGAAAGGGTCACGCCGAAAACGTCGGTCTCCTGAAACGCGTCGGTGCCGATCATCGCGGTGCGAACTTGTCCAGTGATGCAAACCAGAGGAACGGAATCCATCTTTGCGTCGGCGATGCCCGTAACCAGATTGGTCGCGCCTGGCCCGCTGGTAGCCATAGCAACGCCAACTTTTCCCGTCACGCGCGCGTAGCCTTCTGCCGCAAACACCGCGCCCTGCTCGTGCCGCGTCAGAATGTGCCGCACGCCGCTGCCTTCCAAAGCGTCGTACAACGGCATGATCGCGCCCCCGGGATAACCGAAAACCAGGTCGACCCCTTCGGCACGGACGCACCGCAGAACGATTTCGGCTCCCTTAAGCATTCACGACCTGTTCAGGCTCGGGCTTCTTGGCCTCTGCAGGTTTCTTCGCATCTTTTCCCGGCAGCCAGCTCATCATGCCGCGCAACTGCGCTCCGATAATCTCAATCGGATGCTGCTGCTCTTTTTTGCGCAGCTCGTTGAAGTTGTGGCCGCCGTCTTTGTTTTCCTTGATCCACTCGCGTGCGAAAGTTCCATCCTGAATGTCGGAGAGAGTTTTTTTCATCGCAGCGCGCGTTGTATCGCCGACAACCTTTTCGCCGCGCGTCAGGTCACCGTACTCAGCCGTATTCGAAATCGAGTACCGCATGCGCGAGAGGCCGCCTTCGTAGATGAGATCAACGATCAGCTTCATCTCGTGCAGGCACTCGAAGTAAGCGATCTCCGGCGCGTAGCCGGCTTCGACCAGCGTCTCGAATCCCTTCTTGATCAGCGACGTCAGACCGCCGCACAGCACGGCCTGCTCGCCGAAAAGATCGCTCTCTGTTTCTTCCTTGAATGTAGTTTGCAGAACGCCGGCGCGGGTTGAGCCAATGCCGTGCGCGTAGGCCAGCGCGAATTCATGCGCGCGCTTGCTTGCATCCTGGCTGATGGCGATTAGCGACGGCACTCCGCGCCCTTCGCTATACACGCGTCGCAGCAGGTGGCCGGGACTTTTCGGAGCGATCATCACCACGTCAACATCGGTCGGCGGGACGATCGTCTTGAAATGAATGCTGAAGCCGTGCGAGAAGCCGAGAATTTTGCCGGGATGCAGATACGGCTTGACGTACTGCTCGTAGACCTCCGCCTGGGTTTCATCGGGCGTGAGCATGTGAATCCAGTCGGCGCGCTTGGCGGCCTCATCTGGCGCTACCACCACCATGCCGTCGGCGCGAGCCTGCTGCGCGCTGGTCCGCGTCGGCTCAAGGCCGACGATTACCTTACAGCCGCTGTCGCGCAAATTCTGCGCCTGCGCATGTCCCTGGCTGCCGTAGCCCAGAATGGCGATGGTTTTGCCCTTCAGGGCGTTGGGATTAGCATCGTGCTCGTAGAAAATTGTGGCGGCCACTGGGGAAGCTCCTTTTTAGTAGCAGTACGGATATAAGGGTGTAGCGAACCGACCGGTCGGTCGGTATAGTGATGTTATCGGAAGCGTATTTCCGTGTCAAGAAAGAACTTTGGACCTGGTAAAGACAGTCTCCTTAGAGACTTAACCAACAGCCTGTGTCCAAAATAGCCATCGGGAACGCGGACCGAATCGCCGAAAGGGACGGCCTGATGCAAGCCTTTCAGCCCTGATGTGAACATTTTGCTCGCAATCCTCGTACCTAAAGATTAAGAGAGAAGGAGGCCACCATGTACTGCAACGCCTGCGGCAAAGCCATCGCTGAGGACGTCCGATTCTGCTCCTACTGCGGCAACGTAGTCGGTTTCGCGGCTGCGCCGAAGAGACTAATGCGCCCCCGCGCCGAGAAGAAGATCGCGGGCGTCTGTGCCGGACTGGCCCATTATTACGATCTCGACGTGACCCTTGTGCGTATTCTTTGTATTTTCCTGACGCTCGCTACCGGAGTTTGCCCAGGCATCGCCACCTACCTGCTCGCGTGGATCATCGTTCCCTCGGAGCCGGAACTGAAACCGGTGCTCGCGGCCCAACAGCCCCTTGCGGGATAGGCCGTTCACCCATCCCCCGCGAAGTTACTGAGTTGTAAAGTTTCCGTCTAGTAAGGTAAACATCCCCGGTTGCCTGCAACCCCACCGGAAAATCTACATCTGAATGGTAGTGGAGAGGCGAGTCGAAATCGACGCGGCACGGGGCCTGATGCTGGTGTGGATCACCTTCACGCATCTGCCCACGATCCTGAGCACGTACTTCAATCAGCCCTTCGGATTCGTGTCTGGCGCGGAGGGCTTCATTTTCCTCTCCGCGCTGTTTACCGGACGCATTTATTTCAAGGTGTCCGAGCGGCAAGGCAATCGCGCCATGGTCAGCCAGTTGTGGACTCGAACCTTGCGACTCTACCTCTACCATGTCGTGCTGCTGGGCGTAGCGTTTTTAGGGGTGCCCCTACTCGTTGCCGGAGGCAATCGCCCGGGATTACACAACTTGCTCGATTTCTACTTCGCAGCTCCCAGGCAAGCTCCCATCGACGCCGCACTGTTGCTCTACCGTCCACCGCTATTGGACATTCTGCCGATGTACGTAACGTTTCTCCTGGTCACGCCAATAGCCTTGTTGCTGGCAAGAAAAATCGGATGGAAGCTGATTCTCGGCGGAGGCTTCACGCTCTGGTTGCTGGCGCAGTTCGGACTCCGGCAGGCAGCCTACGATTTCTGCACCCGCGTCTTCGGCCTGCATATTCCCCTGAACGCCACCGGTTCCTTCGACTTGTTCGCCTGGCAATTTATGTGGATCCTCGGCCTCTTTTGCGGCACGCGCTGGGCCCAGGACACTTTGCCGGCTGCGAACTGGTCGAGACGCGCGCTCGTTCCCGCACTCATCATCGTGCCCGTGCTCTTCGTACTACGCTATTCGGTGGGACACGGCATCGAACTTGGAAGCTTCGAGATTTCTTTCGACAAGTGGCATCTAGGCGGCATACGGCTGATCAATTTCGCCGCGGTCGCGGCTTTGCTGATTCACTTTCAATCCCTGATCAAGCCCCTGGCGATCCGGCCTCTGGTGATTATGGGCCAGGCCTCCTTGCAAGTCTTCTGCGCCCATTTGTTGTTCTGCTTCATCGGACTCGCCATCATGGGAGACGCTCCCAGGGTCAACGGCTGGCAGCAAGCGGCATTGGTGACCATCGCTCTGTCAGGAATGTTTCTGACCGCGAAGATCTTTTCCCGGAAGCTGTCCGCTGCACCCACCACCCGGACGGCGAACAGGCCGGTTCCCCAGTTCGGGGATTGAATCTTCCCGATATTCCTGAAATAAAACTCACCGCAAGCGTCCGCTACGCCGCCTGTCGCTTGGGCTCAACCGGATACCCGGCACTCTTCCATGCATCGAATCCGCCCCGAAGGGCAAAGGCCTTGTATCCGCGTTCCTGAAGTTTCTGCGCCAAACTGGCGCTAGATCCTTCGCCGGGTCAAGTGCAGTAGGCTACAACGGGTTTGTTCTTGGGAATTTTAGACAAGCTTTCTTCAATTTTATCCGACGACAATCGAATCGCGCCTGGTATCACCGTGTTCGCCTCTGCCCAAGCGTTTGGATTGCGTACGTCAATCACGGTGAAGTCTTCTCCAGCAGCCATTCGTTTTTTCAATTCTTGGACGGTAATTCGCGGAGCTTCAGACATAGAAACCTCCTCAAGATTTGAATAGTAGATGCGAGTGGGCGGATTTAGGCTGTCACGAGAAAAAATGCCTGTGTTTCAACTGTGTCCGGGGCCGCTTAGTTTGAGTCCTTATTATTTTGACTCCGGGCTTTGGACGTGATCCGCCGCAGAATGAATTCCTGCGCAAGGTTGGCGGATGCTCGCTGCCCGGTTCCAATCAGGAAGTTCGTAATGAACAGCCCAAACCCCCGATTCGACGCCGGATAGTAGGTATTCGAAAGAGCAGCCGACGCCAGATCGCCACCGATGGTCGAGTAGTTCGGCTGCGTCTGTCCGTTGTCCCCCCGGCAAACGAATGGACTGGAGACGGCGTGCAGAACACGAGACTTATTTGTCCCCGTGCCCTGGTAGAAGTACCGCGGATCCTGATGCAGAAGCGACGGCAGAATCGCGCCGCCGATCATGATGTCGGTAAAGCCATTCGCATAGGCGGCGCCGTAGCGCTCGCCATACCCCTTCCATCCTTCCGGATAGTTCGGGTGGTCGCCTGCCTGCCCGGCGGCGGCAACAATCCCTACCCCGAAGAAAGTCACGGGATCGAACGAGACCTTGGCAGCGAGCTGGAACTTCAGCTTCGTGGTGAGCGGTGCGGCGTTCGGGTCATACGCCACGTAGAAATTAGGGATGATGCCGAACACGCGCTGATGCTCTTCGATCTTGACCTGCTCGGTGGCTAGTTCCTCGGCGGAATAACCCACAGTCACCGTGGTCACGGCCTTTGCCACGCGGAGCCTGCTCACGGTCAGAATTACGTACTGGCCCGGGTTCAAAGTAACGTCGGGCGAAGTCCAGCTGGCGAATCCCTGGGCGGTGATATTGACGTGACTGGGAGTCCCTGGCTCGACATCATTGAATTCAAAGAATCCGTTGCTATTCGACGCGATCGTGCGTGCACTCCTCAGGCTAGGCCCTTGAAGAACGACAGTGGCGCCGGGAACGGCGTCGCCATTCACATCGACTACAGTGCCGGCAATAATTCCCGGCTGCGGCCTGGGCGCGTCAGGCAACACAGCCGGCTGCTCCTGCGCCGCGGAAGCCGTCGGTCCCCCAAGGCTGAGCATAAGTGCAGCCGCAAGAACGACAAAGGCGTGCCACTTCATTCCCAATGTTCCCCCCTTGATTAAGTAATGGAGTCCCTTGGCACCCAAACTAGCCAAGGCAACTGGCAGGCCAAGCGGTGTGTTCTGGAGACAGTCTCGTAAGTTGCTGAGTTCAATCAAAGAAGCGAAGATCGAGCGAGGATGGTGTCGAAAAATGTCGAAGCCATCCTTCGACACATGTCAACGATTGCTGACACTTGGTACGTCTAAAAAGGACAGAGCCTTTTTTCATTGATAACAAAAGACTAAAGGGGGACTAGCTCCCAGCCCCAATCCTCTATGCTTGATAATTGGTTTGCCGTGCCGTATGGTCACACTCGCCTATGAAAGCTCCAGTAATGCAAGCTCCTACAACCCATGCCCCGAGAATCCATGACCGATGCGCCACAGCTGTTCTTGAAAAGACGAATGGCACAACCTACCCTCGCTTTGTCCTTTTCTCACTGATTCTTATCTGCTTGATCGCCAAGCCTTTCCCGCTGCAAGGCCAAACCGGGTCTGTGGACGCGCCCGCCGTCCAACTGAATCGCCTCACATCTTTTTCAGCATTGCCGAATGGAATCGAAGCGCGGGATGGGGATGCTCGCATGCAAATCGTCGCACTGCGAGACGAGGTCGTTCGCGTTCGCGTGTCGCGCTCCAAAGAACTTCCAGAAGACGCTTCGTGGGCGGTGCTCAAGGAAGCAAAGCAGAGTAGCGTCGCGGTCACCCCAGACAATTCTCCGACCACAGTTGGCTTCCGCACGCAGGCTCTCCGCGTCTCCATCAATCGGCAGACCTTCGCATTAACCATTGCCGACCGCGACGGAAAAGTTCTCCAGGAAGACTTACGTCCGGTCGAATTTCACGGCGCCGCTTTTCGCGTCTACAAAGCGATGCCCCTCGATGAGCACTACTTCGGGCTGGGAGACAAGCCCGGCCCGCTCGATCGCCGCGAACAGGCGTTCTCCATGTGGAACACCGATGCCTACGGTTTTCAGGAATCCACCGATCCCCTTTATAAGACCATTCCTTACTTCATGGCCTTCCGCGCTGGCCACGCGCTCGGAGTCTTCCTCGACAACACCTGGCGAAGCAGCTTCGACTTCGGCAAAGAATTGCCCCGGACGTATTCGTTCGGCGCGGTAGGTGGCCCCCTCGATTACTACGTCTTTTACGGACCGACTCCCAAGCATGTTGTTGAGACCTACGCGTGGCTGACTGGAACCATGTCACTTCCGCCTCTCTGGAGCCTTGGATTTCAGCAATCCCGCTACAGCTACATGTCGCAATCGCGCGTGCTGGAAATTGCGGATCGCCTGCGTGCCGACCAAATTCCATCCGACGCGATCTACCTGGATATTGATTACCAGCAGCAGAACCGTCCTTTCACCGTCGATCATGACCGTTTCCCTGACTTTCCCGGGATGATCTCGCAGCTGGCCGCGAAGAATTTCCACGTTGTCGCCATCACCGACCTCCACATTGCCAACTATCCGAACCACGGCTACGCCCCTTACGACAGCGGAACCGCGGGCGACCATTTTGTAAAGAATCCCGACGGCAGTGTCTACACCGGGATTGTGTGGCCGGGCCCCAGCGTCTTTCCTGACTTTACCCGCGCGCAGACTCGCAAGTGGTGGGGCTCACTCTACAAGGATTTCTCGCACCAGGGTGTCGCCGGCTTCTGGAATGATATGAATGAGCCCTCCGTCTTCAGTTCTCCGACCAAGACCATGCCTGAAGACGTGGTGCACCGCATCCACGAACCCGGATTCAACAAGCGTACCGCCGCCCATGCCGAGATTCACAACATGTATGGCATGGAAAATTCACGGGCTACCTTCGAAGGCTTGCAGCAGCTCAACCCGGATTTGCGGCCATTCGTGCTGACCCGCGCCAGCTACTCCGGCGGGCAGCGCTATGCCGCCACCTGGACGGGCGACAACAGCAGCACCTGGAATCATCTTCGGCTGACAACTCCGATGATTGAGAATCTTGGCCTCAGCGGCTTTGCGTTAACCGGTGCCGACGTCGGTGGCTTTGCCGGAACACCACAACAGGACTTGCTCACCAAATGGCTCGAGATCGCTGCCTTCCAGCCCATCGACCGGGATCATACGGAGAAAGGAAGTGGCGATCAGGAACCGTGGGTTGGGGGCCCCGAGCCGGAGGCCATTCGCAGAAGGTTTATCGAGGAGCGCTATCGCCTGATGCCCTATCTCTATACATTGGCCGAAGAAGCATCCCGCACGGGTATGCCGATTGAGCGGCCGCTATTCCTCGAATTTCCCGACGCGACCAAAGACGGGCATCCCATCGACATCGACGGACAGGTAGCGGGGGAATTTCTTGTCGGGCCGAATATCTTAGTGGCTGCGCCGCCGTATCCCGACAAGCTAGATAACTACACAGTCGAGTTCCCGTCGTCGAATTGGTACGACTACTGGACAGGACAAGTCGTACCCAAACCCAAGCCAGTGGCTCGCGACGCCAACGCTCCTCCCAACGTCATCGACCTATTGCCGCTCACAATTTCGATTCAGCCGGAGCTTGCGTCCCTGCCCGTCTTTGTTCGCGGCGGCGCAATTCTGCCCATCGCGCCCTTGATGCAAAGCACCAATGAAATTCCCCAGGGCGCTCTCACTCTGCGCGTCTATTCCGGCGACGCATGCACCGGCCATCTCTACCTCGACGATGGCAAGACCTACGCCTACAAGTCGGGCGCCAGCCTTCGAATGGATTTCCGCTGCGAGGCGACCGCTGACGGTCTTCGCCTCTACGTCGGAGAACACAAGGGCTCTTACCCGGCGTGGTGGCAGCAGATTCGCGTTGAGGTCTACGGGTGGACGCCCCGCAAGCGCGCCGCCCGCCTGAATGGTCAAAGCACCGACGCGAAGATCGAGTCATCGCCAAACAAAGTGGCTCTCACGATCCCGGATAACGGGCGAGGCGAAGTGTTAGAACTTGAGTAGTGTCGCCGAGTGATTTCTGCGGCACCAGTAGAGGTGGAGATTGTCAAAAAACTGAAGTGGAGATCTTCAGAAAAACTATTGGGTGCCCCATTTCCCAGCGTCCTTTGCGGGAAGTGGGCAGCGATGCTGTCGGCAGCGTATTCGCCCGAACCTTACTCGGCCGTGCGCTCATGAACAAATCACCCGTCCTGTAATTCTGCGAATCGAGCGGGAAAGGTGGGCCACTCGGCACTTCTAGAACTTGTTGCCGCTAGTGGGAGTGAAGTGGAGGCGGAACGAGTAGACGAAGAGGTTCACGGGCACGGTGTAAACCACTTTGATGTAGACCACGCGACTTTCTGACGGGCCGCTACTCTGCAAGGTCACTTGCCCGGGGTCGAGATGAATATTGTGCTCTTCGGCCTTCCGGACGACGATGGCGCGAAGGTCGTCGTCGGAACTGGGCTGAGAAAAACCGATGCGAGGTGCGAGTTGGGCGGCTACATCGTGCAAGTCGTCTCGGAAAATCGCATTCATGATTTCTGGCTGAATGATTCTCCAAGCGGCGATCACGGCAACGACAACGAGGGCGAGCCAGAGGACATACTTCATTCACAATCCTTCCCATTCATTCGTCACAGAAAGGAAATTGTAAACTCCCTGGCTCGCGACCCGAAGCCAGAAGCCGAGGAACTGCCAGGTGGGAATTGAGCCCCCATTGGCATTCCCCCTCGCAACTGTTTACCATGTCAGCCGATGGCCCGCGACACTGTGGTCGATTCCCGTCAGGAAATTCTGCGCGCCGCCGCACGCCTGTTTCAGCAGCGGGGATACGACGCCACTTCCATGAACGATGTGGCGGCGGCGCTCAAGCTGAGCAAGGGCGGGCTCTATCATCATTTTCAAAGCAAGGACGAAATCCTGTTTGAGATCATGGACCACGCCATGGAGATCACACAGGAGCGCGTACTCAATCCCGTGCGCGGCATTGCCGATCCCGAGGAGCGGTTGCGGGCCCTGATCCGGCTTCACATCGAGGTCGTGCTCAGCCCGCGCGATCGCGAGATTACAGTGATGCTGCACGAGAACCATCCGCTGCCACCAGCGTTGCGCAAGCGCATCAATTCACGCAAGAAAGATTACGTCCACTTTCTGGAAAGCCTGATGGCGGAAGTGCAAGAGAAAGCACGCCATCACGCCAAGGCCAGGGTCAGTCCGCGCGCAGCCGCGTTCGCTTTGCTGGGGATGATTAACTGGATCTATCAATGGTATAAGCCCGAGGGCGAACTGCAGGCGCAAAATTTGATCCCGCAATTTACCGATCTCATCTTCGGCGGAATCTTCGCGTGAAGACGCTAATCGCCACCTTGGCGGAGATCGAGGAACGGCGCGACGAAAGCGGCAAACCCTATCGCGAGTTCCTGCGCGTGCCCTCGATGAGCGCCGGGATCTACGTCCTCGCTGCCGGAGCTACCGATGCTCAGAAGCCGCATCATGAGGATGAGATTTACTATGTCATTCGCGGCCGCGCCCGCTTCAAGGTTGATCACCAAGATCGCGAAGTTTTCCCGGGCAGCGTGATCTTTGTGGCGGCGGAAGTAGAGCACCGTTTCTACGATGTGAGGGAAGAATTGGCTGTGCTGGTTTTCTTCGCACCCGCGGAAAGCTGACCCGCTGCCTTCTCGTTTGCAATTCGCTGCCAGGTTATCGGTACTACTTCGCCGGTATCCAGTAAATCTCTTCCTTGATCGCAGTCTTGTCGAGAAAGCCGCGGCGCTTCAGAATCGCTTTGCTGTTAGCAATCATATCCGGATGGCCGCACAAGTAGGCGTGAGTGTTGCTTGCGTCGAGCCCCCATGAGTCGGCATATTTGCGCAGGATGTCGTCGGCGCGGCCAATCTCGCCCGGCCAATCGGCATGGTCCCATGGACGGCTTACGGTGGGAACGTATTTCAGAAATGGCAGTTCCTCGGCGAATCGGGTGAGCTCATCCTTGTATCCGAACTCCCAGGGGCGGCTGGCGCCGTTCAGCAGGTACAACTTATGAGTGCCGTCGAAGCGTCCCTCTTTCCATTCTTTTGACAGAGTGCGAATGAAGCTCACGAACGGAGCCACGCCCGTTACCGTGGAAACTAGTAAGTGGTTGGTCCGCCCATTAGCCGTTTCAAGGACGAACCTGCCTTTGGGAGCTTTGCGCATCAGCAACTCGTCGCCGGGTTGCAGCTTGTAAAGCTTGGGTGTGAGCGCACCTTCGGGCACCAGTTCGAAGAAAAACTCCACTTCATCTTCCGCCGGCGAGGACGCGATGGAGTAAGGACGCTCGATGCGCTTGCCGCCTTCTTCCACGCCCAGCGTGGCGTATTGGCCAGGGAGAAAGTTGAAGTGTTCCCCCGCCTGAATGCGAATCATCCACAGATCGGGCGCGAAGTCGACGCGCTTGGTAATGCGCGCATGATAAAACTTGTCGTCCGAAGTCGCCATGATTCAAAAACCTCGCAAGCTAAAATCAGAATGCCTGCGCAGGCAGGCAAATGTTGGCACGGGTTAGAGTGTTGAGATAATAAATGGGAATCAATATTTTTGACAACCGAACGGTCGTTCGAGTCTCCCTCGCTTATGGCTCGTTGCCGCTGTAGGGCTGCTCAACCGTTTCGTCCGGTTCGAACGAAATCTCAGAAGTCGTTTTCGGTCCCAACGGAGGAGGTTCCGGCAGCGCTCGAAGCTTCTCCAGTTCCGCCCGCGTTTTCTCCCAAGCTTTAGCGTTCTTCTTGGTGTGGATGGGTGCGGCCGAGTCCGAATAAAAAGCCAGAATATTGTTCCGCAGTTCCAAAGTGATTTTGTCGAAATTATGCGCCGCCAACTGGTCAAGCAGAAGTTCGTAAGTCTTATCGGTCAGCGCGTATTCCCCTGCGCGGGTATCGTGGCCGGTATCGAAATCGGTATTGCTTAGCTTCAATTTTCCGCCGGACGTTTCGGTCAGCAGCTTTTTGTAATTCTCGATTGTCAGATCGACGCTGGCAATATAAAGGTCTTCGGTCTTGTGCGAGGGGACTTTGAAGTCGAGGGCCTTGAAGGGTCCAATTTTTGGTACGAACCTGAGAATGAATGCCAGCAGGCGCGTTCCGAAACCGGGACGGCGATAACCTTTGCCCCATTCCCTCTGGTAGTTCGTGCGCGACAAATAGTAACGGAACTCACGCTCTCTGAAGTTTGGAGTCTCCTTGACGATTTCGGGGCGCCGGGTGAGCAGCGCCACGCGGGTCATCTCAGGGATTATCTGGCTGATGGCGCGCCGGAAGGTGCCGAAGGCCAGATCTTCTTTCGTAACCACGTCGGTCAATGGAATGTTGTAAGTATCCTGAAACGCGCGCTCAAGCACCGGCTTTGCAATCTCGAAACCGATGAAGTCATGATAGCGATCGGAGGTGTAACGGTTCTTGGCAACCTGGGTGACGTCGAAGCCAAACTCGGTGCGGATGTGGGCTTTCGGATCGTCTTCATAGGTGACCACGTCTCCATATTTTTTTCGCAGCTTCGGAAATTGCAGGCTAACGGCCTTATTCACGGTGGGATGCCCCGTGTTGTCCGCGGAGTAATGCGCCAACGCGCCCAGCGCAAAAGCATATTCGTTGAGATCGGAGGATTCGTTGATCATATTGACGATGAAGTCGCCTGTACGGACGTAGTGTGTAAGGTCACTGAAATACTTGTTGCCGAATGGGTAGTAGCCCATATCCTGAATCAGCGAACCGCCATAGGCAAAGGCGTGCGCTTTTTTCAAATCGTCGTCCGTGGCCGAAGGAAAACGCTTCTTCAGCAAAGGAACAAAGTTGTCCTTCCACACCAAGTCAACGACTTCTTCGTGCGTGAGCACGGAGTAAGCCGCTGACCGCTGCATCATGCAACTGTGCAGAAGGACAACCGTCACCGCAAGCCGGACCACAACTTGCCAGAAATTGAAGAGCCGTCTCATTTGCCGGGGCCAACCACGAGGACAACAAATGAGTCGGGCACAATGGAGCGGCGAGGATGCGGATTATCCGCGGTGGCGGCCGGCGGTGGGCCGAACTTCGCCGTCACTACGAATACATTGTGGGTCTTGGAGTCGAGGGCCAGGGTGCGGGCGCCCTTTTCCGTGGGAACATTTTCCGCAACACTGAACTTGTCGGTAGACTCTTCTTTAACAACGGTAAGTACGCCGTCGCCGCCGCAAGAGGCGAATGCCAGCCCGGCTTGGTCGTCGAATGCAGTCGCGTCAACTCCCTCGCCGATGGCGGGGGTTGCCAATACTTTTCCAGTATCCGCATTTACGACTGCCATCATCTTGTTATCGCAGCCGACAAACAGCCGGTGATTCTTCTTGTCGATGGAGAGACCGCTTGGTTCGGTGCATGGCGCGAGCGGCCACTTCGCTTTCACTTCAAGTTTATTGGGGTCGATGGAAACCAGTTCGCTCTTGTCCTCAATATTTACCCAGAGTCCGCCTTTGCCATCGCTGGCCGCGAATTCCGGTTTGCCGTCCAATTTAATGGTGCCCAGGACTTTGCCGTTGGTGGCATCGATGGCCGTCGAATCCTGACTGCGTCCATTGAAGGTGAAGACGCGCTTGGTCGCGGGATCGTAGAGAATAGCATCGGGATTGTCGCCAACTTTTACTTTGCTGCTGGTAGCCAGTGTTTTCAGATCGAAGATGCTCACTGTGCCTTCGCGTCCATTGCTCGTGAAGCCGCGGCCGAGTTCCGGCGCAAGGGCGATGCCGTGAACTCCGGGGGTGTCGGCGATGTCGCCCACGGTTTTGCCGGAATCGAGATCGAGCACGATGACGTGAGTAGCGCGAGAAATATAAAGACGGCGCGCGGAAGAATCGGCTGTTAAGTAATCCCAACCACCATCGCCGCCCACGTTATACGTGTTCACAACCTTATATGCGGGAGCCGCGGCGGCCAGGGCTACAGTCGCGACCAGCAGAATGATCGGAGACAACCAATAGCGCATGAGCTTTCCTTTCACACAAGTATTTGTGGCAGACATGTTTTCAGCAGTCATGAATTCCTCGTCAGCTTTCTGATCCCCGCGTCGTATTCCGATGCCAGTTTCGGGCTACAGGTAGCCGCGAAGGGTCATCTAAATTCAAAACAGGCGAGGTCCAGAAGTAACTTTACCCTATCTTCGGCAATCCCTAAACTTTAGCTTATGGGAGTATTTGTACAGCATGGTGAGAAAGGATTGGCGCAGCCCGCAGACCCGCGGCTTACGCCGACCCCGGATTATGGAACCCTGGGCCCGGATTCGGATTTTGCGAAATCGTCCGCCGGTTTGTCAGCAACCGGGCCCGTGCCGACGAGGAACGCGCCTTCTAATCTTCGAGCGCTCCCTAAAAACCTGCGCTTACTTCAACTGATGGCCATGATCGGCGGAATTGTCTCCGCGCTTTTAGTGTCTGGCGTAACAGCCAAGTGGGGAAAGACTGCAGGAACTTTCTCATCGAAAAAGAGTACTGCGGTTTCCGCCGGCAAATTTTCACAGCGTAATCTGGATGGCCAGAAGGCGCAGAAGCAAGCGGAGATGTTGCTGACGCAAGCAGTGAGCCGATCAGTTGACGCCTCCAACCGGGCCAACGATGAGATTCAGGCTCATGCGGAGAGTTGGCGCGGGAAACTAAGCTGGAATCCGGAACTCAGCCAGCTCACCACTGTTGCTCTCAATTCGAACGATCAGAATGTGCGGACTTCAGGCATTGAAGTTCAGCTTGCGGCGTATGGATTAAGCAAGAGCGATCCTACGGTAGAAGGGTTGGTGGGGCGGGCCAACTCGTCCGATCATGCGCAAAAGATCTGGGCCTTGTGGGCTCTTGGCTTGCTGGGAAACCGAGGCGTTGAAACTGATCGCGTGGTCCAGGTCTTAACAGGACATCTGAACGATTCCGGCAAAGATTCAGAAGACTCTCGCCGTTGGGCCGTTGAAGGCCTCGCCTTGGTGGGCACCACTTCAGCCATCGCGCCTTTGCTTGACTCTATGCACAACGATGCTTCGGCTCTGGTGCGCGAGCGAGCGGCTTGCGGCCTGGCGGAATCCGGAATGCTGACGCACGAACAACGCCTCACCGCCGTCCCGCAATTGATCAATTACTCCGATGATCCCGCACTCGATGGGCAAACCCACGCCTGGGCGTTCCAGGCGCTGCACGATATCACGAAACAGCCTTTGCCCAATGATTCTGCGGCGTGGCGCAACTGGTACCAAAAGTCAGTGGCCAGTGGCCAGTGATCGGTGGCCAGTAATCGCCGAGCAGTTCGGGCCACATAGTTCTTACCAACCACTGACCACTGCTATTCATTCTGCCATCTTTGCTACGTGTACATCGAAGCCGGTCTTTGGGAGCAATGACATGAGCGCGAAAGCCTTGAAGCCGTCGCCGCTAACTTCGGTATGCCGGTAAATTCCCGGTTCGTTTTCAATCGTTTCTTTACGGCCTTCCATATTTGCAAGAAACGCTTCGGCCTGTGCCAGGCTGGCCTCGCCGCCTTTGGCGCGGCTTACCACGGCTTCTGATGCATAGGAGCGCACCAGCTTCGGCCAATATTTTTCCAGGAGTTCGGTGCTGGCAAAAACGTCGGACCAGATGATGCGCCCGTTCACCGCGACCACCACTCCGACTGCCTTGCGATCGCGAAGTTGCTTGATAAGGCTCTGATAGTTCTGCTCAATGGGCTTGGCGACTTCATCTATCTTTTCCTTCACGTCCTTATTTTCCATCACGTGAGCATACGAACTGGTCGAGCGGATCTCGTCCCTGCTTGCCTGTGGAGCAGACGGAGCCACCTCGACTGCCATCGAGGACTGCTGCTTTCTTACTTCGGCCCAAACTTGATTCTGATCTTTGTCGCCCATGGCTTTGGCCCGAACTGATGGCTGCGCCATCATTGTCCCAGCCGATGCGCCAATGCCGCCGCCGCTGCCCGACCCAATTCCCGGCGCTCCGTAGGTGGTTCCTGACGCTCCGAAGCGGTCGCTGGTCGCGACCCAGCGGCCCGGCTCGACACAGAACACACTTAGGTCGACAGGATCGCTTTCCGGCGGCACGATGCGATCTTTCCCGATCACGCGGTCCTGTTTGCCTCCGGTAACGATCTCGCCGGCCAGCAGCAATAGCGGACGCTTTGAATTGTTGACCAGCACCAACCGGTTCACTTCGGCGCCATTATGTTGCAGGGCAGGAGGGATACGACGCCGCAGTAACCCGGGAACGCTTCCGTACTCGGTGACAACAACGTCTCCCGATCGTAAGCCTTCATCGAGCGTTAAGAAGTCGCCCGTGGCGTAGGATTTGCGAGCGACCACAGGGAAGATGGTGAGACTTCCATGCCGGATTGGATCCAGCACCTTGTACTCTCCGGGGAGAGAAGGCTGTTCTCCGGCACGAACCGGGCGCGGGTCCGGTAAGACCATTCCGGCCACGGCCAGGACAACTGCCACCGCCACAAATAATCTCGGACGCTTAATCCTGAGCATGGTTCTCCTCTGGATGGCGGCTGATGCGTCGCGGTTGCGGCCAGCTGTGTTGCGAGTTACCGCAGTGACCTCGAATCGTTCTGCCGCGCATCTCAACTTCGGGGGAAGAACGGGAAGGCGCTCGCGCCTTGCGAACAAAATTAACGTTGCAAGCGTCTAATGAATTGGTAGCATCAGGAACTGGGCCTCTACCACGTTTCTTCTTTAAGTTTTGTTTTTAGTTTCGTTCATGCGCTCCGCGAAACCAATTTCGGCTGCAGTGCAATCGGCCGTCGCCGACGTGCTTGCGGAATTGCACGCTAAAAGCGGCTGCGAGAAGATTGGCCTTACTTGCGAAGCGTTCGCGGCAATCCTCTGTGACGTTGCCGTGAAATATCTTCCAAGCGGCGTTGGTCAAAGCGAGGCTCGAACGTTTCTATTGACGTTGCGCGTGGAAGAACTTGGGCTGGCTCGTGCGTGCGCCGCGGGCAATAATTCCGCGTGGGAACTTTTTCTCATTCGCTATCGCGAGAAGCTCTATCAATCGGCGTTGCGCGTCGCGCGCGAGGAATCGGCTGCCCGCGACCTTGCCGACAGCCTGTATGCCGAGCTCTACGGAACGAGTCTGCGGGAAGGGGAACGCGTTTCGAAGCTGGCATCGTTTACCGGACGAGGTTCGCTCGAAGGTTGGCTGCGCACGGTGCTGGCGCAGGAATTCGTAAATCGCTACCGCCGCACCAAACGCCTGGTCAGCCTGGAAGAAGAAAACGAAGATGGTGAGCAGTTCGCCGCAGCTGAGCCCGAGCATGTGCCTTCGGCTGACCCGCGGCTGGAATCCGCCACTGACGCGGTTCTCGCGGCTCTTGCGAACGAAGACCGCTTGGTGCTGGCGGCGTATTATCTCGACGGACACACTCTGGCCGAAGTCGCACGCATGCTGGGTGTACATGAATCCACCATCAGCCGCAAGGTGGATAAGCTGGCCAAGGTGTTGCGCAAGAAGATTCTGGCTGGCATGATGCAGCAAGGCATGACCCGGCGCCAGGCTGAGGAGGCATTAGAAGTGGATGTGCGCGACCTGCAGGTGAATATTCGCCGCAGCCTGACGCAAGAATCTGCGGCAGCAGCGTTCTCAGAGAAGGAAGAGTCATTGCGGGTTCAGCAGAAAGTTGCGGCCCGGGCGAAAAGCTGGAAGCCGGGAGCCAGCAGTTAGTAGTTATCCATGCAGAACATACCAAAAATCGTGCAAGCGCGGTTGCAGCGCGCGAGTCGTGCTTCGGGTGAAATTCATCCGGACGCGGATTTGCTCACGGCCTTCGCGGAGCAATCGCTGGGAGAATCCGAGCGGGAGCATGTGATCGAACATTTGGCCCGCTGCGGGGATTGCCGCGACGTGGTTGTTCTTGCCCTACCCGCTAGCGAGTCCGTGGCAGTGTCCGCCCGCGCTGCCTGGTCAACGTCTGCCTGGTTAACCTGGCCTGCTCTTCGTTGGGGAGTGGTTGCAGCCGGGCTCGTACTCGTAACGTCGGTTGGACTGCAGCAATACAAACAGCACTCTTCAGAGAATGTGGCGGTCGTCACAATGCCCGCGCGACAAGAGGAAAAAACCAATGCGTCACAGAGTGCGCCCACTCCTGATCAAGCGCCAGCCGAGCAGGCGATCGGCAGAGGGGATCAGGAAATCGCAAACTCTGTGCGGAGACATACGCGTGCTCAAGGGGAGAAAACTGCGGATCAACCATCCGCGTCGCTGAACGCATCGTTCGCCGCTCCTCAATCCACGAACAGCGCAAAATCAGCGTCCGCCGGGATCGGCAGCGGCACGGGGGGCGGGATCGGCGGAGGGGTGTCTCATCCTCTTGGGGTTGGATCTGGTTCAGTCAAGGCTTCCACACAGAATCCAAACGCACAACTCCCCGCCGCGCCTGCCGGACAAGTTGTGGTGCCGAGCACTTCCTCGGTCGTCGAAGTGCAAGCGGAGAGCGCGCAAATTGTCGGGCAAGATCACGCTGAGAAGCAGCTTGCTCAGAATCAAGTCGAACCTCCTTTGCAAAAGCAGCGGCTAAGTAATTTAGATGTTGTTAAGGCGAAAGATTCTGTAGCACCTCAGGCCGAGTCCAGTGTTGGTCCAGCGGCGGCGATTCCGAACCTTTCTTTGCAGAATGGACTGCGCGCATTTCCGCGGTGGGCTATTACCTCCAGCGGCACTTTGCAGCGGTCGTTCGACGCAGGCAGAACTTGGGAAGATGTCACCCCGAGTCAAACGGAGAGCGGTGCTGAACTCAAGCCAGAGTACGGGGACAAGAAGATCCGAAAAAAAGAGCAGCTGAATCCCGCTGTAGTATTTCGTGCTGTCGCCGCCCTCGGCTCAGAAATCTGGGCTGGAGGTTCCAGCGCAATGCTTTACCATTCGTTCGACTCCGGCAGCCATTGGATACGAGTTATGCCGATCGAGGCGAACGCCTCGCTGACGGGCGACATTGTCAGCATGGATTTCTCCGATCCACAGCACGGCGAGATCGCCACTTCCGCCGGCGAACTCTGGATGACCAGCGACGACGGTCAAACCTGGCACAAGCAACAATAACTCCTCGCGACGTTTCAACCTTTCAATCTGACCTTCTTCTTGACCGCCGGAATCTCCGTTACCAAAGTGACGTTTACACAAAATGAGTAGTTCCTTAATATCCATTTCGTGGTTTGGCAGTTCTGGGGGAGGGCTGCCGGGGCGTCCTTGACTGAAAAGTCTTGGGCGCTTTTTTGTTGCCTTGCAACCGTGGCCTGCTGATTTCACAGCAGTTCTCTAATCTGGCTGGAAACGGTTCCCGCAGACCGCAACCCCCTTTGCGACCTTCAATGCCCCCCCGGCATCAAACCGAGGTGCGATAATGGTTGTGCCCTTAACCGGGCCAAGCATTGATTCGATACAGATCGCCGGGCCCGGCTACGACTGCTCGTTGTTTTCCTTGACATGGGAGCGTCCGCCGACAACGCGACGTTTATAACGAGGAGAGAAAAAATGGCAGGTAATGGAATCGTCGAAGTCACCGATGCAAACTTCGATCAGGATGTTTTGAAATCAGATCAGCCCGTGCTGGTGGACTTTTGGGCGACATGGTGCGGCCCTTGCCGCGCTATCGCTCCCATCGTCGAGGAGCTCGCCAAGGATTACCAGGGCAAGATCAAGATCGGCAAGATGGATGTGGACGCCAACAGCTCAACTCCAATGCGCTACAAAGTTACCGGCATCCCCACTTTGCTGGTCTTCAAGGGCGGGCAAGTCGTGGAGCAGATCGTGGGCTACCGTCCCAAGGAAGCGATTGCACAGGCTCTCGACCGGCATATTGGGTAAGGCAGCTTCTAGCTAGAACTTCAGACGCACGCCGACTCATATGAGTCGCGTGCGTTTTTTTCTTCCCCCGTGTCCCTAGGGTGTTGCCGGCAGCGTGTACTCGAATTCGTACGCGTGCTTCCCGGCGTCGATCTTGATCGTCATCGTCCCCGCCAGACCAGCCAGTTGATCGGTCCCCGAGTCCGGCACCACGGTGATCGTCATTTGCGGTGTGCCGCGTGTCATCGTACCGCTGTGTTGCAGAACGAAGCTGCCCGCGCGGTCCTTTAGCTTGCCGGTGACCCGCTCCATGGCGACGTATCCTCCTGAGCCCTTCACAATAGTTGCAGCCGAGGAGAGCATGAATCCTTTACTGGTCCCTTCCACATCTCCGTGAAATTGTTTATCGATCGACATTCGGCCAAGGCCCGCGTCGCCATCTTCCGCCGCCTGCGGCGTCAGCTTCACTTCAAACGTTCCACTTGCGTGCATCGTCACAGCTTTCTCCTTCGCGGGCGCAGGCGGTGCCGCCGGGTTCTGGGCGTGCGCTGAAAGGGCGAGGCATAGACATAGGAGAATCCCAGCAGCGAAATGAACTAAGGCGTGATGTTGTCGTTGCATAGTTTGATTGAGGCCTAAAAGGTTTTCTTCGCGAGCTTCGCGGCAGTTCTTCGCGCTCTTCGCGGTTAAAAGCTCGCAGCTGAAAGCTGAAAGCTCCAAGCTCCAAGCTTCTAATACTTCCTCAGCACCCCAATCACTCTCCCCTGAACTTCCACCGACGCCGCCGGCACGATGATGGGCTTCATGGTCACGTTCGAAGGCTGCAGGCGGATGTTGTCGCCTTCGCGGAAAAAACGCTTCAGTGTCGCATCGCTTGAATCCACCAGCGCCACAACAATGTCGCCGTTGTGCGCAGTCTTTAATTTCTCGACTAAAACGTAATCGCCGTCGAGGATGGCCTCGTCCTGCATGGAATCGCCGCGCACTTCGAGCACGAACACTTCTTTTGAGCGCACGAAATCGGCGAGCGAAATGGTTTCGTTGGTCTGCATCGCCTCAATCGGCTGGCCAGCGGCAATGCGCCCCAGCAGCGGCAGCACCAGGCCAGTATTCACGCTCATCGACTGCTTGAGGCGTCCCTTCGGCGGAATCAGATCAATGGAGCGGCTGCGGTTGTAGTCGCGTGTAAGCAATCCCTTCTTCTCGAGGTTGGTGATGTGCTTGTGCACCGTGGCCAGCGAGTTCAGGTCGAGCCCTTGGCCAATCTCTTCAAACGACGGAGAGTACTGATGCTCCGCCACGAAGCGGGAGATGAAGTCATACACTTCGCGCTGCCTGCGTGTGATCGCCATTTCGGTATTGTTGGCGAAGGGAAGGCGAAATGTCAAGAAGAATCAGCCTTTAGCAATTTGCAGTTAGCTTAAGCAGAGTGGAGGGGAGTCTCGCCCAGAGCGCTCTTTCTATGGCGTGCACTTTGGTCCTGCTCTTCCTGCATCCAGCGAACCGGAGCTAATCCCCGGCTCCCAGGAATTCGCCGCCGCTTCTTCATATTGAGACATCCGAAACTTCTTCTGATTTCGTACCTCTAATATCTAGACTCGTAACTCTAAAGCATGCGGGAACGGCGGGAGGAATTATGTCCAAAGTTTCGGTTCGAATGTTTACGATGGTGCTGACGTTTTTGGCGGGGACGCTGGCCCAGGCTGGAGCAAGCGGTGCCGTGCCTGCGCCAGCGATTGATCAGCCGAAGGCTGCCACTGCGGCGAAGCAGACCGCAGTAGTTGCGGGAGGATGCTTCTGGGGAATCCAGGCGGTGTTTCAACATGTGAAGGGCGTGGTCAGCGCGACTTCGGGATACGCGGGCGGTTCGGTGAAAAATCCTGACTATCAGATTGTAAGCAGCGGGCGCACGGGGCACGCGGAGTCGGTGCAGATTGTTTACGATCCCTCGGTGATCAGTTATGGAGAGTTGCTGCGCGTGTTTTTCTCGGTAGCGCTCGATCCCACGGAGATAAACCGGCAGGGACCCGATGAAGGCACGCAGTACCGCTCGGTAATTTTCTACAGCAATGACGAGCAGAAGAAAATTGCCGAGGCTTACATCGTGCAGCTCGATCAGGCCAAAGTGTTTCGCGGGAAGATTGCCACGCAGGTGACTCCGCTGCAGGCGTTTTATCCGGCGGAGAGTTATCACCAGAATTATGCGACCTTGCATCCCAGCGATCCTTACATTGTCTACAACGATGCTCCGAAGGTGGCAAATTTGCGCAAGGTATTTCCGGATCTTTACAACGGGAGGTAAGAGCTAAGAACTGATAGCTGAGAACTGATACCACGGAAACAGGGAGCGGGAGGGGTGATGTTTGAATCGGATGGCTGCGAGAGCGAAGGCAAGGTTTCGCGGCGCGTATTTCTCGGCAGCCTTGGGGCAGCGCTGGGCGGCGGGGTGTTGTATTCCTGGCGCAAGCCTTACCCAATCGCGGCGGCGGAGAAGACGCAGCCAGGAGAAGTGACCGTCGTGCAGTTCTCAGACGCGGGCCAGCGCCTGCAGAAGGTGAAGATTGCGAAAGTGATAAAGACGGAAGCTGAGTGGAAAAATCAACTTCCCCCCGGAGCCTTTGAGATTACGCGTCACGCAGATACAGAATTCGCCTACAGCGGGAAGTATTGGAATTTGCATGACCAGGGCATCTACCGCTGCATTTGTTGCGATAACGCTCTGTTCAGTTCCGCGACCAAGTTCGATTCTGGCACCGGCTGGCCAAGCTTCTGGGAGCCGCTGGCGAAAGAAAATGTCCGCGAGATCCATGATCGCTCGATTGGTATGGATCGCGTAGCGGTTGCTTGCACGGAATGCGAAGCTCATCTGGGGCACGTATTTGACGACGGACCGCGGCCGACGGGCCTGCGTTACTGCATGAACTCAGCGTCGCTGCGCTTTGTGAAAGCGGCGTAACGCGACCGCAAATGCCGAGAGTACAATTGGCGGCATGAACGCGGGCCTGCCAGTGTTTCGCGAGCCAAGTCCCACAGAAAAAATCTTTAACCGCGTTTTCGGATTTCTGGTCGGGAACGGAATCGGCTTCCCTTATAACTATCTTCTGCAAGTACGCGGGCGCAAGAGCGGCAAGCTCTACTCAACTCCTATCAACTTGCTGGAATTGAAAGGCAAACGCTTTCTGGTAGCGCCGCGTGGGCGCACGCAATGGGTGCGCAACGCTGAAGCTGCCGGCGAGGTCACGCTGAAAAAAGGAAGTGCGCGGCTTAAATTCCGGCTGCGCCCCGTTGCTGACGCCGAGAAGCCGGAGGTTCTGAAGGCTTATCTGGACACGTTCAAGCGCGAAGTGCAGAGGTACTTTTCCGTGCCGGCTGGTTCTCCGGCTGATGCTTTTGTTGATAAGACCGGCAGCTATCCCGTGTTCGAATTACTGGCGATTTGAATTGTTGATTAGAAAATAAAACGGAGGGCGAGTTGTCTGCCCTCCGTCTTATTGTCTTGCGGTTCGAGGGGTGAAGGTTAGTAGAGTTATTTGCCGTCGCCGTCGCCCACGCTCTTTAGCGTGACCTTATCCGAAGGTTGCGGCGTGCTCTGTTGCTGAGGAGGCTGAGGTTTGGGCGCGGCCGCATTGGCGGTCACAGATACTTGGCTAGCGTTTGCACTGCTGACTGGATTTACCATACCGGGCAGATCGACGGCGGGTGGGAATACTTTAGCTTTCCGATCTCAATTGAAAGTTAACTCTTTCTAACGGCCGGTCCGTGTCCGCAGCAGCTTTCTACTCGCCAGATCGTTACCCTAAGAGTCACGCACCGGTCACGAAGAACTTTTCATCCTGCCTGGGTTCGGCTTGAGTGGGAGTGGCATTGCCCGTGACGTCCTGCACGAATTCACGGCGGCGTTCCGGGCCCTTGCGCTCAATGACGCGGACGCGGCGCGCGGGCATGTTGCTGGGTTCGAGGCTGACGATGCGACCGTCGCGCACCTGGATCGTGGACCGAAACCAGTCGGTGCGAAACATTCGTCCCGCGGCATAAAACGTTATCGAGGCCGCGATCGGACCTTCAAAATCTGTGTCGGTGCAGGCCAGAATGCGCTTACCCATCTCTTGCGACCACGTCATGCCGCCGACTAGAGGGTCGTTCAAGCGGCAGCGTTCGAACGGCATGGCGTGCGAGAGCCTGCGCAACTGCAGCAGTTGGAGAAGGACCGAACTCTTGGCCAGGTTGGTAACGATGACCTTCGCTTCTGTGGCGGACACGCGCTCAAGCTTGATGTGGAGATCGGGTGTCCATTCGCGTTCAAATTCTTCGCGCGCCAGCGCCAGGCCTTTGTCGGTAGCTTCGACATAACGCAGTGTGGCGCGAGCCAGAATCAAACTAAAAAAGCAGGTCACTACCGTTGCGATCACTGGAATATAGGCAATCAGCGTGGTAACGGAGATGCGGAACGAGTTAATCCACTGCCCGGGCATCTGGTTCGGCTCCTCGCTGCGCGCAGGGGTCGACTGTAGTGTGGGGGGATGGACTGGAAGGCGCGCAACCTTCTCGAGTCCTGTATTTCTGCTTCTGGAAGAGTCTAGCGAGGAAGGACTGTGAGCCATAGATGCGCATGGTGCTGAGGCCAGAAGCAAGCGAGTCCAAGGACTTTGGTAACTAGGGAAAGCGTCTTCATAAAGCTTGCCACCACAAAGTCGCAGGGTCACAAGAAGATCAGAAAAGACACTAACGCATCAGAAGGATTTCTCTGTGACTCTGTGGTGAACTAAAACTATTCGAGGACGCTGTCGTCGAGTTTTTTGCGTTCCCAATCGGCGGCGGCCTGGACGAAGGCCAAAACCACGGGATGCGGATTTTTTGCGGTCGAAGACAGTTGAGGCTGGAACAGAGTGGCGATGAAGAAACGATGAGTCGGAGATTCGATGGCGCGGATTTCTCCATCGGCGCCGCGGGCTACAACAGGAAAACCGGCTTCCATGGCGCACCATTCGTACTCGGGATTGACTTCGAAATTGCAGAAAAATTCTTCAGTGACGATTTCCTTGTCTTTGCCGTAGAACGATTGCAGGTAGGAGCCGGGGCGGAGACGAATCTCAGGAACCTTGCCCGACAGTTTCGGCGCATCGCCTTTTCGGCCGGGGACGGCGCAGGCAACGGGGTAGATGACGATATTTTTCGAGCCGGAATTATTTTCAGCGCTGTCGGCATCGGCGATTCCGAGGACGTTGCGGGCAAACTCGATCAAAACGTACTGAAAGCCTCCGCATGTGCCAAGAAAAGGCCAGTCGCGGCGGCGTGCGAACTCGATACCCTTAAGCATGCCGTCGAAACTCTGGTAAGGACTTCCGGGCGAGGCCCAAAGACCATCGAAACTCTCAAGAATTTTTTCTGCGCCAGCGACCGTGAGCGAAGGAGTAGGTATCCACTCAACCTCGAGCTCCATCTCCATTTTGCCGGCTGCGTGCTGCAGGGATTCAGTTGTGGCCTGGTGAGAACGGAAATCGGGATTGAAGTCACCGAGGATTCCAATGCGAACGGCGTTGCTCACGGGCTCATTGTACTAGAGCATGTGCCGGCGATTTGCGGCCTAGAGGTTAGGAGGCTGGTGCGGAGAAACCAAGGTCCCCTTCGACTCCGCTCAGGGCAGGCTCTCGCTACGTTCGGGATGACATGCGGAGATCCGAAATGGCTGTCGGGCGGATGTTTCTAGAACCAGTGCGCGAAAGTATGGAGTCCGTAGAGACAGAGGAGAGACAGCGCGGGTCCGCCCCAGATCATCAGAGTGCACTTCCAGCCAAGCGAGCGGGCGACATCGCGCTGGCTGCGCCACGATATGAGAAAGGTTGAGTTGTACTTGCCTTTCATCATGACGACCGGGGGATGCGGATCGAAGACGTCAGCAGTCAGGGGCGGCTCAGCAAGAGTGTGAGCACTCTCACTTTGCACGCCGCCATGAAGCAATCCGTTGGGATTAGGGTTGACGACGAGGGATGCCGGCGTCACGCCTGCCGCAGCCCAAGCCACTGGACTTGAAATGCCGGCTTTCAAGAGTGCGGCGGCGACTTTCTGTTGCTGGCTCATATCCGCAGCTTTTGTTGGCGCATCCTCTGGAGAGAGATGGATTAGCTGCGCCGGTGGGGCGCTCTCCAATCCTGAGAAGGACGCTCCGCGCAAGCGATTTCCGCCTCCAGTGGCGAACGAAAGGGCGGTTTGAGCGAGGCCGGTTCCACCCAACGAGAATGAAAACCCATCCCCGCCAGTCAGCGAAAGAGTTTCAAATTCCTGAATCGGCTTGGGTGCGAGTTCCAGCCCGGGGTTTTCATCCAAAGTTCCAAGCAGGAAGAGAGCATTCTTCGGCTTGATGCAGAATTCCTCGACTTTAATTTTGTTCGTAGTACTCACGCCATGGCGCGCCAGGAAACTGCGGACGTTGCCGGGAGCTTCTTCTTTCATAGTGAAGAATGAATCGCAGAATTCCTGTTGGAAGTCGCGGTGGAGATCGAGATCGGCGCCGCGCGGGTCGACCAGCACTTTGCCGGTATTGTCATCCAGAAAAAAAGGCACGTGCGTGCATTCCGTGGCCACCTTCACCCACTGGCTACTTCTGCCGCTGCGTTTCCACTCCCAGGCTACGGTGCGGTAGTAGTAGCAGGAGCGCTCCGTAATGGGGGCCACAACTGTGTAAGGGCCCGCAGCCAAGCCATTGAGTTCGACCATTCCGAGCGATGCACTGCGAATTTTGGAAACGGGCGTGTTGAGGATGAGGTGACGGCGCTGCAGCAGGCGGAAGCCTTGAAAAAGTAAATAAATTCCGGCCAAAAATCCGATGATGCACCAGACCGTCAGTTGGCCATCGGAGGAACGAAATAGCAAGATCGAAGAAATGAAAGGTTTGAAGGTCAAAGGTTCGGCCCGTGGGGAGTGAATTTTGGGGACACACCCGATATCGAGGCTAGCGGAGTTACGGAGCCATCAGCAGCAGAAAAGGACAAATTGCGCTTACGTTGGTAATGGGGACGACATGACTTCCAAAATGAAAACGCAAGTCTTTAGATACTGAGCCCACGTAGTTTCCGCAGAGTCATCGACCTCAAGTCGGCGAGCAGGATTACACCTTACGATGCTCGGCGACTGCGTTTCAGCAGCAAGTAGGCGATAGTAAGAGCCGTAATGAAGGTCAGACCTCCCAGTGCGTTCACGCGCGATGAGAACAGAGTGTGGATGACGGCGGTGGAGACGAGGGTGAAACCCAGGATCGATCCCCAGACTCCCAACGGGGAGCGCATAGGAAGGGCAGAGACTTGTTGGGGCGTGAGCCCACGGCGAAAACTTATGTGGGCTGCCAGCGAGACAACCCAAGACAAGATCAGGCCGGAGAACGCGGTGCTCATGATGTAGAGAAAGGCTTGCTTCGGAGCCCAGTGTTCGATGATAAGTGCGGCGATGATTCCGTAAGAGGAGACCAGCAGCGCGAGACGCGGCGAGCCAGAAGCATTGAGTTTTCCCAGGCGTGCAGGAGCCCATCCAGAGCGGCCCATGGAAAACAGCAGGCGCGAGGCGACGTACAGGCTGGCATTGGCCCCGGAGAGCGCGGCGGTGATGACAACGAAATTCATGAAGGAGGCTGCGGCTGGAACTTTAGCCACGCGGAGCACGCTGACAAATGGGCTTTCAGAAACCCCTGCGTGATTCCAGGGCATGACGCCGGCCAGCACAATAATGGCGCCAAGGTAGAGTCCCGCGAGGAGAAAGAAGGTGAGGCGGACCGCGCGAGGAATATCTTTCGAGGAACGCGATTCGCCGGTAGTGACCGCGAACATTTCAACGCCACCGAAGGAGTAGATGGCGAGAAAGACCGCGAGCAGTGGAGCGACTGGACCTTTCGGAAAGAATCCGCCTTGCGCATTGTATTGCGGGATGACGTGTCTGCTTACGAGTAGTGCGGCTCCAGCAAGGATGAAGGCGACGATGGTGGCGAACTTGATCATGGAGAACCAGAACTCGAAGCGTCCGAAAGAACTAACGTTGCGCAGGTTGAGCAGAAGAAGCAGAGCGGAGAATACGAAGACCCAGACTTCTCCCGGGACCGCCGGGAACCAGTAAGCCATGTAGGTGGCGGAGGCGACGAGTTCGGCTCCGATCGAGAAGGCGATGGACGCCCAATAACCAGCGCGGCAAAGAAATCCCAAATACTGATTCAGGTAAAGTTCGCCGTAGACGCCGAACGATCCGGCGGAGGGATGCATGCTGGCCAGTTCCCCAAGAGCCATGGCAACGGTGTAAGCGATGAAGGCAGCGACGATGTAGCTGAGAATTACGCTGGGGCCGGCGATCTCAAGGGCGGCAGCGGAACCGAGCAGCAGGCCAGTGCCGACAGAGCCGCCGACGGCGACCATGGTCATTTGTCCGGCGGTGAGTTTGTGGTGGAGACCTTGTTCCTGGATATCGGGGGCGGCGGGGGCAAGAGGCATGCGGCACGATAGCAAAAGAAATGAGTTATCCCAAATGCAGGCTCAGGGGCTAAGCCAGATTCATTTTCGCTGGCTGGTGGCATCGCTGGAACGCCGACCTGATACGAACCAAGACAGTCCAAAACTCGCGGGGTAACTTTCGTAATCGCGAGTTTGGCCTTACTGATTGCTGGGTCTGGAAGCGGCTCCTAGAATCGAAGCAGCAGCACTCTGCCCAGAATCGCACCTCATGTCCGAGACCACAAAGCGAGTCGATCGAGCCGAACTAACGCGCCGCATAGAGCGTTCGGAAAAGCTTTTGCAGAAAGGGAAGGCTGCGGAAGCGTTGGAAGAATATTTGCTGGTGTTGCGCGACGATCCGGAAAACGATACGGTTCGCCAACTAGCGGCCGATTTGTGTTTATCGCAGAATCGCAACCGCGACGCGGTGCAGTTGCTGGGAGAACTGTTTGAGCGGCAGGTGAATGGCGGGGACGCGACCCGGGCCAGCTTGACATATAAGAAGTTGGCGCGCCATGGCAATCCGACGTGGGAGCAGAAATTCCGCTTCGGACAGTTGCTGGAAGGCTCCAATAAAAAACTGGCTGTAGGCACTTATGAATCTGCTTTGAGCGATCTGTCAAAGGCGGAAAATAAACGGGGCGCGTTGCAGGTGTTGAGCCGGATGGTAGAGCTGGATCCGGTGCAGGCGAATTTTCTACGAGTGGCGGAACTATCCTCCGAACTGGGAGAAAGTAAGGCTGCGGCGGGAGCTTTTAAACATCTGGCGCAGCTGGCGACAGCCGGCGGGGAGGATCCGGCGCAGTTTTACGAGCGCGCATACCAGGAAGATTCTTCCGATGAGGAGATCGCGCTGGCGTATGGCAAGAGCCTGCTAAGCCAGGGGCAGGTTGGAGCCGCAATTTTTATTCTTGAGCCGCAAGTGAATGCGGGGAAAAATTCTCCAGAACTACGGGACATTTACGGCGAAGCGCTGCTCGCCGCGGGACGCTACGCGGAGGCGGAGCCACTGGTTTGGCAATTGTTTGAACAGAATCCCGCCCGCATGCAGCAGGTGACCGGATTGATTGGACAGTTGCTGGATGCGGAGCACGATGAAACCGCGGTTACGCTCGCACGCAAGCTGGGACAGTTCCAGGCAAAGCGCGGCGAACGGAGGCAGTTCCTGACCGTGATGCAGGATCTCACGGCGGAGCGGCGGTCATCCTCGGCGATGCTGGAATTTCTTAGCGAATTATTCAACGCCGCGAACCGGGAAGGCGATTATTCCCAGACTCTGCTGAAGTTATTCGATGTCTATTGCAGCACGGGAGATTTTGCCAAGGCCGCCGAGTGTCTGGACCGGGCTGCCGAGGTGGATCCATACGAACCGGGCCACGGCAGGCGGTTGGAGTTGTTGAACGGCAAGATTGACGAAGGCAAGTTCAAGGCGATTGCATCGCGATTCACGTCGTCGGCGCCGTCCGCGGCCGAAGCGGCGATTGAACACGAAGCCACTTTGGGCGCCTCGACGCTGCAGGATCTGATGCTGCAAGCGGAAATCCTGGTGCAGTACGGAATGCGGAACAAGGCGGTGGAGCGACTGCAGAGAATTCAGGAATTGTTTCCGCGCGAAGAGGAAAAGAACGAAGATTTGCAGCGGCTTTACCTTGCGGCGGGGATGACGCCCAGCTACGCGGGGTCTTCGCCTTTACCGGCCGCCGCTTCGGTTTCGAGTCAGACGGAATCGGCAGCTGCTGTGGCGCCAGCGCCCGTCGCGCACGATACGGCCGCCGAGATGCGAAACGTGACTCGCGTGGCTGAAATTACCCGCAAGCTTTATCACCAGGGGACTGCTCCCGCGGTGTTGACAACGGCAGTGAACGAAATTGGCGGCCACTGGGAGGTATCACGCTGCGTGGCTTTAATGCGTACTCCCGGCTCGGCGCCAACGGCGATGCAGGAATTCTTCAAGGGAGCGAAACCGGGAGACTCCAAAACAATTCGGGAAGTGATGATCGCACTGCAGGACTTGTGCACGAATGATCCGATTATCATCGCCGACGCCCAAAAGGGGCCGGAGTTGCAGAGCGTGCGTAAAGCGGTGGTAGAGTTGGGCGCAACTGCAATACTGGCGTTGCCGCTCAGTAATGGCGAGGATTACGTCGGAGTGCTGGCCCTTATGCACAACAAGCCACGGAACTGGCCGCATACCGATGCCGTGGTGCTGAAGACCTTGGCCGATCAGATGGTGATCGCGCTCAATAATGCGGGCCTGCGTCGGCTGGTGAAAAATCTTTCGGTCACGGAAGAGAAATCCGGTCTGCTGAAGCGGGGATCGTATCTTGATTTGCTGCTGGCGGAAAGCAAGCGGGCGGCGCAGAATGCCGCGCCACTCTCGGTGCTGCTGCTGCAATTCGGACGCAGCGCGGCGCTGATCAAGGAATATGGCGAGGCGGCAGTGGAAAGCGCGATGGATAAGATCGGACAACAATTTGCCGCTAACATTCGGACCAACGATTTGGCGTTTCGCTACGACACTACGACCATCGCAATTATTCTCGGCGACACCGCAGAAAAGGAAGCGACCATGGCGCTCGAGAAATTACGCAAGATCATTGCTGGCGTGCATCTGCCTGCCAAGAATGGATCTGAGAAAGGTCACGCCATGGAATTTTCCGCCGGCCTCGCGGAAGCGGTGGTGAAGGATAGCTATGACCCTATCGACATTGTGACGGAAGTGATTAACCGCGCCGAGCATGCGCTGGCGACTTCGCTGGTGCAGGGACCGGGGAAGGTTGTGGCGCTGGGGGCGGCGTTGGCAGCGGGTGCGGTGGCGTAGGGCATCGCGTTGTGGTTTTCGCTCGGAGTACAGGTTCTTCCCTCCTGACACAGAGGCGTTTATGTCAACAATCCTCCGACTGAACAGGGTGGTACAGCAGGCGCGAGAACACGCGACGTATTATGTGTGCGTCGCAACTCTTTTCGCCTTTGTTGGTGGTATGAACTCCATCTGTCTTCTGTTTGGGCGACATTTCTTGAGGCGTTTCAGTTTCACACTTGCTCTCTATGCCGTAGTGAGTTCGCTTATTTGCATGTTCTTATTCAGCTACATCCTGATACAGGCTTTGCGCGGTGAACACAGCGAGATTAATGCGCAGAATCCGAAGCGGCGATAACCAGTCCAATAGGACGATGCGAGATGCTCGCCGCGTAATGGTAAAACCTGCTCGTACGCTGCTACACTAACCAGTTTAACTATTCATTTTTGATCCGCTCTGAGCACGCGATCCAGCAGGAAAAATCATGATGAAACCGGGTGATATCGCCATCGTCAGTGGAGCGCGCACGCCCTTTGGCCGCTATTGCGGCAAGTTGAAAGATTTCACGGCGCAGGAGTTGGGCGCGGTTGCCGCGAAGGGGGCGATGGAGCGGGCGTCGGTCAATCCCAAAGAAGTGGATCACGCGGTGTTTGGCAATGCGCAGCAGACGTCGGGCGATGCGTTGTATGGGGCGCGGCATGTGGGACTGCGCGCGGGGTTGCCGATTGAAGTGCCGGCGCTGACGGTGAACCGGCTCTGCGGCTCGGGCATGCAGGCAATCATCAACGCGGCGCAGATGATTCAATGTGAGGAAGCGAAGATTGTGCTGGCGGGCGGGATGGAGGCTATGTCGCAGGCTCCATTTGTGATTCGCGGGCGCGATGGATTTACGCTGGCGCCGGGCGGCAAGCTGGAAGATTCGCTGATGGTCGCGCTGCTCGACAGTTATTGCGGACTGTACATGGCGAACACGGCGGAGTTGTACGGCGAGCAGCACGGCATTACGCGGCAGGCGCAGGATGAGTTCGCGCTGCGCTCGCAGCAGAAAGCCGACGCGGCATATAAAGAAGGACGCATTCAGGAAGAGCTGGTTCCGGTGCCGTTGCGAAACTCCAAGGGCGAGGCGACGGGAGAATCGCTGACGGAAGACGATCACCGCAGGCCACAGACCACCATGGAAGGGCTGGGCAAGCTGAAAGCCGCGTTCGGAAAAAACGGCACGGTCACCGCCGGCAACGCGAGCGGTATTGTGGATGGCGCTGCAGCGGTGATTCTGATGTCGATGGAGGACGCGCGCAAGCGGAACCTGATGCCGTTGGGACGCATTGTGAGTTGGGGAATTGCCGGGGTTGATCCGAAGATCATGGGAAGCGGTCCGGTGCCGGCGACGAAGATTGCGCTGCAGAAGGCTGGGCTGTCGCTCGACTATCTTGATCTGATTGAAGTGAATGAGGCTTTTGCGGCGCAGTATCTGGCGGTTGAAAAAGAGTTGGGGCTGGATCGGGAGAAAGTGAATGTGAATGGCGGGGCGATTGCGTTGGGGCATCCGCTGGGTGCGACCGGGACGCGGCTGGTGATCACTCTGCTGTACGAATTGCGGCGGCGGAAGAAGAAGTATGGGCTGGCTACGGCTTGCATTGGCGGCGGGCAGGGAATCGCGATGATTGTGGAGACGCTGCTGAATTTCTAGCCACGGATTTGCACGGATGAACGCAAGTTCAAACGTTCTGGCGATGCGCGCTGTGCTGTAAATGAGGCAATTGTGATCCTGAGCGGCGTCTTTTTGCCGCGAAGGAGCTATGCAGTCTCATGGCACCGGCAGAGTGCATGGGTTCTTCGCTTCGCTCAGAATGACACGGAGTTTTTGGGGACGAAGGAAGCAATTATGGAAATCAGAAAGGTTGGCGTTCTTGGTTGCGGTCTGATGGGTTCCGGCATTGCGCAGGTGTGCGCAACGGCTGGGTTCGATGTGACGGTGCTTGAAGTGGATCAGAAGTATCTCGACAAAGGCTTTGCCGGGATTGAGAAATCTTTGGCGAAGTTTGCCGAACGTCCGGTGGAGAAGGGCGGGATTACGGCGCAGCAGAAGGACGCGATCCGCGCGCGTCTCAAGGGCACGACGAACAAGGCGGACCTGGCCGATTGCGACATTGTGATTGAGGCCATCATCGAGAACGTCGAAGAGAAGAAGAAGATGTATGCGTCGCTCGACAGTGTGGTGAAAAAAAACGCGATCTTCGCGTCGAATACTTCTTCGATTTCGGTGACTGAGTTGTTGACCGCGGTGAAGCGGCCAGAGCGGTTTATCGGGCTGCACTTTTTTAATCCGGTGCCGCTCATGAAGCTGGTGGAAGTGGTGCGGACGATCGCCACGGCGGACGATGTTTATCAGACGGCTTACGAATTCGGAAAAAAGCTGGGCAAAGTTCCGGTGCGCACGTCGGACAAGACGGGATTCATTGTCAACCGGCTGCTGGTGCCGTATTTGCTGGATGCGATCCGGGCGTACGAGGAAGGAGTCGGATCGATTGAAGACATCGATAATGCGATGAAGCTGGGGTGCGGCTATCCGATGGGGCCGTTCACATTGCTGGATTTTGTTGGACTCGATACGACCTATTACATTACGCAGGTGATGTATGACGAGTTCAAGGAGCGGCGGTTTGCGTCTCCTCCGCTGTTGAAGCGGCTGGTGATGGCAGGGTGGTACGGGAAGAAGACGGGGAAAGGGTTTTACGATTATTCGGACCCGAACAGTCCGAAGGCGAATAAACTGTAAAATCGCTCGCGCAACAGAGACCTTGTAATATCAAACCCAATGTTTAGACGCAGAAAAACCGATCAACTGCCCGGCGAGGGCGGCCCGGAGGATGTACAAAAGTATCGTCGGGCATGGCGTAGCTACGTGGCGCGACGGAATCTTGTCGTCGTGCTCTTTCTCAGCTTTCTTTTTCTGGGTTTCATGATCGGAAAGCTTAAGTTGGGTGAGCCAGCCGATTTCGCGATTCTCATGGCGTGGATCGGAGTCTACCTGGCGGGCGGGTGGTGGCTCACGGAGTGGAGGTGTCCACGGTGCGGTAAGGTGTTTGGACACCGGTTGTGGACGCAGCGCTGCATCAGTTGCGACTTGAGCAAGGATGACGTGGAGGCGGTGGCGCGAAGAAAATAGTTAATACGTAAAAGTTTTGCCACTGATTTGCACGAATCAACCCCGATTTAAACTGAGCGCTGGAATGTTTTGATCCGTGCCAATCCGCGTAAATCCGTGGCGGGCTTAATTTATGAACTTTGAAAACATACTTCTCGAAAAGAGAAATTCGATCGCTTACGTCACCGTGAACCGGCCGAAGGTGCTCAATGCCCTCAATATGGCCACCATGGAAGAGTTGCGGGCAGCGTTTCACGAAATCAAAAATGACGAGGCGATTCGCGTCGTTATTTTAACTGGCGGGGGCGAGAAGGCATTCATTGCGGGCGCGGACATTGGCGAGCTGAGTAAGAACGATGCAGTTGCAGCAAAGGAATACACGCACCGCGGGCAGAACGTTCTCAACCTGATTGAGAATCTGGGCAAGCCTGTGATCGCGTGCATCAACGGATTTGCGCTGGGGGGCGGATGCGAAATCGCCCTGGCTTGCACGATCCGGCTGGCGAGCGAGAATGCGAAACTGGGGCAGCCCGAAGTGAAGCTGGGGATTATCCCAGGCTATGGCGGGACGCAGCGCCTGCCGCGGCTGGTAGGCAAGGGCATTGCCATGCAAATGGTGCTGGCGGGCGAGATCATTACGGCGCAGGAAGCGCATCGCATCGGGCTGGTGAATGAAGTTGTCGCGGCGGCTGAGTTGATCCCGCGAGCGGAAGCGATTGCGGCCAAGATCGTCGCGAACGCCCCGCTGGCCGTCCAATACGCCATGGAAGCTGTGAATAAGGGCATGGAGATGACTTTGAGCGAAGGTCTGTATTTGGAAGCGGTGCTGTTCGCTGTGGCCTGTTCTACTGAGGATAAGAAGGAAGGGACTACGGCGTTCTTGGAGAAGCGGACGGCGCAGTTCAAGGGGAAGTAATCTTTGCCACGGATTTTCACGGATTCACACGGATCAAGAACAAACTCACCAGGGAGATCTAAGCCACGAACAAGAAAGACCTAGATATCGTTATCGAAAGACCTCCTGCGCCTGAACTTCCTGCTCTGGAAGGTTCCCTGAGCGCTTCTGGCAAACGCTTCGCGATTGTGATTTCGCGATTCAACGCGTTTATTACAGAAAGGCTTCTTAGCAGCGCGGTCGATGGGTTGCTACGCTCTGGTGCTCGGACGAAAGACGTCGTTTTAGTGCGCGTGCCGGGGGCGTTTGAAATTCCTTTGGCGGCTCGGAAGTTGGCGGAGACGAAGAAGTACGATGCGATCATCTGCCTCGGATGCCTGCTGCGCGGCGATACGGCGCACTATGACGTGATTGTGAATGAAGTGACGCGCGGGATTGGGCAATCGGCGCAGGAGACGGGCGTGCCGCATGCTTTCGGCGTGCTTACATGCGAAACTTTGGAGCAGGCGATCGATCGTGCAGGATTGAAGATGGGCAACAAGGGATTTGATGCGGCGCTGGCGGCGGTAGAGATGGCATCGCTGGTGGACGGCATTCGGCGTCCGGCATCGGGGGTCCGGACGACCGATTCTAGCCGTCGGACATCCGCTGCCAGTAAAAAGCAGGTTCCTCCCTCCGCTCGGAATGACAAATCTAAAAATCGGCATGACAGAGCTAGGAAGTCCGTCAAGACGAAGCGCAAATAACCCTGCCTTGCAGTAAACTGAATCACCACCTCCATCACACATTTCCTTATGGGTACTCGCCGTAAATCTCGCGAACTGGTTCTGCAGATGCTGTTTCAGGCAGACATGGGCAAGCAGACCATCGACCACGTGCAGCGGACGTTCTGGGCTGAGCATGGCTCCGCCAGCGCCGAGGTGCGCGGGTTTGCGGACGATTTATTTCGTGTGGCCACCGACCGCGGAGCGGAAATTGACAAACTGATCGAAGGTCACGCGGAACACTGGCGCATGGAGCGCATGGCGGCGGTGGATCGCAATCTGTTGCGCGCGGGAGTAGCCGAGTTTCTGGGATATCCGGAGACGCCGCGGGCGGTGATCATCAACGAAGCGCTCGAAATCGCGAGGAAGTTCTCCAGCCCGGAGTCGGTGCAGTTCGTAAACGGCGTGCTCGACAGCGTAGCGAAGGATTTGGGCAAAACCGCTTAGGAGCGCCCGCTCCATTCGTCGGCTAAAGCTGCTTCTTTTTTGACCGCTTTATGGCGCGCTAAAGCGCCGCTCTTCCACTGTACCAATCGGCAACCCACGGTAGGACGTTTAACAGTCTCTTACGGTTTCACGGCCACCAGATTCAACGCGCAATTATTTCCTGAGAAGCAGAAGTCATTATTGGAGTTGGCAAGCGACGAAAAGGACGTCTGATTCTGATCGAGGCCGGTCGATGTATTCAGTTCGTGCAACAGGCCATCGGAGCCGGCGACGTAAATGAGTGAACCGTCAGCGGAGATGTCGGCCGCCACGGGCGCGGCATTGTTAATCAGTTGGATCCGCGACACGGAATTGGTGTTGAAGGAATAGGTCAGGACGCCGAAATCGGTGGTTACGATGTACGCCTGACTAGTATCGGGCGAGAGGAAAAAGTTGATGGGGTGGAACGTGCCGTATCCGATATTAATGTGAGTGGGCGGAAACGGTGCGGGTGGGGTCGCCACGGTCTGGGCGAGGACAATCGGCCGCGGACACAGCGTTGGGAGCGTTAGTGGTCCGGCAGGAACCGGGAGTGGTAATAGCGAAGTGTTTGTCGCAATGATGTCGATGCCGGTGTTATCGAGGCCAAAGAAAAAATCGAGGCCCTCGGTCATGAGCGGCACGGGAATGACTGTGTTCTTCATCGGAACATTGCCCGCGGGAACCATCTTAAGAAATTGGGGCGGAGCGGGCAGTCCCGGCGCTGGAGGCGTTAGCACCGGCAGGGGCAAGAGCACCTGGGAATTGTCGCAGGTGTTGTAAAGGGAAAGCGTGGAAGGAGAAGGATTCCCGCCCGCGAGCAATGCAAAAGATCCAGTCGAATTGAAGGCAATCGAAGTCGCCGGTGCAGCCAACGGGTAGGTTTGCAGAGCTTGCAGTGTCGAATAAACATACAACGTGTTGCCGCCGTTGCCGAGAATGAACGCTTTTAGTCCATCTGGCGAAATGGCGGCCGCGATTGCGCTATTAATATTGAGCGGCGTAGTGGAGGCCGGAGAAGTGTTCACGACGTAGACCTGATTCGGAGTGGAAACCGTGTCCGAGAAAATTGCGGTGCTGCCGTTCAAGGATACGGCAAGGATCTTTCCGGTTACCAAACCCAGCGTGGTCCCGGAAGCAGGGATGGAAGTGAAAGGGCTGGTCGTTCCTCCTAAATTTGCGGGCGTGATAACGAGAGCGCCGAATTCGCTGCCCATGAAAGCTCTGTCCCCCACCGCATCGAATAGTAGCGAGTTGGGCGGAGTCGGTGACTGAGCGGCATTGCCGGAAAGATGAGTAGAAGTGGAAGCGTTATAAATACCCACGTTGCAGAAAGCGTCTGCGGAACAATCCCGGGTGGTTGCGAGTACGCTGGTCGATACCGTGGTCCCAGTGGATAAGCCAGAAATGGCGTTGATGGGATAGACCGGTTTCGGAATATAAGGATCGGTGAGCAGCGGCGCCAGATTCAGCGGGTAGCCGACGTTACAAGTCGGCGGCGTGCAATTCGCAGTGATTGCGGCGGAACCCGGCTGCGGAGTGCTGACCGAGCAAGTTGCGCTGCCCAAAGTGCATCCCGCGGTAATTGCGGCCGGGGAAGAGGATACCCATGTCAGAGGCGCGTTGGGCACTATGCAACCTTGGACATCTACGGCCGTCGCAGTGAGCGTTTCCGAGGTTCCCTTGTTGACGGAGAAACTGGTATCGCCGGCGCCGATCGGTCCAGCTTCCAACGCAATACATTGCACGGGACAGGCCTCGAAGGTGTAGGGCTGGCTGAAGACTCCCGAAGCCGAGGCGATCACTTGAGTCTGTCCAGGTGCGCTCGGAGACGCAGTTGCCTGGTACGTGGCGACGTTGATGTCGGTGTTCACGATTGGCGTGACCTTGACCACGCTGCCATTGGTTTCGGTCCAGTTGAAGGGACCGACGGAAGCCGTCACATCCATACCCTGACTGCGGGCAGTGGCCTGAAGCGTTTGAATCTGATTTGGCGAGAGGCAATTGTTGGTAGGGTTGAACTTGAGATTGCAGGACGCCGGCAGAGCCACTTGCGCCGGGCACGCCGGCGGAGGAGAGTTCACCGGCGTCGCCACGGTGATTTGAATGTTATCGACCGGCGGATGGATAAAAAACAGCGTCGGAGGACTAGTGGCGCCAAGGGCGGAGGCGGTGACCTGAACCGTGCCAATTCCGGCGGGAGTGCAAATCGAATAGAGTGGGGCGTTCCAGGTGCCCGCGCAAGCATAGCCGTTAGGCGCTACATCAAGGATTCCAGAATTGCTGGTGGCGTAGGTAAATGCCGGTGAGATTGTTGTGCCTGCGTTGTTCTGCGCGCTGGCGGTGAGCAATAGCGTGGCGCCCACCTGCATGGAGAAACTGCTGCTGGGATTCAGGGTGATCTTAGCGGGGAATGGAGAGGCTCCTGGAGGCTTGCTGCCACCGCACGCCGGTAAAAACAAAAATAAGAAGATGGTGACAACCACCCACACGCCCGCACCGAAACGCAAACTTCCCATGCACCCTCTCGTCGCCTCACGGTTGCAGCCGGTGGCGAGCCACTCAATGGAATGGAAAACTTTTAGTGTAGAGGCTGGAGACGGATTCAGCAAGCAACGCCCGCGGAATCCCCCAACTCCTGTTCGTGTCACCCTAAGGAAATCCGGCTGTCAGTGTCTTGGTCTCGGCAAACTGATAACCGTGAGATGCAGCTCATAGAGAGCGAGTTGGATGGGATGAACACCCGGAACGGTAGGCGCTTGGGGCTGCCGTGGAGATGTCGCTTGTCACGTCCGCGCCGCATGCAAAACGTAGCGACTACAAAAGTCCTGTCAGCTCCGTACTAGCGGCTGCGCCGCGACTTCGCACTGGCGGCCTCTCTTGGTTCGTCCGATTTCGCGGCCGCCGCGGGCTTTTTCTTGCCTTCCATTTGCGCCAGGCTCTGCTTAAGGGCCGCCATCAGGTCCACAACCGGAGCCAGTTTTTTCGGCTTCTCGACCGCTGCCACTTCACCACCCTCGAGTTTGGCCTCGATCAGCTTCTTCAGATTTTCCTGGAAGCTGTCCTGGTATTTCTCCGGGTTCCATTCGTCGGCCAGCGCCTCGATGAGCTGGTGCGCGACTTTCACTTCCGCTTCCTTCAATTCCACGTCAGGTGCGCCAAAACCTTCCACCTTGCGGACTTCCTCCGCGTAATACATGGTGTGGAGCATCATTCCACCTTCGTGCGGCCGCAAGAACACCGTATACTCGCGGTTGTGCATCGTGATCTTCGCGATGGCCACATACTCGCTCTCTTCCAACGCCTTGGTCAGCAGCGCATAAGGACGCCTTCCAGCTTCCTCTGGCATCATGTAATACGACGACTCGAAATAAACCGGGTCCACGTCGGCGGCCTTGACGAACTCCAGAATCTCCATGGTCTTGGCGGTCTGCGGCTCGATCTTCTTGATCTCCTCGGGTTCGATGACGATGTATTCATCCTTGCGGAACTCGTAACCTTTCACGATGTCGCTGCGATCGACGACGACGTTTTCCACGGGACAAATATATTGCTGCTTTACCCGCACTTTGTCCGGCCGGTGCAACATGTTGAAAGAGATTCCGCTGCTGCGCGCGCCCGAAAACAGGCGCACCGGCATGGAGATCAAACCGAAAGTTAAGTGTCCAGACCAGACCGACGAAGGCATAGTTCCTCTCTCACTCGCTCGGATGTAACCGCCCATCACAACCTGCGACTGCCAAGGGCCTAACTCTCCCAGAATTGGTAGTTTAGCCTACAAACAGACCTTAGGATGCACAAAACATGGGGCGGGGAGAACCGACATGCAAAGCCGAAGGGAATGGGGCCAGACGCCTGGAGTCGCTAGGGGTAGTAGTTAACTGAGTGAGTTCCAGCCGCGCTCACAGGCGAAAGGCAAAAACGTTGCTCATAACATTCCTACAACGACACTTGCGGCTTTAAGTCGATTCCAGTTTCTGACGCGCTAACTGTTCTACCCGCTCCAGCACTTCATCCTCACCCAACTTTGTCGAGTCAATGACCACTGCATCTTCCGCAGCTTGCAGCGGAGAGGCCGCGCGGGTGCGGTCGCGGCGGTCCCTTTCGCGCAGATCGGCAGCTATGTTTGCGGCCACCTCGCCTTTGATTTTGTTTTGCTCCATGCGGCGCTGCTCGCGCACTACCGGGTCGGCATCGAGAAAGATCTTGAGATCGGCGTCGGGAAAGACTTTCGTGCCGATGTCGCGGCCTTCCATCACTACTCCACCGCAGGCGCCCATCTCACGCTGGCGGGCGACCATCCAGGCACGGACTTGGGGATGCACCGACACACGCGAGGCCCCTTCCGTGACATCGCGCTCGCGAATGCGCGAGGAAACGTCGTGGCCATCCAGCAAAGTGCGGTTTCCGCCCATGGTCGGCTCCAGGCGGATGCGCGAGGCTTGGGCTAGTTTTAGCAGGACGGCTTCGTCGTCGAATGATTTGTCGTTATCGATAGCTTTCAGCGCCAGGGCGCGGTACATCGCACCGCTCTCCAGGTTCACGTAGCCCAGCTTGCGCGCCAAACGGGACGCGATGGTGCTCTTGCCGGCGCCCGCCGGGCCGTCTATCGCGATGATCAGTTTGCGGGGAGAATTAGGGTTGGGAGTGGGATCGGTCATGGAGCAAGTAGACGATTGTACACGGTGAGCCGCGGCAGGCGCTGGTCTAAGTGATTGCTTCCAAGGAGCGATCGATGTCCGCGCGTGGAAAGAAATCAGGAATGCTCGCGAAACCATCTTCGTGGATGGCGTCTCGGAAACTCAACGCGGCCCTCCGCTCTTTGGCCTGGGTCGCGAGAACGTGCGTGGCCGCGCGGGCGGGCGGGCGGAGGGTCGTGCATTAGGCGGTCCCGAGGGCCGTCCGGATGGCCTTGCGTTTGAAGGTCCAGACGGACGGGCTGAAGGTCGCGGCCGTGGGAACGGTCGTGGAGGCAAGATGACTTTCGGCGCGGCGGCTTCTTTCTCCGGAGTGATGTGCAACATCGAGCGGCCGCTCACGTGGATGAAGCTCAGTTCGCGCGCAGCCAGCAGCGCGTTTACGGCTTCTTTCACCCGCGAACGCGCGACGAACTTTCCGAAAAAGCTTTCCAGTTCCGACTGGTCGGCGGCAATCACGCAGTCGAGATACTTCGAGAGCAGCGCGGAGAGCGCTTGCTGCATGGAGAGATTCACGCCTTCTTTCACGGCTTCGGGCGACCAGCGGTAGAGCACATCCCAGAACGATCCCTCTTTCGCGTTGTAATCCACGCGCGTGATGCGCAGCTTGGCCAGTAATTCGCCGAGAGCCTTGTCCAGCGCCGGAATTGAGATGCTCTTGCCCAGTGTCTCCTGAAGTTTCTGTTTGGAGATTGGGCCGTCGCGGGTGATCAGTTCGAAGGCGTCGGCGGCCAGCGGAGAGTACTGGGAGCGCGGCCCCTGCTTGGGCGCGAGCTTGGGATTGCGCTCGCCCACCAGCGCGTAGAAGAAAGGAAACGCCGAGGCCGCAACCAGGAACGGATTATTTTCCTCGAAGATGCTGGCTTCGTATGCGTTGCGTTCGCGCAGCAAGCGAACCATCATCTCTGTGGCCGCGAGCGCGCGCGGATCGGAGTATGCATGCTGCCAGGTGGGAAGCCGGTTATCGGAGCCGACGAAGGCCCCGATGAAGGTAGGCACGGGCACGGCGGGACGCACCGGGAACATCAGGCAGAAGCCCACTGCCTCGACAAAGGCGCGCGCCTCTTCGATGGTGCGGATGGGCTTGCCATCGAGGCGCCACTTTTCGCGACGAAGTTGGTGGAGATCCTGTTCAGTCATGGGAACGGCAATTGTTGATTGATGATTGCCGATTGTTGATTTTTAAACCTGAGCGTTTCAGGACTTAATCATCAATCAACAATCAGCGATTTGATTCTGGCTAGATTCTCTTGAACGCTTTCTGAATGTCCTTTACAGAATACCGTAGAACGACCGGTCTGCCGTGCGGGCACGACATGGGATGGTCCGTTTTGGCCAATTCCGCCAGCAACCACTCCATTTTATTTTGCTCCAGCGGCATGTTGACCTTGATGGCGGCATGGCAGGCAATGGAGGCGGCGATGCGGCTGCGAATCTTTTCCAGATTCAGCGATTGCTCTTCGCGGGAGATTTGATCGAGTAATTCATGGAGCATGCGTTCGACCGCCGCCGCATCGACTCCGGCGGGCGCGAGTTTTACCGCGACACTGCGCGCCCCAAAAGGTTCGGCCTCAAAGCCGTTGTGTTGCAGTTCGTCCGCGATTTCGGAAAAAATTGCCTGCTGCGCCGGAGAAAGTTCCAGCACGATTGGCATCAGAAGCCGCTGGCTTTCTACTTTTTGAGCCGCGCGCTGTTTCAAGATGCGTTCGAACAGGATGCGCTCGTGGGCCACGTGCTGGTCGACGATCCAGAGTCCGTCTTCGTTGACCGCCAGAATAAAAGAATTGCGAATCTGCCCCAGAGGACGAAGCGTCGAGAGAGCCGCCAGCGTGGGCTCTTCTTCCCGGGTATCAATTTCTCGGGCGCATCCATTATCCGGAATGATGTCCGGAATGATCTCGAAAGGAAATTGTGCTTCGAGACCGCGCGCCACCGGAATTGCCGCGTTGGCCTCGACCGCGATTCCGCCTTCGAACTGGAGGCGCGCAGGAACCGGCGGGGCGCTCGGAGCTTGCAGGGAAAATCCGCCGTTAGCTGGCTCGTAGGAGGGACGCAGCGGGGCGCCCGGTTCTGCGTCCAAATCGGAAGCTGGATCCCAGTCGCGCGCCCCCGGTGTGAGGCCCGAACTGGCCGTGGCGTGGGCGCGAATCTCGGTGGTGAACTGCGGCACCGGGCGCGCCTTCATCAATGCAGCGCGCACCGTGTCGCGAACAAAGTCGTGCATCACGCTCGATTGCCGGAAGCGCACCTCGGTCTTCGAGGGATGGACGTTGACATCCACTTCGCCCGGCGGCATTTCCAGAAACAACAGCACCACCGGAAAAACCGATGGCGGAATAATGTTGCGGTAGGCTTCGGTCAACCCGTGCTGAATCAGCCGGTCGCGAATCAGCCGCCCGTTGACGAAAACAAAGATCGAATTGCGATTCAGCTTTTGAATCTCCGGTTTCGAAACGAAACCGTGAAGGCGCATTTCGCCGGGATCGCTGGGGATGGTCTCATCTCCATTTTCAGTTTCTTTGCGGCGCCACGGTGGAGGTTGCGGCAGGCCCACGTGTGTCAGCGGTTGCACCGCGGCAACCGCAATTAACTGGTCAAGCGTCTCTTTGCCGAATACCTGATAGACCCGCTCGCTGTATCCCGCTACCGGCGGGGCGACCAGCATGGCGTTGGTAGTGGAGTGCAATTCAAAATGCTTTTCGGGATGCGCCAGCGCGTAGTGCGTGACCAACGACGCGATGTGCGACAGTTCGGTCGATTCCGCTTTCAAAAATTTCTTTCGAGCCGGAGTATTAAAGAAAAGATCGCGAACCGTAATCGACGTACCCTCGGGTAACCCAGCCTCCTCGATCCGCGCCATCTTGCCGCCATTGATCTCAATGATGGTGCCGGTCGCGTCTATTTCCGCGGAGTCCGCGGCCGCCCGCGTTTCCAGGCGGAGACGCGACACCGATGCGATCGAAGGCAGCGCTTCCCCGCGGAATCCGAGCGTAGCGACGCTCAGCAAATCCTCCGCTTCCTTGAGTTTCGAGGTTGCGTGCCGCTCGAAGGCCAACATGGCATCGTCACGAACCATGCCGCATCCGTTGTCGGTGATCTGGATAAGCTTCTTCCCGCCCGCCTCAATCGTGATCTTGATGCGGGTCGCGCCCGCGTCGAGGGCATTCTCGAGCAATTCTTTGACCACCGAGGCAGGCCGCTCCACCACCTCGCCGGCGGCGATCTTATTGGCGACCTGCTCGGAAAGTACGTGGATGCGGCCCATGGAGCGATTCTCGGTTCTCGGTTCTCAGAGGGTAGTGGTCAGTTTCGCAGATGGAAGCGGGGAAGGCAAAGAAGGGGAGTGCACGGAAGGGTCCTAATTTGGGCAATAAATTACTTGACTCATCCACGTTAATTTGCTAAAGTTTGTGCATGGAGAAAGCGGCCATGCGCGAACCAAAGAGCTTACAAGAAGCAATCGTCTATTTCTCGAATCCCGACAACTGCATCGACTACTTGGCGATCCGCCGCTGGCCCGATGGCAAAGTGATCTGCCCGACTTGCGGATCGGACAAAGTTAAATTCAATCCGGCGCGTCGCCTCTGGCAATGCAGCACTCATCATGCAAAACGGCAGTTCTCCATCAAGGTCGGAACTGTGATGGAGGATTCCGCGATTTCTCTCGACAAGTGGATGACCGCAACTTGGCTGGTCACTAACTGCAAGAACGGAGTGTCCAGCTACGAGATTGCCCGTGATGTGCGTGTCACTCAGAAGTCGGCATGGTTCATGCTTCACCGCATCCGGCTTGCGATGCAGGATGATTTCTTCGGGTCTAAACTCGGCGGCGAGGTCGAGGTGGACGAGACTTTCATCGGCGGAAAGTCTCGGAACATGCACCTCAGTAAACGCAAGCAGCGCATTACTGGAACTGGCGGAGCGGATAAAACCATCGTGTTTGGAATGTTGGAACGCGGCGGACGTGTTCGCGCAAAGGTCATGCCAAATCGCAAAAGAGAATCCGTACAGCCGGAGATTAGGCAGCACGTTGCTGCTGGAACCGCGCTCTACAGCGATGAGTGGGTCGCCTACAAGGGGTTGGAAACCGACTACGCTCACCAAGTAATCGACCACGCGGTTCAGTACGTAGATGGCCGCGTACACACTAACAGCATGGAGAATTTCTGGTCCTTGCTGAAGCGCGGGATTGCGGGAACCTACGTTAGCGTGGAACCGTTTCATTTATTCCGCTACCTTGATGAGCAAATGTTTCGTTTCAATAATCGCAAAGACATAGATGACGCTGGCCGCTTCGATCTCGTTGTCTCTCAGCTTGTCGGGAAGCGCCTGACCTTTGCCGAATTGACTGGCAAGGTGGGAGCCGCCACGATTCACTAACCCTTACCGTTGGAAGCGCGGGAAGCGGGCGAAGTCTTAGCCCGCTTTTTCTTTTCCCGCTTGCGCCTCCATTCCTTATCTCGCTTCTGAATTTCTTCGTGCGAAACGGAAAGTAGCGTCCGCACAACCGCGTCAAATTTGTCAGCTTCACTTTTCATGGCTTAAGCGCCTTTGGCTTCGAGAAGTCGTACTTGTCTAGCTGTTTCGGAGTTACATACACATATTGAAAGAAATGCCACGTGAAATCGACAATAGCCTCGGCGTGTTCCTTGCCAATTTTCTCTATCGGGGTAGTAACCGCGTTAGCGTTTGCCGGGTGTGTCAGCGCTATAGTGCCCCCTTCGCTTGGAGGAGTGGGATGAGCGCACCTATTACCACCAAGCCGCACTTTGTGGGCTACATCTTTAAGACCTGGTGTGATGATTCGCTTCTCCTCCAGCGAGTCAATCATGTCCTCTAGTACGTCTTTCTTCGGTGCGCCAAGATCAAGACAACTGGCTTCAATCGCTCTACGGCACATTTCGCCCGTCGCGTTATAGGCTTTAATGAAAAGACATCGCATGGCCTCCTGAAAGTCCTCCCTAATAGCGATTGGGATTTCTTCCGCCGCGCTATCGTCTGGCTGACCGACAGGATAGTGGATAGAGTAGACGTACTCGTAGGAGTGATCCATATGCTCGACCGCTCCAAGAATAAACATTAGGCACCCTTGGCACTGCATAACAGCGACGAGAAGCCAATTGCGACCAGCTGAGTGATTCCCCAAAAGTTCGACATGATTATCTGTGACGTGGGTGAACACGGAGTCACGATGACAGTGTGGGCACTCGCCACGAAGAGAGAACTTCCCGTCATTACTGTGTCCTACGCCTTCCATCTTTTTAGGCCACTCTTTCCACAGCGGCACAGCTAGACATCCTAGAAAGTCTAGGATGGTCGGCTCATACTCTCTACCTATGTCGCGGTCTTCTTCTGTTAAGGGCAACTGCACGATGAACCTTCCTTTCTGGTTTCATCGGCAATCACTGACGCGCCCATCCTAAACCTGTGGATGAGTCATGTCAATTATTGCCCTAATTTGAACTCCCGACTTAATCTTTCAGATTCACGCCAGTCTCTAAGAGTGGTTATGGGGAGCGCCTATTGTCATGCTTCCCCTTGGCAAAGTTCTCAGCGACCATTTTTCTCATTCGAATGGTGTGCTCACGGAGGGCGGACTTGAGTTCTGAAATGGCTGGGTCTAGTTCGGTCTCACGAGATGCAATGACTTTGGCGCACAGGTCTTTGATGTGGTCTTCTAGGCGACGGGAGACTTGTTGGTCTAGAGTTGAGAAGCGCGTTTTAGTCAACTGCTGCTGAGCTTTCCGCGTAGCCGAGGACATCCTCGCTACGCGGTTTTTTATTATTCCTGCGGGTTGGGCTCAGCCAAGAAGGCACACAATCGAAGCCCAAAACCAACAACTTCGATTGACATCACAGCGCCTTCTCATGGAACGATGACAATTAGTTTTCCGTCGGTTCGACTTTTGCTTTGGGCGGAGGCAAGTTCCTGCCCGGCTTCGCCGGCGGGGCTGGCGGCGCGAGCGGGGCCAATCCTGCCCGGGTCGAGATGCGGCGGATTTCGATGCCGTTGTGCTCATTGTTCAGCACGATATGCGAGGTCGGATTGCCGACGCTGCCGCTCGCTTTCGCCTCCTTGTCATTATTCTCGATCTTCAACTCCGGAAAATCTGACTCGATTTCCCCGTCGCGGGTACGGGCGTCCACCCGGAACCCGGCCTTGTCGGGCACACTCAAATTAATATCGCCATTGCGATTGTCAATCTGCACGTTGCCCAGTGAACGCATGGAGATTTCCACGCCGCCATTCTCATTCTGCACGCGCACATCGCCAGAGACATCTTCCAGGCGGATTTGTTTTGAGCGAGTGGTCAGATGGACTGGACCAGCCACTTGGTCGGCATGCAGGTCATCGGAGTCGAGGTCGAGTTGACCATCGATCCGCGAAAATTCCATATCCGTGCGGGTAGATTTGAATGTCACGCTCCGGCTGATGCGGGAAAGTTTGACACTCTCGCCAAATTCGCCTTCCAGTTGCACTGCGCCTTTCACGTCGCTCACCGTGACCTCGTTCAAGTGGCCATTGATGTGGACGTCGCCGGTAATCTGCTCGATTCTCGCCGAACTCTTTTCAAGATTCAGTTTCAGGTTGCCGGTCACCTCTTCGACGGAAGCTTCTCCGTGCTGGCTGGCGATTTCCACGTCTCCGTTCCGTCCGGTGACGGAGACGTCGCCTCTGCGCCCAGTGATGTGCAGTTCCATCTTGCGAGGAATGGAAATATCCAGATCGGTCTGAACCGGATGGTCGCCCCCGGCATGCGTGGCTCCGTGAGTGGCTGCGTCAAGAATCATCACATTGCCCGCGAGTGTAATCGTAGGCCGAGTCTGTTGGTTGTACTTGTCAGCGTCAGTTTGATTGTCCGCGCCCACGCGCTTGCGGATCACGACCGTAATCTTCTTGTCGTCGGTTGCGCTCACATGAACCGCGCCGTGATCGTCACTGACGCGCAGGCTGGTGACAGCCGGTGGTATTTCCTGTTCGAGGCGATCGTTGAAGTTATAGGTTTCACCGAAAATGTTATCGAGATCGCCGTCGTCGATGTTGAAGTGATCCCGGATGTTCGGCCAATGCTCCCGCGCCCGTTCGGCCTGAGTTGCGATCAGGCCGAAAAAGACGATCGCCACCACCAACATCACACCGCCGGCGCCGATGCCGCGAACCGGAGCGCCTTCGCGCTGAGCTTGTTGATACTCGACCACCTTCAGCACTCCCCACAGAATGAGCAGGGCAGGCCAGTAACGGGCAAAAAGAGTCCCCAGGCGCATCCAGGAGATCAAGTGCATATTGCCCAGAAGAAAAACGACGCCGACGAGAATCAGTATGAAGGGCCCGGAAAAAGAGCGGCGAGGCCGTCGCGGTGGAATCGGCGCTTGCACCGGATACTGCACTGGTGGGTTAGACATTGCGTACCTCGCCGGAGGAAGACGTTGCTCCCGAATCAGGACTAGCAGGTGGTGGCGGTGGCATAGGCCCAGCACCCCGCGGGGAACCGGGCAATGGACCTACGTGGCCTTCGGAAGATGCGCTGCTCTGCAGCAGTTTCACGATGCCAACCACCAGAATCCAAGCCGGCCAGGTGCGGTCGATATTCGCAATGTTCAGGGTCTCGAGCATGAACAGGACGCCGGTCGTCAGCACCATTGCCGGACCCATCAGGCACCGCATGCTGCAGCGCGCGCAGCCGCATCTCCGGCGCGACCGCTCATGGTTCCGATAAAACATCCAGCCACCCAGGAAGATGAGAAGCAGCGGCCAGAAGCGGTCGAGACCACTCTCCATGATACCCATGGTGTGAAGCAGGAAAAGCCCGCCGAGGCCGATCAGAACAATCGCGCCCACGGGAACTTTACCGGCGTCAAACTTATCGCCCAGGCTGAAGGTCTGGGCGAGCCCCAGGGGATCCGGCGCGGGCAAGCCTTCCTGCAGAGCGCGAGCTGTGCGAACGGCGTCGATGATCTGGTAGACGTAGAAAAATGCGATGCCCATGCCGAACAGCGCATCCCAGCTTCCCGCATGATCGGAAGCGAAAATCAACATAGCGAAAATGATGAGGTGAGCCAATCCCTTGGCGTATTGCGAGCAGTAAACCGCGCCGACGCCGAAGGGAAAAAATCCCGCGAGAATGCCGGCGACGGTGGGATTCGGGCCTGAACCGGAAGGCCTTGGCGGTACCGGCGCTCCCGACGGGGTATAAACGGTTTGTGGATAGACCGGCTGCGGAGGCACGAATCCCGCCGCCGGCGCAGTGCCCTCCAAACGAGCTGCGAGACAAGGCTCGCAGTAGACAACTCCGCGAACGTCGCGGGTGCAAGTTGCGCAGAGCGGCTTGCCGCAGGTGCGGCAAAACGCGACTGCGGCAATATCGCTGTGCGTGGCGCAGTTCATACGAACCTCCTGTACGTGGTCACCGACACTACAGGCGGATCCTGATTCAACGGATCCTGATTCAACGGGTCAAAGACAGATGGACCCAGCGGGGCGCTCGCCAGAATGAGATTATTTCCAGTCTGGCTATAGTTGCGCTCCTGCTTCTGCTCGGGCTGTTGTGTTGTGTCGTTCTTGCGGTCTTTCTTGTCCGGTGCGGATTCTCCGGAACGTGGCGCGGCGGGCTCGATCGTGCGCTTGAGTTCGCGCACGCGCGATTCCACTTCATAGACGAACCGGATGTTCTCGTAGTACCGGACCACGCGGGCTTGCGTGTTGTAGAAGGTGTGACGGATTGCCGCAGGCCGCAAGCTCACCTCGCGCAGGTCGGCGGGCTTTACGCCGAGTACGCTTAAAGCTACCGAGAGCGCGAAGAACGCCATGCCGAACGACATGGCAAACCGCGGCTGCCGGACCGTGCCCCATACCGGCTGCATTGCCCCTGAGGCCCAGGCTTGCGCTTGTTCCAGCCACGAAGGACCGACTTTCGAACCTCGTGGCTGCGGCGCCGACACGTTCACCCGCAGGCGTTGGGAGTCAACGCCCGTTGTGGATGCCAGAATGTTATTGACCAGGCTGGCTGGAGGCTCCACCTCCGTGAGACCCTTCAGCCAGTTGCGGCCCGCCTCGACTTCGGCGAACAGCGGCCCACACCCGGAGCAAGTCCGCGCATGAGCCTGGAAGCGGTCGAGTTGCAGGCTGCTCAGGACGCCATCGAGCGCGTCCGCGAGCAGGCCATCGAACTCGTGACACATTCCGTTACTGGTTAGGTCTGGCATCACATCACCTGCCTGTAGGTACGTTGTAGAAGGCGTGCAAGTTCCGCCCGCCCACGATTTATTCGACTTTTCACAGTCCCCTCCGGTACCTTTAAAACGGTTGCGATTTCTTTGTAATCAAAATCCTGTAAGTCTCTTAGAATCACTGCTTCACGAAGCTCCGGCGAGAGCTTGGCCAGCGCCGCATGAACGGTTTCGCCGACCTCCCGGCTGCGCACACGGGCATCCGGAGGCGCGGATTGGTCCTGAATTTGCTCACTCAGCGGCTGCGCATCCTCGTGAGCGGAGGATGTGGCGTCGAGCGAGTCGGTGATCCGGTCCTGCTTGGTTTTGCGGAAATGATCCACCAGCAGGTTGCGGGTGATGGTCGTCACCCAGGTCACGAACGCTCCCTTCGAGCTGTCATAGCTCCCGAGCGTGCGGTACATCTTGATGAAAACTTCCTGGGTAAGATCTTCGGCGTTGTCGGCCGATCCGGCGAAGCGGTAGCAGATGTTATAGATACGGCGATTGTAGGTCAGAACGATTTCTTCCCAGGCAGCGGCATCGCCGGCGACACACCGGCGGACCAGCATCGCAACTACCTGGACGTCTTCCAATCCCAAGCTCCCCCGAAAAGCTATTGATTGCCGACTTTGACTGCGTTAATTACGCTTTGTCTGACGCCGTTAATTACGCTTTGAAAGGGCGCGGCTTTAAGCCGCGCCGTAAAACCCTTCGATCGAGCCGCGGCTTCAGCCGCCTGCGGATCACAGAAGGGCACACAACAGCTCTGCTCACAAGACAGTACGCGGATGTAGTCCCGTAAGTTCGCAGCTTGAAGTTTGTCGAAACAGGGGCATTGTAGCAGTGGAGGAAAACGCGGCGATTTCAGGCCGCGCCGTGACGCCTCATTTGCCGCCCCTGGGCCACGGTGCCTGGACGGGTTCCGTCGCGATCTCTTCTACAGGAAGAGCCCGTTGTCTCCGATAGAATGAATGTAAAGTGTGGCTGCTCAGAGTCGAATGTTCGGGAGAGCATAAATGCTTCGAGACGAGAACATAAAGGCCGTTAAACTGGCAGCAGAGCGGTACAACGCGAAGGACATGGAAGGCTACCTGGCGCTCTATGACCGGGGTGTTCTGCACCACGGATTCGGCAACACAAAGCGTGGTATCGGAGGGCTGAGAGAGCAGTTCGAGCAACTTTTGCGGGGATTTCCCGACCGGAGAATCGATAGTCAGGATATTTTTTGTGACGGCGAAAAAGTGGCTCACCGCTACACGTTTTATGGGACGCACAAGGGCGAGTACATGGGATATCCTGCCAGCCAAAAGTTCGTGGTCAGTCCCGGAGTACTGCTTCACCTGTTCGACCGGGGAAAATGTGTCGAAGTGTGGCAGTTGATCGACAACGCGCGGTTCCTGATTGCGATCGGCGCCATGCCCAAGCTTGCCAAAGCCCGAGCGGGTGCGACTACTGCGGCGGAATGAACTGCATGTTGATGAAAGCCGGGCCATCCGCCTGTTGTTATCCTCGTCCGGCACCGGAGATCGCAATGCGTTATTTGAGCTGTTTTCTAATCCTCGTCCTTGTCGCTCCCTTCGCGGCGCAGACAGCGGCCAAACCTACGGGGGATTCCGAGACCGCTGCCTATCTCTTCAACTACGACCCTAAGCAGCCGCTCGACATCCATGACAAGATCATTGAAGAGTTCGACGGTGGCGCCCTTCATGACATTACCTACACGAGTCCCAAGGGCGGTCCAGTCGCAGCGTATCTGATCGTCCCAACGGGTAAGGGACCGTTCGCGGCCGTTCTTTTCGGGCACTGGGGAAATGGCACGCGGGCGGAATTCATTCCTGAAGCTAAGCTTTACGCCAGAGCTGGCGCGGTTTCCCTCATCCCTGACTATCCTTGGGACCGCCCGCAACCGTGGCACAAAACTCCCGACCACTTCGATAAGCCGGAGGTCGACCGCGAGATCGAGATTCAGGCGGTGGTAGATCTGCGCCGCGGAATCGACTTGCTGCTGGCGCGTTCCGATGTCGACCCGAAGCGGCTTGCCTACGTGGGGCACAGCTACGGCGCGCAGTGGGGATCAATTCTCTCGGCGGTCGACAGGCGCATGAAGACGTCCGTTTTGATGGCAGGAGTGGCTGAAATGGCGGACATCCTCTTGCGCAGCGATGATCCCGGCATGGTTGATTTCCGCAAGACGCAGCCGGCCGGTCAGCTGGAAAAATACTCGCTAGTTACGGGCGACATTGACGCGATCCATTTCGTCGGAAAGGCCGCGCCTATTCCTCTGCTGCTGCAATTCGCTAATTACGAGCAGTACTTCGACAAGACTTCAATGGAGCACTACGTCGCTGCCGCGAGCGATCCGAAGAAGGTCCTGTACTACGACACCGGACACGATCTGAACGATCCTCAAGCGTTGGAAGATCGCTACGACTGGCTGGTAAAGTTTATTAGTCTACGGCGGGAACCCGTCCTCACTCGTTAACTCGGCTTTCCGCTCGCCCCTTCCGACTCAGAACTGGCTGGGGATGAACTGCCACAACAAGCCAGTGCCGTGGAAATTCCCAAGATCATCTTTATGGGCGGGTGACCCAGGTTCCGACAGGCACTCCTAGCTATTAATAACAGCAGTGAAAAAGCCGCCCCAGCGCCAGTGCCTTAATTTGAGTGTACTTTTCAAATTAGGACACCACCGCCTGTTTGCATCAGTTGACTTCCGGTTTGCCGGAAAACATCCAGCGAAAATAACCGTCTGATGTAGAATTCTCCGCGAATCAAGTCCGCTTCAGCAGGAGTGACCGTGAACTACACCCGCATCGCATTGGCCTCCCTCGGGGCTATGGTCGCCTACTTTGTCTATGGGTTTGCCTTGTTCGCTGCATGGCCATCCATGAAAACTGAATTCATGAAGTATCCCAACGTCTATCGTCCCAAGGACGAGATGATGAAGGTGATGCCCTACGGCATGATCGCCATCCTCATCGCCATCGTGGTCGTCGCCATTCTCTACGCACGAATCCATACTGCTGGTGGCGGCATCGTATCAGGCATATACCTCGGCGCACTCATCGGCCTTTTCTCTGTCTGCACCTTCGCGATCCACAACTTCATCAACCTGAACATCGGCCTTACGCTGACAATCTATCAGTCCATCGCCTACTTCATTCAGTGGGTCATCGTGGGCGCAGCCATCGGCCTCATCTACAAGCCTTCGTAGATTTGTCGGCAAAACAGAGTTATCGAGAGACAAGCTTTTGGGAAGTTGCCAGAGGCTGGTTGGCAAAGCAGAAGCTACTTATCCTCAGGTGATGAAAATCGCGATTGCACTCATTGACCCGTGTCGGCCCGACTCTCGGTTGGTGCAATGGCTGATCGCATCGACAATCAGAAATGGGCGGCCTTGCGTCTTGTTGGTGTGATACTACGCACTGTTACTTGCTAGCCGTTAAGACCCTAGTGGCCATGGTCTCGTATCTAGTTCCAACCGACCCAGTACAGACGATCTTGATGGTTCTTTCTCCTCATCAGCCAGCAGCAGAATTGCTATGTTGAGGGCTTCGATCTCCCTTTGTACCTGTCTTAGCTCTTCCTGCTTTCGATACAGTCCTGCGTAGAGAGTCTGAGGGTTGCATGAATCGCGCACAGGTTTACGTAATTCTGGTGAGCCGCACAGACCAGAACTGGGGAGGAACCTTGATCGATCCCTCGCCTCACTATCGGGAGGAAGTTGGTTGAGGAATTCCAGCCCCAAACACTCTCCAGTGCGATTACGAACCACTGCTTTGACGCTAGAGTGCTTGGACGTTGGAAATTGAAGCTGTATCCGGTCGCCGGGATTGAGAGCAACAGGGGCGCGCAGCGCCATACCCGCTCTGCTTATTTCGCTGCCACGGGCAACCACCGGGGCGGTTCGAATCCCGTTTAACGCGATGATGCGAACCGGCAGGTCGACTTGATAGCGTTGCCATCGTCGCGTGCTTTGGACGGCACGTACTTCTCCTGATATTTGTTCCATTTCGCCCCAGCTTCGTGTGCAATACGCTGTTGAGTCAGCCGCGTTACCCGTGCCGCACCGCTGTTACCAATAACCGTTCAGTCCGCCTCATCAGCGTCCAGTCATATTCGTAAGCGGTTCCACAATCCGGGCAAATCTGATAGTAATGGCCACCAGAATCAATCCTTGGCCACGAGAACCGGTGCTGACAACCCCGTCCGAAAAGCTGCTTCAAAAAGTTCATTGCTTCGCTCCTTCATTCCGGTTCTTCCAGGTATCCAGCCATCGGCTGAAGAATGGTTTGGACTGCCTGGCGAGTAGATATTGAAGCGTGGATAGGAGAATCTGGGGCGGCTGAGACTTAGACAAGAAAGTGTCCACCGTCTTCAGTTTTCTCTTCGGCAATGGCCCGAAGGCGGACAATAACATGATCGGGACGTGTGAGTTAATGCGCTTCATCTTCGCGGCCACCACGTCACCGTTCATCCCGGGCATCTGGTAATCGAGGACCACCGCATCCACAGAGTGCGAGAGGAACAACTTCAACCCTTCGTCCCCGCTGGTCGCTTCCAGGACTTCATAGCCGTTGTTTTCGAGCAACATCTTGCGGCCGATGAGACCATTCCAGTGGTCGTCAATGCAGAGAATTGTTGGTTTGAGCCCAGGCATGACCGTTTCCACGTCTCCAGTTCGGCCAGGGTTGGTTGTTTTGCAGAGGCGTGCCTCGTCCAGGGATTGGACCAAAGTTGCCTCGTGAAGTGGCGGGCAAACTGATTTGACTATGTCAGGAACATACTTTCAAATTACGAACGTCCACTCGGGTTCCAGGTACCAAAACCGGAATCGTGGAAGTCTAACAACTGACGAGCGGCCGACCGCCTCACTATCGCCATAGCACTCATTGACCCCCGCGTTGGGGGTATGAGTGTCGACCGTGCTGGCGATGTCAGACCCGGTCAATATCGGAGTTAAACTTTTGGCTTCCATGTCGCTAACGTTTCCCGGAGGAAACTGCTTCAGCCAATCTGTCTGCCAGCCACAGCTTGATAAGCGACTGTCGCGCCACTCCCAGCCGGCGCGCTTCCCGGTCCAGGGACTCCACCATCCAAGCCGGGAAATCGACGTTCACTCGCTTCGGAACGGTGCCAACCCGGCGCGCCTTGCCCAGATCGAGCTGCCCTACGACTTCCTCGCCTGCATCGAATTTCCGGTCAAATATTTTCGCTTTCATAGCCTAAGTCTTACGGAGCAATAGTCACCTGCTGGTAAGGTTCGCCCTTGTGATGACGGCTGACCTCGATCGTCACTTTCCGGTTGAGCCGCTTCAGAAAATCGAGCAACTTGTCGGTGGTGAAGCGGCTGAAGTGGCCGTTCATCAGGTGCGAAACGTCGGGTTGTGCGATGCCTAAAACCGTTGCGATTTCACGCTGTTTTAGCTTCTTTTCTTCGAGAATTTTGAAAACATGAAATCCAATTTGCGAGCGCGCCAGAAGTTGATCGGCGTCTTTGAGGCCGAGATCGGCGAAGACGTTGCCAGAGCCTGCTTCGAACTCAATTGATTTTCGTCTTTTCGTAGTCATGAGCCAATTCCTGCGCTTCGTTGTATCGCTGCTTGATCAGGTCAATTTCCCGTTTCGGGGTCGCAATGCCCCGTTTCGATTTCTTCTGAAAGGCGTGCAAAATATAAATCCGCTTGCCAAGTTGTAGCGCCAGCACGACACGGTAAGCGTCCGACGCGTACCGCAAGGCGATCTCAAGAACGCCGCTCCCGACGCCCTTGAAAGGCTTGGCGTCCTTCGGCATGCCGCCAAACTGAATGAGCTGAAGCTCGTCCCCCAACAGTTTTTGTGCGCCATTTGGGAAATCCCGCAGATTTCTTTTCGAGTCGCCGAGCCACACAATTGGCCGCATCACCGGTGAGTTTGGCCTATCCAAGCTGCACCTCAACAGTATATAGCCAATTTACTATAAGTAAAACGGCTAATCAATCGCTACCCCCAGACCGACATCCAGACGCCATGGTCCCCCTGTTCGTCTCCGCCGTGCTGAAATGTTGTGGTATTTGCGCCACGCGGCTAACTCTTGCAGTTTAAATAACATAGGTCGTAGTGTGCACATCTAACTATGCATACATTGTTGCATGCACAAATGTTCCGCGCGGAACATTAGAGCGCTTCGCTCCTGCCTACTCGCTGGTGAAGTAATCCACTGTCACCGGATTTTCGAACAGGGAATAGTCGCGCGTGACCACGGTGATGCCGCTGTCGGTGACGAAGTAGCGGGAGCGGTCAGCTTCGGTGTCGTAACCGATGGTGGTGCCTTCGGGGAGATGGACGTTGCGGTCGATGATGCAGCGGCGCACGCGGCAGTGGCGTCCGACGGCGACGTGCGAGAAGAGAATCGAGGAATCAACTTCGGAATAAGAGTTCACCCGCACATCGGGCGACAGAATCGAATTCTTCACGGTGCCGCCGGAGACGATGCAACCGTTCGAAACGATGGAATCAAGCGCCGTACCCATGCGGTCTTTTTCCGCGAACACAAATTTCGCTGGCGGATACTGGCGTTGGTGCGTGCGGATCGGCCACTCGTGATCGTAGAGGTTGAAGATCGGCGATACGGCCACGATATCCATATTGGCTTCGTAGTAGGCCTCGAGCGTGCCCACATCGCGCCAGTAGAGCGCCTCTTTTTTATTCTCGTCGATGAAGTCATAGGCGAAGACGCGATAGTCATCGACCATCTTTGGCAGAATGTCTTTGCCAAAATCGTGGCTGGAGGTTGTGTCCTCAGCATCCTTGAGCAGGACGGGAATCAGTACATCGGCGTTGAAGAGATAGACGCCCATCGATCCTGCGACCTTGTCGGGATTCCAGGGCGAACGCAGTTTGGTTTCCTTGGGCTTCTCTTCGAAGCCGTTGATGCGTCCATCCTTGTCGACGTCGACGACGCCGAAACGCGTAGTCTCATCGAGATCGATCTGGATCGTCGCCAGAGTAATGTCCGCCGAGGAGTCCAGATGCTGCTTCATCATCTTTCCGTAATTCATTTTGTAGATGTGATCGCCGGAAAGAATGATGACGTATTTAGGCTGTTCGGAGCCGATGGAATAAATGTTCTGATAGACCGCGTCGGCGGTGCCCTGATACCACTGGTCGCTCACCCGCTTCATGGGCGGAAGAACTTCGACGAACTCTCCTACCTCGCGGCCCAGCACGTTCCAGCCTTCGCGGATGTGGCGGTTCAGCGACAGCGCTTTGTATTGCGTAAGTATGTAGACGCGGCGCAGATCGGAGTTGAGACAGTTGGAAAGAGTGATGTCGATGATGCGATACATTCCGCCGAAGGTGACGGCGGGCTTGGCGCGGTCGCGAGTGAGAGGATAGAGGCGCTCTCCGGCGCCGCCGGCAAGAAGGACTCCGAGAGTGTCTTTCATCGAGCTCACTCTGACTTCCGAATGGCCAGTGTTAAGTGTTAAGTCCCCGGGCCGAGGAAAACAGTAGATGTTAGCACACGACGAAAAGTTGCCCTGTACTTCGTGAACACAATCCTAACGGGGTTATTTTTCTTCGACCTTGATGCGGAGAGACTTCAGGAATTTAAGATCCTGATCGTTGACCTTAAATTCCGGGTTTGTAGAAAGGGTAGTGACCAGTGACGTTTTGTCAGAGGGTTTCTCTCCCTGCTTGCTGACGCCGATGGTGGCCTCGAGGACGAGAAAAATATCGTACCCACCTTCTTTAATGCGCGAGACGACTTCGGCGATCTGCTCGGAATCGGAGAGCGATTCGTTGATGGCTTCGCCAAGTTCCTTCATGAGTTCTTTCAGTCGCTGGTCCACTGGATCCCCCGCATCACCGGCTGCCTGCTCAAAGCATACTACTTGTTACTTAGATGCCTGTGCTCGCCGAAACGGTTTCGATGGCGGCGCAGGTTTGCGTCATTGTAGACCGGGAGACTGTTAAAATCGAGTCGTGAGCAAGGTTTCTACCGCACAGAAGGTCGGAGTAGTGGCGCGCGTGGCGTCACAACAGGTGAATCGCAGCCGCACCGTGCGGGCGGTGAAAGGGGGCATCCTCACGACGGCCCGAGCCTTCGGGAAGATACTGCACCAGTTGTGGCTGGAGGTTACAGGCCTTGTTTTCCTGATCATGGCTGCCAGCGGCGGAGCGGCGGTCGCCCACGAATACGCAAAATATCACGCCGGCAAGGCTGGCTTCGGACGGGTAGCGGTTGCAATTTGTTTCACATTGACATTTGCATGGTTTGGGGCGAGTTCGTTCTGGAGGGTGAGACGCAAGGGGAAAACTGCTCACCACTAGGGGCACTAAGGTTCACGAAGGGAAGTCAAAATCTTTACCACAGAGGGCGCTGAGGTTCACAGGGTAAGTCAAAGTCATGGCTAGATCTGATTTAAAGGACCACCTTTCTCGCGGAACCAATGCCGCTTCCCTTGATCCGGAGACTTCTTCTCACATTCCCGTGAAGCCGTTGTACGCTCCAGCCGATCTGAAAGGCTCGGACTATGAGAGCGAGGTGGGGTATCCCGGCGAATATCCGTTTACGCGAGGGGTGCAGGCGACGATGTACCGCGGACGGCTGTGGACCATGCGGCAATATGCGGGCATGGGCGACGCCGAGGAATCGAACAAACGCTATAAGTATCTGCTTGCGAATGGCACCACGGGGCTTTCGGTCGCGTTTGATTTGCCGACGCAGATCGGAATGGATTCCGATCATGCCCTGGCCGCGGGCGAAGTTGGCAAGGTGGGCGTGGCGATTGACTCGATCGAGGATATGGAGCGGTTGTTCGCCGGCATCGACCTGACGAAGATTTCTACATCGATGACCATCAATGCAACCGGATCGATCCTGCTGGCGCTGTATGTTGCCGTCGCCCGGCGGCAGGGTGCGGATATCAGCAAACTTTCGGGCACGGTGCAGAACGATGTTCTGAAGGAATACATTGCGCGCGGAACGTATATTTATCCCCCGACTCACGCGTTGCGCGTGATCACCGACATGTTTGCGTGGACGAAAGAGAACGTGCCCGAGTGGAATACGATTTCCATTTCCGGGTACCACATGCGCGAGGCGGGCTCGACCGCAGTGCAGGAAGTGGCGTTCACGCTGGGCAACGGCATGGCGTATGTGGAAGCGGCGATCAAGGCCGGGCTGGACGTGGACGAATTCGCTCCGCGGCTTTCTTTCTTCTTTAACGCACACAATAATTTTCTGGAAGAAGTGGCGAAATTTCGCGCCGCGCGGAGAATGTGGGCGCGGATCATGCGGGAACACTTCAAGGCGAAGAATCCGCGGTCGTGGATGCTGCGCTTTCATACCCAGACCGCCGGGTCGACACTGACCGCGCAGCAGCCGGAAAACAATATTGTGCGGACGGCGATTCAGGCGCTGGCAGCGGTTCTGGGCGGCACGCAGTCATTGCACACAAATTCCTATGATGAAGCGCTGGCGCTGCCGACGGAGCAGGCCGCACGGATCGCTCTGCGGACGCAGCAGGTGATTGCATACGAATCAGGCGTGCCGCAGACGATCGATCCGCTGGCGGGGTCTTATTACATTGAGGCGCTGACCAATGAAATTGAGAAGCGCGCGGCGGAATATTTAGGGAAGATAGAAGTGATGGGCGGGATGCTGAAGGCGATCGAGCGCGGATTTGTGCAGCAGGAAATCCAGAACGCAGCGTATGAATATCAGCAGGCTGTGGATCGCGAAGAGGCAGTCGTGGTTGGCGTGAACCGGTTCGAGGTAGAAGAAGAGAAGGCAATCCCGATTCAGAAGATCGATCCGGCACTGGAACCGAAGCAGATTGAACGGGTGCGGGCGCTGCGGGCGCGGCGCGATTCGCGAGCGTGCAAAGATACTTTGAAGAAAGTCGAAGACGCGGCCCGGTCAAGTGAGAACGTCATGCCGAGGATTTTGCAGGCAGTGGAAGCCTACGCGACGGTGGGCGAGATTTCGGATGCGATGCGAAGGGTGTTCGGGGAATACAAGGAAGCGGTTGTGATTTGAGTTTCTATGATCGCCGGGTGCGAGATGCGATTGAATATGCGCGCTTCCGGCATTACATCCACATGAATCCCGTGCGGAAGGGTCTAGCGCCGCGGCCGGAGGAGTTCCCCTTCAGTTCTGCCAGCACGACATTGGACCAGGTACCCCAGTGGCTAAAGCCAGCCGCATAACCAGCCTAGAACGCTGGGCCGAAGGCCCTGCTCCACCATTAGTAATTTAAGTAGGTGTCGCGGGACTTTCGGAAGTCGTGCGTGCGGCCGTTTTTGTGTGAATCAGAGAGTATGAATCTTGGACTCGATCGGCACGTGGACCGTTGCTGCTTAATCCGCGGTTTTGTAATCGCAGGCGGTGCGGCAGGCTTCGCAGTACATGAGGCCGTCCAGACAGATGCGGACGTCGAGTGTGGTCTGGCAGAGGCAACAGTACTTATCGCACTCACACTGACCTTCGGGCATTTCGCATTGGGCGCAACGGGATTTGGCCTGGCCGGTTCCAGTGGACATGTCAATAATGTTAGCGCCGCAGGGCGGGATGGGGAATGTGCCGTTGGTAACGTTCCGTTAGCGGAAAACACTCCGCCCACGAAAAATTGTTGATTTTTGATTGATGATTGACTGATTGAGAACCGCGCCGCATAAGGGCGATTCCTAATCAGCAATCGCTAATCAGCAATCAGCAATTGCCTTTCGAGCGCTCCCAGTGCCATATAATTCTCAGCAATGACCTTCCAACAGGTGCTGGATGGAGCGGAAGTTCTCGCGCAAAGCGGGGATCCGGGCGTTAGTAGTGTCGAATATGACTCGCGGCGGGTGAAGCCGGGGTGCGTGTTCGTGGCGATGCGCGGGGAATCGAGCGACGGCAATCGATTTATCGATCAGGCAATTCAGGCGGGAGCGGTCGCGGTCGTGACCGATTCCGCGGCGGAGAAGCCCCGCACGGGAGTGGCGTGGGCGGTTGTTCCGCAGGGGCGGCGAGCGCTGGCGCGGGTGAGCGCGAACTTTTATAAAAAGCCGGCGGAGCGGATTGCGATCACCGGAATTACCGGGACGAATGGGAAAAGCACGACGGCATTTCTTGTGGAAGCAATTCTGACGGCAGCGGGGCGGAAGAGCGCGCTGATCGGGACGATCGAGTATCACGTTGCGGGGAAAGTGCTGCCTGCGCCGCACACCACGCCGGAGGCACTCGATCTGAATCGAATTTTGAATGAGGCGTTGGGGAATGGCGCGACCGAGGCGGTGATGGAAGTGTCCTCGCACGCGCTGGCGCAGGAGCGCGTGTTTGGCGTCCCTTTTGATGTCGCCGTGTTTACTAATTTGACCCGCGATCATCTCGATTATCACAACACCATGGAAGAATATTTCGCGGCGAAGCGGGTTCTGTTTGTGGGCTGCGGCACGGAGGCACCGCGCGCCGTGGTGACGAATATGGATAATGAAACGGGCGCGAAGCTGGCAGACTTCAGCCGGAAGCGAAGTTCCGTGGTGCTGAAATATGGATGGAATCGCGGCGACCTGCATGCGGAGAAAGTGGAGATCACGACGCGGGGGACGCGGTTTGATTTGATCACTCCGGCGGGGAAGATTGCGGTGTTCTCGGCGCTGATTGGCCGCGTGAACGTATACAACATTCTGGCGGCGGCTGGCGCGTGCTATGCGCGAGGATGTTCGTCAGAGGCCATTGCGGCCGGCATCGACAAGCTGGCGCGCGTTCCGGGAAGATTTGAAGGCGTGGATTGCGGCCAGCCTTTTACGGTGGTGGTGGACTATGCGCATACCGACGATGCGTTGCGAAATCTGACGGCCCTGGCGCGGGAATTGGTTTCCGGGACAAAGGGGCGCGTGCTGACTGTGTTCGGATGCGGTGGGGATCGGGACCGGAAAAAGCGTCCGCTGATGGGCGAAGCGGCGGGGCGCGGGAGCGATTTCGTGGTGTTGACGTCGGATAATCCGCGCAGCGAAGATCCGCTGGCCATTATTAATGATGCGGTGGTGGGGCTGCAGAGGACTGGTGTGAAGTACAGCGTGGAACCGGACCGGCGCAAGGCGATTGTTCTGGCGATTGGCGAGGCGAGGCCGGGGGATATCGTGCTGCTCGCGGGGAAAGGGCACGAGAAGGTGCAGGTTACGCGGGAGGGATCGGCTCCGTTTGATGATTTGGAAGTGGCGCGGCAGGCGTTGCGGGCGGCGGGGTTTGAATGCGAGGCGGCGAAGGTGGGGAGTTAGGGTAGGGCGAGAGAACTCGGGGTCGGTTAGAAATGCCTTGCAACGGCGATTGGTGGTGTTTGTAGAGGAGGGGTCCTTCGACTGCGGATGTGCTTCGCATTCGCGAAGCACATCCTTCGCTCAGGATGACAAACTATATGGAGCTATAAAGATGAAGCTGGATAACAAGAGATGAAGCTGGCGCTTTCCAAGATCGCAGAGTTCGTTTCGGCCGCGGGAGACTTTCCGGCGGACGAGGTGGCGCAAGGGTACTCCATTGATTCGCGGACGGTGGGGCCCGGCCAGCTTTTTTTTGCGGTGAAGGGCGAGCGATTCGACGGGCACGATTTTGTAGAGCAGGCGCTGGAAAAAGGGGCGGTCGCCGCAGTGGTGCGTGAAGATCAGTCAGGGCGCTATCCGGAGCGGTCGCGATTGCTAGCGGTGGAAGATACTCAGGTGGCGCTGCAAACTCTGGCTACGGCGGTGAGAAAACGGTGGGGAAAGCCGCTGGTGGCGGTAACTGGGTCAGCAGGGAAGACGACGACGAAGGAAGCGATTGCGCATGTTCTGAGCGCGCGGTTGCGCGTGATGAAGTCCGAAGGGAATTTTAATAACCATTTTGGATTGCCGCTGATGCTCCTGAAGTTGGAGCCGGAGTATGACGTGGCTGTGATTGAGATGGGAATGTCGCACGCGGGAGAGATTTGCGCGCTGGCGAAAATCGCGCATCCTGAAATTGGGGTGGTAACGAACGTGGCGCCGGTGCATCTTGAGTTTTTTGATTCGCTGGCGGGAATCGCACGCGCGAAATATGAATTGGTCGAATCGCTTCCCGCGAATGGCATGGCTGTGTTGAATGCCGACGACGATTACGTGTCACAGTTTGGGCGCGGCTTCAAAGGCAAGGTCGTGATGTATGGAACGCGGGCAACGGCGGACGTGCGGGCGGAGAATGTTCAATCGAAGGGACGCGAGGGAGTTGAGTTTGATGTGGTGATCGGCAGCGTACGCGAGCATGCGGCGTTGCCGCTGGTTGGGGAACATAACGTGCTCAACGCGCTTGCGGCCGTGGCCGTGGGGATTGAGCGCGGATTGAAACCTTCCGAAGCGGTGGCGGCGCTGGCGACTCTGGTTTCGGGGGATAAGCGCGGGCAGGTAGTCCAACTGGGTAACATCACGGTGATCAACGATTGCTACAATTCGAATCCGAAGGCGCTTGAGGCGATGGTGGATGCGCTGGCCGCGATGGCGGCGAAGCGGCGCATCGTTGTAGCGGGGGAGATGCTGGAACTGGGGCAGGCGGGCGAAGAGATGCACCGCAAAGCGGGGGAGCATATTGCGGGCAAGAAGATCGATGTGCTGCTGGGAGTACGGGGCGCGGCCGCGGCGATGGTGAGTGCGGCCAAGGATGCGGGGATCAGGGCAGAGTTCGTGCAGGCGTCCGTAGATGCGGGGGAATGGCTGGCGCGCGAGGCGCGCGACGGGGACGTGGTGCTGTTGAAGGCTTCACGCGGCGTGACGTTGGAGAAGGCAATAGAAATCTGGAAGACTCGTCGCGACGGCAAGAGTTAGCTGTCGCGGGACGGAGGCTGATTGCTCTACTGGCTGTTGTTCGTGAAGCTGCAACATTATTTTCCGCCATTCCGCATCTTCCGCTATCTGACGTTCCGCACTGCGTTCGCCAGTCTTACCGCATTATTTACCGCGCTCATCGTGGGGCCGCTGGTGATCAACCGGCTGCGTGAATTCCAGATTGGACAATACATTCGCGAAGAAGGGCCGAAGGCTCATCAGAAAAAAGCCGGGACGCCAACCATGGGCGGGTTGCTGATCGCGATCGCCATTGTGGTTCCAACGCTGTTGTGGGCGGACCTGAGTAATCGGTTCGTTTGGATCGCGGTATTCGCCACATGCGCGTTTGCGGCGATCGGATTCACCGACGACTACACCAAAGTTGTGCATCGCCGAAATCTTGGGTTGACCGGGAAAGCGAAGCTGGGGCTGCAGATCGCCACCAGCATTGTGATCGCGGTGATGCTGATCGCGATGCAGACGTATGGGATGTATTCGACGAAGCTGATCGTTCCTTTCATCAAACAATTTCATCCGGATCTGGTGGTGCAGACGCTGGAGCATTTTCCGCATCTTTGGCCGCTGGCGTTTTTGCCGTTCATTGGATTTGTGGCGCTGGTGATTGTTGGGTCCAGTAATGCGGTGAATCTTACGGATGGGCTGGACGGCCTGGCGATCGGCTGCACCGTGATTGCGGCGGGGGCGCTGACGGTGCTCACGTACGTCAGCGGCCACGCGACGTTCGCGACGTATCTGGAAATCCCACGCATGCCCCAGGTGGGTGAGTTGACGATTTTTTGCGGAGCGATGGTGGGATCGTCGATTGGATTTCTATGGTACAACGCGCATCCGGCGGAAGTGTTTATGGGGGATGTGGGGTCGCTGGCGCTGGGCGGCGCGATTGGGACGGTCGCGGTGATCATCAAGCAGGAATTGTTGTTACCGTTTATCGGGGGCGTGTTTGTCATTGAGGCGATGTCGGTGATCCTGCAGGTCGGATCGTATAAGCTGCGCAAGAAGCGGATCTTCAAGATGGCACCGATTCATCATCATTTTGAGCTGATGGGATGGTCGGAGTCGAAAATTATTGTGCGGTTCTGGATTGCGTCGCTGGTGTTTGCTTTGTTTGCGCTGACGACTTTGAAATTGAGGTAGAAAATTCCTGGCCACGGATTCGCACCGATTTCACGGACAAAACTGTTTCTTTTTCTGAATCCGTGCGAATTCGTGATGATCCGTGGCAAATGAAGTTTCCAGATGGAACTTAAAGATAAACGCGTGCTGGTGGTCGGGCTCGGGAAGTCCGGGGTGGCGTCGGCGCTTTTCTTGAAAGCGCATGGCGCGCGGGTGACCGTTTCCGATAACAAGAGCGGGGACGAACTGCGCAATGAGATTCCGGCATTGCTCGATCATGGCATCACGGTTGAGACGGGCGGACACGGCGAGCGCACATTCCGCGAGCAGGATTTAATTGTGGTGAGTCCGGGTGTTCCGGTGGATGCTCCGATGCTGCAGCAGGCACGGTCGCTGAGCGAGATGGTGATCGGCGAAATTGAACTGGCGGCGCAGTTTCTGCGCGGACCGATTGTGGCCATCACTGGGTCGAACGGGAAGACTACGACGACCGCTCTCACGGGCGAAATTATGACGGCGGGCGGACTGCCGACGCTGGTGGGAGGAAACATTGGGACACCGGCGATTTCGCTGGTTGAGCGGGATAAGCCAGAGACCGTGATCGTGCTGGAAGTGTCGAGCTTTCAACTGGAAACCATTCAGACGTTTCATCCCAAGATAGCGGTTGTGCTGAATGTGACGCCGGATCATCTGGATCGTCACCGGACGTTCGAGGCTTATACGGACGCGAAGGCGCGGATGTTTGAGAATCAGAAGGGCGATGACTTTGCGGTGCTGAATGCGGACGATCCTACCTGCGTTGCGATGGCGGCACGGACGCGGGCACAAGTGTTTTGGTTCAGCCGGCAGAAAGAAGTGGAGCAGGGAGCGTGGGAGCGCGACGGCAAAGTTTTATTTCGCGATGGAGAGCGGCAGCGGGAAATTATGCTGGGTTCAGAGATTCCGTTGAAAGGCGCTCACAATCTGGAAAATGTGCTGGCCGCGGTGTGCGCGGGGGCGCTGATGGGGTGTGCGCCGGAGAAGATCCGGCAGGCGGTGCGCGAGTTCAAGGCGGTCGAACACCGGCTGGAGTTTGTGGCGACGATCCGCGGCGTGGATTATTACAACGATTCTAAGGCCACGAATGTGGATGCGACCATCAAGGCGTTGGAATCGTTTCCCGCAAATATTCACTTGATTCTTGGCGGCAAGGACAAGGGCAGCGACTACAGCGTGCTCAAGGATCTGCTGCGGCAGCGGGTGAAACGTGTGTACACAATTGGCGCGGCGGCGGAGAAGATCGAGTCGCAGATCGTTTCCTCGAAAAGCGGGGAGATTGAAGTGGTACATGCGCAGACTTTGGAGAATGCGCTGCGCAAGGCAAATTCCGTTGCCGAGGCCGGTGATGTGGTGTTGCTGGCTCCGGCTTGCGCGAGCTTCGATCAGTTCAAAAGCTATGAGCACCGAGGGCAGGTGTTTAAGGAAGTTGTGCGGGGGCTGGAGTGAGGACGGGGCATTAGCGGCCGAGTCAATCCTCAGCGAAGTAATCTGCGTCAATTTTCTTGATTTCGTACGAGGCAACAGTAGAGACAGCTAAGGAGTGTTCCTGCCCGTCAGACGCGAGCTTGAGCAGAGGCAACATCAGGCTCTGATAATCTGGGATACTCATCGACAGGAGAATTCTATAGTCCCTACTGTTATTTTGGAACGCTAACCTAGTAGCTTGACACCTCGATTCCCGCCTCTTACGCTTGTGCTATGGAAGTCCGGTTGACCCCCGATCAGGAAGCGTTTGTCAAGCAGGCCATCGAATCTGGCCGGCTGCACCGTGCCGAGGATGCGGTGGAAGAAGCTTTGTCGCTATGGGAAGAGCGGGAGCGGAAGCGGGCTGAGTTTCTAGCTACCATTGAGGTTGCGGAAGCTTCGCTGGCACGCGGCGAAGGACGAGTCATCACAGAGCAATCCATGCGAGAGCTTGCCGAGGAAGTGAAACAGCGCGGGCGGGCACGCCTCGTGGCGGAGCAATCGCGCCGTTGATGGCGCACCGCGTCTCAGAGCGAGCCGCAGCGGATCTAGACGATATTTGGTATTACGTCGCGACAGAGAGCGGCAGTCCGGAACTCGCCAACCGCCTGGTCGATTCCATCACCGATACATTTCTCCTTATTGCTCGCCGGCCCCACTTGGGACGCTCGCGTAATGATGATTTTGGTGTTGGGTCGCGGAGTTTGTCAGTAGGCGAATACGTGATCGTTTAGCGTATTGAGGGCAAAGATGTGCGGGTGATGCGCGTGGCGCAGGGGCGTCGCGATCTCGACGCATTTCTAGGGAGCTAGGAATGCGCAACTCTGGGTGAGACCGGCTCATTGCCCGACGCCACCCCAAGACCGAAGAAATCAACAATCAACAATTCCTTTTCCGCGTCTCTACTATGAGAAAAGCGGGAACGCACTCGGGCAGAAATCTTGCATCAGTTGAGTTGGCGGAAGCTTCCCCGCTCGTGAAGTGCTCGCCGCCTCAGGACGACAAGCTTCAGGGCGTGCATTTCGGCGGAACTGCGTCCGTCTGCTGCAAGAGTTTTTTTGCTTCGGATAGGTCGGGATTGAAGCGGAGAACTCGTTCCACATATGACTTCGCTTCTTTCATTTGGCCAGCCTCACACAGAGTGCGTGCCAGGTTCATGCCAATGGCGCTTTTTCCAGGAGCGCGTTCAAAGGCCGCTTCCCACAGTTTGACGGCGCGGCTGAAGTGTCCGCTTCGGGCTTCGATCACGCCCAGGTTCGCGGCGGCATCGACCAGGTTCGGATCCAAAGCAAGGGCTTGCTCGTAAAGAGCGCGAGCACGGTCGAGCTGCCCGCGATTCAATTCGACAAAAGCGAGGCCCGCGAGGATGGGCGGATCATTGGGACCTTGTTTCGCTGCGAGCCGCAGCGATTGCTCTGCATAGGGAGCGGCTTCTGAAAGTCCGCCATTCGCTAGAGACTGCCAAGCCAGCGCTTCATCGCGTATGTCACTTGCGGCTTCTTTTGAGTAAGGGAAAGGAACCAAACTCAAGGCGGGCTTTGACGAGATAGGATCCTGCAGAAGTTGGGGCGACAAACCGGGACGAGCGCGAATACGATGATCCGTCACCTCGGTGTGAGCGATATCCGCGCTCAAAGAGGAAGGCATGTGACAGGTTGTGCAGTCCGGCTGCTGCGGATGGTGCTTAAGGCCAAAAGCTGCACCGTGGCAGGCCAAACATTTTCCCCGAAAGTAAGACGGCCGCTCACTCTCGGCGGGAGAGTAGTGGGGATCGTGACAACTCATACAAGACATGGAATCGCCTGATTTGATCTTGCATTTGCTTTGCGCCAGAGCTTCGAATTGACTGTTTGCGCCGAGGCCCGAGGACTGGGTTCGCGTAAGCACGTAATGGCGGACGTAATCGTCGAGTATGTCGCCCGGACGGAAATCGTAAGCGTGGCGTCCGGCGCGCTCGATTGCGGCATTGCTTTCCAGATGGCATTGCATGCAGACCGCGTCCCGGCGCTGGGGCGGCAGTTTCGCAGGGTTCACCATGGCTGCCGCACTTTGCACGTGCGCGGCTCCGGCACCGTGGCACCGCTCGCATCCAACCCCGGCCTGGGAGAAAAGCGGCGTGGCGTATCGGTTTTCTGTTCCATCCAGGGGCTGACTCATACCGCTCGCGTGGCAGCGCAGGCAGGTGGGATAGGCGGGAAGGTTCAAGGGGATTTCGCGAACCTCGCCGTAAGCTGGGGCCATGTCCCACTGCTGGCGATCTGCGTACCAGTTCACCGGAGATTCGAAAACAAAATCGTCGACCGCAAACAAGTAAGTTCGGCCGCGGCGTCCGGAGCCGATGGAGTAGAGTAGCTGGCGTTTGCCAGTTGCAGCCGAGTCTCCCGGGCGTTCGAACTGCAACCAGACCGTGTTGCTTTCGGAGTAGATCCGATAGTGAACGCCTGAATTCTTATGCAAGAAATCGGCGGGGATCAGGTTTTCAGTAGCGGGACCGCTCGCGTGCGCCATAGGAGTGCGGGCGTAGGATTCGAAGATGGCGGCGTGACAACGGGCACACGCTTGGTTGCCGATGTAGCTAGTTGGCGCGGCTTGGGGCTCGTTTTTGGCGGGGCTTTTATTGATCTGCGCAAATCCGAGTCCGCCCAAGAAATCCAATATCAAAAGGAGGGCTAACCTCGGCAGCGGGGGAATAGATTTTAGTTTCCTGGATGGCCTTCTGAATGAGGCTTCCTCAGCACCATCCAGAACTGACTTCTTCATTTAACCGCTCACTGTCCCGCCCCAGTCGGAATCTATGAGCGCGCCCCTATTGCATGGAGATAGGGATTCATGCGGAGCACTAAGGGTTGTCCGCTGAAAAGCCAGGTGCATCGGCGGCTATCGATTAAAGACGAATGTAGAGTAAGCGGAGAATGCGCCAGTTCGGAACCAAGAGAATCAACAGCAGGAACTTAACAATCAGCAATTCATTCTCGGTGTCGCGGCGACTCCGTGGTGAAATGAATTCCCATGGCAAAGCGGGTGAGTGTGGATCGCTGGCTGTTTACCGTCACTATGTTGCTGGTGTTTGTAGGGCTGGTGATGGTGTTTTCGGCGTCGGCGGTGATGGCGCGGGAGCGGTTTGGATCGCCATATGCCTTCTTGTTGAGGCAGTTGGTCTGGGCGGCGGCGGGGTTGGTGGCGATGGTGGTGGCGATGCGGGTGGATTACCGCCGCTACAAGAATCCGGCGCTGGTATTTTCGTCGTTGGGGATTACAACGCTTTTGCTCATTTCTGTCTTTTTCCTGGACCGGACGCACAATACGCATCGGTGGATACACGCCGGAGGATTTTCCTTTCAGCCCTCGGAACTGGCGAAGCCTCTCCTGATTTTATTTCTCGCGTATTTTCTGGAAGGCCGCGTGAATACGATGGATGACTGGCGCAACACGCTGGCCCCAGCGGCTGCGCCCGTATTGCTGTTACTGGGATTGATCGTGTTGCAGCCCGATCTGGGTACGGCCATCGCGTGCGCCGGAATTGCGGCCTGCATCTTGTATGTCGCGGGAATGCGGCTGCGATATTTTGGGTACGCATTCGGAGCATCCTTGCTGCCGCTTTATTTTTTGATTTTTCATGTGAGCTGGCGGCGCGATCGCATTCTGGCTTTCCTGAATCCCTATGCCGACCGGCAGAAGACCGGGTTTCACATTATTCAGTCACTGATCGCGGTGGGTACCGGTGGAATAACCGGGACTGGGCTGATGGAGGGGAAGCAGAAATTATTTTATTTGCCGGAGCCGCACACAGATTTCATCTTTGCCGTCACAGCGGAAGAGTTGGGATTGGTTGGCGCGATCTTCGTGGTTACTCTGTTTGCCATCTTCTTGTGGCGAGGGATGCGGGCTTCGTGGCGCACGGAAGACATTTTTGGAAGATATCTGGCTGTGGGGATCACGAGCATGGTCGTACTGCAGGCATTCATCAATATTAGTGTGGTGCTGGGAATGATGCCGACGAAGGGGATTCCTTTACCTCTTGTTTCCTATGGAGGGTCGTCGTTGTTTGTAACGCTGGCGTGCGTGGGAGTGTTGCTGAATATTACGAAGCAGGCAGAATGAGAACGGCAATTGTTGATTGATGCTTTCTGATTGTTGATTGAAGGCCCAGATATCAGCAGAGCACAGAGCACTGGGGACTGGGGCACTTAATCAACAATCAGCAATCAACAATCAGCAATTCCTTTATAGTCACTGCATGCGGGCCATTCTGGCGGGCGGGGGAACGGGCGGGCATGTCATACCTGCGCTGGCCATCGCCAACGAACTCAAGAAAAGTTATGCGGCCGAGGTGCTGTTCATCGGGACAGCGCGGGGGATCGAGAACCGTCTGGTACCGGCGGCGGGGTATCCGCTGCAACTGGTGCGAGTGGGGGCGCTGAAGAATGTCAGCCTGATGACGCGGGCGAAGACGGCGTTCGATTTGCCGCGCGCGGTGTGGGACGCGGGGCGAATGTTGAATGAGTTTGCGCCGGATGTGGTGATTGGGGTGGGGGGATATGCGTCGGGACCGGCGATGCTGGCGGCGGTGGTCAAGCACATTCCGACGCTTGCGTTTGAACCGAATGTGGTGCCGGGATTCGCCAATCGAATGGTGGCGAAGTTTGTCTCCGGAGCCGCGGTGCATTTTGAGGAGACGGCGAAATATTTCCGTCGGGCGGAAGTGACGGGCGTTCCGGTGCGGCAGGCGTTTTTTGAAAGTCCGGCAAAACGAGGAGGAACGCCAACTTTGCTGGTGTTTGGCGGAAGTCAGGGAGCGCATGCGATTAACGAGGCGATGATTCGCTGCCTGCCGGAGCTGCAGCGGCAGGCACCGGGAATTCACATCATTCATCAGACGGGCGAGCGTGACTATAATGACGCGCTGGCGGCGTACAAATCTCTGGGCGAATCTGCAGAGGTTTTCAAGTTTATTGACGATATGCCCGCGGCATTTGCGCGCGCGGATTTGGTAGTGTGCCGCTCCGGCGCGAGCACGGTGGCGGAGATCACGGCGGCGGGGAAGCCGGCGATTTTTGTGCCGTTTCCGCGGGCGGCGGACGATCATCAACGCGTGAATGCGGAGGCGCTGGCGCGCGAGGGCGCGGCCGTGGTGGTGGAGGAGATGAAGTTGGAAGGGGTGTGGCTGGCAGAGACGATTGCGGCGTTGCTGGGCGATGCGCGACGGCTGGATTTGATGAGTGAGGCGGCGCGAAGTTTGGCACATCCTAATGCAGCGCGGGATATTGCGGTGATGGCCGCGAGAGTGGCGGGGTTGGAAGAAAGTTAGCCACGGATTTGCACGGATCTTCACGGATAAGCCTATATTTATTTGTTTTTCTAATTTGGGTTTTGATCCGTGAGAATCCGTGCAGATCCGTGGCCAAGTAGTTGACTTATGTTCGCCAGGATTCAGCAGATACATTTCGTCGGGATTGGCGGGATCGGCATGAGCGGGATTGCCGAGGTGTTGCTGAATCTCGGGTATAAGGTGTCGGGATCGGATTTAAAGAATTCTTCGGCCACGCAGCGATTAGCGGGGTTGGGAGCTGCGGTGTTTGAAGGGCATCGCGCGGAGCATATTTCCGGCGCTGAAGTGGTGGTGACGAGTTCGGCGATTGCGCAGGAGAATCCTGAAGTTGTTGAGGCGCATAGGTTGCACGTGCCGGTGATTCGGCGGGCGGAGATGCTGGCGGAGTTGATGCGACTGAAGTATGGCATCGCCATCGCTGGCACGCATGGCAAGACGACGACCACTTCGATGGTTGCTGCGGTGTTGGCCGGAGGAGGGCTTGATCCGACCGTAGTTGTGGGTGGGCGCGTGGATGCGATGGGATCGAATGCGCGGCTGGGGAAGTCGCAATATCTGGTGGCCGAGGCGGATGAGAGTGACCGGTCTTTTCTGAAGCTGTCGCCGATTCTTTCGGTGGTGACCAACATCGATCGCGAGCACATGGATTGCTACCGCAACATGCGGGACGTGAAGAAAACGTTTTTGGAATTTATGGATCGCGTACCATTTTATGGCATGGTCGTGGTGTGCAACGACGATCCAATGCTGCGGCGGTTGTTGCCGCAGGCGCAGCGGCGGACTGTCACGTATGGAACGAAGCGCGGGTCGGATTTTTGGATCAAAGTCCCCACCCTTCGACAAGCTCAGGGCAGGCTTTCTCGCGCGAAGAACGTGCGAGAAATGGGGCACCCGCCGAATCCGATGAGTCGTTTTCACGTTCACTATCGCAAAAAAGATCTGGGGGAGTTCACGCTCCATGTGCCGGGGGTTCACAACATTTTGAATGCGACGGCGGCGATTGCGGTGGGTGTGGGATTGGATGTTCCGGTGGATGCGATCCGCGCGGGGCTTGACCAGTTTCGCGGAGTGGACCGGCGGTTTCAGCTGCGCGGACGGGCAGCGGGCGTGAGCGTGATTGACGATTACGGGCATCATCCGACGGAGATCAAGGCGACGCTGGCGGCGGCGCGGTCGTGCGGATTCCGCAAAGTGCATGTAATTTTCCAGCCCCACCGGTACACCCGTACGCGGGATTTGATGGAAGAGTTTACGACGGCGTTCGGGGAGGCGGACTCGCTGTTCGTGCTCGACATCTATGCGGCGAGCGAGAAGCCGATCGAAGGTGTAAGCGGAGAAGCTTTGGCCAGTGCAATCCGGGAAAAGGGTGGGAAAGAAGCACGATATGCGAGCTCCTTTGCGGAGGCGGTGGATGCGGCAGCCGAGGCGGCGCACGAGGGGGACATGATTCTGACGCTGGGGGCGGGGAGCGTTTCGCAGTTGGGGCCCATGATTCTGGAAAAGCTGGGAGGAGCGGGGCTGAAGGTTCCGGGTCTGGTCTAAGGTTTGGGGCGCCAGCAAGTGATAAATGTCATGTGAGCATGTGCATGCTCATATGCAGGCTGGAGGCGGGGATGAAAACAGCTCGAGTGCAGGTTCTCACGACGCCAGACTTTCGAGATTGGCTCCAGAGAGAAGCGAGAAATGCAGGGGTGAGAGCGGTTGGAGTAGCGATCATAAACAAAGGTGTGCTCCCCCTAATGTGAATCTGCTTCAAGACGTCAGCTGGAGTGAACTCCAATGCGTTTTGCGTGCGGCGCGGCCAGGCTTCGCCCCTTCGGCAAGCTCAGGGCAGGCTCTGGCCGAACAGCCAAGGCGGCTGCCCCACATGATTTTTTTGCTACGAGGCGGGAACTAATTTGCCGTTGGCCGCGTATCATTCATTGCTAACGGATTTCCACCAGGTTCGTCCAAACAGCCAGATGGGAGATAACGCGATGAAATCAGCACAGACACAGGCATGGGGATGGCTGGTGGCTGGGGTACTGGCACTGGGTTTGAATGGCGTCTATCAGGATGGCGGCGCTGCGTGGCTGCACCGGAATGTGGATTGTGTGATGGCTCGAATTGCCGACCGGTCCGGGCCGGTGCTGGCGCTGGCCTTGGGACGGGTTGACTGGTTCATGGCGAGGGCCAACTCAGCTGTTGCGCGGAATGAGACTGCCTCGTGCCGCATGAGTACTGCCTTGGCGCGGATGCACACTGGAATGGCGCGGGCGCAGAACGGATTTGCGGGCCTTGAAGCGATGTCGGCGCGGGAAGAGGCGGCGATGGCTCGATTGGAAGCTAACCGGGCGCGGATTGAGGCGCAGACCGCACGGGTTCGGTTTTGGCCGGCGGCGTTTGATGCGGGGAAGATTCCTGTGATTTGCCCGAGAGTGCGAGTTGAGATCCCGCGTATTAATATTCCAGAGATGCCTTTGGTTAGGATTTCGGCCCCGGTGGTGCAGGTTGAAGGATTAGGGCCGATTTAGGATTTTGTTTTTGAATGGCGGGCGCGGAGAAAAATCCGCGCGCTTTTTTGTTGCGCTAAAAGGAGTGCGGCTACAGGACGGCCGGGCTTCGCCCAGGCCGGGACGGGCGAAGGCGCCCGTCCCTTACATCCTTTATGCTGCGTCCCAGTCGATCCGTTTTTCAAATTCCCGATGATGTCCAATGCGATTCCCCGCTGTGCAAAACTTTGATGTTTTTTCTGTCTCTAGTCTCAAAATGAAGTTATAGTTTGAAGGCTCAGCGATTCACAGCGACAACTGACCCTACTGATGGCGCGGAAGCCGGGTTCCACCATCTTGCAGGAGGAGTTGTACCCATCCAGCGCTGAACGTGTGCGCGAGGAGATTGACGACGCGCGCCTTATAGACCTTGATGTGGATGAGGAATCTCCGTTTATGCGCGGGCAAAAGCGTGTCTCCGCCCGCCGCAGCTCTCTTCCGAAAAAAACTGCAAATCGTCTGCTTTGGGCTGTGGTGGCGGCTCTGGTTCTGTGTGTAGCCGGAATCGGCTGTGCCGGGTTGTATCACTACGGCGAACGCTCGTGGCGCTTCCGGGTGGAATCCAGCGACAACATTGAAGTCACCGGCATGCAGAACGTGACGAAGGCGCAAATCATGGAAGTGATGGGCGCGGACATTGGACGGAATATTTTTTTCATTCCGCTGGCACAGCAGAAGGCGCAACTGGAGCAGATTCCGTGGGTGGAATCGGCGAGCGTGATGCGCTTTGTGCCCAACCGATTGAAAGTTGAGGTTCATGAGCGCACTCCGGTGGCCTTCGCGCGCGTCGGTCCTCGCATGTTTTTGATTGACGTGGGCGGCACCCTGATGGAGCTGTCGCCGAAGCACAAATTTTCTTTTCCGGTGATCCTTGGGATGAATCCGGGAGAGCCGCTTTCGACGCGCGCGCCGCGGATGAAAGCTTATAGCGAGATGGTGAGGGAACTGGATTCGGGCGGCGCGCGCTATTCGCAGGACTTGAGTGAAGCCGATCTCTCCGATCTGGAAGATGTGAAAGTGCGCGTAAATGATTCGGCGGGCGATGTGCTGGTGCATCTGGGGTCGTCGGATTATCTGCGGCGCTACAAAATCTATGTGACGCACGCGCAGGCCTGGCGCCAGCAGTTTAACAAGCTGGAGTCCGTCGATCTCCGTTATGACAACCAGATTATCGTGAATCCCGACATGGAACGGACCGCGAAGACGGCAGCGCTAAGTCCGGGCGTCGCGCACGCGGCAGCAGCGGCGGGAGTAAAGCCGGCGGCGTTGCTGACGCGCATTGGCCCGCACGAGCGTGCCATTCCGAAGCCGGCTTTCGAATTGGCGGCCAAGAAGCTCGATCCGAAAGCAGGGATGGCTGCCACGAAGAAGCCGGTTGTGAGAACGCGGGCAAAGAAAACCGCGAAGCCCGCGAAGTCATCCGCGAGCGCAAAGAAAACGGTTTCGAAAGCCAGACCGGCGTCTGCCACGGCTAAGAAATTTCCTGCGAGCGGTGGCCAGAAACCCAGTCCGGCGGTGGCCAAGACTCAGGCGAATCAGGGAGCAGGACAGTGAGAAGCGAGCTTCTAGCAGCGCGGAAAAACGTTCAAAAGCGAACCATGCACGAGTTGGAAAACGAGTTGGAGAACCAATTGGGGAAACGATAACGAATGGCGAACCAGCAGGGAAGCTTTCTAACCGCGATTGACGTAGGCAGCGCGAAAACCTGTGCGCTCATGGTTGAGGTCACCGATGGCGGATTGCGCTATCGCGGCCACGGCGTGGCGGAATCGCGAGGCTCGCGCAAAGGTGTCATCGTAGACCTGGATAAAGCGGTTGCGGCCATTCAGAAAGCGGTGGAAGCGGCCGAGGATACGGCGGGCGCGGCTGTGGAACACGCCATCGTGGGCATTGGCGGAGCGCATATTCGCGGTGTCAACAGTCATGGCGGCATCACGGTGGGCACGCGACCGAGAGAAATTGGGCGCGATGAAATCAAAGCAGCGGTCGAGAAGGCGCGGTCAATTCCGCTTCCGGCGGATCGCGAAGTGCTGCACTTGCTGCCACAGGAATTCATTCTGGATGGGCAGGCGGGCGTACATGATCCGCTGGGCATGATGGCAGCGCGACTGGAAGTAAGAGTTCATCTGGTTACCGGTGCATCCAGCGCGGCGCAAAACGTGATCACGGCAGTGAATCGCGCAGGTGTGCATGTGGATGACACTGTTTTCGAACCGCTGGCAGCGGCTGATTCCGTCCTCCGGGCCGACGAGCGGGAGTTGGGAGTTTGTCTGGCCGATGTGGGCGCGGGTTCGACCGAACTGATTGTCTTTCTGCAGGGAGCGGTGGCTTTTACCGGAGTGATTCCAGTAGGGGGAGATCACTTCACGAGCGACTTGTCGTTGGGCATGTGTACGCCGCTGGCGGAGGCGGAAAAAATCAAGAAAATTTATGGCAATGCGATCGTCACGCTGATCCCGGAAGGGAACGAAGTCGAGGTGCCGTCAGTGGGCGACCGGCCGTCGCGTCTGCTGCCGCAGCGGCTGGTGGCGGAGATTCTGGAGCCGCGGGCCCGGGAACTGTTTGAAATGCTGCGCGAAAGTTTGCGGCAGGGCGGAATGTTCGACGCATGCCTGGCCGGGATCGTCCTGAGCGGGGGAGGGTCGCGGCTGCCAGGAATTTTCGATGTGGCCGAGTCGGTATTGCGGCGTGCGGTACGGCTCTCGTGGCCTACGCCGCTGGCCAAGATGCCGGTGTCGTTGGCTGAGCCGGAATTCGCCACGGTGCTCGGCATGGTTCACTATGGACACCGGGCGCGCGTGGCACGCGGGTTTCAGGGAGATCGTTGGGGATCCAGGTTGAAGGCGTTGCTGGTGGGGTGAAGCTGTGGTCGGTGATCAGTGGTAAGTGGTCAGAAAAATCGAGCCCGATTTACTGACTCCTGACCTCTGGCCACTGTTGAACGCGGAACGGAAGAAGAAACTTAAATCAAGGTGGACACAATGAAAAACGATGCAGCGAAAAACGATTCGAAGATTCGCATCAGCTTTAACGAAGAACCTCTTAACGATGCCAAGATTAAGGTGATCGGCGTGGGCGGCGGCGGCGGCAACGCAGTGAACCGCATGATCGACGCGGGTGTGGAGGGCATCGAGTTCATCGTTGCGAATACGGATTTGCAGGCGCTGCGGCTGTCGCGCGCTCCGGTAAAGCTGCAATTGGGCGTGAAGTTGACGAATGGACTGGGTGCGGGCGCGAATCCGGAAGTCGGGCGCAAAGCAGCGCTGGAAGATTCGGACAAGATTATCGAAGCTCTCGAGGGCGCCGACATGGTTTTCGTAACCACGGGTCTTGGCGGCGGCACGGGCACGGGCGCGGCGCCGATCATTGCTTCTCTCGCGAGCGAGATGGGAGCGCTTACTGTTGCCGTCGTGACCAAGCCGTTTTCGTTTGAGGGTAAGCGGCGCATGATGCAGGCGGAGAAGGGAATTGCTGAATTGATGGAATCGGTGGATACGACCATCGTGATTCCTAATGAAAAGTTGCTGGCGGTGGCGGAGAATGCGGGCTTCTTCGAATCGTTCCGCATCGCCGACGACATTCTGCGGCAGGGGGTGCAGGGAATTTCCGACATCATCACGATTCCCGGCATCATTAATCGCGACTTCGCCGACGTGAAGACGATCATGGCGCGCATGGGTTACGCGGTGATGGGCACGGCCACGGCGAGCGGGCAGAATCGCACGGCGGAAGCGGCGCAACGGGCGATTGCTTCTCCGTTGCTGGAGGCTGGGGCGATCGATGGAGCGCGCGGCATCCTGATCAACATCACCGGTTCGGCTTCGCTGAAGCTGGCGGAGGTGCAGCAGGCGTGCACGATTATTCAGGCTGCGGCGCATGAGGATGCCAATATTATTTTCGGCGCCGTGATGGACGAGAAGATGAAGGATGCGGTGAAGATCACAGTGATTGCCACGGGTTTCGGAGAAGCCAGCCGGGCCCGGCAGATTCGCGGGGCGGAAGTGCGAAGCTCGTTCGCTGCATCCCATGATGACGCGATGGATTTTCCCGATCCCGTGGGGCGGTCTCAACCGGCAGTGTCGTCATTTCCTCCGCCGGACTTGATGGTGGAAGAGCCGGGAATGGCGGAATCGATGCCAGTCGCGGTGGGTCATCCCACGGCGGAAGTGATTTCGCTCGATGCGATGCGTAACGCGATGGTGGCAAACTTCGAGCAGGAAGACTTGGACGTTCCGGCATTCCTGCGCAAGCGCGGCGAGGTTATGTAAGCGGCGAAGCCGAGTGGCACTGCAGGGGAGTATATGCAGGGGAAGAAGATGTGCGGGTGAGGATAAGAATGAAAACCTTTGCAGAAGAGTACCGTATCTTTTCAGTAACTAGGTAATGGGTTACTGTGGGCCCTGGACCCAAAGTAATTCCCGTTTAAATGCTTGTTCCATAACGGGTTAGATTAAAAATACCGTTTCCAGGAATAGAAACTTTTAAGTTGCGTGGGAACGTGTAAGTCCCGTAGTATCGCGGAGTTGGTCGAAGTTGCCGCTTTGCAGCCGAAGCTGGCACGCTTCGTGCATCAATAGTTATAGCAAACCAGTGTGGTCGGATCTGGCTGAAGGGAACGAACTCAAGATGTTGAAGTGGGACTCGCGTTATCTTCGTCTGGTTGTAATCGTGGGAGGACTTTTGTGGGTGCCCGGAGTTTGGGCAGCGCACGTCGACCCGCACGCGCTGAATAGCGGCAAATCGAAATCCACGAAAAAAGTCAGCGAGACGCAGCGGACCCGGCGCCGCATGCGCCATCTGGCGCGCGGCCACGTGACTACAGTTCACAGAACAGGTTTGACGCGGGCTTCCGCGAGTCCTCTCCGGCACCGATATCACGAGCGTTTTTTCACGAGTTCGTTTGCGGAAGGAATCTCTGCGGGCGACATTACCGACGGCGAAGATCCGGTGGTTCGTCAGGCCGCGATCGATGCCTTGGGCAACATGAATGGCACAGTGGTTGCAATTGAGCCGACCAGCGGACGCGTGCTGGCCATGGTCAATCAGAAGCTGGCGCTATCGAGCGGCGCGCAACCTTGCTCGACCATCAAACTTTCCGTTGCCCTGGCTGCTCTGAACGAGGGACTGGTCTCGAAAGAGACGGAAGTTTCGCTCGGAGGCCGCAGCCGGATGAATCTCACGCAGGCTCTGGCCCACTCGAACAACGCATATTTCGAAGCCTTGGGCCGCAAGCTGGGGTTCGAGAAGGTCGCATATTACGCGCACCAATACGGTTTGGGTGAGTTGGCGGGTTACGATATTCCAGGCGAGCAGGCGGGTACGTATCCGGAAGAAGTGATTCCGCAGAGTCTGGGCGGTGTGGGCAAGATGTGCTCCTTCGGGGAAGGCATTTCGATGACGCCGTTGCAGTTGGGCGCAATGGTTTCATCCATTGCCAACGGCGGAACACTTTATTACTTGCAGCATCCGACGACGCCGGAGGAAGTCGCGAACTTCCAACCACGGATTAAGCGGCAGCTCAACATCGCTCCGCTGATCCCGGAAATCTCGGTGGGCATGGCGGGCGCGGTACAGTACGGCACAGCGCGACGGCTGGGGCTCAACTTCAGTGAAGAAGAAATTCTCGGCAAGACTGGCACCTGCTCGCATGCTGGCACGCGTTTCGGGTGGTTCGCGTCTTACGCAAACACTAACCGTGGACGCGTAGTGGTAGTTATTTTTCTGGAGGGCGGCAGACCCACGTTCGGCCCGAAAGCGGCTGAGATTGCCGGCCTGATGTATCGCAACCTTTACGATCACAACTTTTTCATTGCCGGCGGCAAGTCGGCAGATACCGGCGTGGCAAGACCGGTAGGCGCGACTCAATAGTCTCAAGACGCGCCATTTCGAAGAGCGTTCTCACCTCACCAGCCATCCTCTTGCTGGAATACGCGGATATTCCCAGCGTTATTCCGAGCGTTATTCCAATGATCTTCGGCATCTTCAGTTTTCTTTTCTTTTTTTAACACGCGAATTCTGAATCCCGCCGATAGGTAAGCTAGCGATTCCCTCTAGTGCAGTTGGAGCGCACAAGCTCACTATGAACCCGGCGACAATGCTGCGCGGCACCTACGACTACGGACTGGTGGCCCTTTCCGTCGTGCTGGCAATCTCCGCCTCTTATGCCGCATTAGATCTTACGGGGCGGGTAAGCTCTTCGCAGAAACGGGTACGAGCGATCTGGCTGACTGCCGGCGCAACGGCAATGGGTCTGGGAATCTGGGCGATGCACTACGTCGGCATGCTCGCGCTGACGATGCCGATGCCGGTTTATTACCATCTTCCGACTGTGATGCTTTCGCTAGTGGCCGCGATTGCGGCTTCCGGTGTTGCCCTGCGTATGGCGAGCCGGCCGCAAATGACCGTGGTGCATAAGATTACCGGCAGCGTGGTCATGGGGAGCGGGATCGCGGCCATGCACTACATCGGCATGGGCGCCATGCGTTGTTCGGCGACAACGGTTTATGATTTCCGAATTGTTGTCCTGTCGATCGTGCTGGCCATTGTCATTTCCCTCGTGGCTTTGTTGCTGGCATTCCGCCTGAAGGACGAGCAGGGAATCACCCGCCGGAAGATCCTGAGCGCGCTGGTGATGGGTAGTGCGATTCCATTGATGCACTATACCGCGATGTGGGCTGCGGCCTTCCATTCTTCCGCCGCCGTTCCTGATCTGACCCACGCAGTCGGCATCTCTACTCTCGGCGTTGTGGCCATCAGCACAAGCACTTTCCTGGTGCTTGCAGGCGCGATTGCCTCGTCTTTTCTTGAGCGATACATGGCCCTGCATAAGAGTGACCTCGACCTGGCTCTGGAACGCGAGCTTTACTTTCAGACCATGGCGGAAGCGGTGCCGGAGATCATTTGGACCGCGGACCCTAATGGAGAAGACGATTTCTTCAACCGAAAGTGTTTTGACTATAGCGGCCTGACACTCGACCAGATGCGGGGTACAGGATGGAAGGACATGGTCCATCCGGACGATGTGGAGGACTGTTTCTTAAAATGGCAAAACGCGTTGCGCACTGGCGAACCTTACGACGTGGAATATCGCCTGCGGGCAAAAGACGGGACTTATCGATGGTTCCTCGGGCGGGCCAATCCTGTCCGAGACGCCGAGGGAGAGATCGTCAAATGGTTCGGAACGTGTACCGACATCGAGAATCAGAAACAGAGCCAACAGATTCTGGAAGAGCAGATTTTGGAGCGGACGACGCAGTTGGCGGATCTCAACACGCGCCTGCAGGAAGAAATGATAGAAAAGGATTTTGCCCGCACCGAGCTCGATCAGCAGAACGAAAGAATGATGGAGCACCTTCGGGACCGGACGCAACGCGCGACCATGCTGTCAAAAATGGGCGAGCTTCTACAGAGCTGCATGAGTCGCGATGAAGTGTTTGCGGCCGCGTTGGGCTACGCGCCGAAAATATTTCCAGCCGCTCCCGGAGCGATCGCGTTGCTGGATGCTTCGCGAAGCGTGGCGGAAGTGATTGGCTCGTGGAGTGACTGCCAACTTCCCTCAGCAGTTTTCGAACCGTCATCCTGCTGGGCTTTGCGCACCGGGCATCCGCATCTGGTGGTGGCGGGCGATTCCACGGCGCCGTGTGCGCATGCGGCAGGAGTGAAAAACACATACTTGTGCATCCCGATTCTTGCGCAGGGCGAAACACTGGGCATCCTGCATCTGCAGGCGACGGAGGGCGCACCCCATCTAGAGTCCTCCGATCTTTCGCTCAAGACCACGTTCGCCGGACAAGTGGGCTTGTCCGTTGCAAACATAAAACTCCGGGAAGCGCTGCGAACGCAATCGGTGCGGGATGCACTGACGGGCCTCTACAACCGGCGCTATCTGGAAGAGGTATTGGAGCGCGAAGTCCGTCGCGCGGCGCGCGCGGCACAGTCTCTTGGAATTCTCATGATCGATCTGGACCATTTCAAGACCTTCAACGATACCTATGGCCACGATGCAGGGGATGCAGTGTTACGTGAAACCGGACAGTTTCTGGCGAACGGGATTCGGGCGGAGGACTTCGTATGCCGGTTCGGAGGAGAAGAATTTGTGGTGATCCTGCCCACGGCCGACATGAAGAGTTCGGAGGCGCGAGCTGAACGATTGCGATCCAAGATGAGAGAGTTGACGGTTATGTATCAGGGCAGGTCGCTGGGGATGATCACGATTTCCATCGGCGTGGCTTCATTCCCTCAGCACGGTGTGTCGCCCAAAGAATTGATGGCAGCGGCCGATGCTGCCTTGTATGAGGCGAAGCGCGCGGGACGCGACCGGGTGGCCGTCGCGTCTGCAAAAGCCGTGGAAGAGGTTGAAATGAAAGATGCCGCAAAATCAGCAGCCGCCTGGTGATATTTGGCGCAAGTGAAAAAGCGCCCAGCCGTTTTAGGCTAGGCGCTCTAATCCTGACTGCTTTGAGACCAAAAGTTATTTCTTGCGCTCGTCGCGTTCGACCACCCCGTCCTTGATGTTCACCACACGATGAGCGTATTCGGCGATGTCGTGTTCGTGAGTGACCAGCACGATGGTATTGCCTTCACCGTGCAGCCGGTCGAACAGCGCCATGATTTCATTTCCGGTCTGGGAATCGAGGTTACCCGTAGGTTCATCTGCGAGGATGATGGAAGGCCGGTTCACCAGTGCCCGGGCGACGGCAACGCGCTGCCGCTGGCCGCCGGAAAGTTCATTCGGTTTGTGCGTCATGCGCTGTTCCATTCCTACAGCGGTGAGGGAGGCCTTGGCACGTTCAATGCGCTCCGCAGTCGGAACTCCGGCATAGATCAAGGGCAGCTCCACATTGTGGAGAGCGGTGGCGCGAGCCAGCAGGTTGAAGGTTTGGAATACGAAGCCGATTTCTTTGTTGCGAATGCGCGCCAGTTCGTCGTCGTCGAGTTCGCTGACCAACTGGCTATTCAGCCAATATTCACCCTTGGTTGGAGTATCGAGGCAGCCGATCAGGTTCATCAGGGTTGACTTGCCGGAACCCGAAGGCCCCATGATGGCAACGTATTCTCCGCGCTCAATGCGGAGGTTCACGCCGCGCAAGGCGTGCACCTGCTGCTCGGAGCCCATGTCATAGGTCTTCCACAGATCCTCCGCCGCAATCATGCAGGACTGAGGCGGCGCGGAAACGGCTTTGGGGTGCATGCTGATGACTTCTGCGGTTGCCATATTTTTCTCCTGCTCCGGTGCCACTAGGTTCTCCGAGGTTGAATTCGACTCCGAGATCTTGGTTTTTCTTTCGAACTCTTCCCAAACCCTGCCGGCTTCCCCGTTGGACGCACGAAGCTGGCGAAGGTTATGACTCGTCTTCCTTCTTCGGGGAAGAGTTATCGACTTTGACGCTGGTCCCAGAACGAAGCGTGCGCAAAACTTTGTAACTGCCCGTGATCACCTCGTCCCCTTCGCTCAAGCCATTAATTACTTCGAGGTCGCTGGTACCGGCGATGCCGGTGGTCACGGGGACGAAATCCGCTTTCTTATTGCGAATGACGAAGACGCCCTGCATATCCTGATTTCTATCTTTCGATGCAGATTCTTTCGGTGGCGCCGCGGCATGCACGGAGCCAGGAGATGTTTTTTCCTGCTCCAGTTGTGCTTTGGTGCGAACCGAGAGCGCCTGAATTGGAATGGCGAGCACGCTGTTCCGGGAGGCCGTCGTGATTTTGGCTGTAGTCGAGAGGCCGGGGCGCAAATCCTGCGGAGGATCGGTCACCGTCACCACTACTTTGAAGTCCTTTGCTTCTTCGCTGGCAGTATTCTGCTGTGAGGTGGCTACGCCGGTCGAGCGCACGATCGCGTTGTCTCCAATTTCAGAAACCGTACCGTGAAAGATCTTTCGTGGAATGGCGTCGATGGTGACTTCCGCCGGTTGACCCAGGTGCACATTCACAATGTCGGTCTCATCCACCTTTACTTCGGCAGTAATCACTGACATGTCGGCGAGCGTGAGCAGAGTGCTGCCGAGGGCATTTTGAATGCCGATAACGACTGACTCACCCTCCCGCACCGGCAAGTTCGTGACTACGCCATCGTAGGGAGCGGCGTAAGTAGTCTTCTGCAACACGTCGGCGACGCGCGTAAGAGTGGCCCGCGCCTGGGCAACGTGGCGGTTCGCGGAGTCGTTCTGAGCCTTCGCCTGGGCGACCCGAGCCTTGGCTTGCACCAGTCCGGAATCCGCTGTGGCCCACGCATTCTGCCGACTGTCGAAATCCGATTTCGAGATTAATCCGTCCTTGTACAGGTTTTGGGCGCGCTCCCAATCCAGTTTGTTACGCGCGTAGTCGGCTTGGGCCCGCTGCAAATCAGCATTGGACGTGTTGAGCGCCGCGTCGGCGGCGATGGCATCCGTTTCTGCCGCCTGGACGGAAGCCTGATTGGCGCTCACGTCGGCCGTGGACTGTACGTTCTCCAGTTGCGCCAGCAATTGACCCTTCTTTACGTGGTCGCCTTCCTTAACGTATAGGTGGGTGATCTTGCCATAAGCGTTAGCGCCGATGTTGACATAGGTCTTAGGTTTGATTTCCCCTGAGGCGCTTACTACCGCCGACAAGTCCAGACGCTGGACCTTGCCACTCTGCACGGTGATTACGCCCTTGCCGCTTTGGTGGACCGTCACGCCGACGATGATCGCCAATAGGGCGATCACACCCAGCGCCATTGCGATTTTCTTCCAAGGTTTCATTGATGATTAGGTTCCGTATTATTGTTTCCGTCGCATCCCCGTGTCGCGCCTGATCGGGGCTAACGCCCCAAGACGTGGACGTTTACTATCGAGATTCCCTTTAGGGTACCACCGCCATTCCCCGCACCGAGGAAGACATACTCTGGATACGATCCTGCCGATCGGAAAGTTCCAGACTGTGATGGGGTGCCGGGGCCTTGGGAATAATGGGAGTAGCGCTACCCGGTGAAACTAAGGTTTCAGCAGGTCAAATTATAGCTTGGTCTACAGTTAGATTTTAAAGAATTCGTCCAGGAGACTGGGCAACTCCGGCAGAGCCTCGCCGCGTCGAAACCTAACGGGGGTGTTCTCAGCCCTGATCCTGTTCTCTCGACGTGACTTAACCTTGCTTTCGCCGAACCGAGAGCCTAGAATAGATAACCAGAGTTTTTTGTTGTAGGAGTCCCTCTCATGTTCCGCGCCGGATCACGGTACTTTTTATCGTTATTATTTGCGTTGTTGACGGTCGCCGCAGGCTTGGCCGGTAGAGCCACAGCTCAAAGCGACAAGCCGGCTGCTGCTGCGGATAATTCTAAATCCAGCGCCGTAACCGGCTCGCAAGCGCAACCGACGGATGAGATCGATCCCCTCAAGCGCTCGCCCAACGAGAAGCAGAAAAAACAACAGAAAAAGTCTTTAAAGATCGAGCTCAGCAAGACTTACAAGAAGTGGTTGAACGAAGACGTCGTTTGGATCATTACCGACGAAGAACGAGCGGCATTTAAGCAACTTTCGAACGACGAAGAGCGCGATAACTTTATCGAAGCTTTCTGGCAGCGCCGCGACCCTACCCCCGATACCGAAGAGAACGAATATAAGGAAGAACACTACCGGCGCATCGCTTACGCCAACGAGCATTATGCCGCCGGCATTCCCGGGTGGAAGAGCGACCGTGGCCGGATTTACATCATGTATGGTCCTCCCGACGAAAATGAATCTCATCCCTCCGGAGGTACCTATGAGCGGCCCATGGAAGAAGGCGGCGGCGAGACCTCGACCTTTCCCTTCGAAGATTGGCGCTATCGCTACCTTGAGGGCGTCGGTCAGGAAGTGATCATTGAGTTCGTCGATACCTGCATGTGCGGCGATTACCACATGACGATGGACCGGTCGGAGAAGGATGCGTTGCTCGAAACTCCGAACGCCGGTTTAACGCTCTATGAGCAGATGGGCATGTCGAGCAAGGCGAGCCGCTTCACGGGCGGTGGTTTGGAAAGACTGGGCGCCGGCCCTGACAGCAGTAGTCTGCAAACCAAGCAGTTCGACCGCTTAGAGCAATTCGCCAAGTTGCAAGCGCCTCCGCCGGTCAAATTCAAGGATCTGGAAGAAATCGTTAACACCAAACTGATTACCAATCTGATGCCCTTCGATGTGCGCTCAGATTTCGTGAAGGTGACCGGCGACACCGTGTTGGTCCCAATCACGATTCAGATGAAGTACCGCGACATTACATTCTCGAACAAAGACGGGGTGCAACGCGGCACCGTCAATATCTTCGGCCGAGTCACCACCCTGACCGGTAAGATTGTGCAGACTTTCGAAGACACTGCGCAGATCGATGTGCCGGCGGAGTTATTGCCGCGCACCGCGGAGAATTCGTCGGTGTACTGGAAGGCACTGCCGCTTCGTCCCGGACGTTACAAAGTAGAGATCGCGGTTAAGGACGTGAACGGGGATCGCAAAGGTCTGTGGAGCCGGGGCATTGTGGTGCCGGAGTACTCCGACGATAAGCTCTCGACTTCTTCGCTAATTGTGGCCGACCAAATGGAGGCCGTACCGACCAAGGACGTGAGCACCGGGAATTTTGTGATCGGCCTAACCAAGGTTCGGCCACGCGTGGCTCCGGCTGACGGCAAGCCCGCTCTGTTCAAGCGCAGCAAGGATCAGAAAGTAAATTTCTGGATGCAAGTCTATAATTTGAGCGTGGACGATAAGACGCACAAGCCTTCGGCCACGTTCGAATTCGACATCGTCAACATCGCAACCAACAAACCGGTGGTGCAGAAGACGGAATCCACCGACCAGATGGGTAACGTAGGCGAACAGGTGACGCTGCAGAAATCGATTGCTTCAGCCAATCTGCCGCCTGGCGTGTACAAGATCAACATAAAAGTGAACGACAACATCTCCAAGCAGAGCATTGATCCTTCAGCGACTTTCGCTGTGGAATAGTGGACTGCTTGATTCCAGGGGGGTTGGAGTGAAGCTTCGCCAGCTAGGGTTTTGGGCGGTGATCGCGGCGTTGGCGCTGCCGGCGTGCGCCGCAGACCGGCCGGGTGCGATTTCGGGATACGTGCGTGACGCCTCAGGCATACCGCAAATGGGCGCCGTGGTTGAGATCGCTGGCTCGGCCGCCCGTACTCTCACCGTGTTCACCGACGGTGCAGGCTTCTACTCCGCGACAGACCTTTTGCCGGGGCTCTATTCCATCAAGGTTTCAGTTCCGTCCTTCCTTCCTGCATTGCGTGAAAAAGTTGGCTTGCATGCCGGCGGCAATCTTCGCTTGAACATCACCCTGAGCACGCTGCTGAATGCCATGCGCGTCGCACCTCTGCGAGGCAGCTTCGAAGATGACGACTGGAAGTGGACTCTGCGTTCCGTGGCGAATCGCCCCGTGCTCCGGGTGTTTGACGATCCCTCGGCAAGCGCGGAACAGAGCCCGGAACAGCAGGATCATGACTTGAAGGCGAGCCTTTCATTCCTGGCTGGTTCGGCTGCCGGAGGGTATGGCAGCGGTTCAGACATGAGCACAGGTTTTTCACTGGAGCGTTCGATTTTCTCTGCTGATCGGGTCGGCCTGAGTGGAAATGTTGGCTACGGAGACGGCTTACCCGCTGCGGTTCTTCGCGCCATGTTCTCGCATCGTCTCCCGGATGGTTCCGGGCCCTCAATGGCGATCACGATGCGCCGGTTTGCGCCCTCCGATCCGAACCTGCATAACGCGGCGCTGCAAGCGCTGGCCCTTTCGGCGGGAGATGATCTTACGATCGGCGATGTGTTGGAATTCAATTTCGGCAGCGAACTGCAAACCATCCAATTCCTCGGGCGAGTAACCGCTTTCCGCCCCTTCGGTTCCGTCAACCTCCACCTTTCACCGAACACTGTACTGGAGTACAAATACGCGACCTCTTTGCCCAATACCAGGGCGGAAAAAGGTTATGATTCCGCGCCCGCCGATTTGAGCGAAGCGGATCCGCGCGTGAGCATGGCCAACTTCTCGACCCGGCTCGAGCGCGCCCATCACCAGGAGTTGAGTGCCTCTCAGCGGCTGGGCAAGAACAAAATGCAGGTCGCGGTATTCAGCGATCGCGTGGCCAACACGGCACTGACGGGAACAGGCGAGGTCTCCGCCGCTGGAGGCTGTTTGCTTCCCGATGTCTACTCTGGCACGTTCACCTATGCTGGCGATACTTTGGAAACGCGTGGCTTGCGCGTCGTACTTGAGCGCAAACTGGCCTCCGATCTCACTGCCACGCTGGATTATGCCTATGGCGGTGTCCTTGATCTTTCAAAGCCTGATGTCGAACTTCAGGACGCCAGGCAATGGATCACCACCCAGCGTCGCCATGCGCTCGCCGCTAAGCTCAGTGGAACCGTTCCTGGCTCTCACGCACACTGGATCGCTTCCTACCGATGGATAAATGGTCCAGCCTTGACTCCGGTTGATATGTTTAACTCCTCGCCGGGGCAGAGTGATCCCTTCCTGAACGTCTTCATCCGCCAGCCCATTCCGACGCTTGGCTTCCTTCCGGCCCACATGGAAGCCTTGGTTGATCTACACAACCTGTTGGCCCAAGGTTACGTACCTGTGATGGGGCAAGACGGTCATACGGTTTATCTGGTTCAAGCGGCACGCTCGGTACGGGGCGGCGTAACCATCACGTTCTAGGATTCGCTCCTTCGCCACGTAAGCGTTCTCGCTTCGAACGGCCTCACCTCGTCCCGCCGCACTAAAGTACCTAATTCGTAAAACCAATTCGTACTACATGGTTGACTGTAGGTATGAGCTTTCGATAGTGTTTTCTGTCTCATCTCTGCGGTCGGGGCTCTACCTCTGGTTAGTGTGCAAGGATTTGCATCTTCCCTTGGGAGCTGGGCTCGACGGGTCTGGCATGCCGCAGAGGAAATTACCCCCCAAAGAGCCGGCTCGAACAACGACCAGTTCAAGGAGCTTTCAATGAGAATGCGCTTACTCCTCGTATTTGTGCTTCTGGCCGCCGTAGGTCTTTCAGCACAGACCTTCCGCGGGACGATTCTTGGTACGGTCACCGATCCGTCGGGCGCGGTGCTGGGCGGGGCCAAAGTAACCGTAAAGAACGCGGGCACGGGACTCGAGCGCTTCACCGACACCAGCGCAGACGGTAGCTACGCGCTGCCGGAACTACCCATCGGCACCTATACGGTAACGGTTACGCTAAGCGGCTTCCAGACCGCCGTGATCACGGGCGTCACGGTCGATGTGGCTGGCGAACGCCGTGTGGACACCGCGCTGAAGACCGGCTCAGTGTCGACCAAAGTAGAAGTCTCCGCCGACACGCTGCCGTTGGTTGAAACCACCACGAACACCCTGGGAGGCGTTCTCACCGCCCAGACCGTGGAAAACATGCCGGTCAACGGCCGCGACTATACCAAGCTGATCTATCTCAATCCGGGCGTCGCGGGCTCACCCGATGAGATTTCTGATTCGCCTGGGTCGTTCGGCGAATTTTCCATGAACGGCGCGCGCGGACGGTCAAACAATTATCTGCTCGATGGCACCGACATGAACGACGGCTACCGGAATGATCCGGCGATCAACGAGGCTGGAGTATTCGGAACGCCCTCGACGATTCTTCCCATCGATGCGGTCGCCGAAGTGAATGTGCTGTCGAATTTTCAACCGGAGTATGGGCGGAGCGCCGGCGCGATTGTGAACATCGTGACCAAGAGCGGAACCAATGCATTTCACGGCAGCGCCGCCGATTACTTCCGCAACAGCGCCCTCGATGCGCGGAATTACTTCAATCCTTCCAACCAGCCGAAGGCCCCGTTCCACAATAATCAGTACGGCGCTTCGCTCGGCGGACCAATTGTGAAGGACAAAACCTTCTTCTTTCTGGATTATGAAGGACAGCAAGAGCCGGTAGGGGTAGTGACTCTGGCCAATGTACCGACAGGCACAGCAGCCGACGGCTCTCTTCAACCCAGCGACTCTACCGATCCCTCGGGCGTTGTTCAGGCGCTGATAGCGAGGCATCCCTGGCCTGCTCCCAATTTGACAAGGGGCACGCCGGGTGTGAGCGCCGGGACCGCTTCCGTTGTCTCGCCTTCATTCAATCGATTGACCAGCCTCATCGCCAAAATTGATCATAGTTTTAATGCGAACAACAACCTTACTGGGCGCTATTTTTTTGGCGATAGCGTGCAGTCCTTCCCGCTGGCCTTGACCGCGTCGGGTGGTCAGTTGCCGGGATTCAATACGTTCACTCCAACTCGAGTGCAACTCGTTTCGCTATCCTACGTGCGCACGATTGGATCCAATAAGGTGAATGAACTCCGTTACGGGTGGAACCGCTTCGCTGAAGGGTTTTTCCCGGCTGACCAAAATTTCCACCCCAGTTCGATCGGACTTTGCGCAGCGATCAGTGCCGCATTGTGTAACGGAACCTCTCCATTTGATGCAGGTTTGCCCATTATGCTGGTGAGCGGAGTTTCCCAGCTTGGAGCCACCAGCAGCCTTCCCCGCCATCGCGTTGATAGCAACAACCAGGTTCTTGATAATTTTTCCTGGAAGATCAATAAACACGACATCAAGTTCGGCGTCGATTTTCACCGTACTTCAGTGCAGCAATATTTCGACAAGTACTTCCGCGGTCGACTTAGTTTTGGGAATACGTTCGACAGTAGTGGCAATTTGATCGCTACTGGCATTCAGAATTTTCTCGCGGACAACATTACGGGCGGCTTCGAGTACTTCGGAAACTCCACTCGCCATACCTTCGAAAATAACTTCGGTTTCTACGTTCAGGACAGCTACCGCGTAACTCCGAGGGTGACTCTCAACTACGGCTTGCGCTGGGATTATTTTGGCGTCGTTCGTGAGAAAAACAACCTTCTCAGCAATATCACTAATCTTGACTTCGCCGGCAGCACCTTCACCCTCACGCAAGTTGGCCAACCGGGCCTGAGCCAGCTATACAACCCAGACAAGAAAGACTTCGCCCCGCGCGTCAGCCTCGCGTGGGATGTTACCGGGAAAGGAAAGACTGTAGTCCGGACGGGCTTCGGCATGTTCTACGATGCGTTCTCCCAGGACATGGTCCTCGGCCATCTGCCCTATTCACCCTTTTTCGATCCCGGTCCGGCGTATAACAACATTGGGCCAAATCCGATTCTTTATGCCGGCCTCTCCGGCAGCACGATTACTGCGGGAAGCCCTTTATACGCTGCTCCTAGCTCTCCATCGAATTGCTTTGAGTGCGACGTCTTTGCCTTCGACCGCAATATCAAGACGCCGTACATGGAGAACTACAACCTGAACATCCAACAGCAACTCTCCAGCAAAGCTATGATCCAGGTGGGCTATGTAGGATCGCAAGGGCATCGTCTCTGGCGGTTCTTCGACATCAGCCAGCCCAGCCAGGCGCAAGTTACGGCGTCGGACTGCCCGAACGGAATCGCAACCTGCGCAACTACAGGTGCGATCACCGGTGACTATGGCGTGCCACGCAACTACATTGGCAGTAATTTCCCTTACGGCGCTTTCTACATCCTGAAAGAGAACTCCACCGGCAAGTCGAACTACAACGCTCTGCAGGCAAGCTTCCGGATTACCGGATGGCACGGAGTTACGTCCATCGCGAACTATGTTTGGTCGAAGTCTCTGGACAATTCGAGCGACGGCGAAGACTTCGAACCGAATGCCGCCCAGCCCAACGACAGCTTCAATCCGCAGCTCGAGTACGCCCCGTCCAACTTCAATATTCCGCACCGCTTTACTTGGAACTTTGCTTATGAACTTCCAAAGATGGGTGGCAACTGGCAGCGCTTGAAGAATGGGTGGGGCCTCAACAGCATAGTGACTCTGCAAGCCGGCCAGCCTTTCCAATTTAATTACAATTTCGAGAGCGATTACAGCGGCAGCGGCAGCGGATTTGACCGGCCTGACCTTGTCGGACCGATCGTTTACCATCCTCACGATCCGCTGAACTATGTGGACCTCAGCTCATTCGCTATACCGTGCACGATTCAGCCAGGGCTAACGTCGGCTACATTAACGAATACCTCTAAAGACTGTGTACCTGGCACACGGCACTTCGGCAACCTTGGGCGCAATTCGCTGCATGGCCCTTCTTTTAAAGAATGGAATTTTGCCCTCTATAAAACCACGGCGCTCACTGAGCGGTTGACCATGCAACTCCGCGCGGATTTCTTCAACATCATCAATCATCCCAACTTTGCCAATCCGTTCCTGCCCGCTTTCATAGCTGATCCAGCTGTCCACGGGTTTCAGGTGGCGAACGGGCGTGAAGTGGGTAATCCCACTGGCTCAACGGGCGTCATCACCGCTACCGGTGACGTGGGTATCGGCAACCCCTTCATCGGCGGCGGTGGACCGCGCGGCATCCAGCTGGCTGCGGTTTTCAAGTTTTAGTCGGAACTCGGCTTTTTGGCCCCTGTCGCCTCGGCGGCAGGGGCCTTTTGTTTTTCCGACCTCGGCCGCTCCCCGTCCGTCGTATGACTTCCGTCACTACTTGACCCCGCTGCGCCGATGTTAGGCTGCACTTATCCTTTTTCCCCCAAAGCGTCTGTTTCGGAGAACTTAATGCGTCGCTCGATTTGCGCAATTCTTATTATTGGCGGGTGCTTTGCTGCGCCCGTTTATGCTCATCACCTTAAGCAAGCTGCCACTACTGCCATGCCGGTGACAACATCGTCGGCGCAGGCCCGTACGCTCTACGAGAAGGGCATGCAGGATTACGAGAACCTTTATCTTGACCGCTGCAATGAGGATTGGCGCGGGGCGGTAAAGGCAGATCCGAATTTGGCCGTGGCTTGGGCCTGGATTGCATTCAACAGCAGCAATCCCAGCGAAGTGAATTCCGCCCGAGAAAGGGCAAAAGCGCTCTTGTCCCAGATAAATCCGGGCGAGCAGTTGATGGTGACCTGGATCGCGAAAGTGCAGGAGGGGGACTTCATCGGTGGCATTTCCGCCATGAACGATTTGCTCGAAATGTATCCGAAAGACAAGCATTTGCTCTACCTTGCCGGCAACTGGTTGATGGGGGAAAATGGCGACGAGCAGGCCCGGAAAATAATGGAGAAGGCCCTTGCCATCGACAAAAATTATCCGGCCGCGTTGAACGACCTGGCCTATCTTTATGCGCGTAATCGCGAATTCGCTAAGGCTTTTGCGAACATGGATCGTTACGTCGCGCTGCTGCCTGCCGAACCGAATCCTCAGGATTCCTACGGCGAACTGCTGCGCATGGCGGGAAATTTCGAAGGATCGCTGCAACACTATCGTGCCGCGCTGCAGATTGATCCGGATTTCGTCACTTCGCAAGTTGGACTGGGAGACACATACGCGCTGATGGGTAATCAGGAGCAGGCGCGAATCGAGTACGACAAAGCCATCCGCTACGCCCACAACGAGGCGGATCGCCTTAGCTATGGCATCCAGAAGGCAACGACTTTCGTGCGCGATGGAAAGTTTGCGGAAGCGGACAAGCTCTTGCAAGAGATTGCGCTGACGGCTCATGCCAAAGAACAGGATCTACAGGAAGCCCAGGCCTACCGGCAAGCGGCCGAGTACCAGACGGACGACAATGCGGCCTTGAAATATCTGCAGAGCGCCGAGGAATCGCTGGGACATCAAAGCACCATTTCCAAAGGTGATAAGGATGAGGAACTCTCCCGCATTCTCCGCAACCGCGCCGTGCTCGCCGCGCACGCCGGCAATCCCTCATTGGCGAATAGCACTCTCAAGCAACTCGAAGCCATGGCCGCCGGCAGCCGCAACCGTGTGATCCAGAGTTCTTATAACGGCGCGGCAGGCACCCTGCTGATGGACCAGAAGAAGTTTGAGGAAGCAATCAGCTTCCTAGAAGAAGACCAGGATAATCCTTTTACGATGCAGCTTCTGGTGCAGGCCTATTATCAGACGAACCAGTCCGATAAGCTGCACGAGATTGAGGCTAAGCTACGCGGAACCAACGTTGCCACCATGGAGCAGGCTGTGGTGGTGCCTGCGGTGCGGCTGCAGCGACCGCAAATCTGACCTCCTTCGAAGACAAGAGTTCGTCTATACTGTCCAACGCCGGTGCGAAGCTGAAATGCTTCTGTACCGGCGTTTATTCATGATTGCGAGATTCGTTTTATGAAGCGCGGTCAGGACGGACTCCAGGTTAACGAACTCTAAGAATGAACTCTAAGATTGATCGCCGTTCTGGTCAAAGAGTTGTCACCACGCTGCCCGTGCGCGTTCGTGATGCCGGGGCCGACGGCCCTGATGCGAATGCGCGGACTCGTGACGTCAGCACGAATGGCATATTCTTCTACACCGGTTCGGCCTTGCAGGAGGGCTCAGACATAGAGCTAATTCTTATCCTCCCGCCCGAACTGACCTCCGGAGAAAGATGCTGGGTTTGCTGCCACGCCCGGGTTCTGCGGGTGGAACAGGGGTCGGGCCAGGAGTTTGGCGCCGCGGCTGAGATCCGCCGCATCGATATCTTGCCCGAGCTTCCCGCCTAGTCACTACCTCCTTTATTGAGCAAGCAACCAGTCCAGCCTGCGAGGGGAAAAGTGCGGCCAGCGAGTGGTGTAGGAATTTTTTGAGAAAGTGCTTCCCCTAGTAACCACCTTGGTGCAATAATGACGGCCCAAGAAGTGCTCTGGCCAAACTCAGTTACCCAGGTGGCCTTGTTATGTTGATTGAAAAACTCGCGGACGGTGTGGTACAGGTCCAAACTCCTATCGGGCCACGTTATCTAATGCCCTCTTTTCTTCAGCGGATATATTTTGTCTGGATGTTCCGTCACTTTCCCATTCTCCCTCATGCCGTGCTCAGCGGCGCGCAACAGCGCCTGCTCGACCGCCTGTGTTCCGAGCAGAGGTTTGTCTCCATGGCTTACGCGGATGGAATGGAAGATGCTCCGGTCATCGGTACGGTTGAAAAGCGTCCAAAGATGGGGCCGGATTCATTCTTACCGCGTCGTCCCGTGGTCAGTGAAACTGCCGGCGGCTTGGCCGCGGAAATTCGCCAGCGTTCGTAGGAAATGCTGGGCAGAGCTGGCGAACGTGCCGCGCGTTGCGCGCACTGGTATTCCGTCGCTTCAAATCTCTCTCCAGTGCCATCCCCTTCTCTTTTGACTCGGAGGGCATCTGCCTGCTTTTGAACTCACGGTGCTGCGGCGAACTTCTGCTCCTCGCACTTCGCGCGTCCCCCGATGGAAATGCTACAATCACAAATTGTCCCGCCGGTAAGATCCCCACCGTGGGCGCGTAGCTCAATTGGCAGAGCAACTGACTCTTAATCAGTAGGTTGAAGGTTCGATTCCTTCCGCGCTCACCACTTCTTTAGAATCAGACAGATGATAAAAATGACCGCTTCTATTTGATAGCAAGTTTGATAGCAACTATAGGCACTATTGCCCTTCTATGCATAAACAGCCGTGAATCGGAGTTCGGACCCTTAATCAAGAGAGCGACGAAAATCTGCGAACGAAAAGCAAAATGATTGAGGGCACGTTGCGATGAACGGGGAAGACCGAGGAGTGAGGCTCACGGAGCCAATGAGTGTAATCGCGATGTTTCAACAGTTAGCAATTCGCGCTCGACCCGTGGGGAAACTATCTGTATGCAGAAGCGAGAGTTGCAGATCATACGGCATGGATGGGGGCTCGTTGGTCTGTGTAGCGCTTGTCGCCATCCCTTTGTGCCAAGTCCAGAGTTGCGACGCCAATCAGAGGCACAAGAGCGTCAGCTACGCGATGATTTCGAAAAGCACACCTGTGATGAGGACTCCAGCAAACCCGCCGAAGCAGGAGAGTCTTCGTCCAACGGTTGATGATTGTAATTGATTCCATAACAATGTCGGCTCCCACGCCCGGATAGACTTTGGTGGTGCCAACCAACCAAGGCCCGGGAGAAAGGAGCCGAACATGAGGATTATAGGTT